>ENA-OWPA01000002-OWPA01000002.1-bioreactor-metagenome-genome-assembly--contig:-NODE-2-length-628873-cov-42.867409_pt1 | contig 628873 bp, 577 predicted proteins | sample MGYA00238139_ERZ651803 | MGnify/ENA primary metagenome ERZ651803 (study PRJEB26909, sample SAMN07631231) | bioreactor metagenome | isolation source: Switchgrass digestor | place: USA: Dartmouth...
GATAAGGGTTGCGCTCGTTGCGGGACTTAACCCAACATCTCACGACACGAGCTGACGACAACCATGCACCACCTGTCACCGCTGTCCCGAAGGAAGACCCCATTTCTGGGGCTGTCAGCGGGATGTCAAGACCTGGTAAGGTTCTTCGCGTTGCATCGAATTAAACCGCATGCTCCACCGCTTGTGCGAGTCCCCGTCAATTCCTTTGAGTTTCAGTCTTGCGACCGTACTCCCCAGGCGGAGCACTTAATGTGTTAACTGCAGCGCCGAATTTGCATCCGACACTTAGTGCTCATCGTTTACGGCGTGGACTACCAGGGTATCTAATCCTGTTTGCTCCCCACGCTTTCGTGCCTCAGCGTCAGTTCCAGCCCAGTAAGCCGCCTTCGCCACTGGTGTTCCTTCTAATATCTACGCATTTCACCGCTCCACTAGAAATTCCACTTACCTCTGCTGTACTCAAGTCTCCCAGTTTCTAATGACCCTCCACGGTTAAGCCGTGGGCTTTCACACTAGACTTAAGAAACCGCCTACGCACCCTTTACGCCCAGTAATTCCGGATAACGCTCGCCCCCTATGTATTACCGCGGCTGCTGGCACATAGTTGGCCGGGGCTTCCTCATTAGGTACCGTCATCTATAAGGCATTTCCTCCCTATAGTATTCTTCCCTAATAACAGAGTTTTACAGTCCGAAGACCTTCATCACTCACGCGGCATCGCTCGGTCAGGGTTCCCCCCATTGCCGAAAATTCCCTACTGCTGCCTCCCGTAGGAGTCTGGGCCGTGTCTCAGTCCCAGTGTGGCTGTTCTGCCTCTCAGCACAGCTACGCATCGTCGCCTTGGTAGGCCGTTACCCCACCAACTAGCTAATGCGCCGCAGGGCCATCCCTAAGCGGTGCTTTATAGGCACCTTTAAATAAGCCAACATGCGTCAACTTATCCTATCCAGTATTAGCTACCGTTTCCAGTAGTTATCCTCGTCTTAGGGGCAGGTTCCCTACGTGTTACTCACCCGTTCGCCACTAGGATGTAGAAACATCCTCGTCCGACTTGCATGTATTAGGCATGCCGCCAGCGTTCATCCTGAGCCAGGATCAAACTCTCATGTAAAATTATATCCTGCTCCACCTGTTCTGTTCAGTTTTCAAAGACCTTGTTTTTTCTTTCTCGCGTTTAGCGCCGAATAATATTATATAACAGACATACTCTATTGTCAAGAAAATTTTTAATATTATTATTTTTGTCGACAACACCATATGTCCGATTCGACTCTATTAATTATACTATTATCTACTGTAAAAGTCAAGAATTTGATATATTTTTTATTATTCCCTTTTTTTGCCACTTTGTTATAAAACTCATATATATTATATGCATTTTTTTAAATTTAAGACAATAAAAATAACTCCTAATTAACATTAGGAGTTATTGTTTAACTATATATTATTTTGCATCAGTTTTCTTCTTTTTCTTTTGGTAGTGCTAGGTTTAGAATTACCCCTACAACTGCCGCTAAACCAGTACCAAATATTTTAAATGCCCCCTTACCGATTACTGCTCCACCAAGGCCTATGACTAATATTACTGAAACAATTACAACGTTTCTTAATTTTGAAAAGTCTACCTTTTTTTCAATTAATACTTTCATTCCATTGAATCCGATAAATCCATATAATACTAAACACATTCCACCAAGCACAGCGTTTGGAATAGTATCTAAAATTTTAATAAATACATTAGTAAATGAAAGCAATATTGCAATTATCGCCGCAAGTCCTGTAACCCAAACTGAACCAATTTTAGTCATTCCTACTACTGATGTGTTTTCCCCATATGTCGTATTAGCAGGTCCGCCAACCATCGCCGCAAACGCCGTTGCTATACCATCACCTAATAATGTGTTATCTAGACCCGGATCAACCAAATAGTTTTCGCCAGTGATTTCTGATAATACTGCATGATCCCCTATGTGTTCACAAATTGTAACTAAGGCGATTGGAACAATGGAGATTACGGAAGCTAAATTAAGTTTAGCAATTGTAATCGTACTACCTAAAAAATCGACTTCTTTATTAGCAAATCCTAAGAATACAAATTCCGGAATTTTAATCCACTCTTTTGGAGTAGTTATTACATTTTTAATTGTACTAAAATCAACTAAACCTAAAATTGCTCCAACAATATATCCTCCAGCTATTCCAATTAAGAATGGAACAACTTTAATAAATCCCTTTCCACGAATAGCAATTAATACAACGATTGCTAATGTAACAAATGCAGTTACTACTTCTTGCCATGTTCCTATCCAATTTCCATCAACATCAGTTCCAAGACCTGCATTTGCTACGGCACTACCCGCAAGCCCAAAACCTATAAGCATAATCATTGGACCAATAATAACTGGCGGGAATACTTTATCAATCCACTTTTTACCGGCAAATTTAATAATTATTGCTACAACCACATAAACTAATCCTACTAATAATAGACCCGTTAAAACTTGTCCATATTTTTCAAATTTTGTTAGCTCTTGTGAACTCATAATCGTTATCATCTGCGGCAAAAAGGCAAATGAACTTCCAAGATAAACCGGCACTTTTGCTTTAGTACATAAGATGTAAATTAATGTTCCAACACCTGATGTAAACAATGCAACTGCAATTGGCATTCCTGTTAAAATTGGTACTAAGATAGTTGCTCCGAACATTGCGAAAATATGTTGAAAACTAAGAGCAATCCATTTGCCAGTAGTTGGTTTGTCTTTGGCACCAAGAATCATTTTGTTTGTTGACATAATACCCTCCATTTTGAATATTTTATTTAAATAAAAGGCTTGAAATTAATATATAATTTCAAGCCTTATTTATATTTTCACTACTAAACAATAGTAGTAAAAACCATATTATATTGTTAACAAATGTTAAAAGGATAGCAACATTTCTTGCTATTGTTGTAGTATATTCAATTAATTTTAAACTATTCTTATTTACTTTAACCATAACAATCTCCCTTTAACATTTGTAAAAAAAGACCTTAAGAGAATTTCTCCTAAGGCCGTAATACCCCTATATAAATTGGTTTATTACGCCGTAGTCTCATCATTTACGGTGATGAGGTAGAAACTCTCGAACCATATTATCGAAATTATACGGCCTATTTACTTCTTTTGTCATTATAACACAAAAAAATCACAATGCAACACTTTTTTGTTATTAAACGTTTTCAAACTTATAAAATATAAAAAGCATCTGAAACCAGATGCTAATATAGTCTTTGTAACGGATCATAATTAAATAGAGAACTAATTGGTTTATCCTCAATAATATTTAAGACTCCTTGAGCGATAATTTTTGATACAGTCAATTGGACAATTTTTGGGCTTTGTTTATCTTTAGGAAGATTAATAGTATCTGTAGTAACAAGTTCGCATATTGGAGAATTATTAATACGTTCAACCGCAGGATGAGATAAAATCGGATGAGTACATGCTACATAAACAGATTTTGCTCCAGCTTCGATTAAAGCTTTTGCGGCTGCCGCAACAGTTCCTGCAGTATCAACAATATCATCAACCATAATAGCATTTTTACCTTTTACATCTCCAATTATTGACATTACTTCGGCAACGTTTGCAGCAGGACGACGCTTATCTACAATGGCTATCGGAGCATTATCGAAACACATTGCAAATTTTCGGGCTCTTGTTGCTCCTCCATGGTCAGGTGATACAATAACTAAATCTGATAATTGTTTATCTTTAAAATATTGAACTAGAATTGGTAATGCTTCAAAGTTATCAATTGGAATGTTAAAAAATCCTTGAATTTGCGCAGCATGTAAGTCCATTGAAATAATTCTTGTAGCGCCAGCAACTTCTAATAAATCAGCCACTAGTTTTGCCGAGATTGGTTGTCGTGATAAAGATTTACGATCTTGACGAGAATAACCATAATAAGGCATTATTACATTAATAGTTTTAGCAGAAGCGCGTTTTAAAGCATCAATCATAATTAATAATTCCATATAATGCTCGTTAACAGGAACAGAAGTTGACTGCACTACATACACATGATGTCCCCGAACAGTCTCGGGAATATTGATATTTACTTCCCCATCGGCAAATCTCGATAATTGACATTCCGATAATGAAATCCCCATATTCATAGCTATTTTTTCAGCTAAAGGTCGATTTGAATTTAAAGAAAAGAGTTTTACTTTTTGTCCTTTTATAAGCGCCATTGGCATCCTCCTAAAAATTTTAATATATCTCTCAACTATATTATAACCTTTCATAACAATATTGCAAGCATTGTATATGATATTTACAATTGTTGTATAAATTTTTTACAATAATTTAATTTTCAATAAATGCAAATGGACCGATTACTTCATCGTCAGAAATATTAGCATTTTTCACAACTGAATGTTTAATAACAACATTTTCTCCGATAATACTATTAGAAACTTCCGAATTTGGTCCAATTATTGAATTACTATTAACAATAGTATCTCCAATAATTATTGTATTAGGACGAATAATTACACCTTTTTTTAAGACCACATTTGTGCCAATGACAACTGTTTGGGGATTTTCAATTGTTATTCCAGCAAGTAAATGTTTTTTAATGATATTTTCCTGCAGTTTCTTTTCCATTTCAAAAAGTTGATACTTATCATTAACCCCACTAATTTCTTGATAATCATCAACTATATATGTTCCAATTTTATCCCCTTGCATTCTAAAAATTTTAACAATATCGGTTAAATAATACTCATGTTGATTATTGTTGTTTTTAATTTTTTCTAAAGTTTGATACAATTTTCTATTATTAACCACATATACTCCTGAGTTAATTTCATTAATTCCACGTTGTCTTTCATTACAATCTCGCTCTTCTACAATCTCCATTACTTCTCCTTCATCGTTTCTTACAATTCTTCCATATCCATACGGATTTGGATGTAGCGTAGTTAAAATAGTCAAATCATTTTGTTCGCGTAAATGAGCATTTAACATATTATAATAACTTTTCTTGCTAATAAATGGCATATCTCCATTGGCAATAATAGTACTGCCCTCCTTGTCTTGCAAAAATTCTTTTGTTGCTAAGACAGCATGAGCAGTACCCAATTGTTCTTCTTGAACCGCAAACTTAGTCTTTTTGTTTAATATCTTTTCGATTATTTCCCGTTTATATCCTACTACAGTAATTATTTCTTCTGGTTTAACCTCTGAAATCGCATCATAAACATAATGGATCATTGGCTTATCAATTATCGGATGAGCACATTTAGGTAATTCAGAATTCATTCGCGTCCCTTTACCGGCCGCTAAAATAATTGCATATATTTGCATATTTCCCTCCAGATAAAAATAAAAGAATGCCAAATAAGTTCTATTTGGCGCTCTTTTATATATTAAAAAATATTCATTAAAAATAAATTCCTAAACACAATCTCTAACAAAATCCCTTAATTGCCCTTAAATCCAATTACTCCGCAGATTCTTCAGTAGCTTCAACTTTTTCAACTGTAGATGATTCATCAGCAGCGATTGTTGCATAATATTTGTCTAAAACCGCTTTTTCAATTGTTTGACGTGTTTCAGTATTAATTGGATGAGCTACATCTTTAAATGTGCCTTGTTTGTTTTTGCGGCTTGGCATTGCAACAAAAGTCCCCTTTTTCCCTTCAATTACTCGTAATTCATGAACAGCGAAGGCATCATCAATTGTAATAGAAGCTACCGCTTTCAAGCGATTTTGGTTTAAAATTCTGCGTAATCTAACATCAGTAATTTTCATATTTATGTACCACCTTTCCTACTGTTACCTTAATTATATCATTTTTTTTTAATAATACAATATATTTTTTGAAATTTGCTGCCAGATATTGCCATATTTTTTTAATTTCGACATTTTTTAATTTTTATTTGCATATTATTTTATGTTTTGAAAATACTAATTAATGCAAATATTTGCCCTATAATTTATCAAATTATAGTGTATCAACCCTGAAAGGAGCTATTGCTCCTTTTTTACTTTAATATCTAAAAAGTCTTGTTTCGTTATTGTTTTGGTTGGTTTCCACAAAAATGAAGTGTAGAAAAAGTAAGTATTTAGTTGCTCATTAAAACCAATACCAATTAAATGAAAATCACGTTGATGATTTATTGCTTTCTTACGAGCAATAGCATATTGCAAATTATACATTTTAGAGGTTGGTTTGGTAACACTATCTTTATTAAAACATAGAATATTATCTAACCGGTTAAGATATAAGTCCTTTAAAACCATAAATGCACTTTGTGTTTTATCAATAATCTCATCAAATGTTTCATTCGTAATTTTATTACTATTACGCAGTTTCTTTAAATAGTCATATGAGATATCACCAGATAATAATTTTTTAACACCTAGATTTCCACGATATTCTGGATTATCACGATCAATTAAATGTAATCCAAAAATATGTGGTAAACAATTAATATTAAAAATTATTGGGATATTTTTTTTATTAATTTCTAAATATATTTTTTTATTATGAAAATATCGATAGAAAAATTGTGTCAAATCAATAAAATCGTATTGTTTAAAAATACTTCCTGGACTAGCAATATGAAATAATCCTTCCAATTCTTCATTAATTACAACTTTTTCAATATTCGTATCATAGAAACTTATAGCTTCTGTAAATCCTTCATCAATTAAATCAGGTGTATCTACATTTTCATTCGAGTCATTTGTAGAAGCTGTTGTTAAAGTAGTTTCTAAATCTTCAACACTTATTTCAAAAGCGCTAAGAGAAGAGCGATGACTTACATTACTTTTAAAAGAAAATTTTTCCGCACCATAAATATATTCTTTTCGTAAACGATGTATTAAATCATTAGCTTTACGTTCGTTTTTAAAGAATACAATAACAGTTGTCCCATCATTTGAAAAAATATAATTACGGGCTTTCACCTTTCGAATTTGTTCTAATATCTTTTTAAATCTTTTATAAAACGATGTTTTTTTAAGCCGCTTTAAAAAAGGATAATCTAAATTATTAGTAATATTAGCAGTAATTAAAAAATAATCAGAGACACTTAATCCATTTTTAACATTATTGTATTCTTCAAGATTGTTTATAACTTCTTCAAAACACTGTTTAGTATTCAGTTTTTTATTTATTAAAGGAACAATTACAATATAACTGTACGGAATATTGGATAAAAAATTTACACTTTTTGTATTACTATTGTACTCATATAATTTTTCGTACTGATAACATTTTATACGTGGGTGTAGATTAGTAAATAATTTTTCTTCGTCTAATCGATAATATTCGGAAAGTTTTCTAATAATTGAAGCAACATAAATTGAAGGTTTAATAATTTTTAAATTAGGATTTATTAAAGTGTCAATTTTTACGATATATCCATCAGGAAAGTTAGATTTTTGAATGGCCTCTTTTATTTCATTATAAAAATTTTTGTTTTCTTCCTTATTATTTATAAATACTTTAACGATTGGCTTATCAACAATTTGTATTGTAATTTTATCATAAGCATTCAAAGGTGCTTCAATTAATTCATAATATTTTGAATTTGAAGTTAAACTAATCAAAGCTCGTCCATATGCTTTAGAGTACAATTCATGGATAATATTATATTTCGTTAAAGAGGGAATAGTTTTTGTTTGTTCAATAGTTGTTTCTTGTGGTTCATCAATTTGTATATTTGACTTAATGCTTTTGCGATTAGAACGAATCGAATAAACAAAAATATTATATGAACTACTTGAATAACCAATACTAGTAAATAACTCTTTATGTTTTGCAATAAATGTATTTTTAATTTTATTTGCTTGTTTTAAGTTTAATGCTAATCCATAAACTGTTGACCCACTACCTGTCATTACCGCATTCATTACTCCGCATTTAATTAGTTCGCTTTTCATAAATAATATTGGTTTAAAATCTTTTTGTTTATAGACCTGGTCAACAGTTATCTCTAAGTCATTATGTAAATAGCTCGCAACTAAACTTAAGTCAGAAACTTCAACAGCCCTCTTCATCTTTTCCACAAAACCCTTATTTCCTAAAGGTTGATGGTGGTTAGTAAAAACATGTTTGGTGGATGCAGAGAAGTTAGGATGAATCATTACAACATATCCAAAAGGAACATCCTCAATAAATTCTAACTTTTCTCCACGCCCTCTAATAATTGCTGTTCTATAATCCTTGTTATATACACAAAAAGGAACATCACTGCCGATTTGTAAACCAATTTGTGCTAATTCATCTAAACTTAATCCTAAATTCCACATTGCATTTAAAGCTCGCAGTGTCGCTGCCGCATCAGCACTACCGCCAGCAAGTCCCGCTCCCATTGGGATTTTTTTAATAACTCTTACTTTAAAACCTGTTTTTATATTAAACTTATCTTGTAATAATTTAGCCGCTTGATAAATCAAATTAGACTCTTTCGGAATATTATCTAGTGCATCACATTCAATAATGATGCGGTTTTCATTAATGGGAGTAAAATATAATTCGTCATATAGGTCGATTGTTGTTGAGACCATTGCCAAATCATGAAAACCATCATCCCGCTTACCAACTACTTCTAATACTAAATTAATTTTGGCATATCCTTTTTCTACTATCAACTTTATTTCCTCCTACAATATTAACTTCATTTTTCCAAGTGTCTCAACACCACCAAAGGCTTCTCTTCCACCTTTTATATATTTTAAGACATCTTTAAAGTTAACAATTTCCATAAAAGATGTACTCGCAATCTTAATTGCTATTACTGCTGGGTCATAAGTATGAATATTTATTCTTTTAGGAGAACTCGCAAAATTAGCCCCCGCAGCAATCAACGCTTCAAAATTGGACTGACACGCACCTGCAATAATACACACATCAAATGAAGAACGCATATTACGGATTTTATGAATTGTTTTTATAAAATTATGGGTATTGTTATAGTTTTTTAGATCAGCTAAACCTTTATTATTATATGAATCATGACCGGTAATAACGATTATATCTGGGTGTATATCTTGTAAGATATCTGTTATTATTTCCCCCATTAATTGTTCTTTAACATTTATTCCATAAGCATAACATCCTACTTCTTCATATAACTTCAAACATTTATCTAAATATGTTTTATCACCATCAATATGTAAAATAGTCCCTAAAAGATATTTGTCTTTGCTGTGGCGCGTATTACTTGCAATATTATAATATATTTTTCGTGACTCTTTTTCTTCTTTTTCAATATCTTCGTCTCTAGCTTGTTTAATTTCATCTAGGGGTACTTCTTTAATAATACGGTAATTTAAGCCCGTAATAATAGCTTTGTTATAGTTTATATCACGAATAATATAAACTATTTTTTCTTGCTCATTTTTAATTACTACTTTATCGCCGACTAACATCAAAACACCTCGTAATATAGTATATGTATGAATTAGTCAGCGGTTAAGGTTATTAACTAGTAAATGAAATATCTCAATAATTTCTCCTGTTGATAATTCTTCAGGTCTTATATTTTCTTGATACTTATGTCCCATTAAGATGTTTTTAACCTCATCTTTATTTATATGATAACACGAAGAAATATTATTAACTAATATTTTTCTTCGACTACTAAATATGTTACGAATAAATTTGAAAAATTCTTCTTCGTTTTGCACAACATATCCTTTATTTGTAGGAATTATTTTTATTACTGCACTATCAACTTTAGGGGCAGGATAAAAGCAATTTTTTGAGACATTAAACAATATTTTCGAATTTGTTTTATAATCCATTAATACTGACAAAGCGTTGTAATCTTTGGTTTTAGGCTTTCCAGTTAATCTTTCCGCAAGTTCTTTTTGAACCATTAATATTAAATATTCAAATGGATAATCTAATTCTAAAAACTTAAAGATAATTGGTGTAGTAATATAATAAGGAATATTGGCAATTACAACTATTCTTTGACAATCATTTAAATATGTTTTAAGATCTTTTAAGATGTCTGCTTTTAAAATATCTTGATTAATAATATATACATTATTATATTGGGCCAACGTGTCTTGTAAGATTTCAATCATCACCTTGTCTATTTCATAAGCCAAAACTTTTTTAGCATATAAAGCAAGTTGTTCAGTTAACGCTCCTAAGCCAGGCCCTATTTCAATTACCCCTACTGTTTGATCTAAATCGGCATTAGATATTATTTTATATAAAATATTTTCATCAACTAAAAAGTTTTGTCCAAAACTTTTTTTGGCTTTTTTTTGATATAGTTCTAAAAGTTCTTTAGTGTTTTTTCTATTCCCAATCATCTTAAAAAGCCTCACTTACTTAATAGTTCTTCTTTATTTCATTATAGCATATTAATATCTTCTTTTTAAGGAAAAATAAAAAAAATCCTCATTGTGAGGATTTTATTTAATAAAATCTAATGGATAATAAACTCTTGTCTCCCTCTTATCCGCAATATCCACTAATGCATTAATAATCTTAGATACATTTTTTAATTCTTTGATTTCGCCATTTGCCATAACAAGTTTTATATTTGCAGCTAGATCTAAATCGTATTTTGCAGCATAAATTAACTGATTTAAACTATCTTCGATAAAATAATAATCTAGATTAATATTTTTACTAATTAATAATTGTTTAATTTCTTCCACTTTTCCTTGATTATCACTATTTACTACCATATCTTTAAATAAACGACGATGAATAAGCCGACTTGATAAATCACTTAAAATTGGATCGTCAAAATATTCACTTTCTAAAATAATATTATATATTACATGATCATCAATGCGTAAATAATCATATAAATTAATATTTTCATTACTATTTAATAGTTTAATTAATGGTGTATATACATCGTTAAACTTTGTTCCAGCATTATATAATTCTTTAATTCGTTTATATACCTTTTCTATAATTAACTCGAAACTTCTACCAACAGGGTGAAAATACACTTGCCAGTACATATTATATCGGCTCATTAGATAGTCTTCAATTGCAATTACACTCGTATATTTATGAACAAGCATATCATTTTTAACTTGCATAGTTCGCATAATTCGGTCAACATCTATTTCGCCGTATTTTGCGCCGGTAAAGTAGGCATCTCTTTCTAAATAATCTAAGCGATCTAAATCAAGTTGGCTTGAAACTAATTCTAAAATGACTTTATTATTGGTTTTCTTAGAAATAACATCTGCCACATCTTGAGCAAACTTCTCATCAACTTGGTTAAGAATCTGATTTACTTCTGTATTTCCTAAAATTATTTGAATGGAAATATCTTCATGATTTACCCCAAACGATGATTCAAAGGCATGTGAAAATGGTCCATGACCAATATCATGCAACAATGATGCGCAATACAATAATAGTTTATCTCGCTCCGATAAATAATTTTTAATGTCTTCTATTTTTTCTGTAACCACTTTTGCTAAATTATATACACCAAGCGAATGAGAAAAACGTGAATGCTCAGCGGTATGAAAAACACTATTTACCCCACCAAGCTGTTTAATTCTTTTTAATCGTTGAAATTCTTTAGCATTTATCAAATCCCAAATTGTTTGATGTTCCACCTCAATATATCCATATAATGGATCGCGAAAAACCTTCTTTTCACTCAACTTTTTCATTGTTTCACCTATCCTTGAAATTATTATATCATAATTTACAAAGATTTCCTATAAATAAAAAAAGAGTACTGAAAAATCAGTACTCTTTATTATTATATCATCCAAAATTAGTCCAACTTAAGTTATCAATTGTGATTTGCGCACGTCTTGTTCCTGTTGTCAACATTCGTAGTTCTAAAGTAAAGGTACCGCTAACATTAATACCTTTTACTTCAAATACTTGAACTGTTGTAACACTATTATCTAAAGTAAATTCTCCTTTTAATTCTCCATTAATATATAATCCTAATTTACGTTCAGCCCCACCAGTAAATGCTTTTAAAGTATCAACTTTAAAGTCGCCAATTCCGCCACTAATTGTAGCTTTTAAGAATGATACACCACCTTCATGTTCTGTTGGATTACCAAACATTACTCCCTTGCCATCAATACTATAATCATTAGTACCATCTATTAATTCGCTACGAAGCCCATTATACTCCCATTCAATACCATTAACTCCAACAAATTCTCCATTAACATAAGATGTAGAAGGCTTTGAGAAGTTATCAAATGTTTCTACTATCCAAACGACTGCTCCTTCCGCTTTAACAGTTACAGTCATTGAAACAGTAGCAGCTGGAGTTGTTTCGTCAGCTAAGTAAATTTTAACAGTAATTTCAACTTCAGTATCAGCTGCAGGGCGTGTAACTTTACCAGTTGAATCGATTAATGGGCTATTTGTACTCCATTCAAAGCGTGGAGCAGGAACAATAGCTTTAGTATTTGATTTTGTTCTAAAATCTAAGTTAATAATTACTTCATTGCCATCTTTAACAATTGTATTAATTTCATTTTTTAAGTAGTCAATTATTTCATCACGAGTAGCATTTAGTTCAAAATCGCCTTCGCGATCGAAGAACACTAAACGCCATCCATCAGATTTTGTTTGGTCGATTGGCATAACTGTTAGAGTTACATTAAATCCTAACGCATCATTTAATTTTGCTAGGGCTTCAGAATTTGAGTTATGATAAATCATAACTTTATTACCTTGAGCGTCTTGAATGTATAAGTTAGTATGCCCACCTGATTGAGCTGTAACTAATTTACCACTTACTTTTACTAATTTACCATAGAATGAAGCATTTTTAGTTCCTTCAATAGTTTTTGGAACACTTGTAAAGTCTGTAACATTTAAAGTAATTGGTTGAAGTGGTAATGGATTGTTTGATGATAATTTTCTAGCACTAAATCCTTCTTCTTGGGCATCAACTTGAACAGTTACTTGCGTATAGTCAGCTGATGTTTTGCCACTACCAAAGAATATTTTTCCAGTACCTTTAATTTCTACTTCATCACCGATGTTAAAGTTAGATTTGTTATCGCGTACATAAATACTTGTATTTGCATCCGCAACAAAGTATCCGTATTTATCAAATCCAATGATGATACCACTAAACCACATAAAGTGTGTCTTATCATCAAATGTAAAGATTTGACGTGCTGCAGAAACAGTTAGTCTTTCGGATTTTTTAACTGTTACTTCGAAAGTAACTGTTTTTGAAACATCATTTAAAGTAATTGTTGCAGTAAGAGTAACAACTGTATCTTCATTTACATCACTAGCAACTCCATCATGCGATAAAACATCAGGATTACTTGATTGCCATGCGATTGTTAAACCTGGATATCGTGAATCTGTTGTTGGTAAATCGATTTTACCATAAATGGTTGTAGAAATTTCATTTTGTAAGTTAGCAACAGCACGATCAACTTTTTCATTATCACTAATTGCGCTTAGGTCTCTTGCAGAGCCTTCAACGTAAAATACTCGCCATAAGTTAATATTTGAATGATAATCAAAGACAATTACTACAAGTTCTACTTCTTTTCCATTAAACGATTCTAGTTCAGTTTTACCTAATGAATCAGTATGTAAAGAAATTTTTACATTACCTTCAGAAATATTAATGTAATTTCCTGGTTTACTAATACTTGCTTCAATTTTAGCAATCTTTCCATATGAGTTAACATCAGTAATGTTTAAATTAGCAATTTGTGATACAGTCATCGAAACTGCGTCAGCTGTTAAATCTACTTCTTCAGTTCGAATAACTTTAACTGAAGCATTTTTAAGTTGTGGCATATTATAGTAAATGTCAAATTGTCCATTAATTTCAACTAATTCGCCAACTGTTCGATTATGATTAGATCCAAACACATAGATAAGATCTTTATGCCTATCTTGAATGATAAATCCATTCTCGGTTGTATAGACAACTGTTCCAATAACAGTGTATTTAGCACCAACTGTTCCACGTTTTACTTCGGAAATTGATGTTGCCCCTTCAAAATCAATTTTTAGAACTTTAGCAGTAAAGACTTTTTCTTTGGTTTTACTTCCGTATTTTAAAGTAGCTGTTAAGTTAACAGTAACATCTTCATCTGTAGGGCGAGTTACTTTTCCAACAAAGTATTTTGGATCTTGTCCTTCAGTAATTTCAATTACACTTGGATTACTAGATGTCCAAGTAACTGTTGCTACATAGTCACCTTTTTTAGCTTCTTTTGGTAAATCAATATTTTGTGTTACACCAGATAAATTTTGGAATAAAAAGGCATTATAAATTTCTGTTAAGATTTTTAAATCAAGATTTAAAACTGTTGCAGTTAATTTTTTTTCAAGGCTTTTTTTACCATAACTAAATGTTGCAGTTAAAGTAACATTTACATTATCTTCATCTGGAAAAGTTACTTTACCTAAATAAAATTTATCTTTCTTTTGAGCATTAGTATGTTCTACAATTTCAATGACTTCAGGATTATTCGATTCCCATGTAATTTTAGCAACATATTCACCCATTTTAACTTCTTTTGGTAAATCTAAATCGCTAGTAACTTCATTTAAGCCTGAAAGTTGAAATTGGCTTACGATATCTTTTAAGATTTTTTCATCTTTATTGTCGCAACCAACTAAAGTAAAACCTACAAACAGGGCAACTACAAGAACTAATAGCCTCTTAATTTTTGAGTTATAATTAATCATACTCTCCTCCTAATTAATTTATTTTAGATATAGTTGTTATAATGGATTTGTCATTAATAGATCCGGAATTAATGTTTTATTTTTCTCACCAACTACGATTTGATAGTAGTTAGTAGCATATTCATAACTAGAAACTCCACCAATAACACTATACTTTTTACCGATAACTAATTCTTCTGGGCGATATTGTGATTTTGAAGCTGCAAGTCTTACTGAAATAATTTCACCACGATCGTTTTTGAATTCTAAACTATAGTAATTCTTCTTTAAATCGTTTTGAGAACGACGAATATTAACTAATGTTAAATTATTAACTTTAATCACTTGACCATAGTAAGGTTTTAATCCTAACCCACCATCTTTTAAATCATTACCATCGAATTCAAGTAATTCAATTTCTTGTGTTCCAACTTTAGCAACTCGCTTAATTCCAGTTAATTGCGTTCCAAATTGACCTTCATATTGCAATTGAGCTTCAAAAGTAATAATATCGCCTGGATTTAAGTAGTTAGAGTAGTTGGCACCAACACCTGAGTAAACATAGATATGTCCAACCTTACTTGGATCTTCAACATCAACATCACGAACAAAGAAACTTTCACTAACGATTCGAACAACTTGAGCCTTAAATTTAAAGACAGTTCCAAGTTTATATTTATCGTGATTTTCTAAAGCTTCAAAAATTGTTATTTGAACTGGGGTACGATTATATTCATAATTAGGATCGTTTTTATCTCCAAAAACTCCTTGTTCAGTTATTTCTGTTTTTTCATGGGCTTTAATGAAAATATCGTAATAAATAGTATCACCAAAAGTAAATTTTGATAAAGCATTTTCTATTAATTCTAAATTTAATAGACGGTATTTCCCGGAATTGACAGGTTTATACCAAACCCATGCTAGATAACGTCCATAATGGTCAGTTAATTCTCCTTCACTTTGAAGAACTACCGATTCCGCCGAAAATAATCTTTCACGAACGAAGTTTGCTGCGGCGAAACCCCATGGTTCAATTGTTCCAGTACATTCCGGAGTATCAACACCTAAGAAACGAACATTTTCACTTAAACTACGAACTACAATTGTATCTCCGTCAATTACTTTAACAACCTCAACTTCTTCAATTCCATCTACTTCAAATTTTTTTCCTTTAAAAGGTTGTTGTAAATCTAACTCATCGGTATACCGTGTATCTAACTCGACTTCATCTTCAATTGTAGGGTATTCTAACTCTATATTCTTATTTTTATTATCACATGCTGTAACAATAAATAGAGTTAGGAATAATGTTAATAGTAATAAAAACTTTCTTTTTAAATTAATTTTCATCATTACCCCTCAACTTTATCTTGATATTTCTTTTAAAGCTTTATCATAAGCAGTTTTAATGATTTGACGAATGTCGTCTTTTGAACGAACTTTACTTCCTGAGAAGATTGATACAACTGCAAGGTCAACTTGTTTACGAACTTCTGCAGAACCAGCCCATGCAGGGTCGACAAACATTTCAAATCCTAACTCACGATAAGCAATACCAACTTTAGCCGTTTGAGAGTGAATTTCTTGTTCAATTGTTGGAGTATTTAAGAATTCTTGATATTCTGGAAGTTGTAAAGCTGATTTACGAACTGGGAAATATGCAGTTTCAATACTAAATTTCGCTGTGTTTTCTGGTTTTAAAAAGTGTTTAATTAGTAACCATGCGGCCATACGTTCATATTTATTTCCACGTTTACTAATCATAATATTAGAACCTTGTTGAATAACATATTTGTGATCTTCATCACGATAAACAACCGGAGCAACCCCTAAAGTACGAACTTTACTGTCAGCTCCAACATGGTGTCTAATACCTGCTGTTGACCCAATAGTAAACATTGTTTGTAAGTTTTTAAATGGATTTGATGAATATCTTTCTGCCCAATATTCTGGGATTTGGAATAATGGCATTTCTTTTCCTGTTACTGGGTCAGTATATCTTGCTAAATCATGTAAGTATTTAAATGCTTCTACCGATTTATCATTCTCCATGAATAATAATTTACCAGTAGAATTGTCAATTCTTTCAGTATATTTCCCTCCCCATTGACGAGTGGCTGTGATAAATAAGTTTCCATTAGAGTCATATGCAAAAGGCACAAAGTTTTTATCTTTTAAGTGTTCAGTTAGTTTTAAACCATCATATAAGTTATCAGCACGTCCTGATAAAATAATTTCCCAGATTTTCTTAGAAACTTCTTCAGCTTCTTGCCATGTTCTTGGTACGGAAATTTCGTCTTTAAAGGCATCAAAGAAATCTTTATTATAAATTAATACTTCAGTTGATTTATTAAATGGTAAAGAGTAATATGTTCCTTTGTCATCAAATGAGCGGTTTTCAAACATATATTCTTCAAAGAAATCAGCCAATTCTTCTTCAGTATACCCTACACCTTCAAGATCAGATTCGATATATGGTGTTAATGGTAATACCGCATCAGCACGTAAATATTCCGCAACATGATCCGGATAAGCGATTGCTATTGTTGGTGGGTTTTTTCCAGCAACTTTAATTCGCATTTCTTTTAATAATGTGTCATATCCACCAACAACTTCAATTTTAACTCTAATATTTGGATATTCTTCGTTAAAATCTGCAATCATATCACGAATAACATTTTCAATGTCTTGCCCGAAAGGAATCATAAATGAAATATTAATTCGCTCCATTGATTTAATTTCTTCAATCGAAACTAATTCAATTGGATCATACGGACGATTTTTACAAGCTGATAACATGAAAATGCTACCTAAAATTGTTAAAAATAACAATATTCTTTTCATATTTAATTGTCCTTTCTATTTATTTTTTTATCCTTTTATTCCACTTCGTGATACGCCTCGCATAATGTATTTCTTCAAGAATATAAAGGCGATCAATAATGGTAAACTAACAAGGGCTGAAGCAGCCATTTGAATATGTTCATTGTTTGGTCCAAGACCACTAAACGAGCGCATTAATCCGTTACTAACTAAACGCATTTGTTCGCCACCGGCAACTAAATTTGGCCAAACGTACGCATTCCATGTTCCCATCATACTTAGGATAAAGATTGTTGTTAAAGTCGCTTTTGCCATTGGAATCATAACTTTAATTAAATACTTAAAGTCACATGTTCCATCGACTTTTGCTGCTAAGTATAACTCATTTGGTATTTGCATAAAGGTTTGACGTAGGAAGAATGTATAAAAGACACTTGGCACAAATGGTAAGACTAATGCGGCATAGGTGTCAATAAGTCCTAGGTTTGAAATTGTCTCATAGTTAGTAATAATAAATATTTCTCCTGGAACCATCATTGTTGCAAGTAGTAACGCAAAAATAGTATCACGGCCAAAGAAATTTAATCTGGCAAAGGCAAATGCTGCTAGGGTAGTAGTAACCATTGTTCCAATAGTTGTTAAAATGGCTACTAACACAGTATTACCATAAAATACTAAGAAACCAGGAAATTCTTTATCTAATGATTCTATATAAATTTTGCTAAAAGTAAATGCTGTTTTAAAGTTTTCAAATCGTAGTTTTTTTGGGAAAAATGTTATTTCTCCAATTAATTCTTCAGGAGATTTTAATGCGGTTGCAAACATCCAATAGAATGGTAATAGTATATAGAGTGCAACTAAAGTTAAAAATGTATAAATTAAAATACTCATTACAGTTTTTTTAATTTTATATTTTTTCAACTCTTTCTCACTTAAATATAAATCATCATTAACTAATTCTTTAACTTTTTTATGTTGATTAATAGAATTAATCATTTTAGTAAATGGATTTGCCACTGTCAACACCTCCTAATAATGTACACGTTTCTTACTGACTTGTAATTGAACCAGTGTAATCAGTAAGATAATTCCAAATAAGATTAATGAGGCAGCAGCAGCAACTGAGAATAAGTCAGCACCGCGAGAATGATGTAGTTTTTGATAAATATATCCAACGATTGTAATATACATATTTTCAGTTTCTTGTCCTGGAGGACCAAATGTCTCACCATAAATTGCAATTACGCTTGTATATGCTTTAAATGCACCGATGAATGATGTGATTGTAACATAGGCAATCATTGGTGAAAGTAATGGAACTGTTATTTTAGTAAAGACTCGCCAACGAGGTGTGGCATCAATTTGAGCAGCTTGATAATATTGTTTATCAATGCTTTGAAGCCCTGATAGGAATACTAAAATTTTAAATGCCAAACTATTCCAAATTGTATACATTGAAATAACAAATATTCCGCGCCAATATGTTACTGTATCATATCCAGGAACAGCCCCTTGCCCTTGCCAGTTTGTAATCCATGCTCGTGGTGTCCCTCCAAACCATTCAATAATGGCATTAATTAATCCATTATTGGAAAACAATACTGAGAAAACTAACCCTAAAGCAATCGTGTTTGTTACATATGGAAGGAAAAATACTGTTTGGAAAAATCCTTGTAATTTCTTAATGGAATTTAATGCCACTGAAATCAACAATGCAATAATAACTGAAACTGGAACTGAAACAATAACCATTAAAGCCGTATTTCCTAACGCACGCCAAAAAAGTTCATCTTTAAAAACATAGATGAAATTTCCAAGCCCTAATTTAAACTGACTATCACCATAAATAGAATAACCTTCTAAAAATGCAGTGATAAAAGTTTTTATAATTGGGTAAAATGTAAAGATTGCCATAAATACTAGGGCTGGAAGCAAATACATATATCCTTTCCAGTGATCTCTTTTAAACTCTAGCATTATAACAACCTCGCCCCAGTTTTATCAAATACAAATATTTTATTATATCCTAATTTAACTTGCTGTCCTATTTGTAGATTGATGTCTGATGGAACAATTGCACGAATCGTTTTTTCATAACCATCAATACGACAAATAATCATTGTGTCGCGTCCGATATGTTCTACAATTTCTACTTCCGCATCAATTCCTCCATTTTTTGAGATCATAAAGAATTCTGCTCTTAGACCTATTTGAACTTCTTGATCTTCTACGTCTAAGTTTTGAATTACTTTACCAGTAACTGTTTTTAATTGTTTATTTTCTACATATCCCTCAATCACATTAATTGGAGGATTACCTAAGAATTTCGCAACAAATAGATTAACTGGTTCATCATAGACTTTTTGTGGATGGTCAAGTTGTTGTTTCACTCCACGATCCATAACAATGATTTCATCCGAAATACTCATTGCTTCTTCTTGGTCATGGGTAACAAAGATTGTTGTTATTCCGGTTTCCCGTTGAATACGACGAATTTCTTCGCGTGTTTGTAATCGTAAACGAGCATCTAAGTTTGATAATGGTTCGTCTAATAATAATACTTTTGGTTTTTTAACTAATGCTCTAGCAATCGCTACGCGTTGTTGTTGACCACCACTTAATTGACTTGGCTTACGGTCCATTAAATCGCCAATATGGACAAGTTCTGCCATTTCTTGGGCTCTTTGAAGAGCTTCTTTTTTAGGAACTTTCATGTTTTCAAGAGGAAACATGATATTTTGTCTAACTGTTAAATGCGGAAATAGAGCATAGTTTTGAAACACTATACCAATACCGCGCTTTTCTGGTGGAAGATCAGTGACATCTTCATTTCCAAAATAAATTCGTCCGGCATTTGGTTTGTGCAACCCCGCAATTAAATACAATGTTGTTGATTTTCCACAACCAGATGGACCTAATAATCCAATTAATTTTCCTGCGGGTATAACAACCGAAAAATCATCGACAGCTACAGTAACATTTCCCTTTTTGTCAACAAAACGCTTGGTGATGTTTTGTAGACGTACTTCAACTCCTGGATGATTAGAACTACTATTATTGTTTTGAGTTACTTTAACATCATCCGGTGATGTGACATTTTTGGTGATTTGCTTTTGATTGCTATCCATCCTCTACTCTCCTTACTGATTATAATTGTGATATAATTATATCATTTTTTTTTATCTTTTTAAAGCCTTTTTAAAAATATGTCCTTTATTAAAAAGCAAATTTTTCCTTATCTTAACCTTTTTCGACACAATATTTTATTTATAATAAACGAATATTTCCTAACAAAAAAACTAGGGAAAGGTTACTTCCCTAGTTATACAAATCGGATTATTATAAAAATTATGGTAAATAAAATTATTAAAAAGACTAAAAACTTAAAGGCTTTTCGAATATAGGCGAAAATCCCGGGGATTAATAATAATATTAATCCTAAAAAAATAAAAGCTAAAGTGATATATTGTCTCCCGTTGATATAATCAACGACAGGCTTCACATATGGTTCTACTAATTGATTCAGTTTATCAACAATACCACTTAATGCTCCGCGAATTGTTTCAATAATATTCCCCATTTCATTACTCCTTTTTTTATAACATTTTACTACATTTTTCTTCTTCCTTCAAGTGATCTTATCAAAGTTATTTCATCCGCATATTCAATGTCACCACCAACTGGTAATCCATAACCTATTCGCGTTACTAAAACGTTGGTATTTTGTAAAAGTTTAGAAATGTATAATGCGGTGGTTTCGCCTTCCATAGTAGCACTTGTCGCTATTATTACTTCTTCAATTGATTCATCTTTAACTCGATTTAGAAGTTGCTCGATATTAATATCATTTGGTCCAATCCCATCTAACGGTGAAATTACCCCATTTAAAACATGGTATTTTCCAAAATATTTATTCATCTTTTCAATGGCAATAGCTTCTTTCGTATTTTCTATAACTAATATCTTTGCTTCACGATTGTTATCGTTACAAATTGAACAAACTTCTTCATCGGTAATTATACCACAATTTTTACATAATCCTACTACAGTTTTAGAATCAATTAAATTTTTAGCAAATTGATGAACATCTTCATCCTTTAAATTTAAAACACAATACAAAGCCAATCTTTCAGCTGTTTTGGGGCCTATTCCAGGGAACAACTGAAAACTAGCAATTAATTTACTTAAACTTTCAGGATATTTCACTGATATTCCTCCTTAAATAAAAGGATTCATACCACCAAGAAAAGAATTAAACTTACTCATTTTTTCTTCAGTAGTTTTATCAATTTCTCGATAAGCTTGACGACATGCTGCAATAATCATCTCAGCAAGCATTTCTAAATCTTCTTTAGATTCTACTTCAAATGAGTCATCAATTTTAATACTCTCGATTTCTTTTGTTCCATAAACTCCAACAGTAACAATTCCACTAGTTGAAGCAGTAAAAACTGTATTCTCAATTTCCTTTTGAGTTTGAATCATTTCTTCTTGCATTTTTTTTAGTTGTTTTAATAATTGTTGATTCACGATAAATCCTCCTATTTAACTTTAACTAATTCTTCACCAAATAATTCTATTGTTTTCTCAATAGTTTTTTGACGCTCATCAACATAATCATCTTCAGCTTCGACTTCATGTAATTCTGGATTATTAATTGGCTGAAGAGTTGGATATTTAATCCCGATATTATATTGATTTATATATTCAGTTCGTTTTTCTTGCCATGTATCTTTAGGTAAAGCCATATAATAATTAATATCAACACTTAAACTTTGTTCAAATATTTTTTTAGCAAGACGTTTAAAGCGTGGACGCATTACTTGATTAACTGTGGTTGCATCGTCAAAAATAAGTATTATTTGATTTTTACCAACAGCGCCAACAATTCCTTCTTTTAATATTTCTGCTGTACTAATTAACGATGGATCGATTCCTTGATCAATATATTTCCATTGGGTTAATATTTTTTCACGATCAGCTCGTGCTTCTGGCGTTCTTGAATCATGTAATATTTTTTCAATAATACGCACATCGTAAGTAGTATACGCACCAGTTGGTCGTGGAGATTTTGATGCAGGTTCATATCTTACTGAAGCTTCTTTAACGTCTTTTAAGTCCCCACTCATTTGAGCTTGTTCAACACTCACTCTAGAAATCGGTTTTTCATAAATTTCTTCTTTTACTACTTCTTCTTTAGCAAACTCTTGATTTAACTCTTTTGGTTGTTCTTTTTCTCTAATTATTTCTTGTTCTTTAACTTCGTTTAATGATTTTTCAGTTTCCTTTATTGAATTATTATTTGTAAAGTTAAATAAGTTGGCTTCATTAGAAATGGCTTCGGCTTTTTCAATTGTATCTTCATATTTAATTGGATGAATAATTTTTTCTGGTTGAGTTTGGGTTATACTTTGATTTTCTAAACTATTTTTTGAATCTTCTTCTAAATCAACTTTTTTATCAAACTCATCTATATTAGTAACTTGGTCCCCAAACAAAGCAATTTGTTTTGGAGGTTGTTTTTTATTTTTACCAAATACAGATGCTTGTTGGGCTTGTAGTGTTCCCGAAATAAGTTTATATAGTTTATCTTCTAAATCATCAAGTTTGTCGTTAATTAATTTAATTTTATTATCATCAAATAATTCTTGAGGATAAATTCCCTTGTCGTTATTAATTGGTTGATTGTTAACTTGTTGAATTAGATACGATAATTTATCTTCTAAAATATTAATAGTATTATTTATTTGATATAAATTTTTAGTTTCAAAGTTATGGAAAGACTCTTTTAGATTATTAATCTCCTGTGACAAATTATCTAAATATGATTCGTTAAATGTCGAAGTGTTAATTTGTGTAGGATTTAAATTATTAATTTTTTCCTCTAATTGATGAACTTTTGTAACTAAGTTGTGTAATTCTAATTTACTTAGTTCTTGAACTACTTTATTTAACTTCATTTCTAAAATTGAAATGCGTTCGCCATCACCTTGCTCATCAAAGCGTCCATCACGATTTATACTACCTAAAGCTAATGTTTCAACTTTTTTCTCCAATTCAAAAATACGTTGTGTAATTTGACTATTGTCATAATCTAGATTAACCATTTTAATAAAAGCTACTTCTAAATATATTCGTGGATTATTAGCAAATTTAATTTTCGAAGCAACATCACTTAAAATGTTAACATAATAAAAAATTTTTTCTTCAGGTAATTTTTCTGCTATTTTTTTAAATCCTTCTTTTTCAAAAATCAATCTATTAAAAAAATCAATATCAGCATTTTTATATAACAAACAATCACGGTAAAACTGCAACAAATTATTCACTAACTTCGCTGGTTCTTTTCCTAAATCCAATAAATCGTTAATGGTTTTTAAAATTTCTGTAATATTTCCTTCTTCAAAATTTGTTGCTAATTCAATAATTTTATCTATTGATACTGCTCCAGTAATTGCATTAACATCATCGACATTAATAGTTGTATTACTAAAAGATATTGCTTGATCTAAGATACTTAAAGCATCCCGCATTCCTCCTTCAGCATTCTCCGCAATCGTCTTAATGGCTTCTTCAGTAATGTTAATATTCTCATTATTTACAACTTCTTTTAAACGTTCTATAATGACACTAACACTTAATGGTTTGAAATCAAAGCGTTGACAACGCGAAAGAATCGTTGCAGGAATTTTTTGCGGTTCAGTTGTGGCTAAAATAAAAATAGCGTGTTTGGGAGGTTCTTCTAATGTCTTAAGCAACGCATTAAAAGCACCTTGACTTAACATATGAACTTCATCAATGATATAAACTTTATATTTTAGTTGACCAGGTAAAAATTTAACTTTATCACGTAGATCACGGATTTCATCAACACCGTTGTTACTGGCGGCATCTATCTCAATAACATCAGGGTGGTTCCCTTTCGTTATATCAAGACATGTTTTACATTGTTGGCAAGCCTCTCCATTTTGCATATTTTCACAATTAATAGCCTTTGCAAGAATTCTAGCAGTACTTGTTTTTCCCGTTCCACGTGGTCCGCTGAACAAATACGCATGGGAAATTTTATTATTAATAATAGATTGTTGTAAAGTTTTAACAATAACATCTTGTCCAACAACGTCTTTAAATTGGTGTGGACGATATGTTCGATACAATGCTTGATATGACATGAACCACCACTCCTTGAAATAATTATATCATAATATATAGTTCATTTTATTAAAACAATTTGTTCATTTCTTATTTATATGTTTATTATACCAAAATAACCATTAATTTAAAATACTTTTTATATTTTAATATAATTTCCATATTTTATACATAAGTATATACTATCATGGAAAATTAATAAGTGTTAATTATATATTTTCAAGAACGTTTTCATTTTCGTTTTTAAAAATACTTTTTCTTTTTTTATTATTTTATACTATAATAAGATTGAAGTTATAAAAGGAGGAAGACTATGCTCACTTTTTTAAGTCTATTTAATCCAACAACACCAAGTGAACTGGCCTTTTTCATTGCCGGTGGATTAGGAATATTCCTCTATGGAATAAATATGATGAGTGATTCGTTAAAAGTTGTAGCTGGGAATAAATTAAAACTATTAATTCAAAAAACAACTGGAACAATCTTTAAAGGCATACTAACAGGTGCCTTAATAACCGTCTTAATTCAATCATCCTCGGCTACTACTGTTATTGTTGTTGGATTAATTACTGCCGGCTTGATGAATTTACGTCAAGCAATCGGTGTAATAATGGGTGCTAATATAGGTACTACAATTACGGCTTTTTTAATAGGTTTAAAAATTGAAAACTATTCATTGTTATTCATAGCAATTGGAGCTGTACTAATTCTATTCTTTAATCGGCAAAACATTAAAGGTACTGGTGGAATTTTAATTGGGTTTGGGTTACTATTCTTAGGATTACAACTAATGAGTTCAGCATTACTTCAATTTCAAAATTCCCCTACATTTAAAAACGCAATCTCTAGAATTTCGAATAAGTGGTATCTATCAATTATAACTGGAGTAATACTAACTGCTATTATTCAATCTTCATCTGCTTCGATTGGTATCCTTCAACAATTCTATGAGATTAGTATTCAAACAGGTATCGGTATTACATTAAAAGATGCTTTAGGTTATTTGCTTGGCGCAAACATCGGAACAACTATTACTGTTATGCTGGCATCAATTGGTGGATCACGTGAATCTAAACAAGCGGCATTATCCCACGTATTATTTAATGTTTTAGGTGCTTTAATATTTTTAATTTTCCTAACTCCTTACACAAGATTATTCACCTGGGTTCAGCAATCATACCTACCTAATAATCCAAAAATGACAATTGCGTTTGCGCACATTTTCTTTAATGTTATTGTTACAATTATATTATTTTTCTTTGTAGATTTATTGGCAAAACTTGTTACTAAAATTATTCCAGCCAAAGAATCTTTGGCTGTGCATATTGCGGACAAGTTGAGTGATGAGTTACTTGAAACTTCGCCAGTATTGGCGTTAGAATCTGCAAAAGCTTTGATAGTAGAAATGGGACAAGTCACCTTAGAGATGTTTGATGTTGCCCATAGATATTTTAATGAGAATAATACTAAATATATTGAAGAATGTCAAAACTTAGAACGCAAAATTGACTTTTATGATAAAGTCATCCACGACTATTTAATTCGAATGCCGACCGCTAATTTAAAATCAAGTACTCGTTTATATCAAATCATATATCTTGATACTATTCGTGACTTTGAACGAATTGGCGATCACTGTGTAAACTTAGTGGAATTTATGACAGATCGATATGAACAAGGTATTTCAATCACAACTAATTTGCAAGAAGAATTTAATAATTTCTTTAATCAAGTTCATAAACAAATTCAAAACACAATTGATTGTTTTAATTTAAAGAGTATTACAAAAGCATATGAAATTGTTTCTTTAGAATCAGAAATTGATACACTAGAAAGAAAATTTAGAAAATCTCAGTTCAATTTGATTAGTGCTGGGCATTTATCTCAAGAAGATATTCACTATGTTGATATTCTATCGAACTTAGAGCGTATTAGTGACCATTGCTTTAATATTGCTCAAAACATTATTGATCCATTTTATATGCAAAGACCTGATGAAGATTAATATATTGACAATTCAAAAAACAATGGTATAATTTAGGTAATAAAATACCCATAAAGCGTTGATAAGGACTTCTAGTTCAAGTCATTATTTACAGTGACATAAGGGTAGTGAGAACTTATGAATAATGCGAACTAGAGGAACACCTTTGAGCTATTGAAAGAAAGACGCAAGTTTTGCGTTGAGTAGACTCAATCGCTGGCCAGCGTTATCGGCTAATGAGGGCACCTTTTTATATAAAGGTGAACTAAGGTGGCACCGCGAAATTTTTTCGTCCTTAGGTTTATCCTAAGGACTTTTTTTGTTATAAAATAATATTAATTAGGAGGTTAATATGAAAACTAGTGTAAATTATTTAATGAAAAACTACTTAAAATTAAGTGGTCAAGAGGTTGTTATAGAAGGTTGGATTAGAGCAAATCGGGCTCAAAAGGAGTTTGGCTTTATTAATTTAAATGATGGTTCACATTTTGAATCAATTCAAATCGTTTATGACACCGCTTTAGAAAATTTTAAAGATGTTTCGAAATTTAGAGTAGGAGCAGCTTTACGAGTAAAAGGTATTTTAGTTTTAACTCCTCAAGCAAAACAGCCATTTGAAATTAAAGCGCAAGATGTTTACTTAGAAGGGGATAGCCCAGAAGATTATCCAATTCAACCAAAACGCCATTCAAGAGAATTTTTGCGTGAAGTCGCTCACTTACGAACACGTACGAACTTATTTAATGCTGTATTCCGAGTTCGTAGTCTTCTTGCTTATGCCATTCATAAGTTTTTTCAAGAACGTGAATTCATTTATGTTCATACCCCTATTATTACTGACAATGATGGCGAAGGTGCCGGCCAAATGTTTCAAGTTACCACTTTAGACTTAGAGGCTTTAGCAAAAAGCACTCCAACTGAAGTTGATTACTCTAAAGATTTCTTTGGTAAAAGAGTTAGTCTAACAGTCACTGGTCAATTAGAAGGTGAAACTTTCGCTCAATCTTTTAAAAAAATCTACACTTTTGGACCAACTTTTAGAGCTGAGCATTCTAACACAGTAAAACATGCTGCAGAATTTTGGATGATAGAACCAGAAATTGCGTTTGCGGATTTAGAAGATAATATGAATCTTGCAGAAGAAATGGTAAAATATGTTGTTCAATTTATTTTAGAAAATGCCTCAACTGAAATGAAGTTTTTTGACGAATTTGTTTATCCAGGTAAAATTAAACAATTACAGGATTTATTAAAATCAAAAATAGTTCGTTGTCCATACAAAGACGCCATCGAAATAATTAATAAAGCAGATTATAACTTTGAAAAAAGACCACAGTTTGGCGATGACTTAGGAAGCGAGCATGAAAAATTCTTAACTGATGTTTACTTTAAAGGTCCTGTATTTATTACTAACTGGCCAAAACATATCAAAGCATTTTATATGCGTGTTAATGATGATAATGAAACTGTCGCTGCTATGGACTTACTAGTTCCAGGTGCTGGTGAGTTAATTGGCGGTAGTCAACGTGAAGAACGCTTAGATGTCCTAATTAATCGTATGAATGAATTAAATATTCCGATTGATAATTTACAATGGTATTTAGATTTAAGACGATATGGTAGTACAAAGCATGCTGGATTCGGATTAGGTTTTGAAAGATTAGTTATGTATGTTACTGGAGTCGAAAATATTCGTGACGTTATTCCTTATCCAAGAACTTATCGAAACTGTGATTTTTAATAAAAAGCGCGAGTTAACATTTATTGTTAACTCGCGTTTTTTTAATTATTTCGCACGTTTTTCTTTAATTGCTGCTTGAGCCGCTGCAAGACGGGCAATTGGAACACGGAATGGTGAGCAAGATACATAATCTAATCCAACACGATGGAAGAATTCAATAGAACTTGGTTCTCCACCATGTTCACCACAAACCCCAACTTTTAAGTTAGGTTTTGTTTGACGTCCTAATTTAACAGCCAATTCTACAAGTTTACCAACGCCACGTTGATCTAGACGAGCAAATGGATCATTTTCAAAAATACGTTTTTCATAATAATCTTTTAAGAATTTTCCAGCATCGTCACGGCTGAAACCAAATGTCATTTGAGTTAAGTCATTTGTTCCAAAACTGAAGAATTCTGCTTCTTGAGCAATCTCATCAGCAAGTACTGTAGCACGTGGAATTTCTATCATTGTTCCTACTAGATAATTAACTTCCATACCAGCTTCTTTTAATAATTTATCTGCTGTTTTTACAATAATATCTTTAATGTATTTTAACTCTTTAACTTCGCCGACTAATGGAATCATAATTTCTGGAACTGCTTTGTATTCTGGATTACGTTTTTTAAAGTTAATGTATGCATTAATGATTGCAGTAGTTTGCATTTCAGCAAGTTCAGGATACGAAATTGATAAACGACATCCACGATGACCCATCATAGGGTTAAACTCATGTAATGAATTAATTTTAGCTTTTAAGTCATCAACTGTAATACCCAACTCTTTAGCTAATTCAATGATGTCTTCTTCTTGACTTGGTAAAAATTCATGTAGAGGTGGATCTAAGTAACGAATCGTTACTGGGAAGTCTCCCATCGCTTCGAAAATTTCTTCAAAGTCTTTTTGTTGCATTGGAAGAAGTTTTTCTAAAGCTTTTCTACGTTGCTCTTCGTTATTTGCAACGATCATTTCACGCATTGCATTAATGCGGTCAGTTTCAAAGAACATATGTTCAGTACGGCAAAGTCCGATTCCTTCAGCACCAAATTCACGAGCTTGTTTAGCATCTTTTGGTGTATCAGCATTTGTACGAATTTTTAATCTTCTAAATTCATCGCACCAATTCATGAATTTTTCAAAATTACCTGTGATTGTGGCTGGAACAGTAGGAATTCTTTCACCATAAACAGCTCCAGTAGATCCATCAATTGCTATATAATCACCTAAACGAATTGTTTTTCCACCAAGAACAAAATATCCTTCTTCTTCATTAATTTTTAAATCATGGCATCCTGCAACGCAGCATTTACCCATTCCACGAGCAACAACCGCTGCATGTGATGTCATTCCACCACGAGCTGTTAAGAATCCTTCAGATAAATGCATTCCTTCAATATCTTCAGGAGATGTTTCAAGACGAACTAATACTACTTTTTCTCCGCGTTTTGTAAATTCAATAACTTGTTCAACATTAAATACTACTTTACCAGTAGCAGCACCTGGTGATGCAGGTAAGCCTGTACCAATTTTTTGCGCTTTTTTCAAAGCTTGTGGGTCGAATTGTGGGTGTAGTAAAGTGTCTAATTGTTCAGGTTGAACAAGCATGATAGCTTCTTCTTTAGTAATTAATCCTTCTTCATACATTTCTACCGCGATTCGTAATGCAGCTTGAGCAGTGCGTTTACCACTACGTGTTTGTAATAGATATAATTTATTATCTTCAATAGTAAACTCAATGTCTTGCATATCACGGTAATGATGTTCTAATTTTTTCGCCACTTCTACAAATTGTTCATAAATATGTGGCATAATATCTTTTAATGTATCAATTGATGACGGAGTTCTAATACCAGCAACTACGTCTTCACCTTGAGCATTAATTAAATATTCACCATAAATTTTATTTTCACCAGTAGCAGGGTTACGAGTGAAAGCAACACCTGTTCCTGACGTTTCTCCTTTATTACCAAATACCATTGATTGAACAGTAACAGCTGTTCCCCAATCATGAGGAATATTATTTAGCATACGGTAATAAATAGCACGTGGGTTTTCCCATGATCTAAATACCGCACTAACAGCACCTAATAATTGTTCTTTTGGATCACTTGGGAAATCAGCCTTCAATTCTTGTTTATAGAACGCTTTGAATTTAGCAATCATTTCTTTTAAGTCTTCAGCAGTAAATTCAGTATCAAATTTGATACCTCTTTCTTCTTTCATTTCGTCAATGATTACTTCAAAGCGACTTTTATCTAATCCCATTACAACATCAGAATACATTTGAATGAAACGGCGATATGAGTCATATGCAAATCGAGGATTATTTGTGACTTTTGCTAATCCTTCTACAACCTCATCATTTAACCCTAAGTTTAAAATAGTATCCATCATTCCAGGCATTGATACACGAGCACCAGAACGAACAGAAACTAATAATGGATTTTCTGGATTACCAAATTTTTTACCAGTAATTTGCTCTAGTTTTGTAACATGCTCAAAAATCTCTTCTTGAATTTCTTTTGTTAATTGTTTGCCTTGTTTATAATACTCAGTACAAGCCTCAGTACTTACAGTGAAACCTTGTGGAATTGGAAGGCCTAATTTCGTCATTTGACCTAAGTTTGCAGCTTTACCTCCAGCAAGGTTCCGCATTGTGGCATCAATTTCTGAAAACATGTAAACAAATTTTTTCTTAGACATGTTGTTCCTCCTTAAATTTTTTATTACTAAATTTTAAAAATACCATATGAAATGCCAAAATTTTCTACTAGTCTTTATTATATCATATTTTTTAAAAAATACTATTAATCATTACAAATTTTATTATTTTATTCTTCTATTTGATTGTATAATTCTAAAAACGTATGTTTCTTATTATTTAGTTTATACCCCAACAAACGATCTAGGTTTACATTTTCAGTACTTTTATAAATATTAATTTCTATATTTTTATCAATCTCTCGTAACTTAGCAATTAATGCTTTAATCTCGCGACGTTTCGAATCAACTTTTCCTTGCTCTACTATGCAACCACAACTTAATGCTGTGATTTCGCAATTTTTCATAAAATTAATAATATCTCTTTCACGAACAAATACTAATGGACGAATTAATTCCATCCCTTCAAAATTTTCTGATCTCAATTTTGGAACCATTGATTTAAAACGTCCAGAATAAAATATATTCAGCAAAACTGTTTCAATAACATCATCAAAATGATGCCCTAAGGCTATTTTATTACATCCTTGTTCTTTAGCAAATTGATACAAAAATCCTCTACGCATTCTTGCACATAAATAACATGGTTTTTCACTCATTTTTTGAGCAATTTCAAAAATATTTGAATCTTTAATAATAATATCCAATCCCAATTTATTAGCGTTTTCTTTGATTAATTGTAGACTTTCTTGCGTATAACCTGGATTCATTACTAAGTATTTAACACTAAACGGGAACTTACTATGTTTTTGGAAGTGTTGAAGAAGTTTGGCTAATAAAAAACTATCTTTTCCCCCGGATATACATACACCTATACAATCGCCTTCTTGGATTAATTCATACTCTTGGATTGCTCGAATGAATGGACGATATAATTTCGCACGATATCTTGTAATCAAAGCTCTTTCAATTTCTTGAGCGTTCATTAGCCACCTCGATTTACTTTACTAAATTTACATATAATTAGGCTGTTAACATTATCAGTTAACAGCCTTATAATTCCTTATCGTTTTCTTTTTGATTTAGCTTGTTGTTTCATTTTGTTTTCATATTCCCAAACAAAGTAGAAGGAGAATGTGATAATACCAGTAACTAATAATGTTAATAATGCAATCCACCATATTTTAGTTTTAAAAATAAATTGATTATATCCTGCTTTCTTAATATCATCATTATATCCGAAAGCATAATCATCACTATCGATATCTAAATCGTCAACATCAAAAGTAAAATCATCAAATTCTATATTTAAAAATTCAATATAATTATCTGGATCAGATGGTTTAAATTCACGATTTTCTTGATCATATTTTAAGCCAGTATAACTGATAATTAAGCGAACTGGTTTATCTTTTGGAAAGTCCGTAATAGCATAGAATTGGCGTTCTTTAACATACAATGGTTTGGTGTAACGCGTACTATGAGGATTTCCACCTAAGTCTTTTAAATAATATGAGTCATAAAACACTGTACGACGATGTGGGATTTCCTCATAATTTTCTTCATCGTCTTGGACTCCTTCAACATGAATTAAAATATTAAAGTCAAATTCAGTTTTATTTAATCCTATTTTATCGTAATTTACATTATATAAGAATAATCGATAACGAACCTCATCTGGTTTATCTTGAACTAATGAAACAGTTCTAATGATTTTAAATTCAAATAGAACATTTCCTTCGTCATCTTTTACAACTTCATGTATGAAAGGTTCTTTTTGATATTTATAACTAATAAAATTAATATAGTTATCAATACTTTCTTCGCTTGTTTTACCTTTACTTATAACTTCACGACGAAATTGTGTTTGAAACTGTTCCCAGTTATAAGAATAATTAATAATGAAAACTGTAGCAAGGATAGGGATTATTATTGCTAATAACAAACCAATTAATCTTCTTTGTGCACTCATAATATCCTCCTTAATGTACTTTCATTATTATATCACAACCACAAAGTCAATTTCAATTGTTTTTAGTGTTTTTTGCCCTTTAGCAAAAATTTTATAACTTTTGAAAAGTTTTGAATTTTTTTGAATTAATTTGTTGACTTTTGAATTTTTATGAATTATAATATTGGTGAAGAATAAATTTGGAGAGGTGATTCGAGTGCAAGTGCAGTGGTTTTCAAAAGATTTGACTGGATTTGTCACAATATATGAGACCAACATTACTTTAAACACTGTGGCAGCCGAATATTTCACTCACGCTTACAAAGTAATAATTGGTTATCACCAAAATGACAAAAAAATTTTAGTTATCAAGCCCTTAACCAAAGAAGAAACGCTCCTTGGAATTTATAAAGATACTGACTTGTTAGATATTTCTATCAAACCAAGCTATGCTCGAATTAATGGTAAGGCTATTGTAAGCAAAATAAGTAATGTTTTTAATCTTGACTTTGAACTAAGTTCTTCCTACAAGTTTAAGTGTGAGTGGGACCAAAAAAACAAATTTCTAATAATCCATTTAGATGAGGTGATAACTTGATTCTACTACTTTCACAAATGGAATTTCAAATATTATTTGTAGTTTTTTGGATTGTTTTATTAATAATTCTAGTGGGAATTGAGTTTGCTACTCAAGACTTAGTATCTATTTGGTTTATTATTGGTTCAATTGGCGCAATCATCTGTGCAGCATTTAATTTATCATTCTTAGTACAATTTTTCGTTTTCTTAGGAATTTCAATAATTTTGTTATTTGCGACTCGGCCATTGACAAAAAAATTTATGAAACGTGAAATTGTTAGAACAAATTTTGATCGTTTAGTTGGAATGACAGCTATTGTTACAAAAGACATCAAAAAAGATGAGCTAGGCGAAGTAAAAGTAGAAGGTTTATATTGGCGTGCATATAGTCCAGTCGGAGATGAATTTAAAGAAGGGGAGAGAGTATATATTAACGCTATTAATGGAACTAAATTAGTTGTTAGCAAAATTGAAGAAGAATTAAATAATATAGAATTTTAGAGGAAGAAATGTTTTTATTATCTACTGTTCAAACAATTTTATGCATTGTCCTAATTACTTTAGTATTATTTGTTATTATCTCTGGGGTAACAATTGTTCCAAAGGATAAAGTGTATATTGTAGAGCGACTTGGGGTATATCATAACACCTGGAAAAAGGGGATATACTTTCGATTAATTGGTGTTGAAAAAATTCGTGATAAAGTTCCAATTACTCTTCAAAATTACACAAAAACATTTGTTAATGATAGTGATTCATTAGAATATATTATTGATTTTAAATATTACATACAAAATTATTTGAATTATTCCTATAAAAAAACACTAATCTTCGAATCATTACATTCCATTTGTCAAGAATATATAAATAATACAAAAGGAAATATCGATAATGATCAATTTCTAAAAGTTTTAAAACAAAACGACGATTTATTAGATTTAGATTTTATTAATTTAACTATGTCAATAAAAATAAAGGAGGAAGAAAGATGATCTTTTTAGATGTTGGTACAACAATAGCGATTATTTTAATGGTGTTATTGTTAATCGTTGTTATTATTATTGCTTCATCATTTAGAATTGTTCCACAAGCTCATGCGGTGATTGTTGAAAAGTTAGGTAGTTATCATACAACTTGGGGAACAGGTATTCACTTTTTAATTCCATTTATTTATCGTGCGTCTAAACCTATTTCATTAAAAGAACAAGTGCTAGATTTTGATCCTCAACCTGTTATTACAAAAGACAACGTTACAATTCAAATTGATACTGTTGTATTTTTCTCTATCACTGACCCTAAACTATTTACATACGGTGTCGAAAATCCAATGTCTGCTTTAGAAAAATTAACAGCAACAACATTACGTAATATTATCGGTGATTTAGAATTAGATACAACTCTTACAAGTCGTGATATCATTAACTCTAAAATGCGCTCATTAATCGATGAAGCAACAGATGCCTGGGGAGTTAAAGTTACTCGTGTTGAATTAAAAAATATTATCCCTCCAAAAGATATTCGCGATGCAATGGAAAAACAAATGCGTGCTGAACGTGAACGCCGTGAAGCAATTTTGATTGCAGAAGGAGAAAAAAGTTCCGCAATTCTTCGCGCTGAAGGTTTTAAACAATCTAAAATTTTAGAAGCAGAAGCAAAACGTCGCGCATTAATTGAAGAAGCACAAGGTCAAGCTGAAGCAATCTTAACTGTTCATCGTGCAACTGCCGAAGGGTTAAGATTACTAAAAGAAGCAGGTATAGATCAATCTGTTTTAACTCTAAAATCCTTTGATGCTTGGAAAGAACTTGCTAACGGTACAGCAACAAAAATTATTATCCCATCAAACTTTGAAGGCATTACTAGTTTAGTTCAAACAATAAGCGAAGTAACTAATAAATGATTTAATCAGTTTTAAGAAGGCATCAATTTTAATGCCTTCTTTTTAATTATTGTTTGACAAAATTTGTCTATCAAGATAAAATGAATATAATATTACACATTAATTATAGAAAGTGTGGTAATTATGAGTAATTTTGAACTAACAATTATTAAAAAAATTCAGTCATTTAGTAATCCCTTTTTCGATGCTTTATTCCAACTAATTACCGTTTTAGGAGAAGAAGCAATTATTATAACAATATTAGCTTTTGTATATTTTACCTATGATAAACGTTTAGGTGAAAAAATCGCCTTTTCTCTTTTTGGGTCGATTTTAATTAATAATACTTTAAAAGGTATATTTGTTCATAAACGCCCATTTGAAATGTATCCCGATGAGGTAAGAGCGATTCGAACTAAAACTGCAACAGGTAGTTCTTTCCCAAGCGGCCATACCCAAAATGCCGCGACATTTTACACTACATTAGCATTAAGAGTCCAACGTAAATGGTTTTGGATTTTAGTAAATGTGTTAATCTTTTTAATTGCAATATCTAGATTATATTTGGGGGTTCATTTCCCAAAAGACGTCTTAGTCGGAACTATTTTAGGAATTTTATGGGCATGGACTGGTTGGTATTTATACGATCGTTATAGTAACACTTTAAAATCTAAAATGTTATTATTTATAATTCAATTACTAATATTTACTCCTTTCTTATTTTTCCATGAAAATCTAGGATTACCAATTAAAATTTCTAATGACTTCTACAAAATTTACTCATTATATTTAGGCTTCATTCCAGCTATTTACTTAGAAAACAAATATGTTAATTTTTCTATAAATGTTTCAATTAAGAAAAAAACAATTAGATTCTTATTGTCAATTGTCGTTTTATTAGGATGCATGATGGGGCTAAAATTAATTTTCCCAGATAAATTAATTTATACATGCTTACGTTACTTTTTAATTTCCTTTTTAGGTTTAGGGTTATTCCCATTTGTCATTAAAAAATTTAATATTTAGCAAAAATAGTCCTTATTCATTTGAGAATAAGGACTATTTTTATTTCCCAAGACAAAATTGTGAAAATAACTCATTAATTAATTGATCAGTACCTACTTCCCCAATAATTTCACCTAAAGTATTCCAAGCGTTAGTTAAATCAAGCCCTATTATATCAATTGGTCTTTCTTGTTTGATACTTTCTTGAGCATCAAGCAAATATTGATATGCTTGTTTTAATTTTGCAATTTGTCTTGCATTCCCAATATAAGTATAATCTAATTCATTTGCTTCTACGATATTACATACTTCTTTAATTTTTTTCTCTAGAATTTCAATATCTTCATCATTAAATGAAGAGACCAATAAATATTCTTTAAATAATGACAAATCAATTTTTTGCTTTAAATCTCGTTTATTAATTACAATAATACGTTTTTTCCCTTCAGTTGATCTTAAAATTTCTAAATCTTCCTCGGTTAGCGTAGAACTATAGTCAAAAACTAAGATTAATAATTGGGCTTGTTCGATAATTTCATGTGTTTTTTTAACGCCAATTTGTTCAACTATATCTTCAGTTTTTCTAATTCCAGCAGTATCAATTAGATTTAAAACTAACCCGCCTAAATTAATACTCCCTTCTACAAAATCCCTAGTTGTCCCAGCAATATCTGTAACGATTGCACGTTCTTCACGAAGTAAGGCATTTAAAAGACTTGATTTTCCGACGTTTGGTTTCCCGATAATAGCTGTGCTTATCCCTTCTTTCATTATTTTAGAGACTTCTGCACGCTTTAAAATAACATTAATCTCATGAAGTAACTCTTTAATAACAGGAACAATATAATCATTTGTTATTTGATATTCATCTTCGTATTCAGGATAATCAATATTTACTTCTATTCTAGCAATAGTATTTAGTAATTTTTGTCTAAAGTTTATGATCATTTTCTTAACTTGTCCAGTTAATCCATAATTAGCCATTTTTAAACTATTAGTGGTTTGAGCTTCAATAATATCCATTACTGCTTCGGCTTGAGTTAGATCTATCCGACCATTTAAAAATGCTCGTTTAGTAAATTCTCCCGCTTCCGCCAGTCTAGCCCCTTTTAAAAGTAATAATTCTAATATTTTATTTGTAACAAACATTCCGCCATGACAATTAATTTCAACAACGTCTTCTCGAGTAAATGTTTTGGGAGCACGAAAAACTGATACTAATACCTCATCTATGATTTCATCACCATCAATTATTTTTCCATAATGAATGGTATGCGATGAAACTTTACTTAAATCAGGTCCCTTAAAAACTTTATTAGCAATCTCAATCGCTTCTGGTCCGCTTAATCGTACAATAGAAATCGCACTTTTCCCAAGCGCTGTTGATATTGCCACAATTGTATCATTATACAACTATATCACTTCCCTATTATATTGAAAATTCTTGATCAACTAAAAAATATCGATGAATTATACCTTTTTTATCAACATATGAATAGTAAAATAAATATGTATTTTTACTTGTTATCATATCATTGCCAGTGCTAACCCAAAAATCATAATTAATTCTTATTCCAACATCCTCTAATACTCTTGTAATTAAATCGATACAATAAAAACGGTTAGCTAGATTAATTATGAATAAGTAATTATATTTTTTCCCTAAATATTTATCTTTGATTACTTGAATTCTTTCTTTATTTTCACTAGTAATTCCTTTGATTCTTAAACCAACGACTTCTTCACCACGCAGGTTAATATTAAAAGTATTATCAAGTTCTAATACTTCATTTGATTCCAAGGTATCATTCCCCACTATTTCAAGTGTTTGGCTTCCATCATCAGTTAGTACTAACCCAGCATGTCCAATCCAAAAATGTACAATTAAAGAGTCTAATATTTTGATTTCTGATAAAGGATTACGATTAGTTACGATAATATCTCCGGTTGAACCAATATATTCATTTATATAATCATAAGTATTATAATTTACATCTTCATAATCATATTTTTTTCTAACAATATAAAACCGCTCTTTTGTGTCGTCATAATCAAATAAGACCCCTGGGGCAATATACTCTGCTCGACTAACAAAATCTCTAATTTCGCGTTTTACATATTGTCTTTCAATTGTTCCGTTAACCGTAAAAATAAATGCTAATGCTAAAAGAAAAAGAAGAAGTCTTTTCAAATATTTTTGAAAGCGGATTTTCATTATACTCACCAATAAAATTATATCATATTTTATTTTAAAAATATATAATTTAATCCTTAAAAACAATAAAAGGCTTTCATTATATGTTTTTATATGGTATAATGAAATTAATCAAAAGGAGGTACTTTAATGGCTGAACAAACAATATCTAAAGCGCATGTAAATGCGCAAAATTTTCCCAATTTATCACAAAACTTTATTATAGATTTTATCTATAATTCTTTACTTTTTGAACATCCTGAGATTAACTACGAAGACGTCAAAAAAGCCTTATCTACAAAAGAATTCGATTCAACAAACAAACAATTCAGTTTAATTATTAACCATAAGAAAGCTTTAGATTTTGTTTTAGATTTAGTTAAAAATAATCAACCTTTAACTGAAGAACTTTTAAAAGACCTACACGAAGTATTAATGGGCGAAGAATCAAACGGTGGTTTATATCGTAAAGTTGATATTTCAATTAAAGGTTCTAATCATACCCCTCCAAGTTATTTAAAAGTATATGATCGTATGAAAAAATACTTTTTAACATTAGAAAACTATGAAGGTGATATTTTAGAAAAAATCGCCTATAGCCATGTTCAATTAGCTAAAATTCATCCTTTTTTAGATGGAAATGGGCGTTGCGCTCGTTTAGTTTTAAATTACTTTTTATTAATGAATGGTTTACCACCAGTTATAATCTATCAAGAAGAAAGCAAAGAATATTTCAATGCTTTAGAAGAATATAAAGTGAATAAAGATATCAGTATGTTTGTTAATTTCTTAAAGAAAAAAATTAGTTAATTACTTAACTCTTAAAATAGAATTGTCTATTTTAAGAGTTTTTTATTTAAAAAATGCTTGTCGTAAGACAAGCATTAATTATTGCAATTATTTTGGAGAAATAATTAAATGTCTATTAGGTTCAATACCTTCAGAATGGGTTTTTACATCTTTCCATGAAGCTAATTTGGTATGAATGATTTTTCTTTCATAGGCGTTTAGATTATCTAAAACCGCAGGTTGTTTAGTACGAGTAACTTGTTTGCCAATTGTAACTGCTAATTTTTCTAATTGGCGTTTGCGAATAGATTTATATTCCCCAATATCTAAAACAACCGTTTTAGTTTCTCCTTCATCATAAAAATTATTTACTACGGTAACTAAAAGAGATTGGATAGCTAATAAGTTTTTACCATTTTTTCCAATTAAATATCCGTTGTTTTCATGGGCCTCAATATTATAATTTACAACATTTCCTCTAACTTTAGTTTCAATAAAACCGTTAATTTTCATATTTTTTAAAATTGCCTTTAAATACTCTTTTCCGCGTGTAATCCCATCTATTTTGGTAGAAACTTCGACGGTTAGTTTCCCACCAAGACCTAAAAATCCTTTCTTTTCAGAGACAACTTCAAAATTTAAGTCATCTAAACTTAAATTTAAATCCTTAACTGCTAATTCTTGGGCCTCTTCTAAGGTTTTTACCTCATATACTCTTTTTATCATTGGATCCTCCATTTTAAATTACACTATGTTTTTTTCGTAATTGCTCTAATCGACGCCCGCTTAATTTATGACTAATAGTACTTTGTAATGTAGAATAAATGTTACCGATTAGCCAGTATAATCCTAATCCTGCAGGGCTGCTAATAACAAATAAAACCATCATAACAGTTAATCCATATAACATAAATTTCATCATTTTTTCAGTTTGCATTTGTTGTTCTGTTGGAGTTTTACGACGGTATTCAGGAACATTTGCTTGCGCGGATTCTTTCATTTTCTTTTGTCTATAGTTCATTAAGATTTGGCTTCCAATTTGAGTTAATCCAACTAACGCCGCAAAGATATACACAGCTACAGCTTGTTTTGTTCCACCATCACGTCCAATAGATAAGTCAATTCCTAAAAAACGGAAAGTTAACGCTTCTTTTAACCATGGTGTTGCTTGTACTCTTCGAACTACAGAATAAAACGCAATGAATATTGGAAGCTGGAAAAATGGTAACAAACATCCTCCTAACCCAATTCCATATTTACGATATAATTGCGCTAATTCTAATTGTTTGTTTCGAAGACTAATATCATCGTTTCTTCCTTCATATTTTTCTTCTATTTTTCTAACTTCAGGATCCATTAATTGCATTTTTAAACTCATATCGTTTGTTTTAGCATAAATTGGCCAGGCAATAGTTCTAATAATGATAGTTGTTATAATTAAAGCAACCCCATAATTTCCGCCCACTAAATATTTACCAATGAAATATAACAATTTTGCCATTGGCCATGCTAGAAAATCCCATAAACTTCCGCCAAATAAATCTTTGAAATTATTTGGAATAGCTACTGTGTCATCTTGAGTACGACATCCTGTTAAAATAAATGTTAATAACACCAAAAACAATACTACTAGTACCTTCTTTTTGTTTGCTTTGTTCATTTTAAACACCTTTCTCTTGTTTGCTCAGTTTCTTTAGTAACTGCCAAATTTGTTCTTTTTTTTCTTGAAAACTTAACTCTTCAGCCATTTTTTTTACTACGATTAATATTGCATAATTTGGAATTTCTTTTAAAAACTCCCGCATAATCTCGCGAACAACGCGTTTATGATAATTCCGCTTAACGGCATTTCCAAATTTACGTGATATTGAAATAGCTATTTGTGGGTATGGTAATTCATTCGGCATATAATAGATTGCATAATATTTATTTCCCACACTCTTTTTGCTTTTCACTACTTTTTCAATATCATGACTCTTTTTCAAACGATACTTTTTTTTCACTGTCGACTCCTTACATAAAATAATATTATATCTTTGAAAAGAAAAAGACCTCTAGATTAATAATGTGACATTTCTAGTGGTCCAGGCATTTATTATTTTATGCAGATAATCTCTTTCTTCCTTTTTGTCTACGACGAGCTAACACATTACGTCCTGCAGGAGTTGCCATACGTGCGCGGAATCCATGCGTTTTGCTTCTTTTACGTTTGTTTGGTTGATATGTTCGTTTCATTTTCGAGCACCTCCCTATTACTACAAAAACTTGTCTACTAATTATATATTATATTTGATTTAAAGTCAACAAAAATATCATATTTTATTGTTTTAATGTTTGTGAAATTGGAATTTTATATAAAATTTCTTGAGAATGATTAATATTATTAACAAATTTATCTAAACTATTATAATATTTAACCTTTACATAAAAATACTCTGCATTCAACTTTACAGGTATATATTTCCCATAATCTGACATTGTATTACGTTGAATATTAGTAAAATTATAAAAACCTATAAATGGATATATTTTTTGATCTTTCGTAACAACCCAAGTTTGAACATCAACATGATAAAATAATTTTTGTTGATCAGTAGAAATATCTTTTACATTAATATTTAAGTCAACCTTAATATTATTTTCACCTTGTTCCGATTGAATAGTAATAATAATATTTGTATTATCATATGTTTCTTGGTATTTATTTAAATCATCTTTAGATAAGGTAAAAAGATCTTCGCGAAGGGTATAATATTTTTTTTGTCCTTCTTTATCAATATATTCCATTGCAATAAAAATACTTTTTGGATCAGTTCCGTTTGGAAAATTTAAATGGTGATTTACATTTTCATAGTTATCATATTGACTAAAGTAATGCATTTTTCCGTTCGTTAATAAAGCTTTTGGCATAAATTTACGATTTTTTGTTTCTCGACCTGGAAATGTATTTAATATCGTATTTATCCCAATAGATTTGTCTAATTTATTGTTAATATCGAAATCATATTGATATACAATTTTTAACAATGTTCCAACATCATCATTATAAGTTAAATGTTCATAGTTAGGAACATACGGATAAGAATATATTTCTTTAGGTGAAAGTGTCGTTAAACTTAAAATTAGAGTTAAAATTCCAGCATATAAAATAAAAATTATCAATAATGCTATTTTATTAAGTGAACCTATTGCCTCATTTACGCGTTGAAAGATCCCTTTTGGCTGTTCTTTTTTATTTTTACTCATAGGTATCTCCTTCTAATTTGGAATATTTTCTCTACTATGATTAATTTTACCTTAATTTTGTCCATTTTGCAAGGCTTATTTATTTTACTGCCTATTTTTATAAAAATCATATAGCCAAAAATTTTTTTGTTTTATAAAATTTATATATTGTTTTATAAAAAAGAGATTGTGGAAAAGGGTGTGAATAATTATTTTTCAAAAATTTTTACACATTTAATTTTTTTGATAAATAATATCAAATATTCTTTTATTTTGTTAAAAAATATGATAAAATTAATAAAACTCTTTCCTATTATATATATAAACAACTAATTTAATATTTTAGACATATTTTAACACTTTTCCACATTCCACATTTTGATAAAAATTCAACTACCTTTCCACATTTTCTCCATTTTAGTTTTCCAATGTGGATATGTGGAAAGTAAAAATGAAAAAAATAAGTATTTATGTATTTAATTTTAAGCGAAAATATGGTATTATTTAGGTATAAGTACGAGGTGTTTACTTTATGGAACAATATTTGAATCTTTGGGAACAAGTTTTAAATGTAGTTAGACAAAATCTCGATGATGAACGATTTAATGAACTTTTTCGAGACTACAGCGTTTATAAATTTCAGAATAATTACATTTATGTAGTTGTTCCGGATGTCTTAACAAAGTTTCGCATTGAAAAATTTCTAATCAAACGAATTAACCAAGAGATTTTGCCAAACTTCACTAACGAAAAAATAATGTTTAAAATAATTACTAAAGAAGAAGCAGAAGAAGATAAAAAACAAAGTGAATATAATAAACTTGTTAACCCAACAAAAGACTATACAAATAACCTATCTCGAAGAAATTTACGCCCAGAATACACCTTTAGTAATTTCGTAGTTGGAGAAAGTAATAGATTTGCATTCCTTTCAGCAATGAAAGTTGCTGAAGCACCAGGGGATGTATATAACCCATTATATATTTTTGGTGATGTTGGATTAGGGAAAACCCATTTAATGATGGCTATAGGCCATTATATACTTGATAATAACATTAATGCTAATGTTATCTATACAACTGCTCAACAATTCACCGAAGACTACTTTTTAGCTACTTCAACTAAAAAGGGAAGAGAAAATATTGAAGAATTTTATAATTATTATCGATCAGCTGATGTGTTATTAGTCGATGATATTCAATTCTTAGATGGAAAAAAATCTACTCAAGAGGAATTTTTTAAAGTTTTTGAATATTTACATGAAAACAACAAGCAAATTGTTATAACTTCTGACCGCTCTGCAAACCAACTTCAAAATATGATGGCTCGTTTAAAATCCCGTTTTAATTGGGGCTTAAATGTTGATATTAAAACTCCTGATAATGATTTAAGAATAAATATTTTAAAAACCAAACTAAAATTTTTACTTAACAATCCAGCTGAAGTCCCAATAGAAGTTTTAGAATATATTTCTAATACATTCCCAAATAATGTTAGAGATCTTGAAGGAGCTTTAAGAAGATATGTAACATATTGTGTATCATTAAATATTCCATTTACCTTAGAAAATGTATATGTCGCTTTAGATTCGTTAATCCCTAACAAAGAAAATGATACTCAAATAGAAAATAATTCTCAAATTGAGTATATAAAACAAGTTGTTTGCGATTATTTTAAAATTAGTACTAACGATTTAACTTCTACAAGTCGCAAACAACAAGTTACTTATGCTAGACAAATAGCTATTTATTTAATAAGAGATAAATTTAACATTCCATTAAAAAGAATTGGTGAATTCTTTGGTAATCGTGATCATGCAACTATCTCTCATTCAATAGATAAGATAAAACACGGTATTCAAACTAATCCATTAATTAAGACAGATATTGAAATTTTAGAAAAAAAGATTCAAAAAATCTAACTTTTCCACATTTCCACATTGTCTAATAATATAAGTAAATAACTAAATAAAAAAATAATATAAAAAAAGGAGATTTGCTATGAAGTTTTCAATCAATCGCGACGTATTATTTACCAATCTAAACAATATCAGCAAAGCTTTATCTACAAAAGCACCAATGCCTGTGTTAACTGGAATTAAAATTGATGTCAAAAAGAATTACATAACTCTTACCGCTTCAAATTCAGAAATTTCTATTCAAGCAAAAATCAATGATCCTCGTAATTTATTTATCGAAGAAGTAGGAACAATTGTAATTCCTGGTAAGTATTTTATTGAGATTGTTCGAAAAGTTGAGGCTAAAACTATTGATATTCATACTTTTGAAGACAATATGGTTAAAATTTTAGCTGATCGAAGTAATTTTACACTTAATTTATTAGAAAAAGAAAACTACCCATTAATTTCATTTGATGAAAGCAATCTAAAAATCTCTCTTGATGCTCTTAATTTAAAACAAATTATTCGTAAAACAACCTTTGCAACTAGTTTATCAGAATCAAGAATGATTTTAATGGGGGTCTCATTCTCAATCGATAAACACAAATTAGAGGCGATTGCTACTGACAGTTTCCGACTAGCTAAAAAATATATAGTCTTTGATCATGAAAATCCAAGTGTAAATGTTGTAATTCCAAGTAAAAGTTTAGATGAATTAATTAAAATTTTAGATGATAATGATGAAATAGTTGATATTCATTTTGGAAAATCAAAAGTGTTATTTAAATATAAAAACTTATTATTCCAAACTCGTTTAATTGATGGCGTTTATCCAAACACCAATAGTCTAATTCCACAAGACTTCTTGGTAAGTATTAAATTTAATAAAAACGAACTTATATCTTCAATTGAACGTGCTGCTTTATTTACAAGTTTAGAAGTCGCAAATATTATTAAATTGAACCTAAAAAATGATAAAATTGTAGAAATTTCATCAGTATCTAATGAGATTGGAGCAGTCTTAGAAGAGATTTATCCTCTTGAATGTTCTAACAACATTCCTTTCCAAATAGCTTTTAGTGCTAAATACTTCCTTGATGCAGTAAAAGCATTTGATTCTAACGAAGTTACCATTCATTTTACAGGAGAAATCAAACCATTTATTATAACTGGAGAATTCGATGCTAACTTAGTTCAATTAATTCTACCAGTTAGAGTATCATAAAAACGCAAAAATTACTTTTGCGTTTTTTTATTTTATAAATATATAAGTATATACATATATATGTATAAAATTTAATATATTATATATGTAAATACATATATAAATAAAAAAAGGCTAAAAAAGCCTTTTTTAATCTATTTCTAATGTTGCAAACATATGAGATAAATCTTTTCGCAATAATTCTTTATTACTTATATCATAACTAGAAAGTTCAGATTTAATTTCATCATCAAATGGGCTTATACCTTCAGCTTGTAGGTTTTTAATAATAGATCTTTCTGCTAAAGCTTCTAAAACAACTGCATGTGGAGTAAATTCTTGGGCTTGAGTAGTTAATTGTTCTAACGATATACGTGGGGCCCGACGATTTTTACTATATCCATTAGGAACAATATACTTAATACCTCTTAAATCAATCTCATTATCAATAAAATATTGTATTGTATTGATAAATCCACCTAAACCTAGGGCATCTAAGCCGACAACGATTAGTATATGATCGCTAATATCAAGTAAAACTTCTGTAATTCGACTACTTGAAGGAGGGAAATCAACTAGAATATAATCAAAATAACTAGCATATTCATGTAAAATGTGTTGTAATTTCTTTTCTTGACTTCGTTCAAGAGTTAATTTCAACGAAAGCTTGTCCGTATTTAAAGTTTTAATTAAGTATAAGTTTTCTCGGGCTTCAATTAAAATATCTCCTAAATCAACATGTCCAGCTATTAAAAACTCTAAATAATTATCATTTGCATCAAAGATTTTATCTTGAACACCAAAGACTTTAAAAACACTATTTTGATCGTCAACACTTAAAATTAGTACTTTTTTACCTTGTTTAGCAAGGTAATGACCTAAATACGCAATGAAAGTTGTCTTCCCAACTCCACCTTTCTTGCAGAAAGTAGAGATTATGGCCATCTTAGAAGCCCTCCCTTTCTAATTTTTCTAAGCAAGCCTCCTCAATAAATTGGGAAATTTGGATTCCTTTCGTTGCGGAAGCGATTCGGACTCTTTTTCTTAGTTCACGATCCATTGTTGCGGTGTATTTATCACGCGCAGTAGAAGATGTAACTTTTCGAGTCTCGAATGGATTCTCCCTCTTTTTAAAAGGTCCGATGTTGTTTGTCATAAAAAATTCCTCCCTTACACAATATTTTATGTATTTATATATAAATGTATAAATGTATATAAATATATACACAAATAATTATATAATTATATACATATATACATAAAAACATATACACTAATAGATCATAACTTAAATTTTTAGATTTTTTTGTCATTTTTTATCATTAATTCAGATATTTTTTAAATCGAAATTATATCTCAAAATTTATTTCAACTCAAAAGATGAGCATTTGCGTTTTAAACCATTTTTTAAGATGTGAAAAAACACCCGAATTTTCGCTTATAATCTTTTTTTGAAAAAAAGTAGTAAAGTAATTCCCCCCCATGGGTTTTTCACAAAATAAACGATTTTTAAAAAAGGCCAAAAAATCGCAATTTTAGGGGGTTTTGAATCAAAAATTTGTAATTTTTTGATAACAGATAGGCATCTAGTAAATAAAAATGTAAAAACATAAATACATATAAAAGTATATATTTAATACCATAAATACATAAATAAAGAAATATTTACACAAGCACAAAAATAACGAAAATGATAAGGTTTCTAAATGTCGGTTCCAAAAAGAACCAAACAAGTTACCCAAAGTTTAAAGTGATATTTTCAAGGTAAAGGTATTTGAATTAATGGTAAAAATTAGTATTCCTACCTCGTTTATTATTATATCTCAAAAACTCTGATAAAGCAATAAAATAATTATGTATATACATAAATATTTTTAAGTTGATTTCATGTTTGTACGTTAAAAATTTTAAAGTTTAGATTATTTAAGAATAAGATCCAAGCGCAAAAATGTACATATTTAAATAATTATGTAAATAATTATAAAAATCCCCCCTTTTCAATTGTGTTTTGATTATGAAATTTTAATTCTGTTAACTCCCCCTAAAGATTTTGGTGTTATATATTTTAGATTATCAATATTTATATACATATATACGTATTTAGTTGTGTTATTTTATGGTTTATTTATTGTAGTTAGCTAATTTAAGTCGTATATTGACTGAAGTAAAAATTTAATTTTGTACTTATAAACATAAATACATATATATGTATTTTATTTCTACTATATTATGCTAGATATCATAATCTAAATTCATCCTAAATAATCAAAGTTTTAATAACTACTCCTGCCTATACATATATAAATAAATATTTATAACGTTTTAGAAGGGTTAATAGATAAATAGAATATATTGTTATAATAACTCTAAATCTTAATAAAACTTAAGCACAATAATATAAACTAAAAATGAATAAGCATATTTTTATAATTATGGAAATACATATAAACATAAATATTTACAAATTGATACTTACTTTTAAACATAAAAGATTAACCTATTTTTATGTATATACATAGATATGTAAATATTTATCATTTTTTAGTGTGTTTATATATATCACAGGGTGTAAATTTATTGTTTATGATAAATTTTAAACCATAATGAACTAAAAATAACTAGAAATTAAAAATGAAACATTTAAGTTAAATTATATATATAATAAGGAAAGAAAACTGTTTATTTTGAGATAAAAAATACTAGAAAATTAAGCCAAAATATGCTATAATGAATTATACTAAAAGAAAGAAAGTAGGAGAGTTATGAATCAAGTAAAAATAACAACTGAATATATAACTTTAGGTCAATTTTTGAAGTATGTTAATATTATTGAAAAAGGGTCTTTCGCGAAATCTTTCTTACAAGAAATTCGAGTTTTAGTAAATGATGAAGTGGAAACGAGACGGGGCCGCAAACTATATCCAAATTACATTATTACGATTCCTGGGAAAGGCCAATATTTAATTACTAAATAGCCATGATACACATAAAAGAGTTAATCTTAAAAAACTTTCGGTGTTATACCGAATATAAGGAGAATTTCTCTAAAAACGTTAATGTAATTGTCGGACCTAATGCCAGCGGAAAAACTAGTCTTATAGAAGCTATTTATGTATTAGGATTAGGGAAGTCTTTTAAAGCCCAATCTGATCGCGAGATGATAAATTATCATCAAAAATTTTTATTTATCAAAGGGATTTTTAATTCTAATGATGAAATTACTATTTCAGTAAGTGAACAAGGAAAAAAAATCAAAAGAAATGGGCAGGAATACCGACAATTGAGTCAACATATAGGCTATTTTAATGTTGTAATGTTTACACCAGAAGATTTAAACCTGATCAAGGGCGGCCCAAGTAATCGAAGATTATTTATGGATATTAATATCTCTCAATATGATAAATTTTACCTTGATGCATTAATAAAATATAAGCAATTGTTGAAACAGCGAAATGAAATTCTAAAAGGACTACACAACAAATATAATATAGACATTTTAAATATAATTACCCAACAATTAATTGAGGTAGCTTATAAGATTATTACAATTAGAGAAATTTTTTTACGTGAATTGTCAAATTATGCAAATTTCAAGTTGCAAACGATGTCAAATAATCAAGAATGTTTAAAAATTGTGTATAAACCATCGGGGAATGTGGAAAACTTGTGGAAAACTTATGAAGAAAGAATGGATTATGACATCTTATCGAAAACGACTACATGGGGACCTCATCGTGATGAGTTTATTGTCTATGTTAATAATAAAGAAATTGGAACTTATGGTTCTCAAGGGCAACAACGCTCCGCAAGTCTTTCATTAAAATTAGGGTTTGCGATGATGCTTGATCAAATGGAAAAACCAGTAATAATTATTTTAGATGATGTTTTTAGCGAGTTAGATGATACAAGACAAAATCAAATTTTCTCATTAATTAATAAAAATCATCAAATTTTTATTACGACAACGTCTGTTTCAAGTTTAAATGATGAAATTATTCAAAATTGTAAATTAATTAAACTAGCAAGGGATGGTGAATAGTATGGCAGCTGAGTTAAAAAATCCTACGTCAACATATCAAGCGTCGAATATTCAATTATTAGAAGGGTTAGAAGCCGTACGTAAACGTCCAGGGATGTATATTGGATCAACTGGACCACGCGGACTACATCATTTAGTATGGGAAATCGTAGATAACTCAATTGACGAAGCTTTAGCAGGGTATTGTGACACAATAACTGTTGATTTATTACCGGACAATTATGTAAGTGTTTCCGACAACGGGCGTGGAATTCCAGTAGATATTCACGAAAAAACGGGAAAACCAGCCGTTGAAGTTGTATTTACCATCCTTCATGCTGGAGGGAAATTTGATGGCTCTTCCTATAAAGTATCAGGGGGATTACACGGGGTTGGGGCATCTGTTGTTAATGCCTTAAGTGAGCATTTAAAAGTAATTATTAAACGCGATGGAAAAATCTATCAACAAGAATATCAACGCGGTAAAAAATTATATGATTTACAAGAAGTAGGTACAACTGAAGAACGCGGAACAACTGTAATTTTTAAACCAGATGCACAAATTTTTACGGAAACTATTACTTTTGAATATGAAACTCTTCGTAACCGACTTCAACAATCCGCCTTTTTAAATAAAGGTTTAAAAATATGTTTAAATGATAAAAGAAATCCAGAAAAAGTAAAAGAAGTAACTTATTGCTATGAAGGCGGGATTGTGGAGTTTGTAGAGTTTTTAAATAGAGGGAAAACACCAATTCATCCAGAAATTTTTTATACAAGTGGATCAATTGATAATATTGAAGTAGAAATTGCGATGCAATATACTGAAGATTATAGTAGTACCATCTTTTCATTTATCAATAATATTAACACTATTGAAGGTGGTACTCATGAAGAAGGTTTTAGAATAAGTTTAACTCGGGTTATTAACCGATATGGTCGAGCTAATAATTTATTTAAAAAAGATGAAAGTTTCAATGGGGAGGACGTTAGAGAAGGATTAACTGCGGTTATTTCTTGTAGACATCCTGATCCTCAATTTGAAGGGCAAACAAAAACTAAATTAGGAAATTCTGAAGTTCGCCAAATCACTTCCCAAATTTTATCGGAAGGATTAGAACAATTCCTAATGGAACATCCTTCTTCTGCAAAATCCATCATTGAAAAAGCGATATTAGCCTCTAGAGCAAGAATTGCAGCGAAAAAAGCGCGTGAAGCGACACGAAGAAAGAGTCCACTTGATTCTTTAGGTTTCGCTTCAAAATTAGCTGATTGTCGTTCTAAAGATGCTTCAAAAAGTGAGATATATATCGTAGAGGGGGATTCAGCTGGTGGTAGTGCTCGTCAAGGGCGTGATAGTGAATTTCAAGCCATTCTTCCTTTACGTGGTAAAGTGTTAAATGTTGAAAAAGCACGACTAGATAAGATTTTAGGAAATCGTGAAATAATTTCAATTATTCAAGCAATGGGTACAGGTATTGGAGAAGAATTTAATATTGATGATGCTCGTTATCATAAAGTTATAATTATGACCGACGCCGATGTCGACGGAGCCCATATACGTACTTTATTGCTGACATTTTTCTATCGTTTTATGCGTCCATTAATTGAAAAAGGGTATATTTATATTGCACAACCACCTTTATATAAAGTAACTTATGGAAAACGAGTCGAATATGCTTATGATGATGCCCAACTTGATAAAATATTAGATCGTTTACCAAAAAATCCAAAACCAGTTATTCAACGATATAAAGGGTTAGGAGAGATGAACCCTGAACAATTATGGGAAACTACTATGAATCCAAAAAATCGTACTTTAATCCAAGTTACTTTAGATGATGCAATTGAAGCTGACAGTGTTTTCCGAATGTTAATGGGTGATGATGTCGAACCGAGACGTGAATTTATTGAAGAAAATGCTGTGTTTGTCGAAAACTTGGATATTTAATTGTAGGAAGCAGGTGAAATATTGGATACACCAAGAGATGATATCTTATTTACGGATGATGAGACTTCTATAATTGATCAAGATAGCGAAGAAGATATTTTGAATGATGATCTTCTTGAAGAAAATCAAGATCCAAATCGAATATTAGAAAATAATCAAGAAAATAACGTCGAAACCGAAAACAATGGAGAAAATGGTAATAATGGTAATAACGATGACGATGAACGTCGTAAATTAGGGATAAAGGAAATCAATATTACTAAAGAAATGAAGACTTCATTCCTAAACTATGCGATGAGTGTTATTGTCTCGCGGGCATTACCAGATGTCCGAGATGGACTAAAACCAGTTCATCGTCGTATATTATTTGCGATGTATCAATTAGGAATGCATCCTGATAAACCATATAAGAAAAGTGCCCGTATCGTCGGAGAAGTAATTGGTAAATACCATCCACATGGGGATTCAGCGGTTTATGACTCAATGGTTCGGATGGCCCAAGATTTTAGTTATCGTATCCCGTTAGTTGATGGTCACGGTAACTTTGGATCAATCGACGGTGACGGCGCTGCCGCAATGCGTTACACCGAAGCTCGTATGTCGCGAGTTGCGATGGAAATGGTTCGTGATATTAATAAAAATACCGTTGATTTTCGTGATAACTATGATGGTAGTGAACAAGAACCAGTTGTTTTACCATCAAGATTCCCTAACATTTTAATCAACGGAGCAATGGGGATTGCTGTTGGGATGGCAACTAATATCCCCCCACACAATTTAGAAGAAGTGTGTAATGCTATTTTAGCTTTAATCAAAAATCCTGATATTTCTATCGAAGGATTAATGAGTTATATTAAAGGACCTGATTTTCCTACCGGTGGAATAATTATGGGCTTAAGTCAAGTTCGTAAAGCCTATTTAACTGGAACTGGAACTATAACTGTTAGAGGTAAATGCGAAGTAAAAGAACTTCCAAATGGGAAGAATGCAATAATTATTACCGAAATTCCATTCCAAGTTAATAAAACACGTTTAATGGAGAGAATTGCAGAGATTGCGAAGTTAAAAATTATTGAAGGCATTACAGATTTACGGGATGAATCAAACCGTGAAGGTATGCGAATTGTAATGGAATTTCGTCGCGATGTTAATACTAATGTTGTTTTAAACAATTTATACAAACATACTCAATTACAAACTACTTTTGGAATAAATATGTTAGCCTTAGTTCACGGACAACCAAAAGTATTAAATCTAAAAGAAATATTAAATCACTACTTAGATCATCAAGTTGAAGTTATTACAAGAAGAACGCAATTTGATTTAGAAAAAGCAGAGGCACGTGCTCATATTTTAGAGGGGTTGTTAATAGCATTAGCTGATATTGATGAAGTAGTACAATTAATTAAAAGCAATCGTACCACTGAAGAAGCAACTATCGCATTAATAGCCCGTTATAATTTAACAGAAATTCAAGCTAAAGCAATCTTAGATATGAGATTGCAACGATTAACCGGACTAGAAATTGAAAAATTACGTGATGAACTTACTGAATTACGTAAATTTATCGCAAGATGTAAAGAAATTCTTGGAAGTTTAGATAAAAAATTACAAATTATTGTTCAAGAACTATCAGAAATTCGTGATAAATATGCTGATGAACGAAGAACTGAAATTAGCTTAAGTGAAGATTTAGATATCGAAGATGCTGATTTAATTCCTGTTGAAGATGTAATAATAACAATTACTTCGCGCGGTTATGTAAAGCGTATGAATGTTGATATGTATCGTGTTCAAAACCGCGGCGGAAAAGGCATTTCCGGACAAAAAATGACGGAAGATGACTTTATAAGTCAAGTCTTATATACTTCAAGTCATGATACATTACTATTCTTTACTTCATTTGGTAAAGTATATAAACTAAGAGCATTTCAAATTCCACCTGGTGGTAGAGCGTCGCGCGGTTTACCAATCGTTAACTTATTAAATTTTGAAGAAGGCGAAAAATTAGCGGCCGTTGTTAATATTTCCCCAGAGGAAACGGAACAACATAGTTATTTAGTCTTTTGTACAGCCCAAGGAATCATTAAGAAAACTGAATTATCTCAATTTAATAACATTCGAGTTAATGGAATCAAAGCCATCATTTTAAACGAAGGCGATGAATTATTAGAGGTAGCAATAACTGATGGAGAAAAAGATATTATGATGGCTACTTCAAACGGGAAAGCTATTCGCTTTAGTGAAAGTGATGTTCGTCCAATGGGTCGTATAGCCGCTGGGGTTAGAGGAATACTAGTAGATGAAGGGGAAAAAGCCATTGGTATGGCAATTATTAATACAGATGGTGACGAAATAATAGTTTTAACTGAAAAAGGTTATGGAAAACGAACAAATGTTGATGCATTTAGAGTCCAAATTCGTGGTGGAAAAGGTGTTAAAGCTTTAAATATTACTGAGAAAAATGGTAAATTAGTTGCATTAAAAACAGTTCGTGGTGATGAAGATTTAATTGTAGTTACTGATAAAGGAACTATTATTCGCACACATTTAGACCAAATAACTACTATTGGTCGTGACACCCAAGGAGTAAAAATTATCTCCTTAAATGAAGATAATAAAGTAGCAAATATTGCTATCGTACCACGAAGTGATGATGATAATGGCTTAGATGATGAATACCGCGATGATTTTGAACTTGATTTTGATTATCAATTCTTAGACGAAGAATCAGAAGATGAATAAAAAACAACAAATATGGTGGTCTTTGCCAAGAAAATACATTATAATATAGGGGATGGCATTTGGGTAAATTAGCCCTTGATATCCATCAAGGGCTTTTTTTGTAAAAAGGAGGATTATCATGATTGATATAAAACTAATACGTGAAGATGTTGAAGAAGTCATCCGAAAATTAAACACACGTGGCGGCGATTTTAGTTATCTGAGAGAAGTTTTAGATTTAGATGTACAACGCCGTAAAATCATTTCTGAGGTTGAAAGTTTAAAACACGAAAGAAATGAAGTTAGTAAATTAATTGGCCAATTAAAACGAGAGAAAAAAAATCCAAGCGAGATATTAAAAAATGTTGCTTCAATTGGCGATAAAATTCAAGAACTAGATGAAAAATTAAGAGAACTTGATCAGCGTATTGAAGATATATTATTACGAACACCGAATATTTTGCATGAAAGTGTACCGATTGGAAAAGACGAAAATGATAATGTTGTTCTAAGAACTTTTTTAGAACCGGCTAAATTTGATTTTACTCCTAAATCTCATTATGAACTAGGTGAAGCCTTAGATATTTTAGATTTTGAACGGGCAAGTAAGGTAACAGGGAGTCGTTTTGTCGTTTATAAAGGTCTAGGAGCTCGTTTAGAACGAGCATTAATTAATTTTATGATGGATTTACATGCCAAAGATGGATATGTAGAAATTATTCCGCCGTATATTGTAAACTATGATAGTATGCAAGCTACAGGACAATTTCCAAAATTTGTTGATGATGCATTCAAATTAGCTAATGCTAATGGCAATTGGTATTTAAATCCAACCGCTGAAGTTCCAACTATTAATATGCATCGTAATGAAATTTTAGAAAATGATCAATTACCATTAAAATATGTCAGTTATACAATGGCATTTCGTTCAGAAGCTGGTAGTGCTGGACGAGATACTCGTGGATTAATTCGTACTCATCAATTTAATAAAGTTGAGTTAATAAATTTCTCTAGACCAGAAGAATCTTATGATATGCTAGAAAAAATGATTAGACAATCCGAAAAAGTATTACAATTATTAAAACTTCCATATCGAGTAGTAGCATTATGTAGCGGTGATATGGGATTTGCTATGGCCAAAACATATGACATTGAAGTGTGGCTACCAAGTCAAAATCAATATCGGGAAATCGGAAGCATCTCGAATGCAGAAGACTATCAAGCGCGCCGTGGAAATATTCGTTTCCGTCGTGAAAAAAATGCAAAACCTGAATATGTTCACACATTAAATGGTTCAGGACTTGCGGTTGGGCGCACTTTAGTTGCAATCCTGGAAAATTATCAACAAGAGGACGGTAGCATTATCATTCCAGAAGTATTAATACCATATATGGGAATTGAAAAAATTAACACTAAAGGAGAATAAGATATGAAAGTGATTAAGAATTTAAATGAAGCAAAGGATAGCAGTTCATTAGTCTATGGACTATTTAATGAAGAACAAATGGTCAAAATTAATCCAGAAGTCGATGAATATCTAAGCAAATTAATGTTAAATGATTTGATTAGCTCTGATCTTGGTAAAGTTACAACTATTCATACATTTGATAAATGTCAATTTAATAAAATTCATATTATTGGTTTAGGAAAACGAAGTGAATATGATTTTGATAAACAAGCAGAAGTCTTTGAAAAAGTAAGTTATAAATTAGACCGTAAACTTACTATTGATGTTGCTTCATTTGCAGGTGATTTAAATTTAGAGAAAACAGCCTTTGATTTAGTTACTGCAATAAACTATAATTGTTACGCATTTGATCAATTTAAATCTAAAAAGCAAGATACATCAATAAGTGTTAATTATTTAATTTCAGAAGAATATAAAGAAGTAATTGAAAGTGCTGAAAAAATTAGTCAAGCTATCAAAAACACACGCGATTTAGTTAATTTACCATATAATCATTTGAATGCAGAGAAATTAGCTAATTATGCAAAAGAATTAGTAAAAAGATTTAATTCGAAAAAAGTTAATATCAAAGTATATAACAAAGAAGAAATTGAACGTCTTGGTATGAATGCATTTTTAGCAGTTAACCAAGGTTCTAAAGATGAACCATATTTAATCTATATTAAATATAATGGTAAAGATGAAATTAGTGAGCCAATTACCTTAGTTGGAAAAGGATTAACTTATGACACCGGTGGATATACGCTTAAATCTTCTATGAATACAATGAAATGTGATATGGCGGGTGCGGCTACTGTATTAGGTGTTTTAGAAGCTGTTTTATCAAATAATTTACCAATAAATTTAAACATAGTAATTGCCGCAACCGACAATCGTATTAGTGGTGAAGCATACCTTCCAGATGATATTATTACAGCTATGAATAAAAAAACTATCGAAGTTGTTTCAACGGATGCAGAAGGACGCTTGACGTTAGCAGATGCATTAACTTTTGCTCAACAGGAAGGAAGTAAACATATTATCGATATTGCTACTTTAACAGGCGCTGTTGTCGTCGCGTTAGGAAATTATACTACCGGAGTATTTGGTAATGATCAAGAAATGATTAATCGTTTCTTAGAAGCTAGTAAAAAAGCTGGAGAAAGCGCATGGCAATTACCAATTACTAATGATATAAGAAAACAAGTTCGTAGTTCAAAAGTTGCTGATTTAACAAATTCTACAGGAAGAAATATGGGTGCAAGTAGTGCCGCCGCTTTCTTAGAAGAATTTATCGAAGAAGGAACAAAATGGATTCATTTGGATATCGCCGGAACAGCCTTTGATCAAAATAAATCCGGTGGTACTGGGGTTATGGTTAAATCAGTCTACAATTATTTAAAATCATTGGTATAATATATCTAATATTTCTATATATTTAGATATATTATTCCTAGTGGAAGTGAGGAGGGAAAATGATATTAAAATACTTGGGGTTAATTTTAGGGATAATAGTTGTTTTTCTTGTGCTCTATACTGTTGTTGGACTTATTAAGACAATCTACTTAAAAAACAAAGAGGTTAAGTTATTAACACTTCCCAATGATAATTCTGACCGAACCACATTATATGGAAATGAATTATTTGAATTAATTAAAGTATCTAGTCCAGCAACATCTAACGACGAAAGTTTTCATATTATTCGCGAAAAAATAAAAACAATTTTCCCTTTGATTCACAATAATTTTTATCGTGAAAAAATTGATCAAAATGTAATTTATACATATAAAAATTTTCAAAGTGATAAACCGAATGTTTTATTTGTTTCTCACATTGATAATTTAATATTTAACAATGATGCTATAATGACAAATAATGAAATATATGGAGCGGGAACTTTTGATGCTAAAGCACTGCTTTATGTTATTTGTAAAGCTGTTGAAGAAGTTCTTGATGAACAAGGGAAGTTAGATGTCAATTTAACTATTGTTATTACTACTGACGACACTTCTACAAAACACGGAAGCGAAAAAATAGCTAAAAAGCTTTTAAAAGAAGGAAAATTCTTTCATTTAGTAATGGAAGAAGGAATTGGCATTGTTGATCCAGATTATCTAGGACTAAAAAGTAATTATGCTTTAATAGGTATAGGTGTTACAGGAGAAGTTGAAATTCGCTTTAAAAAACCACTTAGCGAAAAACACGTTTTATTAGAATTTTTACAAGATGTTAAGAATAATCGCTTATTTAAAACCAAAATTAATCGTCAGATTATTCAGATCTTGAAACAATTATCAAAAGATATGGACTTTAAAAATCGTTTTTATATTAATAACATTTTATTATTCAAACATAAAGTTCAAAAATCACTAGATAGTGGAGATATTAAAGTAAGCCGAATTGTTAAAACTAATGTAAAATATGGACTAGTTCAAGAAAATGAAAAAGAAGTATACTTTGATATGAAATTTGAACTAGCACCACTAACAATGCCAAGTGAGGTACTAGAAGTTTTAGCTCCATATATTGAAAAATATAATCTTGATTATGAAATTATATTTGTTAATGGCGGATCACGCATAACAAATGTTAATCAACCAGGATATAAATGTGTAGTAGAAACAATTAATAAAATTTTTAAACACTTATATATTTCTCCGTTTATTATTACAAATATTGCAGAAAAAAGATTTTTTGATAGCGTAAGTGACTGCGTCATTCGCTTTTCCCCATTGTATTATCCGTCAAACATTTTAAAAGATAATTATCACGGGAAGGAGCATATTCAAAAAAAATCACTTTTATATGGAGTAGATTTTTTTAAAACAATACTGAAAGAATTTAAGGTGGAGGTAAAAAGTGCATTGTCGAAGATGTAATTCAGAATTAATTGATGGAAAATGTCCAAATTGTTATGATCCATTTTTAGAAATGCAGTCACAATTAAGACGACAAAGAAATAAATATGATAAGCATAATAATATTTTATTCATTATTAGTATCATTTTATTTGTTATTTCCATTTTCCCTCTTCACCAAATATTAATGTGGATAGGACTTGGATTGTCAATTTTAATATTCGCTTTAATTATAGTTTTGCAGCGAAAAGAAAAAAATAGTATTCAACCGTACGGTTTAATTTTTACCTGCACTTCATTTCTATCTTTTGCTATGTGGTTATATTTTGTGTATATAATTATTTCATAAATAAAAAAGGGCATAAGCCCTATTTTTTATTTATCTAAACTTTTAATAATTTTTTCTTGTAGATTTTTAAATTCTTCAGGAGTTAATTTATTGGGAGTAAATTTAATAGTTAAATTATCTTTTGGATAACGTGGGATAATATGAACATGTGCATGAAAAACACTTTGTCCAGCAAGTTCCCCAGTATTATTGATAATATTAAAATGATTAGTATCTAAAGCATCGGTAATTTTTTTAGCAAGATTAACAGTCAAATTAAATAATGGACCTACTAAATCACTATCTAATTCTTTAATGTTTGGAACATGTATTTTAGGGATTACAAGAGTATGTCCAAGTGAAGTTTGTGAAATGTCTAAAAAAGCTAAGAACTTATCGTCTTCGTATATTTTATATGATGGTATTTCGCCTGTTACTATTTTACAAAATACACACATCTTTCATCTTCCTTTCATTTAATATCCATATTACAATTATACAAAAAGCACTAGAAAAAAGCAATTGATAGTGGTAAAATATAATTAGGGTTATTTGAAAGGATTTGATTACAGTGTTAACAATAAAAACAAATGACCAATATACACGACAAGATTATGTCAAAATATCGATATTAATAGCGGTGTTAACTTCTTTAGGAGTTATTTTTTCGCTTGTTGATAAGCAAATATCATATTTGATTTTTCCCTTTCTTCCTACGGCTAAAATCGGGCTTGCTAACATTGTAATCTTGCTTGGGATATTATCGTTTGGTTTTAAAGAAAGTTTGATAATGACGATTTTAAAGTCAACGTTAGTATCATTAATTTTAGGAACTATAGTTGCTTTTGTGATAGGATTTACAGCTTCAATGATGGCATTAATTTCTATGTGGCTTACAAAACGCTTTTTAAAAGATAAAGTTTCTTGTGTTGGGATTAGTGTAGTTGGAGGATTCTTTCATATCTTAGGTCAATTATTAGTTACATATTTTGTTTATTCTTTAGGAATGGTAATTTTAATTTATGGAGCCTTTTTAATTGCTCTATCTTTAGTAACTAGTATCATTATTGGATTAATTACAAATAAGTTGAACCAATATCTATGCTATATAATGTAAAAAACCAGGCATTAATTTGATGCCTGGGATTTTTTATTTATTAGAAGTTGAAGCTTTTTTCTTTCGAATCGGATATTCGTATTCAATTTCTTCATCAAAAGTGAAATAATTTAAGAATACTGTTAATAAAACATAGCGAATTTCACTTTGTAAATCTTTCAAAATTAAATGGTCACGTCCTGCTGCTAATACAATTCCTTTAAAAATTTTTGAACCCCATTGACTACCTTCAAAATTCATATACACAGTTGCTACTTTGCCACGATTTAAACGTAAAATGTTCTCAATATATGATTGTTCAAATTGAATTGGTAATTGTTGATCTGGAAGTGGTTGTTGTGGAAATGGTGGAAGAGGAACAACTGGTTGTTGATAAGGGGGAGTTGGAATTATTGGTTGTTGATATGGTGGAACATATCCGTAAGAGTTACCATATAGGAATGGTTGTTGAACATAATTCATTTTAGACCTCCTAAATAAAACATTGTTCACTTTCTACCGGGGCATAAAAGCAGTGTGATTTGAAACGACCAGAATTCCATTGTCCAAACCATTGGGCTACGCAATCACCATCTGTAGCATAAAACCATAAAGCGCGATCAGCTGGATAAAATTTTTCGCCATTAATAACCCGTCTTGCAAGACGTATATCAACTTGACGCGCAGCTTGATAAAAGTATGGATATAGCGTTGATTCAAAACCACCTGGTCGTTGGAATACCATTTGAGTAATAGTGCGAATGTCGTAAAAGTCAAGACAATTAGCTAAAACACGATTAATTCCTACATTTCCAACCATTAACATTCCTAATTGTCCTTCTCCCTCTGCTTCGGCACGCATTAATCGAGCAAGAAGTTTGACTTCTTCTTCATTATGTGCAACAACTGCCATTTAATCACCCCTTACTTATATATATGAAGGCTTTTTCGTAAATATGTACGAAAATAATAGACATTTTAAAAATAAATCAATAGACTATTTATATTAAATTATGCTATAATGTTTTGATACATAAACAGTTATTAAAAATCAGGAAAGTAGAGGATTAGTATGTATAAGGAGATTATTGAAACTATAAAAAAATATGATACAATTATTATTCATCGTCATTTTCGACCTGATGGGGATGCAATTGGAGCCCAAATAGGATTACGTGAAGCTTTAAGATTTAATTTTCCTAATAAGAAAATATATGCAGTCGGTGATGAAAATGATCGTTTAAGTTTTATTGGGAAAATGGATGAAATTAAAGATGAAGAATATCGAGACGCTTTAGTAATTGTTTTAGATACATCCGAACCACATTTAATCAGCGATGAGCGATACAAATTAGGAAAATTTATTATTAAAATTGATCATCATATTTCGCAAAATGATTATGGTAATTTAAATTGCGTAGATACAAGTTTTGAAAGTTGTGCAGGACTAATTGCAAATATATTAATTTCTGAAAACATCCCTCTAAATTCCCCTTCCGCCAAATCCCTATTTACTGGTATTGTCACTGATAGCGGAAGATTTCGTTATGATTCAGTGAGTGCACGTACTTTTGCGATTGTGTCTAAGTTATTAGAATATAATTTTTCCATTAGTGAAGTCTATAATGAATTATATTTAGAAGATTTAGAAAGTATTCGTTTAAAAGCGTATTTTATGTTAAACTTTAAATTAACCAAGCATAATGTCGCATATATGAAAAATACTCACGAAGATATAATTCGACACCACTCAAATTTTTTTACAATTTCTCGCGGAATGGTTAATACAATGGCTGGAATTAGAGGAATACCAATTTGGGTAAACTTTACAGAAGATATTGAGAATAAGGTGGTTGTTGCGGAGATAAGATCGAATAAGTTTAATATTAATGAAATAGCGGTTAAATATGGTGGCGGAGGACATATGTTTGCTAGTGGGGCATCACTTCCTTCGTGGGAAGTATGTGATCAAATGCTAGAGGATTTAGATAATCTTGTTAAGGAGGGCCAAAATGATTGAGGATTTAAAAAAACAAATATTTGAAAAAATACTTGAATACGATACGATTATTATTCATCGTCATATTCGTCCAGATGGTGATTGTCTTGGCAGTACTATTGGGTTACGTGAAATTTTAAGAGCTAGTTTTCCTAATAAAAAAATCTATAGTGTAGGAAATAATGATACTGAATATCTTTATTTCATCGGGTTAGAAGATCAAATTGATGATAGTTTATATAAAGATGCATTAGTTATTATAGTTGATACTGCAACAGATAATCGAATTTTTGATGAGCGTTATAAATTAGGAAAATTTACAATTAAAATTGACCATCATATTCCAATTCAAGATTATGCTAATATCAATTATGTTCGTACCGACTTTCCAGCGACGTGTGCTGTAATTTGTGATTTTTATAAAACATTTAAAGAACATCTAACTTTACCTAAATCAGCAGCTCTACCATTATTTGTGGGAATGGTAACTGATACAGGTCGTTTTAAATATCGAGGCGTCAGTGGCAATGTTATGAGACTTGCGGGGATGCTATTAGATTACGAATTAGATATAGAAGATATTTATGCTCGGTTATATATGAAAACTAAAGAAATATATAAACTACAAGGTTATGTGTATAATAAATTTAAAACAACCTCTCATGGAGTAAGTTATATATATTTAAGTAGAAACAAACAAAAGAAATTTAAAGTCGACCATCACGAAGCTGCTAACTTAGTAAACTCGTTAGATTCAATTAAAGATAGTTTAATTTGGATGATTTTTGTAGAACAACCAGATAAATCGATTCGTGTAAGACTACGTTCACGTTTCATTGCAATTGATGATATTGCAAATCAATTTAATGGCGGGGGACATGCTCAGGCAAGTGGCGCAACTGTCTATAGTAAAAGAGAAATGAAAAAATTAATTGCAATTGCGGATGAAAAATTACGAATATTCAAATTAACTAATAAGGATGTGTTCTAATGAAAATATTAGTAACAAATGATGACGGTATTAGAGCAGAAGGGTTAAAGATTTTAGTTGAAGAAGCCAAAAAATTTGGAGAAGTATTAGTTGTTAGTCCTAAAGTAGAACAATCTGGGAAAAGTCATGCCATTAATGTTTCAAGTGGAATTGAAATTACCAAATACGAAGATCTATTTCCAGGAGTAATTGCATATAGTGTTGATTCTACACCTGCTGATTGTGTTCGTTATGCTCATTATCAATTGAAATATGACTTTGATGTTGTGTTTTCCGGAATAAATAATGGCTATAATGTTGGTGAAGACATTTTATATTCTGGAACAGTTGCCGCAGCAACCGAAGCGGTGTTTTGTGGAAAGAAGGGAATTGCTTTTTCTTGCGCGAGGGGAACTGTTTCTCAAATCCAACCAGTTTTTAAAAAGGCTTTAAATTATATAATTAAGAATAATATATTAAAATATGGAAATTTATTTAATGTAAACTTTAATCCCAATTCTAAAGATATTGTTATTACACATCAGGGAAAAACGGTTTATGATACACATTTCATTGTTAAAGAAGATGGATTATATTATCAACGTGGTAAAGGCTATTTTGATTTAGATAAAAATAAAGATAGTGATGTATATGCTGTAAATAATGATTATATCTCAATTAGTCCTCTAACTGCTGATCGTACCAACTATTCCGTATTTTACAAACTAACCAATCATAAATGATAAAACAAGCCCATATAATATATGGGGGTGAAGATTGGTGAAGTTTATAAAGTGGTTTATTAAATCATTATTCATAGCGATTATATTAATATTTGTAGTAAACTTTATTGGATCATTTATTAATATTAATGTCCCGCTAAATATTTGGAATATTTTAATTGTTACTTTTTTACGTGTTCCAGGAATTATTTTGATAATTATAATTTTATTGATATAAATTTTACTTGACAAAATTCGCTTGAAAAATTCCTAAAAAAAATATAAAATATAATATATAAGAAACTATTGGAGGGTAGTAAGCTAATGGATAATAAATCAATGTTAGAAATAGCTATAGAATTGATGAGAAAAAAAAGAAAACCAAAAACTTTAGAAGAGATTGCAGAAGAGGTATTTACAATTAAGGGAATAAAAAATAAAGAAGACTATTTAGCCCAATTTTATATGGACTTTATGATTAATGGTCCATTTATTTGTTGTGGTGAAGATAAAAAAGGGAATAAATTGTGGGATTTAAAAGAACGTCAACCATCAAGTGTCTTAGATAAAGACGGAACATATTATGATGAATTATATGATGAAGAAGCTGTTCGTCATGAATTATCTGAAGAAACATTACTTAAAGTTGTTACTACAGGTTCATATGATGACGAAGAAATTGACTTTGATGAAGAGGAAGAAGATGATTTAGAAGAAATCGATGAAATCGAGGAAGAATTAGCAACTGAATTTGATGATGAAGTTGATGAAGAAGTCGATGATATTATTGCCGATATTGATGAGTTTGATGATGAAGATATAGACTTTGATGATGAAGAAATTGATATTGACGATGAAGATGATGAAGACGACAATTATAATTTCTAATAAGTAAAAATTTAAATTAGTACTTGGAAATCAATTTTTTTTTTGATATACTATAAAAGAGCCAAACAGAATTCTCTCGCCAGAGAGAATTTTTTAATTTTATAGGAGGTCTTATATGAAGCAAACAAAATTTATCTTTATTACTGGTGGAGTTGTTTCAAGTTTAGGGAAAGGTATTACTGCAGCATCAATCGGAAGATTGTTAAAAAGTCATGGATTAAAAGTATGCATGCAAAAACTTGACCCGTATATTAACGTTGACCCAGGGACACTATGTTTGCTACAACATGGCGAAGTTTTTGTAACTGATGATGGGGCAGAAACAGACTTAGACTTAGGACACTATGAAAGATTTATTGACGAAAATTTAAACTTACATTGTAGTATTACAGCTGGAAAAATTTATTTAAGAGTAATTGAAAAAGAACGTAATGGAGTTTTTGATGGTCGTACTGTTCAAGTTATTCCCCACATTACTAATGAAATAAAAGAAATGATTTGGGCTGCAGCTGAAACAAGTAATGCCGATGTGGTTATTACAGAAATTGGTGGTACTGTTGGGGACTATGAATCATTACCGTTCCTTGAAGCAATTAGACAATTTAGACGTGATGTTGGCCCAAATAATGTAATGTATATTCATACAACTTTAGTTCCATATTTAAAATCTGGTGGGGAAGTAAAAACAAAACCAACTCAACATAGCGTTAAAGAATTACGTGCTTTAGGAATTAATCCTGATATTATAATATTACGTACAGAGAAAAAACTTCCACCAGAACAAAAAGATAAAGTTGCCTTATTTTGTGATGTAGACCAAAGATCGGTTATCGAAGTTAAAGATTGCAAAATATTATATGAAGTAGTATGTGAATTAGCAAAACAACAAACGGACAAAATCATTCTAGAACACTTTGGTATTGATTATCAGGAAGGCGAATTAACTGAATGGAATCATCTGATAAATAATATAAAATCAGCTCAAGGATTTGTAAATGTTGCAATGGTTGGAAATTATGTAGAGTTACCAGATGCCTATATTTCGGCCATTGAAAGTTTAAAACATGCCTCTTATGAAAATATGGTTCATTTAAATCTTAAATTTGTGAATCCAAACCAAGTGACAAACGATAATATAGATGAAACATTTACTGGAATTCAAGGAATATTATTAATTGACCCATATGGGGAAAAAATAAACCCATTAGCATTAGAAATTATAAGATATGCTAAAGAAAAAGGAATTCCGTTATTTGGTATTAATCACGGTATGATTTCAATTATATATGAGTATTGTAAAGATACAAATATTGATAAATATTTTGAGATTTTAGATCAAAGACAATTAGGTTTGCAAAAATTAATTTTAAAATCAAATAGTTTAGTAAATAAGATTTACTCAAAAGTTGAAATCAAGGAAAGATATCGTACGAATGTTAAAATAAATAAAGAATTAAATCAAATATTAGAAAAAAACAAATTACAAAGTAGCGGATACTATGATGAAAGTATTGGGGTTGTGGAAGATAAAGACCATCCTTGGTTATTAGGATGCCATTATCACCCAGAATTATTATCAAGACCAAACCGACCTCATCCATTATTTGTAAGTTTTATTAAAGCTGCTTTAAAAAAATAAAAATAAAGGGGTAATTATATGAGGAAAACTTATGATTGTATCATCGTTGGGGCCGGGCCAATGGGTATATATTGTGCATATGAATTAATTAAAAAAGGGAAAAACTTAAAAATCCTATTAATTGATAAAGGGAGCGATATTTACCATCGCCGATGTCCAATTCTTGATAAAAAAATAAAAAAATGTCCAACCAATTCCAATGGAGAATTAGGATGCCATAAAGGATGTTCTATTACAACCGGATTTGGTGGAGCTGGAGCATATTCTGATGGTAAATTTAACATCACAAGCGAATTTGGTGGTTGGATGACTGAATATCTAGATTGTGATGTTGTCTTAGATTTAATTAATTATGTCGATAGTATAAATGTCGCTCATGGTGCAACTACCCCAATTACTGACCCATTAACGCCAGAAGTAAAACAAATTGAAAAGAAAGGAATTGCGGTAGGATTAAAATTATTAAGATCTTCAATTCGTCATTTGGGCACTGAACAAAATTTAAAAATATTACAAAGTATCTATGAAGATATGAAGCCTCATCTTGAATACATGTTTTTGAAAACAGTTGAAAACTTAATTATTGAAGATGGGGAAATAAAAGGTGTTATGTTAGACAACGGTGAACAATTATATGCTAAATATGTTGTTTTAGGAGTAGGGCGTGAAGGATCATTATGGTTAAAAGATATCTTAAGTCAACTCAAAGTCAAATTCAAAAATAACCAAGTTGATATTGGAGTACGTGTTGAAACTAATGATATCGTTATGGAAGAAATTAATACACACTTATATGAAGGTAAATTTATTTTTAATGCCAGTGTTGGAACTGTTGTAAGAACTTTTTGTAGTAATCCAAGTGGGTATGTAGTAATTGAAAATCATCGCGGAACAGTTTTATGCAATGGACATGCTTTTTCAGACCGTAAACTTGCTTCAAATAATACTAACTTTGCAATATTAGTTTCTCATGAATTTGATGAACCATTTGATGATCCAAATGATTTTGCTCATGAGATTGCTAAACTAGCTAATAAACTAAGTGGTGGGAGCGTCATTGTTCAAAGATTTGGAGATTTAATAAAAGGACGTAGGTCAACACCAAAACGTCTTAAAGAGGGTTTTGTTAAACCTACTCTAAAAGAGGCTGTTCCTGGAGATTTAGGATTAGTTCTTCCGTACAATACAATGAAATCTATTGTTGAAATGCTTCAGGCATTAGACCATGTTACTCCTGGTATTGCAAGTGAACATACTTTATTATATGGTGTTGAAGCAAAATTCTACTCTGCAAGACCAGAAACAAATAATAAATTCGAAACAAAAATCAAAAACTTATATGTTGGTGGGGATGGTGCAGGAATTACTAGAGGTCTTGCCCAAGCCGCAGCAAATGGTGTTTGGATTGCTAGAGATATAATTGAAAAGGAAGTTAAATAAAAATAACCGTCTTGTAAAATTTTACAAGACGGTTTTTATATCGAATTAAATTTTTTATGAGATTTTAATATATAGATTTTATAAAAATAATTATTTTATAAGAATTAGATATTTTTGATTTTTTATAAACAATAATTTAAATTAAATTATGTTGTTCATAAATTTTAAGAAATTTATATAGATAAAAATGGTGCTCCCACCAAGAATCGAACTTGGATTTCAGCATTACCATTGCTGCGTTCTACCATTGAACTATGGGAGCGCACATCAATTATATCGAAAATATTCCTAAAAATCAATAGAAAAAGCAATCTAAATAAGGTATAATATGGATGAATACTTATGGCAGGAGGATTATATGTTAACTGATTGGGAAATTAGCCGCCAGGCTCAAAAGAAAAACATTTTAGAATTAGCGAGTCAATTGGAAATTAATCAAAAGTATTTGACAATGTATGGAGAAGATAAAGCCAAAATTGATCTAAAGTATTTACAAGATAATCAAGATAAGCCCGATGGAAAATTGATCTTGGTAACTGCAATTAACCCAACGCCAAGTGGAGAAGGAAAATCAACTACTACTATCGGGTTAGTTGATTCTTTAAATGCCGTTGGAAAAAAAGCAATTGGAGCAATTCGCGAGCCATCATTAGGACCGGTTTTTGGAATTAAAGGTGGAGCAGCTGGTGGTGGGTATAGCCAAGTAAACCCAATGGTTGATTTAAATTTGCATTTTACTGGAGATTTACATGCCATAACAACCGCTAACAATTTAATTAGTGCAATAATCGACAATCATATATATCACGGTAATGCCTTAAATATTGATCCTGAAAAAATAGTATGGAAAAGATGTTTAGATTTAAATGATCGTGCCTTACGCAAAGTTATGGTGGGACTTGATTCAAAAAAAGAAACACCACGTTATGATAGTTTTAATATTACCGTTGCAAGTGAGATAATGGCCATACTTTGTCTTGCAACATCAATCGAAGATTTACGAAATCGTCTTGATAATACATTAGTAGCATATACCAAAGATAATAAACCAATTTTTATTAAAGACTTACAAATCACAGGATCATTATTAGTCTTATTAAAAGATGCGATAAAACCTAATATAGTACAAACATTAGAAAATAATTTGATGTTAGTTCATGGTGGTCCATTTGCCAACATTGCCCATGGATGTAATTCATTACTAGCGACTAAAATGGCGTTAAAAATGGCTGACTATGTTGTCACGGAAGCAGGATTTGGTGCAGATTTAGGAGCTGAAAAATTTTTAGATATAAAATGTCAAGTTGGTTCTCTAAAACCGAACCTAGTAGTTCTTGTATCTACAATCCGTGCCTTAAAATATCATGGTGGAATGAAACTTGAAGAACTAAAGAATGAAAGTCTTGATTATTTACAAAAAGGTATTGAAAATGTAGAAAAGCACATTGAAACAATCCAATTATTTGGTTTAAAATGTGTTGTTGCTGTAAATAGATTTGCAAGTGATACAGATGATGAAATTAATTTCATACGCTCGTGGGCTAAAAGTAAAAATATAAAAATAGCATTAAGTGAAGTTTTTAGTCAAGGGTCACAGGGCGGACTTGAACTTGCCAAAACTGTTTTAGAAGAAATATCTAGCCAAGAATATAAACCATTATATAGTAAAGATGAAGATTTATTTGAAAAAATAAATCGTATTTGCAAACAAGTTTATGGTGCAAAAAATGTTATTTACTCAGAACAAGCATTAGCTGATTTAACCAAATACAATAACTCTGAATATAAAAACTTTTATATATGTATGGCAAAAACCCCAAATTCTTTATCTGATAATCCTAAATTAATTGGTCGCCCACGCGATTTTGATATTACTATTAGGGAAATTCGAATTGCTACAGGAGCACAATTTATTATTTGTTTAACTGGAAGTATTATGACTATGCCAGGCTTGCCAAAAGAGCCTTTAGCATTAAAAATTGATTTAGATGAAAATTATGAAGTTATTGGATTATCATAGGATGGTTGATTATATGTTACTTGATGGAAAAATGCTTAGCAATAAAATTAAAAATGAACTAAAAGCTGAATTTGCGAAGTTGGATCCAAAACCTAAACTAGTTGTTATTTTAGTTGGGGATGATCCAGCTAGTAAATTATACGTTCAATCAAAACAAAAAGCTTGTGAAGAAGTTGGGGTAATATCTGAGACTATTCTTTTAGATAGTACAATTACTGAAGAACAATTAGTATTAGAAATTGAAAGATTAAATAATGATCCAACTGTACATGGGATTTTAGTTCAATTACCGTTACCTAAACATTTAAATGAAACTTTAATCATTAATACTATTAGTGATAAAAAAGACGTTGACGGCTTTCATATTTATAACAAAGGGCGCTTAATTAACAATTTAGAAACAATTGTTCCAGCGACACCTCTAGGAGTATTAACTTTATTAAAAGAATATAATATTGAGATAAAAGGAAAACATGCAGTTGTAATTGGTCGCAGTAATATCGTTGGGCGACCTATGGCAGCTTTGTTATTAAATCATGACGCTACCGTTACTATTTGTCATCGTTACACTGAAAATTTAAAACAATACACTTTAATGGCAGATATTATTGTATGTGCAGTCGGAAAACCTAATTTGATTACTGCCGATATGGTTAAAGAAGGAGCAGTTATTATCGATGTCGGTATTAATCGCCTAGGGAAAAAAGTTGTTGGTGATGTTGATTTCGAAAACGTCAAAGATAAAGCATCTGCAATTACCCCTGTTCCTGGCGGAGTAGGACCAATGACAATTGCTATGTTATTATCAAATTTGTTAAAATGTTATCAGAATCAGTAGTTTAGAAAAGAGGACCAAAATGAAAGTTATTGTTGGATTAGGAAATCCAGGAAAACAATATCAAAAAACTCGTCATAATATTGGCTTTATGGCTGTAGATAGAGTTGTTAATCAATTAAATGGAAAATTTACTTTAAATCAAAAATTACGCAGTGAAATATACGAGACAACTCTTTTTGATGAAAAAATACTTTTTGTTAAACCAATTACCTATATGAATTTATCTGGCGAAGCGGTAAAATCAATCATTGAATATTATCAAGTTGATATAAATGATATTCTTGTTATTTATGATGATTTAGATTTACCATTGGCTAAAGTTCGCATTCGTCCAGGTGGATCATCGGGTGGACATAAAGGAATGCAATCAATTATTAATCACTTGCATACTGATAAAATTAAACGAGTTCGAATTGGGATTTCTTCACCTTTGCGCGAAGACACAATTGATTTTGTTTTAGGTAAATTTTCTAAAGAAGAAAGTAAATTAATTGATAAAACTCTTGAATTAACATATGATATAATTGTAGATTTTATCCGCAACAGTTTTGACGTGGTGATGAATACATATAATTAAAAAAGGATGGATAAAATGAGTGATTATATAAAGTTTTTTGGAAAGAATCAAAATATACAGTCTGCATTAGACTTACTAAATGATTCACGATATTCGTTATATTTATACAATTCCAATCGTCATGTTAATAATTTATTTACAAGTTTAGTTTATTTAACCAAAGAAAAAACAGTATTTTATATCACTCCTAATTTATATCAAGCAACTCAAAGTTATGAGCGGTTTTGTCAATTATTGGGGCCCGAAAATGTTAATTTATATGCGATGGATGAGATTGTCTCAGCGGAAATTCTTGCCGCAAGCCATGAATTACGACTTGAGCGAATGAATACAATAAAAGATATCCTTACAGGGAATGCTAAAGTTATTGTGACTCATACATATGCTATTTTAAAACCGCTTGTTAATCGAGAAATTTTACAAAATAATATTATTCATATTAAAACATCTGACGTATTAGATATTGAAAAATTTATTAAACAATTAATAAAACTTGGATATAAAAAAACCCCCACTACTTATTCTGTGGGGGATTTTAGCGTGCGCGGTGGGGTAATTGATATTTTTCCTTTATCGCAGGAAAAACCAATTCGGCTTGATTTATTTGATAACGAAATTGAAAAAATTAAAGTGTTTAACCCAGAGACACAATTAAGTGTTGATGCAATTGAAAGTGTTAGTATATTTCCGCTTTATGAGATTTTATATGATTTAGATTACGCTGATGAAATAGCATCAAAAATTGTACAAAATGTCAAAGATTCTAATCATGAAAAGTTGTCTAAGGATATTGTAGATATAAAAACATATAATAATTTAGATCGGTTAAGTAAATATATAAATTATATTGATTCAACCCATCAAATAATAATCGACTATCTAGATGATTCGATTTTATTCTTTGAAGATTTTAATCGTACTAAAGATAATTTTACTCAATTAAATAATGATTTGTACAATTATTTAATTTCAGAAAAGTATCCAAAAGAAATAAATTTTAAATTTTTTGAAGATGTTTATGTCTTATCAAATTATCCAAAATCAGTATATTTTAGTGAACATTTAAGTAATGTAGATGTAAAACTAACGGATACTTACGATTTAAATACGTTAAACATTGTTAATTATGATAATAATATTAAGGGATTTATTGAAGACTTACGTCATAATAATTATACCTATGTGATTACAATTTCGACTGATCATCAATTTAGAATGATACAAGAAATTCTAAATATGAATCAAATTAAATATTATTTACCTCAATCATTTAATGATATCAAAGAAAATAATATTAACTTAATTCAATATGAAAATAGTATTTCTTTTGCCTTTTTGGAACCAAAACTAGAAGTCATTACAGAAAGAGAAATATTTAAAGATTTAAAATATCGTAAAACACGCTATAAATCTGTCTATCAACACACTACCCACATTTCTACAAAAGACGATATTTCCATTGGTGATTATGTTGTTCACTATGATTATGGGATTGCCCTGTATAAAGGGTTAAAAACAATCGAATTACAAAACATTAAAACGGATTATTTGTGGTTGCAATATGAAGATATGGAATTATATGTTCCATTAGAAGATTTACACTTAATAGAAAAATATGTGGCTAGTGAAGGAACAGTTCCTAAATTAACTAAACTATCTACAAAAGATTGGGAACGCCGCAAACAAAAAATCAAAGATAAGATTCAAAATATGGCTAAAGAGTTAATTCGAATTCAAGCTTTGCGGACGCAAAGCAAAGGATTTAAATTTCCAAAAGATGACGAATTGACCAAAATATTTGAATCTGATTTTGAATATGAAGAAACTCCTGATCAACTAAAAGCCATTGAAGAAGTCAAAAGAGATATGGAATCAGATACAATAATGGATCGGTTGATTTGTGGAGATGTGGGATATGGTAAGACTGAGATAGCTATTCGGGCTTCTTTTAAAGCTGTTATGGGCGGAAAACAAGTTTTATATCTAGCACCAACGACTATTTTAAGTAGACAACATTATCAAACATTTACTAATCGTTTTTCGAAGTTTGGAATTAGAGTTGCCGAACTTAGTAGATTAGTACCTTTTGCTATGCAAAAACAAATATTAAAAGATTTAAAAGAGGGGCAAATTGATATTTTAATTGGAACACATCGAGTATTAAGTGATGATGTTGTCTTTAAAGATTTAGGATTATTAATTATTGATGAAGAACAACGATTTGGAGTAGTCCATAAAGAAAAAATTAAGCAATTAAAACATAATGTAGAAGTGCTGACATTAACAGCGACCCCTATCCCACGTACATTGCAAATGTCTATTATGGGTATTCGTTCAATAAGCTTACTTGAAACCCCACCTTTAGATCGTTATCCAGTTCAAACATTTGTATTAGAAGAAAATGATATTGTTATTCGTGAAGCAATTTATCGTGAATTGGCGCGAAACGGTCAAGTTTTTTATTTACATAATCGCATTAGCAATTTAGATCGGTTATATCGTAAAATAAAGAAACTTGTTCCAGAAGCACGAATTGCAATTGGTCATGGACAAATGCCACGCGACGAATTAGAAGACATTATTCAAAGTTTCATTGATCGTCAATATGATGTTTTATTATGTACCACAATTATAGAAACTGGTATTGATATTCCAAACGCCAATACTCTAATTATCAGTGATGCTGATCGCTTAGGGCTATCACAAATTTATCAATTACGAGGGCGAGTTGGACGAAGTGATCGAATTGCCTATGCTTATTTAATGTATAGTAAAAATAAAGTTTTAACTGATGCAAGTAAAAAACGTCTTGACGCAATTAAAGAATTTACCGAACTAGGTAGTGGATATAAGATTGCTTTGCGTGATCTAGCAATTCGTGGGGCTGGAGATATTTTAGGGAAAGAACAATCCGGTTTTATAGATGCGGTTGGGCTTGATATGTATATGAAATTACTAAATGAAGCAATTATGGAATTGCAAAATAAAGAAGTAATCAAGCCTGAAAAACAAAAAGTATACAATATTGATATTTCCAAACATGTTCCTAAAGAGTATGTTTCCGATGAAGAGATTCGGATTTTGATTCACCAAGAAATATTTAAAATCAAAAGTAAAGATGATAAAGAACAATTAATTCAAAAATTAACAGATCAATTTGGAAGATTAACCGAGGAACTGCTTTTATATATTGAAAGAAAATATTTAGAAATTTTAATGAATCAGGCAAAAGTTTCGCGGTTTTTTGAAAACGAGCGTGAAGTTAGAATTACTTTCTCTCAAGATACTACGAATAAGTTAGATATTTATAAATTATATGAGTTTTCTACGCAATTTGGTAAGGAAATTTCCTTTGAATATAAAAATAAAGAATTTATTGCAAAATTTGACAAAAAAGGGTATAATAGCCATTGGGTTTTTTTGGCCAGCCGTTTTTTAGAAAATGTAAATACTTTCTTAAAAATGGTATAAAAAGTAAATAAATGCTAAAAAATATAAGAGCGAGGTGAACAAAATGAAAGCAACAGGTGTAGTACGTCGAATTGACGATTTAGGACGAATCGTTATCCCCAAAGAAATTCGTAGAAATTTACGAATTCGTGAAGGTGATTCATTAGAAATTTTTACGGATGGACATAGTTCAATTACATTTCGAAAATATTCTCCAGTAGAAAGTATTAATGATTTTATTTTTCAGTATGTTGAGGCGTTGAATGCATCAAGCAAAAAAGATATTATTATTACTGATACCGAAAAAATCGTTGCTGTCGCTGGAACATTAAAAAAAGACTTAATAGGGAAAAAAATTTCTCTTCGTCTAGATGACTTAATGCAAAAACGCACTCTACAAGTCTTTGAAAAAGGAGAAGGGTTAGAAATAGCGGATAAATTTGAATATAAAAATAGTTTAGTTATGAAACCAATCACTGTTTATGGTGATGTAACAGGATGTGTAATTATTCTTGGCGATAATCGAATTGATGAAGTAGACAAAGCATTGGTTGAAACAAGTGCAACATTCTTAGGGAAATATTTAGAATCTTAATTAAATTTAAGATAATAATTAGGTGAAGTATTTTTAATACTTCACCTTTTATTATTGTTAAAACTAGATATAAAATTTAATCTTTGGATTAAAATAAAATAAATTAGAGATACTAAAATTGTTAATTGATGGATAATTTTTTATTGTAGAAAGGGAAGGGTTGTGATATAATAGGATTAGTCAATTAGGAGGAAAGAGAGATATGGAAAAAATAGCGATTATTTCAGATTGTAATGCTGGTCTGAATTATGTAAAGGGTGGGGAAAGAATTCCAGTTCTTCGCTCAGTAATTAATTTTGGTGATGAGCATTATGTTGATGGAACTGATATAAAAGCTGATGAATTTTATAAAAAGCTAAAAGAAGTTGATATTATTCCTTCAACTTCTGCACCAACTATTGGGGAAGCGATGACTTTAATCGAGAGTTTAATTGAAAAAGGATATACCGATGTTATTATGTATGCTATTTCATATAATTTAAGTTCAATAGGGCAAATGGTAGAAAGTTTGAGAAGCGAATATCCTCAAATAAACATCCATGTTGTTGATACTAAAATGGCTACATATATGCAAGGTTTTTTAGCAATGGAAGCTATAAAAATGGTTGATGAAGGATATTCAGTTAAAGATATTTTAGAAAGAACTAATTATTTACTAGAAAACTCTCATGCGTATTTTATTGTTGATGATTTGCGTTATTTAGTTAAGAATGGACGTTTATCAGGTGCGCAAGGATTTTTAGGGGGGCTATTAAAAATTAAACCAGTTTTAGAATTGACTAAAGACGGACGAATTGTTAGCAAAGAAAAAGTTAAAACATTTAGAAGGGCAGTTGAACGTGGTTTAGAATTATTTCTTGATGAAATTGGCAATCATCAAAAACTAAAAGTTCTTGTATTACATACCGATCGTTTAGATGATGCGAAGAAGATTGCGAAGAGTATTCGCGAAAGATTGAGTGATCGAGATTTAGATGTAGAAATAAGTACTATTACTCCGGCAGTTGGAGCTCATATCGGTTGTGGTGTTTTAGGATTTGGGTATTTTAAATTATAATAGAGTGGAGGATATATAGAAATGAACGAACGTGTAATTAAACGCTATTACTTTGTTGCGGGTATATTATTTGCTATTGCAGTTTTAGCAGGAATTATTCGCTTATTTGACATTTTATTAGAATTTGACAAATTAGCCTTTTTAAATATTGTTGCAATTATCTTTTTAGGTTTATCATTACTTACATTAGTGACATTAATTCTTCATTCATTCATTTTTGAAAAACAAAAAATTAAAGAAGAATTACGTCGTAAAGACGAACCTGAAAAATTAAAAAAATATGCATCGCGAAAAAAATAGATAAAAAATAAATGGAGGATTGATTATGAATTTAGTTAATATGACTCAAATGCTTGAAAAAGCGAAAAGAGAAAAATATGCAGTTGGTCAATTCAATATTAACAACCTTGAATGGACCAAAACAATTTTACAAGTAGCTGAAGAGGAAAACTCTCCAGTTATTTTGGGTGTTTCTGAAGGTGCTGCTCGTTATATGGGTGGCTTTAATGCAGTTGTTGGAATGGTTAAAGGATTAATTAAAGATTTAGGGATTACAGTAGATGTAGCTCTTCATTTAGACCATGGTTCAACTTTTGAATCTTGTCGTAAAGCAATTGAAGCTGGCTTTACTTCAGTTATGATTGATGCTTCTCATCATCCATTAGAAGAAAACATTAGAATAACAAAACAAGTAGTAGATTATGCACATGCACATGGAGTAAGTGTTGAAGCAGAACTTGGTATCGTTGGCGGACAAGAAGATGATGTAAAAGGCGATAAACCAATTTATGCAGATGTAAATGAATGTGTAATGTTAGTTAATGAAACTAACGTTGATTGTTTAGCTCCAGCTTTAGGTAGTGTTCACGGCCCTTATAAAGGTGAACCAAAATTAGGTTTTGATGAAATGAAAGAAATTTTTGAAAAAACAAATAAACCATTAGTATTACATGGTGGAACAGGTATTCCAGATGAATTAATTCGCAAAGCCATTGAACGCGGAACGACTAAAATCAATGTTAATACTGAATGCCAAATGGCATTTACTCGAATTGTGCGTGATGTTTTAGCCAAAGATCAAAAAGTATATGACCCACGCAAAGTTCTTGGTCCTGCAACTGTAGGAATTGCTGATGTTGTGAGAGAAAAAATTAGAGTATTCGGTTCAAAAGATAAAGCTGTTAAATATTAATATCAATAAAAAGTATAAGAGGCTAAAAAACAGCCTCTTTTTTTTATTAAAAAATATAATGAATAAAGAATAAAAAATAGCATTATGTTATATCTTGTCATTAGAAGGTGAGAATATGAGAGTTTGGTGGGGACGTCATTTTTGGATTATATCATCAATATTTGTATTTTTTTTGTTAGCCACATTAGGAAATATTTTCTTTTTTATCGTAATCTTTACAGTTCTAGCCAATTGCCTATTAATACGTCTAGTATATAAATTTCCGTTTTTAATGATAGAATTTATATGTATATGTGCCTATTTTTTAGCGTGTATTATTTGCTTATTATTTATTGAACTAATTTTGTTAAAAGCTTTAATATGCTTATTAGGTGCTTGGTATGTGCTATGCTGTTGGTTTCCAGGAAAGTATTAAAAAGATTGCAAAATCATAAAAAACATTTTATAATATACTTACTATGAAAAAGAAAATAATAAGTCAATGTCCCAACTGTCAAACAATTTATGACGTAGAAGTAAATATTTGTCATACATGTCACAATGAAAAATTGATCCATTATCATAAACAAGTTTTATATAATGGACGAACTTATTCTAAAAAGGAATGGATGGCAAAAGTTAGCGTATTTGAGGTGAAAGGCAACTATTTGAATATGAAATATTTTTCAACGCCACTTCATCCTAATCTAATTTCACAAATGTATCAACAAAATATAAAAAGCTCTACAAAAACAGCCTTAATCGTACCCACAATTTTGTTTTTCATGACAAGTATAATATCCTTTTTACTATATAAATATTTTCAATGGGAAATCGAAGATATAAATACAAAACTATTTTTAATTTTCATTGCAATATTCTTTTTGGGAATAACGATGGGTTTATTAATAATGATGGTTGTGTTTAGATATCGATGTATTCTAACCATTAATCAAGCACATCAAATTCAATATAAAAAAGTACCAAAAAAAGAAATTGTTAAAAAGATAGATCAATTAAAAAATATTATAGAAATGAAGGGATAATTAATGAAAAATTATTTAAAAATTACTTTAATACTTATTTTAGCAATTATATTAGTAGGTTGTAGTAAAAAAGCGAAAGAAATAAGACCAACGCAAATATTCTCTCAAAAAGAGGGTACCTATTATGTATATTTTTATAAAGAAAATTGTTCTGCATGTGAAAATTTACAGCCGCGTTTAAATGAATATATTCAATATTCCCATTCAAAACAAGGAAAAAATGCTCCAAAAGTATATAAAGTAAATGTTTTATCGATGCCAAATTTAGACGCATCAGAAAATTGGCAAGAAGAAATTATTGGGGCAACAAATGTTATGAGTATTACTATTGGGACTACTCCAACTTTGTTACTGATTGAAAATAAAGAAGTAAAAAAAGTTTTTGTAGGACGAACAAATATTACTAATGAACTTGATAGAATTCAAGGTAAATAACCACTTACTCATTTTTTAGTTTGATAATACATAATTTAGGGGAGTCTATGGAGAATTTAATGAAAAAGAAAATATTAATATTTTTATTAGTTCTATGGATAGCATTTATTTTTTATAATTCTTTACAACCAGGGCATATCTCCGGAGCAAACAGTGGACGCTTTGCTTATTATGCTGGAAAGATGTTGAGTGCTTTAAAAATTAAATTTGACTATAATGTTCTAGCAATAGTTATTCGTAAGTTAGCACATATATTTGAATTTTTTGTTCTATCAATCTTGTTTTACTTAATTTTGCAAGACTACTTTATTTTTTCCATTCAAACCCTTTTCACTTTTATCTTTTCCGTAACAATAGCAATGATTGATGAGACGATACAGTTGTTTGTAGAAGGAAGAAGCGGGAGTATTGTTGATGTAGGGATTGATACAATTGGAATTGTATTAGGAATAGGTATTTGTTGCCTTGGTAGTGTAATATTTAAAAAGAGACGAAATAAATATGAATAAAAGGTGGAGTATCAAATATTTGAAACACCACCTTTTTATTTTAATTAACCTTTTAACGCAATAGCATCAATTTCAATTAAGACATCTTTTGGTAAACGACTGACTTCAATAGTAGTTCTAGCTGGCTTATGACCATTGAAAAATTCTTCATAAAGTTTATTTACTGTTCCAAAGTGTTGTAAATCTTTTAAATAAATTGTTGTTTTTGCCACGTCATTTAAATTATATCCGGCTTCTTCAAGAATGGCTTTAATGTTTTTTAATACTTGTTTTGTTTGTTCTTCAATGTCAGAACTAACAATCTCATTGGTTTCTGGATTGATTGGGATTTGTCCAGAGGTAAATAAAATGTTATTGACTAGAATTGCTTGAGAGTATGGGCCGATTGCGGCAGGGGCATTTTTAGTGTTGATAATTTTCATTTAAATCATCTCCTTTGTTAATTCCATAAATAGATTAATATCTTCTTCAATTAAAGATAAAGATTTTTTCCAAAATTCTTTTTGTGAAATATCGATACCGATAGATTTTGCAACATCGCTAATATTCATTCTACCAGTGTTAGCTAATAAACGATCTATTTCATGAACAAAAGAAGGACCATTTTCTAAATATTTAGCATAGATACCTTTAGAGAATAATAATCCAAAAGCATATGGGAAGTTATAAAAACTTAGTCCGCCACTGTAATAATGTGACTTATTAATCCACATTCCAGGATGTAGATAGTTTGGATCTAGACTATCACCATAAGCTTTTAACTGAGCTTCTTTCATCATTTCATTCAAATGATTTTCATTTAAAAATTGTTTTTCACATAATTCAAAAACTTTTGATTCAAATAAATAACGGCTATAAATATCAACAATAACTTGAGTTGAATCTTGTAATTCTTGTTCAAGAATCGCTAATTTTTCATCAATTGTATTTGCTTCGTTAATAGCGGCTTTTTTAACTATTGTTTCACATAATACTGATGATGTTTCTGCAAGCGACATAGAGTAACGAGAATTTAAGATTGATTGTTCAAAAATTATTTTATTATGATATGCATGGCCTAATTCATGGGCGATTGTAATAATATCACCAATCGAACCATCAAAGTTTGTTAGAATACGACTTTCTTTAATCGGATGAATTTTAGCACAAAAAGCTCCACCACGTTTACCTAATTTAGGAAGATAATCAATCCATTGGTTGTCAAATGCTTTTTTTGCTAAAGCGGCTAGATTATCTGAGAAAGATGAAAAGTGTTTAATAATAAATTCTTGGGCTTCTTCAATAGTGTAGGCTTTTTGACTATTCCCCATCGGGGCAAACAAATCATAAAATGGTAAACCATTTTTATGCCCTAACATTTCGGCTTTACGTTTTAGATATTTATGAAAAATTGGTAAAGATTCTTCCATGGATTCTAATAATGCATCTAAAACTTCTTTATCAAGACGGGAATCTTTTAAGGTTTTATCAAGTGGATCTTGATATCCGCGTGCTTTTGCCATTGTTATGACTTCATTTTTTATTCCATTTAGCGAAAAAGCCACACTTTTTTCAATTTTCTTATAACTCTCCAATTCCGCAAAATACGCTTTTTTTCGCACTTCGGGATCTTTATCATAGGCAAGATTTCTAACTTTGGATAGACTAATTTTTTCACCCTCATAGTCAACTTCTAAAGTTGAAGTTAAACTAGACCATTGCTTAGCCCATAATGATGAACCACTTTGGCGTAATTGTGCAACAAGTACTTCGGCTTCATCAGTTAATAAATATTTTCCTTGTTCCTTGATTTCTTTTAGATAAAATTCATGTTCTTTTAATAGAGGATGTTGATTAATAATTTCATCAAGATTTTCTATTGATAAAATATATTTTTCGCAAATCGTAGAAGGATGAGTAGTTTGTACTATTTTTTTATTAAGCATTATCATTTGATTTGTTGCTACTTCATTTGTGGTATCAGTTGCAAGTGTTAATGAAATAAATTGTGATAAGCGATTTACTAAATTTGAAAGATTAATATTTAAATTAATAATATTAACTAAGTTTTCTTGGGAATTATGATTACCTAAGTTATTGGCTAGGCTTTTAAGTTCATCAATTAAAGTATCTAATTTTTCTATGTCTTGCTTATATGCTGGACTATCAAAACCTGGATAAATACTTTCAAGACTCCAAGAATACATTATCTGAAAACCTCCTTTTTATTAATTACCTATATTATACCATTATCTATTAATCATCAAAAGAAAAAAAGGAACATTCAAATATTAAAAGTGGACAAAATATGGTAAAATATATTATAATAACAAGGTTTGAAATTGAAATTAGATTTAGATATAGATAGGTGATTATATGTATACAAGTATTATTATTGGCGCTGGTCATGCTGGAGTTGAAGCTGCATTAGCTTTAGCAAGATTAAACAACAAAGTATTAGTTTTAGCAGGCAATTTAAAACGAATTGCTCATTTGTCATGTAACCCATCTGCTGGAGGACCTGCCAAAGGAATTGTTATTCGAGAAATTGATGCATTAGGCGGAGAAATGGGAAGAGCAGTCGATAAAAACTTATTACAAATTAAAATGCTAAATGTTTCTAAAGGACCAGCTGTAAGAGCACTTCGTGCTCAGCTAGACAAAGTAACTTACCCACAATATATGCGTAAAGTTTTAGAAAGCAATCCAAATATTACTTTACGCGAAATTATGGCGGCAGAATTAATTATTGAAGATGATACAGTTAAAGGAGTAATATTAGAAAATAATGAACGTGTCTATGCCCAAACTGTAATTATTGCAACTGGAACATTTCTTTCATCACGGGTCTTAGTTGGACAAACTACTAAAGAAACTGGTCCTGACAATGAACGAACCACTAAATCTTTATCTAACAATTTACGCCAATATAATTTCAAATTATTACGATTAAAAACCGGAACACCTGCAAGAGTTCATAAAGACAGTATAGATTACTCAAAAACTGTTCCACAATATGGTGATAATGCAAAATTAAAATTTAGTCATGAAACAAAAGATGAAGAAATTCTACCATTTGAAAAACAATACCCATGCTATTTAACACATACAAGCTCTAAAACACATGAAATTATTAAAGAAAACTTACATCTATCTAGTATGTATTCGGGGCTTGTGGAAGGGGTAGGGCCACGATATTGTCCATCAATCGAAGATAAAATTGTGCGTTTTAGTGATAAAGAACGACATCAAGTATTTTTAGAACCAGAAAGTGCTTATTTAGATGAAATCTATTTGCAAGGACTATCTACAAGCCTTCCAATCGATGTGCAAGAAATAATGATTCGTAGTATTCCTGGTCTTGAAAACGCCAAAATTATGCGTTATGCTTATGCAATTGAATATGATGCTGTCGATCCTAGTGAATTAAAACCAACATTAGAAACTAAGAAAATTCGTAATCTATTTTTAGCTGGACAAATCAACGGAACAAGTGGATATGAAGAAGCAGCAGCGCAAGGATTGATTGCGGGGATAAATGCCCATGCCAAAGTCCATAATTTAGAACCACTTATTTTGCGTCGTGATGAAGCATATATTGGTGTTTTAATTGATGATATTATTATTAAAGGAGTTACTGATCCATACCGTCTACTTACTTCACGGGCTGAATTTAGATTATTATTAAGACATGATAATGCGGAAGAGAGATTGATTGAATATGGATATAAAATTGGTTTAGTTTCTCCTGATCGTTATCAAAGATTTTTACAAAACCGTGCTTTAATTGATCAAGCTAAAGAACAATTAAAAAAAGCTTATTTAACACCAATCCGTTCAATTAATGAATATCTTGAGATGCATAGTAAAGCCCCAATTACTGATAAAATTTCTACTTATGCTTTATTAAAACGACCAGATATTACTTTGGAAGATATTAATAATCTAACTAATTTAAATATTCAATTAGATGAAGAATTGCAAGAAAAATTATTAATTGAAATTAAATACGAAGGATATATTGATAAAGCTTATAAAGAAGCTAAAAAAATACTACAAATGGAAAATCGTAAAATCCCAGAGGATATTAATTACGATGCTATTCCAAATCTAGCCAAAGAAGCACGAGATAAATTAAATAAAGTTCGTCCACTAACACTATCACAGGCTTCTAGAATCAGTGGGGTAAATCCGAGTGATATTGCTGTTTTATTAGTATATTTGGAAGGAAGACATCGCAATGGATAATTTGGAAAAAAAGTTTAATTTAAATGATTATCAAAAAGAACAATTTACAAAGTACTATGAGTTTTTGATTTCCGAAAATCAAAAAATAAATTTAACTGCGATTACTGATAAACAAGAAGTGTACATAAAACATTTTTATGATTCACTTTTAATCAGTGAAACAATTAATTTAAATGAAATTAAAACATTATGTGATATTGGGAGCGGAGCAGGATTTCCAAGCATTCCGTTAAAAATATTGTTTCCTCATTTACGAGTAACAATTATTGAACCAATTAGAAAGAGAACTAGCTTTTTAGAACAATTAGTTAAATTACTAAACTTAGATAATGTTCAAATTATTACTGGTCGTGCTGAAGATGTGGTAATTGATTATCGGGAATCATTTGATTTAGTTGTTGCTAGAGCTGTTGCTAAATTAAATATGTTATTAGAATTATGCCTTCCATATGTTAAAATTGGGGGATATTTTGTGGCGATGAAGGGGAAAAATTTTGAAGAAGAGTTTAATGAATCTCAAAAAGCAATCAAAACATTAGGAGGATTATTTATAGAATACCAATTATTTGATTTACCAATGGATATGGGGATGCGGTCATTAATAAAAATTACAAAACAAAAACCGACAAAAAATATATATCCTCGTCATTTTTCGAAAATTAAAAAAAATCCTTTATAAAAAGGCAATAGATATGATAGAATATAACTATAAATAAAGAGTGGGTGATATCATGGGTAAAGTTATCGCCATTGCCAATCAAAAAGGTGGGGTTGGCAAAACTACGACAGCGATAAACTTATCGAGTGCTTTAGCATATGAATCCAAAAAAGTATTACTAATCGATTTAGATGAGCAAGCAAATGCTACTATTGGCTTAGGAATTGCTCGAGATAGTGTTAATCGATCAACTTATGATTTATTAGCAACGGATACTCCAATCGAACACATTATTTTATCTACATTAGAGAAAAACCTTGATATCGTCCCATCATCAATTAATTTATCAAAAATTGAAAATATATTATTCAATCTTGAAAACAATGAATTGATTCTATATAACAAAATTCAAACTGTTAAACAACAATATGATTATATAATTTTGGATTGTCCACCATCATTAGGAATTATTATTGATAATGCTCTATTTGCTAGTGATTCGGTAGTAATTCCAGTTGAATGCGAATATTTTGCTTTTGATGCCTTAACCCAAATGGTAAACAAAATCAATGCCATTCAAACATGTAAGAAAAAGTATAACTTATCACTTGTTATTGAAGGTGTTTTGTTAACGAAATTAGATAATCGTAATATTTTTGGATATAAAATTATTGATAGAGTTCGAGAAATGTTTCCAAATAAAACATTTAAAACAATAATTAATCGTTCTAGTCATTTACAAGAAGCACCAATGCATGGAAAAAGCGTTTTAAGATTTGCTTATCATTCAAGGGGGGCTAAGGAGTATCGGGAACTTGCACAAGAAATTATTAACAACGAAAAAAATTCCCATCAAAAACTAAATCTTAAAAGCGGTGCATAGACATGTTTTGGAAAGATAATTTGGTAAAAATTATATATACAGTCATTATTTTATTAGTTATAATTATTTTAATTCTAATTTTTAGAACTGTTTTAAATCGACCTTTAAAAAGAAGAAAAATTCATAGTAAACGGGCTCAAACGATTACGAAACTTTTGAAAAGTTTCTTTCAATATACCATTATCATTTTAGGTATTTTAGGAATATTATCGGTTTGGGGAATAGATGTTAAGCCTTTTTTAGCCGGAGCTGGAATATTGGGTTTAGCAATAGGATTTGGGGCCCAAGATTTAGTTAAAGATCTTGTAAGTGGTTTTTTTATTATTTTAGATAATTATTATGATGTTGGCGATATCATTGAAATTAAAGAATTTAAAGGAGAAGTTGTTGAAATTGGACTTAGAACTACAAGGATAGTAAACTGGAAAGGTGACTTAAAAATTTTTGCTAATCGAGAAATAACAGAAGTAATTAATTATTCGAAATTTAATTCAACCGCCATTGTTCATTTTAAAGTAAGTTATACCGAAAATTTAGAATTTATTTATCAGTTAGTTGAACAAGCGTTAAATGATATTGAAGAAAAATATTCTCAAATTATTACTAAACCCCAAATTGTTGGAGTAACATCTTTAGAAGATGATGGTGTTGTAATTCGTATTACTGCCAAAACAAAACCGGAAACTCATTATGAAGTGGAAAGAGGAATAAATAAACGAATTAAAGATGTTTTTGAAAAAAACAAAATTCAGGTAGCTTTCAAACATGTTGTTGTTGCCTATAAAGAAGGTGAAGAATAGATGAAAAACTATCCGAAGTTTTTCGAAAATGATATTCTTACCTTTAAAAAAACACATCCTTGTGGAGGAAATACGTGGCGAGTAATTCGACCTGGAGTCGATATGAAATTAGAATGCACAACTTGTAAACGAATTATTATTATGCCACGAATTGAAGTATATAAAAAAATTAAACCACAACCAAAAGCAAAGGAATAAACCTTTGCTTTTTTTAATACACAATATGACATACTTTTCCACTAATATTTATTATGATTAGGAAACTAGTGGAGGGAGTAGTATGAATAGGATTATTAATATCATTATTTTTGCATTTTTTGCAGTATTGACGAGCTTATTTGATGTCGGGTTAAATTTATTTATCCCAATTGTTAGTTTTTTAGTATTTGTTAATTATAAGAATTTACCACTTATAATGGTAGTATCATTTATTTCTTTATTCCTTTTTAATCAACAAGCCCTAATTGTTTACTTAGTTTTTATTGGGATGTTAAGTTTATATGCATTAATTTTTAAGCACAAATCTTATTATTTAAATATTGTTTTTGTATTATTAGCTAACTTAGTTACATCCTTAATAATATTTAAAATCAATAATTTAACAAATCTTTGGATCGTATGTATTTATAGTTTAATTGGTGTAATATTATTTTGTTATTTTCAATTTAATTTAGAAGGTTCAATTTATAAACAAAATAAAATTCGCAATTTTACTTATATTGAATTTATAATGGCAATAATTTCAGTCTTCGGCGCAAGCAAAGTTACAATTAAAGGTGCTAATATTGCCTTATTTGTTAGTATCTTTTTTTGTATGTATTTTTCTCAAAGTAAAAATGAAATTCATTCATTATTCTTTTCGATTATCACCATGTTTTTATTAAGATTTGTATTTAAAATTCAAGAAAGTATTATTATTCCATTTGTCAGTGCATTTTACATGTTTCCAGGAATTTATTCAGCAGTTACCTTAATTAGTTTTTGTTTGCTTGCTTATCTTGGACAATTTGAGATCTTTGCTTCAGAAATTTTACAAGGTGTTGTGTTTGTGGCAATATTCTTTGAATTAGTAAAATGGTCATTAATTAGTTTTGATCGACATGGTGAAACTATTGGAATAAATATCTACGATAATTTAGTTGAATTATTAAATAATGAATTAATTGGTTTTGCCTCATTTTTAGATTTTTATGCCAAAGAGTTTGCAATGAGTAAGGAGTATGAAGAAAAACTTCATGAAGGAATCAATTATTTAAAACAGAACTATTGTAACAATTGTTATATAAAAAACCAATGCTTGTCAACAAATCAATCTTTACTATATGTCTATTATAAAACCCTAATTTTTTATTCAACTCGACCTGATATTGAAACAATTCAACCAAAAATTAGTAATATAATAAAAAACTGTCCGCGTTTTTCTAACATGCGTAAAAGTAGTTTATTGATTAATGAAAAGTTAAATATTACTAAAACAGGATATAAGAACGATGCTTTAGTAGCTCAAATTAATGGGATATCAAATATTTTAAAACAGTATTCGGTAGACTTTACTACGAAAAAAGAAATAGATTATCAAGTTTTTAGTAATTTAAAAAAATCGTTAACAGATTATGGGTTTGATGTAACGCTATTTAATTGTAAAAGAAGTTTTGTTCGTGACTTTTTAATTGAAGTTGGTATTCGAGGAATAGTGTTTATTGATGTAAAAGATATTATTGAAAAAATTGCTAGTGTAAATTTAAAAACTCCGGCTAGTGCCATTTTTAATAAGACAAGCCGGAATCGCGTTTATTTTAATATCGTACCTAAAATTAAATATGAAGTAGAGTACGGATATGGTTCAATTGCTCAGGAGGGGAATAGTATTTGTGGGGATAATTTCTTGATTAAGGAATTAGATACAGCAAGAATAATCGCTGCAATTAGCGATGGGATGGGGAAAGGCTATTTAGCCTATCAAGAAAGTAAAAATACATTAATGCTAATTGATGAAATTACAAATAGTCATCTTGACTCTTCAACTGCATTACAAATTATCAATACCTTTTTTGCCATACAAGACTATCAAGAACGGTATAGTACACTTGATTATTTAGAAATTAATCGAACAACAGGAGAAATGTTTTTATATAAATTAGGAGGGGCAACAACTTTAATTGTTCATCAGGATGGGCAAAGTACTGAAATAAAAAATAAAACTTTACCAATTGGTCTTGAAGAGTTGGTTAGTACAGAAACAATGCAATTAGCAGATCAAGATTTAATAATTTTAGCAAGTGACGGCATTTTCGATAATAGTTATAATCAGAGCGAATTAAAGACTTTAATTACTAATATTAAGCATCTTCCACCGCAAAAAATTGCTTATGAGATATTAAATTATACATTAAAAAATAGTAATAAACGTGCTGATGATTTAAGTATTATTGCTTTAAAAGTTAGTTTAGTTGCTTAAAGCCAATGGTCCCTTATATTTATGTATTCCGCCCTTTACATGATAAGCATTAAAGTTAAGTGAATTTAGCAGTTTAACGATTTTTTTGCTTTCATTTCCATATTCACAAATTATTAGGTAATGATAATTTTTATTTAAATACTTTAAAGCTACATTGATTAAAGAATTAACAGGAATATTATAAGAATTTGGAAAATGTCCTTGTTCATATAGATAGGGGGAGCGAATATCGATTAAGTAATAGTTTTCTTGTTGTAAGAGCTTGGGTACTTTTTTGATAGAAATTTTCTTCATAGGAATCACCTTAATATATTGTATGCATTACCTTGGTAAGGTATAACAAATCTATAAAGATAATTTGCAATTAATTCGAAAATTATAGTATAATTATCGTAAGGTGATTCCTATGATAACTAATCAAAATAATATTTATATTGATAAAAATAACAATTTGATTACGGTAAATGATAATGAAATTGAGAATTTATTGGAAAAAGGCTATTTAAGAATAAATTTTTTATTTCAAAAATCAATTAAAAATTCATTTTTAGACGATTTATTTAATCAAGGAAAAGTCATTGAACCTTTTCGTTTTTTAATTATTCAATTAGAAAAATTATCACAAGATAATATTTTTGCCATTATCCATTCGATTGAAGAACTATGTGAAAAGATTGAAACCATATTAATAAATGATCATTTAGTCATTTTTTATTTTGATAAATATTTTTTTGACTTTAAAGATATTTTAGATCCAATTACAGATGACTTAGCATTTGATTTTAAAATTTTTGAAGGATGTAAAATTACTAGTCGAGATGACTTTTTAACATTAATTCGTCTATATTTTTCTTACTTAGGCAAGTCTTTCTATCGTTATAGTTCAATAAGTGATTTAGTATTAAAAGTATATGAAAATAATCCTTTAAAAATTAAAGAGCTAAAACATATTATTTTAGCAGATATTATAGAAGATCAACAATTGATTACTATAATCAAATCATTATTTGAAAACAATTTAAATATTACACAAAGTTCACAAGTTGTATATATGCATCGGAATACAATTAACAATAAACTAGATATGATTAAGAGACTAACTGGATTAAATATTCAAAACTTTAAAGAAGCAGTCGCAATGTATTTACTATTAAATGCCTAATTATTGTGCAATGTGCACATTGAATTATTAGATAAAAAAAGTATAATAAAGTTAATATTAATATTTAGGAGGAAAAGTAATGGCAACAGTTACATTAAAAAACGTAAACAAAGTTTATCCTGGTGATGTTCACGCAGTTGTTGACTTTAACTTACACATTAAAGACAAAGAGTTTATCGTATTAGTAGGACCATCTGGTTGTGGAAAAACAACAACATTACGAATGATTGCCGGGCTTGAAGATATTACATCTGGTGTTTTAATGATTGATGACGAAGTCGTAAATGATGTTGCGCCAAAAGATCGTAATATCGCAATGGTATTCCAAAGCTATGCACTATATCCACATATGACAGTTTATGATAATATGGCTTTTGGATTAAAATTACGTAAATTCTCTCGAGATGAAATTGATCGCCGCGTTAACCGTGCTGCTGAAATTTTAGGACTAAAACCTTATTTAAATCGTCGTCCAAAAGAATTATCTGGTGGACAAAGACAACGTGTTGCATTAGGTCGTGCAATCGTACGTGATGCTAAAGTATTCTTAATGGATGAGCCGTTATCTAACTTAGACGCGAAATTACGTGTCCAAACTCGTTCTGAAATTATTAAATTAACTGAGCAATTAGGAATCACAACTATTTACGTAACTCACGACCAAGTGGAAGCGATGACCATGGCTTCAAGAATCGTTGTTATGAAAGATGGCTACATCCAACAAGTTGGAACTCCAAAAGAAATTTATGATAATCCTGATAATATGTTTGTAGGTGGATTTATTGGAACACCTCCAATGAACTTTATTGAAGGACGCGTTACAGCCAATGGATATTTTGAATGTGGAAACCATAAATTAGGAGTATCTCGTTTACGTGTACCAGCAGCAAAAGTTAAAATGTTAAATGACTTACGATTCTTAGAAGAACCAATTATTTTAGGTATCAGACCTGAAGATATTCATGATGAATTTATCGTTCTAGATACATATAAAGAATCTAAAGTAAAAATTAAAGTAGATGTGGCCGAATTATTAGGGGCGGAAACATTAATTTATGCAACTTTACATGGTCAAGACCTTGTTGCAAAAATAAGTGCACGTGTAGATATTCATATGGGCGATGAAGTCGAGCTAGCGTTTGATATGAATAAATGTCATTTCTTCGATCCACAAACAGAAAGAAGAATTACGCGAAATTATGTAAGGCCATCTAAATAAGATGGCTTTTTTCTTCAAATGAATGATTTACTTTATATTGTTGATAAGCGATATAATTTAATAATTCATTATGAAGAATATCAAACGTTAGTCGATACTTCTTTAAAGAAATTTTTGAATGAATTATGTTTACAAGAATATACAACATTAGAGGGCCGAATTAAAGCTATTAAACATCTATTTAATTTCAAAAATAATCCCCCTCTTTATATTAATCAGCATATAATTCTTGTGAAAGTATTAACAAAAGATGATATTTATTGGATTAATGTATATAATATAGTTGATATTGTAAAAGTTAATTCTTGCCAAACAAAAATAATTTTTAAAGATAATTCGACTTTACTAATTAACAAAGATAAAAATTCGGTTATAAAAAGTTTTAAAAAAGCAAGATTAATAATTAATCAGCAAAATTGTGATAAATAAAAACGATTTTATTATGTATACAAATTTTACAAAATATGCTATAATCATTTATGGATTCATGAGTACTTTGATGAAAGAAGTGACTTAATGAGGAATCTAATATTTATGAATATTTCTAGTAAATTTGAATCCTTTGTCCAAAACTTTAATGAAAAATTTTTTGGATTTTGGGAGAGGTTTGCTAAGGAATATCCAGCATTAATTTGGTTAATTGTTATTATTTTGCCATATATAGAAGCATTACTTCCATTTTTGCCTTTAATAGTTATAGTCGGATTTAATATCCAAATATTAACGCCGTTATTAGGACCAATATTAAGTCCGATATTTGCAGTACTCCTTTCTGCTATTGGCTCCTTTTTAGGAACTTTCACAGTTTTTTTATTTATTCGTGGAACCTTCGGATTAAGGTTGCGTCAAAAAATCGAAAATAACCCTAAAGTTTTGTCAATCGTTCGTTGGCTGGAAAATCGTAGTAGTTTATTTATTATCTTGGTAATGTCTAATCCATATACACCAGGATCATTATTTAACTATGCGATGTCAATTACAAAAATTGATATTAAAAGATACTTTAAAATTACTTTTATTTCCAAAACTATATGTATTTTTTGGCTAGCGATTTTAGGTGTAATTTTTCAAGTTCAAGAAAATGTTTTTTCTATTTTATGGGTTCTTTTAGTCTACTGTATAGTTTATTTAATTTTTTATGGCTATAATAAAATCAAACATAAAGGAAAATTCTTTTTAGGAGGAGAAAAAACTATGAGTAAAAAAACAATTGCGGATGTAAAATTAACAGGTAAAACAACTCTAATTCGAGTTGATTTCAATGTCCCAATGAAAGACGGCCAAATTACTGACGATAACCGTATTGTGCAAGCTTTACCTACTATTCAATACGCCATTAAAGAAGGCGCAAAAGTTGTTTTATTTTCACATTTAGGACGTATTAAAGAAGAAGCTGATAAGGCAAAAAACTCACTTGCTCCTGTTGCTAAAAGACTTAGTGAGTTATTAAATCAAGAAGTTAAATTCATTCCACAAACTCGCGGAAAAGAATTAGAAGACGCCATTAAAGGATTAAAAAATGGCGAAGTATTAATGTTTGAAAATACTCGATTCGAAGACTTAGAGGGTAAAAAAGAATCTAAAAACGATTCTGAATTAGGTAAATATTGGGCTTCATTGGGAGAAATTTTTGTTAATGATGCGTTTGGTACAGCTCATCGTGAACACGCTTCTAACGTTGGTATCGCTTCTAATATTGAAACAACAGTTGCTGGATTTTTAATGGAAAAAGAAATTAAATTTATCGGTGAAGCTGTTGAAAATCCAAAAAGACCGTTTGTGGCAATTTTGGGTGGTGCCAAAGTTAGTGACAAAATTTCTGTTATTGAAAACTTATTAAATAAAGCTGATAAAATTATAATTACTGGTGCAATGGCTTATACATTCTTAAAAGCTAAAGGTTTACCAGTTGGTATTTCTAAAGTCGAAGATGATTATGTAGATTTCGCAAAAGCAATGCTTGAAAAAGCTCAAGGTAAATTAATTCTACCAGTTGATCATGTTGCTGCTAAAGAACTTTCAGCTGAAGCTGAAGCCAAAGTGTTTGATGCTGATGCGATGCCTGAAGATTATATGGGCTTAGATATTGGTCCAAAAACAATTGAATTATTCAAAAACGAACTTGCCTCTGCCAAAACCGTTGTATGGAACGGACCAGCAGGTGTATTTGAAATCGAAAAATTTAGCATTGGTACTAAAGCTATTTGTGAAATTCTTGCCAACCTATCAGATGCAATAACAATTATTGGTGGAGGAGACAGTGCCGCCGCTGCAATATCCCTAGGTTATGAAGATAAATTTACACATATTTCTACTGGCGGTGGAGCATCACTTGAATATTTAGAAGGAAAAGAATTACCAGGTATTGCGATTATCGAAGATAAATGTTGTGATGATTGCGATTGCCATAAATAAACAGTAATAAATAAAAAAAAGGAGAATCGCTATGATAAAAAGAGAGGTTTTGGTAGTTGAGAATACAACAGGGATTCATGCCCGTCTAGCCCAACAAATTGTTCATGCCGCCTCTAAATATGAATCAGACATTTTATTAAAGTACAAAGGTTGGGAAATTGACGTTAAGTCAATATTAGGGCTAATGTCTTTAGCAATTCCAGAAGGGGAACGTCTTGAAATAGTTGCTACCGGGGAGGATGCTACTGAGGTTATTAATGAATTAAAACCAATTTTATCAAAAATAGAATGAAAGGAACGACTATGAGAAAACCAATTATCGCCGGAAATTGGAAGATGTACAAAACTCGTGATGAGGCACTCCAATTTATATACTATGTAAATGAAGCAGTCCCTTCAAAAGATTTAGTTGATTCGGTTATTTGTGCGCCATTTACAGTTCTAAGATGTTTAGTTAAACGTCAAGGAGAAAATTTACGTATCGGAGCGCAAAATATGCATTATGCAGATGAGGGAGCATACACAGGAGAAATCTCTGCTCCGATGCTTCGCGATTTAGGTGTTGAGTATGTTATTATCGGTCATAGTGAAAGACGCGCAATGTTTAATGAAACTAACGAGTCTGTTAACAAAAAACTACACCAAGCATTTAAATATGAATTAACTCCAATTTTATGTGTTGGTGAAGATTTACATAATCGCGAAAACAATGAAACTGAATGTGTCATTAAAGAGCAATTACACCTAAATCTATCAGGACTTTCTTCGGAACAAGTATCTCAATTAGTTATAGCATATGAACCTATTTGGGCTATTGGTACAGGGAGAACTGCGACTCCTGAAATTGCAAATGAAACATGTGCTTTTATTCGTAAAACAATTGGTGAAATGTTTTCCGAAGAAGTTAGCCAAAAAGTCCGTATTCAATATGGTGGCTCTGTTAAAGTAAATAACATCGAAGAACTATTAGCACAAGAACATATCGATGGTGCTTTAATTGGCGGCGCAAGTCTAAATGCTCAAGACTTTGTTACAATGGTTAAAGCAGCTTTAAATAAAGTTAAATAAAATTTGCAGTGACTAAAGTCACTGCATTTTTATTTTGGGTTTGTTATTGTAGATTAATGGTGATTATGATATAATGTAAATACGTGTAAATTAAGGGAGAGAATGATATGGAAAAGCAAATAACAATTATTGTTCCTTGTTTTAACGAAGAAGAAGTTATAGAAATTTTTTATAAGGAAATCACAAAGTATTTTGTTGATAGTTATAAGTTTAATATTTTGTTTGTTGATGATGGATCTAAAGACAATACTTTAGCAATCATCAAGCAATTAGCAAATCAAGATAATCGAATTAAATACTTAAGTTTTTCTCGTAACTTTGGAAAAGAAGCTGCACTATTAGCAGGTTTCGAAGGTGCATTAAAACTAAAAAGTGATGCAGTCATTATAATCGATGTTGATTTACAAGACCCACCTTCATTAATCCCAGAGATGATAAAATACTATGAAGAAGGATATCTACATATATATGCCAAACATCGAACACGTGCAGGTGAACCAAAATTAAAAACATTTTTTGCTAAATCATTTTATAAAGTATATGCGTTCTTAACTAAGGAGAAAAATCTTGCTCAAGGAGCAAGAGACTTTTCATTAATGGATCGAAAAGTTGTCGAAGCGTTTGTGGCAATTAAAGATGAAAAACGATTTACTAAAGGTATTTCTCAATGGATTGGCTTTAAGAAAAAATGCATTGAATTTGATTATGTGCCACGGGTTGCTGGTGAAACTAAATGGTCATTAAAAAAACTCTTTAAATATGCAATGTTAGGCATTAAACAATTTAGTCATCATTATACATGGATTACAAGATTAGGAATATTTGCGGCTAGTATGTTTGTACTTGTAGATATAATCCTACGTATTATTAATCAAAACATTAGTTTTTATCATATAGGTCTTAATGTATTGGTATTGTTATTGTTTATTATATTACATTTTATTATGAAATTAATATATGATGTTAGAGACCAAGCATTAAATCGACCTCAATACATTTTGCAAGATGGAAACATTGATGAATAAACTAATTAAACCATTTTTATCTAGCCGCTTTATTAAATTTGCAATTATTGGAGGATTAAACACATTAATTCATCTTGCTGTATATAATTTAGTGTTACAAATTGATAATAAAATCGTATTAGCTAATACCATTGCTTTCATTGTTGCTTCAGTATTCTCTTATTTTGCTAATACAAAATTTACATACAATAAAAATCCCGAAAAAACAACCTTTGTTTTAGCAATGCTTACATTTATTGTGAAATTAGGGGTAAGCGACGCTTTAACATATGGTTTTCACAAATTAATATTATCAATAAATTGGCAAGTTAAACTATTAACAAAAATAATTCCAATATTTGTTACAATCATTACCTTACCATTACAATTTATCGTCTTTAACGTTATTTTCAAAAATAAAAAAGGTGAGACGAGTGCGTAAATTAAAAACTAATATTTATTGTCAGTATTCAATAATATTTTTAGTAATTTTAGTTATTGGACTATTACCAATTGAAATAAAAAATAAAACATTTTTATTTAGTGGTTTATTTGTCGATAAAGAAAATTACGATGGTTTAACACAGCATATTTTATTTATGAATGATTTTATTTCTCAAATAAAATCATTCCTTTTTTCTAATGGCCCTTTTCCAATTTATCGTTTTGATATCGGCTTAGGTGCGGATTTTTTTACGAGTTATACTTATTATTCACTATTTGACCCCCTATTAATTATTGCATATATAATTCCACTAAAATATATTGAATTATCATATTATTTAATTATCATGGCTAGGTTATATCTGTCAGGACTATTTATGATAATTCTAGCCAAACATTTAGGTTTTAAAAATAAAGAAAGTTTATTAGGAATAGCTATTGTCTATTGTTTTAGCAATGTTGTAACCTACTCAGCATTTCGCCATCCAATGTTTACTAATGGACCAATGCTATTACCATTAATTATTTTAGGAACAATTCGTATATTCCAAAATAAGCGTCCATATTTATTGATCTTTAGTGCGTTTTATGCATTACTTGTGCAATTCTATATCTTTGTTTATTTATGTTTTGGATTTGAATTATTTGTTATAATTAAAACAATAATGTCAAAAGACGATAATAAAATTAAAATCAAAAAGTTTTTTAAAGTTAATTTCACTTACTTATTAGGAGCTCTTTTAGCAAGTTTCATTCTCCTTCCTCAAATCAATGCTATTCTTTTTGGGGGAAGAATTAGTTCAAAAGGCTTTATTTGGTATCCATTAGAAGAATATATTTTACAACTTATCACATATTTGATCCCATTAACAGCTCCTCGATATACAATCTCTATCGGAAACTTCTTTATTTTCTTTATATGTCTTCTTCATTTAAGTAGTAAAGAAAGAAAATGGTATTCATATTATTTGATAGTTTTATGTATTCTATTGGCATTACCTTTCTTTGGGTATGTAATTAATGGTTTCTCATATATTAATAATCGTTGGACATTCTTAATAGCTCTACCATGTTCCTTAATGCTAGGAGACGTTTTAGAAGGAAAAATTAATATTAATGATGAAACTTATCATCATGCATTGAAATTGTTTATTTCGTTTGTTGTTGTAGTTGTATCATTAGGTTTAATATATGGTTTTAGCTTATTAAAATTATTTTGGCTAATAAAATATGTTGTATATATAATATTGCTTGCTTTAACCATTTATGTTATCAAAATCATAAACCAAATTAAGTTTTCAAATGTAAATTTCCAATGGTTTAATTCCAAAAATATCTTTAAAGTAGCATTATTAACTTCATTACTGTCATTATTGTCAATCGCTATTTACTATACTCAATATTTAACTCCGGCATGTTCTTTTCAAAAATATTATTCAAATCCAGCTACTTATAATATCTTGAAAGAAGAAAATAATTTTTATCGGGTCGAAATGACTAGTTTTGAAGCTAATATGAACTATTTTGCTAATGATACTATTTTTTATCGTTTGCCATCAACAAGTGAATATAATACGATGACTAATGGATATATTAATAATTTCTTTAAAGAATTAGAAATTGTAAATAGCAACAATTCTGTTGGATACAATGGCTTTGATGGTAGGGCAAGACTATTAGTCTTAAATAATGTGAAGTACTATATTGTGCGAGAAAGTAAACCAACTCCAATACCATACGGATTCGAATATTATACTAGCATTGATGTCAAAAAATATGATCAAAATAAAAAAGTATTTCATCCAAATACTAACATCGAAAAAGTAAAAAATCAAATCGTTTACGAAAAAGCTGATGTTTATGTTAATAAAAATTTTGTTAGTTTTGGTAACTTATTTACCCAAACAATTTCAATTAATGACTTTAATAAATTACACCCATTACAAAAAGAATTACTATTATTGGATACCATTGTTCTTAATGAAGAATTACATTTTCCAACCGTTAACCACATTCCAGAAATTATTTGCCATCCAGTTGAAAACTTGATATTAGAAAATATCGAATTAAACGATAATCAAATCATAGTTCATAAAAATAAAGGCATTTTAAGATTTACAATTAATAATGTTCATAATAGCGAAGTTTTTATTGAAATAACAGGATTACATAGTCCTGATAAATTCAAAACATATGAGGTATATTATAGAACTTATCAAACAAATAAACGCGAAAAAAATTATGCTTATGGGCGTAATATGTATACTGATAATTCAACTCATTTAGTAAATTTAGGATATTTTGCTTATGAGAATTTATTAACAGTAGAAATTGAGTTTGATAAAGGTATTTATAACTTCAATAGTATTGGTTATTATTTAATCGATGCTAGTGATATTGAAAGTAAAGCGAAAAATTTATCTAATAATTCTTTAGCAAATTTAAAACTACTAGACAACGGATTTACTGGGCAAATTAACACTGCTAATGAAGGGCTTCTATTTGTTTCCTTACCATATTCTAAAGGGTTTAAAGCCTTTATAAATGGTAATCAAACTAAAATTTATCAAGCTAATATTGGATATATGGCAATAATTGTTCCAGCAGGGACAAGCATAATTGAATTTAAATATATGACACCTGGGTTAAATTTTGGATTAATTCTTTCAATAATTAGTTTGATTAGTGTTATAATATTGTTAGTATTTTATGAACTAATTAACTATCGTAGGTTAAAGGTTGGAAAATATAATGAAGGAAATAGTTAGAAAGTTTTTAAATAGTATTTATTTTATTATTTTAATTAATGGTTTAGGTTTAATTTTTTGGTATATTAAGCAACCAATATATTCGTATATAAGTTATCTCTTAGCCTTTATTTTAGTGATTATATTTAATGCTAGACGGATTGTTGTAGTATCGTTAATTTTAAATGGACTAATTGGCTATCGTGTTGTCTCGACTCCAGAATTTGAAAAATTATATAAGACCAATTTAATTGTTTTTACAACACTAACAATTATTTGCGTTGCTATTGTTACGTATGATTTATTCTTTAGACGAAAAGTTAAATTTAATTTAAAAAATAAAATATTTTTAGGATGGGTTGTTTTAGCAGTAGGCAATCTACTATCAATTGTTAATGCTACCAAAAACACTTTATTAATGATTGTAATGGGCTTCTTACAAATTATTGCCTTTTTAATCATCTTTATATTTATTGACCATTTAAAAGATGAAACCTCTGATGATTATTTTTCTCAAAGTGCAATCATCACTGGAATTAGCATTACAATTCAAATTTTTATTCATTTATTAAAAGAACCGGACAGTTATCAAGCATTATTTTATTCCTTAGGATGGGGTAATCGAAACACTATTTCGATAATGTATATGTGCCTAATTCCGCTAGTATTTTATCCATATTTTAAAGACCAACGAAAAATTTACGGAATAATTTTTTCGGGAGTTTTTTTCGTTATGACATTGCTAATGTTGTCAAGAGGAGCATATTTAACAATAGCTTTATTATTTATTCCGTTTATGGTTCTATCTTTTCGCTATATTAACGATAAGAAAAAATATATTAAGGATATGTTATTTACAATAATAATCGGCATTTCTTTGGCAGCTGCAATTATTTTTGGATTAGATAAACAGCAATATTTTTATGACCATATTGCAAGTAAAATCAAAAATATATTTTACTCTGCCGATCGTCTTAAATTAATAAAAATCGGTTTTAACGTATTTAAAAAATATCCTATTTTTGGTGGAGGATCTTTTACTGGTGCATATTATTTACAAGTTTTAAATGAAAGCCATGTTGCCACATATCACAACTATATCATTCATGCTTTAGCAACAACCGGTTTAGTTGGATTTGGTAGCTTTAGTTATTATTTGTATTCAATTTTTTATAATTTGCGAACTAGACATAAATTTAATTTTTGTGTGTTCTTTGTAATGTTAGTGTTGTTAATTCATGGATTATTTGATAATACTTTTTATAATCCTTTATTTATGATCTTTTTATCAATATTATTGCCTATGATTAAAACAAAAGAAGAAGCACAACAATTAATAAATGAAAACGATTAAGTAAGGCAAAGATTTATTGACATTATAGTTTTTTTAAGTATAATAATACTGGAGATCTTCAGGGCAGGGTGAAATTCCCGACCGGCGGTAAAAGTCCGCGAGCCTCAATGAGGCACGATTTGGTGGAATTCCAAAACCGATAGTTAAAGTCTAGATGGGAGAAGATCATATTGTCCATAATATGATTGAGACTCCTTTTTTTTGCTCGTGGAAGATCCACGAGCTTTTTTTGCCCGAAGAAAAAAAGGAGGTATATAAATGATTAGTTTAAACAAAAAAATTGCTCTTACCGCAATTTTATCTACTTTAGCAACAATTTTATATATGTTCATTAAGTTCCCATTACCAATGTTATTTCCATCATTTCTAGATTTTCAAGTTTCTAACTTACCAGCAATTATTGGTGGTTTTTTGCTTGGGCCTGTATATGGTTCGTTAATTGTAATAATTCGCTTTTTGATAAAATTACCTTTTTCTTCGACACAGTATGTAGGCGAATTAGCAGATTTAATAATCGGTTTGGCAGTAGTAATATCTTCTAGTATCATTTACATAAAAAACAAAACTAGAAAAGGAGCGCTAATTGCTTTAACAACTTCAACCGTAATATGGGTTATAACTAGTGTTTTATTAAATCGTTATGTTTTGGTTCCGTTTTACATTGAATTGTTTTTTAAGGGAGATGTAAATGCCTTTGTAAATATTTGTAAGATAATTCCGGGAATTAATGAACAAAATTACATGCAAAAATATTTAGTTTATGCGGTATTACCATTTAATTTGTTATTATCTATCAGTGTGAATTTAATTACTTTTTTAGTATATAAGCGTTTATCAAACTTTATAAAAACATATTTTAATGATGAACAGGTTATTGAATTATCAAGTAAATTAGAGTAATAAATAAAAACTACTTATAAAAAATAAAACTAGCGAATTTACTTGACAAAAAAGAAAATTTAAGTATAATTAACTAGTGCACTAAAAAGGCAGCACTCGTTTGAATATAAGTGAAAGAGGTTTCCTGTAGAGGAAAGGAGTAGTCTAGCTGCTAGATGAAACTTTTCATAACTTTCTTTCCTTATATGAGAAGCGGGTCCTTTTTAAATCTAATAAAAGGAGGAAAATAAATGTCTCGTTATTTAGGACCAGTCTGGAAAAAATCTCGTCGTCTACGTTATTCGATTTTAGAAAATGGTAAGGAATTACAAAAACGTCCTTATGCACCTGGACAACATGGTCAAAGACGACGCAAACTTTCAGAATACGGACAACAATTAGCTGAAAAACAAAAAGTTCGTTTTACTTATGGAGTTAGTGAAAGACAATTTAAAAGATTGTTTGAAGCTGCTGGCAAAATGTCTGGTAAACAAGGTGAAAACTTCTTATATCTATTAGAATCAAGATTAGACAACTTAGTTTACCGCATTGGTTTTGCGACTACAAGAAAACAAGCGCGCCAATTAGTAACTCATGGACATGTTACAGTTGACGGCAAAAAAGTCGATATCCCTTCATATATCGTAACTCCAGGACAAGTAATTTCACTTAAAGAAAGTTCTAAAAACTTACAAATCGTTAAAGACGCTCTTGAACAAATGGTTGTCCGTAAAGATTTCGTTGCGTTTGACGAAGCTAAAATGGAAGCTACATATTTACGCTTGCCAGAAAGACATGAGATTTTACCTGATATTCAAGAAAACTTGATTGTTGAGTTCTACAATCGATAATAAGAAAAAACGCCAAGTTAAATTCAGAAATCTGATTAACTTGGCTTTTTTAAATGTTTTACATCAAAGTGCTTAATATTTGGGAGACAATGTTACAGACTATTTCTAAATAGTATTGATCAGTTTTAGTAAAGCGTGCTAATTGATAACTATCTAAATCTAATACTCCATACATTTTATTATTAACTTTTAAAGGAACTACAATTTCTGATTTCGTATCCGCATCACAAGCAATGTGATTTGTATGCTTACGCACATCTTTGACAATGATAGTTTGTTCTTTTTCAAAAGCACTTCCGCACACACCACGACCAATTTCAATAGTAGTGCAAGCCGGAAGGCCTTGGAATGGGCCAAGTTTTAAGCGATTATCTACATACAAATAAAATCCAACCCAACTTACTCCTTTAAGAAAGTATTTGATTAGTGAAGTGGTATTGGCTAAAATAGACATTATGCAATCATCATTGGAAATTAATTCTTTTAATGAAGTAATTAATAATTCATATGTTTCTTTTTTAGAAGTTGGTAATGAGATTTTTTTAAACATTTGGCACCTCAATTTTTAAAATGTGATTAATATATTCTTTATTAATAGTGTATAATAAGAACATGGATATTTCAAGATTAAATATTTAATAAAGCTTTTAGTTATAGTATAATATATTTCGAAGGAGTGAAATTATGATCTATTTGGATTACGCTTCCACAACCCCTATCGATGAAGAAGTTTTACAAACATATGTTCGAATCGAAAAAGATTTTTTTGCTAATAGTTCATCAATCCATAAATTGGGGATTGAAAGCAAGTATATGTTAGAAAAAGCCAAATCTGAAATTAAAAGTCTTTTAGACATTCCTAATCATGATTTAGAGTTTACATATAATGCTACTGAAGCAAATAACATGGCTATTTATGGAATAGCAAATAAATATAAAAGCGGGAAAATTATTACAACAAAAATTGAACATCCATCAGTTAGTGGACCAATGAAAGATTTAGAGGAAAAAGGATACCACGTAGTATATTTAGATATTTTACCTAACGGTATTATTGATTTAGAACAATTTAAAAAAGAATTAGATAAAGATACGATTTTAGTAGCGATTATTTGGGTTAACAACATTATTGGAACTATTCAACCTATTGGCGAAGTTATTAGATTAATGAAGGACTATCCTAAAGCAAAATTACTAGTTGACGCTGTACAAGGGTTATGTAAAACTGTTCCCGACTTTTCATTTAATGATGTCGACATGTTTACATTTAGTGCCCATAAATTTTATGGACCTAAAGGGGTAGGATGTTTAGTTAAGAAAAATGGATTAGAACTTGCACCGATATTACGTGGATCAAAAGCATCTAAAGCGTTAAAACCAGGAACTTTAAGTCTTGCAGGGATTGTGGCATGTGCCAAAGCGATCAAAAAATATTATCCATTGACAAAACAAAACGAACAAAAAGTAATTAAACTTTGGCATTACTTATATGATAATTTAAAAAATAATTCAAAAATTATAATTAATACTCCTTTAGAAAATATTTCACCATATATTTTTAATATTTCGATTCCATCAATGCAGTCGGAAACATTACTTAGATTATTAGAACAACATCAAATATATGTGTCTGCCGGATCAGCTTGTTCTTCTAAACAACAAATCCCAGAGCCAACAATTTTTGCTTTGAGTAAATCGATTGAACGAGCTACACATGCTATTCGAATGAGCTTATCAAGTAAAGTTGAATTACAAGACTTAGAAAAAGTTGTTGCAGTATTAAATACAATATAAGGAGAAAATGACGATGTATGATGTAATTTTAGTGAGATTTGGAGAAATGACTTTAAAGAAAAAAAATTATAATACTTTTTTAAAACAAATTAATAATAATATTAAACAAAAATTAAAAAATTTTCCGAATTTAGAAATTAAAGATGCTAGACATAGAATATACTTATTTTTAAATGGGCATAAACATGAAGAAGTAATTGAAGTTTTAAATACTATTGTTGGTCTTTCTTCATATAGTTTATGTAAAATAACTAGTAAAGATTTTGACGAAATTTCCCAAACGGCAATTCAATTAATTAATTATGCTAAGAAAAAAGAAAGAATTACTTTTAAAGTTGAGACAAATCGAAGTGATAAATCATTTCCATACAATTCATTAGAAATCTCTCAAGAAGTTGCTAAAAGAATACTTCCTAAAATTCCTGGTTTAATGGTTAATGTCCATCACCCTGAAATGACATTATTTATCGATTTTCGCACTGAAGGAGTCTTTGTATATTTAGATTCTATTCCAGGTCTAGGAGGTTTTCCAGGAGGAATGGCTGGATCAGGATTAGTAATGATGTCAGGAGGAATAGATAGTCCGGTTAGCGCTTTTCTTAGTATAAAAAAAGGTGTAAATATACAGGCAATTCATTTTTATTCTCCCCCACATACTAGTATCTTATCCTTGCAAAAAGTAATTGATTTATGTGAGCGACTTTGTGAATATATGCCAAATGGAAAAATGAATTTAATGGTTGTCCCATTTACTAAAATTCAAGAGAAAATATATCAATCAGTTGATGATTCATATATTATTACTATTATGCGCCGTATAATGTATAAAATTGCACATCAAGTATGTCAAAAATACAATATTGATTGTATAATTAATGGTGAAAGTATCGGACAAGTTGCTTCCCAAACAATTGAAAGTATGAAGGTTGTTAATGAAGTGACTAATATACCAATCTTACGTCCTTTATTAACGTATGATAAAACAGAAATTATTGAAATCGCTCGTAAAATTAAAACTTATGATATTTCCATCCGTCCATTTGATGATTGTTGTACGATTTTTGTTCCTAAGCATCCAGTAATTAAACCTACTATTAAAAAAGCAATTTATGAAGAAGAAAAATGCAATTTACAACAAGAAATCGAACAAGCTATTAAAAACATCGAAATTATTGAGTTATCATCAAATAATCATTATTCCGTACTAGAAATCGATACAAATCAAGACAAGTTTGAAATATAATTTTTTCATACCTCCTGTTATATTAAGTGGTAAAAATTACATAACAAATTTTGATTATTTTTTTAAAAATAGTTAAAAATATACATGACAGGAGGTGAAATAAATGAATACATCTTCAAACAACAAAACTAGTAGAAATAGACTATTAGTTCCTGGTGCTCAAAGCGCAATCGACCAAATGAAATACGAAATCGCTAATGAGTTTGGTGTAAATTTAGGTCCAGATGCAACAAGCCGTCAAAATGGTTCTGTTGGTGGCGAAATTACTAAACGATTAGTAAGACAAGCTCAACAAAGCATGGCAGGTACTAATAAATAATACACCAATTTTATAAAAGTGTCGCAAGACACTTTTTTTAATTTTTAAAGAAAGGAATGGCAAAATCAAAAAAAATATGATATCATACTATCGATAGAGGGGTGAAAAAATGAGCGATAAAATTAAACAAGGAAATTCAACTGGATCAATAGAACAACGTTTAAAAGAGTTAGAAAAAATCCTAGATGAATATAAACAACAATCTTCCAAAGAACGAACACTTACAGAACAAGAATATGAGGAGTATTTAGAAGAATATGATGCCTTATTATATGAATATCAGTTTTCATTGAAGGAAAACGAAACAAAAGAAAATAATAAAGAAAAATCAAAAACAAAGCTTGACGAAATCAATATCTTAATTTTAATTTATGGATTAATACAAATATTTTTATGCTTCCCAATATTGATGTATGATATCATTGGAATATCGATATTAGGATTATATTATAAAATTTCACCTGCCTTATATTATTCTTCAGCCCTATTCCGCAATTTAGCATTTTACACAGTTCCGGTATTATTAATGTTAATATCTTGGACAATTTATCTAAATTTGAAAAAGAAACTTGATAAAATTACATTTTTGATTGTATGGGGGATTCAAACTGCTATGCTAATCGGTGGTGGCATATACATTTACGTAACACTCCTACGTCATCTTATAGCGCTATGATAAAAAAAATTACTTCGGTAAATAATGAATACATAAAAGAATTGTCCAAGTTAAAACAAAATAAATATCGGAATCAACAACAATTATTTTTAGTTGAAGGTTACCATTTAGTTAACGAAGCTAAAGCGGCTAATCTTTTACAAACAGTATTAATTACGAATGAAGAAGATTATTTAAAAGGAATTAATAATATTTTAGTGAGTAATAATATTATCGAAAAATTAGCTCATACTAGTAGTCCCCAAGGAATAATTGGGGTTGTGAAAATGATGCAAAAACCAAAATTGTGGGGAAATAAAATTCTTCTTTTAGATAATGTCCAAGATCCTGGAAATATTGGAACGCTTATTCGAACAGCCTTGGGATTTAATTTAGATTTAATTGTGTTAGGGAATGGCTGTGCTGATCTATATAATGATAAAACTATTCGGGCCACCCAAGGTGCAATCTTTAAAATTCCTATTTTACAAGAAAGTCTTGATATTGTTATTCCTCAAATTAAACAAATGCAAATACCCCTATTTGGAACAAGCTTAACAAATGCGGTGAAGTTGGAAAGCATCCCTAAACCTTCGCGGTATGCTTTGATTTTAGGAAATGAAGGATCAGGAGTAAATCCGAAATATTTACAAATGACTGATCAAAATATCTATGTCAAAACAAATAAAAACTTGGAATCATTGAATGTGGGGGTTGCTGGGGGGATAATAATGTATTATTTTAATAACTCACTTGACTAAGTTGAAAAAAGTGGTATAATAAGAGTGTATGATAGGACTGAAATGAGGAGTGAGCATGCGTCTCACTCCTTTATATATTAAATTCATTAAAATAAATAGATGGTGATATAATGGAAACAATGTTAGAAAAAGCTAAACGAATTGCAGAGCAAGAAGCTGAAAAACTAGGTTTAGAAATAGTAAGTGTTAGTTTTGTGAAAGAGTATGGGATGAAAATATTAAGAGTTGTTGCGGATAAGGAGTTTGGGCTTACTTTAGAAGATTCCGAACGGCTAAATTTAGCAATGCGCAAAGTTTTAGATGAAGATGATATTACAGATGAAGATTATTATCTAGAAGTAAGTTCAGTTGGAGCTGAACGTCAACTTAAAACTCGCCGTGAAATCGAACATGCTATAGGACGATATGTTAGTATCAAAACTGACAAAGGGAAATTTTTTGGAGATTTAGTGGAAGTTACTGATGACTCTCTAACATTGCGAATTAATAACAAAGGACGAATGAGTAAAACGGTCTTTAAAAATGCAGATATTCAAGAAATAAGATTAGCAGTAAAAATATAGGGAGGATAATATGATTAGTAAAAACTTTTTTGAGTCATTACAATTAATAGCAGAGGAACGAAAATTAGATATTGAAGATATCTTAAAAAAAGTCGAAATTGCATTAGGGGTTGCTTGTCGCCATGTTAATCCCCCCTACACTGGTGATATTAAATTAGAAGTCAATTTTGAACAAAAAAAGATACGGGCTTTCGAATATAAATATGTTGTTGACCAAATAGATCCAAATGGGCCACGTGGTCAAATTCTTCTCGAAGAAGCCCAAAAAATTAAGGATCGTGCTAAAGTTGGTCAAATTATTAAAACTGAAATTGATTTTTCAATATTTAAACGAAAACCAGCACAATATTTTAAACAAATTTTTAACAATGGTTTAAAAGAATTAGAACGTGAAAGAGCTTATCAATATTTCAAAGAAAGAGTTGGCGATATTATTACTGCAAAAGTTGTTAGTGTTAATGATGGATTTATCACTTTCAATATAGGTCTAGGTTATGAATCACATATGCCAATCAAAGAAGGGCTTGAAGGCGAAGAATATAACATCGGTGATGAAAAGAAAGTTTACATAACTAAAGTCGAAAAAACCGGGAAAGGACCAAAAGTATTTATCTCACGTGCTAATAAAGAAATTGTCAAACGATTATTTGAAATTACTATTCCAGAAATTAGTAATGGTGATATTGAAATAATGGGTATTGCTCGTGATCCTGGTAGTAGAACGAAAATTGGCGTTATGAGTTTAAATCCAAATATCGATCCAAAAGGAGCCTGCGTAGGTGCGGGTGGTTTACGAATTAAAAGTATCAATGCGGCTTTGAATGATGAAAAAATTGATGTCTTCACTTGGAAAGAAGATCCGGTGGAGTTGATTGCTGAGGCGTTACTACCAGCGAGAGTTTTAAGTGTGATGCTTGACCAAAAAGAAAAGAAAGCGACTGTAATAGTTGATGATGATCAATATTCTCTCGCGATTGGACGCAATGGTCAAAACGCTCGCCTTGCCGCATACGTTACCAATTGGAAAATAGACATTAAAAAACTAAGTGATGCTCAAGAAGAAGGAATCGAGTTTGAATATAACGTTACCGGATAAGGAGGGATACAATGACTAAAAAAAGAAAAGAACCTATTCGTAAATGTGTTGTTACCCAAGAACAACATCCGAAAAAGGAAATGTTCCGTATTGTAAGAACTCCTGAGGGTAATGTTATTATTGACTTAAAAGGAAAAGCTAATGGGCGCGGAGCTTATTTAGTTAAATCGGCCGTAGCGATTAAAACGGCAGAAAAGAAAAAAATATTAGATAAACATTTAGAGGTGGAAGTTCCAAAATCAATTTATGAGGAATTATTAAGACTTCTTGAAAATAAAGATGAATAGTAGAAGGAAGTTTTTGAATATGTTAGGTCTTGCTCAGCGAGCAAGAAAGTTGGTTTCTGGAGAAGATTTATGTCTTAAATCTCTACAAAATGGAACTTGCCATCTAATGATCGTTGCAAGTGATGCATCTTTTAAAACATTAGATAAGTTTAAAAAGAAATGCTATTTTTACAATATTCCAATAATTGATGATTTTTCAACGGAAGAATTATCAATTGCAATCGGTAAGGAAATGCGAAAACTACTTGCCATTACGGATGGTGGATTTGCGAAAGCCTTACAAGAAATTAAAAGAGGTGATAGAGATGAAAGTTAAGGAGATTGCAGAAGCTCTCGAAGTAAATGTTGATGAAATAATTATGAAATTGAGTAATGTTGGTATTGAGGCGGATGCAGAAACAGTTGTTCGTGAAGATATAATTAAAAAATTAAGTCGCGCTTATAAACGTCCAATCCGCCCTGTGAAAAAATCGGCCACACCACCTAAAAAAGAAGAAGATAAACCTGAAGTAAAAATAGAAGAAAAAGTTGAAATAAAAGTAAAAGAGAAACCAAAACCAGTGATTGAAATAAAACAAGAAGAAATTAAAACTCAACCAAAACAAGAACAACCAAAATCAGAAGAAGACATCTTGGTTGAACAAGTTGTTAAAGAAATTGAAGAACTAGAATTATCTCGGGACTATGCTGGAAAATATAGTGATTATGAAGATGATGATAAACAATTTAGAAGACAAATAAAACGTCCAAAAGGAAAAAACATCAAAGATCGTAAGACTAATATTCCATCTAGTCAAACTCAAATTACTGAAAAGGTATTATATTATAGTGATGGAATGACTGTTGCAAATATCGCCGATGGATTAGGTGTTCCAGTAAGCGAGATAGTTCGTAAATTAATTACTTTAGGTTATATGGTTAGTGCAACCCAAGCCATTGAAAGAGAAATTGTGGAGTTGTTGGCCGAAGACTCCGGATTTATTCTAAAAGATAAAGAAGAAACAGACGTTACTAAATTTGAAGATTTAGTTATTGTTGATGATGAAGAAGATTTACAAGAACGTCCGCCAATTGTAACCATTATGGGTCATGTCGACCATGGAAAAACAACATTACTTGATACAATTCGTCATACTAATGTTGCTGCCCGTGAAGCCGGAGGAATTACTCAACATATTGGTGCTTACCAAGTGCAAAAAAATGGGAAATTAATTACTTTTATTGATACTCCAGGTCATGCCGCATTTACCGAAATGCGTGCTCGTGGAGCAGAAGTAACTGATATTGTTATTTTAGTAGTTGCTGCTGATGATGGGGTAATGCCACAAACTAGAGAAGCAGTTGAACATGCTCAAGCTGCTAAAGTACCAATTATTGTTGCAATTAACAAAATTGATAAATCAAGCGCTGATCCAGAGCGTATTAAAGCAGATTTATCAAAACTAGATTTAATTCCAGAGGAATGGGGCGGAAATACTATTTATGTTCCAATTTCTGCACTAACCGGTAAAGGTGTTGACGATTTATTAGAAATGGTTTTATTACAAGCAGAAATGATGGAACTAAAAGCAAATCCAAATCGTTTAGGATTAGGTAGCGTGATTGAAGCCCGTCTAGACCGTGGCCGTGGTCCAGTAGCAACATTATTAGTTAGAAATGGTTCAATTAAAATTGGTGATCCAATTGTTGTCGGAACAACATGGGGTAAAATTCGTGCGATGTTTGACGAGTATAATAAAGCAGTTAAAGTTGCGGGACCATCAAAACCAGTTGAGGTCATTGGTCTTGAAGAGGTTCCATTAGCCGGCGATCCATTTATGGTTTTTGAAGATGAAAGAACAGCCCGAATGGTTGCTGAGGAAAGAAAACTTCGTGCATTAGAACGTGAAAAAGGCGTTGGTAAAAAAATCTCATTAGTAGATTTATTTGCCGAAGCAGGGAATACAACTAAAGAATTAAATTTAATAGTTAAAGCTGATGTTCAAGGATCAATCGAGGTTATTAAAGGCTCATTGGAGAAATTAAATGTTGAAGGCGTTAAAATCAATGTAATTCGTGGTAGCGTTGGAACAATTACCGAAACTGATGTAACATTGGCACAAGCTAGTGATGCTATAATTATTGGTTTTAATGTTAGACCAACAGCAAAGGTTTCTGATTTTGCTAAAGAACGAAATGTAGAAATTCGTTTATATAATGTCATTTATCGCATTTTTGAAGATATTGAAGATGCAATGAAAGGTATGCTTGAACCAGTTTATGAAGAACAAGTTTTAGGTCAAGCTGAAGTTAGACAAACCTTTAAAGCATCAAAAATCGGAACAATTGCTGGTTGTTATGTTACAAACGGAGTTATTGTTCGGGGTGAAAAAGCCCGTATCATCCGTGATGGTATTGTAGTTTATGAAGGTGAAATTGCTTCATTACGTCGTCATAAAGATGATGTTCGTGAAGTTCGTCAGGGCTTTGAATGTGGATTAACAATTCAAAATTATAATGACATCAAAGAAGATGACATTATTGAAGTATATACAATGGTTAAAGTTCAACGATAGGAGGACGTCAATGAGTGTAAAAAATGAACGTCTTGCCAAAACAATTGAACGTGAAATAAGTAATATTTTGTTATTTAAAACTAAAGATCAACGGTTAAAGTATATAACAATTACTGGAGTACGCCTAAATAATGATTTTTCAATTGCTACAGTGTATTATACTGTAATAGGTGATGAAGAACAAAAAAAATCTACTGCTAAAAACTTAGAAGATGCTAAAGGATTTATTAAAACATTATTGGGGGAAACTTTAGAAATACGCAAAGTGCCAGAGTTGATTTTTAAATATGATGAATCAATTGAATATGGCAATCGAATTGAAGAAATATTAAAAAATTTAAAATAAAAAACGACCATTTGCAAAAATGGTCTTTTTCCCAATGGGGTGAGGTTTTTGAATCAAATTATAAAAAACAAACTTTCATTAGTTCCTAAACAACCTGGTTGTTATATAATGAAAGATATGCATAACAATATCATTTATGTTGGAAAAGCTAAAAACTTAGCAAATCGTGTGCGGTCATATTTTACTGGAAGTCATGATGCAAAAACCACTAAAATGATTTCCCAAGTTCATGATTTCGAATATATCATAACTGCCACTGAGACCGAAGCATTTGTGTTAGAGAATAACTTGATTAAGGAATATAATCCTAAATATAATATAATGCTAACTGATGATAAGACATATCCTTATATTTGTATTACTAATGAAACTCACCCCCGTATTATTTATACACGAGAAGTGTCTAAAAAGTTAGGAAAATATTATGGACCATATCCAAATGCCAAAGCAGCTAAGGAAATGGTTAATTTATTAAATCGTTTATATCCTTTACGAAAATGTACTCGACTTCCTAAAAAAGAATGTTTATATTATCATTTAGGACAATGTTTAGCCCCATGTATTAAAAATATTACTGCAAATGATTATGAACCAATATTGGGCAAAATCCATCAAATTTTACGTGGCAATATTAAAGATAAACTGAAAGAACTTGAATCATTAATGCTTGAAGCTGCCGAAAAGTTAGAGTTTGAAAAAGCTATTGAATATCGGAATTTAATTAACGACTTAAATAGTCTCCAAGAAGAACAAAATATGGATTCTAATTTGGTTGACTGTGATATTTTTGGTTATTATGAAGAAAATAATTTCTTAAGTATTCAGATCTTTCATATTCGCAATGGTAAGATGATTCAGCGAAATGGATTTTTATATGAATTATTTGGCAGTATAGAAGAGAATTTTATTAACTTTATCGTTCAGTTTTATTTAAATAACAATAACCCACTTCCTCAAGAAATAATTATTCCTGCTGAAATAGATGGAACAAATTTAAAAGAATTTTTACAAACACGCATTACTAATCCAAAGCGTGGCCAAAAGAAAGAGTTAGTTGAATTAGTAAAATTAAATGCTAAAGAGAAAATTAATGAACTATTATACCAACAAAAAATGGTTTATGAACGTACTTTAGGAGCGATAATCGAACTTGGCAATCTTCTCAACATTCCAACTCCTCATATAATTGAAGCATTTGATAATTCTAATATTCAAGGATATAGTCCCGTCAGTGCAATGGTTGTTTTTATTGATGGGAAGCCAAAGAAAAGTTTATATCGTAAATACCGCATTAAAACAGTTGAAGGGCCAAATGATTATCAAACAATGTATGAAGTAATTAAACGCCGATATTTACGATTAAAAAATAGTAATGAAGATTTTCCAAATTTAATTGTTGTTGATGGTGGTCAAAACCAAGTCAATGCAGCAAAAACAGCTTTAGAAGAATTAGAAGTTAATATTCCTATCTTGGGTTTAGTTAAAGATGAAAATCATAAAACTAATGCTTTATTTTTTAATGATAAAACAATTGACATAAATAAAAGAAGTGGATTATTCCACTTCTTAGAAAATCTTCAAAATGAAGTCCATCGTTATGCAATTACCTTCCATCACCAAGTTCACAGTAAAAATATTCTTTCATCAAAACTTGATGATATTCCTGGCATTGGAAAAGTTAAAAAAAGCAAAATCTTACGACTTTTAACTGATGAAGGAGTAAATATAGAGTCATTACGAAAATTAAATTTAACTGAAGAACAAATAAATGAAGTATTGAAATTATTTAGTAGTGACCGATGAAAATTTTATTGCATACTATACAATGATATGTTGGATGATGGAGGGGTGAAATTGAATCCAGAACGTTTTTTAACCAAGCGAGAACGCGAAATTTTTGAATTATTAATAGATAATTATGATACTATTGAAATTGCTAATTTGTTAAATATCAGCGAAAAAACCGTTCGCAATCATATTTCTAATGTTATTCAAAAATTAGGCGTTAAAGGGCGAAGCCAAGCCATTTTAGAGTTAATTCGAATTGGTGAGTTAACATTAGATAAATATTCATAAGCAAAATGTGTTATTGGAAGGATATCTATGAAAAAAATATATGGAAAAATTTACGCGGTTATTCCAAAAGAACGGGCAGTTATTATAAAAACAAAAAAGCAGTTAAAAACTTTGTTTTTAACTCGCAAAGCATTTAAAGATTTTGGCCCATATTTTATCAATAAGCCATATATTTTTGCATACATTTATGAAGAACCTAAAAATGTTGGATTAAAAAAAGGATATGAAGTTTATTCCATCATCAAAATTGTTCAAACAAATATTCATCATCCGAAAATTTTTTATGATTTAAGTGTTATTAGGCGAGGGGTAAAAAGTCTATTAGAACGAATCGAAAACAAACTCTTTATTGACTTAGAATTTACCCTCCCTCCTTATAATCAAAGTGTAAGGCATATCCCTGAAATAATTCAATATGGAATTATCCTAGAAGATAAAGATGGCAATATTATTTTAGAAGATTCATCTTTAGTAAAAACGCAAAAAAAACGGTCCTTAAATGTTCGGACATTAAAGTTTTTATCCAAAAATAAAGAAGATTTTAAGAATGCATGTACATATTTAGAATTTTACAATATGTTAAAAGAAATCATCAATCAATATGATGCTAAAATAATTGCATGGGGGAAAAATGATATTTTAATTCTAGAACGCTCGTTCGAACTCCATCAAGTTGAACCACTTGATTTTCGATCAAGATATATCAATTTAATGCAAATTATAAAAAACTATCATAACATTAAAAATGACTTAGGATTATTTTCTACATATGAACTATTAACTAATCAAAAAATTAACAAACAAAAGCATGACGCTTTTGAAGATGCCTTATTAGCAAGAGAAATATATCATTTATTTAAACAACAAATCTTTGAAGATGAATAAAAGCCTAAAAACTTATTTGTGAGTTTTTAGGCTTTTTATTTTAAGATACTTCCATTATTAGTGGAATAATAATTGGTTTTCGTTGGGTCTTATCATATATGAAATTACTTAATTCTTGAGTAATAAAGTTTGTAACATTATTATAATTAATGCGTTTAGTACGTGAAATATAATCATTATATAATTCTTCAGCTTTATTTTTAATTTCATTAGCCAAATCTTCAGATTTACGCATATAGATAAATCCACGAGAAACAATAGTTGGAGAAGTAATTTGACGGTGATGTTTATCAACAGTGAAGATTGCGGATAGCATACCATCTTCTGCAAGCAATTTTCTTTCACGAATAATATTTCCATCTAAATCGTAGATTGAAGAATCGATGTAAATATTACCGGCTTTAACCGCATAATTTGAAAAAACTTTTTTCGAAGTAAAAGTTAAAACTTCACCGTTATCTAATAAGAAAATATTTTGTGGATTAACGCCAGTTTCAATTGCTAAATCACCATGTTTTTTTAGCATAGAATATTCGCCATGAATCGGCACAAAATATTTCGGTTTTAACATTGATAACATTAATTTTAATTCTTGTTGACTTGCATGGCCTGAGGTATGCGTGTCAGTTAACGGACTGTTAACAATGACGTTTGCGCCGGCACGATATAATTTATTGATGGTACGGTTAATACTTTCTTGATTACCTGGAATTGGTGAAGAAGAAAAGACAATCGTATCGCCAGGCATTAATTTTATTTGTTTATGTGTTCCATCCGCAATTCTCGATAAAGCTGCTAACGGTTCACCTTGTGATCCAGTACTTAAAATAGTAATTTTTTCTGGTGGCAAGTGTGGGAACTCGTTGGCGGAGACGAACGTTCCTTCAGGAACATTTATATATTTCAATTTTTGTGCAACAGCTAAGTTTTTTTCCATACTGCGACCAAATGCAATTACTTTACGTCCGTACATAATACTTGCTTCAATAATTTGTTGGACGCGATGAATATTTGAGGCAAATGTTGCTACAATAATTCGTCCTTTAATTTGCGAGAAAATACTTTTAATACTGTCACCAATTTTCTTTTCAGAAACCGTAAAGTTTTCAACACTAGCGTTAGTACTATCAGATAAAAGTAGTAGAACACCTTCATGTCCTAACTTGGCTATTTTATAAAATTCGGTTTCACGAGATAATGGAGTAAAGTCAAACTTAAAGTCACCAGTATGGACAATATATCCTAAACTTGTTTTAATAGCGATTCCATATGAGTCTGGGATACTGTGGTTTGTAGCGAAAAACGAAACTTCAAAATTTTTGAATTTAAAGACGGAATTGTTATTATATTCAATGACTTTAGCATGAATATTATTATGTTCGGACAATTTATTCTTGATTAAACCCACTGCTAAGCCAGAAGCATAGATTGCAGGGATTTTTACTTTTCTTAATAAAAAAGGAATTCCGCCAATATGATCTTCATGACCGTGGGTGATAAAAAGCCCAACGATTTTTTCTTGATTATCAACTAAATATGTATAATCTGGAATGACATAATCTACGCCAAATGAGCTTCCAGGGAATAATATTCCACAGTCAATGATAATAATTTCATCATCGCATTCGATGACATACATATTTTTGCCGACTTCTCCAAGTCCGCCTAATGCAAAAAATTTAATATTTTTATCATTAAAAGATTTAACTAATGATAAATGTTTTTGTCTCTTTATCATGATGTCCCTCCTTTCTTTGAGACTAATTGAAACAAATTATACATATATTATACACAATTACAAACAAAAATAAAGTAAAATAATTTTGGTTTTGTTAAAAAGTGGCTTTTTTTATATAAAGATAGTATAATAAGCCAAGGTGATAGTAGTGAAGAAAAATGTTTTATTTTTAGATATTGATGGAACTTTGTATGATTATAAAAACAATCAAATTCCCCCTTCTGCAAAACTCTCTCTAGAAAAAATTCATTCAACAACCGAAATAGTAATTGCTACTGGGAGAGCAAAGTATATGTTGCATTCGATTGAAGAAATAAAACATTTAATTGATTATTATGTGTTAATCAATGGACAATATATTGTTAGTCAAAATGAAGTAATTTATCAAAATCCACTAAATAAACAAATTATTCACCAGGTTGTCCAATATTTAAGTGAGTACAACCTTCCATACGGTTTTCAAGGTGCAGACGAAGAAACAATTAGTCAAATTAATGATTCAATTGTAGCAACTTTCAAAAGAATTGGACTTTATCTTCCGCGTGAAGATAAAGACTTTTATCAACATAATGATGTTTTTCAAATGTGGTGTTTAGCCAAATACAACGAAATAACACCTTTAATTGATAAATTTCCGACACTAGATTTTATTCGCTGGTTAGATGTTGGTTTTGATATTTTAAATAAAGGAACATCTAAAGGAGAAGGGATGGTCAAATTAATCGAGATATTATCTTGGCAAAATAAAAATATTTATGCGATTGGTGATGGTGATAATGATTATGAGATGATAAAATTGGCGGATGTTGGAATTGCAATGGGGAATGCCACAGCTAAATTAAAAGAAGTGGCTAATTATGTAACTACAAATATTGATGAAGATGGTTTATATAATGCTTTGAAATATCTAAAACTATTATAAAAATAAAAAAATCAAGTTCATACTTGATTTTTTATTTACTAGAGTCATCCTCTAATTCTTCATCTTCAGTAGAAAACTCAATTGGAGTAGAATTTTTTGGAATATAGAAAGGATTTTCTTTATTAATACGATCATAAAATAAAATGCCTTGTAAATGATCGTATTCGTGTTGAAAGACGATTGCTAAATAACCTTCTAAGCGAGATTCTGCTTCAAACAATTTATTTTCTCCAAAATCATAAAAATAAGCTCTAAAGCGAATACGTCGTGGGCGATGAACAAAACCTTGAATAGTTCGGTCAACTGATAAACATCCTTCGCCAGTGGGTAGGAATGTTAATTCTTCACTGTGAGAAAGAATTTTAGGATTTATTATTCCGTAATGAAATTCTTCGCCATCTTCATTGGAAGCAAAAATAACAAACATTTGTTTTTGGATGTTTAATTGTGGAGCAGCAAGTCCCACGCCAGGACGAATATTATTAGCAGCACAAAATTCAATATCTTGGCTATGTTCTAAATATTGATTCATTTTTATTAAAGTGTCTAGATCTTCTTGACTTAAAGGAATTGGCACTGGTTCCGATTTTAGTCGTAAATTAGGATGATCATCTTTAATAATATCGCTATATCTTAAAAAATTATTACTCACTATAGTATTCATCTCCTTTCTCAAATACTTACTACAAATTATATAACTATTATACCAAATCTTTTATTAAAATACAATTTATAACTTCCGGTTAAACGAAAGGCTGCTCTTTGCAGCCCTTCGTTTAATAATTACATCTTAAAATCTCCAGCTAGCACCAATAATTACTAATAAGATGAATAATACAAGGATTAATGAATAACCATATCCAAATCCTGTTGTAGGATAGCAGCAACCATAATTATATCCCATAACCAAACCCCCTTTCGTATTAAGTTCACTTTAATATATGATGCTAATACTTGTTTTGTAAGTATTTTGACCTAAATAGTTTTTTTATTTGCAAAATAGAAAAAAACTGCTACAATTAACATGGTGAGAATATGAATAACGAATATAAAATTGATTATGATATGTTTACAGCTCAAGAAATTGTTCAGATTATTAATTTTTTTAGATTAATTGAAAAAACAAAATATCAAAAAGTTGACCCTGATTTACTAAAGACCAAATACAATGAATATCGAAACATCCTTCGTAATAAAGCATTAGAAAAACAATATGACAAGATGTTATACGAAAAATCAAATGTTTCGATCTATCAAGTAATTAAATCATTAAAATGAATAATTATCATCTGGGGTATAACTAGTATCGCCAGTATCACGAATTTGTAAGAAGTTTTCGATACGAGTAACACGACGTGCTAGATTATCAATGCGACGACGGTTTTCTCTAATTTCACGTTGAAGTCTTTCTAATTGAAATCCTGGAAAGAATGAGCTTTGACCAAATTCAGGGAATTGTTGTGGATTTGGACCAAAACCAGGTGTTTGTTGAAATGGCGGTGTCATTTGGCCAGGAAATCCCCCAGGTGGCATATTTAATCTAGATGAATTTTTGTTCAACATCTTTCAGCCTCCTTTTCATATTTATAATATGGAGAAATAAGTAAATTGTGAATAAAATTAAATGAGGGATTTATATGCGTCTTGATAAATATTTATCTTATTCTTTAAACATCACTCGTAAACAAGCAAAAAATTTGATAAAAGACAAACAAATTTTGATTAATAATCAACTTGTTTTAGATTCTAATTATCATATTGATGTTGATAATGATGTAGTAAGTTGTCAAGGGGAAGTTATTGAATATGAACAATTTGTTTACTATATGTTAAATAAACCAGCAGGAGTAATTAGTGCTACTATAGACAATCAATATGAAACAGTACTTGATTTAATTGAGCCAAATGATTGCAAAAAGGGCTTATTTCCAGTTGGGCGCCTTGATATTGATACGGAAGGATTGCTGATTTTAACTAATAATGGTAAATTAGGTCATTTATTAACCAATCCAAAAAATCATGTGGAAAAGAAGTATTATGTGGAAGTACAGGGAGAATTGACAAATAAGGATGTGGAGATATTTGCAAAAGGGATGAACCTTCCGGATTTAAAAAAAGGTTTTATAAAAACTCTTCCTGCTGAATTAGAAATACTTACAACTGGAGATATTAGTACATGCTATGTTACTATTTTTGAAGGGAAATATCATCAAATTAAACGAATGTTCGAACATGTTAATAAAGAAGTAATATATTTAAAACGGATTATGATAAAAGGGATATACTTAGATGAAACATTAGAACCTGGTGAATACCGTCGGTTAACAGCTGAAGAACTGCGTCGTTTAAAAGAAGGATTTAATTTATAATTGTTCTTTTTGTCACCAAAAATCCTCAATACTAATAAATTAGTATTGAGGAGGGAATACTTATGGAATCAAAATTAGAACAATTCAAAGATTTTGTTCGAAGACATCCATTATTACGAGATGAAGTCCGAAACAATCGTCGAACATGGCAAAGCATATATGAAGAATGGGTACTATATGGAGAAAATGATTCAATCTGGGAACCATATCGTATAAATTCAGCTGAGCAACTGTCTTTAGAAGGACCGGGAATGGATAATATTAAAAACATTATTTCATACCTTCAAAAAATTAATCCTGATACATTACAAAAAACCTTAAATACGGTTCAGAAAGCCATCCAAATTGCTCAATCAATCACACAATCTAAGAAACGACGACCTCGATATTTTGATGAACCATATAATTCGTATTATGATGATTGGTGGGACTAAATGAGAGATGAAATCTTAGTAAAATTATATAGTGATGAGCGTATTTTGGAGTATTTGCGGAAAAATCCGAAATGGTATTATTATCTTGATTTAGATCCACGAAACTATATTTATTTTGAACGTGAAGCGAAAGAAGCTTTAAATATGACAGTTGTGGATAAAATAGAGAATTTAAAAAAGCAAATTAATTTTGTTTCATCTTTAATAAAATATTTAAGTAATAAATAATTATATGTGTTAAGTAAAAACACTTGACAGATACTTATGGATATGCTATAATACAAGAGTTAATAAAGGAGGTAAAACAAGTGGTTAAATTACGTTTACAAAGATTTGGTACTAAAAAACGTCCTTTCTATAGATTGGTTGCTACAAACTCTACTAGTCCTAGAGATGGTCGTTTTATAGAAGTTATTGGAACTTATGACCCGCTAAGTTCAACTAATTCAATTAAAATTGATGAAGAAAAAGCCTTAAAATGGTTACAACTTGGAGCTCAACCAACTGACACAGTTAAATCACTATTTACAAAATGCGGGATTAATGAAAAATTTGTAAATAATAAGAAGTAGGATTTGCTATGAGCGAAGTAAATTATGAAAAATTTGTTGCGGATTTGATTAAACCATTAGTTATTCATCCAGGAGATGTTGTCGTTACCACTCTTTCTGAAGAGGACGACTTAATTACTCTACAAGTGATGGTTAATCCTGATGATTTAGGCCGAGTAATTGGCAAAAAAGGTCGCGTAGCAAATTCCGTTCGAACTCTTGCTTATGCCTGTGCGGCACGTAATGGCAAAAAAATTAATGTCTTAATTGATTCGTTTTAACCTAACTGCTGACAAAAATCAGCAGTTTTATTATTTTACTTGACATATAATATAGACATAGTATAATATAACATATGAATGATTATTCATATGTTTTGTGGGGTGTTTATGTGAAAAACATAGAAAGAAGTGTTGAATTGTTAAAGGTTTTAGCGGACTCAACACGTTTTAGAATTTTAGATCAATTAATCCATAAGACAATGTGTGTGAAAGAGATTGCTAAGGAATTAAATGCTACACAATCAGCGATTAGTCATCAATTACGTATATTAAAAGAATATAACTTAGTTAAAGCCAATCGTCACGGAAAGCAAGTCTTTTATTCGCTGGGGGATGAGCATGTAAGGAATATCATTGAACAAGTAATTGTGCATGTTGGACACAATTGAGGAGGAGTTTAGGTGAAAAAACAACTTTTGCTTGACAATATTGAAAGTTCAAGCACTTATCGTAAAATTGAATTTGATATTGCCAATCAATTCAAAAATGGTTTTATCAAAATCAACCCCCACAAAGGCTTGATGACCATTCATTTTACAGATAATAGTCAAATAGATCAAGATTTAGAATTAATTAAAACAATAATTAAAAAAGTTGTTCCAGACGCAATAATAACTGAAAGAGAAGATGTCGAAGTATATCGAAAAGTATTAATCTTAGAAGGATTAGATTGCGCAAACTGTGCCGCTAAAATTGAAAGAATTGCGAAAAGAAACTTTTCTCATGAATTTCTAACAGTTGATTTGGCGACTAGCCGATTTATTATTGAAACTACTGATGAGTCGTTAATGGAAGATTTAGTCGAACGTGTCCAAGATATCGCAAGTTCTGTAGATAATAAAATAATTGTTCATACCAAAGTCAAAAAGAATATAACACATCATCCAGTTACAATAACCAATAAAAAATTAATTCAATTCATTGTTGGTTTTTCGATTTTCTTAATTGCGGTATTTTTAAAACATGTTTTATTTAAATGGATTTTGCATATTGAAATATCATTTTGGATGGACAAATTAATTTTATTATTACATTTTATTGGGTATGTCTTTTTAGGTGGCGATGTATTGTATGGTGCCTTTAAAAACATTAAATCTGGACGAATCTTTGATGAAAACTTCTTAATGTCACTTGCCACCATCACTGCTCTATTTATTGGATATTATGAAGAAGCAGTTTCAGTAATGACTTTCTATAAAATCGGTGATTTATTACAAGAATATGCGGTTAATCGTAGTAGAAATTCTGTTCGTGAGTTAATAGGGGTTCATAATACAAAAGTAAATATCGAAGTTAAAGGAGAGATTATAGAAGTTGATCCGTTAGAAGTGTTTGTTGGAGATATTATGGTTATTAAACCAGGCGAAAAAATTTCTTTAGATGGTGAGATTATTTCTGGTTCAACTTCACTTGATATGTCAGCTTTAACTGGCGAAAGCATTTATCAAGAAGTCGCTGTTGGTGATCAAGTACTATCAGGATCTATTAACAAAGGTAGTTTAATTAAAGTTAAAGTTACTAAAATTTACGAAAATTCTACAATGCCAAAAATTATAAATTTAATTGAAAACGCCAGTTCTTTAAAATCACGTACAGAAAAATTTATTTCTAAATTTGCTCGTTATTATACACCAGTAGTAGTTATATTATCAATGCTAATGATTATCTTACTTCCAATTGTTGAACAAGATTATTCATGGGTAACATATCAAGATGCAATTTATCGAGCAATGGTATTCTTAGTTATTTCTTGCCCGTGCGCTTTAGTTTTATCGATTCCACTTGGTTTTTTTGGTGGAATTGGTGGAGCTAGTAAACAAGGAATTTTAATTAAAGGTAGCGATTATTTAGAAGGATTAAATAGCATCCATACAGTTATTTTTGATAAAACAGGGACATTAACTAAGGGAGAATTTACGATAAGTGATATTATTCCGACAAATGGTTTTACTAAAGAAGAAGTGTTAGAATATGCAGCGTATGCAGAGAGTACATCAACACATCCAATTGCTAAATCAATTGTGAATGCTTATGGGCAAAAAAACATTAAATTTGACGAATTAGATGTTACTAATGAAAAAAGTACCTTAGGAGTGTTCGTTAAACGTAATAATAAAAATTTAATAGTTGGAAAAGCAGAATTTGTTTCCTCATTTGGAATAAATGTACTTGATGTTCATGAAGTTGGCGTAATTGTACATGTAGCATATGATAGTGTTTATATGGGGTATATTATTGTTGAAGATGAGATTAAGGATGAAGTTGCTAAAGCCATTAATGAATTACGGGAGTTAGGCGCAAAACAAATTATAATGCTAACTGGAGATAATGAAGATGTGGCTCGTGATGTAGCTAATAAATTAGGAATCGATCAATATTATGCTAATCTATTACCAGTTGATAAAGTATCAATAATGCATGAAATAAAAAGTAAATTAAATCCGAATGACAAAGTAGTATTTGCTGGTGACGGAATTAATGATGCTCCGGCTATTAGTAGTGCTGATATTGGGATTGCAATGGGAGCGTTAGGTAGCGAAGCCGCAATTGAAGTCGCAGACGTTGTTTTAATGAGTGATGAAATTTCAAAATTACCAATAGCCGTAAAAATTGCTCGGAAAACCCGACGAATCGTAATTCAAAATATCGTTTTAGCTTTGGCTGTTAAATTAATTGTATTACTTTCAGCTCCATTAGCAAATGTACATATTTGGGAAGCAATATTTGCAGACGTTGGCGTATCGTTGCTTGCAATACTAAATGCGATGCGAATTATTAAAAATAATTATTAAGAGCATTATCTAATGCTCTTTTCTTTTTATCCATCATAGCAAAATGTTTTTTAATATGATATAATTAATTTGAAAAGGAGAATGGTTATGAATTTAGTATTATTTGGAAAAATTGTTGGAACACATGGAATAAAAGGTGAGGTAAAAATATCTTCAAATTCGGATTTTAAAGAAGAACGATTTAAAATTGGCAATACTTTATATGTTAAGAAAAATAATGACTTTATTCCGATTACTATTCAAAGCCATCGTGTTCATAAAGGATTAGATTTAATTACTTTTAATAATTATAAAAATATCAATGATGTTTTAGAATTTGTAGATTTAGATGTCTATGTTGATTATGATAGTGTAGAAGAATTGCCAGATGATGAATACTATTATCAAGAACTTTTAGATTGCAAAGTATATGATATCAACAATAATTATATTGGAATAGTAGTAGACCTTTTAGATCTTCCTCAAGGGACAATTTTAAAAATCAAGCAGGATAATAAGAAATCATTAGTTCCTTTTAATGATGAATTTGTTAAAGAAGTTAATTGCGAAGAAAAAATTATCATTATTGATCCAATTGAAGGACTATTATGAGAATAGATATATTAACCCTTTTTCCAGAAATGTTTGAAGGAATCTTAAATTCTTCCATCATTAAGAGGGCAATAGAAAAAGAAAAGGTTACTATCAATATTTACGATTTTCGTGACTACTCCACCAACAAACATAAAAAAGTTGATGATTATAGTTATGGTGGCGGAGCCGGAATGATAATTAGTGTTGAGCCAATTGTTAATTGTTTGCGTGATATCCCAAACTATTCACAAGCTTACAAAATTATTACCTCTCCCCATGGCACACCATATAATCAGACTAAAGCAAATGAGCTTTCCCAAAAAGAACATTTAATTATTATATGTGGACATTATGAGGGAATCGACTACCGCATTACAAACTATATCGATGAAGAGATTTCGCTTGGGGATTTTATTTTAACAGGTGGAGAAATTGCAAGCTTAGCAATTTTAGATAGTGTAGTTCGGTTACTCCCAGGAGTTTTAGGTAATCAAGACTCTATTCACGATGAATCATTTTCACAAGGATTATTAGAATATCCTCAATATACTCGTCCTGAAGAATTTGATGGTTATAAAGTCCCAGAAGTATTACTATCCGGAAATCATGAATTAATTCGAAAATGGCGTCGATTTAAGTCGCTTGAATTAACCTATCACAAACGGCCAGATTTATTAACTAAAGTTAATTTAACTAAAGAAGATATGGAGTTTTTAGAAAAAATAAAAAAAGGGCAATCACTATGAAAAAAATAATAATTACCCTATTATTTATTTTCATTCTAGTTGGTTGTAAAGCACAACCTCATGAAATTAGTACTGCTATCGAATTTGATAAAATTATTGCTAAGAGTGTTGTTCGATATGATTTGCGAACTTATGAAGAATGTTCTAATGGACATATTCCGGGATTTTTATGTATTGATAATGGCGATTTAAGTCCGGTTGAACAAGCAATATATAATATTACCAATAAATATAGCAACTATAAAAAAAGTGATATAATCGTATTAATTAGCAAAAACACCATTGATGCACAAGAAGCAGCCTCACAATTGGCCAAAAAAGGCTTCAAAAATATCTATTATTTTAGAGGAGGTTACGATGAATATGTTAACCAAAAAGGTGATGATTTTGAACCAGAAGTGGGCTGTGATTGTTAAGAAATATTTATTATTAATTATCGTTGTAATAAATAGTTTATTTTTAAGCAGTTGTAAGTATATTAATGATTTTACTCCTCTAGAGCAAAACCAATATCCTAAAGAATTATATAAAATAATAAATGAGATTTCTTTAGAAGTTATGCCTGCTAATCTTACCGTATATGCCCATGGATATTATTCACGTTTTGGGCTTGGTACACCAAATATTGTTAATCAGGGTAGCGGGGTAATATTTCATAGCGATGATCAGTATTATTACTTTTTAACTTCTAACCATGTTGTGTATATATCTGATGATTATAAAACCAAAAATTACTATGTCAATGATTATAAAAATAACGAATATCAAGCTTTTTATGTATATAGTCATCCTAATTATGATCTTGCTATTTTTAAATTTGTTAAAACAAATAATTTAACGGTTTTAAATATTTCCTTAAAAGATCCAGAGAAAGACGAAATCGTCTTTTCGATAGGACAACCAAAAAATCAAAAGAATACAATAACTGTTGGATCTGTTTTAAAGTATGATGTGCCAGTATGTAAGGAATGTGATAGTATTCGCAGTAATGTTACTTTTTTATGTATTATTCATGATGCTATTATTAATCATGGAAGCAGTGGAGGAATGTTAATTAATTTAAAAAAAGAGGTTGTTGGAATTAATACTTTTGGTTCTTTAACTAATAATCAAGGGATTGCTGTACCGGCATCTAAAATTCGTGAGTTCATTGAGTTGGCCAACAATCAATAAATTATAATAAAAGAGACAAAAAAAGAATAATTATTATTGAATTGTCATTTAATATATGGTATAATTACACAGGTTATTTTTAAATAACTAATCACGATGTTCCGCTGCTATTGTTTTGATAATAGTAAGAACATTGGTAGAAGGAGCGTGGAAAAAATGTCACAACAATTAATTCAATCAATCACTAAAGAGTATATGAAACAAGATATCCCTGAATTTAGACCTGGGGATAATGTTAAAGTTCACGTTAAAATTAAAGAAGGTAATCGTGAACGTATCCAAGTTTTTGAAGGTTTAGTGATTAAAAGACGTGGATCAGGAATTAGCGAAACATTTACTGTCCGTAAAGTATCTTACGGTGTAGGTGTCGAAAGAACATTCCCAGTTCATTCACCAAATATTGCACAAATCGAAGTAGTACGTCGTGGGAAAGTTCGTCGTGCCAAATTACATTACATTCGCAAACTATCCACAAAAGCTTCTCGTATCAAAGAACTTCGTTAACAAAAAAAGCAGTCTAACTGCTTTTTTTTGTTACCCATATATGTTTTTGTCATATATTAATATCGAGGTGGGAAAATGGAAGTTTTCCATTTGATCGGTATTAAGGGAACAGGAATGTGTGCATTGGCTTGTGCTTTAAAAGATTTAGGATATCAAGTAAGTGGAAGTGATTACAGTACAAATTATTTTACCACAAAAATACTAACTGAAAAAAATATATATCCACTAGAATTTAGTACTGACAATATTACTGCTGATAAAATATATATTGCTAGTCATGCCTATGATGATAATAATATTGAAGTTAGTGAAATAAAAAAACAAGGTTATCAACTATATTATTATAGTAACTTTATAGAGCATTTTTTTAACAAAACTAAAATTGGAGTAAGTGGAACTCACGGTAAAACTACTGTTACATCCCTTATTAAAGATTTTCTTCCTAAAGATAAAACAACGTATATTATCGGAGACGGACGGGGCGGAGGAGTAAAGGATTATCAATATTTTGTATTTGAAGCTTGTGAATATAAAAATCACTTTTTAAACTATACATTTGATTATTTGGTTATTAATAATATTGAATTGGACCATCCAGACTTTTTTAAAACCGTTGATGATGTATTACATTCCTTCCAACAAGCAAGTGATAGAGCAAAATGTTTAATTATCAATGGAGACGATTCTAATTGTCAAAAAATTAGTCATCCCCATAAAATAACTTTTGGATTAAATCCAAATAATGATGTTTATGCGATCATTAAGGATCAACATCAATATGGATTTTTAATAGAAGTATATAAACAAGATGAAACCATATTATTAAATATTCCTTATCCAGGTATTTTTATGGTGTATAACGTCTTAGCCTGTCTAGCAACTCTTGAGGCAATGGGAATTAAGAACATTAATTATCAAGAAAAAATTGTTAATTTTCAAAAACCATATCGTCGACAAGAAGAATATTTTTATTATGATAATATTCTAATTGATGATTATGCGCATCATCCAACGGAAATAAAAATGTGTTTGCAAGCCATTAAACAAAAGTATCCCGATAAAAAATTAATTGTGATTTTCCAACCGCACACCTATTCGCGGACATTACATCTCTTAAATGAATTTAAAGAAGCTTTTCAAGATTTAGATATTTTTTATTTAGAAAAAACTTTTACATCTGTTCGTGAACAATATGATGAGGAAAAAGAAGAATTTATTTTAAAACAATTTTCAAATGCGAAAAGATTTAATGTTCAGGTTTTAAAACAAATTTCCAAAATGCATAATGCATGTATTTTATTTTTTGGGGCTGGAGATGTTAGTAAACACATAAAATCAATAATATGAAAACGTTTTTTGAAAATGAAGAATATTTTTTCATAATTTACTTGATATATGAAAAATAATATGATATTATATATATACAAAAAAGGGGTGAGAAGAAATGAGTCAACCAAAAATTTATGATATTGCTGGAGCGGCAGGTGTATCACTAGCGACTGTTTCAAGAGTTTTAAATCACCCAGAAAAAGTTAAAAAGGAGACACGCGAACGAGTATTAAGAATTATTCGTGAGAAAGGATACAAACCAAACGCTAATGCTCGTGGGCTTGCTTCACGTCGTTCTACTACAGTTGCCATTGTTGTTCCTAAACTAACAAGAGCTTCTGTTGCGGAAATGATACAAGGTGTAAGTGACAGCGCCCAGAAGTATGGATATACAATACGCTTATTTGTTAATGACGACCCAACCCGTGCGAAAGATTTTTGGGCAGAAGTGATAGCTTCATCAGTTGACGGAATTTTATTTTTAAATGATGAAATGACGCAGGAGGTATACGAGTTAGTTAAGGACACACCAGTTCCAGTCCTATTTATTAACTCAGTAGCCAAAGGAGAACAATTTGGTAGTGTGGGAATCGATTATCAAGGTTGCGCTTACCAGATAACCGAAGAAATGATTCGCCGTGGAAACAAGGATATTTTGTTCGTAAGTAACGAACGTGTGTATTCCGTTAACATTCTAATGGAAAAAGGCTATCATGAAGCAATGGTCGCAAATGGGCTTGAACCTAAAATTATTTATTCGAGCGGAGAATTGGCTGTTAACGAAAAATTCTTTAGTGAATATCTAGATCATCATGTTCCAGAAGTTGCGATGTTAGTTCGTGACTCAATGGCTATTTCCTTTATGAATTCCGCAATCCGTAAAGGAATTAAAGTACCTGATCAATTACAAGTAATTGGTTTCCAAAACACTAGATATGCATTATTGGCTAACCCTAAATTGACATGTGTTGAGATTCCAATTTATGAAATCGGTAATCAAGCCATGGAAGTATTAACGAAATTAATGAAAGAAGGATTAACTGTTGATTCAGATAATCCACACTTATTGGTCGATTACAAAATTATTTGGCGCGAAACAACTCGCAATTAAGATTAGCTAGAGTGTTTGAGTTGCGTTCTTAGAAGCCCTCTCCTTAAGGGCTTTTAATTATTAGACAATAAAAGGAGATTGATTCGTTATGAATTTATTGCAGGAGTTAAAATGGCGCGGGCTAATTTATGATATTATTAATGAAGAAGAATTAGCCAAAAGATTGGAAGAAGGACCAATTACTTTATATTGTGGTTTTGACCCAACAGCTGATAGTTTACATATCGGGTCTTTATTACCAATTATTACACTACTTCGTTTTTATAAAGCAGGACATAATATCATAGCTTTAACTGGTGGTGGAACAGGATTGATTGGGGACCCAAGTGGTAAAAAAGCTGAGCGTGTTTTAAATCCTTTTGAAACAGTCCAAAAATGGTCGAGTTTATTTAAAAAACAATTAAGCCGCTTCTTTGATTTTGATAACAAACGAGCCTTTTGTGTTGATAACTTTGAATGGTTAAGTAAAATTACTGTTATCGACTTACTAAGAGATTATGGGAAACACTTTAGTGTTAACTTTATGTTAGGAAAAGAAAGTGTGCGTTCCCGACTTGAAGATGGAATCTCATATTCTGAGTTTTCATATATGATTTTACAATCTATTGACTTTTTAACGATGTATCAAGATCCTGTTTTAAAATGTGAAATGCAAATTGGTGGACAAGACCAATGGGGTAATATTACATTAGGTATGGATCTTATTCGTCGAGTAGTTGGTAGTGATGCCAAAGTATATGGTTTAACTATGCCATTAATAACTAAAGCTGATGGAACTAAATTTGGAAAAACTGAGTCTGGAACAATATGGTTAGATGCCAATAAAACTACACCATATGAAATGTATCAGTTTTTTATTAATGTCGCCGATGATGATGTAATTAAATTATTAAAATATTATACATTCTTAACTCAGGATGAAATTAATGCTTTAGAAGGAAAAGTTAAAACGGAACCACATCTTCGTGAAGCACAAAAAGTTTTAGCTCGTGAAGTAGTAACATTTGTTCATGGTAGAGAAGCTTATGAACAGGCCGTAAAAATTTCAGAAGCATTATTTAGTGGTAACATTAAAGAATTATCAGCAGAAGAAATTGCTCAAGGCTTTAAAGACGTTCCATCAGTAGAGATAGAAGGAGATATAAATATTGTTGATGTATTAGTAATGGTGAATGCGGCAAGCAGCAAACGTCAAGCACGTGAATTTTTAACTAATGGGGCAATCTCAATTAATGGTGAGGTAGTTAAAGATTTTGACTTTGTTATTAGCAAAGAGAACGCAATTGGCAATCAATTTACAGTTGTAAAACGTGGCCGCAAAAATTACTACTTAATAAAGCATTAAAAAAATGGTGAAGATTTTCTTCACCATTTTTATCTAATTTAGAAACGACCAAGGCCAACTTTTTTATAAACTTCACATAGCTTTTTGCGGGCAATTTGGCTAGCCTTTTGTCTTCCTTCATCTAATAGTTGGTCTAATAAAGGAGAATTAATCATTTCGTTGAATTTATTTTGGATTTTAGCTATTTCATCAACAACAATTTCAGCTAAATCTCCTTTAAATTGGCCATAACCAATACCACGATATTTTTCTTCGATTTCTTGATAAGTAAGATTTGTTAAAGAAGAATAAATAGTCATTAAATTACTAATACCTGGTTTGTTTTCGACATCATATCGAACGATGCTTTCTGAATCTGTGACAGCACTTTTGATTTTTTTTCGAATACTATCAAGAGGTTCAAGTAAAAAGATGCAACCCTTATTATTATCAGCGGATTTATCCATTTTCTTGTTAGGGTTTTGTAAATCCATAATTCGTGAACCAGTTTTTGCAATTAATGGTTCAGGAACTACAAATGTTTCGCCATATCTATTATTAAAACGAATTGCTATATCTCTAGTTAATTCAAGGTGTTGTTTTTGATCATCACCTACTGGAACATATTCTGCATCATAAAGCAAAATATCAGCAGCCATTAAAACCGGATATGTAAATAGTGCCGAAGCAATACCTTCAGTCTGTTTTTGGGCCTTATCTTTATATTGAGTCATGCGTTCTAGTTCACCCATATAAGTAACTGATTGTAACACATATCCCATTTCCGAATGCTCACTAACTTCCGATTGAATAAATAAAATCATATTATCAGGGTTTAATCCACAAGCTAAGTAAAGACCCACTAGATTACGAATATTTTGTTTTAATTCTTTCGGATCTTGTGGAGTAGTTATTGCATGTAAATCCGCAACAAAAAATACAAACAAATCGTCTTTATGCTCATTTTGAAACTTAACAAAGTTTCGTAATGCGCCGATATAATTACCTAAAGTAGGAATTCCGGTTGGTTTTACGCCTGATAAAAAAATGGCCATATATATCAATCCTTTCAAAAGGGGCGATGTTATTTTAACATTAATATTATACTATCTTTTTAAGAAAATGCAAGAAGGGATCTTATTTTATCAAAAATACTAAATGTAAATAGTTTAAAATAAGATTGTAAAAAATTGAAAAATATTGCTTAAATATCTTTATTTTTGTCCTTAAACGTGTTAAAATAAAAATAATGAGGAAAAACTCACTGTTTAGTGTGTGGAAGGTGATAAAATGATTACATTATATACATCGCCAAGTTGTGCGTCTTGTCGAAAAGTAAAAAAGTATTTTCAAAAATATAATATACCATATGTAGAAAAAAATATTTTTACTAATAAAATTTCTCGTGAAGATATCTTTAGAATGCTGGTTAATAGCGAAAATGGTTTTGAAGACATCATTTCTACGAGATCCAAAATCTTTAAAGAAAGCAATATCGATATCGATAGTATGAAAACTGCGGATTTAATTGATTTTATTATTGCTAATCCAAGCATCTTAAAACGTCCAATTATTTTAACTGACACAGACTTACAAGTTGGTTATAATGATGACGATATTACTTTGTTTTTGCCGCCAGAATTACGGGATATCGATTGCATTAACTGCCAAAATAAAAAAGATGGGGAAGACTGCGAATACGTTAAAGCAATAGGGTTTGAATAATGCTAGAAGAAATTTATGAGATGATTGAAACCTTTCGAAAAGAACGCTCCTGGGATAAAACTGATACTCCGGCTAATATGGCTAAATCAATTATAATTGAAGCCGCCGAATTATTAGAAAATTTCCAATGGAGCGACGAAGGCACGAATATCGAAAATATTAAAGAAGAACTGGCGGACATTTTAATGTATACTTTAACAATGTGCAAGTTATATAATTTTGACATTAAAGAAATTATCCAAGAAAAATTAGAGAAAAATAAAATTAAATATCCAGTTAAAAAATAAAACACGGAAAATAATATATAAAACTTATTTTCCGTGTTTTTGTTATCCATATAATTTGTAAGCATTATAAGCCCGTTTAATTTTTTTATCGGCTTTTTTATATTGAATGCCTAATTCATTAATAATTTCAATAAATTCTTGTTTGCCTTGATAATAGGATTTGGCTTCATATTCTAATTCGTAATCGACAACACCTAAATAAGTACTTTTGTCAATAAATAAATAGCCATTTTTATAAGGTAAATACATTCTTAGTGTGGATAGACTCATAAAATTAACTAATTTTTGGTCACCAATAATTGGTAATATTTCATTAGCTATATCTTCTGAAGGGATAGGACCGCCATTTTTGAACTCTTCAAATTGCTCACGAGTAATTGGTTCGGTTAATTCTAACATAGAATAACCTTTTTTTCGTTTTAAGGTTATTTCAAAGTTTTCTCGTTCACGGACTCTTAAAGAAGTTTTATAGGCCTTTAATGAAAAGCGTGGAGTATCGAAATAATGATTTGTTTGAAAGTCAGTCTTGTTCCCTTCGAATTGTTTCATCAATCGGTTATATTCTTCTTCAGTTAACATCGTTTTGAATTCGACTTCAATAGATTTTTGCATATTATCCTCCTTGCTATCTAATATTTGTTAGCATCTATTATATTATACATAATAATCAATAAAAATCAATAATAATATTTCGTCTATTTAATGTTTAATCTTTCTTTGAAATTAAAAACAGTTTGTGCTTAAAATTTATCGATTAATGAATTATAAAATAAAACTATTTTAAATGAAAAGGCTTTATGGTAAAATAATATTGGTGAGGAAATCATGATGAACGAAAAAGATTTTCGGTGGGAGATTTTTCTTCAACCTTATGAAATGGCTGTTCAGTCTTTTATTATTAAACTTGAAGCAATTAAAAAACAACACATTTTGAAAGGATTAAAGAATCCAATTGAAATTGTTACTGGTAGAGTGAAAAGCCCAGAAAGTATTTTAGACAAAGCTAAAAGACTGGGGATATCATTAGAAGAAATTCCTGATAAAATATATGATATCGCTGGAGTACGTATTACATGTAAATATGTGCAAGATGTGTATGAGGTTGCGGAGATGATTAAGAATCGAAAAGATTTAGAGGTCGTAGAAGTCCGTGACTATATAAAAAATCCTAAAGCAAGTGGGTATAAATCATTACATATTATTGCAAAGTATAATGTGGAAACGATAGACGGGCAAATACCAATTAATATGGAATTTCAAATTCGTACTCATGCTATGCATTTGTGGGCTAGTATTGAACATTCTTTAAAATATAAATTTTTGCGTAATATTCCTGAAGATATAAAAGCACGGTTATTTGCCGCATCAGAAGCAGCGACCGCTTTAGATTTAGAAATGTCAAAAATTAAACAATTAGTAGAATCGCTTGGAGGAGAAGGAATAAGACGCCAGCCTTATCCAGCCGAACAACTTGAAATATATCCAAATAATATGAAAAAATGGTGATGAATTTTGCGATATTTAATATATGGGAATGATTTGTATAACCAAGAAATAATTAATAAATTAACTGAAATTGGTTTTGTTTATGACGTAGAAAATCCCGAATTAATTATTTCAGTCGGCGGTGATGGTACAATGTTAAATGCCGTCCGAAATAATTTATTTCGAATTGACCAAGTAAAATTCTTAGGAATAAATACTGGGAAGTTGGGTTTTTACACGGAATTTTTACCTAGTGAAATTGATAAAATGGTAGAATTTTTAAAAAATAAAGACTATCGTGAATGTCATTTTAATTTATTAGAATATACGCTAATTAATGATCAAGAGCAATATACATCATATGCTTTGAATGAAATTGCCATTACTAATCCTATTCATACTCAAATAATTGATGTGTATATTAATGATATTCATTTTGAAACTTTTCGCGGAACAGGGTTTTTAATTTCCACACCTTCCGGAAGTACAGCATATAATAAAAGCCTACAGGGAAGTGTTGTTCATCCTGAAGTAAAATCTTTTCAACTTACAGAAATAGCTTCTATTAATAATCGTGTATTTAAGACTATTTCTTCACCATTAGTATTACCAAAATATCATTTTGTTAGTTTAGTGTCTAAGAATTATGAAAATATATTTATAGTTGCGGATGGAGAACGTGAACATTTAGAAAATATTCATACTATTAAAGTCACATTATCACAAAAAGTTGCAATTTTCTTAACTAAAAAAGAAGATGATTTTTGGATTCGTGTTAAAAAAGCTTTTATTGAATAATAAAAAATGGGAAGCATATAGTTAACACTTCCCATTTATTTTAACTAGAATAAATTGTCCATATCATTACGGCAACAGCTATATACAGTACCCCAACAATTAAAGGAACTAAAATAAATTCTTTTCCATACGTTTTGCGTGATGCGGTATATTCTACTAGATCTTTTTCCATTTTTCTACCAATTAAATACGTAAAAAATGATTTAACACCATAAATTAATGGAGTAAATAAATTTGCATTTGATATGACAAACATCCATGAAAATGCAATTAACAAAGATCCGGCCAGAAATAATCCATTGACCCATGCTATTATATCAAATGATCCAGAAAAGAATAATACTCCAATAGTAATTAGGATACCGATTATTATATAAATAATTGATTGAATTACAATATTACGAATTAACAATCTTTTTGTAATTGGATCCATATTTTATCACCTAACTTTTATGTAACTAATTATATAACAAATAATTAACGTTTGCAATTTGAATATTAAAACTTGTTGTACAATTATAGTTGAAAACATATAGAAAACGCTTTCTACAATATTTCCTATAATAAATTATAACAATCGCAAAATTAGTAACAAAACGCTAAAATTCGTCAAAATAAATAGAAATAGGTGTTTAAATTAAAGTTTTAATGTTATTGATAACTATTTTATTATGAGCTTATTTTAAAATTTTATAAGTTCAAAAAATTAAAAGTAAGCGTTTTCTACGATAAAATTTTTAAAGTTATTTATCAAGACTATTGACAATTTAGTAAAGAAATAGTAAAATACCAGTAATATAAAAAAGGAGTGTGAGGATATGAGAAGGAAATTATTTGCATTATTGTTTGTTGTTTTAATGGCATTTGCGCTTGTGGCATGTGAAAACAAAAATGAGCGTGCCGTTGAAGATGCTTTAAAACAAATTGCTGTGCCTACTGAGGCTCAAACAGGGTTTAAAGTGCCTGCCAAAGTTAAAACAAATGTTGGCGATGTTACTTTAACTTGGAAATCAAGCAATGAAAACGTACTTAAAGTTGCTGAAACTGTCACAGGAGATGAATATACTGTTTTAGCTTTCCTTCCTGAAGATGAGGATGTTGAAGTTAATTTGACAGTAACAGCAAAACTTCAAAAAATTGAAAAGAAAAAAGAATTCACAGTATTAGTTAAAGTGCCAAGCGGCGAAGTCTATGAAGATCTTACAAGTGAAGTATTAGAACAATTAATTAGAGAGTTAACACTTCCAGATCGCGCTGCAAGTGACATCATTATTCCACAATCACTAGGTTACTTTAACGTTAATATTACATGGGCTTCTAATAAAACAGAAGTTCTTGATACAAAAGGTCGTGTTGTACGTCCACAAGGTCTAGGAACTGGTGTTAAACTAGTAGCAACAGTTGCTGGTACTGATGTTGAAACAGGGGAAGAATTAGATCCAGTTGAAAGAACATTCTATGTATATGTATATGGTAATGACATTGATATCAACGGTGTTTACAACCAAGCATTCGGTGAAGTAAATACCTTAAACCCATTAAACTCAACAGCTTCTTCAGAATCAGATGTTTATGATCTTTTAGTAGATTCTCTATATAACACTGATTACAACTGGTATAAAGGTATTGAAGAAGGATTTGCACAATTCCCAGGTGACTTCTCAAATATTAGAGGAAGAAATGAAACTCCATTTGATGCGCCTAATAAAACTGAAATGCCAGCATTAGCTAGAACATTCGTTTTAGGTATGGCGGCTGATTTCCCAATTTCTGTTGACAAAAATAGCAACTTCGAAAAATCAATTGGCGTCCTAGATGATAAAGCTGCAAAAGAAAATCAAGATGATGAATGGATTATCAAATTACGAAAAGATTTGAAATTCGCAGACGGACGCGAAATCGACGCACATGTATTTGAATATTCATTTAAACAATATCTAGATGGTAACCAAAACAATGAACGTGCTAACTATTTATACAATGGTGACTACATTCCATTGAAAAATGGTGAAGCATATTTCAAACAAGGAAGACCATTAGATGACGAGGATCCAGAAAAAGGCGTATGGCCTGAAACAAGCTGGGATGAAGTTGGATTCAAAATTATTGACAAATATACATTTAAATTAACATTAGAAACTCCAGTCACTCAATGGCATCTAATGACATACTTAGGAATTGTATGTTTAGTTCATCCAGAAAAATTTGAAGCTGGATTTGATGCTGAACGTAAAGTAACAAACTATGGTTCAATTGAAAATATTCCTGTTTCATATGGACCATATGTTCTATCTAACTGGGAAGATGGAAAACAATTTACATTTACTCGAAACGAAAACTTCTATGATAAACATAAATACACAATTAAAACAATCAATGGTCCAATTATTACTGACCAATCTCAAATTATCAACGAATTCAAAGCTGGTAGATTAGATATCGCTGGTGTTGGTGGAGCATATTGGAATGAATTCAAAAATGACGCTAACCTATATATTGCTCCTTCTAACTCATTCTATCGTTTTGCAATTAGCTTAGATAGAACTAATGGAACAAGTGGAAAAGAAACACCTCCAATTCTATTAGAAAAAGAGTTTAGAAAAGCTTTATATTTAGCAACAGATCGTCAAGACTATACTGACACTGTTCAACCACCTTCCCAACCAGCATTAGGTTACTTAAGTAACATTCACCAAGTTAACGAAGCTGCTTCAGGAGCTTATGCAAGCAGTGCACAACACTTAAATGTATTGGCTGAATTAGGCTTAAAACCTGAACAAAAAGGTTATGATATTGAAGAAGCTCGTAATTTATTCAAAATAGCTTATGCTAATGCGGTTTCAAAAGGTAAATATAAAGCAGGTGATAAAGTTGTAATTGAATTCGCATTCTATGATGTAGAATCTAACCGTCGTATGGCGAACTGGGTTAAAGCTCAATATGAACGCGTATTTAACAAAACAGTTGAATACAACGGTCAACTAATTGAGTTTGAAATTGAGTTAAATGGATTAAGCCAAGCTCAATTTACATCTCAACGTAATAACGGCGACTTCGATTTATGCTTTACTGGTATGTCTGGGGCAACATTCCAAGCAACATTTGGTATGGGTTATATCTTCAGTAGAACATTCTCAACATTCTTAGTTGGTCGTGGTCATGATACAGGTAACCTTCCAGTACGTGCTGAAATTCCATACCTAACTTTCATCTTGAAAAATAAATTAGAAAAAGGCGAAGAATTAGAAGAGCATGAAGAAAAATTCTTAGAACAAGTTGATGATGAAGGTGTATTCGTAGGAAAATTCGATGATTTATTCAATTTATTTAGTAATACAACTAACTTCCAAGTTGAGTATGTCGGCATAGAAGAAGACTTAACAAACATTACAGCTGCTCTTGAAAAAGCTCTATTAGATCAAATGATTGCTATTCCATTATTCTCTGCTACATCTGCCGCTGTATTATCTAATAGAGTAATCCGTATGGCTCCTTCTTACAGCTTATTTATGGGCTGGGGTGGATTAACATACACTCATATTAAAGCAGCAAAATAATTAAAACTATTAAAATAAACTAAGAACTAAAAAACAAGCAACAACCCTTATGAATTTAATTCATTAGGGTTGTTGTTTATAAGTAAGAGTGGTGAAATTTATATGATGACAAAATATGTATTAAAACGTATTGGTTTAATGATTATTACCTTTATTATTTTGACATATTTGATTTTTTATATTATTCGATTAATGCCTGATTTTCATCAAATGGAGATTGGTGCAGACCCTGATATTCGTGCATGGCGATTACGAATGATGGGATTTGGCCCAGATGGTAAGCCAATAGTCCCTATTTATGTGCAATTTTGGCGATGGATTACAGAAATCTTTAAAGGTGAAGAATACTTTAAAGTTTCATGGTATTCATTTGTCCGTAAACGTTATGTTTATGATGTATTATTTGAACGTTTACCTGAAACAATCCGTATTAATATTTTCCCATTTTTAATTTCTGTCCCACTTGGGATTGGGCTTGGAATTTTAGCAGCCCTTAAGAAAAACAAACCAACTGATCATGTTATCTCAATTGGGGTTATGATCTTAATTTCGGTGCCATCATTCGTTATCGCTGTGTTATTACAACTATTATTTGTATATAAATGGAAAATCCTACCTTTTGCTTTCGTTTTAACAAAAGAGAAAGCTGCTTTAGACCCGGTAGGAGATGTTTTATCACGAATTTTACCAATCACCGTTCTATCATCAGGAATGATCGCTGGCTGGACTCGCTTACTACGTGCAGAATTGAGCGAGACTTTAACATCTGAATTTATGTTGCTAGCGCGAGCAAAAGGTTTAACTAAACGACAAGCAACATTAAGACACGCTTTACGAAATGCGTTTGTTCCGTTCGCACCAGCGATTATTGGTGGATTCGTATCATTATTATCAGGTTCATTAATCGTAGAGCAAACATTCAAAATAACTGGTGTCGGTGGATTATATATCGAGGCAATAGGGTCAACTGATGGATTACCTGATTATCCAATGGTTATGATGATTTCAATCTTCTATTTATCAATTGGATTGTTAGCAGGTATTGTTGCGGACTTATCATATGGATTTATTGATCCAAGAATTAAAATGGGGGCCGGAAAACAATGATGGTTGTTAATGATGTAAATCAATTAAATATTGATAAAAGTAAATTAGTTTTAGTAAAAAATAAAGAAGGAGCATCTGAGCAATACTCTCTGGCGAAACCTCTTAGTTATTATAAAGATGCTTGGCTTCGTTTTAAACGCAACAAAATGTCAGTAATAGCAACAATCATTTTATCCATCATTTTGTTCTTCACAATCTTTGGCCCTTATATGAAAAAATATGATCTTGTTGAAACGAACCGTAAGTTTGCTCTAAAATTTCAAGAATTACCAGCCAAAATTCCTGTTGTTGAGAAATTAGGGATTTTTGCTGGACGCAAAACATTATACAATCGAAATAAAGCATTTATTGATAGTTTAAATGCTTATGATGATACTATTGTAGTTAAAATCATTAGAGAATATGATGGAAAAGCTGATATTGTAGTTGACTATTATAAATATATAGCTTATGTGTTATCTTTTGGTGATGAAGACACACCACAAGCTCGAATTGAAACACTTACTCCAGAAGAATACGAAGAAGTTTTACAAAAAAATGCAGTACTAAGATTAGTAGAGATTCAAGGTTCTAACTACAAAGTACAAATCGACTATTTTAGATATGCATTAGGAACAGCACCTGAAGATACTTATTTCTGGTTTGGAACAGATGGAATTGGGGCTGATATCTTTACGAATATTTGGAAAGCCTCAAGGGTATCGTTAATTTTGGCAACAGTAATTACTGTTATTAATATGATCATTGGAATTATTCTTGGTTCTATTATGGGTTACTATGGCGGGACATTAGATATCTTATTCGAAAGATTTGTAGATATTATTGGAAATCTACCATTCATGGTTATTTTAACATTGCTAATTTTACGCTACGGTAGTGGATTTGCAATAATCATTTTTGCTTTCGTATTCAATGGATGGATACGATTCTATGGAACTACTCGTATGCAATTCTATCGTTATAAAAACCGTGATTATGTTTTAGCGGCCCGTTCTTATGGTGCTGGAGATGCACGTATTATTCGCAAACATATTTTCCCTAACGCTATTGGAACTTTAATCACCTCTTTCTCATTAGCAATTCCATCATTTATTTTTACTGAATCAATTTATTCATTCTTAGGAATTATCAAATATAGTAAAACTACAAGTATCGGTAGAATGTTGTCTGAAGGTCAAACAGTTATGCAACGATCTTCACATATGCTTGTTTTCCCTGCAATTTACATTTCGATTTTAATGATTACGTTTAACTTAATTAGTAACGGACTACGCGATGCCTTTAACCCAACTTTACGAGGTGTAGAAGAATGACAAACATTATAACACAACCAAATAAAGAAGTTATTTTAAGAGTTGATGACCTTCACATCTCATTTAAAACTCAACAAGGGATTTTAAAAGCGGTTCGCGGAGTAAGTTTTAATTTATATCGCGGGGAAACATTAGCGATCGTTGGTGAATCAGGTTCTGGAAAAAGTGTTACGTCCCGAGCTATTATGGGACTTTTAGCGGGAAATGCTATTCATGAAAAGGGATCAATTTATTATCAAGATAAAGATTTAATGTTATTAACTGAAGAAGAATTTACGGATATTCGTGGGACAAAAATCGCCATGATTTTCCAAGATCCAATGTCTAGTTTAAACCCAATAATGAAAGTTGGAAAACAGATTGCGGAGACGTTGATATTGAAGTTAAACTTATCACGTCGCGCCGCTAAACAAAAAGCTATCGAGTTAATGCGTGAAGTTGGTATTCCACAACCCGAAAAACGATACCATCAATATCCATTCCAATTCTCAGGAGGAATGAGACAACGTATCGTTATTGCAATTGCGTTAGCGAATAATGCGGAAATATTGATTTGTGATGAACCAACAACCGCATTAGACGTAACTATTCAAGCACAAATTTTAGACTTAATTAATCGATTAAAAAAAGAACGTAACTTATCAGTTATCTTTATTACCCATGACTTAGGCGTTGTTGCTCATATGGCTGATCGCGCTTTAGTTATGTATGCTGGAAAAGTTGTCGAAATTGGAAAAACAGAGGAAATATTCTATGATCCAAAACATCCATATACTTGGGCATTATTATCATCAATGCCAAGTTTAGAAACTGAAGGTAGATTGGATGCTATTCCTGGAACACCACCAAACTTAATTAATCCTCCAGTTGGAGATGCTTTTGCTACACGTAATAACTATGCCTTAGCAATTGACTTTGAAATGGAGCCTCCTTTCTTTAAAGTTAGTGATACACACTATGCAGCAACATGGTTATTACATCCAGATGCTCCTAAAGTGACACCACCAGCCGCAGTTTTAAAACTAATGAGTAAAAGGGGGCAAAGTAAATGAGCCGTCATAAAAACATAGATTACAATCAAAAAGTATTAGAAGTACGTAACTTATATCAACACTTTAAAGTTGGAACTGGTTCCCGAAAATTAGTTGTTAAGGCTGTTGATGGTGTTTCCTTTGATATTTATAAACGTGAAGTTTTTGGACTTGTTGGAGAGTCCGGTTGTGGGAAAACAACAACTGGTAGATGTATAATTAAGTTATATGATATTACTGATGGTACTATTAAATATAATGGAAGAATAATTTCAGCTGGATTACAAGGTAACAAATATCGCATTCGCAAAGCTAAACTTGCCTGCAAAAATGAAATTACTGAACATCGACCATTAGCTAAAAAAATTAAAAACATTAAAGACGAGGCTAATAACGAAATTGTTTTGATGAATGCGGAAATTGAAAAGTTACAAAAACAACAAGAAAATGAAATTATTAGAATTAATAAAATAATTAACGATTATGAAGAAAAAGTTTCAATAGCATTACATGCTTTTGAATCGAAACGCAATAAAGTTCGTTTAGAAGAAAAAGCCGAAATTGACCGTATTCGTCAACGAGATGTTTTAGATTTATTTAGAATTTACAACAAAACTCTACATTTAATTGAACAAAAATCAAAATCGAAAATAGCATATATTAAAGGGTTACCTATCCCAGAAAATGAAAAAATCGAACGATTAGCTGAAGAAAATAAAGTTCATAAGGAAAATATTGCTCAAACAATTGATCGTTTAATTAATAAATTATCTGAAGTAAGTCCTGATATTTTAGCTCAATATGAGGATCAAATTCGCCAAGGTCATAAAATTAAATTTAAACCGGAGGTTAATTTAAAAGATCCTGAAATTGTTGAAAAAATTAATGCTGTTAAAGTAAAATATCAAAAAATCTATGAACAATTAGAGGCTGAACATCAAGTTGAAATTGCTAAAATAGATGAAAATAAACCTGATAAAGAAGCATTAGAAAATGAAATTAAACAATTAAAACTTTCAACAGCCCAAAAAATTAAAGAAATTAATGCAAAAATTAAAGAAATTAATCAACAAGCAAAACAAAGAATAAACGAAGTTAAACAACATGCTAAAGAGCATCCAGAATTATATGTGGATAATCTTGAAGAAATTGAGAAAATTAAGCAAAAATATCAGGCAATAATCGATGAAGAAAAACGACAATTAAAAATTAATCGTTATTATAATAAACTAAAAGAAACTCCAGAGGAAAAAGCTGAACGTATTCGTAAACTTAAACAATTAAAAGAAGAGTTTAATCTATTCAAACAAAAAGCCTTAGCAAGAGGAGAATCTAAGGAAGTAATTGCTGAGGAAAAACGTAAATTAAAGAAAAAAATAAAAGAAATCAATGCTCAAAAACCAAGTTATGCACGAAATATGTCTACGATGCAAATGGTTTTTCAAGATCCAATTTCTTCATTAAACCCACGAATGACTGTTCGTGAGATTATTTCGGAAGGATTAGTTGTTAGAGGGGAAAGAAATAAGGCAATTATAAATGAAAAAGTTAATCGAGTTCTTGAACTAGTTGGATTATCTCGTGACCATGCTAGTAGATATCCACATGAGTTTAGTGGTGGACAACGTCAACGAATTGGTATTGCTCGTGCATTAGTAGTTGATCCAGATTTGATTATTGCTGACGAGCCAATTAGTGCTTTAGACGTGTCTATACAAGCGCAAATTATTAACTTATTAAATGACTTAAAAGAACAACTTGGGTTAACAATTCTTTTCATTGCCCATGACTTATCAGTAGTTAAATATTTCTGTGATCGAATTGCTGTTATGTATTATGGTAAAATAGTGGAATTAGCTTCTTCTGAAGAATTATTTGCTAATCCGCTTCATCCATATACTAAAGCTCTCCTTTCTGCAATCCCTCATCCAGATCCAGATTATGAAGCAAAACGTGTTCGTATTACCTATGATCCGTCTGTTCATAACTATTTGCATGACAAACCAGAATTAGTTGAAATTAAACCTGGTCACTTTGTATATGCAAATAAAGAGGAGCAAGCAAAATACAAACAGCAATTAGGCATCGAGTGAGGTGGTGCTAAATGAAAAAAATAATAGCAACGTTATTAATTGTTGTATTTGGAGTTATATTAGCAGGTTGTGAGGATCGTAAAATTAACGATGACACCTTAAGTGTTGTATTTTATACCGGTCTTGATAATGCATATGTTAAAACAATATACAATTTACAAAAAGGAAGTAAAATACCAAAACCTGAAGATCCAGTTGTAACTGACGAAAATGGAAATTCCATTTTAGCGTTTGAAGGATGGTTCAAAGATAGAGATGGAAATACGCCATGGGATTTTGATGTTGATACAATTGAAAAAAGCACAACACTTTATGCTAAATGGTCTCCAGTAGTCTTTACAATCACATATGAATTACGAGGAGGATATTTCCCAGAAGGGGTTGAAGCAAGATATCCAAAAACTTATACATATCTATCTCCAGATATCATCTTCCCAACAGATAGAGCTAGTTGGCCTGTTCATGATGATAAAAGTAAAGGACTATTTATTGGATGGTATACACAACCTGATTTGACTCCAGCGCAACTTAAAGATAAATCAAATTACCCAAAATTTGATATAATCAAATCCAAATCATCGGGTAATATTGTACTTTATGCGTATTATTTAGGAGATACAATATAATAACCCATGTATGAAAAAAGGAACTGTAAAAACAGTTCCTTTTTTTACTAGCAATACATATTAGAAAATTACTTATTAGGTTTTATATCCTTTTTAACCATAATTTCATCAATAATGCCATATTCTAATGCCTCTTCCGCAAACATATAAAAATCACGCTCAGTATCTTGATTAATTTGTTCAATAGTTTTATTAGTATTTTCCGCAAAAATCTTATTCATTCGTTCTTTTACGCGAAGAATATGTTTTGCAGCAATCTGTATCTCAGTAGCCTGACCATGAGCTCCTCCCATTGGTTGATGAATCATAATTTCACTATTAGGAAGAGCATATCTTTTTCCTTTTGTTCCACTTGATAGTAAAAAAGCAGCCATACTAGCAGCCATTCCAACACAAATGGTGTTTACGTTTGGTGAAATTAAATTCATGGTATCATAAATAGCCATTCCGGCTGTAATACTACCGCCAGGACTATTTATATATAAATAAATATCTTTTTCTGGATCTTCAGCGGCTAAAAATAATAGCTGGGCTACAATACTATTGGCTAAGGAATCGGTAATTTCTCCATTTAACATAATTATTCTATCTTTTAGTAAACGTGAATATATGTCATAAGATCGTTCACCATAACCTGTTCTCTCTATAACTATTGGTGTATAATACATTTTGATAACCTCCATTTATCTTATGATACTATTAATATATTATCTTAATAATACTCAAAAGTCAAATTAAAAATATAGTAACAGTTCTTGTTATTTTTACAATTTTTTTAAATTTTTATAATTTTTATAGACCAAGACATAAGCACATTCATATCAAGTCTTTTTTCGTATAATATAACGAAAAGGAGGGAAGAAGATGAATGAATTCTTAGGTTTTCCAAATCAACCAAACGTGCAAGTATGCCCACCAATCGTTAATCGCCAAGTTGTAGTATGCCATCGTTACAATATTATCGAACAACCACATATTTGTGAAATTCACACAAAAATAATTAACCATACTATTAAACGTAATAGATTTATTCCGAAATTTACATGCAGCGAAGAAAATACTTTCTGTGAAGAAAATATTGGTTGTTGTCCAGGCGTAGGAGGTTTTGGCCCAATGGGTCAAGTTGGCGAAAGTCCATTTGAATTCCCTGGAGCCCCTGTTACACCACAATAATTGGAGATAAAAGCAAGGGAAACCTTGCTTTTTCAATTTTTACCAAAAACATATTGATTATTTAATAGAGTGTGATATAATATAAATAACTCGTTGATAAGGGAGTAGTAATAAAGATCCAACTATTTACAGGGAAAAGAGATTATAAACTGAGAGTCTCTTAATAGTTGCCTTTATGAATTCACCCTTGGAGAGGCCCTAATCCGGTCCGCGTAACTGCGTTAAAGGTTAATAAGTGCACTTTGTTTATTAAAGACAAAGTGAATTAAGGTGGTACCGCGAATTATTCGTCCTTAAAGAGTTTCTTTAAGGTCTTTTATTTTATATAGAAAGGAATGATAAAGATGGTTGAAAATTTAACTCAATTACAACAAGAAGCTAGTCAAAGAATTACTGATGTTAAAACAATTAATCAACTAAATGAATTTAAAGCTTATTATTTAGGTAAAAAAAGTCCCTTACAAGAAATTATGTCTCAAATGAAAAATTTATCTCTTGAAGAACGGAAAATACTTGGACAACAAGTTAATCAATTTAAAGATTTTATTGAAGAGTTAATTATTTTCCAACGTCAAAAAATAGAACAAGCTATGGTTGAAACAAAATTAGCCCAAGATAAAATAGATGTAACATTACCAGGAAGAAATAATTTAACTGGAACACTTCATCCTTTAACTCAAACTATTCAATTAATTGAAGATTTTTTCGTCGGACTAGGATATAAAATTGAAGAAGGGCTAGAAGTCGAAGAAGATTTATATAATTTTGAAATGTTAAATATTCCAAAAAATCACCCAGCTCGTGATATGCAAGATACATTCTATATCACAGATTCTATTTTGCTTAGAACTCATACTTCTCCTGTTCAAATTCATACTTTATTGCGTGAAAAAGGAAAACCAGTAAAAATAATTTGTCCAGGGAAAGTTTATCGTCGGGATGATGACGATGCAACTCATTCTCATCAATTTATGCAAATTGAAGGCCTTGTCGTGGATAAAAAAGCAACGATGGCAGATTTAAAGGGAACTTTAGCGTTGTTAATGCAACATTTGTTTGGAAAAGATCGTGAAATTAGATTTCGACCATCATTCTTCCCATTTACTGAACCAAGCGTTGAAGTTGATGTAAGTTGCTTTAAGTGTAATGGCAAAGGATGTCCAATGTGTAAACATACTGGTTGGATTGAAATTCTTGGTGCCGGAATGGTTCATCCACGTGTATTAGAGATGGCTGGATATGATAGTAAAATTTATCAAGGTTTTGCTTTTGGTTTAGGGGTTGAACGAGTTACAATGTTACGAAATGAAATTGACGATATCCGTCATTTCTATACAAATGATATAAGATTTTTGCATCAATTTTAAGGAGGAATTATGAAACTAAATTTAGGTTGGTTAAATGAATTAGTTGATATTAGTGATATAAGCATAAAAGATTTAGTTGAAACATTATCACTATATTCAGTTGAAGTTGAAGAATTCAAAAAAATAATCGATATAGATAATTTAGTAATAGGACGAGTAATGATTCGTCGTGACCATCCAAATAGTGATCATTTATCTATTTGTACGGTAAATGCCGGAAAAGAAATGTTAGAGATTGTGTGTGGAGCACCAAATGTTCAAGCAGGGATGGATGTTATTGTTGCCAAAATTGGGGCAGAATTACCGGGTGGACTAAAAATTAAAAAAGCGAAAATTCGTGGTATTGAATCATTTGGTATGATTTGTTCATTACAAGAACTAGGAATTGAACCAAAATATATTGATAAAAAATATCAAAACGGAATTTTCTATTTTGAAGAAAAAGTTACCCCTGGTGAGGATCCATTAAAAGTATTAGGTTTAAATCATTTTGTTTTGGATTTATCAATTACTCCAAATCGTGCAGATTTATTAAGTATGATAGGTCTTGCCTATGAAATCTCAGCAATCTTTAACCGTCCATTAAAACTTCCAAATTTTCATACCCAAAATAGCGGAGTACCAAATAGTAGTGATCTAGTATCGGTTGAAAATAAAACTAATAAGTGCTTAACATACTATGCTAAAGTTTTTAGTGATGTCAAAATTAAATCATCACCAAGTTGGCTTACTTCCCGCCTAATCGCTTTTGGTATTCGGCCAATTAATAACGTAGTTGATATTACTAACTATATTCTAGCGTTATTTGGACAACCATTACACGCATTTGATTATGATTTGCTTGGGAATCAAATTGTTGTTTGTCAAGCAAATGACAATGAAGAAATTATCACTCTAGATGAGCAAAAACGCGTTTTAACAAGTGATGATATTGTTATCACTAATGGAAAAGAACCAGTGGCGATTGCCGGGGTAATGGGAGGATTAAATACTGAAGTTACTGAAAAAACAACCCGAATCGTTTTAGAAGCAGCGGTTTTTGATCCGGTTAGCGTTCGTAAAACTTCAAGTAGATTAAATTTACAAAGTGAATCATCACTTCGTTTTAGTCGCGGAGTTGATATAAATCAAACAGAATTAGCTTTAGAATATGCAACATATTTACTTGAAGAACTTGCCGAGGCGAAGGCTCATCCAGGAAGCGCTTTTGTTGGTATCAAACATGTTCCTGATAAAGAAATTGTCATTTCTGAAAAACAAGTCAATAAATTACTAGGAACAAATATTTCTACTAGCGAAATAGTTAACATTTTAGAAAGATTACAATTTAAATGTGTTCTAAAAGATGATGAAATATATGTTTATGTTCCTAATCGTCGACTTGATATTAATATTAAAGAAGACTTAATTGAAGAAATTATTCGGATCTATGGTTATAATAAACTTCCAATCACTTTACCGGAATCTAATATGCAAGGTTTATTTAATCAACGCCAACAATATCTTCGTGCTATTCGCAACACCTTAAGTACATTAGGAGTTAGCGAAGTTATTAATTATACTTTACTAAATGAACAAAAAGCTCAAGAGTTTCGAATTCTTGTTAATGAAAATGCTAAAGGGATAAGTTTAATAATGCCTTTAAGTGAAGAAAGAAAAACAATTCGTCGAAGTTTAATGCCAAATCTAATTGAGACAGTCAAATATAATTATGCTCGTAAAAATAAAAACTTAGCATTATTTGAAATTGGCAATATTTACTATTATTTAGACAATCAATTATGTGAAGAACAACTACTTGCTGGAGCATTTTCTCATCAATATCGTTTTTCATGGGATGGTAATATTGAAACGTTTGATTTTTATACTGTTAAAGGAATTTTAAATGAAGTGTTCAAAAGACTAAATTCAGAAGTAACATATCATCCGTTAGAAGATAAATATCCAGAATTACATCCGAATAAAAGCGCAATTATAAAATTAAATGGAAATACTATTGGATATCTAGGCTATCTTCATCCACAATACCTTCAAAAAAATGATTTAGATGATGTAATTGTATTTGAAGTAAAACTAGATCAACTTTTATCTAACCCTCCAAAAGTAAATAAATTTAAAACTTTACCACGATATTTAGATATCGAAAGAGATCTAGCAATAGTCGTTAACAAAGAAGTAATGGCTCAAGATATTATTGACACCATTTTATCATCTTCAAAATTAGTTAAGAACTTGCAAGTATTTGATATATATACCGGTGAAAAAATAAAAGACACCGAAAAATCGGTGGCTATCAAATTATTCTTTAATTCAGAAAATGCTTTAACAGATTCAGAAATTAATAATGCAATTGAACGCATTATTAAAAACTTAGCTGAAAAGCACCAAGCATACTTACGAGCAAATTAACGATATTGTAAGTAATCTAGGCCCTTTAACTTAGTTTTAAAGGGCTTTTTAATTTTGGGATAAACACGCAATGTTTCAATAATTTCATTTACTATGGCCTTAGGAGTAGATGCTCCGGCTGTAATACTAATTGAAGAATATTTATCTAAATCAATGTCATTCAAATCTTCTACGGATTGAATCTTAATGCACTCTGAGTTAGTATATTTTAATACCATTTCTACAAGTTTTTGTGTATTATTGCTTTTTTTATCACCAACTACAAGACACAACTGGGCTTGTCCAGCTTGTCTTATAACTGCCTCTTGGCGGAGTCTTGTCGCGCTACATACTTCTTCTAAAAGCTCTAACTGTGGATATTTAGTAAGCAATTTTTGATATATTCTATAACAATCTAGATAAGACATTGTAGTTTGGTTAGTTAAAATAACTGGAGTTGTTATTTCTGGTAAATCTTCTAAATTAAAATTATCTTCAATTAAAATAATTTCATTAGAAATTAATAAAGTTCCTTCAGTTTCAGGATGGTTATTTTTGCCGTAATACAAGACTTTCTTTCCTTCTTGCAAAGCATGCTTGATTAAATTATGAGTTTTTGTGACATCTTTACAGGTGGCATTTACAATGAACAATCCTTTTTCTTTGACTTTTTCAATTACTTTATCTCCGACACCATGGGCCGTAATAATAACGGTGCCTTGTCCATTAGGAATTTCATCTAATAATTCTAAGCGAGTTTTATTCTTATCATCAAGAACAATAATGCCTTGTTCTTTGAATGCATTAATAATATGATCATTATGGACAAGACCGCCCAGCATATATATAGGTCGAGGAATAGTTTTATCTTCTAATGTTTTATTTATAATATTTATAGCATTAATAACACCTTTACATAATCCTTGAGGTGTTATTTTAATAATTTCCATTGTAATCACCAATCCTTTATTACATATTATATCATACCACATATAATTTTCATTATTTTAATATTAACATTTAATTATAAAAATGATATAATTATGTAAATGGAGGATCATTTATGAAGTTTAAAATATTTAACGATAAATTAACCGCCATTATTGATTCAAAAGGAGCAGAACTAAAGTCTTTAGTTAATGGAGATATTGAATACATTTGGCCGGGAAGTGAAGATTCTTGGAATCGTTCAAGTCCGGTACTATTTCCTATTGTGGGTAGTTTAAAAAATAAACAAACTAACATCTTGGGGAAGACATATTATATGAATCAACACGGCTTTTTACGAGATCAAGAATTCTTGCTCGTAACCCAAGATTGTAATAAACTAGTGTTAGAGTTTATCAGTAATGATGAAACATTTCAAATGTATCCTTTTAAATTTAAGGCTTTAATAACACATGAATTACAAAATCAGACACTAACAACTACTTTTACAATTATTAATCTAGATGATAAAGAAATGTTCTTTAACATTGGTGGTCATCCTGGATTTAGATGTCCATTACAACCAAACGAGCAATTTAATGATTATCGGATTGAGTTTGAAAAAAGTGAATCATTTGCTTCACCAACGGTTGAAAATGATGCCACGTTAAATTTTGATCTTCCATATATGATTTTTAAAAACTTACAAACTCTTCATTTGGATTATGATTATTTTAAAGTCGATGCAATTGTAATTCCAAAAGTATCTTCTCGATATGTAAAATTATTATCAAAGAAAAATACTGGAATTAAATTTAGTTTTAAAGATTTTAGTTCATTTGCGATTTGGACACATCCGAAGAAAGCTCCATTTATTTGTTTAGAGCCATGGATTGGATATGCCGATCGATATGATACTGATGGAGAGTTTACAAGCAAGGCGGATTTAGTATATCTAAAATCCCAACAAATTTTTAAATGTTCATACTCAATTGAAATAATTTAAATCTACATTATTAGGAGGAATTTACATGATTTCTACAAACGATTTTAAAACTGGAATGACCATTGAATATGATGGGAATATTTTTCAAGTCTTAGAATTCCAACATGTTAAACCTGGAAAAGGGCAAGCGTTCGTTCGTACTAGACTTAAAAATCTACGTACTGGAGCAATAATCGACTATACATTTGGGGCTGACGAAAAGGTTGCTCGTGCAATAATTGAGAAGAAAAAAATGCAATATTTATATAATGCTGGCGGAATGTATTCTTTTATGGATATGGAAACATTTGAACAAATTGATATTCCAGAAAGTCGATTAGAATTTGAGAGAAACTTTTTACTTGAAGGAATGAGTGTTACTGTTATAGAATATAAAGGAGAAATTTTAGGTATCCAAATTCCAGAAAAAGTTGTTCTTACAGTAATTGAAACACCTCCAGGTGTTAAAGGGAATACCGCTTCCAATGCCACAAAAGAAGCAATTCTTGAAACAGGATATCGTGTATTAGTCCCATTATTTATTGAAAAAGGGGACAAAATCATTGTCAGCACACTTGATGGTAAATATTCATCACGAGCATAATTAATAAAGGGGCTATGTGGCCCCCTTTTTATTGTAAGGTATTAGTGTTTTTATGTAAGATAAGTTATAAATATTTAATTTGTCATCATTTTAAGTTATAATAAATTAAAGGGGAAGAAAAATGTTTAAGGTCAAAGCAAAAGACGTAAATATTAAGAAAGAGCTGATCGCCAAACTAAATATAGTCGAAACTAAAGATTATCAGTATGTTTTAACACCGGATCAAGAATGCGTTGAAACAGATAAAATCAATATTGTTTTCCCGCTGGATAATCTTGAAGAAGTTTCCAAAATAATTGATGGAATAGTTTTAGGGGCGGACTTTTATGTGAATGGTGAAGGGCCGGAAGGATTAGTTCGTTTAAATACAAAAGATATAGAATATTTTGAGGCCTTAGGAAATGATGTGTTTGCAGTAGTTGGTAAAAAACGCTACATTGTACAAGAAAAATTATATGCTTTAGAAGAAATATTAGAAAATAAAAACTTTGTCCGCACTTCTAAATCATTCCTAGTAAACATTTTAAAGATAGAGTATATTCGGCCAATGTTCAATTATAAATTAGAATTATTTATGTCAAATAAAGATCGAATTGATGTTAATCGGACCTATGTTAAAAGTTTTAAACAGAAGTTAAATATTTAGGTGATGTGTAAATGTTATATACCTTAATCATTGTTGTGATATTAATTATTGCCTTAATTTTGGGAATGTATTTTAGTTCATATCAAACCATTAATGAGAAATTAGCTTTGAAAAAGAAATATTTACGTTCTCAAAGTGTTTTATTTAAAGGTCCTAAAATTAAAAGCCGAATATCTTATTCTTTTGGAACAATTGCATGTTTACTTTTAGTATTTATAATTTTTAATGATCCATCGATTAATGTCCCGTTTAAAAGAGTTGCTTCAGCGGAAGCATTTAATGAAACGATTGATGCTTTAGTCTTAAAAGAAGAAGACGAGTCAATTTTTTTCAAAGAAGCGTTAAATGCTGCTAAAGAAGTGAATCCTAAAGTTTTACAGTATCAAAAAGTTATAAGTGAGAAGAATTATGTCTATATTGCTAATCAAAACAATTTAATTAAAGTAAGCAAAAACGATTTAACAAATAACGCCCAAGAAATTGTAATTGAAGACAATTTTTATCAATATGATGACTCAATTGAAATTAAAGGATTATTATCATATCAAAATAAAATTCTTACTTATGGAAAATTTTTAAATGAAAGTTTTTATCTTGAAAGCATCATTAATATTCATAATAAAGATACTTTAAAACTAGAAAAGCAAATAATTGTTAAAGGCAAAATAGAAGATATTAAAATTCAATGGAAATATTTATATTTGATTACAGTCAATGGCATAAACAAAAATGAAGATTATGTTGGAAAAATTTTCTCATTAAAATTTAACAAACAAGTAAAATATCCAAAAATTAATTATAAGAACATTTACTATATTCCTGATAATAATATTAAATATGTTCTAGGTATAGCCAAAATCGATCTTAAAAGCTATAAATACACAACTAATTCTTTATTAGTGTCGGACTACTTTTTAGCCGCCAATAATCGCTATGCATATATATCAGTAAGTATAGAAAATAAAGACAAGCAAAATAATGCCTTGTCAAGCTATATTGTTCAATATGATTTTTATCGAATGAAAATTAATAATAGTAACAAAATTGAAGGACATATTTATAATGATTTTATATTCTTAGATAATGGAAATTTTATTGTTGCGACGGTTTTAAGTGAGAATAATCAAAATGTTTATCGAATATATACTTACGATCGCCTATTTTATTTAAAGCAGATTGATATAATGAATAGTCCTAAAAATAGTTTACTAGTTCAAAAAGATGATTATTTCTATGTTGTTAATTTAGACTCTAGATTAGTATATTTATCACAAGATGACCAGAAAGGTCTAAATATTGTTTCTGATAGGGTTTCTTTAAATGGATTATTAGAATTCCATAAACTATTATATGATAAAATAATTCATTTTAATATAACCAAAGAGCAAATTAACGTTACTATGTTTCGACCAAAAGACCGTCAAATATTATATAACCAAAATTTCGATATATCTTCTAACAATGTAATATTGTTTGAAAATTATCAATATCAAGGACAAAAATATAACATTTTAAATATTCAAACTCAAATCAACGATTCTTATGTATATTACATAGTATTATGTATTGATGATACAATATATAATGATTATGTTTTAATAAATAGCCCAATTTCCTTTAATCATATTTCACACTTCTTTATTGATGATTATTTCATTGTGTTAAGGGATAATATTATTTCTCTATATCACAGTGAACGGTTTGATTCCGAAACTAAAATCATCATCCCTTAAAGACTGTCATTAGACAGTCTTTTTTCTTTCTTTTTTATTTCCATTATTTTTAAAATATGGTAAAATAAAAAAGTAATTAGAAGAGGGTGATTTGAAATGTTGATTTGTTTTGATATTGGCAATACAAACATTGTTTTTGGAGTTTATGATAGAGGAGTTTTGCTCAATAGTTTTAGATTGAAAACTGATCCTAATATTTCATATGACGAGTATGGAGTAAAAATATATAATGTTTTACAAATAAATAATATTAAACCCAGTGAAATTACTGGCGCAATCATTTCCAGTGTCGTTCCGATGATGGATCCTATTATTGAACAAGTTATTGTCAAATACTTTAAAGTAAAACCTCTTTTTGTTGGACCAGGAATAAAAAGTGGAATCAATATTAAAATTGATGATCCACGACAATTAGGAGCTGACTTGTTAGTCGGAGCAGTTGCGGCAGTAAATAAATATCGCGCTCCGGCAATCATCATTGATATGGGAACTGCTACTACTATTACCGCTGTAAATAGTAAGAATGAATTCATTGGAGGAATTATTCTTCCTGGCGTAATTACTGCAACAGCTAGTTTAATTAAATCGACTGCCAAACTAGAAGAAGCACGATTAGAGAAACCAAAACACATTCTTGGAAAAAATACTGTTAATAGTATTCAAAGCGGAATGGTTTATGGAACAAGTGCTATGCTTGACGGTTTAATTCGCAAAGTTAAAGCAGAAATCGGAGAAGCAGTAGTAATTTTAACAGGAGGAATTGCGAGTGTATTTAAAGACTTCTTAGAAGAAAAAGTTATATATGATGAAAATTTATTATTAGATGGTTTGCAAATCTTATATGAAAAAAATAAGTAAAGGGGTGAAAAAATGCAAAATTTTGAACTAGATCGTGAAATGCGACATGAAACCGAAATATTAGAATTAGTTAATTCTAATATTAGTAAAGAAGAACTACATAACGCTATCATTGAATATCATCCAAACGATGTTGCCAAAATATTTGATCAATTAACGCTTGAACAACGCAGATTGTTATATCAAGTATTATCAATAGAAGAATTAGCCCCTATTTTCGAACATATTGACCACAAAGAAATTCCTGATTATTTTTCTGAACTACCAATCAAGGATAGTATTAAAATTTTAGAACATATGGAAATTGACGAAACAGTAAATATTTTGCGTTTAATCGATGATGACAAACTTCGTTTTATGTATTTAAACTCTATGAATAAAGAAATTTCTCAAACAGTGAAAAAACTATTAGAGTTTTCTGAAGACGAAGTTGGTTCGATAATGAGTACCGCATATATCGAAATAAAAGATAATATGTTAGCGAAAGATGCAATGCGCAAAGTATTAACTGATGCGAAGACTGGAGCATACATTAATACTTTATATGTAACAAATGATCAAGATATGTTGGTAGGGGTATTGTCTTTGAGAGAGTTGATAATTGCTGAGAAGGAAGAGAAGATTAACAATATTATGTATGAAAAAGTTATCTCAGTAACTGTTGATTCATCTAAGGAAGATGCGGCACGAATTTTTAAAGATTATGACTTTGAATCTCTACCAGTAATTGATAATAAAGAAAGATTATTAGGAATATTAACAGTCGATGACATCATTGATGTTATTGAAGAAGAAGCAACTGAAGATTATGCCAAGTTTGCTGGTATCATTGATGGGGAAATTGAATATACGACTGATACGATATTAGGATCTTTTAAAAGTCGTAGTCCATGGTTAATCATCTTATTATTCATTGGAATTATTGCATCAATGATTATTGGACGCTTTGAGAAAACTATTGATGCTATTCCTATCTTATCAATGTTTTTACCAATGATATTAGATATGGCTGGAAACGTTGGGACACAAAGTCTAGCGGTTACGATTCGCTATTTAACTGATGAAGACTTTTTTACTCGTAAAAAAATTTGGAAACACATTGGAAGAGAATTAAGTATCGGTTTTTTAAATGGTCTTGCAGTGTCCGTTTTAGCATTTGGTATTGCTTTAGTACTATTAAATATTTTTGGAACAGGAGGAAACTTTTTCTCACTAGAAATTATTCGTACAAGTGCTGTTATAAGTGCTAGTATGTTTGCTGCATTGATTGTTTCTAATATTGCGGGGACAGTAGTTCCGTTAATTATTCACTACTTTAAAATCGACCCTGCAGCAGCTAGCGGACCATTTATTACAACTATTAACGATATAATTGCACTATCGACTTATTTTACTCTAGCAACGATCTTTTTACTATAAACATAAAAACCACCCAGTTATCATATAATTAACTGGGTGATTTTTAATGGATAAACAAAAAGGGCCGTTGCTATACATTAATTCTGTTACGGTGATTAATGAAAAAAAAGAGAGTAAATCTTTTAATGACAATGAAACATTAATAAATGAACCTCCAAAACAAGAAGAAATTCCACCAAAAGATGAACCAATTGACAATCACGAAAACGAAGAAAAAGATGTTGTTGAAGATGATCATGAGGAAGAAACATCAGAAGAAGATCTTGAGGAAGAAGTACCGTTTAATATATTTGAATGTCGTAAGTTATATAACATTTTAGCAATGTATAGGAAAAATCGACCTGTATTATGTGAAATTGTTACCAAAAACGAAACAATTATTGGTGTACCATTTCAAGAAAATTCGGATGTTTTATCTGTGAAAATTTCTGAATTTGAAAATAAAGATATACCGTTAAGTGATATTCGTGAAATAAATATTATCAAATTTTAGATAATAAAAGAGAGGTAAAGGGAGAAACTCCCTTAGATATTGTTGGTATTGTTGCATAGTAGACAGTTAATTGGTTCGAAGCATTGAATTGCGCAAACGCAACATAAGTCTAGAACACATGTTTGGTTTGTACAAGTGATTGCGGTTTCTCCCTCTACAAGTAATCTTAATACAACGCAATTGCCACGTAATTCTTCGATTCTAAATAGTGTAGTTTCACCAGTGTTTGGTGCGGTTAGTTGCGCTTCAAATAGTGCTCCACTACATAAGGTAAATGATACTGGACGAGTATCGCTAATTCTTCCTACAAGTGGTGAATCACATCCAGATAATTCATTTACCATACATGCTTCTTTTTGATCTTGGTCTATTTTCTTAACGATATCACGAATACATTTTTTGTCACAACGAGTGTGATCAAAACCAAAAGTTAATTCATTAGTAGTCATCATCTTTCTCACCTCTCTTTGTTATTAAGATATGCGTAAAAAATAATTTAGTATAGACAATAAACTAAAAAAACTAAGAGATAATTCTCTTAGTTTTTTTAATTAGATATACTATTTCAAAAGTAAATATATAAAAATAGATATTGAGACTAATAAACAATAATAACCAAAATATTTTAAATTTTCTTTTTTAACAATCCCAAATAATAATTTGATTGAAGCAAGTGTTCCTAATATACTTAAAATAAAAGCGCCTATATATCCTACAATATTAGTTGTTTGATAGTTAATTTTTGTTAAACTTAATATCAAAGATCCAATGCTTATTGGAATATACAACATAAATGAAAATCGCAAGGAGTCTTCTAGTCTTATTTTTCTAAAAACCCCTATTGATGTAGTCGAGCCTGAACGACTTATTCCGGGAATTAATCCTACTATTTGACTTAAACCTATTAGAATACTATCTGCAGTAGTAATTTGATTGCGAATCGCTTTTTTTGACAAATAGTCAATAATTAGTAGTAATATTCCTGTAATTGAAAGGCATATTGCTACCGTAAAAATATTTGATAATTTCTCATCAACAATATCACTTAAAAAATATCCCGCAATTCCCGCCGGAATAGTTGCTAAAGCAACAAGTAAGATATAAATAAAACTATTTTTTTTAGTTGTATCTTTTTTAATAAGATAGGACCAGCTATCTATAATTAGTTCTTTTAAAAATTTTCGGTAAAAAATACATATAGCGATTAATGAACCAAAATTAGTAATTATTTTAAAGTTAAGATCAGTAGCGAAAGAAAAAATTTCTTCAAAAATTATCATGTGACCACTTGAAGATATTGGTAAGGGCTCAGTTAATCCTTGAATTAATCCCAATAACAAGTATTTAATAATTTCAAGCATATTTTGGCTCCTTTTGATTAAGATTAATTTATATAGTATATTATACTAAAAAAAAACTAAAAACTTAAACTATTTCTAAAAAAAGATTTATTTCTTTTAATAATGGATAAAATATGTTATAATCAAAATATAAAAATTACAAAATGAGTAAGGAGTATTAATATGGAAGATTTATACATTTGGGCAATTTTAATTCCAATTGCAATAGTTTTTGTATTAATATTGGCCGTAGCAATTAAAATTGCGATTACGTACACTCGACGGATTAAATTAACTAATAACGAATCTGAAGTTGACGTAGAATTACAAGAAAAGTTAATAACTGCTTTTGGAGGAAGAGAAAATATTATAAGTGTTTATCATGAAATGAGTCGACTAACTGTGAAAGTAAATGATTTAACCAAAGCCAATTTAGAAGAATTAAAATCTTTAGGGGCAACTGGCATTTTAGTAATGGGAAATGATATAAAATGTGGTTTTGGTGATCAAGCTGAAAAAATATATAAATTAATAAAAATATAATAGTAAGAGGTGTAACGCTTGAAAACAAATATTGAAAGAAAAGCTATTGAAACAATTAAAACATTATCGCTAGAACAAATTAATCAAGCCAAATCAGGTCATCCAGGGATATGTTTAGGAGCAGCACCTATTATTCACACTTTGTTTGCCCATCATTTAAAAGTATTACCTGAAAAAGGCGGTTGGTTTAATCGTGACCGTTTTGTTTTATCAGCCGGTCATGGATCTGCTCTTCTTTATTCAATGTTACACTTAATAGGTTTTGGTGTAAGTGTAAGCGACTTACAAAAATTTAGACAATTAGGAAGTATTACTCCTGGACATCCTGAATATGAATTAACTCCTGGTGTCGAGGCTACTACTGGGCCACTAGGTCAAGGTATTTCAATGGCGGTTGGTATGGCGATTGCAGAGGAGTTTTTGGCGGCTAAGTATAATGAAAAAGATGTTGATGTAGTAAATCATTATACGTATGTATTATGTGGTGATGGGGATTTACAGGAAGGTGTTGCCCAAGAAGCTATTAGCTTAGCTGGACATTTAGGGCTTGGAAAATTAATTGTATTATATGATTCTAATGACGTTCAATTAGATACGTTAACCCACAAAACAACTTCCGAAAATGTCAAAATGAAATTTGAAGCTTTAAACTGGCACTATGAACTTGTTGAAGATGGGACAGATATCGAAAGCATTAGTAATGCAATTATAAAAGCTCAAAATGTTACTGACAAGCCAAGTATAATTGAAATTAAAACTGTGATAGGTTTAGGTAGTAGTCTTGCTGGAACACCAAAAGTTCATGGTTCACCATTACCTTCATCTGAAGTGGAAAATTTTCGAAAAAACCTTGGTGGTAAAGAATTTACTGTCGATACCAAAGTGTATGAGTTTTATTATAATAAAATTACCTTACGTGGTAGAAAAGAATATGAAAATTGGCAAAATAAATTGTCAATATATAAATTAAGATATCCAGAAAAATATCAAGAATTTCTTGATATAATGGAAAATAACATTAAAGTAGATTTAAATGTTGATAAATTAAACTTTGACTTGAACTATTCCGCCGCGACCCGAGTATCTAGTGGAATCGTCTTAGATTATATCAGCACACAACATCCTACTATTATTGGTGGTAGTGCTGACCTAAGCTCTTCTACAAAAGCCAAAGGTGCTGATGGCGATTTTTCAAAAGAAAATCGGACAGGTCGAAATATTAACTTCGGGGTTCGCGAACATGCTATGGCAGCAATTTGCAATGGGATGGCATTACATGGAGGAGTTAGAGCGTTTTGTGGTGGATTTTTGGTATTTGCTGATTATATGAAACCGGCGATTCGTCTTTCGGCACTAATGAAACTCCCAGTAATTTTCATCTTTACTCATGATTCCATTGCTGTTGGTGAAGATGGTCCAACCCATCAACCAATTGAGCATTTAACTATGTTAAGAACTATTCCTAATATGACTGTTATTCGTCCAGCTGATGCAAATGAAGTAAAATCTGCTTGGAATTATATAATTAATGATCATCTAAATGGACCAGTTTGTTTAATACTAACTCGTCAAGATGTTCCAACTCTTACAAAATATAATTCAAAAGCCGTTCCGCTGGGAGCATATACTGCGTCACCAGAACGGGAACGCTTAGATGGTATTATTATAGCAACAGGTTCTGAATTACAATTAGCTATGGAAGCCCAAAAAAGATTATTAAAAGATGGTCACGATGTTCGAGTTGTTAGTATGCCTTCAAGTAACCTATTTGAAAGACAAACATATGCATACAAAGAACAATTAATTCCGGCATATATAACCAAAAGATTGATTGTAGAAATGAGTGAAGGAAGTTCATTACAAAAATATGCTGGTTCATTTGGAGAAGTATATAGTATCTCAGGATTTGGTAGTAGCGCGCCAGGAAGATTATTAGTCAGTGAATATGGTTATACAGTTGATAAAATCGTTGAAGCGTATAAGAACTTACCAAATATTGAAATTCATCGTTATTTTGATAATTAAAAAAGGTATGACTTCGGTCATACCTTTTAATATAAACATTATGATAATTTACTTGATATTAGATTAGCAACTTTGTCTTGTTCTTCTTTAGAAATATTATTCCAATAAATTTCAAATAACACTCCAAGGCCAGGTAATAATTGTTCTTTTTTGACTTGGATCGCATCCGCAATAGTACTACTTACTGTGGCACTATCAGCACCTTTCATATTATTGATTACTGCTTGTCGTAAATCAATATCCACAAAAATTCCTCCTTTTGTTTTAACTTGCTATATTAATTATCCCCAAATAATGGTATAATATACATATAAAAATTATAGAAGGTGAAAATATGGATTTTTTAAAAATTGTACAAAATTATAAAGATGAAATGGTTACTAAATTAAAAGAATTATTACAAATTCCTAGTGTTAGGAATGAACAAGATGCAACTCCTGAAGCCCCATTTGGGAAAGAAGTTAAAAGAAGTCTTGACTATACATTGCAACTTGGTAAAGAATTAGGGTTTGCAGTAGAAAATGTAGATAATGTTGCTGGGCATATCGAATATGGCGAAGGTGATGAAATCTTAGGAGTTTTAACTCATTTAGATGTAGTACCAGTCGGAGAGGGTTGGACCTATCCACCATTTAGTGCAACTGAGATCGATGGAAAAATTTATGCCCGCGGAGCAATTGATGATAAAGGGCCAACTATTAGTGTAATATATGCATTAAAAATTTTAAAAGATTTACAAGTCGTTCCAAATAAAAAAGTCCGAATTATTATAGGAACTGATGAAGAATCTGGTTGGGGTTGTGTTAAAAAATATTTTGCTAAATTCCCAATGCCGACAATAGGTTTTTCACCAGATGCTAATTTTCCATTAATATATGGAGAAAAAGGAATTTTATCATTAGAATTAAGTGGTAATTTTGAAAGTGATTTAATAAAAACATTTAATGCAGGGTTGCGATTAAATGTTGTTCCTGATTACGCAAGGGCTATTATTACTAAAGATTTAGAAAAAGAATATCAAGAGTTTTTAAACAAAAATCAATTAAAGGGTGAATTTAAAAAAATCGATAATGGCTATGAAATAATTATGCATGGAATAAGTGCTCATGCAATGCATCCAGAAAAAGGTAAAAATGCTGGTATTTGGTTAGCTAAATTTTTAACGCAATTTGATTATAATCCACAACTTTCTTTTTTGGCTAACAGTCTTGATGATACACGCTTTAGAACAATTAATCTTAACTTTACTGATCCAGAAATGGGCGATTTAACTTTTAACGTTGGTATTATTGAAATTAATGAAAACAAAATTGCTTATAAATTAAATTTACGTTATCCTATTAATTGGGATAAACAAACCTTTTTAACTAAACTATCTCAATTAGCCCAAAATAATAAGTTAGAATTAAAAGTTATTAGTGATAATAATCCTCACTATGTTAATCCAAATGATGATTTAGTTAAAACTTTACATAGTGCGTACATAAAATATACTAATGATACAGAAACACCTCTTCTTACTATTGGTGGAGGTACATATGCAAGAGCATTACAAAAAGGGGTAGCATTTGGAATAGTTTTCCCAGGGCGTGAGGATGTAGTTCATCAAGTTGATGAATATATTATAATTGACGATTTGCTTGTTGCAACAGCAATTTATGTCCAAGCAATATACGATTTGGTAAAATAAAATGAGACTTCGCAAAGTAAAACACGCTCGGGAAATAATCGATGCTCATCCTGAAACGGTAGTCATTAATCCGAGTGACTATAAAGGAAAATGGAAACTATTATTTAATAATGAGAATCCTATTCATTTAGAAATCGGAATGGGGAAAGGAAAGTTTATAATTGAAAAAGCATTAAATAATCCTGACATTAACTTTATTGGAATTGAAAAATATGATAGTGTGATTGTAAGAGCTTGTGAAAAACTAATTAATAATCCTTTACCAAATGTATTATTAATTAATGACGACGCAGCAAATATCATAAATTTTTTTGAAAATGGGGAAATTCATCATATATATTTAAACTTTAGTGATCCATGGCCAAAAAAAAGACATATTAAACGTAGACTGACTAATCCAACATATTTAAAATTATATCAAGATATTTTAGCAAAAAATGGATGTTTAGAAATAAAAACTGATAATCAAAAATTATTTGAATATACAGTTAAAGAGGTTAATAATTTTCCTTTAAAAATTGAAGAAATTAGCCTTGATTTACATAAAAGCGAATATAATGAAACTAATATTACTACAGAATACGAAGAACGATTTAAACAATTAAATAAACCAATCTATTATCTTAAAGCAAGATTTTAGGAGGATATAATGGATACTAGAGAAAGAATGAAAATTTATGAAGAATTAACTAGTCTAAGTGGCATTGCAGGATATGAAAAAGCGGTACGTAATTATCTTAAAGAACGTTTAGCGAAATGTTCAGATGAAATCATTCAAGATCGTTTAGGAAGTGTTTTTGGAATTAAATATGGACCTGCTGATGGACCAATCGTAATGATAGCAGGACATATGGATGAAGTAGGAGCAATAGTCGTAAACATTACACCAAAAGGATTTATTAAAATGCAACCAATTGGAGGAATAAATCCAGAAGTTTTTCTATCACAAAATATGCAAATTGATATTGGTAATGGCAAATTCATTCAGGGGGTTATCGGGGCAACTCCACCTCATAGTTCGCGAGGATTAGATGAAGATAATCGCAAATTATCTTTTGATGATTTATTATTAGATATTGGGGCGGATAGTAAAGAGCATGCCCAACAATTAGGGGTAAAAATCGGTCAGCAAATCACTCCAGTTAATAATTATTTCATCACCGCTGATGGTAAGAAAATCGTAGCAAAAGCCTGGGATAACCGCTTTGGATGCGGAATGGCATTAGAAATTATGGAAGCAGTTAAGGATTTAGAATTACCATTCACACTTGTTGCGGGAGCAACAGTTCAAGAAGAAGTTGGTCTTCGTGGTGCTACTACTGCCTCGCAAATGATTGAACCTGATTTGTTTATTGCCCTTGATGTCTCTCCTGCAGGTGATTTTTTAGACGATAAGCATCCAGCATCATTTGGGGCTTTGGGTCAAGGGTTCTTAGTAAGATTTTATGACCCACGTTGCATAATGCACAATGGTTTACGTCAATATTTTTATGAACTAGCTACTAAAAACAATATTAAACATCAAAACTTTTTATCAATGGGAGGAACAGATGCGGCAGCAGCACAATATGCTAAACACGGCACCCTTTCTACAACAATCGGCCTACCAGGGCGCTATATCCACTCCACTGCTGCAATGATCCACATTGATGATGTTGAAGCAGTAAAACAAATGTTAATGGCCATATTACAAGATTTTAATCAGGATGTGTTTGAAAGAATTAAAAACAATGTCTAAGATTTATATAGGCTCTAAAAATCCGGCTAAAATTGCTGCTGTCGAAGAAGTTTTTATTAATTCTTCAATAATAAGTCAAGATGTTGACAGTGGTGTTTCTTGTCAACCTATTGGAGATGAAGAAACGATTCAAGGTGCTTTAAACCGCGCATTAAAATTTCCTCCAGATTCAATTCGAATCGGTTTAGAAGGTGGAATTACTTTACATAATGATACTCTTTATCTAATTAATTGGGGAGTTCTTGTTGATGAAGATGATAATATTTTCTATGCGGGTGGTACCAGAATTCCTTTACCTGATGATTTTAAAGTATTATTAGAAAACCGAAAATTAGAACTTGCTGAGTTAATTGATAAGTATTCAAATAAAACCAATGTCCGTAGCCATGAAGGGGCGATCGGTATTTTTACATGTAATGTTGTTCAAAGAAAAGATATATTTGTTCATATATGTAAATTGTTATATGGACAATATTTATATCATCAAGGAGGTAAAAAATGAAAGGACTAATGATTTTAGCCAATGGTTTTGAAGATGTGGAAGCACTAGCAACACTTGATGTTTTGCGTCGAAGTAAATTAAATGTGACATTAGTATCAGTAAATAATACATTGGAAGTTACTACGCAAAGTAATATTGTTGTTAAAGCAGAAAAACTATTTAACGAATTAGATATTAATGAATTTGACTTTTTAATAATTCCTGGCGGAAGAGCAGTTTTTCAAGTTCTAGATAAAATGAATGAAATCGATAATTTAATCAATCATTTTGCCAACAATAATAAATTAGTTTGTGCTATCTGTGCTGCTCCTCATTTGGTCGGTAAACTTGGACATTTAAAAAATAAACTTTTTACATGTTTTCCAACTTGCGAAGAACAAATTATTGGAGGAACATACTTAAAAGATCAAGGAGTAGTTACAAGCGGAAACTTTATCACAGGAAAAGCAATGTATTATTCTTTTGATTTTGCATTAGCAATTATTAAACACCTTCAAGGTGAAGAGCAAGCCAAAAAAGTACTTGCAAGTATTAAAGGTGAATTATAAGAAAAATAATTTCCGCCCTGAAAGCATATAATTATTTAGGTGAGGAGAATGATTATTAATGTTGTTTTTAGTGGCGGAGGAATAAAAGGGCTGGCCTATATAGGCGCCCTTCGTTTTTTAGAAGAACAAGGTATTAAAATAACTAAAGCTGCCGGGACTAGTGTTGGGGCTTTATTTAGTGCATTAGTTATTGCTGGTTTTAATGCTAAGGAATTGGCTGGTTATATTGATGATTTTAATATTGAAACGCTTATTTCTTATGGTGGGGGAACGAAGGCATTTAAAAAATTTTTTGATGTAATTACCAAAAAAGGAATTTATTCTATTCATACCTTAGAAGAGTTTTTAGCAGATATTTTATCAAAGAAAAATGTCTATACGTTTAAAGATGTAAAAGAAAATAATGATTATAAATTAAAAATGATGGTAACTGAAATCAAAACGGCAAGAAATGTAATTATTCCTGATGAATTACCGTTGTATAATATAGATCCGGATAATTTTCCAGTGGCGAGAGCAGTTGTAATGAGTTGTAATGTACCGTTATTTTATCAACCATATGTAATTGGCAAGTATGCATTTGTGGACGGCGGGATTGGCGCAAATTATCCATTGTGGATATTTGACAATGAAAAAAATCCAACGTATGGATTTCGCTTAACAAAGCAAAATCAAGAGCAGCAAGAATTATTACAAGCAATATCGAAATATGGGAAAAACATAATTAATCGAATTTTTCTTTCCCCTCACGAAGCGATAAATGATCCGCGTACAATTAATATTGTTATACCTGATATAAAAATGTTAGAATTCAAAAAAGGGTTTGAAAATTGCAAAAAATTATATTTTATGGGGTATCAAGCTACCAAAGACTATTTCATCAAGAATGGTTTGATTAAAACTTGAATTTAATAATTTTTTCCCATTAAATGGGCAATTTTTGTCAATATATAACTTGAAAAAATTATATTTTATGTTAGAATATTAATATATGTGTTTTGGGTTTGAAAGTGAGGGTGAGAAGATGGAAAAATTAAATAGTAATAATGAAGAAACTTTGGTACTTGAAAATATAACAAACCCAAAGAAAGTTTTAAAAGTCAAACTATCTTCTAAAACCAAAAAAGTTGTTGGTTCACATATCACCCCTGAAAAAGAAATAACACGTTATTATGATACTAATGTTAAAGTTGGATTAACGGATGAAATTGTTGAACAGAGAAAAATAGATAACTTGACTAACTCTAATATAATTGAAAGAGGGAAATCGATACCTAAAATTATTTTATCGAACTTCCTTACTTTCTTTAACGTGTTGTGTTTTGCGTTAGGTATATGGATATTATTGATTGGTAGTTATGAAAATTTATTTTACTTAGTAATAATTTTCTTAAATATCATTATTGGAATTTTCCAAGAAATTCGAGCAAAGCTAACAATTGATAAATTATCCTTACTATCACAACCAACTGCTGATGTAATTCGAAATGGCGAAAAAATTAGTATTCCTGTTTCCGAGATTGTCTTAGATGATATAATATACTATTCTGCAGGGAAACAAATCGCTGCTGACAGCATTATCTATGACGGAATGGTGGAAGTTGACGAATCCCTAATTACTGGTGAATCAGATTTGGTTGTAAAACGCACCGGGGATACTTTATTATCGGGAACTTTTGTAGTATCAGGTAGTTGTTATGCCCGAGCAGATAAAGTTGGAAGAGATAATTTTGTTGAAAAAATGTCGGCTGATGCCCGTAAATATCAACCACCAAAATCTGATTTATTGAAATCATTAAATCAAATTATTAAAGTAATTGCTTTCTTTATTATTCCGCTAGGAATATTAATGTATCTAAATAACCGCAACTTAACTGACTATCATACTGCAGTGACCAAAACAGCTGGTTCAATGATTGGAATGATTCCTGCCGGATTGTTCCTATTAACTAGTATGTCACTAGCGGTTGGGGTATATCGTTTAGCTAGACAAAAAACCTTAGTTCAACAATTATACTGTATAGAAACATTAGCCCGAGTGGATGTTCTATGTTTAGATAAAACTGGAACAATCACCGATGGAACAATGCGGGTAGTTGATATGATTGAAATAAAAAATCATACCGACTATACTGTAAGGGAATTAATTAGTTCAATGATGTATGCTTTTAAAGAACATAATGCGACAGCTAAAGCTTTAGTTGATCATTTCGGTAGTATGGAAATATTAGAAGCAACATCGGTTGTTCCATTCTCTTCAATTCGTAAATATAGTGCAGTTACATTTGGTAAACATGGAACCTTTATTTTAGGTGCACCAGAATATGTTATTGGTGATCAATTCGATAAACTTAAAGGTCGAGTTGAACGTTTCGCAAATCAAGGGTTTCGCGTATTAGTTTTAGCCCACATGTTTGGAACTTTAAAAATTAATGAGCAACCAAAAAACACTCGACCAATTGCTTTGATTGTTATTAGCGACCATATCCGTGATGATGCAATTGAAACGATTGAGTTCTTTAAAAATAATGGTGTTGAAATAAAAGTTATTTCTGGGGATAACCCAATAACAGTTTCTAAAATCGCAATGCGAGCTGGAATTGATGGTGCTGAAAATTATATTAGTTTAGAAGGAAAAACTGATGAAGAAGTCGCTCAAGCAGCAATGGAATATACTGTCTTTGGACGAGTCACACCAGAACAAAAACGAATTATAGTTAAAACGTTAAAAGAAAACAAAAAAACTGTTGCTATGACTGGTGACGGTGTAAATGACATCTTAGCTTTAAAAGAAGCTGATATTAGTATTGCTATGGCATCTGGCAGTGAAGCGACGCGTTATGTATCACATTTAGTATTAGTCGATTCCAAATTTGCTTCTATGCCAAAGGTTGTTAAAGAAGGCCGCAGAGTCATAAATAACATTCAAATGACTGCTACGTTGTTCCTTGTAAAAACTTGTTTCTCAGTATTATTGACAATAATGTTTTTAATCATCGGTGGACTTTATCCATTTGAACCAGTGCAACTAAGTATGATTGAAATTTTCGCAATCGGTGTTCCATCATTCTTCTTAGCACTACAGTCAAATAATAAACCGGTTAAAGGAAAATTTATTAGTAATGTTTTAAAAACAACTCTTCCAGCTGCATTTGTTGTTTTAATAATGAATGTAATAATTTATTACATTACCCCTATTCTTAATCCAACTTTAACTAGACCAGACAGCCTACGCTTATATACAACTATTTCTATTTTAACGACAACATCAATTTGTCTAATGGTCTTATTTAAAGTTTCTCGTCCATTTAACTGGTTTAGAAGAATATTATTTATTTTAATGCTTATTGGTTGTATCGTAATTATTTATTTAACTTTAAATGTTATTCCAAGTAATCCATTAAAACTAGTCCGCCTTGATATAGTAAATATTATCTTTACAATACTATTAATTGAAACATCTTATCCGTTAATTAGTGGTATTGAATATATTTTAAAAAAATTAAAAATAAATACTGAAGCCCAAGAATAGAGAAAGACTATTCTTAGGCTTTTTTTAAAAATAAATCTTTTATCTTTACTTATTATGGAATTTGGGGTATAATAACATAAGTGAATAGCAATATTCACCCCTTGCTTTATTTAAATAATAAAGCCGAAAGACCAAAAGGAGGTGCAAGAAATGAGAAAATATGAAGGTATGTATATCATTCGCCCATCACTAAGTGAAGAGCAAATTAAAGCAATTATTGAAGAAATTAATGCTATCTTCACAACACGTGGAAGTGAAAAAGTTGATGTTAACGAATGGGGAATGAGAGAGTTAGCCTACGAAATCGATAACGAAACTAAAGGATATTATGTAGTATTTAATGTCGAGGCTACACCTGAAGCGGTTGCAGAATACAATCGTATTTGCAATATTCGCGAAGATATTTTACGTCATATCATTATTAAAGAATAATTTGGAGGGCTTTTGATGATTAATAAAGTAATTTTGGTTGGTCGAATCACGCGTGACCCTGAACTAAAATATACTCCAAATGGGATAGCGTATGTTCAATTCACTTTAGCGGTTAATCGTCCATTTGCAAATCGCGATGGTAACCGTGACACTGATTTTATTAATTGTACTGCTTGGCGTGGGCAAGCGGAAAATTTGTCACGCTATATTCGTAAAGGGGCTTTATTAGGAGTAGAAGGTTCGCTTCAAGTAAATAGTTTTGATGATCCTCAAGGGATGCGTCGTATATCAACAACAGTAGTTTGTGATACAGTGAGCTTTTTGGAACCGCGAGGAACACGCGAGCAAGGCGAACAATATCACGATTTTGCACAAACCCCTCCAACTAAAACATCCGGCCCTATGTCATATGAACCTGATTATAATTATTGGACCAGCCAAAGTGAATCATTAGAAGACCCGTTTAGTCGAATAAATAGAGTAAATGATGTTCGACCTAGTGATTTTGAGAAAAAAACACCAAAACAAGAAGATAAAAAACCATTTGATGATGTTGGAGATTATGATATCTCTAACGATGATTTACCATTTTAAAAGGAGGTATCAATATGGGTGGTTTTAGAAGACGCCGTAAAGTATGTTATTTTACCGAAAATAATATTCAAAAAATAGATTATAAAGATGTTGACTTATTAAAAAAATTTATTTCTGATCGCGGTAAAATCTTACCTCGACGAGTCACTGGAACAAAAGCAATTTATCAACGTCAATTAGCGACTGCAATTAAACGTGCTCGTCATATGGCTTTACTACCATTTGTAAAAGAATAGTTTAACTTTAAACCATAGCATATTGCTATGGTTTTTATCATAACAAATATTTTACATTTAAGGGTTTTTTTGTTATAATTAATTAAGTCCTCTAAGTGAAAAAAGGTGAATAAAATGAGGTCTAAAATTAAGTATAATATTGTCTTTTTAGTTTTGTTTATAATTACTAGTTTGATTATTTTAGCAAATTTTATATTCAAATTAAGTATTCATGAATATATTTTATATGTTTTAATTTTTATTTCATCAGCTTCTTTAGTTCATTCGATTAATTTAGCTATAAATTATAAAAGAAATCGCCATCTATTATGGCTTGAAGAACGTATTAAAATATGGGACGATATTGCTTATCGGGTAAATGTAGCTGGTGAAGAAGCTTTTTCCCAAATCCCAGTAGCAATGATTCTATTTAGTAACAATTATAAAATTGAATGGGCTAACAAATATGCTAAAAGTATTTTTATGAGTCCGCTTGTTGAAAAAGAGATTCAGTTTTTGAATCAAGATTTGTTAAGTAATTTACAAAAACGGATTGAAAAATTTGATCTTCAATTGTATGGTAGATATTTTGCTTGCGATGTTCGTTATGATTATCGCATCATTTATATGTTTGATAAAACTAAAGAAGTTGAAATTGAAAACAAATTAAAAAACCAAACCCTAGCAATTGGAATTATTAATATTGATAACCTTAATCAAGCATTAGCAGGTCTTGATGCTCAAGAACGTGCAATGCATATGAGTAATATTATCGGAATCATTTCGGATTGGGCTGAAAATAATGATGTTTATGTCCGTGGTTATAGTGAAGAAAGATTTTTATTATTAACAAACTACGAACACTTACAACAATTACGTAGTAATCAATTTAAAGTGATTGACGATATAAAACAATATAGTAATCAAGAAAATTTAAGAATTTCATTAAGTATTGGAATTGCTTGTGTAGATATTGATATGGTTCAATTAGTTGAATTAGCTGAGCAGCAATTAGATTTAGCATTAAGTCGTGGGGGCGACCAATGTGTCGTCTTAATTGATAAGCAAGTTTATTACTATGGGGCAAAATCAAATGCTGTTGAAACTCGTTCTAATGTTTCAGTTCGTTTTAATGCCCAAGAGATTAAAGACTTAATAATTAGTTCCTCTCAAGTATATATTATGGGACATGTAGATATGGATGCTGATGCCTTTGGGGCCACCCTAGGACTAGCTAAAATTGTTACATCCTTAGGACGTACAGCTAAAATAATTTTTGATAGTAATTCACTAGATTCAACGGTCTCATTAATCTACCAACAAATCCAAACTCAACATACTGATATTTTAGAATATTTTATTAGTCCACGGGAAGCTTTACAAAAGGTTACGAATGAGACATTATTAATCATTGTTGATTGTCAAAATGAACAAATTTTATTAGAACCGAAAATTTATGCTAAAGCTAAAAAAATTGCTATTATTGATCATCATCGCCGTAGTGTAGACTCCCTTCAAAAATATGATTTCATATATACTCTCCCTTCCGCAAGTTCCACTGTTGAACTAATTACGGAATTAATTGAGTATATGGATGAAGAAATTAATATTTCTAAAAGCGTAGCGACATGGATGTTACTTGGGATTATGGTTGATACTAACAACTTAATATATCGCGTTAGTCCACAAACTTATCAAGTATTAGCTCGTTTAAATCAATATGGTGCTGATAATGCACAGGCAAAAGCATATTTACGTGAAGATTATGAAGATTATGTAAAACGCACCGAAGCGTTAAATAATTTAGAGATTGTTGATGGTAGATATGGAATTGGACTATGCGAACAAGGAATATATTCTCGTCAATTTCTAGCTAAAACAGCAGATGCCATAGTTAACTTTAAAGATATTGAAGCCGGATTTGCTATTGGCTATATTGAAGAAGGCGTAGTTGGAATAAGTGCTAGAAGTTTAGGTAGTATTAATGTGCAAGTCATTATGGAATCTCTTGGTGGAGGAGGACATTTTAATAATGCGGCAGCGCAGTTTACAAATGCTACTTTAGAAGAAGTTTATGATTTATTGGTTGAAAATATTAAAAGGGTTGATAAAGGAGAAGATCAAACTATGAAAGTAATATTAATTAAAGATGTTAAAGGAAAAGGGAAAGTAGATGATGTAATCGATGTTTCAACTGGTTATGCTAATTACTTGATTACTTCAAAACAAGCCATTGAAGCTACACCAGATAACTTAAAACAGTTAGAAAATAAATTACAAAAACGTCAAAAAGAACAAGAAAAATTATTACAAGATATGCGTAACTTAAAAGAAATTGTAGAACAAAAGACGATAACAATTGCTGTCAAAGTTGGTAAAGAAGGAAAATTATTTGGATCAGTTAGTACTAAGCAGATTGTAGAAGAGTTTAAGGCTCAACATAATATCGACCTTGATAAAAGAAAAATAATATTTGACAAAGATATTGATGCTTTAGGAACATATATAATTCCAATCCAATTACATAAAGACGTTGTTGCCAAATTAACTGTCCATGTAGTTGAGAAGGTTTAATTATGCAAGAAGTCGTTAAACGAACTCCTAATAGTTATGAATCAGAAGTATATGTTTTAGGGTGTATCTTACTAGATGCTAGTATTGTTCCTGAAGTCATCAGTAAATTGACTCCAGCGGATTTTTACTATGAACAACATCGCAATGTTATTATTGCGGTAAGAAATTTATATGATAATAACAAGACGATTGATGTTGCAACGGTTGCTGAGGAGTTAAAGAGATTAAACTTATTTGAAGCAGTTGGAGGAAATAAATATTTATTTGAATTATTAGATAGTGTTCCATCTACTGCTAACGTTAGTGTTTATATTGATATTATTAAAGAAAAAGCTCTTGAACGAGAATTATTAAATGTTACTAGAGAAATTGCCGATGATATATTAACTGGTAAATATAATTTCTCTGAATTATTAGATACTTCAGAAAAGAAAATTAATCAAGTATTAAATAAACGTCAAACTAGTAGTTTCTTAAAAATAGATTTAGCTGCTGATAAAGTATTTGATATTATTGAAACAACCAAAGGCACTGAACATAATGTTACCGGTCTTGATACAGGATTTAAAAAATTAAATGAATTAACTTTTGGTTTGCAAAAAGGAGAATTAATTATCATAGCCGCAAGACCAGGTGTTGGGAAATCAGCCTTTGCGTTAAATTTGGCTACTAATGCTTGTAGAATGGCTAAGGCACATGTCGCTTTTTTCTCGCTTGAAATGAGTATTGACCAATTAGTAATGCGTTTATTTAGTAGTCTATCTGGAGTTTCTTTAACAAAAATACGTAGTAGTAAGTTGAATAAAACTGAAATGGCGATGTTACTTACTGCTAAGCAGGAATTATCAAAATTTAATTTGTATTTAGATGAATCAAATACAACTGATTTATCCGAAATTCGTGCAAAATGTAAAAAACTAAAACGCGAAAGTGGATTAGATTTAGTTATTGTAGACTATTTACAATTACTTAATGTAACTAATTCGCGGGGAAACCGAACTGAAGAAGTTGGACAAATTTCGCGTGGGTTAAAGGTTTTAGCCCGAGAATTAGATGTTCCAGTCGTAGCTTTATCACAATTATCACGAGCAGTTGAATCACGTCAAGATAAACGGCCAATTTTAGCTGACTTACGTGAATCAGGTAGTATTGAGCAAGATGCAGATATTGTTATTTTCTTATCACGTGAAACGCCAAAAGATGGTGAATCACGTAAAACTTATGGAAGTAAAACTGAGATAATTATTGCGAAAAACCGCCAAGGAATGACTGATTCGTTCCATTTAATCTTTAGAGGTTCACATAGTAGTTTTGTAGATCAAGAAGAAACTAATTTACAAACTACAAATGTTAAGGAGTGACATAATTTGTTTGAAAGATTAGAATTGATTGAACAAAGATATGAAGAAATTAATGATTTATTACTAAAACCTGAAATTGCTAATGATATAAAAAAAATGACTGCTCTTTTAAAAGAGCACCGTCAACTTGAAGAAATTGTTACTAAGTATCGTAAATATAAAGAAAATCAAAATCAAATTCAAGAATTAAAAGAATTAGCCCATGATAAAGATCCTGAAATTTCTGAATTAGCTAAACAAGAATTAAAAGAGTTAGAAGATGAAAATGAAACATTAATTTATGAATTAAAAGTCCTACTTATTCCAAAAGATCCATTAGATGAACGAAATGTAATTGTAGAAATACGTGGTGCAGCTGGTGGAGATGAAGCAAATATATTTGCTGGGGACTTATTTAGAATGTATACGAAGTTTGCAGAATCGAAGGGCTGGAAAATCGAAGTTCATGAAGCAATTGAAAGTGATGTCGGAGGATTTTCAGAAATATCATTCTCTATATCTGGAGAGAATGTATACTCATTATTAAAATATGAATCAGGGGCTCATCGTGTTCAACGTGTGCCTGCCACAGAATCACAAGGAAGAATTCACACCTCAACTGCGACAGTATTGGTTATGCCAGAAGCCGAAGAAATTGATTTTGAATTAAATATGAACGATGTTCGAATTGACTATTTCTGTTCATCTGGACCAGGTGGGCAATCAGTAAATACAACGAAATCAGCGGTTCGTGTAACTCATATTCCTACGGGAATTGTGGCTACTTGTCAAGATGGTAAAAGTCAACATGATAACAAAGCTTCAGCACTAAAAATTTTACGCACCAGAATTTTAGAACATATTCTTGCAGAACGTGCTGAAAAAGAAGGAAAAGAACGCTTAGCAAAAATTGGTCGTGGTGATCGCAGTGAAAAAATCCGTACCTACAATTACCCACAAAACCGCGTTACAGACCATCGTATTGGCTTTACTATCCAACAGCTAGACCGTGTGATGGAAGGAAAACTAGATCCAATTATTGACGCCTTAATTTTAGAAGATCAACGTCGTAAATTACTTGCACAAGAAAATAAAGAATAAAATAGTTTTACTAATAATGGCACTCTTCTTATCATAATTATTAATGATAAGGGAGTGATTTCTTTTGTTAGTAATGGAAATAGATTTAAATAATTTAACTGATAACTATAATAAAATTAAAAGTAAGACAAATAAAGAAATTATTGCTGTGGTTAAGAATAATGCCTATGGATTGGGATTGATTGAGATATCTAAAAAGTTAGTTTCGTTAGGCGTAAAAATGTTAGCCGTCAATGATATTATTGAAGCAGTAAAACTCCGTGAAAATTTTATTTATAGTGACGTGTTAATATTAAATAGTCTTACTTTTGATGATTATAGTTATTTATATCGTTATGATAATATAGTTTTAAGTATTAATTCATTAGAAGATGCAATTAATTTAAATAAATATTATTATGGTCGCCCGTTACGTGTTCATATTCAAATCGATAGTGGTATGAATCGTTTGGGGATTAAATCCTGGGGTGAATATTTAGACACATTAAATATTGTTAAAAATAATGAAAAATTTCATTTGGAAGGAATTTATACACACTTTGTTTCAAGTAAAGATTCAATAATAAATAATCAAATTTCATATTTTAAAAAACATCTTAATGAATACCACTATCGATATATTCATATAATGAATAGTTCAAGTATTGATAAATGCGATTTTGGAAATTTAGTTCGTGTAGGTATTGCATTATATGGAGTTCTCCCTGATCATAAGCAAGTCGTAAAAATCAAAACAAAACCAATATGGATTAAAAAAATATACCCAAACGAAACAATTGGCTATGAGCAAAAATATCAGGTTACTAAGGAAAGTTTGATTGCCTTATTACCAATTGGATATGGTAATGGAATAATTCGGGCTTTTGAAGGCTTTTCCGTTTTAGCAAACAATCAAAAATACCCAATTATTGGTCATATATGTATGAATCATATGTTTGTATTAGTTGATGAAAGTATTAATCAGAATACACACTTCTACATAACTAATGATACACTACGAATTGAAGAGTTAGCTAATTATATTAATACTTGTCCACATCAAATTCAATGTATGTTTCAAATAGAAAATAAAAAATATTTATAAAAAGTAGTGTGGGATTATGACATTTAAACAATTATTGGATTATTATTCAGATAAATGTCTTGAACTAAATAAAGAAATTTCTAGTATAAAAATTTTACTTTTAGATTATTTTAAAATAGACAATACTCAATTATATTTAAAATATCACGAACATATAAAACAAGAAGATTTAGATTCGTTTATAGAATTAGCAAATAAATATTTACTTGAAAATATCCCAGTTCAATATATAATAGGTTATACTTATTTTTATAATTTAAAAATTAAAGTAAATAAAAATGTTTTAATCCCACGTTTCGAAACAGAGTTGCTTGTTGAAGAGGTTATTAAAAGAGTATCGCTTGAGGATAAAATTGATATTTTAGATATAGGTACTGGTAGTGGTTGCATTGCTTTAGCTTTAAAAGCCAATCTTCCAAATACTAATATATTAGCAATTGATATTAGTCAAGAAGCGTTAAATGTAGCCCAGGAAAATGCAAAAATTAATCAAATTGATGTTCAATTTCTTCAAAGTGATATATTTAGCAATATTCCAAACTTTCAGAAATTTGATATAATTGTATCGAATCCACCATACATTGGTATAAATGATGAAGTGGATTCAATCGTTATAAATAATGAACCGCATTTAGCATTGTTTGCGAAAGAGGATGGATTATACTTTTATCAACAAATATTACAACAAGCACCAAATTATTTAAAGCCCAAAAGTATGTTGGCCTTTGAAATTGGGTATAATCAAAAAGAAGCTTTAGAAGCATTAATTAATAAATACTTTCCAAATTGTCAATATGAATTTGTTAAAGATTTTAATCATATTGACCGAATAGTATTTATTTATCAAGATGCGAGGTAAAAAAGAATGAGATTTTTAGTAATAATATTATCTTTATTTAAACTAACATACTTTGCTAATGTTTCATTGGATGAATATAAAGATAAACTTCATCGTGGATATAACTTATATGAAACTTTAGTAGAAGAAGAAAATCAATATTATACACTAAATATTACTTGGGGAATCAATCAAGGCAAAGTTAGTTATAGTGTATATTTTTATAATGACAAACCAAAACATTTAAAGATAAAAATTATGCAAAATAATTCCCTTTATACCTTGCCGGTTGACAATCGTGGTGATGTGGTTGTTGAAGGGTTTTATGTTAAAAAGATCCAAAATTTAACGGTTTACATTGTGGATAAAGATGATCACATATATCGAACTGTTTCTCTCCCAATTGCTTTAAAAGAAGATGACTTCAAAAATCAAGCTACAGTAATGCTAACAGGTCAAAATAAAGGATTAGAAATTGTAAAACTAAAAAGTATAAGTACTGATGACCAATTTGTTTTAATAATAATTGGTTTATTAAGTATTATTTTAATTTCAAGTGGTATCATTCTTGTTTTATACTTAACTAAATCGGGATTGTTTAAAAAAGATGAAAACCGTGAAGAAGAAATGAAAATTTTTTATGAACAATTAGAACAGACCCTTGAGGAAATTGCCAAAATGACTAATCAAGTGCTTGAACAAACCAAAAAGCAACAAAACGTGATTGATGCTGAAGTAGTAGGTGAAGAGCCCAAACAAGTATATAAACGATCTTTACGATATGATGATGAAGATATTATTTCTACATATGATATTAAAAAACATTTACAAGAAAAAGGATTTAGCACTAATTATAGCCTGTTAACTGAAGAAGAAAAAAATAAAATCATGATCGAATTAATGATTATGAGAGATTTGAAATTAATTACGAATGAACAATATACCCAAGAGGTTATTGAATTATGGAAAAAATCTATGTAAAAGATTTAGTAAAAATTCCTAAAGAACAATTCTATGATAAAGTAATTTGTTTTCCAACTGATACTGTCTATGGTATTGGAGTTTTATTTGATGATGAAATAGGCCGAAAAAAAATATATCAAATTAAACACCGTGAACAAAATAAGCCTTTAGCTATTTTAATTCCTGAAGGATTTGATATTCGTCCACTTGTTTCAGATATTAGCACATTTGCTAATGATTTAATGAAAAAATATTGGCCTGGACCATTAACTTTGATATTTACAAAAAGCAAGGAATGTCAAGAAAAATTTAATGACTCCTTTTCTACAATTGCTTTTCGAATGCCTGATAATAAAATATCTTTACAAATCTTAAAACATTTGGGCCCGATGGCTACAACAAGCGTTAATATTAGTGGACAAGCAGAATTAAATAGTGTTGATGAAATTATTAAAGAGTTTGGAGATCAAATTGATTATATAGTTTGCGATGAGGTTACTTTATCCAAACTACCGTCTACTGTTTTAGATGTATCAACTTCACAAGTAAAAGTTATTCGTGAAGGAAGTATTAAAATATAATTGTATAATTTTACCAAAAACCACCAATACTAATATTGGTGGTTTTTTATGAAGAAAAAAATAATAATTATAATTAGCATTGTACTTTTATTATTATTAATCCCTAAAGAGGAAAACAAAGATTTACGGATTCGTGTTATTGCTAATTCTAATAATCCCTATGATCAAGAAATAAAATATATAGTTGCTAGTGAGGCGATTAGAATATTAAATAAAATTAAAAACGATAATATAGATTTAAAAGAAAGAATTCTAAGCAATATACCTGATATAAAAAAGCAAATTGAAGTTACTTTAAAAGAAAAAAATTATCATGACGTTTCATTAGATATATATTTAGGTGAAGAAAAATTTCCGACTAAAACGTATAATGATAAAATTATTCCTGGCGGTGTCTATGAAACATTAGTAATTAAAATTGGTGATGCTAAAGGGAGTAATTGGTGGAGTTTATTATATCCTGAATTTTTTGAATTAAGTTTTGAAGAAATTAATTCTAATGAAGTAGAATATCGATCATATATTTGGGATAATATTAAAAAAATTTTTAAATAATTTAATAAAAAGTAAAATGATTCATATATTTTAATGGGGTGTTGAAATGGAGATTATTGATGTTAATCAAGAAAATTATGAAAAATGTTTAAACTTTTTAAAGAAAGTAAAAAGTTTAGAAAGTATTGATTCAGAGGTATTAAGACAAGCATCAGTAATTATTGGAGATGATAATGAAATAGAAGGGATATTATCATATGAGAAGTTCGCTTCATTTGGTTTAGTAAGGTATTTTATATATAAAAAAACTTTAGCGGATGAAGTTTTATTCTCGTTATTTAATCATCTAAAAGAAAAAATAATAAAGGATCAGATTAAACGATTAGTGGCAATTATCATCCGTAGTGATGTTGTAGAAGTGTTTAAAAAATTAGGTTTTGAAGAAGTAAACCCAGATTACTTTTTTATTGAAGAAACTAACATTTTAAATACAAATTTTCATGATGCATATATTTTGACAATAAATTTACAATAAAAACACAAAATATTTGTGTTTTTTTATTTTAAAGAGTAGAAAAAAAAACGATTTTATGTTATAGTATTAAGGATAGAGAGGTGTCGAAATGGTTATTAGTATTGGTAGTGACCATGGTGGTTATTTATTAAAAGAAAAAATTGTTAAGTTTTTAGAACAGGAAGGCTATACTGTTCTAAACCGCGGTTGCGATGGATTAGAAAGTGTAGATTATCCTTTATACGGAATGAGAGTTTGTCGTGATGTGCTAACTAAAAAATGTGATTTAGGGATTTTGATTTGTACTACTGGCGTTGGAATGTCGATAGTTGCTAATAAGCATCGTGGGATTCGTGCTGCGTTAGTTCATAATGCGGATATGGCGAGATTAACTCGTGAACATAACGATAGTAATATATTATGCCTTGGTGCTAAATATACTACTGAAGAACAAGCTTATGAAATGGTTAGGGCTTTTATTGAGAGTAAGTTTGCGGGGGAAAGACACCAACGTCGAGTTGATATGATTATGAAATTGGAGGAGAAACAATGGCAGGAGGAAAAGTAACAATCATCGACCACCCCTTAATTCGCCATAAATTGGCATTAATCAGGGATGAAAAAACCGGAACTAAAGATTTTAGGCAAACAGTTTCAGAAATTGCGACCTTAATGGCTTATGAAATTACTAGAGATTTACCAACTAGAGAAATTAATATTAAAACACCGGTTGCATCGGCTGTTGCACACACCCTAGCTAAAGAAGTTGTATTAGTACCAATTTTACGAGCTGGACTTGGAATGGTTGAAGGAATTAGTTCACTAATTCCAACTGCAAAAATTGGACATGTTGGTTTGTATCGCGATGAAGAAACTTTAGAACCACACACTTATTATGCTAAATTTCCGGCTCACATTAAAGAAGCCAAAGTATTACTACTCGATCCAATGTTAGCAACTGGAGGAACAGTATCAGAATCAATTAAAATCTTAAAAAATAATGGGGTTACCGATATAGTTTTCGTTGGTCTAGTTGGAGCTCCTGAAGGAATTAATCGTGTTCATACTGATCATCCAGATGTTGATATCTACCTTGCTGCATTAGACGAAAAACTTAATGAATGTGGATATATTGTCCCAGGGCTAGGAGACTGTGGAGATAGATTATACGGAACGAAGTAGTAACAATGAAAAAGGAAACACGCAAATCCTTACAACTGTTTGGCCGACTTTTAAATGTTGGGTTTTCAGTATTTATAACGATTTTAATTGGTGTAGGATTGGGTATTTTATTAGATAATCATTTTCAAACTAATTATATAAAAATAATAACTATTATCGTTTTTACGATCATTGCCATAGTTAATTTCTTTATTGAGATTTTAAAGGTGAAATAAATGCAAGAAAATAAAATTGAACGCCAAATAATTTTTTATGTTTGGATTTATGCGATACTAGTAACATTGATACTATTAATATTTGATTCTAAATATTCAATTTATTTTGCTTTAGGAACATGTGCGAATCTATTTGCTTACACAACAACAATCAAAACCGCTGATCGCGCTATACTTTTACAGAAAATTGGGAAAAATCCTAAAGGTATGGTAGTTGTTACAGGTATTAGCAAAATGGTACTTTATGCAATAATTTTGACTTATATAGGATACACAGCTCAAAAAAATCAACGTTCAATCTTAATTGACGTAGGAATTACTGCCTTTGGAATGTTGTCAGTTAAAATAATGATACTTTTTAAACATCTTGTAATTGACAAAATAAAAAGTAAAAGGGATAATAAACAACCAAAGGAGATTAATCATGAATAAAATATGGGAATATTATGTTAATTTATCTCCAAGTATTAAGGGGACAATTATTCTAACAATTATATTATTAATATTTTTAATTATTATTAATTTCAAACTAAGAAATCACAGTGCTACTAAAACACCTACAGGAATAATTTTGGTAATAGAATGGTTAGTGGATTCAATTAATAATTTTACAAAAGGAATGATGGGAAAATATTGGAAGTTATATGCACCATATTTTTTATTCCTAGCGATTTTTATCTTTACAGCTAATATTTCCGGGCTAATTGGATTAACTCCCCCAACATCGAGTCTTTCTGTAACATTAACACTTGGTTTTGTAACATTCTTTATCATTCAATATACTGGTATAAAAACACGGGGAATGATAGCGTATTTAAAAGACTTTGTCTCACCATATCCATTCTTATTACCATTAAATATCATTAGTACAGTAGTTGTTCCTTTTTCACTTGGCTTTCGTTTGTTTGGTAATATTATGAGTGGAGCTATAATACTATCATTATTCTATTTATTCTTAGATTGGATAGCAGTTATTGTTACTCCACCTTTACATGCAATATTTGATATTGCCTTTGGTTTAATTCAAACATTTGTATTTATGATGATTTCAGCAATGTTCATTTCTGGTCAATTGCCAGAGGAAGCATAGAAAAAATAAAAACACGAGGAGGATATTATGAATTTATTAATGGTTTTCTTACAAGAAGTTGTTCAGTACAATAAGCATTTCGTAGAAGGATTAGCAGTAATCGGTGCAGGCATATGTATGGGTATTGCCGCATTAGGTCCAGCAATCGGACAAGGATTTGTTGCTGGAAAAGCAATGGAAGCAATTGGACGTCAGCCTGAAGCAGCTGGACAAATTCGTTCAACAATGATTCTTGGTCAAGCTATTGCTGAAACAACAGGTATTTATGCATTATTAGTCGCGATTTTATTAATATTTGCGGTATAGTTAGTTTATTTTTGATAAAAATGGAGGCGATTTTTATGATGGCTAGCATATCCCAACAAATTAAAGACATAGTAAATAATGGCATTGAAATTCTTGAAAAAGGCTTTGGGACTACGCTAGAATCAATGCTTATCCAATTAACAGCAACAATTATCTTAATCCTAGCAGTTAGATATTTATTGTGGAATAAAGTAACTGCTATTTTAGAAGAACGAAAAAGATTAATTGAAGCGGGATTGGTAGCCAAAGATGAAGCACAGGCAGAAGCGGTACGTATTCAAGAAGAAAATAAACGTTTGTTAGAAGAAGCTAAAAAAGAAGCACAAGAAATAATTGAATCCGCCAAAAAACGAGGATATAGTGAAGCTGAGCAAATTATATCTGAAGCTAAACAACAAGCAGAAAATGAGTTAAAACGTGCCAAAGAAGCCATTGAAGCTGAAAAAATTAAAGCTGAAGATTATATTTCAGAACAAATTATTGATACAGCCTTTTTATTAAGTCAAAAAATTCTTCAAGAAGAACTTGATCCACTTAAACATCAAGAACTTGTAAATAATTTTCTTGGGAAAATGGAGAATAAATAATGCAAAAGGAATTAAGCTTTCAATATGCTAAAGCATTATATGAATTAGCTAATTCAAATCATCAAAAAATTTTAGAACAACTTGATGTAATTAATCAAGTTGTTAGAAATAATGAAGATTTCTATAAGTTTTTAACTCATCCTAAAATTGATGATGAAGATAAAAAGGCTTTAATTAAAGAAACATTTATTGATTTTGAGCACCTGATTATTCACTTTTTATATGTATTAATCGATAACAAACGAATTGATTATTTGGATTCAATAGTCACGACTTATCGAAATATGTACTATGAAGAAAAAAATATTATACATTGTGAGGTTATTAGTGCTACATCACTTTCTAATGAGAACATAGAAAAAATAAAAAATGCCTTGTGTGCAAAATTTAATAAAGAAATTTTGCTTGATGTTAAAATTAATCCTGAACACCTTGGAGGATTAATTATTAAACATGATGACCAAGTTTTAGATGATAGCATTTTGACTAAAATGGGAAACATTCGAGAACATTTAAAAAACAGGAAATTGAGGTAATGCGATGTCAACACTAAGAGTAAAAGAAATAAGTGCTTTAATAAAAGAGCAAATAAAAAAATATTCCGAGCAGTTAGAAACTGCTGAAGTTGGAACAGTAGTCAGTGTTGGTGATGGAATTGCCATTATCCATGGACTTTCCAACGCAATGTATGGCGAATTATTAGAATTTCCTGGTGGTATTTACGGAATGGTTTTAAATCTTGAAGCTAGTTCCGTTGGGGCAATCCTTTTTGATAATACCTCAAGTATTAAAGAAGGTGACACTGTCAAGAGTACAAAACGTATTTTAGAAGCGCCTGTTGGAGATGAACTAATCGGTCGTGTCATTAACCCTTTAGGCCAACCTCTTGATGGTAAAGGACCAATTAATGTAAATAAATATCGCCCAATTGAGAAAAAAGCAATGGGAGTTATGAGTCGTCAACCAGTTAAACAACCATTGCAAACAGGTATTAAAGTTCTAGATGCTTTAATTCCAATTGGTCGGGGACAACGTGAGTTAATTATCGGCGATCGTCAAACAGGTAAAACTGCAATTGCCGTTGATACAATTATTAATCAAAAAGATAAAAATGTAATTTGTATTTATGTTGCTATTGGACAAAAAGAATCAACTGTTAGAACAGTTATTGATACTTTGATACGTCACGATGCTATGAAGTATTCAATCGTTGTGACCGCTTCCGCAAGCACACGCGCTGCATTACAATACTTAGCACCATATACAGGAGTGGCGATTGCGGAAGAGTTTATGTTACAAGGTAAAGATGTTTTAATCGTTTATGATGATTTATCAAAACATGCGGTGGCCTATCGTGAATTATCACTATTATTAAGACGACCACCTGGACGTGAAGCATATCCAGGAGATGTATTCTATTTACATTCTCGCCTACTAGAACGAGCTGCTAAATTAAGTGATGATTTAGGTGGCGGTTCAATTACAGCATTACCAATTGTAGAAACACAAGCTGGCGATATCTCAGCATACATTCCAACTAATATTATTTCCATAACTGATGGACAAATCTATTTACAATCTAATTTGTTCTACTCAGGTGTTCGTCCAGCTGTTAATGCAGGTCTTTCTGTATCGCGAGTTGGAGGATCAGCCCAAATTCCGGCAATTAAAAAATTATCTGGGACTCTTCGAATTGATTTAGCAGCATACCGTGAATTAGAAGCATTTGCTCAATTTGGTTCAGACTTAGATAAAGCAACGCAAAAGAAATTAGAGCGAGGAAAACGTACAGTAGAAGTATTTAAACAATCATTATATAATCCATTACCGGTTGAATATCAGGTAGTTATTCTTTATGCATTGGTTCATGGATATTTGGATGATATTGAAGTTGATCAAGTAAATCGTTTTGAAAAAGATTTATATTTATATCTAGCAAGTAATGAATTAGGACAAGAAATTGTTCAAGAAATTAAACAAACTAAGGATTTACCAAGTGCAGATAAAATGGATAAGCTGTTAAAAGAATTTAAGGCACAATTCTAAGGGGGTGAAATCCTTGGCTGTTTCAATGCGAAATATTAAAAACAAAATAAATGCTACTAAAAAGACATCTCAAATTACTAATGCAATGCATATGGTTTCCGCCTCAAAACTTAAACGTTCGGAGTTTCATATTAAGAATTATGTGCCGTTTGTAGAAAAGTTGGAGGAATTAATTAGTAATTTGGTAAACACAAAAGAGGATTTTACTCACCCATTACTAACAAGCCGTGAAGTTAAGAGAACATGCTATATTGTTATCACATCAGATCGTGGCTTAGCCGGACCTTTTAACAACAATATATTCAAAAAACTAACTCAAATCATTAGTAAACATAAAAGTAATGAATATGTCATAGCACCTATTGGTGGACGTGGCTATAATTTCGTCCGCAAGAAAAAATACAATATGTTAACAAACGAATTAATTTTACTTCGTGATGATATTAAACTTGAAGATTTACGAAATTTAATTACTAAAATAATTGTGATGTATCTTAATGAGGAAATCGATAAAGTAATCATCATATATAATCATTTTATAAATACATTAATTCAGCGTGTAGAAACAAAAGTTTTATTGCCAATAGAAAATAAGTTTACTGAAAAAAGTAATGAATTTTATATCTATGAAGGCGGAATAGATTCAATTCTTGATACAGTTCTTCCATTATATATTCAAGGATTAATTTATGGTTATGTGTTAGATTCAAAAGCTAGCGAGCATGCTGCAAGAATGACAGCAATGAAAAGTGCTACTGATAATGCGAATGAGATTATTAGTGAACTCGAATTATTATATAACCGTGCTCGTCAAGCTGAAATAACATCTGAGTTAACAGATATAATTGGAGGAGCTAATGCAGCAAACACAAATTAAGGAGAGTACCATGAATAAAGGTGTAATTGTTCAGGTAATTGGACCAGTTGTTGATGTTCGTTTTGATACTGGGAAATTACCGAATATTAATAATGCGTTGATTGTTCAAAATAGTCCAAATGAAGATGAAAAGTTAGTCTTAGAAGTGGCTTTGCATATTGGCGATAATATTGTCCGAACAGTAGCAATGGATGCTACCGAAGGATTAAAACGCGGTATTGAAGTGATTGATACGGGAGTACCAATAATGGTGCCAGTAGGGAAAGTAAATCTAGGCCGTATCTTTAATGTATTAGGTCGACCAATAGATGGCAAAGAACCAATTCCTGCTGATACATTACGTTTACCAATACATCGCGAAGCACCAAAGTTAGATGAATTATCTTCTAAAGTTGAAATTCTTGAAACAGGAATTAAAGTAGTCGACTTACTTGCTCCTTATATTAAAGGTGGAAAAATTGGATTATTTGGTGGAGCAGGGGTTGGAAAAACTGTATTAATTCAAGAATTAATTAATAACATTGCTACTGAGCATGGTGGAATTTCGGTGTTTGCAGGAGTTGGAGAACGAACACGTGAAGGTAATGACTTATATCTAGAAATGAAAGAGTCTGGTGTTCTATCTAAAACAGTGATGGTATTTGGACAAATGAACGAACCACCAGGTGCAAGAATGCGTGTCGGACTAACGGGGCTTACTATGGCAGAATACTTCCGTGATTATGAACATCAAGATGTATTACTGTTTATTGATAACATTTTCCGATTTACTCAAGCTGGTTCGGAAGTAAGTGCCTTACTTGGACGTATGCCATCAGCTGTTGGTTATCAACCAACATTAGCAACTGAAATGGGCTTACTTCAAGAACGCATCACTTCCACAAAAAACGGCTCCATTACTTCTATTCAAGCTATCTATGTTCCAGCCGATGACTATACAGATCCAGCTCCAGCGACAGTATTTGCACACTTAGATGCGACTACTAACCTATCAAGAAAGATTGCGGAAGAGGGAATTTATCCTGCTGTTGACCCATTAGCATCAACTTCGCGTGCTCTTGATCCATCTATTGTTGGTCAAGAACATTATGAAGTTGCTCGTGGAGTCCAACAAATAATTCAACGCTATAATGAATTGCTGGATATTATCGCTATACTTGGAATGGATGAATTAAGTGACGAAGATAAATTAATTGTTCATCGTGCTCGTCGTATTAAATTATTCTTATCACAAAGTTTCCATGTTGCTGAACAATTCACTGGACAAAAAGGAAAATATGTTCCAATAAAAGAAACAGTACGCGGATTTAAAGAAATTTTAGAAGGACGCCACGATGACTTACCAGAAGAAGCCTTCCGTTTCGTTGGAACTATTGATGAAGCCGTCGAAAGAGGTAAGAAAATTTTAGAATCACTTCAAGGTGAGGATAATGCTTAATGTTAGCATTGTTACCCCTAATGGAGTAGTTTTAGAAGATGAATTTTATTCTGTGGTTGCTCAAGGAGATAACGGACAAATAGGAATTCTTCCAAATCATGTTCCAATTATGATGAAAATTAGTAAAGGGTTTGTTCGCCTACGCAAAGATGACCATGTAGTTTATGTATCAATTTACAATGGAGTTTTAGAACAAAGTAAAAATAAAGTTACTATATTAGCTCAAGATGGTCATACCGGAGCAACCTACGAAGAAGCAGAAGAAAAACGCTTAGCCCGCCTAAAAAGTCGTGATGATGAAAATAAACGTTTATTAGTTGACTTTGTTGGTGCGGAAAATGAATTAATAAAAAGTATTAAAGAAGCAAGTCAATATAAGATATAAAAGAGACTCAAATGAGTCTCTTTTTGTTTTAAAAAGTAGGAATTATTATTAAATATTATAAAATATATGATTATTTAATTAATGGAATTTTAAAATATATAGTAAATATCATCATTTTAAAACGAATAATATATTATACATTAATTTTTATTAAATAAATTACTCGACTGTAATTAAAAACAAATATTTTAATGAAATATAATGTTTGTAAATATATAATGGTAATCAAACTGTAAAATTGAACGCTATTTCACAAGTTATATTTTAAAGAATATTACCAAATAATAGTTTTAAAATCACTCTTTCTTCGCATAATATAAAGAGGAGTGATTAGATGATTATATTAATTTGTTGTAATGATTCCTTTTCTACATACACCTTTCGTAGAAATTTAATACTTAACTTGATGAAGAAAAACCATCATGTCTTTGTTGTGTGTAAAGGAGATCATTATTTAAAAAAACTAGTTGATGAAGGTATTAACGTTATTGAAGTTAAAATGAATAATACTAGTAAAAACCCTTGGCATGATTTCTTACTATATTTAAAATATCGCCAAATAGTTAAAATGGTTAACCCTGATATTATTATAAATTATACGATTAAACCCCATCTTTATATGACCCTTGCCGCAAGACATTACAACATCAAAATTATAAATTTTGTTCCTGGAATTAGTAGTATGTTATATCAAGATACCCTTGCCAAAAAAATTCTAGTTCGATTCTATCGGTTTGTTAGTCGCTATACATGGGGTTATATTTTTTTAAATCAAGATGATTTATTTGAATTTAAGTTTCAAAAAATTTTAAGGGCTCATAATAAAACTTTTGTTTTGAATAGTGAAGGCGTTGATTTAAACGTCTATCAAAGGTGTGAGATTATGGACTTTAATAAAGTGAAGTTTTTATTTGTAGGAAGATTAGTTAAAGAAAAAGGGCTTTTAGAATATCTTCAAGCCGCCTCACTTATTAAGCAAAAGTATGACGATGTAGAATTTTATATTGCAGGGCAAATGTATGAGAAATCTGGTAGTACAATTAGTATGGATATTATAAGAGAATATGAAAAAAGAGGAATAGTTAAATACTTAGGTTTTATAGAGAATATGCCAGAATTATATAAACAAGTTCATGTTGTTGTTTTACCATCTTATCGCGAAGGTATGCCAATATCTTTAATTGAAGCTTTAGCCACAGGAAGGGCTATTATTGCTAGTATGGTTCCAGGTTCGAAAGAGTTAGTTAAAGAAAAGTTTAATGGCTTTTCGTGCCAAGCTCGTGATGTTGAGTCATTAACGAAAGCAATGATTAATTACATTGAACTAAGTAATGAAGATAAACATAGTCTATCGCATAATGCTCATCAAATGGCAAAGAATTTTGATGTAAATGTGATTGTAGAAAAGCAATTAGAGATACTAGAACTAAGATAATATGGAGAAAATTAGAATTGCTTTTGTTATTTCTTCACTAGAAATAGGTGGGGCTGAACGAGTTTTTTTAAACTTAGTCCAAGCTCTTGATGATAAAAAATATATTAAGAAAGTTTTTATTTTAAAAAAAAATTATAATACCCCATTTGATTTAGAGTTACAAAAAAGCGGAATAGACTATGTTTACATAAATAAAAAAACTCGATTATTTTTCGATCTGTTTGCCCATCGTCGATTATTTAAAGAATTATGTCAGTTTTCTCCTCATATTATTCATAGTCACTTAAAAGTGACTAACTACCTAATTAAATATAAATTATATAACAAAAAAACCAAATGGATTCATACTCATCATACGGATGTATCTAGTGAAATTTATTTATTTCGAAAGTTAATAATAAAATATTTATATGCTAAACATTTAATATTACCCATTTGCGTATCAAAAGCTGTCAAAGAAAGTTTTTTAGAAACTTTTAAACTTACAAATATTGATATTAAAGTAATTTATAATGGTATCAATATTGATGAGTTTTATTACTCAAGAAAAGAAATGAATAACGATCGATTAATTATTACACACGTTGGTAGATTTGCTAAAGTTAAGAACCATCGTTATTTAATTAAGGAATTTGCTAAATTTTTTCGTACTCATCAAATGACTCACCTTAATTTAATTGGTGAAGGTAAAGAAAGAGAAAAAATTCAAAAACTAGTTAATTCATACGGTTTACAAAATGTAGTAACATTTTATAATTCCAATGTTGATGTATTTCAAATATTAAAGAAAAGTGATATTTTTGTATTAAGTTCATTTTATGAAGGAAATTCTTTATCTATTTTAGAAGCAATGGCCAGTGGTTGTGTTGTACTTGCTAGTGATGTGGGGGGAAATGGAGAGATTATTGAAAACGGAGTAAATGGATATTTGTTTAAGTTACGACCAAATCGTTTATTTGAAAAATTAGTTTACTTAAATAATAGACGAGCTTTAATATTCTCACTTAGTCAAAACAATAACTATAAAGTTCAAGAATATTCGATTAATAAAATGAAATTAGCATACGAGGAAGTCTATATTGATTATGAATAAGATCAAAGTGGCTTTTTGTGTTAGTTCATTTCGTATAGGTGGAGCCGAGCAAGTAGTTGTTAACTTACTTAAAGAGTTAAGTAAAGATTTATTTGATATTAAAATTTTCGTTCTAGAGGGACAAGCTTTTTCTAAGTTAGAAGATGAAATAAAAATATTAAATCTTGATGTAGTATATTTAAATAAAAAAGAAGGTTTATGTCTGAAAACAATTTGGAAATTGTATCAAGCTTTAAAAAAGTTTCGTCCAAATATTATTCACGCTCATTTAGGCGGTGTATTGTATTCGTTATTATATGCTTATCTAAATAAAGTAACGATAATTCAAACAGTGCATACCGATCCTTTTTATGAATATAAGAAATTGAAAAGAATTATATTGAAATTTATGTATCGCCAAAAAGTTATTATTCCAGTTGGAGTATCAACTGAAATTAGTAATAAAATCAAAAAACTTTATAACTTATCTTTTTTGCCATATGTTATCCATAATGGAATTAATTTTGCCTTGTACAAACGACCTATTCATCGTACTTCCATTTCTACCATCGGTCATATAGGTAGATTAGAAGAAGTGAAAAATCATTGGATGATTATATCGGTTTTTAGCATGCTTGTAAAAAAATATCCTAATTTACATTTATATTTAGTTGGTAGTGGGAGTAAAGAAGAAGAAATTAAACAACAAATTAAAGATAATTGTCTTGAAAATAAAGTAACTTTATTAGGACAAATTGATAATGTACCAATAGTTTTACAAGCAATTGATTTATTTTTTATGCCTTCCTATTATGAAGGATTACCCCTAGCTTTAATTGAAGCTATGGCTAGTGGTTGTGTTATTGTTGCAAGTTGTGTTGGTGGTATTAAGGATATTATAAAAGATGATATTAATGGTTATTTAGTAGATAATCCCTATGATTGTGAAAAATTCTTTTCGCAAATTAATTATCTAATCAATCATAATGAAAGAGTCCTAGAAATATCTAAACAAAATATAATAGATGCTAAAAAGTATAGTATAGAACAAATGGGAATGGCATATCAATCATTATATTTAGATGTATTGAGCAGCAGGTGAAACAATGAATATAATTGAAATTCTTGCTCAATTTTATAAAACTTATCAAATAATAAATTATTTTCTTTTAATTTTACCGGTACTTTTTTTACTTTTTAATCAAAAATATTTATATTGTTTATATGTTATTTCAATAGTCAGTAACTTGCCATTAATCTTTATTAATTATTTTAGTTTTTCTTATGAATTATATTTAGGAATCCTAATCATTTTAGCAATTATTAAACATTTAATTTTTAACCGGGAAATTACATTTAAATTTAATAAAGAATCATTATTGTTGATTTTATTTATCGGATTGATTTTAATAAGTCATCTTGGATTTTCCATAATTAATTTCAATAAGCGGGAATATTTTCAAACCATTTATGCTTACCTAAGCAATTTGTTTATTTTATTTATTTTTCTTTACTTTATTAAAAATAGTTATTATAAAAACTTAGTTATAAAATCTTTTTTTATTGGAACTTTTATTTTAGCATGTTCAGTTGTATTAGAATTATTTTATAATTATTATCGTTTAAACATCATTCATGGTCGATATGGTGGTTTAATAATAGACCCTAATGGTGCCGCATTTGTTTTGAATATAGGCTTTTTATTATCTTTTTACAAGGAACGATACTTTGTTTCATTTAATCTATTTATTAGAGTAATATTTCGAATTGTTATTTTTATGAGTATTATTTTTACAGTATCGCGCTCAGGAATAATTATCTTAACATTTATTACTTTAGCAATTCTTGCTTATTATATTGCCAGTAAAGAAGCATATAAAGTCTATATTACAGTGGGTATGATTAGTTTAGGAGTACTGTTCTTTCGTCAAAATGTTATTTCATTTGTAATGGAATTAATGAAAATGGTTGATTTAAAAAGGTTAAGAGAATTATTAATAATTCCAGATAGTAACATCTCTCCGCCAAGTGATAACATACCACCAGTAATTATTGATCCGACAACAAGCGGACGTTTACAATTATTTTTAAATTCTTTAGTAATAATTAGACAAAATTTATTATTCGGAGTGGGAATTGGGAATGTTCCATGGTATATTGATCCAATTAATTTACAAAACTCTCACAATTTATGGTTACAATTAATCTTAGAATCTGGAATATTGATGAGCATCAGTTTAGTCATATTTTGTATATATTTATTAATCTACATTTTTAATAAAGGATTTAAAAATAAAACTATTTTCGTAATAACATTAATAGCATTTTTAATTGAATCTTTTTTTAATCATAATTTATTAAAACTTAATTTAACCTTCCTCGTTTTAGCAATTATCATTTCTAGTAATATTTTAAGTAAAGAGCATCGTATTAAGATCAATCTTGTTTTACCGTTAAAAATCTATAAAGAAAATCAAGTATTACTTAAAGCCCATAATCTTGAACAAAAAGACTATCAATATGAATTTAGTATCATTACGCCAACATATAATCGGGCTAAAATTATACCGAACTTATATAATTCACTTGTTAAACAAACCTTAAATAATTTTGAATGGATTGTTATCAATGATGGATCAATAGATAATACTAATGAAATAATAAAATCATTTGCATCGGAAAACAAATTTAAAATTACATTAATTAAGCAAGAAAATTTAGGAAAACATATAGCGGTAAATAAAGGGTTAAAAATAGCTAGGGGAAAATATGTTGTGATTGTAGATGCGGATGATTATTTAAAAGAAGATGCGTTAGAAAAATATTTAAAAATGTTTAAAAAGGCACTTCAAAAAGAAAAGTTTATTTGTGGTGTAGGGGGCTTAAAGGCCGATGAAAATAATCAAATTATTGGCACATTTCCACGTTTTACTAACAATATTATTGCCAATAATATTGAAAGAGAAAGATTAAGATTATCTTTGGATAAAGCAGAGTGTTTTTATCGTGATATATTACAGGAATATTATTTTCCAGTATTTGAAAATGAAAAGTTTTTAACAGAAAGAATTCTATGGGACAAATTAGCAAGCGATGGATATTATATAGCATATTATCGTGATATCACATATATTTGTAAGTATCTTGATGATGGATTAACCAGTAAGGGAGTTTTAAAATTTATTGATAATCCATTAGGATATGCATATTTTATTAGCTCAGTAATTAGATACGATTATCCAATATCTAAAAGAATTTATCATTTAGGTTCATATGTTAATATTATGCAAAAATATTATGATGTTACTATTAAAGATTTAGCGATTGCTTGTAATGGAAATAAATTTGAACTTTGGGGTTATAGTAAAATTCATAGAGTATTAAAATCTTTAGTAAGGAAAAAGAATAAAGATGAAAGACAAGAGTAAGCAATTTTTGAAAAATCATTTTAATTTAATATTATATATCATTCTAAATGTCCTAACATTGCTTACCAACCTTTTAGCAACAATTAAACTAACTAGTCTTTTTTCAGTTAGTGAATATGGAAATTATTCTTTAGCCATATCATTTATTAGTTTAGTAATATTGCTAGGGATTAATTGGAGTGCATCGTCAATAATATATGTGGGTGTTAAAGAAAATGAACAAAGTAATACATTAAGAAAAACATTAACTGCAAGACTCATTATTGTTTCAATAATGAGTTTAATTGTTATTAGTCTTTTAGTAATCTTACACAAAAAAATTAATTATTATTTAGGAATTGATGCTCTATCAATTATTTTGTTTTATTATATCGCCAATATTTTTATAACAACTATTACAAACTATTTGCTTGCCATCAAGCGTCAATTATTGATAACTTCCCTAGAATTAGTTGGTACTGTCCTATCTTTAATTTTATTACTAACTAATGAAATTACCATTGCTAAAGCTTTAGTATTTAATATTATCGGCCAAAGTGTTGTAATTCTAGGTATTTTCTTTTTTAGAAAACAAGATCTTAAGTTAAATCAGTATGATAAAAAACACCTCCAAGAAGTTTTTAAATTTTCAAGAGCCCAATTTTTAGGATACACTGGAGGATATTTTGTTAACTATGGTACAACCTTATTAATTAATTATTATTTAACAAAAGAAGAATTAGGTATTTATAATTTAAGTTTTCGTCTTTTTAGTAATGTAACTGCCGTGACTTTATTACTAAATACTTTTTATGCTTCGAGTGTAGTGGCAATGATTCATAAAAAGAATATTCAGGAAATTAAACGTTATTTTTATCAAACACGACCAATATTAATCTTTACCTATTTCTTAGGGACAATTAGTTTGTTTTTTATAGGACCGATGTTTATTAAATTAATTTTTAAAGAAAAATATATTTTATCAATTAAACCATTTCTAATTTTTTTACTTGCGAATATTCCGATGAGCATCGAAGTATTTTATGTTTCCGTATACAATAGCCTAGAAAAACAATTAATCTTACAAATAGTTATTATAGCACAAGCTTTGATTGCGTTTGGGTTGATGGTTTTTCTAATTCCCAAATATAACATTTATGGAGCAGTAATTTCAATTGTAATATCTTACTATATTAAAACAATTATTAGTTTTTTATATCTAGAAAGAAAAATTTATTGTTTATTGACAAATACTAAAAAGTGATATATAATGACACTAGCAACTAAATAGATGTTTTTGGTGTTTTTAAAACATAACAAGGAATTGGGTGAAAATCCCAAGCTGTCCCAGCAACCGTGATGAGGACGAAATCTAGATAACCACTGTATTCGAAAGAATATGGGAAGGCTAGAGAGTAGGATGAATCTAAGCCGGTAGACTTACCAAAAACATTAAAAAATTCTCCTGGGGTTGGGAAGAAAAAAAGTTTCTTTTTTGTATTTGTCCTAACCTTTTTTGGTTAGGTTTTTTTTCTTTCCACAGGACTAACGTAGTTGCAAAAAAATGGAAAGGAAAGGAAGAAAAGTATGCAAAACAAAACCAAAATTATTTTAAGTGTAATTGTCGGGATAGTTGTAATTTGTGCTGTTATTATTACTACTATTTTACTTACTAACAAATCGCAAGCAAAATCAGATGGGTATATTACAATAATTGTAGTTGATGAAGAAGGTAAGGAAATAGTAAATAAAAAAGTTGGCTTTCACAAAGGGGATACCTTTGTTAGTGTATTAGAAAAGAATTTAAATATTACATTTGAAAGTCATCCTGATTTTGGACGTTTCATAGTTTCTATTGAAGGAAAAGCACAATCAGGTAATTATTTTTGGACATATACTCGCAATGATGAACAAACCACAACTGGGGTAGATTTACAGGAGTTTGAAGATGGAGATGTATTTAGATTTTCATTAATATCATGGGGATAAAATGAGTCTTAAAAAATTAACTCTTTTAGCTGTCTTGGTGCCCTTGGTTGTGGCCCTAGAACAAGCTTTATCGTATTTACCAAGTGTTCAAGTTACTACATTGTTAATTGTTATAATTAGCACAAGTTTTGATAGAAAATATAGTTTGCTGGCTGTTTTTGTGTATGTCACATTAGATAATATTTTAGGTGGATTTACTTTTCTATATCCGTTTATGCTTATTAGCTGGTCACTATTTTCTCTAACAATAAATCGTTTTAGAAATCATAACGAATTAGTCCTAGCAATCATATCGTTAGTCTTTGGATTAGTTCATATGATTATTTTGGGAATACCTAATATTCTTATTTATAAACTAAAATTAATAGCTTATGTAGTTACTGATATACCATTTACAGCGATATTTATGTTAGTCAATTTTTTGACTGTTTTATGGTTATATTCACCATTAAAAAAAATCATTGATATGTTTTTAGAATAAAATAAAAAACTTTAGGATTATAAGTTCCTAAAGTTTTTTTCTTCTATCCGTTTTTTAATGCGCTCAACTAATTGTTTTGGAACATATTCAGAAATATCGCCGCCAAAAACAACTAATTCTTTAATGGAAGTACTTGATAAAAATAAATTGTCTTGAGATGGGAATAATAATATTGTTTCGATATTACTATTAATTTTACGATTAAATTGGAATAAAGTCATTTCACTTTGATAATCAATAAAATTTCTTAAACCTCGAATAATCACATTTGCCTTTCTCTTTTCCGCATACCTAATCAACAATTCGCTCGTCTCTTCTACAACCACATTATCTAAATGTTTAGTGACTTCTTTTAACATTTCAACTCTTTCAGTGGGAGTAAATAATGGTTGTTTTAAAATATTTATTGAGACGACAACATATACTTTGTCAAAAAGACGAGATGCGCGCTCGATGATATCTAGATGTCCGTTAGAAATTGGGTCAAAAGATCCTGGATAAACAGCTATTTTCATTTTTTTCATACCTCATTTTCTTGCTATATATTTTAGTATATAATATATTTTCCATTCTTTCAAGTTTTTTATACGGTCTACTTGCATTATAGATAGAAATTATCTATAATGGTAAAGGTGGTAAAATATGAAATATGATATTCAAATATGGTTTTTTATTGTTTTTTTTCCGTTAATTCCAATAGTTTTTCGCACTTTAATGGCCATTGATGTTAGTAAAATTTTTAAAAAAAATAGTGTATGGGAAATTAGATTACTATTTATGTTTACTAGTATTATTATCGCATTTTTGGTTTCAGAAGCGTTCATGCGTTTTTTAGAACGTTTGGTTAGTTTCTTTGGATATTAACAAAAATTACTAGTATAAAACACCTCAATATTATTATTAAAATGTATAAAAAAATTGTCATAGTTAATAATAATCTTGAGGTGATTAAAGTGAAGAATTGGCTAAATAAGATTTCACGGGAGAAACTACAACGTTATCTCTTTGTTGGAGTATTAGCTTTGGTATTTGTGGCGTTTTTTATCTCGCTTAGTTTAGTAAAACCGAATGAAAATACACCTCCATCAAATAATGATCCTGAACCACCAGTTGATGATCCGATTGTAGAAGAGTATGAAGTATTAAAAAGTCCGGTTTTAGGTGACTTAGTTATAGTTCGTAAATTCTATAATCCAAATTCAGAAAAAGAAGATCGTTTAATGTCACTTTATAAAATTGGAACTCGTTATAGTACTTCAACTGGTGTTAGCTGGGAAAAAGAAGATGGTGAACCATTTGAAGTATATGCCAGTTTAAGCGGAACAGTTAAATCTGTCCGTTCAGATAACTTATATGGAACTGTTGTTGTTTTAACTCACGATAACGACTTAGAAACACATTATATAAGTTTAGGCGAAGTATATGTATCTGAAGGACAAACTGTTAAACAAGGTGATAAAATCGGCATAAGTACCGTTAGCAGTTATGATAATTTACGCAATCATATTCATTTTAAAGTTATCAAAAAGAATCGTTTACTAGATCCATTAACTGTTATTGGTAAAAAAATCAATACCATAGAGTAAGAAAAAAATCTTTATCGTGATGATAAAGATTTTTTAAATATTATATTAAGTTTACTTATAGAGAAAATAACTATAAATTCACTAATTAGAACACCGCTTATTAAAATACTTAATAAAGTATAAGGATTAAAAGAAATTAAGAAGTCAATTAAATATTTTGGTTGAAAATAAATGAAGAGGAAGATTGCTAAAATTAGCAAGACGATACTAATATTATTAAAATAAATTGTGAACACATTGAATAGTCGATTAGTGATGATTTGCATTAAAAATAAGTTAATAAAAAATATTGTAGATAAATCAATCGTAAAGATCTTTAAAAAAGTAAATAAATAGTATTCTCCAACAAATATCAAAGTATTGATAATTGCTAAAATGAAGACATTCCAAAAATCACAAAGTAAATAAGAGACACGATCAATGTTAATATTTAAAAAAATATTAACATTTTCTTTTTTTTCATATATACCTAAAATTGCTTGGAAAAAGCAAATACTAGGTATTAAAACATATAAAAATAACGAATTTATTTTAGATATAAAATAAAACACGCTTCCAATGATAATTAATATTAATAATAATAAAATTTCGATAAATCGGTATGAAAAAAAGTGGAATTTTAAAAAACTAATTTTCTTCATTAACTAATCCCTTTCTTTTCCCGCAAGTTGATTAAATGAACAAATACTTTTTGGATTGGGACTTCACTCATCTTAATTAAGTATTTTTTATATTTGCGAATATCATCTTTAGTTAATTTTTGATGAATACAAACATATAAAGTATTACCACGTTCTTCAACACCAATAACTTTTATTCCGGATATTAAAGAGCGTAGTACTTCGCTTTTACCACTTAAGTAAGTAAAGTTTTCCTTCAACTCTTCTACAACAAAATAATCAATTAATTTTCCATTATCTAAAAATAGTACCGTATCAATGGCAAATTCAATTTCGTCAATATAATTAGTCGTTAAAATAAAAGTGCGTGGATATGTTTCGAAATGTTCATATAAAAAATTGAAAAAGTCAAAACGATCTTTGGCATCAGCATCTTTAACTGGTTGGTCAAAGATGGTCACATTAGCGCGGCTTGCCAATCCAATAATTCCAATTAAAAGGCTTTGACGGTCTTTTTCAAGATTTCCAAAATGTTCTTTTGGGTTTATTCCAAAATAATTAATTAATTGATAAGCATATCCATTATCCCATTTAGGATAGAAAGTTGCCATTAGTTTAAGGATTTGTTTAATTGAAAAATGTTTTGGAAAGGTTAAATCACTTGCGATAAAACAAATCCGATTATTGACTTGGCGATTTTTATATAATATTTTACCATCAAGATAGACAGTTCCCTCAGTTGGTAATAGTTGACCGGATAACAATTTTAATAGTGTTGATTTTCCAGATTTTCTACGTCCGATGATAGCATAAACCTTATGGTCTAGAAAGTTGAAGTTAAAGTTTTTAATGATTGATTTGTTACCAACTTGATATGATATATTATCGCAAACTATTACTGACATATTTTTCTCCTTTCCAAAGAAAATATCTAAAATTAATATACACTTTTTTACGGCAAAAGTCAATTAAATAAAGAAGTAACAAAATTTAAAAAAAGTTGTCCTCTTTCTCATAAAAATGGACTTCTTGCATAAGATGTAGTAAACAATATAAGGAGGAAGAGGATGAATTTAGAAATAAAACAACGAGTTTTAGAAATAGCTGATATTTTTTTAAGTGAACGAAGTACAGTTCGTGAAGTGGCAAAACGGGTGGGATGTTCCAAAAGCACAGTTCATAAAGATTTAACCGAACGTTTGCCAGAAATTAATCGGCAACTGTTTGAAAAGGTTAAAGAATTACTAGAATATAATAAATCGATTAGGCATATTCGTGGAGGAGAAAGTACTAAACTACGTTATTTACAATTAAAAAGTAATAATTAAATGCTATGGTAGATTCCATAGCATTTTTAAAATGTGTAATATTCATTTGGTAAAACTTCAATAGATATTTTATCTTTGGTGATATTAATTAGTTTTTCTATCAAATTATCGATTTCTTCGATTGGAACTTCAATCGACAAACTCACCCACTCTGAGAAAGTCTGATTAAACATTTGATATTTAGAAATCAATTTCATAATATCATTATGAAATTGATAATCGAAGGTAATATTAACTTGTTTTACTTTAAACAATTTTTTTAATGTTACTTTGGATAATGTTTGTGAAACACTTGAACCATAGGCACGGATTAATCCACCAGCCCCTAGTTTAATTCCCCCAAAGTATCGTGTTACTACGGCAATCACATATGTTAAATTATTTTTTTGTAAAACATTATATATCGGTAGACCAGCAGTTTGGCTTGGTTCTCCATCATCACTATTTTTACTAATTTCACCGTTAGGACCGATAATATATGCATAACAATTATGAGTAGCATCGTAAAATTTTTTTCTAATTTTTTGTAAATAATCATTTGCTTCATCAATAGTTTTTACTGGTGCTAAATGACAAATAAAACGACTCTTATTAATAATAATTTCATTTATATATTCTTGATCAATTGTATACATATAATCACCTATTCTTATTATAACTTAAAGCAAAAGGAATTGCTAGGACAATTTTTTTGATAAAGAGTGGAAAAAATAAATTAAATATTGTATAATAACAATAAAGACGGAGTTTTTACAAAATATTACATATAAAAAATATAAATGGAGCGTTATTATGGAAATGGAAAAAAAGTTTGAAAAAGGTCGCGAAATAATAAAAACTCTAATAAATGGTGGATTTGAAGCATACTTCATCGGAGAATGTGTCCGTAATACAATTATGGAAATCCCCTTTTCGCAAATCGAAATAACTACTAATGCTCTTCCTGAAGATATTGAAGAGATTTTTAACTTTACTAAAGTAATTAAGACCGATGAAGAAACAATCCTGCTTTATTTTGGCGATGAGTATTTAATCACTACTTTTTCGAAAAAACATAACTTTCCAGATAAAAGAACTCCAAAAAGCAAACATTATTCAAAAAATTTGTTAGATGAATTAGCTTGTCGCGATTTTACGATTAATGCTTTAACAATGAGTCATAATAAAAAAGTAACGGATGCTTATTTAGGATTTGAAGATATTAAGAAGAAAACTATTCGGACAATTGGAAATCCAAAAGTTCGTTTTGAAGAAGATCCAGCCCGTATTTTAATTGCTATTAGTTTAATTAGTCAATTAGGATTTAGAATTCATAAAAAAACCCATAAAGCGATGAAAGCTAAGCGTAAATTACTACATAATGTTCCCCCTCGCAAATTATACACTACATTTAAGAAAATAATCGAAGGAACATATTCACGCCGTGCTTTTTCATATCTATACGAATATGGCTTTCATAGATATTTACCATTTAAAAAAGGCATTAGACAACTTGCTAAACGTCGCTTTAAAGTTAAAACAATTGATGAATTTATTGCATGTTGTGCGTTAGTCGATGAAAAGTTTAATCCAGAAATAATTGAAAGTGCTGACAATAAAGAGTTTTTGTATAATGTTTTAGAATTTGCTTATCGTTATCCAAAATTATCTTTTAACGATTATGACTTGTTTAAATATGGACTAAATGTAGCTTTAACAGCTAATCGGGCAGCGTATTTAGCTGGTAAAAGTAAAAACTATGCTAAAAAAATTAAAAAACGTTTTGATAACTTAGTTATTAAAAATGTTGATGATTTAGCATTTTCTAATAATCAAATTTTAATGTTGGCCAATGATATTCCATTAGAAGATGCTTATAAATTAATTGATGAAGTATGTGAGCAAATTTTAATTGGCGAATTATTAAATGAAGAAGATCAAATTAAAATTTATTGTATAAATGCTTTAAAGAAAAAAGAAAATAAAGAAGACACACAAATTGAAAAAACTTCTATTGAAAATCAAATACCAATTGAGACAATTTCAACTGATTTTGATGTTAAAGAAGTTAGCCATGAAGAAGAAACTTTTGTCATTCCAGAACAAAAAATCGAAGAGTTGGCTAGTGCTGCAACTGAAAGTGAATTAGAGGAAAATTTACTTGAACATGGACAAGTAGTTAAGACATATACTGAAATGAAAATTAATCTACTTGAAAAGAAATTGCTTGAACAAGAACGTTTATTAAAAGAAAAAGATGAGCGTTTATATCAATTAGAAAAACAAGCGTTACAACAACGTTTAAATTTAGATATTGATAGAATTGTCCAACAAAATCTTGAAACTTTGCGAGAACTAAATTATCTAGATACAACTTATAGTGAGAAGATAATGCTTGGACGTGAATTACAAAAAGTTTATCGACAATTTTTATCAAGTATTGATGAAAAATATCGAGAAATTTTAAGTGAGGATAAAGACAATGAGAAAGATTAAAGACTTTATGTATGGTGAGGATGTTGAGTTGTTTGCTAGATTATTTGATATTTCTATTCGCTCCACTTCCGCAAACTCCGAATATGCCTCATTAAATGCCTTTGATGGTGAGGATGTTGTGGAAGCGAAGATTTGGGGGATCGATGAACAAAAGAAAAGTATATTAAAAAATGATGAAGTATATTTTATAAAAGGAAAATTACGTGAATATCAAGGTCGCCCTCAATTAATCATTTCAGAATTACGATTAGCAACTGAAGAAGACAATATTGACTTAACACAATATTATGAATTTGCAAAATTAAGTGAAGAAGAATTAAAAGAAGAAATATTTGGGTATATAAACAAAATAAGTAATCCCTTGCTTAGAGGAATTACTAAAGAATTAATTACCATTTACCAAGATCGTTTCTTTACTCATCCCGCGGCGGTAGTAATGCATCATAATTATCATTCGGGCTTAGCTTATCACGTTTATTCGATGTTAAAACTAAGCGATGGTATTTTGAATGTTTATCCATTTTTAAATAAAGACCTATTATATTCAGGAATAATTTTGCATGATTTAGGGAAAACATTTGAATTAAGTGGACCAAAAGGAACAGAATATACTTTAGAAGGGAATTTAATAGGCCATATTACTTTATGCGTGAATGAGATTTATCGTATTGCTAGTCAAATGGGTGTAGAAAAAAGTGATGAAGTTTTAACTTTAATGCATCTAGTATTATCGCATCACGGAGAATTAGAATATGGTAGCCCTAAAGAACCGATTGTTGCGGAAGGGGTAGTGATACATTTTTTAGATAACCTTGATGCACGCTTAGCAACTTTGGAAAAAGAATTATCACGTACTAAAAAGGGCAAATTTACTGACAACTTACCTATTTTTGATCGAAAAGCCTTTTATAATCCTAACATTAAATAGAAAAACGCGATTAGGCCTATTTTCCTAATCGCATTTTTATATGTAAGTTACTTATAGATAAATGCAACTTATCCAAAAGGTCTTTACAAGGGTAGTTTACAATAGTAAAATATAGTTGTCTTATTCAAGAATAAGACATTATCTGCTATTGACCCCCCTGTTTAGCAGATCTCTCTTTCTTATTTCCTACTATTATCATTTTGGAAAGGTACCTAAGTCGCCCTTATTAGGTACCTTTTTTAAAAATTAGTACATCCAACTAGCCCCAATAATTACTAGTAGGATAAATAAAACTAATATTAAAGCAAAGTTATTTCCACGGCGGCACATTTTATGCATCTTCATCCCCCTTTCTATGTTTGGTCATTATATAATATAAGAGTTTATTGTAACTTGAATTTACAATTGCCTAAAAAGTTTATTTATATATTGAAATTTATTTTAAAAAATGATATTATATTATTGTTTAAACCACTTAAACTAGCAGATAACAATTAAGGAGTGAAAAATATGAACAGTTCATCAATAATGAAGCGTACTCTTCCCTTAATAATTGCTTTAATATTAATTATTGGGATTGCTTTAACTTTAACTCTAACTTCTAAGAAAAAAACTGCCCCAAAAATTTCAAATCCTGATGAAGCATTTTTAACATATGAAGATTTAGTAATAAAAAACAAAGATGCATATAATATTTTAAAAGTTAGATACGGCTATTCAACAACATTAGATTTAATTGACCGTCATTTATTAAAAAATGTCAATGGTAAAAATTATATTGATGCAATTACTGAAGAACAATTAAAAAAAGCATTTAAAGATAAATATGGATTAGATCTTGATGAAGCTGAAGAAGACAAGCTTGAAGAATTGTTTGACGAGATTTATTTTGATACTGGCTTAAAAGGACAAGCTGAAGTCTTTGAAATGCTAAAATTAGAATTAGCTAAAAAAGAATATACAAAAGATATGATTCGTAAAGACCAAGAAGAACATGATGCGGATGAAGATCGCGAAGAAAATTACTTCCCAGAAAGTGATTACAAAACTCAATTAAAAAATAATTATAAAGAAGATATCGCCGCTATCGTTGTTCCGTATACAACTCAAAATGAAGTAGAAATTGCTTTACGTCAATTAGGTATTAAGCAAAGTCAAGATAAGAAAAAATGGGTGAAAGTTGTAGAAGGAGATCCGGATGCATATGGTGATCCTTTAACTATTGAAGAAATTAAAAAGGCATTTATTGACTTATATAACTCTGCTTATGCTTATAAAGTACCAACTTACCCAACTAATCAATTAGTTTTACAAGAGGGCGTTCATTATAATATCGTTGATGGTAAAATTGTTTTCAATCATAACAATTTCGATCATGATTCAAAATTAGTATATACTCAAAAACAAATTGATAAATTAGGTCTTGCCACATTATTATATGATGATTTAGTGGGTGTGCAAGATGCAGAAGATTTAGAAAATGCGAAGTTCTATACATATCAATTTGATAGAATGTATTCTGGAAAATATTATTTAGTATTAAAAATTGCTAATGCTGCTAAAAATGAACTTGATACAGTATTAGAAAATGGTTTAACAATAAGGGAAGAAATTACGAATAAATTTATTGACAATAAAACAACAAACGATCGTATTAATAAAGAAATTGCTAAATTACGTAAAGCTAATAATTTAGTCATTTATGATCCATTTATTTCACTAAATTATTCATTACAAGTTAGTGATTATAAACAAACTAAAAAAACTCATAAAACTATCGTAGCTAAAGTCGATGGACTTGAAATTACAGCAGATATGTTATATGAAGAATTAGTTAAATTATATGGTGTATCATACTTTAGCGATCGTATATTATATTATTATGTATTACATTTAACTGAATACAATGATTTCTTTGATCCAAAAACAGACAAGTTGTTAACTAAAGAAGCTCGCACAAAATATAATGATGAGTTTGCGGAATTTAAAACACGCATTAAGCAAGAATATGCACAATATGCATCATATATTACAATGGAAGAATTCTTGATTAGTTCATATAATGTTCAAACAATTGACGAACTAAAATATTTACTATTCTATCGTGATATTTTAGCTGACTTTAGAAAAGGATTTGCAGATGTTGAGAAAAACTGGGACAAATATGAAGAATTAATGAACAAAAAATATGAAGAATTCTTTGAGGTCCGTGGTATTCACTTATTAATCCACATCCAAGATGATGAAGGTAATATTGTTGATCCAGAAGAATGGACAGAATATCAAATCAATCTTGCTAAAGAATTAACTCAATTAATTAAACAAACATTGAAAAAAGAAGTTACTGGAAGCAAAACATATGCAACAATAATGTCTAGAATTCAAGATGACTTCAACCGTTCACCACGTCTTGTGGCTGGATATGATGTTGACTCTCCACAAGCTAGACCATTAGACGATCCTGATGCATTATATCCAGAAGTTGATTACCGTTATTCAAAATTTAAATCAGCTGGATTTGTTCTAAAATATGAAGATTTAGGAACAATTACTCCAGGACAAATGGTTAAACCATTTGAAGAAGCGGTAAGATATATGTGGAAATTAAATGATGAAGAAGGCCATCATGGCGATGGTAAAGCAAGAATGTATGATAATCCTGATAAACCATACATTCAAACAGAATTTGGCTTCCACATCTTTGTAGCAACAAACACTGTAGATTATAAATATGCGGATAAAGAAAATAAAAAGCTTCCAACTAAAGAGCAAGTATTAATCTACATTAAAGCTACTGAAGGTGTTAAAGGAATTTCTAAAGAAGAAGAAAAACAAATTCAAGAACAATATAAAGCTTTATCAGAGGACGTTAAAAACGCCATTGCGACATATTTCATGCCAATCTATAATGAATTTAAAGGAACTACTAGTGATAGCGGTCAAATGCCTGCTAACTATGCAGATATGTTCTTAATTGAAGCAATTAAGAATATCGTTGAATCTACTAATATTACTTTCGCAAATGAAGAATACCGCGCTAGTTTAGTATACTATCTAAATAAAAAATATGAGTCATCTCAACGTTCATTAACTTACAAATTAGAAAGCGATAATTAGTAGTTAGGTGGTAGAGTTAATCTACCACCTCTTTAATTATCTTTGTTTTACGTAGTGATGATTAGTTGAAAAAAACAGCATAATAATGTATAATTAAGAGATAAAACACCAAACGAGGTAGGAACATGAAGTTTTGTGTATTAGCAAGTGGAAGTAAAGGAAACTTAACATATATTGAAACAAATAATACTAAGATTTTAATTGATGCGGGGATTTCATATCAAGAGGCTAAGAGAAGAGCACAAAGCAAAAATATTGATTTTGATGAAATCCAGGCCATATTTATTACACATGAACATTATGACCACGTGGCATATTTACCAACTTTTTTGAAAAGAACACAAGCAACATTATATATTAATAAGAAAAGTTTGATTAAAATGAATGGTCAAATTTTAGAAAAATTAAACGGTCATAAAGTTCGTTTTTTAGAAGCTGATCAAAGTATTACAATCAATGATATTGAAATAATACCATTATTATTATCACATGATAGTGCTAATTGTTTTGGTTTTCATTTTGTCAGTCCAACTCACAAATTAACTTACGTGGTAGATACTGGTTTTGTTCCATTAAAATATTTTGAATTATTAAGTAAATCTGATGCTTTTATTATTGAAAGCAACCATGATATTGAAATGTTACATGAAAGTAATCGACCAATCGAATTAAAACGACGAATTTTATCATCTTCAGGTCATATGTCTAATCGTATTTGTTCCCAAATAATTAAAGCAGTGATCAATTCTAAAAATCAATATGTGGTTTTAGCTCATTTAAGTGAAGAGGTAAATACCGAAGAAATAGCTTTACAAACATTATTTTCTATGGTTGCTTTACCAAAAAACACAAAGATTCTTGTAGCTAAACAATATGAACCATTAGATTTGATAATATTGGAGTAATGATATGATTAATATTATTTGTGTTGGGAAAATTAAAGAAAGGTATTTACAAGAAGGAATTAATGAATATTTAAAACGGCTAAAACCATTTTACGATATTCAAATTACTGAAATAAAAGAAATTACAACTAATGATATAAGTAAGAATATTATTGAAGAGGAAAAATTAATTTTAAGTAAAATAAAAAATAACGATTATGTTATTACCTTAGAAATTGAAGGGAATAATCTAAGTAGTGAAGAATTATCTAAACATTTAAATTCATTGCTTACTTATCATAATAGTGATATCGTATTTGTAATTGGTGGGTCATATGGACTAGGTGAAAATATAAAAAAAAGAAGCAACTTTGCCTTATCATTAGGGAAAAACACATATCCACATCAATTAGTTCGATTGATATTTTTAGAACAACTATATCGCAGTTTTATGATTATTCATAATACGAAATATCACAAATAAAGGAGCGAAATTAATGAGTGTTTTTAAACTAAAAAGCGATTTTAAACCGACTGGGGATCAACCGCAAGCGATTGAAAAATTAGTCCGAAATATAAAAAACGGTGTTAGAGAACAAACTCTTTTAGGAGCAACTGGAACCGGAAAAACTTTTACGATTTCCAACGTCATTCAACAAGTCGGTAAAAAAACACTTGTATTGGCTCATAATAAGACTTTAGCTGGTCAATTATATAGTGAGCTAAAATCATTCTTTCCTGAAAATAAAGTAGAATATTTTATTTCGTATTATGATTACTATCAACCAGAAGCCTATGTTCCAAGTAAAGACTTATATATCGAAAAGGACTCAAGTATCAATGATGATATTGACCAAATGCGTCATAGTGCAGTTAGTTCGTTATTAAGTCATGATGATGTCATAGTAGTAAGTAGTGTTTCATGTATTTATGGTATTGGAGATCCAGATGATTATTTAAAAGGGATGTTGGTTTTAAAAGAAGGACAAGTAATTGAACAAAAAGAAATCTTAGAAAAATTAGTTTTAATGAATTATGTTCGAAATGATTATGAGTTTAAACGAGGAACATTTAGAGTCCGAGGCGAATCGATTGAAATAATTCCAACATATGAAAAAACCAATGCCATTCGAATTGAATTTTTTGATAATGAAATTGAACGCATTCGCGAAATAGATATAATAACTGGACGAGTTATAGCAGAAAAATCTATTGTAACTATTTATCCTGGTTCATTATTTAATGTTTCAGGTGATAAATTACAAGAAGCTATTCGTCGCATTGAACAAGAGTTAGAAGAACAAATTGCATATTTTAAAAGCCAAAATAAATTTTTAGAAGCCCAACGAATAGAACAACGAACTAAATATGATTTAGAAATGTTGCGTGAGATTGGAACATGTAGTGGGATTGAAAACTATTCACGCCATTTAAGTTTGCGTGAAGAAGGAGAAACTCCATATACTCTATTGGATTTTTTCAAAGGAGATTATTTGTTGATTATCGATGAGTCTCATGTCACCCTTCCGCAAGTTCGCGGAATGTATAATGGGGATAGATCCCGTAAACTAAGTTTAGTTGAATATGGTTTCCGTCTCCCATCCGCATTAGACAATCGGCCATTAACATTTGAAGAGTTCTATGAAAAAATTGATCAAGTTATATATGTCAGTGCTACACCTGGCGAATTTGAAAGAGAACGCAGTTATGAAATTGTTGAACAAATCATTCGCCCAACGGGATTATTAGATCCAATAGTAGAAGTAAGACCAACTGAAGGACAAATAGATGATATTGTTAAAGAAGTAACTGAACGAGCAAAACAAAATGAACGAACATTGATTCTTACTTTAACGAAAAAAATGAGTGAGGATTTAACGGAGTATTTAAAAAGCCTAGATATTAAAGTTGCTTATTTACATAGTGAAATTAAATCCTTAGAACGAATGGAAATAATTAGAGAATTACGACTTGGAGTATATGATTGTTTAGTAGGAATCAATCTTTTACGCGAAGGAATTGATATTCCAGAAGTTTCATTGATTTGTATTTTAGATGCCGATAAAGAAGGATTTTTACGAAGTGAAACAAGTTTAATCCAAATAATTGGACGTGCAGCCCGAAATGCCAATGGAAAAGTAATTTTATATGCAAATACAGTAACAAGTTCGATGGAACGGGCAATTTCTGAAACATATCGTCGCCGCGAAATTCAACATCAGTACAATCTAAAACATAATATTATTCCGAAAACAGTTTATAAAGAAATTAAAGACAGTATTGTAATTACTAAAGAAGTTAAAGAACAATTTGATAAGGTCGATTTAGACTTTTTTAATAAATTAAGTGTAATTGAGAAAAAAGAGTTAATTGCTAAACTAGAAAAAGAAATGAAAGAAGCATCAAATCGTTATGATTTTGAAGAAGCTATGATATTACGTGATATTATTTTTGAATTAAAAGTCGAGTTAGAAAAGAGGTGAAGATAATGGCTAAAGTTATAGTAGGATTAAGCGGGGGCGTCGATTCAGCGGTTGCCGTAATTAAATTATTAGAACAAGGATATGATGTTGAAGCGATTTTTATGCGTAACTGGGATTCAACTCTAAATAATGATATTTTAGGTAATCCAAACGATTTAAATGAAGTATGCCCGCAAGAAAAAGATTATATGGATGCGGTAAACGCAGCAAATACTTTAGGCATTAAACTTCACCGAATAGATTTTGTAAGTGAATATTGGGATAAAGTATTTACCTACTTTTTAGAAGAGCATCGTCGTAATCGTACCCCAAATCCGGACATTTTATGCAATAAAGAAATTAAATTTAAAGCTTTTTTAGAAGAAGCCTTGAAAATGGGGGCTGACTATATTGCTATGGGGCATTATGCCCGTGTAAAACATAATGGCGATGTTCAATTATTAAAAGGAATTGACAAAAATAAAGACCAAAGTTATTTCCTTTGTCAATTAAGTAAAGACCAACTTCATAAATCATTATTTCCACTTGGAGAATTAACAAAAGAAGAAGTTCGTCAAATTGCACATGAATATAATTTGTCGGTTGCGGATAAGAAAGATTCAACAGGAATTTGTTTTATTGGAGAAAGAAATTTTAGAGAGTTTTTAAAAAATTATATTCAAGCTAATCCAGGTAATATAGAGACTTTAGATGGACGAGTTGTTGGTCGTCATGAAGGCATCATGTATTATACAATTGGACAACGAAAAGGCCTTGGAATTGGTGGAGAAGGAGAACCATGGTTTGTTATTGGTAAAGATCCGAGCCGAAATGTATTACTAGTTGGACAAGGAGAAATGCATCCGCATTTATATAGCAATCGTTGTATTGTTACCGATGTTAATTGGATAGGGCCACAATTTAACGATAAATTAGATTGTTTTGCAAAATTTAGATATCGTCAAAAAGATAATCCAGTAACAATTCAATGGTTAAATCAAAATACCTTAGAAGTCTTTTATCCACAAACCATCAAAGCCGTTACTCCCGGACAAGCCGCAGTGTTTTATGACGGTGATGTATTGCTAGGTGGAGGAACAATCGATCAAGTATTTATGAATGATGAAAAGAGAAGGTATTAGATAGATGAAGAAGATATATGGGATTGTGAATAAAGTTACATATTATAACGAAGAAAATGGGTTTGGCGTAATTCGGATTAAACTGGATTATCATGATCCGGAAATGGCCAAATCCCAATCAATTCTAGTTTCTAATAATTTAGTAGTAACTTCCAATTTTTCGCGAATCCCAATTGAAGGGGAAGAATACATTTTCTATGGGGATTTTGTGAATACTAATTATGGTATTCAATTCAAAGCCAAATCCTATTCTCATCAAATTCAATCATCAAAAAATAGTATCATTTCGTTTTTAGCAAGCGATTTATTTAAAGGAATTGGTAAAAAAACTGCCACTAAAATCTATGAGACACTTGGGCCGAATTGTTTACAACAAATTATTGATAACAAGGAAGTTTTACATAATATTGATGGATTAAAAGAACAACAAAAAGAAACGATATATCAAGTCTTAAGAGATACATATCAAACAAATCAAGCATTAATGGAATTGTTAAACTTTGGTTTAACAATGAATATGAGTATAAAAATTATTAAAATTTTAAAAGAAAAAACTTTACAAATTATTCGTGAAAATCCATATCAATTAATTGATTTAGTTGAGGGAATTGGTTTTTTGCGTGCTGATCAAATTGCTTTAAAAATTGGAATTTCCAAAAACAGTCCTATTCGGATTCAAGCATTAATTGTTTATTATTTACGTATGTTTACTTATGCTAATGGGAATACTTATTTAGAAAAAGAAGAATTATATTCAAAGTTATGTAATTTAGTAAATAAAGACGAAGACATTTTAACCTATGAATTATTTTTAGAAAATATAGAAATATTATCAAAAAATAAACAAATAATTATTGATGAAGATAAACATATTTATGATAAATATGCTTATTATGCGGAAAAGACATTTTCAGAAAAAGTATATCAATTATTAAGTGCTGATGTAAATCCAGATTTTAATGAAGAATCCATTAATTCCGCATTTAAAAAAGTTCAAGAAGAATCACCGATCACTTATAGTCCAAATCAAATTAAAGCAATCTTAACTGCATTACGGGAAAATATTTCAATTATTACTGGCGGACCAGGTACAGGTAAAAGCACAGTAATAAAAGCTATTATTGAGACAATATTTGTTCTAGATAAGAGTCAAAAATATCGTAATAATATCGCATTACTTGCTCCGACTGGACGTGCCGCAAAAAGATTACAAGAAGTAACAAATTATCAGGCTATGACCATTCATAAGTTTTTAGGTTATGATCGTTCAGGAAGATTTCGCCATGGACCAGATTTTCCTGTTGATGCAAAAATCGTGATTGTTGATGAGAGTTCGATGATTGATATTTTGCTTGCTAGTCGTTTGTTCTCAGCTCTTTTATTAGGAACAAAAGTTATTTTTGTCGGTGATGCAAATCAATTACCATCAATTGGTCCAGGGCAAGTATTGCTTGATTTAATAAATTCAAAAGAAATTACCACAATAACATTAGATACAATTCATCGTCAAGCTGAGAATTCAAGTATAGTCCATTTAGCTCATGCCATTAATCAAGGAATGATTCCAGAAAATATTTTAGAAAAACAAGAGGATCGTAATTTTATTATTGTAAACGATCAAAAAATAATAACTAATATCGCAACAGTTATTAAACAAGGACTAAATGTCGGATTAGATTTAATTCGTGACATACAAGTTTTAGTTCCATTATATAAAGGTGAAATAGGAATTGATGCAATTAATGCTTACTTACAAAATGAACTAAATCCTTTAGTTGGCGATTTTGAAATTTCACACTTAGGACGTAAATTTAGAGTTAATGATAAAGTAATTCAACTTGTCAATCGCAGTGAAAAACAAGTAATGAATGGAGACATTGGTTATATTATTAGTCTTGATTATAATGATGGTAAATACCGTGGATTAGAAGTTATGTTTGATTTCGGTCCTGTATATTATGATATCTCTGAACTTGAAGATTTATCATTAGCATATGCTATTTCAATTCATAAATCACAGGGAAGCGAATTTGATTTAGTGATAATGCCATTTTCTTTTAAGTACTATATTATGCTAAAAAGAAAACTTATTTATACTGGAGTTACTCGTGCTAAAAAATATTTAATTATGTTAGGTAATCTAGATGCTTTGCGAGTAGGAATCACCAATATTGAAGAACAACGTAAGTCAAAATTAATTCAACGTATTAAAAAGTACTTCTCCGGTGAGTATCCAATCAGTACGGAAAAAATTTATCAATTAGATGATGACGATGATTTAATGGAAAAAATTTCACCTTATGATTTCTTAGAAAACTAGTGATAATATATAGTGTACTATTAAGTACACAATGCTTTAAACAGAATAGAGGTGTATTGATGAAACGAGCTTTATCATACATGATGATAGGAGCTTTAACATCTAGCGCGATGTGGTTATTTTTTCAAAATCGTGAGGACATCACAAGACAATTCAATCGCGCAATGAAAGAAAACAAACGTTTCTTTAACAAGTTTAAAGCAATGTTTTAAATGGAAATGTCTAACTAATATTTAGTTAGACATTTTTATTTTTCAAGTAAAATAATAGAGTTTGAAATAATATATGAGTGAAAAGGGGTGATAAAATGCAAAAGAAAATTTTAATTGGATTAGGTATTGCAATCATATTAGTATTAGGAATAATTATTAACCATAAAGATAAAAAGACACTTTATCCTGAACAAACATTTGATGAGAAAGCAGTGTTTAATACGCAGATAGTAGTTGAAATTAAAGGCGAAGTCAATCGTCCAGGTGTTTATATGATGGATATTGATGAGAGATTGTATTCTTTAATTAGAGTGGCTGGCGGACTTACAGGGAATGCGGAAATAGAGGGAATAAATTTTGCCCAAAAGTTAAGTGATGGCATGGTAATTACAATTCCCCGTAAACAAGATAATCAAGATCAAATTACTAATAAAATATCGATTAATCGAGCAACCATATATGAACTAATGACTTTAAAAGGGATTGGTGAAGCCCGTGCGAAAAGCATAATAGATTATCGGAATACTCATGGACCATTTACAAACATAGAAGGGTTATTAAATGTTCCAGGAATTTCTGAAACAATCTTTAATCAAATTAAAGACAACATTACCTTATAGATTAATAATTAATAATCTTATTTTAATTGTTATTGCAATTGTTTTATTATTTCTTACAATTCATAGTATTATATATTCAATATTTTTCGGATTATTTTTAATGCATTTATACAAAAATAATAGATTATTTTTTAAAATAACTATTATATTTATAATGATAACAATATGCTCTTATTACTATCATATTTGTAGACTTCCAACTGTGCAAAACATTATTCAAAGTGGAAAAGGCAAAGTCGTTCAAATAGATTACTTTGAAAAATATCAAAAAATTTATTTAAAAAGCAACGATGGAATTATCATTTTATATGATGATTACCATTTTTCCTTAAAAGTTGGATTAATTATTACTTTTACTGGAATTCCTAAAAAAGTATATGGAAAAAGAGTTTTTAAGGGATTTGACTATGCTAAATATTTACAACGCCAAAAAGTTGTTGGAATTGTTAACTTAAAAGAAATACAAATTATAGAATATAAGTTTGATTATCGAATTATAAGACAACAAATATATAACTATTTACACAAGAACTTTTCCAAAGAAAGTTTTCTATTTTTACAAGGAATTTTATTTGGAGATACATCATTCTTCGATGAAATATTTTATAATTCATTAATTGATATTGGAGTAATTCATTTATTTGCTATTTCAGGATTACATATTAAACTATTTATTAGTTTATTAACAAATTTTTTGAAGAAACTAAAAATTCATGAAAAACTGATTAATATCTCGGTTGCGGGGTTATTAGTATTTTATCTAATTATTACTTTATGGTCGCCCTCAATATTGCGAGCAAGTTTAATGTATTTAATAAATCGAATTAATAAAAAATATAATTTAAGATTATCAAGTTTAGATATTGTTAGCTTAGTGTTTATATTGCTGATAATTATTAATCCTTTATATATTTATCACTACGGATTTTTAATGTCATTTTGCGTTTCGATAATTATAATTCTATGTTCACCTTTAGTGAGTCATTTATCGTCACTAAAGCAAATATTGGTTATATCCGTTGTTACTCAAATATTGTCATTTCCAATAGTAGTTAATCTAAATTCAAAATATAATTTAATGTCTCCATTCGTAAATGTATTGTATATTTTGGGGGTAAGTTCATTTATCCTACCTTTCGCAATAATAGTATTTATTTTTCCATTTCTAGATTTTTTGTTTAGGTTACTTGTAATGATATTTTCTAGATTAACCATTTTAATTAATGAAAACTTCAGTATATTTATTAATTTTCCAAAATTTACAAATATTCAAACCATTTTATATGTTGGACTTATTTTTAGTATTTTAAAATTTTACTATAATCGTAAACTTCAAAGATACCTCATAGTTCTATTTATTGGATTAATTTTTATTTTAAGCAATACTACGTTTTTTAAACCCTATGGTTCAATTTATTTTTTAGATCTACACAATGGTGAGTCCATTGTTATTCAAGAGCCGTTTAATCAATGTAATGTTATTATTGATACTGGCGATGGAAAAAATAATGTAGTAACAAATTTTTTGTTAAACCACGGAATCAAAAGAATAGACTATTTAATACTAACCCATAATCATGATGATCACAATGGCGAGGCAGAACACATAATTCAAAACTTTAATGTAAAAAATATTGTGGTTCATAAATATGATAATAGTTATATTAGCAGAAACTATTCAACCATTAGAGTTCAAGAAAATAATAAAATTACTTGTGGAAAACTAAGTTTTGAAGTTTTAAATCCAGCTAATTATAATCAAGATGAGAATGATAATAGTATTGTATTATTTACAATAATTAACAACCAAAAATTTCTTTTTACGGGAGACATTACCAAGAATATTGAAAAGCAACTTATAACAAAATATAAACTAGAAATAGATATCTTAAAAGTAGCGCACCACGGTAGTAATACCTCTACTTCTTTAGAATTTATTAAAAAAACAAAACCTAAATATGCGATTATTATGAATGGATCAGTTGAAAAATTCAATTTTCCCCATCCTTCTGTCCTACACATATTACAAAATAATGATGTCACCACTTTTACTACAAAACAATATAATAGTATTGAATATCGGTATTTTTATAATGATAAAGGTATATTCTATTCAGTCCATGGAAAAATATAAATACGTAGTCCATTAAATGTTTTATTTTATTCAAAATAAAACATTTGATGAGTATATAGATAAAAGAATGCATAAAAATATTTTTATGCATTCTTTTATTTTAAAGATACATACTTTATGATATAATAATTTTGAATGAGAGGTGAGACTAAGACAATAAGGTCTTAGGGTATTATGAAAAACCTATATTTATTTTATGGTGAAGAGCCATTAATTATAAAAAACAAAATAAATAATACAATAAAGCAAATTCCTACAAGTGAATATAGTATAACCACGTACGATTACGAAGAAACTAGGATTTTTGATATTATCCAAGATGCTTCTATGCCTCCATTTTTGGTTGATTATAAAGTTATTGTTATAAAAAACCCTCATTTTTTTGAAAATCAAGAAATGCTAAGTGATCAAGAATTAAATAGTTTAAAACGATATTTAAATAATCCAAACGAATCAACAATCCTTATTTTTGATGCAGCAAATGTTAAGGTTGATAAAAATTCAACAATTTTTAAAATATTTATGAAAGTTGGTGAAGTGAGCCAAACAGAAGAGTTAACTAGTGTTGAATTAACTGGTTGGTTACGTCGACAATTGCAAACTCATAATATTACCATTAAAGATGATGCAATTAAATTATTTTTTAATATTGTAAGCAGAGATTTGTTTGCAGCGCAAAATGAAATTAATAAATTGATTAATTACGTTGGGCCTGGCGGAGTTATCACCACTCAAATAATCAATGATGTGGTCACTAAAGAACCGGAAAAAGATGTATTTTCTTTAACCAATGCTATTATTGAAGAAGATAAACAAAAAGTAATTAATATTTATCAAAGATTGATTAAAGATGGAAATAGTCCTAGTTATTTATTTAGTTTGATTGCTAAAACATTGCGGGAATTAATTATTGTTCAAGCAATGTTAGAAGAAGGATATAAGCAAGGGGAGATTGCAGAAGCGATGAATTATTCTAGTGGACGAGCATATTATGCTGTTAAAAATGCTAGGAGTATAAAACCTCAAGTAGTTCAAGAATATATAGAACGTTTAGGTAATTTAGACTATAAAATTAAAAGCGGGCAAATTGATATTAATACAGGATTAGAATTTTTAATCTTTGGATTATAAAAAAACATCTTTAAGAGTTTTTCTCTTAAAGATGTTTTTATTATATATGAAAATAAAAAAAAACATCTTTATTAGATGTTTTTTAATTAAGCAATCGAATTGATTAATTGTGATAGACGAGATTTTTTACGGCTAACAAAGTTTTTATGATAAATACCTTTTGCTTGTGCTTTATCTAATTTAGAGCATGCAACACTGTATGCTGCTTTAGCTTCTTCAAGATTTTTATTGTTAACAGCAACGATTACTTTTTTGATGGCAGTTTTTACTGATGATTTAAAAGCAGCATTTTGTTGTCTTCTTTTTTCGTTAGTAATATTTCGTTTCATTTGTTGTTTAATATTGGCCACAATTTCACCTCCGATGTTCGACTCAATTAATTTTACCAAAAACTTAAAAAAAATGCAATAAAAAGATTAAAAAAAGTGACAAGGGATACAATATAATAGGAGGTGTAACCAAAAATGGATAAAATTGATTTAAATAACTTTAATATTCGAACGGACTTAGCACTAGAAGCAATAGATTTATATAATTATAAAGATAGTAACGATATCAAAGAAGAAAAATATACTAAGGGGAAAGTTACAGTTACCAAAATCACAGTTGAAAAAGGTGCCGAAGAACATATTCATAAAAAGGCTGGTATTTACTATACTCTCGACACTTCCGCAATCCTCACCCATGATCATGATGATTTACTAGAAACTGAAAATGTGTTAACCGATGTTTTACGGGAAATATTAGAACATGAACAGATTAAACCGGAAAGTACAGGATTAATCGTTGGACTTGGAAATTATAATGTTACCCCGGATTCATTAGGACCAGTGGTTGTAGATAATGTTATGGTAACACGTCATATGTTCTTATTACAACCAGAAAGTATAAGCGAAGGAGTACGTAATGTAAGTGCGCTTGCGCCGGGAGTAATGGGGACGACCGGAATAGAGACGAGTGATATTATTCAATCGGTTATTGATAAAATTAAAGTTGATTATGTAATTGCTATTGATGCTTTAGCATCAAGATCTATTCATCGTGTCAATAAAACAATTCAGATTACTAATACCGGAATTAGTCCAGGTTCTGGTGTAGGGAATAAACGTAAAGAATTAAGTAAAGACACGTTAGGAATCCCGGTAATCGCTATTGGAATACCAACCGTAGTTGATATTGCTACAATAACCTATGATGTTATTGACTTTGTTTTACGATATTTAAATTATAAAATAAAAAATGATGCCAAACCAAGCAACTCTTTATTAACTAGCGGTGAAAGAGTTGCTTTAGAGGAAATTGATTTACCTACTCAAGAACAAGCTAAAGTATTGCTTGGGACTTTTGGTTCATTGAGTGAACAAGAAAAAAGAAGTTTATTGGCTGAAATACTTACTCCAAATGGATATAATATGATGGTTACTCCTAAAGAAATTGATATCGACATTGATGATTTAAGTAAAGTAATTAGTCGAGCAATAGATAGAGCAATTCATCCAATAGTTAATGATGCATAAATAAAAAAATTTGAAATATATATTTTGTTGAGGAGATGTTATGAAAGTATTTATCATTTTTAGTATCGGGATTTTTTCATTAATATATAACTTGATTAAATATAATTTTTTATCATTTTTACAAGAAATAGATTATTTCGTATTATGGAATCCAATATTTCATAGTTCAAATGGTAATTTTTTAGTTATATTTGATATGATCATTGGATTAATTTTTCTAATTAATCCTTATAATATGCAAAAAATATTATTGATATTTGGGGTTTGACTATGAAAAGATTTGTTAAAGGAATGGTAGTATTATTTTTTATTTTTTTAGCATTGTCTTTTGGTGTTAGACAGCAAACTTTCGAAAATGATTTTGAAGAACGCAAGAAAAAGTTTGAAGAAGAAATAGTTACTCCTGGAAATAATTATGAAAGTGATTTTGGAGATGAAGTTGTTGATCCAGGGATAATTAATATTATAGGTAAAAAAGGTGAACAAGTAATTGATAAGGTTTTTGAGATATCATTTAACATAATAAAGAGACTTCTCGAATAAAAGTATTCCTTTGCAAATACTAATTATTATTATATAATTAGTATTGGTGAGATTAATGATAAATGTTGTTATAGTTGGTGGCGGTGCTTCGGGAATTATGTGTGCACTCCACTTAAGTAAATTAAGTTCAAATTTTAATATCACAATCCTAGAAAAACAAGACCGAATTGGGAAAAAAATATTGGTTACAGGGAACGGTAAATGTAATTTAACTAATAAATATATTACTAAAAATAATTATAATCATCCGGAGTTTATTGATTCTCTATTAAATAAATTTTCATTTGAAGAATGTCAAAAGTATTTTTCTAAATTAGGTCTTTTATTTCAAACAGATGATGTAGGAAGAAGTTATCCATATAGTGAAAGTGCCAAAGCGTTTTTAGATTTGCTAATGTATCATTTAGAAAAGGGAAAAGTTAATATTAAAACTAATTGTGAAGTTATTGATGTTGTCCCCGCATGTAAAGGTTATCTAGTAAAAACAAATGATAAGGAGTATTTTGCGGATGTGATAGTTTTTGCTAGTGGTGGACAAGCAAGTATAAATTTTGAAAATAAAACTTATCAAATTTTACAAAAGTTAAACCATACAATAATTCCTATCTATCCTGGATTGGTGCCATTAAAAGTTAAAGAAAATTTAAAACATTTGCATGGTGTAAGGGTAAAAGCGCAAGCTAGTTTAATAAAAGATCATCAAGTTTTAACAATTAAAAATGGAGAAGTCCAATTTAGAAGCGATAGTTTATCCGGAATTGTTATATTCGAATTATCTTCAATTTATAATCGATTACCACAAAAGAACAATGTTTTCGTAAGTTTGGATTTAATGCCAAATTATACATCAGAAGAAATATATGATTTATTATTTTCCAAAAAACAATCAGGGTTTTCGAATGAAGAAGTATTAATTGGTTTATTTAATAAAATGATTATATGGGAATTAAATAACCGCATTAAAAACAAATCTAATTATTTAAGGGAATTAACAACACTTATCAAAGATTTTCGTTTTACAGTTATCAATAGTTATTCATTAAATGAAGCACAAGTTACATTAGGCGGTATTGATATTAACGAAATAACAACAAATTTTGAATCAATTTATCATCCAAATATGTTTATAATTGGTGAATTATTAGATATTGATGGAGACACTGGAGGATATAATTTGCATTTTGCGTGGTTAAGTGGAATTATTTGTGCAAATAATATATATAAGAAATTTTAATATTGTTTGACATTTATATTATTTACAATTATAATATAAATGAGCAGAAATTGGTCAAATTTTAAGAAATCAGGAGGAAAAAAATGAAAAAAGCAATTTTTGCCGTTTTGGTATTTATTTTAGGTTTAATGTTAAGTGGCTGTGAGAAAAAGACGTATGAGTACGCATTAGTTACTGACGTCGGAACAATTTCAGACCAATCCTTTAACCAAGCAGCTTGGGAAGGATTGAAAAAATTTGGTGATGAATTTGGTAAAACTTATCACTATTATCAACCAACATGTACAGGTTCAGGTTGTGAAGTTCAAGACGCTGACCGAATTCGCGCAATTGACAATGCAGTTAAAGCAGGGGCTAAAGTTATTGTAATGCCGGGTTATCTATTCGGCTCAATTATTGACCAAATGGCTGACAAATATCCAAATGTTAAATTTATTGGTATCGACGTAAGCAGTAATAATCCAAAAGACAATGTGAAAGGAATCTTCTTTAAAGATTATGAATCAGGATTCCTAGCTGGTTATGCAATCGTTAAAGATGGAAAAACTAACATTGGATTTATGGGTGGACAAGCTGTTCCAGCAGTTGTACAATATGGTATTGGTTATATTGCTGGGTCTATGTTAGCGGCAAAAGAAAACAATATAACAAACTTTAAATTCCCTGAAAACCGTTATACATATTTAAATGACTTCCAACCAAAAGATACACATAAAACTTTAGCTAAAACTTGGTATGAATCTGGAGTTGAAGTCATTTTCGCATGTGCTGGTGGTGCTGGTCTTTCAGTTCATGACGCCGCAAAAGATACTAACAAATTAATGATCGGTGTTGACGTAGACCAAAGTTTCTTAGAAAAAGTTGTCACTTCCGCAATGAAAAATATCGCAGATGCAGTTTACGAAGAACTAGTTGCGATTAAAGATGATAAATTCCAAAGTGGAACAATTACTAAAGGTGTTAAAGAAGGCGGATCTGGTCTTCCAATGAAAAACTCAAGATTTACAAGTTTCAATCAAACTCAATATGATGCAATTACTAATAAAATTAAAAATGGAGAAATCACTGTTCCAAGCACTTATGATGAATTAGTTACATTCTTAACAAATCTAGGCTATAGTGCTGGCGATTATCCATCTAGAGGACTTGTAGATCCACAACAATAAAAATAGTTTAAAAAACTGAATTATTGGGAGGATTCACCCTCCCATTTTTTAAAAGGAGAATTGTTATGAGTTATGTCGTAGAAATGTTAAATATTACGAAACGCTTTGGAAATTTAGTTGCAAATGATAATGTAACTCTTCAAGTTAAAAAAGGAGAAATCCACGCGTTATTGGGGGAAAATGGTGCTGGTAAGTCGACATTAATGTCCATTTTGTTTGGGTTGTATAATGCGGATGAGGGCATTATTAAAATTAATGGTCAAGAAGTACAAATAAGAAATCCTAATGACGCTAATGCTCTTCGAATTGGAATGGTTCATCAACATTTTAAATTGGTAGACGTATACACTGTATTAGAAAACATTATTTTAGGGCAAGAGTCTACTAAAAAATGGTCATTTTTAGATTATGAAAAAGCTCATAAAGAAGTAAGTGAGTTATGTGAAAAATATAATCTAAAAGTTGACTTAGATAAAAAAGTCAAAGACATTACCGTCAGTATGCAACAAAAAGTAGAAATTATAAAAATGCTATATCGAGATGCAGATATTTTGATATTTGATGAACCAACAGCAGTATTAACACCTCACGAAATTGATGAATTAATGAAAATCATTAGAGGATTTGCTAAGGATGGCAAAACAATCATCATTATTTCTCATAAATTAGATGAAATAAAACAAATTGCTGATCGTTGTACTATTCTTCGTCGCGGAAAACTAGTCGGAACTGTTAATGTCGCTGATACAACGATAGAGAAACTTGCGGAAATGATGGTTGGTCATAGCATAAGTTTTAATGTCGCAAAAAAACCTGCTGAGCCAACTAAGCCACTACTTGTTGTTAAAGATTTGTCACTATATAAAGGTGATAAAGAAATCTTAAGCGATATTAATTTTGAAGTGCGTGGTGGTGAAATTGTTGGAATAGCCGGAGTTGATGGAAACGGACAAACTGAATTAATCAATGTTTTGACTGGTTTAACTAAATGTCAAAAAGGACAAATAATATTTAATGATGTTGACGTCACTAGAAAATCTATTAAGGAAAAGTATGAAATCGGAATGGGACATATTCCAGAAGACCGTCAAAAACATGGACTTGTATTAGATTATCCACTTAGTTATAATCTAATTCTTCAAAGTTTTAAAAAGCGACCATTCCAAAAATATTCAATTTTACAAGAAAAATCAATATTTGAACATTCAGAAAAATTAATCGATAAATTTGATATTCGAACATCTAATCGTTCATATACTCTTACAAGAAGCATGTCGGGTGGAAATCAACAAAAAGCTATTATTGCTAGGGAAATGTCCCGTGAACCAAATGTGTTATTTGCGGTACAGCCAACTAGAGGATTAGATATAGGAGCTGTTGAATATATTCATAAACAGCTGGTTGAACACCGTGATAAAGGACATGCTATATTACTTGTTTCATTTGAAATTGATGAAGTGTTAGATTTATCTGATCGTATTTTAGTTATGTATAATGGAAAAATTGTTTATGAAACAACTCCAGCAAATACTAGTGCTTATGAATTAGGATTATATATGACTGGAGCTTCTGGCAAGAAGGGAGTGAATTGAAATGAATACAGAAAAAGTTAAAAAACGATTTACTGACATTTTTAATGCCTTCACTCCTAGTGTAATTTCTATTATAGGTGGATTATTAATAGGCTTTGTTATTTTATTTATTGTTAGTCCTGGAAGTTCTGGTCGTGCATTTGGAACGTTAATTGCTGGATCATTTTTAGGTGGAATTTCAGGTATCGGTGATGCTTTATATAAAATGTCAGCAATTACCTTAACCGGATTATCTGTTGCATTTGCTTTTAAAACAGGTTTATTCAATATTGGTGCTTCCGGTCAAATGTTATTTTCAGGAGCAGTAACAATTGTTGTTGGTCAAATTAATGGAATCCCGCCTTCCATACATTGGTTAGTAGCTTTATTAGCAGGAACACTAGCTGGCGCATTTTGGGGATTTATACCTGGATTATTAAAAGCATTATTTAACGTTAATGAAGTTGTTGCTACAATAATGATGAACTACACAGCTGTTTCAACTGCTTCACTTCTAATGGTAAAAGTAGCTCATCGTGATGCTACAAACTATGCCAAAGTTAATCAATCGGCATATTTACCAAAAATGGGACTTGATAAAATTTTTAGTCATACACCAATGATTGATATTTCTATTTTTATTGCGATTATTGCGGCAATTGTCGTTTACTTTATTCTAAATAAAACCACTTTAGGATTTCAATTAAAAGCTGTTGGATATAATCGCGATGCTAGTAAATACGCTGGAATTAATGAGAAAAGAAATATCATAATTTCGATGACTATTGCAGGGGCATTAAGTGGTTTAGCCGGAGCAACCTTCTATTTAGGTGGCACAAAAATGGGAACTGCGCCAAACTTGATTGGTGAAGGATTTATTGGTATCACAGTAGCTTTACTTGCCAATAGTCATCCACTTGGAATCTTAGCCTCAGCATATTTCATTGCTCATTTATCATATGGTGGGTCAATGATTGTTGGATTAGGTTATTTTGGTGAGATTGCTTCAATTGTTACCGCGTGTATCGTATACTTTATGGGAATTGCGGTAATATTACAAAATAATGCTAAACGAATTTGGGATAAGATAAAGGAAGCAACAGTTAAAATAAAAAATATAAAGGTTAATGCAACAACCAACAAGGAGGGAGACTAATGCAACAAGTAATTGAAATTATTAACAATTTAATCCACTCAGCATTTTTATCCATCGTTCCACTGTTGATTGTTGCAATGGGGGCATTAGTGTGTGAACGAAGTGGGGTTACTAACATTGCCTTAGATGGAATTATGTTAATGGGAGCCTTCATTGGATTTGTCATAATATCTAGTCTAGAAAAAGTAATGCCTGCTTCAAGTGCCCAATTAATTTATATTATTGGAATAATTGGCGCAATGATAATAGGTGGCTTATATAGTTTACTACATGCATATGCTGCGATTAATCTAAAGGCCAACCAAATAATCTCTGCAACCGCTCTTAACTTGTTCGCCCCAGCGGTAATTGGCTTTTTGTTACTGTCAACTTTAACTGGCGGCGATTTAATTCGAGTTGAATATCATTATTTAATCCGTGAAATACCAGTATTAAGTAAAATTCCAATCATTGGACCACTTTTATTTAAAAATGTTTCCATTGGTTTATATATTGCAATTATTGTGTTTATCACGGTAACAATTTTCCTATATAAAACAAAACATGGTTTTAGATTACGTGCTTGTGGTGAAAATCCACATGCAGCAGATTCACTAGGAATTAATATTTTTAAATATCGTTACTTTGGTGTGTTTGTTTCTGGGGTTTTTGGTGGCCTTGGTGGCATACTATTTACAATGCATAATATTGGAACATTCCAAAGTTTTAATGCCACAGCTGGATTTGGCTTCTTAGCTCTAGCTGTTCTAATCTTTGGTGCATGGCGTCCATATCGGGTGTTGTTTGCGGCATCATTCTTTGGATTAATGAGAGCAATCGCGTCAACATTCGTTACTCCAGCCATTCCAAAACAACTATTTGATATGTTCCCATATGTTATTACATTAGTTGTTTTAGCATTATATTCTAAATCAGCTGTTGGTCCAAAAGCTGTTGGCGAGATTTACGACAAGGGTCGTAGATAGGAAATTATTATTTATTAAAATATAAATTTTGATTGCGTAAAACTCTAGGTAACTCCTAGAGTTTTATTTATTTTTAGAAAGATTTTGAAAAATTATCGGAAGTGTTTACTAATTTTGCAAAATATTGTATAATACAGGTATAACATCTCAAGCAAAATGAAAGGTTAGGTCTTAATATGAATTTACCAAATAAGTTGACATTATTTCGCATTTGCTTAATTCCTTTTATGGTTATTGCTTATTATATTAAGCCACTTCATGAAATAATGATTATTGCTAGTGTTGATTTTACTCTTGCTAATTTAATAGTGTTAGTCATATTTTGTATTGCATCTTTTACTGATTTTTTAGATGGATATCTAGCCCGAAAAAATAATTTAATAACAACTTTTGGAAAATTTATGGATCCGCTTGCAGATAAGGTATTGGTGCTTGCCGCATTAATGATTATGTTAGAAAGTAACAAAATTCCAGGATGGGTTGTTACCATTATTTTAGCTCGAGAGTTTTTAGTAACTGGAATTCGTTTAGTAGCGGTTGGGGAAAATAATGTTATTGCCGCAAGTAAACTAGGAAAGTTAAAAACTATTTCTCAAATGATTATGATAATTGTAGTATTATTGAACAATTATCCATTTAGTTTAATTAATATACCAATGGATACAATTTTAATATATATTGCATGTATTTTAACACTTGTATCAGGAATAGATTACTTTATTAAAAATCGTCAAATTATCTTAGAACAAATGTAGAATGAAAAAAGGAGTTATACAATGGATGAGAAAAAATTAAAAGCCCTAGATGAAGCATTAAAGCAGATTGAAAAGCAATATGGTAAAGGCTCGATAATGAGACTTAGTGAATATGTATATGAAGAGATGGAAGTTATTCCATCCGGATCAATTGCTTTAGATATGGCGTTAGGGGTTGGAGGATATCCAAAAGGTAGAATTATTGAAATATTTGGTCCAGAAAGTAGCGGAAAAACTACTTTTGCGTTACATGCGATTGCAGAAGCACAAAAAGCAGGTGGTTTTGCTGCATTCATTGACGCAGAGCATGCTTTAGATGCAAATTATGCTAGAAAACTTGGGGTAGATGTAGATAATTTAATTTTATCGCAACCAGATACTGGAGAACAAGCGTTAGAAATTGCAGAACATTTAATTCGTAGTGGGGCTATTGATATTATTGTTATCGACTCAGTGGCAGCTTTGGTTCCTAAAGTAGAAATTGACGGAGATATGGGTGATAGCCATGTTGGTCTACAAGCGCGCTTAATGTCCCAAGCCATGCGTAAATTAGCTGGTATCATTAGCAAAAGCAAAACAGTAGCCATCTTTATCAACCAAATTCGCGAAAAAGTAGGAGTAATGTTTGGCAGTCCAGAAACTACTTCTGGAGGACGTGCTTTAAAGTTTTATGCTACGATTCGCTTAGATGTTCGTCGAGTAGAACAACTAAAATCAGGTAATGATACAATCGGAAATCTAACTCGCGTCCGCGTTGTTAAAAATAAAGTAGCTCCGCCATTTAAAGTTGTAGATGTTGACTTAATTTTTGGTGAAGGTATTTCCCGCCACGGTGAAATTTTAGATTTGGGGACTCAGTATGATATTATTGAAAAAAGTGGTTCTTGGTTTTCATATGGTGGAGAAAAAATTGGTCAAGGACGTCAAAATGTTATTAATTTCTTAAAAGAAAATCCCAATTTAACTAATGAAATAGAAGCTAAAATTCGTGAAATTTTGAGAAAAAGATAAGTAAAATAAGGGCATTAAATAAAATAATGCCCTTTTTTTTTATGTTGAAAAAGAATATATAAAGTTTGACATCCAATATTATTTATAGTACAATAAATATTGTAGACAATTCTTTTATTAATCAAATATATTTTGAAATAAAGTAGTAAAGTAAGATTATTGAAAAAGTTACACAGTAAAAATTAAATGGAGGTACTTAATGGCAAGGTTAGTGATTTTATTGTCACCAGTGGTCGAGGTCTTGCTATATCTTGCTGCTTCCATGTTGCTAATTGGTTTGGGTGTAGTTGCCGGTTATTTTTTATTTAAGGTAATGTATAAACGAGCAGGTAAAACTGCTCAAAAAATTATTGAAGAGGCTAAAAAAGCTGCAGAAGAAAATCGTAAAGCCATAATTCTTGAAACTAAGCAAGAGTTATATAATTTACGTCAAGAAACTGAACGTGAAATTCGTGAGAAGAAAAAAGAAGCGGCTGAATTAGAAAATAGACTTTTACAACGTGAGGAAAGATTAGAAAATCGTAATATTAGTCTAGATCGCCGAGAAGAAGCGTTAAATCAAAAAGAACGTTGGTTAGATGAACGCAAAGCCGAACTCGAAAATCTATATAGCAAAGTGGAAGATCTTAAAGCAGAGCAAGAGCGAAAACTAGTGGAAATTTCTGGCTTAAGCGTTGAAGAAGCTAAAGCCATTATTATGGATCGTATAGAACAAGAAATGTCTATGGAAATCGCTGCATACATTAAAGATGAGGAAGAAAAAGCGAAAACCGAAGTCAAACGCAGAGTGCAATGTCTACTTGCTAATGCGATGCAACAATATGCTAGCGATATTGTTAACGAAAAGACAGTTTCTGTAGTGGCATTGCCAAATGATGAGATGAAAGGTCGCATCATTGGCCGTGAAGGACGAAATATTCGTGCAATTGAAGCAACAACTGGAGTGGATTTAATTATCGACGATACCCCTGAAGCAGTTGTTATTTCTTCATTTGACCCAATTCGTCGTGAAATCGCCAAGCGTACTTTAGAAACGTTAGTAGCTGATGGACGAATTCAACCACCACGAATTGAGGAAGTTGTAAGTAAAGTTAAAAAAGAACTTGACGCGGAAATCCGCGAATATGGTGAAAAAGCTATTTTTGAAACCGGCATCGGCCGTGTTCATCCAGAACTTGTGAAACTATTAGGCCGCTTGAAATTTAGAACAAGCTATGGTCAAAATGCTTTATCACATTCAATCGAGGTAGCTTTTTTAGCTGGTAAATTAGCAGCTGAAATAGGCTTAAATGAAATTCATGCTCGAAGAGCTGGTTTACTACATGATATTGGAAAAGCTGCTGACCATGAAATGGAAGGTAGCCATGTAGAAATTGGTCTAGAATTGGCTAAAAGATACAAAGAACCAAATTATGTTTTAGATGCGATTGCTTCTCACCATGGAGATAAGGAACCAGAAACAATTATTGCCCATTTAGTTGCAGCAGCGGACACATTATCAGCTGCACGTCCTGGTGCTCGAAGTGAATCACTTGAAAACTATCTAAAACGATTGAGTCAGTTAGAAGAAATTTGTAATGAATTCCAAGGTGTGGAAAAAACATATGCAGTCCAAGCAGGGCGTGAAGTTCGTATTTTAGTTAAACCTGAAGAAATAGATGATCTTCAAGCCTATAAATTAGCCCGAGATATTCGTCAGAAAATTGAAAATGAGATGAATTATCCAGGAACAATCAAAGTGACTGTTATTCGCGAAACACGCGTTCATGAAGTTGCAAAATAAAAAGTTTCCTTCGGGAAACTTTTTTTAGAAAGAGGATGTTTTAATGAGAATTTTGATTGTGGGTGATGTCTTTTCTAAATTAGGACGGGCATCACTTGAAGAAAACTTACCCCGATTAAGACAGGAATATCAAATTGATTTTACTATAGTCAATGGTGAAAATACTTCTCATGGTAAAGGAATAAACGAAAATCATTATAAATGGATGCTTTCTCTAGGGGTTGATGCGATTACTTTAGGTAACCATAGTTTTCATAACAAAGATATTTATCGGTATATTGATGGGGTCAATAATATTATTCGCCCTTGTAATTATATCAAAGATAAACCTGGAAAACCTTATCAACAATTCACTTGCAAAAACAAAACTATTACAGTTTTTCAAGTATTAGGTCAAGTTTTTATGCAAGAACATGTATTGTCACCATTTGAAAAAACGGAAGAGATTTTGCAAAATGTTCCAAGTGATATATATATATGTGATTTTCATGGCGAAGCAACTAGTGAAAAAATTGCTTTTGCCCATCATTTTGATGGAAGAATTCATATAATTTATGGAACTCATACTCATGTTCAAACAAATGATGCTCGAATTCTTCCAAAAGGAACCGCTTTTATTACTGATGTTGGAATGACTGGTCCGCATGAAGGAGTTATTGGTGTTGAAAAAGAAATTGTTATCGCAAGATTTTTACAAGAAACTAAACACCGTTTTACCCCTCAAAATACTGGTAAGCGTCAGTTTAATGGAATAATTATAGATTTTAATGAACACACCCAAACTTCGACAATTTTCCAAGTTTTAAATATAGTAGAATAACTCCTGTAAAGGCATAAAATATGAACTTTACTAATATAATTTTATGAGTAGAAATTACAGGAGGAAAAGAGAATGGATGTATTAAAAGTTTCATCAAAATCAAAACCAAATTCTGTCGCGGGCGCGCTTGCCAATGCCTTTAAGGAAAAACAAGTAGTTGAAATTCAAGCAATTGGCGCAGGAGCTATTAATCAAGCTATTAAATCAGTAGCGATTGCGCGAGGTTATGTGGCTCCAACCGGAAAAGATCTTATTTGTATTCCTGCATTCAGTGACATTGTAATTGATGGTGAAGAACGAACAGCTATTAAGTTGATTGTGGAATGTAGAAAATAGGTAAGTACTCTATTCTTTTTTAACAAAAATCATCGTTTGAAATGAGGTCCTAAAATGTTTAAAAAAATGCCTGTAATTGAAACAAACCGCCTAATTTTACGAGAAATTGATTATCGTGATGTAGATGATATGTTTGAATATGCCAGCCTGCCTTTTGTTGGACCAAGTGCCGGCTGGCCACCCCACACCTCCAAAATTGAAACAAAGCTAGTTATCCAATCATTTATTGATAAAGTACGCCGTAATCAACCAGGTGTATTTGCGGTGGTACTAAAAGAAGAAAATAAAATGATTGGAACTGTTGAACTTCATAGTTATTATCCTAATCACAAAGCGGAGTTAGGTTATACTATTAGTCCATATTATTGGGGGCAAGGGTTTGCTACAGAAGCATCTAAGGCGGTCATAAAATGGGGCTTTGAGGACCTTAATTTAAAGCGCATAGAGTGCTTATCTTTTGTAGATAACTATCAATCTCTTCGGGTATGTGAAAAATTAGGTTTTAAATTTGAATGTATCCGTCGAAAAGGTTATCTGCGTTATGATGGAAATGTATTTGATGTTAAATGTTATGTAATGACTGATGATGATTATAACGAATTGAAGAAGCAATTTAAATACTGAGCGTTGTTTTTCAACGCTCAGTTTGTCATTTAAACGATAATAATTTTAGTTTATTTTAAGGGCAAATTATGATATAATTTACAGTAGACTAAATAGAAAAGGTGATTATATGGAAACAAAAGACTATAGTAAATATTTTATGCCAAATATGCAAGATGCACGTAAACGGATAAATCGCTATACAAATGTTTATAAATTTACTTTAGATGAAGAATATAAAAAACTAGGCCAAAATAGATTTTACTATATAAAAACATACGGATGTCAAGGGAATAATGCAGATAGTGAAAAGATAGCTGGGATATTAGAAGCAATGGGTTATCAAGAGACAGCAGAGATCGAAAAAGCCAATGTCTTGCTACTAAATACATGCGCTATTCGAGAGAATGCGGAAATGCGAGTATTTGGTGAATTAGGACGTTTAAAAGGATTAAAAGTCAAAAACAAAGATCTTCTAATAGGGGTATGTGGCTGCATGCCTCAAGAAGAAAATGTTGTGAAAACTTTATATGAAAAATTTCCATATGTTGATTTAGTGTTTGGAACTCATAACATTCATAAACTTCCTCAATATTTAAGAGATGCATACTTTAGTCAGGACCGTGTGATCGAAGTATATTCACAAGAAGGGGATATTGTAGAAGAAATTCCGATGAAACGCGAGCATCAAGTTAAAGCATGGGTTAATATTATGTATGGATGTGATGAGTTTTGTACATATTGTATCGTTCCATATACTAGAGGGAAAGAACGTTCAAGACGTCCTGAAGATATAATTTCTGAAGTTAAAGAATTAATTGACCTTGGGTATCAAGAAGTTACTTTACTAGGGCAAAATGTTAATGCATATGGAAAAGATTTCGTTGATATAGAGTATACATTTGCCGATTTGTTAGCGGATTTAAATAAATTGCCAATTTCACGAATCCGTTTTACTACAAGTCATCCGCGAGATTTGGATGATCGAACTATTGAAGTTATGTCACGTGGTGGTAATATTATGCCGCACTTACATTTACCAGTTCAATCAGGAAGTAATACAGTATTAAAACGAATGAATCGAAAATATACTAAAGAAGAATACGTTGAAAAAGTGAAGAAGTTAAAACAAGCAGTTCCAGGCATTTCAATAACAACTGACATAATTGTTGGATTTCCGGGGGAGACAAATGAAGATTTTGAAAAAACTCTTGAATTAGTCAAAGAATGTGAATTTGAAGGGGCTTTTACTTTTATATTTTCACCGCGTGAAGGGACTCCTGCTAGTCGTTATGAAGATTCCACTCCAATGGAAGAAAAGAAAAAACGACTATATCGTTTAAATGAAATTGTTAATGAAGGTTACTTAAAAGGAAATAAACGTTTTGAGGGAGAAGTAGTAGAAGTATTGGTAGAAGGAAAAAGTGACAAAAATCCCAACTTATTAACAGGATATACTCCTCACAATAAACTAGTAAACTTTATCGGAGATGAGTTTTTGATTGGAAAGATTGTTAAGGTCAAAATTGATAAAGCTTTTACATGGCATTTACGTGGTAAAATAGTATCATAATTTGTTGACCCTCCTCATAAATTATAATTAGATTATTCAGTAGTAACAGGGACCTGTTTTTTGAATATATTGTTACTGAGGAGGGATATGATGAATGAAATCAGAGAAATAGTGACCAAAGCTGTCATCGGGAAAGGTAAAAAAACTATTCGCCTAAAAGAAGTTGTTACACCCCATAACGAACCATTTAGCATTTTAGGTTGTTGGGGGATTAATAACCAATATCGTGCCAAACAAATCGACGAAAACGTAGTAGAAATAGTTGGTAACTTTGAAATTAACATTTGGTACTCTTCAGATAACAATACTAAAACTGAAGTAGTCAAAAAAATTATAAATTATAAAGATACTATTAAAACAAAGGAAATTGTTAAAGAAAAACTAAGTAGCAGTAATGAAGTAATTGTTCGAATGTTACAAGAACCAACTTGCACAAATGCTTATATTAACGGATATAATATTGAAGTCGATATTGTTTTTGAGGTATTAGTCGAAGTAATTGGCGAAACAAAAGTAAAAGTTACAGTATATAATGCTCATGATGCCATTAATGATCTTGATGACGAAGATTTCGAAAATGAAATTAACGAAAACTTTCTTGAAGACATTAATCACTAGGCAGCAGTAATTTTTTATTAAGGAGGGGGACAATGCGATTCCATATCGTTAGAAGTAATGAAACAGTGGGACATATTTTGGAATTATATAATATAACTAAAGAAGAATTAATGAAAGAAAATAAACACATTACATCCTGGCAAAATCTAATTCCAGGGACGAAGTTACGAATCCCCGTCATTACTGAAAATGTTGAGCAGCATGTTAAAGAAATGGAACCATTTATTGAAGATTATTATCCAAAACTAAAACCATATACTATTAACAAAAATAATCATAATAAGGATAATGACAATCATGACAATTATGATAATCATTTTAACAATAACAATAATTACAACATAAAAGACATTCCTGAATTAAACAAATACGAAGATGATGGAGACGACGACGATTATTATCAATATCCATATTCATATCCGTACTATTACGGATATTATTATCCATATTATGCTCAACCAATGTATTATAATTGGAATAATTTAAATAACAACAATGATGATGATAGTGACGAGTAAGGAGATTTAATCTCCTTTTTTAAATTAAAAATAATCCACATACGTGGATTATTATTTTTTAATTATCATCGATACCACGGACGATAGACATATCGACGCGGACGATAAATTGGATAAGGATAAGGAACAGGATATGGATAGAAGTAAGGATATGGAGGAAATGGATAAGGTCTACTCCAAAATGGTGCCCCTGCCACAAATCCTGTTAGAAAAGGAACTAGTGGCCCAATTCGTTCTCCTTGTTGATGTGGATGGTATTCATAACTACGATATCCATCAACTACTTCACAAGGAATTTGATTATAAGTATTCATACTAAGCCTCCTTTCCTTACTAATTTATGATAAATAACCTTGATATGTGAATTTATTTTAGTTCAAAGGTTTTAAACAAATATTCTTCAAGGGTTAAATTTTGTTCATATATAATTTTAGCATGCTCTACACCAACATATCGAAAATGCCATGGTTCAAATTGATAACCGGTAATATGTTCTTTATCTTTGGGATAGCGTAAAATATAGCCAAAACGATGGGCATTTTTTTCAAGCCATAAATATTCTTGACTTAAAGCAAAAAAGTCAGTTAAACCATGTTTTAAAGTACTAACATCGATAGCAAGTCCGGTTTGGTGTTCGGAATGTCCGGGTTTTGCACTAATACTATTATCCATTCCAAAAGTTTCGTAATATAATTCTTGTTGTTTGTGATATGGACGAAATCCTGAAAAGATGACAAGTTCAAAACCTTCATTTTTAGCTTCTTGATACAACTTATCAAAGTTTTCTAAAGCTTCTTTTTGTAAATACATCTCTTCATTAGGACGCTTAATGTAAGTAATATTTCTAGTATTAACATTCACTAAATTTTTAGGATAATAACTTTTTAAAAGAAAAAAATGTTTATTGACTAACACTAGTGGTGTGTTAGTAAAGATGGCTAAAGTAGGAATGGTGTCATAATTATAATAGTTAGGAAAGTTGTAAGTATTAATTGTTTCTAAATAAGATAATTGATATTTGGTTCGAATGTTTTCGTAAAAGAAAAAATTATATACACGAAACGTTTCAAATTGTAAGTATGGTTTGATTTTTTCTGGATCAATTTGATAATTAATTATGAAGTTCATTTCTTCTTGAGTAAATCGATATTCTTTTAACAATTCATATTGATTATCATTTTTGTGAGGCTTAGATGAAGCAATTAATTCAACTGTTAAAACTAGTAGACAAACAAAAATTACTATTGATATTAATTTTAATTTTGACATTTTCATTCACCTAATATTATTATGATAAAAATATTATTTAATATGTCTTTTTTTGTTAAGATGTGTTAAAATAAGTAATAAGAAAAGGTGAACGTTATGAGAAAGATAATTTTGATTGATGGGAATAGTTTGATGTTTCGGGCATATTATGCCATTGCAGATCGTCCTGGGAATTTAATGCAAAGCAAAAGTGGTGTTTACACAAATGCTATTTTTGCTTTTGTTAATATGATTGATTCCCTTATTAAAACTGACTATGATAATATTTTTGTAGCATTTGATACTTCTGAAAAAACTTTTCGTCATCGTGAATATACTGAATATAAAGCTGGTAGAAAAGAATTTCCTGAGGAATTAGGAATGCAAATACCTTATATTCTACGCTATTTAGACATCCTAAAAATCAAGTATTCCGCAATCCCCGGCTTTGAAGCAGACGATTTAATCGCTAGTGTAGCTAAAAAAGCATACAATGAATTTGATCAAATTCATATAATTTCTGGTGACCGTGACTTATTACAATTAGTTGATCCTAAAATCACAGTGTTTTTAACACGCCGTGGTCTTACTGATCTTGATGAATATAATAATGATAATTTTTATGAAAAGTTAAATATATATCCAAACCAAATTTTAGATTATAAAGGTTTAGTTGGTGATTCATCAGACAATCTACCTGGAATAAAGGGAATAGGAGAAAAAACCGCTATTAAATTATTAAATGAATATCAAAATCTTGAAGAGATTTACCAAAATATTGATAAACTAACTGGGAAAGTAAAAGAAAGTATTTTGGCTAACTATGAAACAGGATTAAAATGTCGTGAACTTGCTCGTTTAGTGAATAATGTAGAATTAGATTTTTCGATTGATGAGACTAGTAGGAAACCAGTTAATATTGATGAATTATTAGAATTTTATCAAGAACTTGATTTTTTTACATTTATGCGGCGATTAGAACAAGCAATCAAACGCGATGAGCAGATTGATATAGAGTTTTCTATAATTGATGATATTAATTATGATTTTACTAATGTTTTAAATACGAAAACTTATGTGGTTTTAGAACTTGATGGTAAAAACTATTATAGTTCTAAAATCTTAGGTATTGGAATTTTAAACGAAAAAATTAGTGCTTTTTTGACTGAACAAGTGGTTTTAAAAAATAAATCGTTTATTAGTTTTTTAGAAAATGATACAATTGAAAAATCAACTTTTGACTATAAACGCTTATATGTGGCACTAAAAAAACATAATATTAATGTTAGTAATGTGACCTTTGATTTATTGCTTGCAGGATATTTAATTAATCCAACGTTTGGCAGTGATGATTTTAAAAAGGTTGCTTTAAATTTCCCAAGTGTTCAACGCGATGTCGATATTTTAGGATTTGAAGAAACCATTTATGGTACTGAGGCTCGTCCAAAAGAACGTAATGTTAATATTTATAGTAAATATGCTTTACAAAAGGCTCATATAATTAAGAAATTAGAACATGAATTAATTCAAAACCTAAAAGATGATGAACTTTGGGATTTGTTTACTCAATGTGAAATGCCATTAGTAAAAGTTTTAGGTGATATGGAACTAGTAGGATTAAATATTGACAAAAATAAATTAAATGACATCGGTAAAGATTTTCAAAAACAAGTTGATATTATAACCGAAGAAATATATGAACTTGCTGGGGAAAGATTTAATATTAATTCACCCCAACAATTAGGTCAAATACTATTTGAAAAATTAGGGCTTCCAGCTGGTAAAAAAACCAAAACTGGTAGCTATTCTACAAGCGTTGAAATTTTAGAACCATTGGCTAAAGAATATTTAATTGCGCAAAAACTACTTGATTATAGAATGCTAACCAAACTAATTTCTACATATATCAACGGTCTACTAGATTCAATTTATGAAGATGGATATGTTCATCCTTTGTATAAACAGGCTTTAACAGTGACTGGAAGACTTTCAAGTGTCGATCCCAATATTCAAAACATTCCAATTCGAACGCAAACTGGTCAAACTATTCGTCAAGCGTTTGTTTCGCGTTTTCCAAGTGGATATATTTTAAGTGCAGACTATTCACAAATCGAATTGCGGGTATTAGCTGAATTAGCTAATGAAGAAGATATGATAAAATCATTTAATGATGGTTTTGATTTCCATGCGAAAACAGCTAGTGAGTTATTTGATTGTCGTTCGGAAGATGTAACAAATGAAATGCGTCGGACTGCTAAAGCTATTAACTTTGGAATAATTTATGGAATGAGTGCGTGGGGGTTAAGTGAAAGTTTAGACATTTCTGCATTAGAAGCCAATTTATACATTAACAAATATTTTGATAAATATCGAAATGTCAAACGATTTTTAGATGAGCAAGTTCAAAACGCTCAAGAAAAAGGTTATACAACAACAATTCTAAAACGACGTCGTTATATTCCTGAATTACAAAGTTCAAATCATACTTTAAAAGAATTAGGAAAAAGAACAGCGATGAATGCACCTATTCAAGGGAGTGCAGCAGATATTATTAAATTAGCGATGATTAAGATTCATAATGAATTTAAAAATAAAAAATTACAAAGTGTATTAATTGCACAAGTACATGATGAATTAGTTTTTGATGTCAAAAATGACGAATTAGAAGCTGTTCAAGAAATAGTTAAAGATATTATGGAAAATGTCGTTAATATGAAAGTTAATTTAAAAGTTGAAATCAATTACGGAAAAAATTGGTATGAAGCTAAATAAAGGAGGTTTTTAAAATGAAAGAAATATTTATTCGTCGTAGTGTTAGAACATATGATAATCGACCAGTCGAACAAGAAAAAATTATTCAAATGTTAAAAGCTGGTATGCAGGCTCCAAGTGCTCGTAATCAACAACCATGGAGTTTCTTAGTATTACAAGATAAAGAAAAACTAAATAAATTATCCGAAGCAACCCCTCATGCTAGAATGTGTAAAGATGCAGGTGGAGTAATATGTTTACTAATTGATACTACTAAAAATTTGGCTTCACATATGTGGGCTCAAGACATGTCAGCTTGTATGCAAAATATTTTGCTTGAAGCAACTCATTTAGGTCTTGGAGCAGTATGGATTGGTGTTTATCCAAATGAAGATCGGATGAATAATCTACGTAATATATTAAATATTCCTGATCGCTATCTTCCATTTGCGTTGTGTTCATTTGGTTATCCAAAAGATGAGAATGCCAATCATTTTGTTGATCGTTTTGATCCAAATCGAATTTTTTTTGAAGAGGTTAAATAATGCCAGAACTACCTGAAGTTGAAACCGTAAAAGAAATCTTAAAAAAACAAATTATTGGTGATACTATTACCGATATTACTATTAATTATTCAAAAATCATTAAAGAAACTGACCCAGCAACATTTAGACAAAATTTAATTGGACAAACATTTCGTGATATTTTACGAAGAGGAAAGTATTTGGTTTTTGTGTTAGATGATTACATTTTGCTTTCACACTTGCGTATGGAAGGAAAATACTTCATAAAAAGTCCAAATGATGAAATAAGTAAACATGAGCATATTATTTTTCGATTAGGGCCTAATAAAACATTACGTTATCATGACACACGCAAATTTGGAACTATGTACCTTTTTCACACCACTTCTTTTGATATTGTCAATAATATGCTACCATTAAAAGAACTTGGCGTGGAGCCACTAGGCTCTGATTTTACGCTTGCATACTTAAAAGAAAAACTTACAAAATCACATCGGAGTATTAAAACAACCCTACTTGACCAAAGTGTTATCAGCGGTCTTGGTAATATATATGTGAATGAAATATTATTTTTAAGTAAAATTCATCCATTAGAAAACAGTGATGAATTAACTGACGAAGATATTACTAATATTATTGACAATACTAAAAGAGTTTTAAATCGTGCTATTGAATTAGGAGGAACGACAATTCACAGTTTTCAAAGTGCTTTAGAGGTATCAGGACGTTTTCAAAACGAATTACGTATTCATATGCAAAAAATATGTCCAGTATGTCATGGGGAAGTAAGTAAAATATATGTTGGTCAAAGAGGAACTTATTATTGCAAAGTATGTCAAGTTAAGCGATAGGTGAAAATCATGAAAGTAATTGGTTTAACCGGTGGAATAGCTAGTGGTAAAAGTTTAGTAAGTAAAATGATTCAAGAATATGGATTTACAGTCATTGATACGGATGAAATTGCGAAAGATATATTAAATAATAATCAGGAAGTAATCAATAAGGTAAAACGATTTTTTCCTGAAAGTTATCAAGGAAACAATAAAATTAATCGAAAAATTCTTGGCGAAATTATTTTTTATGACCAAAATAGACGAATGTTATTAAACGATATTATTCATCCACTAGTTAAACAAATTGTCTTAAAAACAATAAAAGAATCTAATGATGAATATCTTTTTATTGATGTTCCATTGCTTTATGAAGCAAATTTTAGTAATATATGTGATGAAGTAATTGTTGTTTATGTAACTTATGATACGCAATTAAAGCGATTAATGGTTCGTGATAATATTGATGAAGAATATGCTCATCAAAAAATTTGCTCGCAAATGAATTTAGAAGAAAAAAAGATGTTAGCGGATTATGTAATTGATAATAATGGTAGTATTGAAAATACTAAACAGCAATTAATCGATATTTTAAAACAAATAACTAAAGGAAGGAATTAAATATGGGTATTAAAGATTTTTTTGCTAGTGAATTTGAAACCTCAGATAATCACTTAAAACCGGTGTTACAGACCCATTATTATCGCGCAGGCTATGAAGAAACTAAATCTGCCATCTTAAAATTAATTCGTGAATACAAAGGAAAAAATATTATTACGAATGACCAATATCAAGAAATATCTTTTCAAGCAAGTGGTTATTCATGCGTTTTTAGTGTTATTAATATGCGTCCGACTGAATCAGCAGTTGACATTAAAATATCATTTAATATGTTTTCATTAGGTAGGGGTCCTAAATTAATTGAGAAAATGTACCAACGATTAAATCAATTATTACCATTTAAGGGGACAAGTTTATATAAGTAGTAGAATAAGGAGAGAGGTTTATGAGTGAAAATTTTGATATTTATCATGAATTTAAGGTATTAAAAAAGAACTCTTTTAGTGGAGAAGACTATGCAAGTTTGACAAGATTATATCTTCCGTTAATAGGATTGGATGCTTTTGGATTATATCATTTTTTACTAACTCTACCAGAAGATAAATTTTTCACTCATAAACTTGTATATGATTCATTGGGGTTAGTAGATCAACGAATTATTAACTCTGCTCGTCAAAAACTAGAAGCTGTAGGTTTAATAGATACATATGTGAATACTAATGGGGATAAAGTTACATATGTTATGAAACGGCCGCTAACTTTTGATGAGTTTGATAGTGATATTATATTAAGTAGTGTTTTAAGAACAACTATTGGTAATGAGACTTATGAAAAACTAATTAAAGATAAAGATACTTCATTACGGGGTTATCGTAATATTAGTAAGAAATTTAATGATGTATTTACTGTTGATAAACAAGAAGATGTTTTACAAACTGTTGTAAAATCAAAACTAGCTCGAGGAGTGCAATTTGATAATTCGTTTTTTGACTATTTAATTTTTAAAGAAATTTTGGGAACTTCTTTATTAGGCGAAGAATTGTTAGAAGATAAAGAATTTAAAGACAATATATATCGAATAGCATATATATTTAAATTAAATGAAGAAGAAATGAAAGAAGCGGTAATACTGACGATTGAGTTAGATAAAGATTTTAATTATGACTGCTTAATGAAAAATGCTAAAAAGATTTTTCAAACAAAAAATCAAGGGAAAGAACCAGTGCTTATTACTACTAAAAATGATGCTTTCGTGCGAAGCACAGGAGATTCTAAAATTGATCAAGTAATCTATTATTTTAATACTACTCACCCCCGAGAGTTGTTACAAGAATTATCCGGGATTAATCCGTCAGTAGCGGAATTAGAAATGATTAATGATTTAATTAAAAATACGAATTTTCCAATTGGTGTAATTAATGTAATGATATCAATGGTAAGTACGGAAAAAGAGGGTATTTTACCAGGCTACAATTATTTTGAAAAAATAGCCAACACATGGGCTAGAGCAGGGATTAAAACAACCGAAGATGCTTTAAATTATATTACCCAAAGACGAACAAAACCTACATCATACCCAACTCCATATCAATCTAAACCAACATCAAAACGTGTTGCTAAAACTCCAGAGTGGTATGAAGAATATGAACAAACTATTGAAAACTATGCTAAAGAAAGACAAAATGATAATCTAACCGAATTAGAAAAACAGCGCATTATCGAAGAAGCGAAAAAATTGCTTAGTTAGGTGAAAGTGATGAGTGAGAATTTAATTAAAGAATATGAGAAAATTATTTTGGAAGATCCGGAAATTCGAAGTTTTATTAATAATAATAAAATTTCAAAAACTGTTATTGAAAATAATTTAGCTAGATTTATAAATCAATATGAAAATAACAAAAAATGTAGTAATTGTCCTGGTTTACATAGTTGTACTATGGATGTATATGCTCATTCAACAGTTTTGTCACTATATAATGATACGGTTAATTTAGTTTATTATCCATGTAAATATGCTTTGCCGGAAACTAATGATAAATTAGAAATGCTTTATTTTCCTAAAAATGAATCTTTATTAAATAAAGAAATTGATTTTAATAATTCTGAACGTGTTCAAATATTTAAGGAAATAAGTCGCTTCGTAAGCAATTATCAAAATGAAGAGTTTACTAAAGGAATTTATTTATATGGTGAATTTGGGACCGGAAAAACTCAAATTTTACTTAACTTAGCATCATTATTATCAAAGAGAAATACTGAGGTATTATTTGTTTATTATCCTGATTTAGTTCGAAACCTTAAAAGTTTAATTGGCAATCCAGGATTTGAAACACTAATTCAACGTTTAAAAACAGTAGAGATTTTAATGTTAGATGATGTTGGAGCAGAAAATAATACCGAATTTATTCGTGACGAAGTTTTAGGACCAATTTTACAATATCGAATGATGGCTTATCTACCAGTTTTTATGACTTCTAATTATTCTCTTCCACTATTACAAGAGCATTTTAGTTTTGGAAAAGAGGAAGTAAATAAAATAAAAAGTTCACGAATAATTGAAAGAATTCGAGCAATGATGGAGATTGTAGAATTAAAGGGGAAAAAATATCGTTAATAAATTGAATTACAAATAAAAATATTGTATAATTAATTAATCTAGTAAATAAATATTAAATGCGATGAAGAAGACATGGTTAATTAGGGAAACTATTTAAAGCGAGAGTAGGATGGTGGAAGCTACTTAATAGTCCTAATTAATTACTACTTTGGAGCAGAACTCGAAAGAGAAGTCCGCTTGACTAGCGTTAAAAAGTCGTGAGGTGCACTATTCTATTTTGAATAGTGAACTAAGGTGGTACCGCGAATTATTCGTCCTTAGGAGTTTGGCTCTTAAGGACTTTATTAATATAAGGAGGAAGAGATATGAAAATAACATTTTTAGATGGAAGCAACAAAGAATTTGAAAATGGTTTATCAAGCTATGAAATTGCCAAATCAATTTCTAGTTCGCTTGCCAAGCGTAGTATTTTTGCTTTAGTAAACAATCAACCATATGATTTAATGCGACCTATAAACTTTGATGCAACATTAGAATTAATTACTGAAGATGATCCACGATCAATCGAGATTTTAAATCATTCATGTTCACATTTAATGGCCAGTGCTATTACTAAATTATATCCAGGAACTAATTTTGGAGTTGGTCCAGCAATCGAAGAAGGCTTTTATTATGATTTTAAAACTCCAAATGGGGAAAATTTAACCGAGAGTGATTTTGAATTAATTGAAAAAACTATGCATGAAATTGCTAATAAAAATTATGATTTTGAACGAATTGAAGTGACACGCAAAGAAGCTTTGGAAATGTTTAAAGATGACAAATATAAAGTTGAAATTATTAATGAGTTACCAGAAAATGAGACTATAACTTTATATCGTCATGGTGACTTTGTTGATTTATGTCGTGGGCCACATCTTCCAAACACTAAATTTTTAAAACACTTCAAACTACTAAACATCTCTGGGGCATACTGGCGTGGTGATAGCCGTAACGAACAATTACAACGTATATATGGAATATGCTTCTTTAAAAAAGAAGATTTAGACAATTATTTGGTTATATTAGAAGAACGTAAACAACGTGATCATCGTCGTTTAGGTCGTGAATTAGAATTATTTATGATTAGTGAATATGGTCCAGGTTTTCCATTTTGGTTACCAAAAGGAATGACTTTACGTAAGGCTTTAGAAGATTATTGGTATAAAATTCATAAACGTGAAGGTTATCAATTTATTACAACTCCAATAATGCTAAATAAAGACTTATGGGAAATATCTGGACACTGGGCAAATTACCGTGAAAATATGTATATTTCTGAAATTGATAAATATGAGTTTGCAATAAAACCGATGAATTGTCCTGGAGGAATATTAGTATATAAAAGCAAACTTCATTCATACAAAGATTTCCCACTACGATTAGCTGAATTAGGACTAGTTCATCGTCATGAAGCTAGTGGAGCATTAAACGGATTATTTAGAGTCCGTACTTTTACTCAAGATGATGCACATATTTTTATGACAGAAGAGATGATTGTGGATGAGGTGGGAAGATTAATCAAATTATTTGATGAAGTATACAAAGTATTTAATTTATCATATACAATTGAATTATCGACTCGTCCATTAGAAAAATACATAGGAAGAATTGAAGTTTGGGATCGTGCTGAAAAAGCCCTAGCAGCAGCTTGTGAATCTGTTGGTAAAGAATACAAAATCAATCCTGGTGATGGTGCATTCTATGGACCAAAATTAGATTTTAAATTACGTGACTCAATGGGTCGTATTTGGCAATGTGGAACAATCCAATTAGATATGAACTTACCAGAGCGTTTTGATATTACCTATATTGACCAAAATGGTGAAAAGAAACGTCCTATTATGCTTCATCGAGCTTTATTTGGTTCATTAGAACGCTTTATTGGAATATTAATTGAACATTATGGCGGGGCATTCCCAACTTGGCTTGCGCCTGTTCAATTAAAAATAATACCAGTAAATATCAATTATCATACTGAATATGCTAAACAATTAGAATCATTATTACTTGATAAAGGCATCCGTGTAGAAGTTGATTTACGTGAAGAAAAATTAGGTTATAAAATTCGTGAAGCCCAAACTAAAAAAATCCCTTATCAAATCGTTATTGGGGATAAAGAAGTTGAAAATGGATTAGTTAATGTTCGAAAATATGGTAGTAATGAACAAATTAGTTTGACAAAAGAAGAATTTTTAGATAAATTACTAAAAGAAATCGAATCACTTGGAAAAGAAACTATTATAGGAGGAAAAAGTGACGACTAATAATTATAATTTACAACAAAAAGCTAATATTTATAATATTAGTTTTTGGAGTCTTTTGGGATGGAATTATGTTATTTCGGGGATTTTATACTTAGTAGGATTGATTATTACAGTTGGGATAATTAATCCAGGGTATGCTAGTAGATTAATGGCTGGATTGACTAGTAGTTCACATAACATCGAATATATCGTTTCCGCCATCTTTATTCAAGTCCTAGCAGGATTTTTACCCATCTTATTAATGATTTATATTTTCCGAGAAGATTTTATTGGATATTTTAAAGACTTAAAAAAACGTCCGCTATTTTATGTATTACTAACCATCGGACTATTCATAGTAGGATTAATATTATCCGGATTAGTCAGTATATTATTATCAAAAATTGGGATAGAAGGTGATTCGAAGAATCAATTATTCTTAGAAGCAGCTATTAAGTCAAATGCCGCACCACTGGTGTTTGTTGCGGCGGTGATACAGGCACCAATTTTAGAAGAGTTGATTTTTCGAAAAACTTTATTTGGAATGTTAGAAAAGAAATTTAGACTAAATAAAATTGTAACTTTAGTTATTGCTACACTATTTTTTGCTTTAATCCATGTTGTTTCAGAACTTACTAGTGGTGATCCAATGCAAATGTTAGTAGTTTTAACATATATCCCATTATCACTAACTCTTGGAATAGCTTATATTCAGACTGAAAATTTATTAATTCCAATGATAATTCACTTTTTAAATAATGTGTTAGCATTTTTATCTGTTGTAGGTGTTATCAATGTATGATGATAAGATTAAACAAGCCAAACAACAGTATCAAAATAATAATCTAAAAGCAGCAATCGATTTATATGAAGAAGCTTTTCAAGAAAAAATCTTGCTTGATGACCTAATGGATTTAGGGCTATTATACTACGAAGCCAAAGATTTTCGAAAAGCTCGTGAAGCTTTTGAAGCCATTATTTCTTTTAATCCGCGCTATGCACGAGCATATTATGGACTGGCGATTATAGCAGAAGAGTTTAATGACTTTGAAGAAGCAATTCGCTTATACAAAACAGCTTTATCATACGATGAAAAATTCGACTCCGCATATTTTAATATTGCTGGAATTTATGATGAAGCAGGCGAGGATGAAAAAGCGTTAAAATATTATAAGAAAACTTTACTAGTAAATGCAAGTCACTTTTGGGCTCATGTTAATTTGGGTTCATTATATGAGCGAAATGGTTATGATGATTTGGCATTAGAGCACACTTTAACAGCGTATAAAATTAATCCTAATGCATCTAAGGTATGCTTTAATTTAGGAGTTATTTATGCTAAATTAAAACAATATGATTTAGCTGTAAAATTTTATAAAGAAGAACTAACTAAAAAAGATCCATATCAAGTAACATATTTAAACTTAGGATTACTATACAAAGATATTTACAAAGATTTTAATCAAGCAAGATTATATTATCTTGAGGGGATTAAAAAAGATAAAAATGATTATAACCTATGGTTTAATTTAGGTTGTTTGTATGCCTTAGAAAATAACTTTGATGATGCTTATGACTGTCTATTATATGCATATATCTTAAAACCCAAATTACGTAAAGACATTTTAACTGATCCGGAATTAGAAGAATTTCGTCAAACTGAAAAGTTTAATAAGTTAAATGAAATAATTGCGGGCTAACGCCCGCAAATTTCTTTTTGCCTCTCATATATTAAACATTGAGAGGTGAAGAAAATGAATAGTTCGGATTTATTTAAATATTATCGAAGTAGTAGCGTCCGTGATTTTGAGTATATTGTTAAACCGGGCGATACACTATATAAAATTGCCAAACAATTCAATGTTTCAGTAAATGATATTATGAATGCTAATAATTTTACAAATCATCTAATTTATCCAAATCAATCAATTATGATTCCAAGTGTTAATAATAATGGCGGAGTATTTTTTGAAGAATATGTAACTATGCCAATGGATACATTAGAAAATATTGCATTCAAAAATGGGGTTACTGTTGATATGTTAATGAAATATAATGATTTCAAAAACTTAGTATTAGTTGAAAATCAACCGGTAAAAATCCCTAAACAATATAACAAATACGTTGTGCAAGCTGATGATACAGTTGACAGTATATTACGAAAATTCTTTATGACACCAGAAGAATTAATTTATGCAAATCGTCATCAATGGTTACGCCCGGGAAACACGATTAATGTTAAATAGTTTATAAAAAATAGTTGAATTAATTCAACTATTTTTTATTTTTATGAGAAATGTTAGTTAACTATTTCAAGATATGTTATAATAAAATAAAGAAACTAATACAAAGGTGGTATATGACTAATGAAAGAACTACGAGTTAATGTAATTGGCGCAGGACTAGCAGGAAGTGAAGCCACATATCAATTAATCAAAAGAGGGATAAAAGTCGATTTATATGAAATGCGTCCAGTAAAACATACTGAAGTACACAAAACCGACCTTTTTTCAGAATTAGTTTGTAGTAACTCTTTACGGGCGCGCAGCATTGAAAATGCGGTTGGATTATTAAAAGAAGAAATGTTATTACTTGATTCAATCATTATGAAAGCTGCCTTAGCAAATGAAGTTTCCGCTGGTGGGGCCTTAGCGGTAGATCGGGTCGGCTTTAGTCAATATATAACTGACTATTTAAAAAATCATCCGTTAGTAGAATTTCACAATGAAGAAGTTAAAACAATTCCTTCAGGACCAACAATAATTGCGACTGGTCCGTTAACTAGCGATTCTTTAGCCAAAGAAATTCAAAAATTAACTAGTGATGATTATTTATATTTTTTTGATGCTGTGGCTCCGATTGTATTAGCTGAGTCAATTAATATGGATAAAGTTTATTTAAAAAGTCGTTATGATAAAGGCGAAGCAGCATATTTAAATTGTCCAATGACGGAAGAAGAATTTGAGAAATTTTATGAATTTTTGGTGAATGCTGAAAGGGTCGTTCCTAAAGAATTTGAATTAAAAGTTTTTGAAGGATGTATGCCAATTGAAGAAATGGCTCGTCGTGGGAAAAAGACATTATTGTTCGGACCTTTAAAACCGGTTGGATTAGAACATCCGGAAACTGGCATTATGCCATATGCGGTTGTCCAATTACGTCAAGATGATGCAGCAAAAACCATGTATAATCTAGTGGGATTTCAAACTAATCTAAAATGGGGAGAACAAAAGAAATTGATTCAAATGATTCCGGGATTGGAGAATGCGGAAATAGTGCGATATGGAGTAATGCATCGTAATACATATATTAATTCACCGAAAGTATTAAACCAATATTATCAAGTTAAGGAAAGATTAGATCTTTTCTTCGCTGGACAAATTACAGGTGTAGAAGGATATGTTGAATCAGCTTCGAGCGGATTACTTGCAGGGATTAATATGGCCCACTATTTATTGGGCAAGTCATTAGTTGATTTTACACCTAAAACCGCAATTGGTTCATTATCTCATTATATTAGTAAACCACATCATGATTTTCAACCTATGAATGTTAATTATGGAATAATTGAACCTCTCGATTTTTCCCATAAAAAGAAAGATCGAAAGATGTTAATTGCTAAACGTGCGTTTGAAATAATAAACCAAAAGATAAGTGAGGAATTATGATGTATGAATATTTAGAAAAATATCGGGCATATTTGCAAAATGAACGATATTATTCTCCTCATACCATTAATAATTATACAAAGGATATTTTAGAGTATTTAAAATATCTTGAACAAGATAATATCACATTAACAAATACAGGATTAAACTTAGCCCGCAACTATGCTTATACCCTAGCAAATAAAAATTTAAAACCAACTAGTATTAATCGCAAATTATCAAGTATTCGTAATTTTTATCGTTTTTTAATAACCCAAGAAGTTGTTAAAAGCAATCCTTTCGATGCGATTGAAACAATTAAAATCGAAAAGAAATTACCGAATTATTTATATTTAGATGATCTAGAAACATTATTTAATAGTATTGACCAATCAACACCGCTTGGAGTTCGTAACTACTGTTTATTAGAATTACTGTATGGGACAGGCATAAGGGTAAGCGAACTTTGCAATATTAAGTTACATGACATTGATTTTTATAACAATAATATCTTAATTACTGGTAAAGGAAACAAACAACGTTATGTTCCAATCCATGAAAGTTTAAGAGAAGTTCTAATTACATATTTAAACTTTGCTCGCAATGAACTATTAAAAGATAGTGATGAAATAGTAGATAACTTATTTGTTAATCATCGTGGTGGGCCATTAACTAGTAGAGGGGTTAGAGATATTTTAAAAAATCTTGTAAATGAGTCAGGATTAAATGTTAAAATCAGTCCTCATGTTTTACGGCATAGTTTTGCAACACATATGTTAGATTATGGTGCTGATTTAAGAAGTGTCCAAAAATTATTAGGTCATGAGAATTTATCGACAACCCAAATATATACCCATGTATCAAAAGAAAAATTAAAAGAATCATATTTACAGCACCATCCCCGTGCTAAGAAAGGTGAATAAAATGAAAGTTCGAAATCGTGGTTTTGAAAAAGTAAGCATTGACGAATTTACCAAGTATTATTCGAGTGCTTTATATGAAGAAGTTATTATGCCCAAACGTAAAACAACTAACTCAGCTGGATATGATTTTCATTTGATTACGGATTTGGAATTACACCCAAATGAAGAAAAAATAATTCCAACTGCTATAAAAGCCTATATGCAAGATGATGAATACTTGCAAATTGTCGTTCGTAGTAGTTTAGGGTTTAAATATAATATTCGCTTGAAAAATCAAATAGGAATAATTGATAGTGATTATTACAATAATCCTGACAATGAGGGTCATATTTTGGTTAGTATTAAAAATGAAGGAAACCAAATATTAAAGTTAAAAAAAGGAGATGCCTTTGTTCAAGGAATATTTCAAAAATATTTAGTTGTTGATGATGAAGAGCGTCCATTAAAATTACGCCAAGGTGGAATCGGTAGTACCCAAAAATTATAGTGGAATATTTTAGAAAATAAAGTAAGAAAATAATTGCAAAATATATAACAAAGTGATATAATTATAAGGGCAAAATTACACACACTGCCGGAGGATGTCGTCACGTGCACATTTTTCTAATGTGAGGCGGTATTCGCTGAGGGCGGTGGAGGCCATAACAAAATAAAAATGGAGGAATGAAAAGTTATGTCTGTTGTTACAATGAAACAATTGTTAGAAGCAGGGGTCCATTTTGGTCATAATACTCGCCGATGGAATCCTAAAATGAAAGAGTATATCTACGGAGAAAGAAATGGTATTTATATCATTGACTTACAAAAAACTGAAGAAAAATTAAATGAAGCTTATCAAGCGATGAAAGAGATCGTTCAAGAAGGTGGACGAGTATTATTTGTTGGTACTCGTAAACAATCTCAAGAAGTTATTCGCGAAGAAGCAACTCGTTGTGGTCAATTTTATGTCGACCAACGTTGGTTAGGTGGGACTCTAACAAACTTCAAAACGATTCGTAAAAGTATTAGTCGTTTATTTGAAATTGAAAAAATGGAAGAAGACGGAGTTTTTGAAGTATTACCAAAAAAAGAAGTAATTAAATTAAATAAAGAAAGAGCTCGTTTAGAAAAATACTTTAACGGTATTCGTAACATGACTAGTTTACCTGATGCATTATTCGTGGTTGATCCACGTAGTGAATATAATGCTGTCCGCGAAGCCCGAAAATTAGGAATTCCAGTCTTTGGAATAGTTGATACTAATTGCGATCCAGACTTAGTTGATTATATTATTCCAGCTAATGATGATGCCATCCGTGCAGTTAAATTAATTGTTGGAACAATGGCTAATGCGGTTGTAGAAGGACAAGGTGGTACACCAATTGAAATAGTTTATGGTGATGAACCAGCTGAAGAGCGTCCACAACAATCTCAACCACAACATTCTGCTAAAAAAACTAAAACAGATAAAAAAGCTAAAAAAACAAAAAAAGTAAAAACTGAGAAAAAAGAAACTGAAAATAGTACTGCAGAGGGTGTTGCGGAAGAGGCGAATGATGTTGAAGAAGTAAATTCTGAAAGTGAAACAACTGAAACTATAGAAGTTGCAGTTGAAGAAGTTGCTGAATAATAAGTGAGTTTTCACTTAGTTATAAAAAGGAGGATATTAAAATGATTAATGCATCGTTAGTTAAACAACTACGGGAAATGACCGGAGCTGGAATGATGGATTGCAAAAAAGCTCTAATCGAAACTAATGGAGATTTAGAAGCGGCAGTAACATATTTACGTGAACATGGAATTGCTAAAGCTGCTAAAAAAGTTGGAAGAATTGCAGCTGAAGGAACGTGCAATTTTGTAGTCAAAGGAAATAACGTTATTGTTTATGAAGTTAATAGCGAAACAGATTTCGTAGCTCGAAATGAAATGTTTATTAATTTAGTTAATACAATTGGTGAAATATTATTAGAAAATAATGTTAACAATACAGAAGAAGCCTTAGTAGCAAAAAATGCCAATGGTGAAACAATTGAACATATGATTGCTGAGGCAACTGCTACAATCGGCGAAAAAATTCAATTACGACGTGTGACTCGTTTAGAAAAAACTGATACCCAAGTATTTGGGGCATACTCACATATGAACGGCAAAATCGTGACTGTTACTATTCTTGAAGGCGCTAACGACGAAGTTGCAAAAGACGTGGCAATGCATGTAGCAGCAATGAACCCACGTTATGTTAAACAAGAAGATGTTGATCCAGAAGAAATTAAAAAAGAAAAAGAAATCTTGACTCAAGAAGTTATTAATGAAGGTCGACCAGCGAATATTGCTGAAAAAATTGTTGCTGGACGAATTAAAAAATTCTTGACAGATATTTGCTTAGTGGATCAAGCATTTGTTAAAGAGCCTGACAAAACTGTTGGACAATATGTTAAAGAAAACAATGGCGAAGTTGTAACTTTCGTTCGTTTAGAAGTCGGTGAAGGAATAGAGAAAAAACAAGAAGATTTTGCTGCTGAAGTAGCCGCTCAATTAAACAAGTAAGATCCCAGGCGCAAATCTCTTTGCGCCTTTTATTTAAAAAAATAATAGGAGATTGCTTATGAAAAAAAGAAGGATTATTTTAAAATTAAGTGGTGAATCTTTAGCTGGAAAGTTAAAGGTGGGGATTGACCCCTTAAAAGTAAAGGAAATTGCTCAAGAAATTGAAAAGTTGTATCGTCAAGGCGATATCGAATTATCAATTGTGGTAGGAGCCGGTAATATTTGGCGTGGTCGTGATGCCGAATTAATTGGTATGGATCGGTCCAGTGCCGATTATATGGGAATGTTGGCAACTATCTTAAATGCATTAGCATTACAAAATGCTTTAGAAGCATTAGGCCTTGAAACGCGAGCAATGACCTCTATTCAAATTCCAGCAGTAGCAGAACCTTACATTCGTAGAAAAGCCATTAGCCATTTAGAAAAAGGACGAATAGTTATTTTTGGAGGCGGAAATGGAATTCCGTTTTTCTCAACAGATTCTACCGCTGCTTTACGTGGAGCTGAACTTGGGGCCGATTTAATTTTAATGGCTAAAAATGGAGTTGACGGAGTCTATAGTGATGATCCAAATATCGATAAAAATGCAGTTCGTTATGAAAAATTAACTCATGCCCAAATTTTAAATGATCATTTAAATGTCATGGATATGACTGCTGCAACTCTTTGCAGTGAAAATAATATTGATATTTTAGTCTTTGATATGAATGTTCCAGGAAACATTGCCCGAGCAGTTAATGATTTTTCAATTGGAACATTAATTACCAATAAAATATAAGAGAGTAGGAGTGGGATTTATGCCAAAAACTATTTTAAATCAAGGTGAACAAAAAATGGAAAAGGCTGTTGAGGCCTTAAAAAAAGAATTCGCTTTAGTTCGTACAGGTCGTGCTAATCCAGCTATTCTAAATAACGTAACTGTTGTCTATTACGGAGTACCAACTCCCCTTAATCAAATCGCTTCAATTTCTGTTCCAGAAGCCCAACAATTACTTATTAAACCATTTGATAAATCTATTATTAACGATATCGAAAAAGCAATTTTGACTGCCGATTTAAATCTTACTCCAATTAATGATGGAACAGTAATTCGTCTTAATTTTCCACCATTAACTGAACAACGCCGGCGTGAATTAGTAAAAGAAGTTAAAAATATGTCTGAAAATGCCAAAGTTGCTATTCGAAATATTAGACGCGAAATTAATGACAATTTGAAAAAATTAGAAAAAGATGGTCTTTTAAGTGAAGACGAATTAAAACGTGAAACTGAAAATACCCAAAAATTAACTGATAAATATATTGCTCTTATTGATGAATTGACTAAAGAAAAAGAAGATGCAATTATGACAATCTAATAACAAAGGATACTCCTAAAGTGGGATTGTGAATAAAAAAACTCCAATTCCACTTTAGGAGTATTTTTTAAAAAATCACTAATAAACTAGATTAAATAATTAAATTGTAGTATAATAATTAAATGAGGTAATGCCTATGGAGCAAGATTCAAAATTAAATATCCCAACGCATGTTGCAATTATTATGGACGGAAATGGACGTTGGGCTAAAAGATATGGATTATCAAGAAGTATGGGGCATAAAAAAGGCGCTCAAAATTTATTAAAAATAGTTTTATATGCTAATAAATTAAAAATCAAATATTTAACAGTTTTTGCTTTTAGTACAGAGAACTGGAATCGACCCAAAGAAGAAGTCGATTATTTAATGAAACTTCCGATTGAATTTTTTAATGAATTTGAACAGCGATTTCGCAATGAAAATATTAAAATTAAAGTTATTGGTAGTCGTAATGATCTACCGCAGGAATTAGTTGATAAGATTGAATATGTTGAAGAGGTAACAAAAGATAAGACGGGTTTAACCTTTATTATTGCTTTTAATTATGGTTCTCAATTAGAAATTGTTGAAGCAACAAAAAATATTTATCAAGATATAATTAATAAAAAATTACAAATTGAAGGTTTAACACCGCAAATTTTTGAACAATACTTATTTACAAAAGATATTCCAAGTGTTGATTTGTTAATCCGCACAAGCGGTGAATTACGAATTAGTAATTTTTTATTATGGCAAATTGCGTATAGTGAATTATATTTTACAAAAACTTTATGGCCTGATTTTAGTACCCGTCATTTTGATAAAGCAATTAAAGAATATTCAAAACGAAATCGAAGATTTGGAGCGATATAATTATGAAAACACGTATTTTAACTGCGATTGTGATGGGAATAGTAATTGTTCCAACTATTTATTTTGGTAATATTCCCTTTTTAATTTTAGGAACTTTTCTAAGCATTGTTGCTGGATATGAAATGATGCATATGTTTTATACTAAATATCCAAAATTAAAACAATTGCAATATATCGTGCCATTTTTTTGTGGATTAATTACGGTTTTGATATATTTAGTAAATGTTCAAGGAGTAAACTATTTATGGCTTATTTTTGCTATCCTTACTTTTATTATTTTTTCAATGGGACTTACTATTTTTATTAAAGACTCAAGCGCAGAAAATATGCTACAAATGATAATGACTGTGTTATATTGTGGTATCTTAATTGGATATGTAATGAGTATTCGATATTTAAATCAAACTAACTTAGTTAGTTCCTATTTCCCAACTAGTGTCAATGTTAATTTAGATGGATTACGATTATTTGCATATTTATATCTAATTACTGTCGCAACTGATATTTTTGCGTACTTTTTCGGAAGTAAATTTGGTAAAAGAAAACTAGCTCCAGCAATCAGTCCAAAGAAAAGTGTTGAGGGAGGAATTGCTGGATTAGTATTTGGTACTATCTTTGGTACTGCTTTTGCCTTTTTAACAAAAATTGTTGTGACAAATTCCTTAGTTTCGTTTATAGTAGCCGCGATAATTATTTTACTAATATCTATGATTATTTCATTTATGGTTCAATTAGGAGATTTAGTAGCTTCGAAATTAAAACGAACATATGAAATAAAAGACTTTGGAAAAATCTTTCCTGGACATGGTGGGGTTTTAGACCGCTTTGATAGTTTATTGTTTGCTGGGGGATTTTTCTATTGCATAATTCTTATTGTTAAAATAATTTTGCTATAGTAGTGATGTGATAATATGAAGAATATTTTTCTTCTAGGAGCTAGTGGCTCAATTGGAAAACAAGTAATTGACATCTTAAAGATGTATCCGGAAAAATACAATTTAAAAGCTGTTAGTGTTGGAGAAAATATTGATTATTTAAAGCAAATCTTACGTGAGTTTAATGTTGAGTTTGCTTCGGTAAAAAATAAAGAGGATTTACTTGAATTAGAAAAGGAATTTCCTCATATTAACTTTGGTTATGGTGATGATGGCTTAATACAGGCAGCAACATATTCAAACGAAAATGGTGTTGTTATTAATGCTGTAGTTGGAATGGTTGGACTTATACCAACTATCGAAGCCATAAAAAAACGCCGAGATATTTTACTTGCTAATAAAGAAACTTTAGTTGTTGGTGGAACAATAATTACTAAACTTGTAAAAGAATATCAAGTAAATTTAATTCCAATTGATAGTGAACACAGTGCTATCTTCCAAGCATTAAATGGAGAAAATAAAAATAATATCAAAAGAATTATTTTAACTTCTTCAGGAGGATCATTTAGAGATTTAACTCGTGAAGAATTAAAAAATGTGACTTTACAAGATGCTTTACAACATCCAAACTGGAATATGGGAGCCAAAATCACTATCGATTCTGCAACCATGGCAAATAAAGGGTTAGAAGTAATCGAAGCACATTTCTTGTTCGGAGTAAATTATGATCAAATCGAAACGGTCCTTCATCCAGAAAGTATTGTTCATTCGATGGTTGAATTTGTTGATCATAGTACAATTATGCAAGCATCATTCCCCGATATGAGAATTCCGATAGCTTACGCATTAAGTTATCCAGACCGATATCCAACCAATATTAGTCGACCAATGGATTTTAGTAAATCATTTAATTTAACATTTAAACCGATGGATTTTAATCGCTATCCATTACTTAAACTTGCCTATCAAGTTGGAAAGGTTGGGGGCATTATGCCGGTGGTGTATAATGCTAGTAATGAAGTAGCTAATGAATTGTTTAGAAAAGGAAAAATATCATTTTTAGCAATAGAAGATATAGTTTTTGATGCGGTAAATAATACATCTAATATTTTAAATCCTACATTAGAAGAAATACTTGCTATTGATAAGCAAGTTAGACAAAAAATTTATCAAAAATATGAGGTGATTTAGTGGATATTATTATTGGTATTTTAGCATTTTTGTTAGTTTTAGGAACGATTATTTTAGTACATGAATGGGGACATTATATTTTTGCGAAAAGAGCAAATATTTTAGTTAGGGAATTTGCCTTTGGAATGGGACCAATAATTTTCAAAAAGAAAAAAGGGGAAACGTTATATACTATTCGGGCTTTTCCGGTTGGTGGTTTTTGTGCGATTACTGGAGAAGAGTTTGAAGAAGATCCATTAAAAAATATTGATAAAGTTAAAGTTGAATTAAAAGATAATGTAATTACAAAAATATACATCAATGCAGATGATGAAAGTGTTAGTCATTTACCAACATTATATCTTCAAGATTATGATATTTACGATGAAGAACAAACTGGGAAGTTATATATTCGTTCAATAGAAGAAAATAAAATTGTTGAATATCAAGTTGATCCGCAAGCAATGATTAAAACTCCAAAAGAAGAGTATCAAATTGCACCATACAATCGAACTATAGGTTCAAAAACTAAGCGCCAACGTGGATTAGTAATGATTGGTGGAGTAATGATGAACTTCCTTTTGGCAATTTTAGTATTTTTGATTGCGGCGGTAATTAAAGGTTTTCCTGATTATAATTCTTCCACTGTCGGGAAAATAGATCAAGATAGTATTAGTTATCAAGCTGGATTACGGGAAAATGATAAAATAATTAGTCTTGAAAGTGGAAGTATTAAAGTTGATATTAAGAACTTTAAAGATATTTCAAAATTTTTAGGAAAATATGAAGATAGTTTTCCAAGTGATATAATTAAAATAATTGTTGAAGGGAAAAGTGAACCAATTATAGTTCGCCCAATTATCATCATTAATTCCATCGGGATAATGAATGATAGTTCATCAAATTTACTAAAGATTAAAGAAGTCGTTGGTCCGGCCCAAGAGGCAGGATTAAAACCAGGAATGATAATCGCTAAAATTAATGATGAGGTTGTAAGTTCTTGGGGTGAAATTTATCAAAAACTAATTCAAATTACCGATGGATCCAAAATAAAAATTACTACAAGCGATAATAAAGATTATATTGTTACTCCTTATTCTAAATTTGTCTTAGACAATCAAAGAGGATTAGACGGTTCTAAAATTCCAGTTGGCACAATTGGCTTAGATATTGTGCCTAAATACAAATTTGATTTAGGAAAAACATTAGTAGATCCATTCCAAAAATTTGGAAGTTCCTTTATGATGGTTATTGGAACATTAAAATTATTATTTACTCCAAAATCCGGAGTAGGTTTTGATGATTTAAGTGGTTTTGTCGGTATCTATTCCGCAACCAAATCTATCGCTTTAACTGGTTTTTATCGGTTATTATTGTGGATGGGGATATTAAGCGTCAATGTTGGTATTTTAAATTTATTACCAATCCCAGCTTTAGATGGTGGTCGCTTAATATTCTTAGGATATGAAGTAGTAACTGGTAAAAAACCAAATCAAAAAGTTGAAACTGCTTTAATCACAGCAACGTTCATTTTATTATTAATTTTAATTGTATTTGTCACATTTAATGATATTACAAGATTATTTAGTTAAAGGTGGTTTATATATGAAGCAAAGTATGTTATTTGTTCCAACACTACGCGATATTCCAAAGGAAGCCGAAGTTGTTAGTCACCAAATTTTATTACGTGGGGGCTATATTAAACAACATGTTGCTGGAATTTATAGTTATTTACCATTAGGATATCGTGTTATTAAAAATATTGAAAATGTTATTCGTGAAGAATTAAATAAAATAGGTTGTAGTGAATTGTTTATGCCAGCATTGCAACCAAAAGATATATGGATCGAAAGTGGACGTTGGGATGTATATGGAAAAGAATTAGTCCGCTTAACTGATCGTCATAACCGTGAATTTTGTTTAGGACCAACTCACGAAGAAGTTATTACTAGTATTGTTCGTGAACATGTTAAAAGTTATAAAAAACTTCCGCTAGCATTATATCAAATCCAAACTAAATTCCGTGATGAGTTTAGACCACGTTTCGGATTAATGCGTGGAAGAGAGTTTCTAATGAAAGACTTATACACTTTCCATACTACTGAAGATGATTTAGATGTATGGTATCACAAAGTGCGTCAAGCTTATTGTAATATCTTTAATCGTTTAGGTTTAAATTATCGCATTATCGATGCTGATTCTGGGCAAATTGGTGGTTCATCAAGCGAAGAATTTATGGCCTTATGCGATATCGGCGAAGATACTATTGTTTATAGTGATAAAGGGGTGTTTGCAGAAAACAAGGAGACCAGTCAATATAAAGAAGGTGACAAGGCCCCTGACGGTGGAACAATTAAAGTAGCTAGAGGAATTGAGGTAGGTCATATCTTCAAACTAGGAACCAAATATTCTGAAGCAATGAATGCATATTTTGTTGATAAAGACCAACAAAGTAAGCCAATTATTATGGGATGCTATGGAATTGGTGTTAGTAGATTACTAATGGCTATTTTAGAACAACATAATAATGATGGCGTAGTAGTATGGCCAAAAGAAGTTAGCCCATTTGAAGTTCATATTATTCCACTTGATAAAGAAGGAACTAAAGCATATGAAGTTGCTTTAGAAATTTATCAGAAATTACTATCCGAAGGTAAAACCGTTTTATTTGATGATCGTGATGAGCGCCCAGGAGTAAAATTTGTAGATGCAGATTTAATCGGTATTCGCACAAGAATAATTGTTGGTAAAAAAGCTAGTGAGGGAATTGTTGAAGTGAAAGATATGTTAAATAAAACAATTGATGAGGTTAATTATCAAGATTTAAAATTGCAATAATTAAAAAAGATTTTTCAAAATGATATATAATATAGATAGTAGATGGGATATTGAGAGGTGAAGAAGTTGATAAAAGGATTTAAAGAGGCAAACGTCTACTTACCAGGTCAAGGAATAGTTAAAACTAGTATAACTTGGAAAGACGGCAAAATTAATGAAATTAAGCCAGAAATTAGTGATGATTTAGTTAAATTACCTGACAATTTATTTGTTGTGCCTGGTTTTATCGATAAACATATTCATGGCGCTAATAATAGTGATTCAATGTACCCTCATTTTGAAGATATTTTAAACATTGCTAAAACAATTGCTAGTGAAGGAGTTACTTCCTTTCTAGCGACAACAATGACTCAAAGTGAAGAAAACATTACGAATGCATTAATAGCACTTCGTGAATATATTGAAAAAGATCCAAAAGAGGGAGCTCAAGTATTAGGAATTCACTTAGAAGGACCATTTATTAATCCAAAATACAAAGGAGCTCAATTAGAATCTTGTATAGTTAAATGCGATTTAGAGACATTTAAACGTTATGAAGAAGCTAGTGGTAACCATATTATGCAAGTTACCTTAGCATATGAACAAGATGGTAAGGAATTGGTAGAATATTTAGCAAGTAAAGGAATTGTTGCTAGTTTAGGACATACGAATGCTACTAGTGCTCAAGTTAAAGAAGCTGCTGAAAAAGGTGCTACATCAGTTACACATGTCTATAATGCAATGAGTCCATTACACCATCGCGAAGCGGGTGTTGTTGGAGGAGCATTTGTAACTGATAGTTTATATTGCGAATTAATTGCTGATTTAGTTCATGTTTGTGCTGATGCAATTGATATTTTATTTAGATGTAAAGGCAAAGATAAAGTTGTCTTAGTTACTGACGGAATCGAAGCCAAACATTTAGATGATGGTGTTTATTCGTTAGGTGGACAAGAAGTTTTTGTTAATAATGGAGTCGCTCGTTTACAAAGTGGAGCGCTAGCAGGGAGCACCTTAAAATTAAACGAAGGTATTCGTAATATTCTAAGTATTTTACCGAGATTATCATTTACTGATGCAATTGACCTAGCGACTATTAATCCAGCTCGTAACCTTGGAGTAGATCATTATAAAGGTATGATTAAAGAAGGGTATGATGCTGATTTGGTAGTTATTGATAAAGATATAAATGTGTATATGACTATTAACCGCGGAAATATTATTTATAAAAAAGATACATTTGATCTATAAAAATAAAACATCTCTAGGGTAAAGCCTAGAGTTGTTTTTATATAGAGATTTATTTTACATTTGTTAATATATTTATAATTTTAGTTATTAAAACATCCATAGCAACTAAGTTTTCGCCACCTTCTGGAACAATTAAATCTGCATGAATTTTTGAAGGTTCTACAAATTGCATATGCATTGGGCGAACAGTAGTTAAATATTGGGTAATCACGCTTTCTAATGTTCTACCGCGTTCATTAATATCGCGTTGTAATCTTCGAATAAAGCGGATATCATTAGGCGTATCCACGAAAACCTTAATATCATAAAAAGGTAATAACTCTGGGATAGCAAATAGCATAATTCCTTCAATTATAATTACATCAGCTGGAAAAATAACTTCAATTTCATCACTACGCTTATGATTAACAAAATCATAAATTGGTTTATTGATAGCCTGTCCAGCCTTAAGTTTTTTCAGATGATCAATAAATAGGTCAACATCATATGAGTTTGGATGGTCATAATTAATTTTTTTGCGTTCCTCTAAAGATAATTCATCAAAGGATTTATAATAATCATCCATTCGTAAAATACTTACCGAACCGAAATCTTTGGTTCCATTATGAAGCTTCTTTGAGACAGTTGTCTTTCCCGATGCTGTCCCTCCAGCAATTCCAATAAATATATTTTTCATAATTATTCCTCCAATATATATTATTATAACAAATTTGCCAAAAAACTACAAAGATTAATTTTCAATTTCAAGTAGTAAAATAGGTAATATTATGGTATAATTAATTGAAAAGAAGGGAGGACAAGAAGTGAAACGTTTTTTAAATTTTGTGCTTGCGGGGCTGATTGCATCATTATTTATTTTGATGAATATTAATGTTAAAGCTAATAGTCAATATACAGAAAAAACTCATGAGTTGCGTGGTGTATGGGTTGCCACAGTATCACAGCTTGATATGCCACAACAAAGTGGAACAACTCCAGTCGCAATTGAAAAATATAAACAAGAATTTATTAAAATTTTAGATACTCTTGAAGAATATAAAATGAATGCGATTATTTTTCAAGTTCGTCCTTTAAACGACGCTTTTTATCGTTCGGAAATAAATCCATGGAGTAGATATTTAGCCGGAGTAGAAGGATTAGATCCAGGATGGGATCCGCTAGCGTGGATGATTGAAGAATCTCATAAACGCGGCATAGAATTTCATGCTTGGTTAAATCCATATCGGGCATCATTAAATCTACCAAAAAATATTGAAGCTGTTGAAAATTATTTAAATGGACTTGACAATAAAAATTTTGCTAAAAAGAATCGTGACTTAATTGTTTTAGCAGAGCCAAACTCAGGGGCTAACTATCAAATTTTACTTAATCCAGGTGAACCAAGAGTTCGTCAACATATTATTGACACTATTGAAGAAATAATTACTAATTATGATGTTGATGCTATTCATTTCGATGACTATTTTTATAATGATGTTCCTCAAAGTCAAGATGATACGACACGGACTAAACCAGGATATAATCCTAAAAATTTATCTAAAGCTGATTGGCGTCGTGATCAAGTTAACATTTTAATAAAAGGAATTCATGATTTAATTACTGCACACAATACTTTAAACAATAAAAACGTCCAATTCGGTATTAGCCCAGCACCAATGTGGGCGCCATCGCCTCAAGTGTGTGTTCAAAATGGTCATGCTGGAGGATTATATGATACAAAATATGGTCTTCAATTCCCATGTTGGGGTTATTATACATATGTAGATTTATACGCTGATACGCGAAAATGGGTTTTAGAAGAATGGATTGACTACATCGTTCCACAAAACTACTTCGAACTTGAACGTTATCATCGACCAATTACTGAATGGTGGAGCGAACTAGTAAAAAATACTAAAGTAAAATTATATATGGGTATAGGGGCTCATAATCAGGGGTCAAACACTGCATGGGATAAAGACCAAATGAGAAAACAATTAACATTCAATAATCAATTCCCTGAAGTTGAAGGAATAGTATTATTCTCCTATAAAAACATTGCTCGTCCAAGTAAACAAGAAATGATTGAAGGAACTAAAACTTTAAAAGAATTTTGGACTAAAAACACAATGCTTCCACACCAATATAATCGACCAATTAGTGGTTATACCGCACCAAAACCAACTGTAAAACGAACTCAAAACTTAATAGAATTAACGATTAACCCTGATGATATTGCTATCGGATATAATGTTTATAAATTTACCACAGATGAGCCGATGATTTTAACTGAAGATAAAGTATATGACAGGTATCGTAATTTCAATTTACCAATAAATATAGAAGTAGATGTTAATAATGATGATGTTTATATATTTGTGGTAGAAGCATTTTTACCAAATGGAACTAAGTCTTCACAAACATCAAATGTAATCGTTCCGGCCTACGAAAATACTCATAAGCCATTAATTGAATATTTTGAAATTAGTCGTGTAACGGATTTATATCGTTTCCAAGAAAAAGTAATTATTCGAGGAAAATTCAGTGATCCGAATGGCGATAGATTAACAGCCACATTAGAATTATATTTAAATGATCGTTATCGTGGAATACGAATTGACGTTATCGATAATCAATTTGAAGTCGAGTTTTACATGTATAGTCTAGAAGGTGATAATGCGGCGTTTAGATTGACGGTCACTGACGGAGCTCATACTGTTGAAAAATTTAGTCATCGCTTTAGTATTAAAAAGGTCAATTTAACTATAACATCAATTAATTATATAATTTATCAACAACGCCAAAAACTAGATGATATATTAAAATAAGATTGATATGTTATAAAGTATTTGATAAGTAAAAATAAGGCATTTTGGGTTTTCCAAAATGCCTAAATTTTTTATTAATAGATATAAAAATAATAATCTTAAATTAATATATAGTTATTAAATATTAATTTCTAAAATTACTGGACAATGATCACTGCCATAAATATCATCACGGATGATAACATCCACGATATTATTTTTTAAATTGTTTGATACTAGGAAATAATCAATTCTCCATCCAATGTTTTTTTCCCGGGCTTTGTTCATATAGCTCCACCAAGTATATTGGATTTTGTTTGGATATAAATATCTAAATGTATCAATAAACCCTGCATTTAACAAATTAGAAAATTTTGTTCGTTCTTCAATTGTAAATCCAGGATTTTTAGTGTTGGCTTGTGGGTTTTTTAAGTCAATTTCTTGATGAGCGACATTCAAATCACCACATACTATTACTGGTTTTTCATGTTTTAAGCTAACTAAATAATTTCGAAAATCATCTTCAAAAGTCATCCGAAAATCTAAGCGTAGTAATTTATGTTGGGAATTAGGAGTATAAACATTAATAAAATAGAACTTCGGAAATTCTAAGGTAATAATTCGGCCCTCATCACTATATTTACCATCAATTCCATATGATACATTCAGAGGTTGTTCTTTTGTGTAAATTAATGTTCCTGAGTATCCCTTTTTTATTGCACTACTCCAATATTCATAATATCCAGGAAAGTCAAAATCTTTTTGTAATTCTTGCATTTTTGTTTCTTGTATCGCAAATATATCCGCATTTACCTCTTGAAAAAAATCTTTAAAACCTTTGGTCATTGCGGCACGAAGACCATTAACATTCCATGTAACAAGTTTCATATAATTACCCTACTTTCTATCTATCATATGTCTAATTATAGCATAATTTAGGTTTATTTTCAAAAAAAGGTTAATTTTACTTAAAAGATTATAAGATTCATGGTATAATAAAGCAATGAAAGGAATGATTTTTGTGGAATGGTTTTGGACAATTATTCAGTATTTATTACCAATAATTCCAATTGGACTAATTTTTGCAATTGTTAATGGTATTGTACGTCATGCAAAATATGAAGTTAAAATTATTACTAATCTTATTTTAGGAATTATTTTATTACTAGGATTTACAATTCCGTTATTAATTGATTATTTATTATTAAAAAAATCATTAAAAGCAATATTAGCATATATTAATTTTCCAATTACTGCGTTGATATTTTTAATTATTATGCCATTATATTTTTATATTAAAGGTCGTCGTTATTTACGATGGCAATCTCGTTTTAGAAATGGAGATTTTCAATTCGATGATGATGAAGAAGATATTATTATAGATCTAGATGATGATTATTACTTTACCGAACAAGAAGAACCAATTGAGGAAATAATTTATAATATTTATGTCGTTTTTCAAAATAATGGTCAATTAATATTAAAAAAAGAATTAAATGGATTAAAAGGTTTTACTAATACAGTTAATAGTTCATTAGAAGAAGCACTTTATGAAATAACATCGAAATATCAAATCAACATCAAATCCCTTCAACAAATCGGTCATATTGTCCATGACAATATGCGAACTTATTGTTATTTAATTGATATTGCTTCATATGATGAAGAAAGTGAAGATATAATGACTATTAGTAAATATGAATTAAATAATTATCCAATTGATTTAGAAGATAAGGAATTAATTTTACGAATTTTAATTAAGGAGCCATTCATTATTGAAAAATAGAGGGGTATTATATGAAAAACATTCAATTAATCCTTGAAGGAGGCGGTATGCGTGGAGCATATACTGCTGGGGTATTAGATTGTTTTCTAGATAATCAAATGTATTTCGAAAATATTATTGGTGTTTCAGCGGGGGCTGGGAATGCTACTAGTTATATATCGCGAGAGAAGAAACGCGCTATCGAAAGTCTAATTAAATATTCGGGAGATAAGCGATATTTAAGTTATCGAGGATTAATTAAGAATGGGTCAATATTTGGAATGGATTTTATTTTTAAAGAAATCCCCGAAAAATTAATGCCATTTGATTATGATGCCTTTCATCAAAATGTAGTTAATTTTGAAGTTGTGACAACTGATTGTAATACTGGAGAACCACATTATCATAAAATAACTAATTTAAGAAAAGAAATTGATTATATTATTGCATCAAGTTCTTTACCGCTTGTTTCGCAAATGGTCCGAGTTGACGGATTAGAATTATTAGACGGAGGAATTAGTGACCCATTACCAATAAAATATTCGCTAGAACAAGGATATGAATATCAAGTAGTTGTTTTAACCAGAAATCGTGGATATCAAAAAAAGAAAAGTCGTTTAACAAAACTATTAAAAATTCAATATCATCGTTACCCTAAATTAATTGAAAAAATAAAAATCCGTCATATGATATATAATGAATCATTAGAACTTATTTATAAATTAGAAGAACAAAAAAAGGCAATTGTGATTGCGCCGAGTAAAGAAATGAATATTAATCGGATCGAAAAAAATAAACAAAAATTATTAGATATTTATGAATTAGGATATCAAGATGCTCAAGCTAAAATACCTGAAATACTAGCGGTAATTTCTCAAGACAAGGATATTAAAAAGTAAAAATCTTTTTGATTATAGATGGTATTTTTTAATTAGAGTAGTGTGGAATTTTAAAATAAAAGGAACTTACCAATGTTATCATAATCTTCTCAAAAACTAGTATATTTCTGGTTAGTAAAGTAGGAATGACTTATATTATATAATTTGATAACTATTAGATAATATTTGTTAAGAATGGTTAATTTAGATATAAATTTAAAGATATTTTTACAATTTTAATTTTAAAACTGAAATTATTAAAGCAGGCATTTGTTTTTTATTACATTTGGTAAATAGCGTAAAAATTGGCTTATATATCGCCGCAATTCCATTTAAAACCTTGATGAGTCTAATTAATCGCCCCCTTAATGAAATTGGTATAAACCGATTTTTAAAGTATATGAAAAATCTAAAAAGTAATTAATAAAAAACCCACTTGTTTTTTAAGACAAGTGGGTTAATTTTGTAAATATTCAAAATATTTGTTTTTAAAATAACTTGGGACTTTAGCCGTAATTAATGTTCCATTGTTTGTAAATGAAGTTGAGATTACTTCGTTATGTTTCATTATAATTTCCAATAAATTACCTTTATTAAAAGGAATTAAAAAAGTACATACTTCATGATTTGGAAAGATTCTTTCAATAATTAAATTTAATAATTCAGCAAGATTTTCTTTTGTTTTAGCACTAATTTTTATAGCTTGTTCATATTGAGGTTCTACATAAAAATGTTCTGGTATTAAATCTATTTTATTGAAACAATATATTACCGGAATATTTTTAACACCAATTTCATTTAGTACTTGATTAGTGACTTTAATTTGGTTAGGATATCGTTCATTTGAGGAATCGACAACATGTAAAATTAAATCTGATTCGGTTATTTCTTCTAGGGTTGATTTAAATGCTTCCACTAAATGATGAGGTAGTTTTTGAACAAAACCAACGGTATCAGTTAGTAAGAATTCAGGTTGGTTTGGAAGTTTAATTTTTCGAGTTGCAGTTTCTAGTGTGGCAAATAACATATCTTTTTCAAATACTTCTTTTTTATCTTCAATTGAATAAGATAATAAAGCATTTAGTAAAGTTGATTTTCCGCTATTAGTATAGCCAACAATACTTACAACTGGAATATCTCTTTTCTTTCGTAAATTTCTTTGAACTGCTCGTAGACTAGTTAGTTTTTTTAATTCGCTCCGAATTTGGCTAATGCGTTTTTGAATGTAGCGACGGTCAAGTTCAAGTTTAGTTTCTCCACCACCTCGACCATGTTGACTTGAACTACCGATACCACGTTGTCTAGATAATCCTTCACGCATTCCTACTAGTCGGGGTAATAGATAATTTAATGTTGCCATTTCAACTTGTAAAATAGCTTCCTTAGTCCGAGCTCGTCTTCGAAAAATTTCTAAGATAATATATGTGCGATCATAGATAGTTATTTCTAAAAATTTTTCTAAGGTGCGAATTTGCGAAGGGGTTAATTCATCGTTAAAGACAACAATATTGGTTTCAAGCGAAGCGATTAATGTTTTGATTTCTTCAAGTTTTCCTTTTCCAACATATGTAGTTGGATTAATACTTGGTAGGTTTTGAATAACTTCAGATACAACCGCAATTTCACATGCTTCGCATAATGAGCGTAGTTCACACATTTCTTGTGAAATATCCTCAGTTGTTCCCATTATATTCACACCGACGATTATTGCTTTATCTGTCATATAAATCTCCTTTTTAAAAAGTTATACATTATTATAACATAGATTTTGTAAAATAAAAAGATGCTCATTTTGAGCATCTTTTTTATAAACCACATTTTAATTGAGCATTACAATTGCTACATGTATTGCATCCACCGATATCGACGACTGTTCCTTCTAAGCATATTGGACATAAGTCACCAATTTCGACACCGATATTACGGTTAGATTTACTTGCATTAAAGCTAATATTTTCTTGTTCGCGAGGAACTTTCTTTTCTTCAACTTTAATACCCAAATCTGCAAGTTCGACTTGTTTTGGAAGGGCGTCTTCTTTTTTAAGGGTTAAGACTTGAGCATCGCGGCTTCCATCAACGTAGACTGTTCCACCTTTAGCCTTACCTTCATATAGTCGCATATAAACTTTTTCCACATCTTCAACAGTATAGTCACGTGGTGCGTTAACAGTCTTAGATATTGAAGAGTCAACCCAACGTTGAATAACGCATTGAATATCGGCATGTTCTTCTGGAGTAAGTTCCATTGCGGAGACGAAGATATCAGGCAAGTTATCATATGTATATTGTGGATTACGTTTCAAATACTCTTCTACAATCGGTGCGGTTACTTCCATATATTTACCTAAGCGACCACTACGATAGTATTTAAAGGCAAAGTATGGTTCAAGTCCAGTTGAAACACCAACCATTGTTCCGGTCGAACCCGTAGGTGCAATAGTTAACAAATGAGAGTTACGAATACCATATTTTAAGATATCATCGCGAATTTTTTGTGGCATTTGTTTCATGTAACCGGATTGAATGAATTTTTCACGGGAACCATATTGATCTAAGAATGGGAAACTTCCTTTTTCTTTAGCTAAGTTAATTGATGCTTGGTAAGCATTGGTTGCGATAAATTCAAACAACTTATCAACGAACTTATTCCCTTTTGGGCTGCCATAACGTAAATCGCAATGAATTAATAAGTCGTGTAATCCCATTACGCCAAGACCGATGCGACGCTCACCTAGAGCTTGACGGCGATTTTCTTCTAAAAAGTATGTTGTTTTATCAATAACATTATCTTGCATACGAACTGCGGTATGAATAGTTTTTTGTAATTTTAGCCAATCAACATCTTTATTATCATAATCAACCATATTTGCTAAGTTGATTGCTGCTAAGTTACATACAGAATACGGCGCAAGTGGTTGTTCACCACATGGGTTTGTACATACAACTTTTTGTCCATATCCGGTCGCATTCGTCATTTCATTAGCATTATCAATGAAGAAAATTCCTGGCTCAGCGGAATATGTTGCACAAAAGTTAATTAAATTCCATAATTCGCGGGCTTTAATAACTTTATGGGTTTTAACTCGATAACCCATTCTTTCCCATTCGCGAACGTCACCAATTTTATGCCATTTATCATCATAAGCAGCTTTTTCTCCTGGAGAATAGTTATCAATATCAGGGAAGCGTAATTCAAAATCTAAATCATTTTTGACTGCTTCCATAAATTCATTGGTAATGGCAACAGAAATATTGGCTCCGGATAAGAAATCAGGATCATTAACTTCATAACGTCCTTTTTGTGCAAGCAGTTCTTTAGCTCTTCCTAAGGTCTCTTTACTTACGGAACCAGGATTTTTATTTGCTAATTCGATGATTAACTCATACATTTCAATTTCTTCATTGGTTAATGGAATAAATTTTAGTTTGTTTTTAGCTTCTTGAATAATAGTTTCGTCTTGTAAGTTATTTATTAAGAATTGTAAAATGCGTGGATTTTGCATTTTACTAATAATAAATTCAATAATGTCAGGGTGCCATACAGCCAGCATAATCATTTGGGCGCCACGACGGCTACCACCTTGTTCTACAAGATGAGTTAATTGGGCTAAGTCATTTAACCAACTAACTGCCCCGCTTGATTTTCCATTAACCCCTTTAGCTAAGGTATTTTTTGGACGTAAAGTGGAACCATTAGTACCAACTCCGCCCCCGCGTGACATAATTTCCATGACTTGTTGACGATGAATACTAATGCCTTTACGAGAGTCTTCAATAAATGGCATAACAAAGCAATTAAAATATGTTACCTGCGCATTGCTACCAGCGCCGAATAAAATTCGTCCAGCGGGAACTAAATTTAAACTGCTTAGTTCATGATAGAATTCACTGACGGTATGAATAGTTTCACCGCTTCCCAAATGATTGGCAACTCGATGGCAAATTTGCTCATAGAATAATTCCATTGGTTTTTCAATTTCATTGCGTTTACGTCTAATAATACCATCTTTAGTTGCATCGGCTGCCATTGCGCGATATTCTTCTTCAAGCTGAATATAGACGTATTCATCGTTAATCCCCTTAACATATCCGATTCCCCGCGTTGGAAATTTTGGATCATGTTTAACAATACATAATACTAAATCGTCAATTGATAAAGTTACCAAATTAATATCTTTTTGGGCATAACGATCTAACATAACTAATCGTGACACACCACTAAATGATTTTTTCATGGTGTTGTCAATGAAAAATAAATGCGGGAAATGGTTACGAATGTCTTCGTTTATTTTTTGAATATATTTTTGGGAATACTTAACGTTATTCATACCATCTCTTGTCCTTTCTTGTAAAATTTTGCGACTTAACTAATTATACAATAATTTAAATAAAAAAAAAAGTAAAAATGAGAAATTAAAAACATTCTCATCATATACTTATTATAGCAGAGAGTTTTCTCTTATGGGAAGGAGGAGCACTATTTGTTTGAAAATTTAGGCGAAGATGTCCAAGAAATATTACTGGAATGTCAAAAAATTCAAGAGGAATTACACCTTGACTATATTGGAACAGAAGTCTTATTACTAGCATTGTATAATTATCCAAATTCAATTTGTAATTTTTTATTTAATGAGTATCTAATTACTGAAGATATGATAAAGAATATTATAAACAAATGTATTTTTTTACGTAAATACGAAATATATGAAAATAAATATACAAAAAAATTTATCGAAATAATTCATTTAAGTAATAAATTAAGTTTAGAAAGTAATAGTAAGGAAGTTAGTGATGAACACTTATTTTTAAGTATTTTAAAAACTAGATACACCACCGCTAGAAAGATACTTGAATTACTTGGCTTAGATATTTTAGAATTACAAAATGATTTTTATAATATTTTTAATTATTCAGAAGAACTTGAATATGATTTTTTAATTAATCTAACTAAACTTGCAAAACAAGATAAATTAAATCCCTTTGTTGGGAGAACGAAATATTTAGAACGGTTGGAAAAAATATTATTAAAAAAACAAAAAAATAATCCATTATTAATTGGAAGCGCTGGGGTAGGAAAAAGTGCGATTGTTGAGGGATTGGCGAAGAGGTTTTTGACGACACATCCAGAAATTAATATTTATTATTTAGATTTGGGATTGTTAATTGCTGGAACGAAATATCGTGGTGACTTAGAACAACGAATAACAAATTGTATCAATAGTTTCAAACCTCAATACGATATTTTATTCATCGATGAAATTCATAATATTTTAGGAGCAGGTAGTAGTGAAGGTAGTCTTGATTTAGCCAATATCTTAAAACCATTTTTATCTCGTTCTAATATTAAATGTATTGGGGCAACTACGTTAGAGGAATATTATCAATACTTTGAAAAAGATAAGGCACTAGCAAGACGTTTTCAAAATGTATATGTAGAAGAACCGTCTAAAGAAGAAACATTAGAAATTTTAAAAGGAATAAAAGAGACGTATGCTAGTTATCATCAAGTAGATGTATCCGATGAATTATTAGATTATATTATTGATGCGACATCGATTATCCATACTCGTAAACTACCTGATAAAGCTATTGATGTTTTAGATGAATCACTCCTTTTAGCAAAAAGTTATCCTCAAAAAACACTTACAACGCGCTTGATTGATGAAGTAGTATTTAGTTTTTTAGGATTAGATTATGAAAAAATAATTATGAATTTGCAAAAAAATCTTTATTTTAATCATTTAAAAAAATACTATTTTCGTTATTTGTTAAATGTTAATTTAAAAAAAACTATTATGAATGTGGAATGTTTTAATATGCAAACCAAAGAACTATTACTTAAAGATCTTCAAACAGTATTTGAATTAAAAGATGAAGTAGTTTATAATCTAAATTTATCTGAATATCAAGAAGTACATACGATATCATTACTTTTAGGAGCACCACCGGGTTATGTTGGATTTGATCATGGCGGAGAATTTACTAAACATATTTTAAAGTTTCCAGTGTCAATCATTATTATTACAAACTATGAATATGCTCATGAAAAAATCAAAAAGCTCATTATGGATATTTTAAATGATGGTTATATTAAAGATTATCAAGGACGTGTCATTTCCTTTACTAATTCTTTTTTTATTTTTGTAAATTCAAGTAAACAGAAAGCTAAAATAGGATTTAATAATCAAGTAGATACTTTTGAAAAACTCCTTCCAGAAATTGATGAAGTTTTATATGATAATCCATTAGACATCAAGGAATTATCACCAAATGATTACACCAAATATATTACGAAATTAGCTGATTTTGGATATCAAATTAATCTAGAGATTGATAATCATTATGAAGACTTAACTACCTTTTTAGAAGAAGAACTAGCCAATATTTTCCAAAAACAACCAGTTCATCCGATTACGATTTCCTATTGTCCAAAACAAAAAAAATATATTTTACAATAAAAAATACTATCAAGTGTAAAAAACTTGATAGTATTTTTTTCTAAACAAGACATTTTTTGTCAAAAATAATCATAAAGTGTGTTGTTTGTGCTATTATTTTTGCGAATATTTTGTTATAATAAGTATAAGTAATAAGGGTGATGCGGAATGAACAAACATTTACAAAGAAAACATCGATTAAGTAAATCAGAAAATGAACATTTATTGAATATTTTTGATGAACGCTATTTTCTAAAAGTCGGTGTTATTAATTTAAGTAGTTTCAAAAAACTTCTTTCCGAAAAAATCGTTAAATTATCAGATTTAATTCATCTAGAATACTATCAAGATCCTTCTTTTTTTTCTAAGATAATGTATTTATATAATCTTGCTAAGAAGGATAAAACTATTCAATTATATTTAAGTTATGGTTTATTAGTATGGCCAAATGAACAACATGCCCAACAATTTTCTCCGATATGTTTAGTTCCGATTCACCTTTATTTCTTAAATGATCAAATTTATGTTCAAAGAACATCGGGGGTAATTGAAAATTTAATTTTAATCGAAAATTTAATTAAACTAGATAAATCATTTTATCCATTAAATGAAAAACTACATAATATTTACTCGCTAGATCGATACATTTTAAGTTTTAAGAAAAATCATGAATTTAAAGTTCATTTAGATAGTTTTATCACTTTTGGTTACTTAGAACAACAACAATTATTCTTAAATCACCAAAAATTTCATATTGATAAAAATATTACTAATCAAATTAGCGAGAAACATTATTTACAATCTGAGGAATATGGAATTAATTTATTCCCGTTAAACTCTATTCAAAAAAATATTTTAGCTCAAGCTGTGGCTGGATATAGTTTTGGAATTGATGGAATCTTAGGAACTGGAAAAACAACCACATTGGTTAATGTGGCAGTAGATACCTTGTATCGTGGTAAAAGAGTTTTGTATGTTTCCAATATAGATAATACGCTAGAAAAAATAGAAGATCTAGTCAAAGAATTTCGAATAAATCATTTGGTATGTAATCTTACTAAAAATTCGTTAAGTTTTTCAGTAGGCGAAATTAATTATTTAGAAAAAGAAAACTTTGTTTCTAAAGAAGTAGTTACTAATTTAGCTAAAAATTATCAATTTATTGAAGAACTTGAAAGAGCAGTTTTTTCACGTATTCGTAATAATCGAGTTTTGGATACCTTGACTTATCTTGCAAGTTTAAAAGAGAATTATCAATTATTAAATATTCCATGGGCAAATAATTTATATAAACACGAATATTTAGAAATATATAATAGTTTAGTAAAAATTGAAAAAAACTTGCTTCGCTTTCCAAATTTCAAACAAAGCATCTGGCAAAACATTCCTTATGCCCACACAATAAAATATCCGAATCAAGTTATTACGCTTATCTATAAAATGCATAAGTACTATCGAAATTTAGAAAACTTATGTCAAGAATTAATTACAACCTTTGGTTTTAAAGAATTTAATTCCTATATTAAAATGCGTAAATTAATTAACATTTTTGATGCCTTTAAAAATACAAAATATCCATCAAATTGGATCGATAATAATTTTGCGAATTTCTTTTTAGCCCAAGAATATTTTCCGACATTTAAAAAACAATATGATGAATATTATACAACATATAATGATATAAAATATTTATATTCTCTTGAGACTATAACTGTTAATTTTGATGAAATAATTCAAAATTTATGTGGGACATATTTTACAAAAGATAACTTAGAAAACATTAATCGTATTATTGATAATCGTTTGAATTTATTAATTCAAGTTCATCGTTCAAACGAAATAATTGATAATTTTTCAAATATTATTTCTGAATTACAAAAAACATTAAAATATGATTTTGCTTTAGATGAAAAAGTATTCGATGATTTAAATAATTTGTATTTATATATTGCTAATAATGCTTATCATCCAAATTGGATAAAAATAAATACCTTACATAAATTATATCGAACTATTGATGAAGTCAAACAAATTATTACAAAAATTACTAAATATGAACAATATGTTCAAGAGTTTTTACATAAATATCCGAAAGTAAATATTAATTTAATTGATTTAAATAATGATTTAACAATATTAATTAAGCGTCAAAAAAATAAATCATTATCACTTAAAGAAAAAGTTATTATTCACAAGTATCATAATCATCCAATCGAAGAAGCAATTCATGATGTAAAGACTATTGTTGATTTAGCTAATCAACATGAAATATTATTACAACGTTATTTAGAATTAACCTCATTTAGTTATTCTAAAGATTTTAATATCATTGACAGTTTAGAAAATTTATATAATTTACAAAAAAATTTATCACACCCAAAACATTTAGAAATTTTTAAAAAATACTTACAAACTCGTACGCAAAAAACAAATTTAATTTATGGCCAAGCCAATCCTTTAAAAGAGTTTTCTGAGGCATATAGTTTTATTAATAAATATCGCACTAATTTACGACAATGTGGTTTCGTTATTGAAGAAGATTTTGTTAAATCATTAAGTCAAATTAAAGAAATTAATAAATATTTAAATAATTTTTACAGCACATATGACGAATTTATTATATCAACTAATTTAATTGATAAAAAAATCTATTTTGAGGATATTGTAAAATTACAAAACTTAACAAGTAAACTTATTGAATTAAAAAATGATTTTTATAATAACTCTCATTATTCAACTTACTTTGGGATGTTATATGACTATGAAAGAACTAATATTTTAAAATTACAAACTAGTTTAAAAAACTTTCAAAATTATTTAAATTGTTTTATTAACTTAGATTATGCTAATAAATTTTTTGAAGAAAATTATCATAACAAATTGATTGAATATTTGAATTTAATTTTAAAAAATATTGAAGAAATTGATGAGTTAATCAAACTATACACTAAACTTTTTGTCGATCGCATTTCCACCTATTACTACAATGATTTCAAAGATGTAATTACTTATTTGGAAAAATTTTTATCTTCTAAAGATGAGTTGGTGTTATACCTAAATATTACAAATGAAATTAAAGTGTTGTTAGAGTATCGTGCCGATGATTTAATTGAGTACATAACTGATATAAATCAAAATAGTAATCTATCAGAAAATTTTAAATATACATATAACTATTATTTATATCAAGAGTTTTGCAATAAATATCCATATGTATTAAATACTAATGCACTTAATCAAATTCTAGATGAAACTGTTACTTATGAAAGACAATTATTAAATTTAAATACTAATCAAGTTAGCCATAAAATCATTAATGATTATGACATTCCTAAGTTATCATTAAAAAAAGATTCTTTATCATTTATAGACTTTATTCAAAAAGCTCAAAATGATTATCGTTTAGTATTATGTGACACTAAAATTTTAGATCAATATTTAGACATTCGTAAATTTGATTTAGTAATTATCGATGATGCTCATATTTCTCATGCCAATGCATATAAATATGCACTTAGTGGAAAACAGGTAATTGTTGCGGGGAATAGCGAGCATAGTTCATTAGTTAAAATGAACTTAATTTCTCAAATTCCTAAAGAAAGTGTTATTACTTTAACTCATCGTTATTTACCAATTCCAAAAAATATTTTTGATCTTCGTCATAACTTAACTGGATTAATCCCAAATGATTATTTTGCTAATCAAGGGGTAGAAATTAGTAATACCAATATAGAACAGTTCATTCGAGAAAAACTTTTAGAAAATATTAATTATAAGTTTAATGTGTTTGTATATGAACAAGCAAGACAAATGCAAATATTTGATAATTTAATAAAAATATTCAAAGAGAATCATTATTCAAAAAGTCAAATTATTGATTTATTAACTAAAAACATTAATATTGTTAATTTAGAGCAACGCTTAATTATTGATGCTGATTATAATTTGGTAATTGTAGATGAGTATAGGGATGATTTTGAATTATCAAATGTTAATCGTATGATTAGTGATTTATTTACCGTTAAGGAAAAAGTAATTATTTTTGATGCTAATAATTTATTAGGACAAAAAGTTTCAAATAGATTTTTAAGCAAGTTGCAACTACAATTAAACGAGTTAGAAATTACTTATAATGAACATTTATTACAAATCAACTTGATGGAAAAATTGAAAGAGCAATTTGCTCGTTATGACATTAGTTTGATTGGATCATATCATGATTTGAATTTAGTATTATTAGCTGATAATCAATTATATGGATGTATTATTTACTGGGATAATAATAAAATTAACTATCAAACCTTAGAACAATACCGCACCATATATCAACAATACCGTAAATATCAATGGAAAATATATTTGATATGGATTGTTGACTTAGTAAGAGACTTTAATAAAACTGTAGAAAGAATTGCTAAGGAGATAGGGAGAGAATAATGGCAAAAAAACGTGGAAGTAAAAGCAAGTTTTTAGAGTTTACAAGAACAGTCAAGCAAAATCAATTTCGATATTTATATATTCGAAATAAACTTGCTAAACTAAAAGAAGAAGGAATTGATTTAAGTACTCAAGGGTACTTAGGACAAACTCTATTGCATATCGCAGTTAAACTGCGTAATTTGAAGTTATTAAATATTTTTATTAAAGCCGGAGTTAATTTAGATGTTGCTAATGAAATGGGGGAGACCCCCCTTCATTTAGCGGTAATGAATAATGAAATTAAATTATGCAAAGCTTTAATTGAAAATGGATGCGATATTAATATAGGTGGTGAATTAGAACAAACACCTCTTCATATGGCAGTTATCAATGGAAATTTAGAAATGGTGAAGTTTTTAATAAATTCAGGAGCCGATTATATGCTAATGGATGAGAAAAATAATCTTCCAATTGACTATGCCATTGATGAAGGGGATGTTGAAATTATTAAATATTTTTTAACAATCCAAGAGGTAAGTGATGAACGAATGGAAAAAATAAATAAAATCTTGGAAGCAAAGCAGGTGTAAAATATGAATGGTGTTTTTGAAATAATTAAAGAATATACAAATAATTTTTCTGGATGGGGGATTGTCCGTCTAACTATCGATGTTTTATGTTTGGTGGCAATTATAATTATTTTATTTAGATTATTACAACGCCGTGTCAAAATGGGAAGAGTCTTTTTAGTAGTAGTAGGATTTTTATTAGTATATTTAATTGCTTTTACCTTTCAATTAAAAATTGTGTTGTCAATATTACAAATTATCTTATTTTGGAGTGTCGGAATATTAATTATTGTTTATGATCAAGACATTAAAAAAGGCTTAGAAAATATTTTCCATTCCAGTAAAGGTAGTGGTACATTTACTGATGAACAAGAAAAACAAAATTTAATTAAAGTAATAGAAGGAGCAGTTGAATATTTATCTGAACGAAAAATTGGCGCACTAATTACCATCGAACGACAAGATAGTTTGAATAGTTTTATCGAAAAAGCAATTGAAATTAATGCTATCGCTTCTCAAGAGTTATTAACAACCTTGTTTTATCCAGGTACGGCGACTCATGATGGCGCAGTCATAATTCGTAAAAATAAAATTATGTGTGCGGGAGCATATCTTCCATCAACGGAAAGATATGATGTTCCAAAGACTTTAGGTACTCGTCATCGTGCTGCAATCGGTATTAGTGAACGTTATGATGCCATCACAGTTGTTGTTTCAGAAGAAACTGGAACAGTATCAATTGCCATCGCTGGACAATTAGAGCGAGAAGTTTCTTTAGAAAAAGTCAATAAAATATTAGAAAGTTATTTAGCGGTAAAATAAATTGTTTGTGGAATATTGCCGTTATTGCATTCAGTTTTTGAATATGATATAATTAAAAAAAATAGTGCTTGGATGTGAGACCTTGAAAATTGCATTAATTGCTCATGATAAAAAGAAACAACTAATGATTGATTTTGTAAAAACTCATAAAGATTATTTTAAGAAGCATATTTTATATGCTACGGGAACAACAGGACGTTTAATTAATGAACATACCAGTTTATCTGTTCATTGTTGCAAATCCGGACCGCTTGGCGGTGATCAAGAAATTGGTTCAATGGTCGCTAATGGACAAATCGATATGGTAATTTTCTTTAGAGATCCATTAACTGCTCAACCACATGAACCAGATGTTAGTGCATTATTGAGATTATGTGATGTTTACAGCATTCCGCTGGCGACTAACCCAGGCACAGCGAATTTAATAATCGAAAAAGGAGTTAACCTATGAGTCAATATTTAGATATTTTAAAAAATGCTATATCAAATCCACACAATTTATTTATTTTAATTTTGGGAATTAGTTTTGCTTTCTTATTACTATTTGACTTAATCACTACGAAAAAATTCCCTTTCATCGGTTCCATTTTATTTTTGATTATTATCTCCTTTAGCGCAATCTATGCTTTTAAACCTACACTAATCCCATCAGTTATTATTGATTTTCTAACAAAACGTTATCAAACTGTCAAAATGGCAGTTACTGTTTGGATGGGATACTTTTTGGTGATTGCGGGAGTATGTTATGTTGTAAAAGTATTAGGAATTAAACGTCGAAATGCCCAATTTGTAAAAAGACTATCGTATTTACCTGTTGAATTACTTTGGGTTGTTAATCGTAAAGGACGTATGACATTTGAGAAAAAGTCTACCGAAACTTTAGCATTATCTAATCGCAAAGTTAAAAAAATAACTGTTAATGACGAAGAAATTGCAAGACACAAACTATTTAAACATTTAAATAATTTAGAAGATGTGACAAATATTGAAATTAAAGTTTTTAATAAAAATAATGAAGTAAGAGAGATTGATTTAATTAAGCGAAATATTTATGATAAACACAACTATTATAATGGTTATATTTTATATTTAAATAAAGAACAAGAAAGTCAACCAACATCAGTTACTGTATATGAAATCATCCATCCAATAAAAATTGATATAATTAATAGTTTTGATGAACCGATTGCGTATGTGGATTTAGTTAAGAAAACTATTTATTTAAATGATCAAATGCAAGAATTATTAGAAACTAAGGATAATGTTATCAGTGAAGATGAATTTGTGAAATATATTGTTTTTGAAGATATAAAATTTTATCAACAAGATCAACCATTTAAAAATATCTTCCGTATAAATGTTAAAAAACAAATTATATGGTTTGAAGGAACTAAAGATCCAGATCATCGAGAAATGATTATTCGTAGAACAAGTGTAATTAATTACCGTAATAAATTGAAAGTTAAAAACCATAATGACTTAGAAAATGATATTCGTAAATTATTACATGAAAATAAAGAATTTGGTTTAATCACAATTAGTTTTGTAAATATTATTGAGAAAGCCAAAATTCCAAATCATGATGCGAATGCTTTAGTTAATTCAATTATGTCACAATATTTTAAAAACTTACTTGAAGGATATTTACGTGACAGTGTTACTGTTTACCAATTAGGAAATATTGAATTTGGATTATTAGTTAATAATCCGACTACATTTGATATTTTGACTAAGGAGATTGTAGAAGGGGTAGAGCATTTTAGAAAAACAGTATATACAATTAATAATATTACTATCGAAGTTGATTTGGCCTTAGGTGTAGTATCATCTAAAGGTGTAGAAAACTTACCGGCTGAAGATATTATCACTGCAAGTTATGAAGTGTTACTTCAAGCAACTGATCCAAATTATCCAAATAACTATAGCATTTACTATCCACAAACCCAAACAGTTAAAGAATATCGTTTAGAAGATTTTGATATTGATTTAAGTGAAAGTTTCTTAGAAAAATTTAAACTAGATGATGAATAAGCAAACTTTAAAACAACAAATTAGAAAAAAATATTTACAAATAAGACATACTTTTCCCAATAAAGAACAAATAACTCTAACCATAAATGATTACTTAGAAAAGTTTTTAGAACCTTATCAAAGGATAGCGTTGTATTATCCGATTAATAATGAAGTAAACATTTGGCCGGTTGTCAAAAAGTTATATCAACACAAAGATATTTATTTACCAGTCACTAATGAAGTTTTAGTGTTTCGTAGACTAACTGATATTAATCGATTAGTTATGGGAAAGATGGGAATTTTAGAGCCGACCGGCCCTAAAATTAATAATATTAATGATTTAGAAGTAATTGTAATTCCAACAATAGCTATTAGTCCTGGAGGATATCGTTTAGGATATGGCAAAGGATATTATGATAAATGTTTGGATGGGTATTGTGGAATAAAGGTTGGAGTAATTTATAGTTTTCAAATGTGCGAGATTGAATATAAAGAAGAGCACGATTTGAAATTTGATATCATTATTTCCGAAAAGGGATATCAAAAAATAGGTGAATAAAATGTTTGATTGTGTATTGTTAATTGCAGGGAGAGGAACAAGAACAAATTTAGATTATAACAAGGCTTTTTATGAAGTAAATAAAAAGCCTTTATATATTATGGCCTTAGAACAATTTTTAAAGTCATCATACTTAGAAAAAATGATTGTGGTAGCCGCAAGCGAAGAAATTGATAAGGTTCATACCCAGTTACAAAACTACCCCCAAGAAAAAGTTATTATTGTTTCGGGGGGAAAGATGAGACAAGATAGTGTTTATGAAGGAGTTAAGCTAGCAAAAAGTCCGTACGTTTTAATTCATGACGGCGCTCGCCCGTTTATAAAACTGGAAGATATTGAAAAAGTCTACCACGCGGCTGTTCTTCATCAAGCTGCCGTTTTAGCTACACCCCTAACACAATCAATTAAAGAAGTAAAAAATGATTATATAGCTAAATCTATTTCAAGAGAAAATATCTATCTTACCCAAACACCACAAGCCCTAAAAACAGATTTATTCTTAGAATGTTTAAATAAAGCCTACCAAGAAAACTATTATGGTACGGATGATGTGGAATTAGTTGAGAAGTTTTCTAATGTTAAAGTAAAAATTGTTTTAGGAAGTACTGATAATATTAAAATTACTACTCCATTTGATTTGAAAATTTTATCGTTATATGAGGAACAAAGTATGTATCGAATAGGTCATTCCCATGATACACATCGCTTAGTGAAAAATCGTAAATTAATCTTAGGTGGAATAGAAATTCCACACTATTTAGGACTATTAGGACATAGTGATGCCGATGTGGTATTGCATGTAGTTTCAGAAGCAATAATTGGGGCTTTAGGAAAGGGAGATTTAGGAACTCATTTTCCTGATACTGATCCACAGTATAAAGATATTGATTCAAAAATCTTAGTTCAAAAAGCCTATCAATTAGCGCGAAATGAAGGTTATAAAATCAACAATTTAGATTTAACTGTTTTTTTAGAAAAACCAATTTTAAAACCTTATATTACCGATATGAAAAAAAATATTGCTAAATTATTAGAATGTGATGAAAATCAAATTAATCTAAAAGCAACCCGTGGAGAAGGATTAGGATATATTGGTGCCGAAGAAGGAATTAGTGCTGAATGTGTAGTATTGTTAGTTAAAGAATAAAAAAGAAGTGCGAAAGTTAAAGATTTCGCACTTTTTATGTTCGATAATCATCAACCCGTAAGGATTCTTGAACTTTGGTTTTTTGTGTTGAATCGCGGGAAATATTTTTCAAAGTAATATTTACTCGTGGATAAGTCTTATTGTATAACACTAAATCTCGTAATGATACTACTCCTAGAACCTTATCCTCATCATCAACAACCATAATGCGTCGCACTTGACAAGCACCCATTGTTCTCATTGCTTCCCCACAATCCGCATAATACTTTATCCTGATACAACGTCTTGTCATAATATCTTCAACTTTAGTATCTAAAGAACCATCTTCTGAAATTAACCTAACCACGATATCTCGATCAGTAACAAATCCTAACGGTTGATTATGTTCGTTTACAATGACCACGCCCCCAATATCGTATTTCTTCATTAGCTTAGCAACATCACGAACTTTTGTATCAGGAGAACATGAGATAAGGTCTCGTTTTATCAAATCACCAATAACCATTGATTAACACCTCAGTTGTTAGTATTGAGTAGAATCAAAAAATTATACATATAAAAAATGTCTCATCAGTATAATGTAATACTAGGTGAATTGAATGATTAGTAAATATAAAAAGTTTAAAATATATTGTGTATTTTTTACAGTTGTTTTTTTGACTGTAACAATGATTATATTTATAAGTGGTTATTTTAGTACTCGTGTCGATTATTACATTGCACAAAAAGTTAAATTACAATCTAACTTTCTATTTGAGCAAGCTATTCGGGATGCCGTTATTCCCAATGTGGATATTAATAGTATTTTAATATTAAAATATAGTGAGGGCGAAGAAAAAAAGATTGACAATGTAATTGTGAATACTAAAGAAGTAAATAGCATTATGTCAAAAACATTAGAAGTAATAAATGACTTATTTCTTCAAATTGAAAATGGAATAGCTTTAAATGAATTAATTCTTCCGTTGGGGGTTGTTATTAGTGATACATTATTTCAAAATATGGGTCCTAATATAAAAATTAAAGTTCGTCCTGTCGGTTCATATAAAGTTGACTTAATTACAAGTGCGGAAAGTTTTGGCATTAATAATAGTATCTTGCAAGTTCTTTTAACTCTGCAAATTGATTTTATAACTATTATTCCATTTAATTCCCAAGTTATTTCAGTTGATTTAAATATTCCTTTAGTAATTGAATTTATACAAGGTGTTGTTCCACGATATTATTATTATTTACATAATTATGATCCTGGGCCATCAATACCGGAAATCGAGTAATTATCATATTTATCCCATAAAATGAAAAAATGGTGTATAATATAACTGCCCATAAGTAATAATATATGACGAAAGGTTGATTCTATGGAAAAACAAGAACAAGAACGCCGCATCAAAGATATTTTAACTAAAATAAGACCGTATCTTCAACGCGACGGTGGCGATGTTGAATTCGTGCGTTTTGAAGATGGTATAGTGTATTTGCGAATGATGGGGGCTTGTGTAGGGTGTATGAGTATAGATGTAACTCTACGCGACGGGATTGAAACAATTTTACTAGAGGAAGTCGAAGGCGTAATTGGCGTCGAATTAGTCGACTAATGAAGGCCAAAGCCTTCTCTTTTTTTATAGAGGTCTTTAAGAGGGTTTTAATTTATTTGACTGAAACCGGAAATGTGTTATAATATACTTAGGATTTGTATTAAATTGAGAGGTATCAAAATGATTAAAAAAGGTGCAATCGTCTACGGTCGCATAACCAATATACTCGGTTATGGTGCTTTTGCCGTAGTAGAAGATTATGATGGCTTAATTCATATTTCTGAGTTTTCAGATAATTATGTTCGTAGAATAGAGGATTTTGTAGAAGTGGGGCAAAGGGTTAAGTTAAAAGTATTAGATGTTGATGAAGAAAAGAAACAATTAAAACTAAGTTACAAAGAATTAAACAAACCTCGTGGAATAAAAGGAAAAATTCCAAAATATCAAATAGGATTTAAAACCCTTCGCGATGCTTTAGATCAATTTGTACAAAATGAATTAGAGGGGGAAAAAAGTGAGGTCCGTTAAGCTTAATTATCAAGGTGTGTTAAACTTTATCAGTAAAGACGAAATCAATTCTTATAAGGAAAAAACTGAAGAGGCATTACAAAAGTTAATCACTAAAACTGGCTTAGGAAATGAATATTTGGGCTGGCTTAATTATTCTAATACTATAACTGATGAAGAAATTGACCGAATTAATCAAGTAAGTGATAAAATAAAACAAAATAGTGATGTTTTAGTCGTGATTGGAATTGGCGGTTCCTACCTAGGTGCAAAAGCCGCGTTAAGTATATTAAGAGACTATTATCCTACTCAAAATGGAATTGAAGTTATATTTTTCGGAAATAGTTTTTCTAGTAATTATGCATATGAAGTATTACGCTATCTAGAACATAAAGAATTTAGTGTTAATGTTATTTCTAAATCAGGAACAACGACTGAAACTGCGGTTGCTTTCCGAATAATTCGCAGTATTCTTCACAAAAAATATGGTTCGAAGGCGAAAGAAAGAATATATGTTGTTACAGACGAGTATAAAGGGGCGTTAAGAAAACTAGCCAATAAAGAAGGATATGTTTCTTTTTCATTACCGAACGATGTAGGTGGAAGATATTCCGTATTAACTTCGGTTGGATTGTTACCTATGGCCGTAAATGGGATCGATATCAAAAAAGTAATTCAAGGTGCTAAAGACGCTCAAAATTATTTAATTAATGCGCCATTTTGGGAAAATGATGCATTATTATATGCGGCTATTCGAAATATTTTCCACCAAAACTATCGCAAAGATATCGAAGTATTAGCTTCATTTGAACCAAATTTTACGTGTTTTGGAGAATGGTGGAAACAATTATTTGGCGAGTCAGAAGGGAAACATCATAAAGGGCTTTTCCCTACTACTTTAGTTTACTCGACTGATCTTCACTCTATCGGTCAATATATTCAAGATGGAAAACGAAATATAATTGAAACAATTATTTCTTTTGATAAAGTAAAATATGATATCCCAATTCCATATGAAAAAGATAACTTAGATGAATTAAATTATTTAAGTGATTTTACTTTATCAAAAGTAAATGAAATAGCTAGAGAAGCCACAATTATGGCTCATATTGATGGAGAAGTTCCTGTAATGGAAGTTCAAGTAGCCCACCTTGATGAATATACATTTGGATATTTAGTATATTTCTTTATGTTATCTGCAGCTGTAAGTGGATACTTATTAGGAGTAAATCCTTTTAATCAAGAAGGTGTTGAAGATTATAAGCGTAATATGTTTGCATTATTAAATAAGCCAGGATATGAAGAATTAAAACGAAAGTTGGTGGCTAGATTATATGAAAAAGATAATAATTAGTCTTTTTTTAATAGTCTTATTATTAACAGGATGTAACAACAAAGAAAATGATAAAATATTGCAAGACTATCCTAATATTAATGATGAACATCATGTTTATAAAGTTGCCACATATCACGAAGTAATTGATTTATTGACAAATAAAACTGGAGTAGTCATTTTTGGTTTTAGTACATGTCCATATTGTCAAGCCGTAATGCCATTACTAAATCAAAGTGCGAAAGAAGTAAATTATAAACGAATTTTATATTTTGATATTTATGAAATGCGCAAAGATAAGACTGATGAATATATAAATTTAGTAGAAATTATTACTAAACAAGTTGATGATTTAGCATATGATGAAGAAGGCACACCACGGATTGTTGTTCCAGATGTTTATTTTGTTAAGGATGGAACAATAGTAGCTCATCATATAGCAACATTTAAAGATGAAAATGGCAATTGGATTCGTAATTTATCCAATGATCAACAAGAAGAATTAAAAACTATTTATAAAAGTTATTTCCAATTAATCACTAACGAAAAATAACCGTTAAGGTTATTTTTTTCATCTTAATAAATACAATTTATTAAGATGGGGGTTAAGATGGAAAAAAACGTCATTATTGTTTTGTTATTAGTATTGTTAGTCTATTATTTATCAGGTCAAAAAAAAGAACGCCCAACATTTTCACAGGATAATATTGTTATATATATAGATCCTGGCCATGGTGGACCAGATGGTGGGGCAAGTTTTAATGGTGTTCATGAAAAAGATGTTGTTTTAGAAATTAGTTTTTATTTAAAAAGTCTATTTGAGGCTAATGGTTTTAAATGTTATTTAACTCGTACTGGTGATTACGACTTGGCCCCAGAAATAAGTCAAAATCGGAAGCGTGATGATTTGCGAGCGCGGGCCAAGCTAATAAATGAGTCGGACGCGGATATATATTTATCGATTCATGCTAATAGTTTTACGAGTCCTAAAATTTATGGATCACAAACTTTTTATCAAGCTGATAATCTTGAATCCCGAAAACTTGCCACCTATATTTTAGATTCAATAAAAGAAAATCTAAAGAATACAAAACGTTATCCTTTAGCTATTACTGATAAATTCCTAATCGATAATGTTAATAAAATTGGATGTTTAGTTGAAGTTGGATATTTATCTAATCCAAATGAATTGCAATTATTAACTAATCCAGAATATCAAATGAAAATGGCTGCGGCTATTTATTTTGGAGTTTTAGAATATTTTAATAATCGTCATTTGTAAGTAAAGATAATAATGTGATATAATATTAGTTGGTGTTTAAAATGGAAAAAGTATTTACAATAAAAAATGAACAAGAAATGATTAATTTTGGAAATATTATTGGAAAATTAGCCTTCCCAAATATGGTAATTTCTATAGAAGGAACATTAGGGGCTGGAAAAACAGTTCTAGCAAAAGGAATTGGACAAGGTTTAGGCGTTAAAGATGTAATCAATAGTCCTACTTTTACAATTATGAAAATTTATCCTGGTCGTTTAACTTTTTATCATTTAGATGTTTACCGTTTATCTAGCGGTGAAGAAGATTTTGATTTAGAAGAATACTTCGAAAAAGATGGGGTTAGTTATATTGAATGGGGAAAAAATATATTAGATTTACTACCAAAAAATAGATTAGAGATTGTAATTGATATTAATGATGATTTGACGCGTGCAGTTAAAGTAAAAGCTTATGGAAGTCAATACGAAGCTTTTTTAAATGAGGTTAGTAAATATGAAAACTATGATTCTTGATACATCATCAAACGTTTTATATATTTCCTTTGTAATTGATAATAAAGAAATTTATAAAGTTGAACATATTGGAAAAAATGACCATTCTAATAATTTAATTCCGTTGATTAAAAAAGGGTTAATGGAAACAAATTTATCCATATTTGATTTTGATCAATTTATTGTTGGAATTGGTCCAGGATCATATACAGGAGTTAGATTAGCGTTAAGTGTTGGGAAAATGTTTGCCTGGACTGCTAATAAAAAATTATATACGATTAGTAGTTTAGATATTTTAAGTAGTGGCAAAAGAATAAGTGATGGAATATATGTTACGGCTTTAAAAGCTAAACGCGGATTTGTATATACTAATGTGATTGAACGGAAAGATAATAGCGAGAAATATTTAGTAACTGATACATATATGAGTGATGAAGATTTTACACAATTAGTAAATCAATTTCCTCAAGCAGTTATTATTAAAGATAATTATTTCTTTAATTTTGAAAATATTATTAACTCACCGTTTTTACAAGAACACCCTGATGTCCATTTAGTAGTACCTAATTACTTACGAGGAGCATTATGAAATATCAAATACGTCCAATGACAGTTGCGGATATTGAAGCGGTAGTAAAACAAGAAGAAGAAATTTTTGGAACTAGTTTAGGGTATGATATGTTATATACAGAACTTACTCTAAATGAGTTTGCTTTTTATTTTGTATTAGAAATCGAACAAGAAGTTCATGGATATATAGGAATGTGGCTTGTAGAAAATCGGGCGGAGATTATTAATTTTTATGTTAATACGCCTTATCAAGGATTAGGTTTTGGCAAAGAATTATTAGAGTTAGTTTTGGATTTATGTCAAAAATCTAGGGTCGAGTTTTTAAGTCTTGAAGTACGTAAAAGTAATTATCGAGCCAAAAACTTATATCAAAAATATGGTTTTGAATATGCTTTTGTTAGACCAAGATATTATTCGGATGGGGAAGATGCGGAAGTAATGGTGAAATATTTTGAGGTGAACAAATGATAGTATTAGGTGTAGAAACTAGTTGTGATGAAACTAGTGTAGCAATAGTCAAAGATGGTAAACAAGTTTTAGCTAACGTTGTTTTTTCACAAATTGCTATTCATGAAGAATTTGGTGGTGTTGTTCCAGAAGTGGCTAGCCGTCATCACGTCGGCAAACTAACCTTTGTGTTTGAACAAGCCTTACAACAAGCTCAATTAAACGCAAGTGATATTGATTTAGTCGCCGTCACTAGTGAACCTGGACTAGTAGGTTCATTACTAGTCGGAATTATATCAGCGGAGGCTTTTGCTTTAGCTAATAATATTCCAATTATATATGTTAATCATTTAACTGGACATATTTATGCCAACTATTTAGAAAGTGATTTTTACTTTCCGATTATTGCATTAGTAGTTTCGGGTGGTCATACAGAACTAGTTTTAATGAGAGATCATTATGATTTTGAAATTCTTGGAAAAACAATGGATGATGCCGTTGGGGAAGCCTATGATAAAGTTGGACGAGTTATGGGACTTCCATATCCAGGGGGAAAATATGTTGATCAACTGGCTTTACAAGGAACTCCCCGTTATCAATTACCATTAGTTTATTTAGATAAGGATAGTTATAACTTTAGTTTTTCAGGACTTAAGTCGGCAGTAATAAATTTAATTAATCAGAGTAAAATGAAAAATGAAGAATTAAATTTAGCTGATTTAGCGGCGTCATTTCAAACAGTTGCAACAACAGTGCTAGTGGATAAAACTATCCAAGCTGCTCAAGAATACAATGCTAAACATATTATTGTGGCAGGGGGGGTTGCTGCTAACCGAGGGTTACGCAATTTAATGAAAGAAAAAGTTTCTCAACTTCCAGGTGTTGTTTTAACATTCCCTTCTTTTGAATATTGTACGGATAATGCGGCGATGATTGCTGTTAGTGGTTATTTCAAATATTTAAAAAACCAAACTAGGAATTTATAATTGATAAATTCCTAGTTTTTTATTTTTGTTTATGATAATTGATTTAAAATGATTTGTAAAAATACATAAAAAATGATATAATTATAAAAAAAGTAGTTTTATCCATCTTTTAGTAGGATTTTGGAGGATACTATGGATTTTTTGCGGCACTTTAATTTTGACTTTGTTATAATAACTGTTCTTTTATTTGGAATATTTTTTTATTTTTATCGCGGATTTGTTAAAAGTGCCATTCGTTTATTTCAATTAGGATTATTTTTTGTGGTTGTGGAATTGATTAATAAAAAACTGGTATTATTAGCTGAGTTTCAAAAATTTAGTGCTAGCATCAATAAACTAATAAATAATTCTGCAAAATTTTTTAAGATTAGTGAATTACCATCACTACTTTCAGTATGGATTATATATCTAATAATTTTTATTATCATATGGGCTATTATTAGTTTATGTAAGTTAATATTTCGCCCATCCGTTGAAAAAGAATTGACTCATAAACCAAAAATATATTCACGAATTTTAGGAAGTATTATTGGTTTTGTAAATGCATATTTAGCATTAGTATTAATTATTGCCTTAGGTTTTGATATTATTCCATATCAAAAAAAGGGGTTAACGAGAGTCTTTGTTGAGCAGTCATTAAAGATTAGTTCGTTTGAAAACTACAATTACTATCGTTTAACAATCAAAGATGAATATGATGATTTAAAAGAAGCGGAAGATTATTTAACTAACCGCTTGCTAACTAGTATCACAACCAAAATTTTTGCTATTGATAGTGAAATGCGTAATATTGAAAATGATTTTTTGGTCAATTTAGATATTTTAATTATCAGTTCAACGGCTAAATCCTTAATTAATGATCATCTTCCAACTACTAATTTAAGTGTTGCTGGATATACTAAAGCACTGCTTGCTAAAGCGGAAAATCAGAAAATATATCAAATTGTCCAAAGTGAAGAGGAAAATGCTCTAAGTACTAATCCACATTTAAGTCGGTTAGTTAGATACTTTACTTTTTTAGAACAAAATCAATTATATATAGAGTTATTATTTGCTTTTAATGAAGATTTAACAACTAGCAACTTAACAAGTTTATATAATTTTATTTTAGATGAAGATAATGGCTATCTACAACATTTTAATGAATTAAGTTTGGCATTAGAAGTATATCAAGGATTAAATCAGTGGATATATGACCAAGTAAAAGATGAAACTAGTGGAACTACCTATGAAGAAGTTATTGCCAATGTTTTAAAAGATCATCAAAAAACTCTTGCTCTAGCAAAGAAATTTCAAAACCACTATCAAACAAACTTTAATAATCCAAGCCTTAAAGTAATTGGTGAAAAATATAATTTTTTATTTAGACAATACGAAAAATATGCTAAACAAATTGAAACTATTAATCAAAATATAAATATTAGTAATAAAATCATCTTAGTCAAAACGTTTAAAGATCCAAGCAAATTTAAGTTAGTTCAAAATCCATTATTATGGGGATACTTTACTGATGTTATTGATGGTACTCCAAGTAATATGGATGAATTACAAAATCAAATGCATTTTATTTTGGAAATTAGAACGTACTATTATAAGTAATGATGTTCTCTCTTTTGAGGTGAGTTTATGGACCAAAACATTTCCCACCCATCTACTATCATGCTAAGAAGAAGTGATGCACCAACTATCAAGCAATATGTCTTAAATGCCAATAAGCAATGGGAAGAGGTCGATTTTCCAATATCGATTCCTGATGAAAAACCGGCTTATCAAGATGCTTTAGATCATTATTTAAAAGGAAATCCGTTTTCTCATAATTTAAATGAATCGGAATTTAAAGTTAATACCATTGAAGAATATTATGTCAAAGACAAAGATGAGTATATTTTACTTAGCGATTTAATGCGAAGTGGACAATACAGCCGAAGACAAAAACGGAAAATATTAAAAAGAAATTTTAATGAATGGATAAAATCATATAATAAAGAAAAATATGAAAGCGTGAAGGTTGCGGAATCGACTTTTACAATGATTGGTAAAATTTCCTTTCCACGCTTCGGATTCATAAAACAAATATTATTTGTGATGATGTTTGTTGTGATGATAAGCATCGTTTATCATGAAAATAATTTGGTTATTCGTTTATTTCGACCAAAAGTCGGAAACATTGTCCATAATTCACTAAATAGCTTTTTTGCTAATTACCAGTGGGCTCAAATAGCTATTAATATTTCTTTATATGCAATTATTGTAGGAATTCTTGTCCTTAAGTTTATTGACACAGTTCAAAATGAATATCGTAAAAACTACTATCGCACACAAAAAATGTTAAAGAATGCTAAGAACATTTTAAATCGCGATTTTCGCCGAAAAAGTCAAAGAGCGCGACGTTATTATTTAGCTAAAGTACTAAATAAACCAGATAAATATCCACCTCTACGCATGGACCAAGTGGGCGAATCTCGAATGACTTTACAAAGATTTAACAATGTCTCCAAACAAGTTGTCGTAAGTGGGGCCAAGATAAAACGCTGGAATTGGTTATTTGTTAGTCTTCGTTTTATCTTGATATGGACTTCGCTATTAGGCGGAATTGGTTTATTAGTATTAACAATTTATCAAATTATTAAAGATTTCCTTTCATAGGAGGTGGAAGAAGTGTTAAAAGAAAACGAAAAGAAAGAACAAGCAACAAAAACAACTTCGAAGAGAAAAACCTCATCAACTTCTAAAGCAAAACAAGTTGCTACCAAAAAAGATAAAGAAACAAAAGTTTTAGAGACGATCGTTCAAGAAGTCGAGACAAAAACCTTATCAACTGACAAAGAAAAATCTTTTGAAATGTTGTTTGCGAAAAAGAAAGATAAAACAACTCTAGATTCATCCACCGGCAAAATTGATAACTTACAAAAACTACGCGAACAAATCTTTGCGCAAAAACGCTTAGAACGCGAGTTAATGGAAAAAGAGGCCAAAAAAGTCAAAGAATTAGATGAAAAAATTGCTAGCCGTATTCCTGGTTACACTGATGAATTGGTATATGAAGTTGATGAGAATTTAGCATATCAATTAGAACAAGAAAACAAAGAATTATTAGAAAAAATTGAACAATTAGAATATAAATATCAAACTCTTTTACACAGTAAATATAACAATATTGATATATTTGATAAAAATACTTTAGAAATCTCACCAAACTTTTTAGAAGCTTTACAACGTGATTTAAATGCAAACATTTTAGACGAATTTTCTCAAATGCAAAAAGAATTGCAAGAGATAAGAAGTATTTATCAACAAAAAGAACAAAGTGATTTGCTTCTAAAGAAAAAAATTGATGAGTTTCAAAATATTTACTTTAAAAAACAACAAGAAGTTGATCGTTTGAAAACACAAATAGAATTTTTAGAATCTTCTGTTCCAGAATTAAAAGACACGTTAAAACAAAAAGCTGAATTAGAAGAAATTAAACGTTTATTAGACTTACAAATTTTAGAATCTGAAAAATATTTAAATCAAATCAAAGAGTATGAAAAGCAAATTCAAGAATTAAAAGAATTGAATATTAAACAGGCAGCAGAAGAAAAAGAGTCAATTTCTAAATTAGAAAAGACAATTGTTGGGTTAAATGAGACAGTTTCAAAATTACAAATTGAAAATGAAAAATTGTCAAAATTACAACAAGAAAATTTAACTTTACAAGAAGAAATTAATAATTTACAAACTCAATTAAGACAAATTACTCCAAGTCCACAACTTGAAAAAGAATTCAAAGAATTACAAACATCATTTAATAAATTACAAACAGCATTTGACAAACAAGAAAAAGAATTAAAATCTTTAAAAACTAAAAACCAAACTCTTACGCAAAAAAATATCGAAAAAGATTTAAAAATAAAAGAATTAGAATCTAAGTTAGCTAGTTTAGATAATATGGAACAATCACTACAAGAAAAAGATAACGAAATTAATAACTTACAAACTTTATTACAACAACATCAAGAAACTATTACGCAATTACGCGATGTTGAATTAGTTAATATTCATAAGCAACTTGAAGAAAAAAATCTTGAATTAACTAATGTTCAAACTGTTTTAACTAGTAAAGATGAAGAACTTACTAAATTACAGGATGAATTGCAACAACATCAAGAACTATCACATAAATATAACGAATTAACTCAAGAAGTTGGACGATTAACCCAAACAATAGATGAATTACAAACTGAAAAAGAACAATTAGTTATCAAACAAACCAATCTAGAAACAACTTTGACAAGTAAAAATCAAGAACTTGTTAATTTACAAGAGCAATTAAATAAATATCAAAACTTAGAAAATGAAAATGTGCAATTAATTAATGAAATCAATCAATTAAAAGAACAATTGAGTTCATATCAAAAATTACAAGATGATTACCAAACATTAAATAATAGTCTAGTAAACTTACAACAAGAATTACAAGTAAAAGATGGACAAATTAAAATTTTAAAAACTGATAAAGAACAATTACAAATAGAGTTAACCGAATTACAAGAAAATACTATTCAACCAATGATGGCTGAACTTCAGAAAAAAGATGATGAAATTACTGTTTTACAAGAAAAAATAACACTTATTGAAAATGAAACGGTTAGAAATTATGAAGAAGAGCTAGAAGCAAAAGACCAAGAAATTTTATATTTAAAAAATGAAGTCAGTCGTTTAGAAAATCATATTCAGTCTTTAGAAGAGAAAATTGATACTAGTGATAATGAATTACAAAAACAATTAGAAAAAGTTACAAATGAAAATGAAGAACTAAAAGATAAAATTTATGTTCAAGAATTAGAGATTGCCGATCAAAAAGAATATATTGAAAATCAATCCCAATTATTGTCTGCATTACAAGATCGTTTAGCCGATTTAGAAGAGGAAAATTATAAATTACATCAAACATTAAAAGAATCAGAAGAAAAGGCCCGTTCTTGTACAGAGTCTTTGGAATTAAAACGCGAAGCCTTTACTTTCTTAGAAGAAAAAGTAGTTTCTTTAGAACAAGAAGTTACATCATTAAAAGATACATTAGAAAAAGTAACAGTAGAAAAAGAAGAACTGCTAAAAACGTTAAATAGTCGTGAAGAAAAAATAGCGTCTTTACAAGAAGAAATTGCCATCCTATCTACTAATATCACTTCTGAAAGTGAAGAAAGTAAAAAATTTGAAAGTTTGTTAGCGAAAAAGGATGAACAAATTAAGACATTAACTGAGCAAAATGAACAGTTAATGAGTGAAATTAATCAAATTAAACTTAATAGTTATGAAATTGAAAAAGGCTTTAAAGAGCAAATAGTTTCTTTACAAACTGAACTTGCTAATCTTCATACACAACATAAATCAAAAATAATGCGTGAAAAAGAACATTATGAAAGTTTAATTGTTAGTTTCCAAAATCAAATTAATCAAGAGCGCTATAATTATGAAGAGGCTATTAAACGTTTAGAGCAACGGATTAATGAATTAGAACAATTTGAAACTCAAAAACGCCATTTATTACAACAAGAAGCCCTTTATAAAGCTGAAATTGAAGCTAAAAATCAAGAAATCAATAATTTAAATGAGCGTATTAATGAACTTGAAAAGAAAGTTGTTGATCGTGATTCGTTACAAAATTTAGAACGTCAGATTCGCGAAATTATGATGCTTCTAAATGAAACTACTTATAAGAAGTTTGAAACAACCCCTCTTTATACACCATACTATACTCCATATCATATTCCACCAGTATATCAGGATCAATCAAGTGATAATAAATTAGAAGCATTAAAGCAAGAATTTCAACGAGAATTAGCTTTACGTGATCAATTGATTAATTTATTGCGCGAAGAACGTAAGCAAACCGTTGAACATGATAATACGCAATATTTAATTGAAATTAGTAATTTGCGTAAACAAATCGATGAATTGCAAGCAAAATTAGCTACTAAGGTTGATGTAGAGAGAGTTGTTGAAAAGGAAGTTGAAGAGGAACCAAAAGTTGAAGATTTACAAGAAGTGGTGTTTACTGAGGAGTTTGTTGAAGAGGAGATTAATCTTGAACCACGAAATAAAGATCAATTAAAAGAACTGGATTTATTAATTGAGCAGAAAAAAATATCAATTGATAATTTGATTCAAAGCGGTCATCATAGTACTTTACGCTCATTGAAATTAGAAGGGGATTTATTCGTTCGCGCCAATAAAATTATTACAATGTATGAAGTTCTTGAACAAAAAGCTAATCAAGAAGATTTAAAATATATTGAAGCCCTTAATGCAATAAATGAACGAGTAGATCAAATTGTTTTAGAAATTAAGTCATTACAAAAACGTATTTATGAATTAGATCGTCAATTTAATAACCCAAGTTTAAATATTTCTCGTAATGATTTTGAAGTTCAAAAAAGTAAACTTCATATGGAACTTCAAGTCCGCCAAGAAAACTTACGCAGTTTAATTGAAGAAGATGCGTATCGTGTTCGGGCGAAATACCTATCATTCTTACGTGAAAAAGAAGCTCAATTATTAAAACTTACTAGTGAAGCGGAACATATTATTGAGAATTATCACTTACGTGAAGCACGTAAAGAAGAATTACGACGTTTAAGTGAAAAAGTTAAAGAAGTTGAACAACAAAAATTTGATATAGTTCCAACTGATATTAAAGAAAAAGTTGCTATTGATGTTGTAAAATTACAAGAAGATTTAAAAGCTAAAAAAGATGAACATCAACGACTATATCAAAACTTACTTGAATTACGTAAGGAAGTAGCTAAACGTAACGAATTAGCACAAATCTTACGTCGAAATCAGTTAGTTGTTGACTATATCAATAGTTCCAAAACATTAGAACAAATCCGCTTAGATTATGAACGTAAGTATCAAGAACGTCAAACAATTAAATCACAAATGGAAATGTTAAATCCAGAAACTGATAAAAATCAAATCTTTAAATTAAAAGCGACATTAAGTGATTTAGATATTATTTTAGATGATTTGTTAACCAAACAAGAATATGGAGAAAATCATCTAGAAGAACTTCGCAAAGACCAAGACGTTCAAAAATATGCTAAATTAAGCGAAAATATGGCTAAACTAAATAATATTATTAAAAAACATATTGATCGTTTACAAACTCTTAAAGAAGATATTTTACAACTAGAAAATACACTAAAAGAAGAGGGAATGCTAGCGTGACAATTACTATTACCGACGAAATTCTAAATATTTTACCCGATTTTCATATCATTGCTATGACCATGGATGTGGTTGTAGAAAGTAGTGAGTATTTAGAACAATTAATTGCTAGTTATGAACAAAAAATTCGAGAGGAATATTCAATAGAGGATGTCTTGAATATTCCTCTTATTAAAGAAGCCCGCGATGGATATAAAGCCTTAGGTAAAGATCCCAGCCGCTATCGTTTAGCGGTTGAATCTTTATATCGACGAATTGTTAAGGGAAATAGTTTATATCGCATCAATAATATTGTTGATTTAGGAAATCTATTGTCTCTTGAAGTTTGTCGATCAGTGGCTGTTTTGGATTTTGACAAAATCCAAGGGGATGTATATGTGAGAAGAGGAACTCAAGACGATATTTATGAGGGGATTGGTCGCGGGATAATTAATGTTGATAAAATTCCTCTATATTGTGATGAGATTGGACCTTTTGGCTGCCCAACTAGTGATGTAATGCGAACAAGAATTACTGATGAAACGAAAAAAATTCTCTTGATGATTATATGTTTTAGTGATAAACTATTAGAACAATGTCGAGATACAGCGATTAAAATGTATACGACTTATGCAAAAGTAAAAAATATAAAAGACGTTGATGTGATAAGAAAGTGGTGATGATAATGATCGAATCTAATTTTATAAAAACAATAATGGAAAATGACTTAGAAACTGGTAAAGTTAAAGAAATTGTAACACGCTTTCCACCTGAACCAAATGCATATTTACATATAGGACATGCCCGCGCGATTATTACAAATTTTGAATTAGCTAAACTATTTGGCGGAAAAACTTACTTACGCTTTGATGATACTAACCCAGCCAAAGAAGATGTGGAGTATGTTGAAGCGATTAAAAAGGATGTTGAATGGTTAGGATATAAACCATATAAAATTACGTTTGGTTCAGATTATTTTGATTATCAATACGAAAAAGCTGTACTATTAATTAAAAAAGGATTGGCTTATGTCGATGACTTATCACAAGAAGAAATTGCTAAATACCGTGGAACATTAACTGAACCAGGTATTGAATCTCCGTATCGCAATCGTAGTGTTGAAGAAAATTTAGAATTATTTGAACGTATGCGTAAAGGAGAGTTTAAAGAAGGCGAAAAAGTTTTACGAGCTAAAATCGATATGAGTAGTCCGAACTTAAATTTACGTGACCCGATTTTATATCGTATTTTGCATATTGAACATCATCAAACAAAAGATAAATGGTGTATTTATCCAATGTATGACTTTGCTCATCCATTGCAAGATGCTTGTGAAGGTATTACCCACTCATTATGTAGTCTAGAGTTTGAAAATAATCGTCCATTATATGAATGGGTCATTGAAAATTGTGAAACTGACCATATTCCACGTCAAATTGAATTTGGAAGATTAAATATAACTAATACTGTAATGAGTAAACGTTATTTAAAACAACTTGTTGATGAAGGCAAAGTTACTGGTTATGATGATCCGCGAATGCCAACTCTTGTTGGACTACGACGTCGTGGAGTTACTCCAGAAGCAATTAAGGCTTTTATTCTATCAACGGGATTATCACGTGTAAATTCAACTGTTGATGTTGACCAATTTGAGCACTTTATTCGTGAAGACTTAAAACCAAAAGTTTCACGCATTATGGCAGTCGTAGATCCAATCAAAGTGGTAATTACAAACTATCCAGAGGGCAAAATTGAATATTTAGATGCGGTGAATAATGCGGAAAATCCGGATTTAGGCAGTCGTAAAATTGCCTTTTCAAGATACCTATATATAGAACGTGATGACTTCACCTTAGAAAAACCAAATAAAAACTATAAACGTTTGGCGTTAGGATTAGAAGTTCGCTTAATGCATGCATATTTTATTAAATGTAATGATGTTATCTTAGATGAAAATGGTAATATTAAAGAAATACATTGTACATATGATGAACAAACTAAGAGTGGTAGTGGCTTTAATGCTCGTAAACCAAATGGAACAATTCATTATGTCGAAGCAACTACTGCGCGAAAAGCCACTTTCAATTTATTTGAACCATTAATTATCGATGATGAAAATGATGACCGTCCGTTTATTGAACGAGTTAATCCAAATTCATGGATTAAAAAATATGGGTTTGTTGAAGGAAGTATACCATCAACTAACGTTTTAGATTCATATCAATTTATTCGTAATGGATATTATACAGTTGATAAAGAATCTACTGAAGATAATTTAGTATTCAATAGAACAGTGGCGTTAAAATCATCATATCGTTAATTATAATCGAGGAGTAAGGTTATGTTAGAATCATTAAATCAAGAACAAATTGCAGCGGTAAAACAAGTCAAGGGACCGGTTATTGTGTTTGCGGGGGCGGGGAGTGGGAAAACCCGTACCTTGACATATCGTATAGCCTATATGATAAAAGAAAAAAACATCCCACCTTTTACGATTCTAGCAATTACCTTCACTAATAAAGCAACTAATGAAATGAAAAACCGCTTGAATAAATTAATTGGGGAGGATGCTAATGGGTTAACTGTTAGCACCTTTCATTCTTTATTTGCCAAGATATTACGACAAGAAATTCATCATCTTGGTTATTCTCGAAGTTTTAAAATTATTGATGAAGTTGATCAATTAAGTATTATTAGTGAAGTATTAGGACGTCTAAATTTAGATGGTAAAATATATAATCCAAAACGGCTTCAAAAAATGATAACCTATTATAAATCACACAATATTAAACCGCAACACCCCCAAGATTTACAAATATATGATGCATATGAATTATATATGCAATCAAATAATTTATTAGACTTTGATGATTTGTTATTAAAGACATATGAATTATTTACTTCTTTTCCAAAGGTTTTGTCAAAATACCAGCAAAGATATACTTATATCTTAGTAGATGAATTTCAAGATACAAATATGATTCAGTATAATATTTTAAAGTTACTTGCGGAAAAGTCACGAAATCTATTTGTTGTTGGTGACGATGATCAAAGTATTTATGCTTTTCGCGGCGCCGATTATACTAATATAAAAAAATTCCGAATAGATTTTCCTGACCATAAACAATTTTATTTAACTCAAAACTATCGTTCAACACAAGTTATTCTTGATGGTTGTAATAGCCTTATTAAAAATAATGTAAATCGTGAAGATACTGAACTATGGTCAAATAATCCAGGAACTAACGAAGATTGCATTATACGTCAATTACGTAATCATTTAGAAGAAGCTGATTTTGTAGTTGGGGAAATAGTCCGTTTATATAAAGATTGTAAATCTTACAATGATTTTGCAATTATTTATCGCAGTACTCCATTGTTAAGAAACTTTGAACTTCGGTTAATTCAAGAAAATATACCTTATCGTATTTATGGCGGCGTATCATATTTGCGTCGTAAAGAAATTAAAGATATTGTTTGTTATTTAAGTTTAATTATTGATCATAATGATATATTTAGTTTTAAACGAATCATCAATGTCCCCAGACGTGGAATTGGCGATAAAACTTTAGTAGAAATTGACAAACTTTTATTAGAAGAAAAAGATTTATTTAAAACTATTGAAAAAGTTAAAGATAAAATCTCTCCATCTCGTTATAGAGCATTAGCTGATTTTAAAACAATGATTGAAGAATTAAGCCAAAAATTGGATGAGTTAAGTTTAGTAGACTTTTATGATGAAGTTTTAGATAAAACTGGATATTTACAAATGTTAATTGAAGAGGAAGATACAGAAGAACGAATTACCAACTTAATGGAATTTAAAAGTATTCTTCACCAACTAGATAATGATGGACAAATTGCTACTTCACGGGAAAAATTACAGGCTGCTTTTGATGAAGCAATGTTATCCGAAGAACAAACACCTCTTCATAAAGACCCGAAAGATGCCGTAACCTTAACTACCGTCCATTCCGCAAAAGGTCTAGAATTTCGCTATGTCTTTTTCGTTGGCCTTGATGAAGGAGTTTTCCCAAGTTATGGTAGTATGGACGATGATGAAGTATTAGAAGAAGAACGAAGAGTAGCCTATGTTGGTATGACTAGAGCCAAAGAAAAACTATATTTAACTAGTGCTCGAGAACGATTATTATACGGTTATACTAATATTTATCGTCCATCGCGATTTGTTTTAGAATTCGCAAGAGGGTTAAAACATTTCCAAAATGACTGGTTAGATGAGGAAGAAAAAGAGGGAAAAACTAAAGAAGTAGAAGTAAAAGTTAAACAAACAACCATTAGAAATGACACTGATTATAAAGTTGGCGATAAAATACTTCATAAAGTGTATGGCGAAGGAACGATTGTTGGTATTAACAATCAAATTGGGTTTGTGGTATTTGTAAAAGATCAAAAAGTTGCTAAATTTGATTTGACCCATCCATCGATTACAAAACTTGAAAAAAAAGGGACAAATTAGTCCCTTTTTTGTTTGTAAGATTCTAAATGTTTTTTTATGAAAAATTAACTATTTATGGTATAATAAAATATAGAAGTTTTTTGTCGAGGTGAATAGTGTGGATCATAAGCAACGTATGAAAGAACTTGTTGAACTATTGAACCGATATAATTATGAATATTATGTTCTTGATAGTCCAAGCGTTAGTGACTTTGAATATGATATGTTATTACGTGAACTAGAGGAATTAGAACGTTTATATCCTGAAGATATTTTACCAGATTCACCTACTCAGCGAGTTGGGGGCGCTGCTCAAACCGAATTTAAAAAAGTTCAACACAAAGAGCCAATGTTATCTTTGACGAATGCTTTTAGCTATCAAGAAGTATTAGATTTCCATAATCGTATTATTAAAACGGGAATTACTCCTACTTATGTTTGCGAATTGAAAATAGATGGTATTGCCAGCACCGCCCATTACGAAAATGGAGAATTTGTTTTAGGAGCTACTCGTGGTGATGGGGTTGTTGGCGAAAATATAACTTTAAATATGAAAACTATTAAAACTTTGCCTTTGAAACTAAAAGAAAAATATAATTTAGAAGTTCGTGGCGAAGTTTATATGCGTAAAGATGTTTTTAACCGACTAAATGAAGAACGAAAAGCAAGTGGAGAGGAATTATTTAAAAATCCTAGGAATGCGGCAGGGGGAAGTTTACGCCAATTAGATCCAAGTATAACAAAAAGTCGTAACTTAGATATTTTTAATTATATCTTAGTAAATGCTGAACAATATAATATATCCACACAATATGAAGCTTTAAAATTTTTAGAAAAATTAGGGTTTAATGTTTGTCCAACTTATCGTCATTGTAAAACAATTCAAGAAGTATTTGATTATATTGAATATTGGCATGACAATCGTCATAATCTAGACTTTGAAACTGATGGAATTGTAATTAAAGTTAATGAATTTGAGTATCAAAAAAAATTAGGTTTTACTGCTAAGACTCCTCGATGGGCGATAGCCTACAAATTCCCACCGGAAGAAGTAGTGACAAAATTACTAGAAATTCAGTTTAATACGGGACGAACCGGAAAAGTTAATCCATTAGCGATTTTAGAGCCGATTTTAATTGATGGTTCTGTAGTTCAAAAAGCTACTTTAAATAATGAAGATTTTATTAAAGAACGTGACATTCGCGTTGGTGATTATGTTGTTGTTCGCAAAGCTGGAGAAATTATTCCAGAAGTTGTGCGAGTTGATTTTACCAAACGTGATTCAAAATTAAAACCATTTGAAATGATAAAAAACTGTCCTTCATGTGGGCAACCATTAGTTCGTAAAGAAGATGAAGCAGCTTACTATTGTTTAAACGAGCAATGTGAAGGACGTATTTTAGCAAGTATCATTTATTTTGCATCACGTCCAGCGATGGATATTGACGGACTTGGAGAAAAATTATTAACTCTTTTATATGAAAAAGGTTATGTTCGTAAAATAACTGATATATATCGACTTAAAAATTATCGAGAGGAATTAATCCAAATTGATCGTTTAGGAGAAAAAAGTGTTGATAGTATTTTAGATGCAATTGAGGTATCTAAAAATAATCCGCTTGACCGTTTGATTACCGGACTTGGTATTAAATTAGTTGGTTCGAAAGTATCCAAAATCTTAGCAAATAAATTTAAATCATTAGAAAATTTACGCACTAAAAAGTTTGAGGATTTTATTCAAATTGATGAAATCGGACCACAAATTGCCCAAAGTATTGAAGATTTCCTAAGTAAAAATCAAGATTTAATTGATGAATTGATAAGTTTAGGAATTAATCCGGTTGTCGAGAGTGCTGAGGAATTTAAGCAAATATTTGCTGGACAAACAATAGTTGTTACTGGCAAATTAGTTCACTATACCCGCGATGAAATTAATGATATAATTGAAAAATACGGTGGTAAAGCAGCCGGTTCCGTCAGTAAAAAAACTTCGTTTGTTGTTGCGGGTGAAGATGCTGGTAGCAAGTTAGCAAAAGCCCAAGAATTAGGCATTAAAATTATCAATGAAGAAGAGTTTAGGCAATTAATTAGTGGTGAGTAATATGCAAAAATATATTGAAGTCAAAGGTGCACGCGAAAATAATTTAAAAAATATAAATATTAAAATCCCAAAAGAAAAATTGGTTGTTATGACTGGCGTATCAGGTAGCGGAAAAACATCGCTAGCGTTTGATACGATATATGCGGAAGGGCAGAGAAAATATGTCGAAAGCATTTCCGCATACGCCCGTCAATTTTTAGGTAATATTGAAAAACCTGACGTTGATTCGATTGAAGGACTTTCACCAGCAATTTCAATCGATCAAAAAACAACTCATAATAATCCACGATCCACTGTGGGAACAGTAACTGAAATTTATGATTATTTACGTTTGCTATATGCCCGTATCGGTCGGGCATATTGTCCAGAACATAATATTGAAATTACAGCACAAACAGTTGATCAAATAACAGATAAAATATTTGAATATCCTGAAGATTCGCGAATAATTGTTTTAAGTCCGGTAGTGTATGGACGAAAAGGAACACATGAAAAAGTGTTCGACCATCTTCGCAAAGAAGGATATATCAGGGTCCGTATTAATGGGGAGATTGTGGAATTAACGGATAATATTGCGTTAGATAAAAATAAAACACATAATATTGAAGTTGTAGTCGATCGTTTGCGTCTTCGTAAAGAAAATATGTCTCGTCTTTATTCATCAATTGAGACTGCCTTAAAATTAGGCGACGGCAAAGTAATCATTAGTATTAATGATGAAGAACAAATTTTTAGCGAACACCTTGCCTGTCCACATTGCAACTTCTCAATTCCAAAATTAGAACCGCGTTTATTTTCTTTTAACTCTCCATTTGGGGCATGCGATTTGTGTAATGGACTAGGTGTTTTACAACAAGTTTCGGAAGAATTACTAGTTACAAATCCTGAAAAATCTATTCGCGAGGGAGCAATTAAATACTTAAAAAACATTGTTGATACGGAAAATATCGAATGGCAAGTTTTCGAAAAACTAGCTGAACATTATAATATTGACTTAGATTTACCGTATCAAGATTTACCTGAAGAACATAAACATATTATTATGGTTGGCTCTCCGGATATGATAACTTATGAGATAACGACTAGAGGAAATCGGACATATCGTAAAACTGAATATATTGAAGGAATTGCTACACTAATCAACCGCCGTTATCATGAAACGACTTCTAATTATGCTCGGGAATATTACGGTTCATATATGGTTGATATTGTTTGTCCAAAATGTAATGGCAAAAGATTATCTCGCGAAGCTTTATCAGTAAGAGTTGGAAATTTAAATATTGATGAATTATGTAGTTTGACAGTTGTAGAAATAATCGATTATTTAAATAATTTGCAATTGTCTGACCGTGATCGTAAAATTGCTCAATTAATCTTAAATGAAATTAAAGAAAGATTACAATTTTTAAATAATGTAGGACTTGACTATTTAACTTTAAATCGTTCAAGTGGAACATTATCAGGAGGAGAATTACAACGCATTAGGCTTGCTACTCAAATAGGTTCGAGACTTACTGGTGTATTATATGTTTTAGATGAACCATCCATAGGTCTTCATCAACGAGACAATGATCGTTTGATTAATGCTTTAAAGGAAATGCGAGATTTAGGAAATACGTTGATTGTTGTAGAACATGATGAAGAGATGATGTTAAAATCGGATTATTTAATTGATGTTGGACCAAGAGCGGGTGTTCATGGAGGAGAGATTGTAGCGGCTGGAACACCTGAAGAAGTTATGAATAATCCTAATTCTCTTACAGGTCAATATTTATCCGGTAAATTACAAATTCCAGTTCCTGAGAAACGCCGTCCAGGTAATGGAAAATTTTTAACCATTGTTAATGCTTCAGAAAATAACTTGAAAAATATTACTGTGAAAATCCCACTTGGTAAATTAACAGTAATTACAGGGGTTAGTGGAAGCGGTAAAAGTACATTAGTTAATGAAGTCTTATATAAAAATTTAATGAAAAAGATATATCGTTCTAAAATAATTCCAGGAAAATGCGATGATATTTTAGGTGTTGAAAATATTGAAAGAGTAATTGAAATTGATCAATCACCTATCGGTCGCACACCGCGCAGTAACCCAGCCACTTATACTGGAGTATTTGATTTTATTCGAGAATTATTTGCTCAGACTGTTGATGCTAAAATGCGCGGATATGATAAAGGAAGATTTTCTTTCAATGTTAAAGGTGGAAGATGTGAGGCGTGTGGTGGTGATGGTGTTCAACGTATCCAAATGAATTTCTTACCTGATGTATATATTACGTGTGAAACTTGTCATGGAAAACGATATAATCGTGAAACATTAGAAATTAAATATAAAGGAAAAACGATTGCGGATGTATTAGAAATGACGGTTGATGAAGCAGTTGAGTTTTTTGATAATATACCGACTATTAAACATCGTTTAGAAGTAATTCAACGTGTTGGGTTAGGATATATTAAATTGGGTCAAAGTGCTCCAACCTTATCGGGTGGAGAAGCCCAACGAGTAAAATTAGCTAGTGAGTTGCACCGTCGAATTACTGATAAAACATTATATATTTTAGATGAGCCAACTACTGGTCTTCATACTGATGATATTGCTCGATTGCTAAATGTAATTGATTATATCGTTGATGCTGGTGCTACCGTAGTAATTATTGAACATAACTTAGATGTTATTAAAGTTGCTGATCACATTATCGATTTAGGTCCAGAAGGTGGTAATCGTGGTGGAGAAATAATTTTTGAAGGAACTCCTGAAGAAATTATTAACTGTGAAAAATCATATACTGGACAATACTTAAAACCAAAATTACTGGCTAAAAATAGTTAAAATTAAATCGCTAGTTAAGTTTTAGGTTAAATGTGGTATAATATAAATTGGGATGGTTATGAGTAAATTGGTACGATTTATTATTTATATAATTCTAGTAGGGGTATTTTATTTAAGCAGTAATTATGTACTCAATCAATTAAATATTTTCTTAGATTTTACTGTATATGTTTTAACGATTATTTTTGGAATTGGATTATGGTATTTACTGCTTAATTATAATCTCTCGACTGTTTTTTTCTTTTATGGATTATTTGTATTTACCATAATGTTTTTTCGTAAAGAAATAACATTAACTAATAAGCCATATAATTTTGATTTTTATTTATTTCGATGGTTAAAATTACTTGATAAAAAGATTGTTTTTTTCAATATTATCGGGAATTTGTTAATTTTTATTCCCCTAATTATATTTTTAAATCGTTTTTTTCGGAAAAATATTCTCATAAATGTTATAATATGTATAATGATTATTACCTTATTAGAATGGCTACAAGTCATCACCAAAAAAGGAATATTTGATATTGTAGATATTGTTTTGAATGTTTGTGGAGTGGTAATAGGAGTCATTCTAGATGTGGTTTGTAAAGGGGTGAAAACATGGACCAAGATCCACGCCGAAAAAAAGACCATAATGATGATGAATCAGAAATCGAAAAATTACTAGAAGAATTAAAAAGAGAGATTGAGAACCAAACCGGATCAACTCGCTTTGAAATTATAAAAGTTCCGGCCCCTCAATTAACTCTTTCTTTTCATATTTTTACTTTTTTATTGTCATTATTGCTAAATGTTTTAATTTTAACATCATTAAGTGGTTTTATTAAAAATTGGGCGATTTATGAAAAAATCTACCAATTTGGCTTATTTATTCTTATATTTACTGTAATCGAGGAATTAATAAAAATTTTAATGAATCATTTTCTTCCTCAAAAGCTGCTAGTTTTATCTTTTGGGGCTATTTTAGGAGTGGCTACTATTGTGGCATTTATTATTGGAAGTATTATCACCCCTGGATTTAAATTATATAATGTAAATGCAACGATTGTTTTATTCTTTGGATTTATTATATTACGTTCTATTATTAAAACAGGAATAATGCGTTATTGGTTCCAACGTCGAGTCGTTAACGCTCGTAAAATAAATAAAGGTAAGAGGGGTTAATATGAGTGAAAGATTTACCCAAGGCGTTTCGTTAAGAAAATGCATGGAAGAATTAAATTTAGAAGTTATATCAGGAGAAGAATATTTAGATCGAAAGGTTTATCGACCGATGTTATCTCGCCCTGGGGTTGAAATTTATTCAGATTATTTTAATTATTATGAAAAAGATCGAATTCAGGTTATTGGTTCCAAAGAATTTGTAATGTTTCAAATGTTACCTGAAAACGAGAAAGAGCAACGAGTTGATAAATTATTTTCGTATGATCCACCGGCATTTATTTTTACAAAAAATGTTCCGGCAGTACCCCACGAATTTATTGAAGCATCTTTAAAATATAAAATTCCTATTTTTCGTTCTGAATTTAAAACGACCCCATTAATTGGAAAACTATCTAGTTTTTTAATCGATGAGATTTCCGAACGTAAAACAATGCATGGCGTTATGATGGATGTTTATGGAGTTGGGGTATTAATTACTGGAAAGAGTTTTGTTGGAAAAAGTGAAACAGCGTTAGAATTGTTAAAACGTGGACATATTTTGGTTGCTGATGACCGAGTTGATGTATCTCAGCGTGAGGTTGGAACATTAGTTGCTCATACTCCAGAAATTACGAAAGGACTAATTGAAGTCCGTGGAATTGGGATTGTTGATGTTATAAAAATGTTTGGGGTTACTTCATTTAGAAATAAAAAGACAATTTCGCTAGTTGTAGAATTAGTTAATTGGGAAGAAAAATTTGATCATAATCGATTAATGCTTGAAGATGAATATACCCAAATTTTCGATACGATGCTTCCGAAAGTATCTATTCCAGTAAAACCTGGACGCAACTTAGCTACTTTAATCGAAGTAGCTTGTATGAACTATTTAGCCAAAAAAGAAGGATATAATGCCGGAGTAGAGTTTGCTAAAAGAGTTGATGAATTAGTTAAGAAAGGTGGAAATCAATAATGTTCTTATATGACCATTCCTCAATAAAACCACTTTCCGATACAGCCTTTACTTTATTTGGTATTGAAGTAAAATGGTATGGAATTTGTATTGTTTTCGGCGCATTAGTAGCCTTATTTTTCGGATTACGTCTTGCTCGTAAATTTGGACTAAATGATGATATTATTCTTGATGGATTTATATTAGGAATGATTTTTGGAATTATTGGTGCTAGAATCTATTATGTAATTTTCCAATGGGATAATTTTAAGCATAATTGGACTAGTATCTTTGCAATCCGTGACGGGGGTCTAGCCATTCATGGTGGAATTATCGCTGCTGCCATCTTCATAGTAATCTATTGTAAAATTCGAAAAATTGATACATTAGTGCTTGGGGAAATCGTAGCTCCATCATTTTTTATCGGACAAATTTTTGGACGTTTTGGGAACTTCTTTAATCAAGAAGCTACTGGTCCATTAGTAGGCGGTGGAAAATTAAGTTTAGATGAACAACGAGCCGTGCTAAAACGTCAATTACTTCCTGATTTTATTGTTAATCAAATGTATATTACTCATGGAAGAGATGGAAACCCAGTTCCCGGCTATTATTATCCAACCTTTTTATATGAAGCTTTATGGAATTTAGTGGGGTTAATAATAGTTATTATTTTACGTAGAAAATGGAAAAATTATTGGGTCGGCGATGGAATTTGCTTTTACTTTATGTGGTATTCAGTTGGACGATTTGCTATAGAATCATTACGAACAGATAGTTTAATGATTGGTCCTTTTAAACAAGCACAAGTAATTTCGGTAGTGTTATTCTTGGCTGGAGCTATTACTTTCGCATTACGTCGAATTTATCGTTTTAAACCGATGATATTTAGTGAAGCAACAAGTAAAGAAGTTAAGGAGTAGAATAAGCAGTGGTTATTATTTTTGATTTAGATGGAACACTATTAGATACATATGAATTAATCAAAGCCTCATTTATTCATACCTTTCAAAAACACTTGCCTGAATATCAATATACTGACGAAGAACTTGATTCGTTTTTTGGACCATTGTTAGATGAGTCGTTTGCGAAGCTGACTAAAGATGAGAAACTGATAAGCGAAATGATTAAGACATATCGTGAATTTAATTTATCAATGCATCATAAATATGTAAAAACATTTCCTTATGCTAAAGAAGTTTTAGAAAAATTATATAACGAAAATTATAAATTAGCAGTTTTATCAAATAAACGTCGTGATGCAGTATTACTAGGATTAGACATTACTGGTCTAACGAAGTATTTTAATATAATCCTTGGGAGTAACGATGTAACTCAAGTTAAACCTCATCCAGAAGGAATATTTAAAGTTTTAGAGCATTTTCAAGCATCACAAGCTGTTATGGTTGGTGATACTGCCTATGATATGCAAGCTGCTCAAAATGCTGGGATAGTTGGCATAGGGGTGTCTTGGGCAAATACTTCAGTTGAACAATTACAAAAATCCGGGGCGCATTATATCGCCCATGACTATTTAGAATTATATGAAGTGATAAAGGGAGTGAACCGCAATGTATGACGTGTTAATTGTTGGGGCTGGACCAGGGGGGTTATCAGCCGCCTTATACGGGGCCCGCAGTAATTTAAAAGTAGGGATTATTGAGTATGACGCACCCGGTGGAAAAATGGTCACAACATCAGTTATTGAAAATTATCCTGGTTTCAAAGCGATTGATGGGCCAGATTTATCATATAAAATGTTTGAACAAATAATGGAATTAGGGGTCGAATATATTGCGGGGGAAGTTGTTGATATTACTAAGGAAGATAATGTGTTTTATTTGCATCTTGCTGGGGGAGAGAAATTAACGGCGAAAAGTGTGATTGTAGCAAGTGGGACAACTAATAAGACATTAGGCGTTCCAGGTGAAAGCAAATATCGTTCAAAAGGTATTTCTTGGTGTGCTGTTTGTGATGGACCACTATATCGCGACTTAGAAGTTGCTGTAATCGGTGGTGGAAATTCTGCCATTAAAGAAGGTATGTACCTAGCTGGTATTTGCAAAACAGTATATATTATTCATCGTCGTGAAGAATTACGTGCTGATCCAATCTTACAGCAACGCCTAAAAGAATATGATAATATTAAATTAATTTTAAATACTGAGGTTATCGAGTTTTTAGGGAATGAAGTATTAGAAGAAATAGTCCTTCGTAATAACACCACAAATGAAACATATAAATTAAAAGTTAGTGGTTGTTTTGAATATTTAGGACATGGACCAGCCACAGGATTTTTGCAAAATTTCCAATTCATTTTAAATAATCGTGGATTCATTGTGGCTAATGAAAAAATGGAAACTGCAGAACCAGGGTTATTTGCTGTCGGGGATGTAATCGAAAAAGAAGTTCGTCAAATCGCCACAGCGGTCAATGATGGGGTAATTGCGGCACTTAGTGCCAGTAAATATGTTAGGAGATTATAATGTCATTTACTCGCGATGTTAAAAACGAATTATTAACATTAGAATTATCACCATGTTGTGCAAAAGCGCAACTGGCCGCCATCATTGCCCTTGGCGCTAATGTCTATCTTTCTAATAAACAATTTAAAATTGAATATCGCACGACTAGTTTAGCGATGATTCGTTTTCTCGTCTCAGCATTCAAACAAACATTTGGGAAAAATGCTGAGATTTTAATTAAGGAGAGAAATCAACTTGATTATCGCAAAGTCTATTATGTAGTTGTTTGGGATGAAGATGGTTTAATATTAAATGAACTTGGAATTGATTTTTTCCAAAAGCAAATCAAAAAAACCACCCCAACTACTTTGTTTAGTTGCGATGGTTGCAAAAACTCATATTTACGAGGAGCATTTTTAGCTAAAGGCTCTCTTAATGATCCTAACAAATCAAACTATCATTTAGAAATAGTTTGTCAAAATGAAGACGAAGCTAATTTAATTAATTCATTACTTGAAGATTTTTCTTTAGATCCGAAAATTATTAATCGACCTAAAGGATATGTTGTTTACTTAAAAAAATCAGAAAACATTGGCGATTTTTTGAAGATTGTTGAAGCGACAAATTCATTATTTGCTTTTGAAGACGCTCGAATTAAACGCGATTTAAGTAATTCCATTAATCGAGTTATTAATTGTGATTTAGCGAATACTACTCGAACAATTCAATCGGCTCAAAAACAATTATCAAGTATTAAAATAATTGAAGAACAATTAGGATATGAAAAACTACCAACACGTTTAATGGAAGCAATTATTCTTAGAACAACATATCCAGATTATTCATTAGCAGAATTAAGTGAGGTAAGTGAAGAAGTTTTAGGACGAACAATATCCAAATCTGCCTTAAACCATTGCTTTCGAAGTATTAATGATTTAGCTGAAAGAATAAAAAAAAATAAGAGTTAACTCTTATTTTTCTTTTTTGACTTATTATTATCTAAATCTAGAGTCGTGAAGTCGAATAAATCTTTTATATCGACACCTAATTCACGGGCAACACGTTCAATATTGCGTAAAGTGATATTTTTTTCAGCACGTTCAATTTGTCCAATGTAAGTGCGATGTAAACCAGTTTCATAGCCTAAATCTTCTTGTGAAAGTCCTTTTTGTTGGCGTAATTGCCGTACTCTTTGACCAAATAGATAATTAATATCACTTCTTTTATTATCCATTTGACTTACTCCTCTAGTTAGATATATTTTTTCTTAACTAATGATATAATAAAAAGAATATTTTTTCGACAGCCTAAAAGTAGCAGGTGAATAAAAAATGATAAAAAGTTTTGGAATAGATATTATTGAAAATAGTCGTTTTAAGAAACATATTAATAATGAGAAGTTCATCAAACGGATATTATCGCTAAAAGAATATGAAATATACAAAAAAATAAACCATCCGAATCGTCAGATGGAATATTTAGCAAGTCGTTTTTCAGTTAAAGAATCATTAATTAAAGCCTTAAGTAATCAACGTACTACTTTTAAATATTGTGATATTAGTGTTTTAAATAAGGAAAATGGGATCCCATATATTGAAGTAAGTTATGATATTGATGGTGAAATATTGGTTTCTATTTCACATAGTAAACATTATACTATTACGCAGGTTATTATTCAAAGACCATAATATTAATAATCATCATCATGGTCTAGGAATAATGTTGAGATAGTGATGATACCTGCTAAACCAACGATTGTGTAAATAATTCTTGAGATAATCGGACTAATACCATCAAATAAGAAACTAACTAAGTTAAAGTTAAAAATACCAATTAAACCCCAATTTAAAGCACCAATAATCACAATAACTAATGCTATTCTTTGTAATATATTCATAATCTACCTCCTGTTTTCTTGTTATTATTATGAGTTGATTAGGAAAATTTATACATTCTTGAATAAATAATTTTTTTCTACATATATTTTAATGAAAACAGGGGTGTAGAAATGAAAAAAATATTATTAATGTTTTTACTAGTAAGTGTGTTGCTTTTTGTTTCCGGTTGTAACAAAAAGAATAAATCTGAAAAAGACTTTTTAAAAATAGTTACTGAAACAAAAGGGTATAAAGCTGAAGGAATTATTGAATCATATTATGAGACAGGAAAAAAACAGCATGATTTTGTAGTATATTTCAAAAGTCCTGATTACTTTAAAGTAGTTATTAAACCAACTGGAAGTCTAGACAAACAAATTATTTTAAAAAATAATGATGGAGTATTTATTTTAGTTCCTGCAGTAAATCGCAATTTCAAAATCCAAAGCTCTTGGCCTAAAAATGCTAGTTATCCATACTTGTTACAGTCTTTAGCAAAAGACATTGCTAATGATAATGAATTAATCAAGACGCGCGAAGATGGACGAATCATTATTGAAACTAAAACTAAATTCCATGCGAATGCTAATCCAATCAAGCAAAAAATTATTTTAGATACAGAAACAAGTTTACCAAAAGAAGTATTAGTTTATGATGCAAAAGGCAATTTACATACTAGAGTTATTTTTAGCAATATTCAACTAGATTATAATGTTTCTAATGAAGAATTTGATGTAAATAAAAGTATGGAAAGTGTTCGCTTAGAATTTGGTGAGGAAAAAATCACTTATGAAAATCGAACTATTAGTTATCCAAATTATTATCCGGCAGGATCTAAATTAAGTGCGGAAGATACGATAATTATTGGAAATAATAATGATGTCCGCTCAATTATGAAATTTACTGGTGAGGTTGGTTTTACAGTAGTTCAAGAGTATGTTAATGATACTGAAGAAATTGTAACAAGTACTCATGAAGGAGAAATCGTATTAGTTTTCGGTGTTATTGGAGTTTTAGGCAAAACTTCCTTGTATTTTATTCATGAAGGTATTGAATATTTATTAGCTTCAAATGATTTACCTTATGATGAATTAATTAAAGTAGGATCATCATACTTGATACCGAAAGAAAAATAAGCTAAAATTTTAATAAATTATAAAAGTTTCTTGATTTAAGAGACTTTTTTTAGTATAATGTATTAGGTTATCATCTACTAAAGAGAGGAGAACATTTTAGTAGTAGATAAAAAGGGATATTTATGAAACAAAACAAGAATTATGCAAATCAAATAAGGACTAATGCCCAAGTAATCTTTTTCTGGGCGGTTATTGCCTTAATAACTACAATTTATATAATACTACTAATTATTAATTTGCCAGCAAGAAAAATAAAATCATTAGATGAGATTAAGCACCTAGTGCGGAGTGAGATCTTTTTACAAGAATTGAACTCAGATCCGACAGCCGAGTACACGATGTACTACGTCTATGTCTATGAGTCCAGTAAGCAAAATCAGCCTGGCAAAAACTCGGAAATACGAGAGGTAGTATTAAACTACGCTAATTACGTCAAAGCGAATTCTAAAAAGAAATATTACAAGAATTTGATTATCCCAAATATTTACTGCTTTGATGTTGATTATGCCTCTCATGCAGATATCCGCAGTACGGTAAATGCGCCTAATGGAACTAATAAATTTAGCGAGTTTACTGTGGATATGACGAGTTTACCGGCTTTAGTGATTATTTATAACTGGGCGATTAATCATCCAGACCAAGCAAGCGAAGGTTTCATCACTCGACAACAAGATATTGAAAAAACATTATCGCAAAAAATGAATGAGATTGAAGAAGCCGTAAAAAAACTTCGTGAGCCGGTAAGTCGAAATTTAGTCGCAATTCTTGACAAAAAAGAGTTTTTGGTATAACATAAAGAGGATTTCCCTCTGATAATCCTCTTTATGTTATAAAAGGCTCACTCGAGTGGACAGGCATCAAAATCTAATACAAATGGAGTAGTACTCAAGAGGCTGAAGAGGTGCCCCTGCTAAGGGCATAGATCGGGAAACCGATGCGAGGGTTCAAATCCCTCCTACTCCGCCATGGCCCGTTGGAGAAGCGGTTTAACTCACATGCCTTTCACGCATGCATTCACGGGTTCGAATCCCGTACGGGTCACCATTAAACTAAGAGTTGGCAGATTGTCGACTCTTTTATTTTTACCATTTAAGAGGAGGGAACCATGGCAAAAAAAATCATTGAACTACGCGGCGTCAGTAAAAGTTTTGACGACAAAGAAGTCGTCAAAAACATTAATTTGTATATTAACGAAAATGAATTTGTAACACTATTAGGGCCATCTGGTTGTGGGAAGACAACAATTTTAAGAATGATTGGTGGTTTTGAAACTCCTACTAGCGGTGATATTATCTTAAATGGTGAAGTGGTGAATAATCTTCCTCCATATCAACGACCAATTAATACGGTTTTCCAACGATATGCTTTATTCCCGCATTTAAACGTCTATGATAATATTGCTTTTGGCCTAAGAAATTTTAACCGTGTCATTGAAGAAGTAAAAAGCATGGTGCGTCTTCGTTATGAAAAAGAACGACGTGAATTACAAGCAAAGTTAAATAGGAATTATATTGCGGAAGAGAAACGGGCCGAATTAAAAGAGCAACTTGCTGAAATTAGAGAAAAAATCGAAGCAAAACATGAAAAAAAGCTTGCTAAGTTAGAAGAAGAAATAGATGAAGCTTATACTAAAGATGAACGAAAACAAATAAAAAAGAAAATAGATGATATATATAAACTAATCGAAAAAGAATATAATCAAATAAAAAAAGAATTATATTCGAGTATTGAAAAAAACACTTTAACGAAAGAAGAAAAAAAGCAAATCCGTGCACGCTTAAAAGAAATTCGTCGTGAAATTAATGAAGAAATTAAAATAGAAAAAGAAAAACTAATTGATCAAAAGTTAGCTGAAATTGAAGAACGCTATCAATCACGATTTGAAAAACTACATAAAAAAATTGAAGAATTAGAAAATCGTGAAGATGAAATTAATGAAGCCCAAGAACAATTAGATGAAATATATGCAAAAATTGAACAAGAAGCTGATTCACCAAAAACAAAACAACGCCTTTTAGCAAAATACCAAAAAGAAATTCGTCGTCTTAGAAATATTATTGATGAAGTTGAACTAAAACAAACACATAAAGAATTAAAAGAAATGACTCGTCGTTATAATGATGAAATAAAATGTGCAAAGTCGTTAACATTATCAAAACATCATATTGAAGAAGCTGTTCGCGATGCTTTAAAACTAGTTAATCTAGAAGGCTTTGAAAAACGTCGCATTCAAAGTTTAAGTGGTGGAGAACAACAACGAGTTGCCATTGCTCGGGCGATTGTTAATAAACCAAAAATCTTATTATTAGATGAGCCTTTAGCGGCTCTTGACTTAAAACTACGCCAAAACATGCAATATGAATTAAAAGAAATGCAACGAAAATTAGGGATTACATTTATTTTTGTAACCCATGACCAAGAAGAAGCATTAACAATGTCAGATACAGTAGTTGTTATGAATCATGGCGTTATCCAACAAATCGGAACTCCAGAAGACATTTATAACGAGCCTAAAAATCGCTTTGTGGCAAAATTCATTGGTGAATCAAATATTTTCAATGGAACATATTTAGGTGATCGTAAAGTTGAATTTTTAGGAGCTACTTTTGATTGTGTTGATGAAAACTTTGAAGTTGGTGAAAAAGTTGATGTAGTTGTCCGTCCAGAGGACTTTGACGTAGTGCCACTTGAACGTGCTAAAGTGGTTGGAACAGTTGATTCAATAGTATTTAAAGGCGTACATTTTGAAATTTGTGTTATAATAGATGGGATGGAAATTGTTATCCATCAATATGAAAATCGCAAAATAGGCGAACAAATTGGTTTAGATATTGACCCATATGAAATCCACCTAATGAAAGTTGAGGAGGAGCCACAAAATGAAGCAGTTTAGTCGTTTTGCTCTTCCATATTTCATTTGGATGGCAGTATTAGTCCTTGTGCCATTACTTTTTATGTTGATCTTATCATTTATGTACTCACAAGGATTTGATTTAAAAGATGCTAAATTTTCTTTTGATGTCATTAAATCATTATTTAGACCAGAAAATCGTTATTATTGGGAAGCTTTTTACAATTCAATGAAATTTGCTTTCTTAGCGACACTTATTTGTTTCTTGATTGGATATCCTGTTTCATATATCCTATCAAGATCTAAAATTCAAAATAAAAATTTTGTACTGTTGATATTAATTCTACCAATGTGGTCAAATATGTTACTTCGCTTATATGCGATAGAAAATTTAATTTTACCCAAAAGTATTTTAAATACCATCGGGATTAGTTTGAATTTCCATGGTACGACCACTGCCATTGTTGTTGGATTAGTATTAATGTATTTGCCATTTATGATTTTCCCAATCTATACAGTTTTAGAAAAAATAGATAAATCACTTCTTGAAGCAAGTAAAGACCTAGGTGCAAACGACATTAAAACCTTTTTCAAAGTTACTTTTCCGTTATCTTTAAAGGGAGTAACGAGTGGTGTTATTATGGTCTTCTTACCTTGCGCAATGGGATTTGTTGTTCCAGAAAGATTAGGTGGCGGAAAAATACTATTGTTAGGTAATATTATTGAAGAAAAATTCAAAAAAACTGGTGATTTTAATACTGGTAGTTTATTATCATTGATTGTAATTATTATTGTATTAGGTACTTTATTCATCATCAGTAAGGTGGATGCGGAAGGAGAGACTTTACTATGATGATGGTAAGTAGTGCGCCGAATTTAACTACTAGTGTTAAAGGTAGAGTTAAAAAGTTTTCAGTTAATTTTTTAAAATTTGGATTATTTGCGGGAACGATATTTTTATTATATTTCCCAATATTGTTTATTACTTTTCAAGCTTTTAATGCTGACCAAACTGGCTTAACTTTTGGTGGATTTACTTTAAAGTGGTTTAGAAAAATGTTTACGCATACGGAATTGGTAGAAGCAATTAAAAATACAATTTCGATTGCAATCTTATCAACAACCATTAGTACCATCTTAGGAACATTGTTTGCTATTGGAATTAATTCATTATCAACTAAACGACGTAGACAAATGATATTGATTAATAATATTCCAGTGTTGAATGCGGAAATTGTAACAGCAGTTTTCTTGATGTTATTCTTTTCGCTTATTCAAGCTTTAATTCCAAATATTCCAGTATTTGGATACTTTACGTTATTGTTTGCACATATCTTTTTCTCAATACCATATGTGGTTTTAAGTGTATTACCAAAATTAAATGAAATTGATCCAAATTTATTTGATGCTGCGCAAGACTTAGGATGTACTCGTTCGAAAGCGTTACTAAAAGTTATTGTGCCATCAATTAAAGCCGGGATTTTTACGGGAGCACTTATTGCCTTTACAATGAGTATTGATGACTTCGTTATTAGTTATCTAACTACTGGACAAGGTGTTCAAAACTTCTCAATTTGGATTTATACTAATATTGGTAAAAACGTCAGCAAAAACAACATTATCCCAATTGGATATGCATATAATACATTAATATCAATTGGAACATTGCTAGGTTTAACAATTTATAATCTAATAACTTCAAGTAAGCGTCGGCTTACAAAACCAAAAAATAATAATTATTGAAAGGTGGAGTGATCATTGAAAAAAGTATTAGTGTTATTTGTTTTCGTGTTTACAGCTATTATTTTATCTGCGTGTTCACGAACAACACTATACATTCTAAACTGGGGTAATTATATTAATCCAGATGTAGTAGACAAATTTGAAAAAGAATATGGTGTTCGTGTAGTTGTTGATACAGTTGAATCTAATGAAACAATGTATACCAAAATTAAAAATCGTACTACACGATATGACTTAGCAGTTCCAAGCGATTATATGATTGAAAGATTATACCAAGAAGGATTACTTCTTGAATTAGATTTTGATAAAATTCCTAATTTCAAATCATCTGAATTAGACCCTGAATTACGAAAATTACAAGATGAATATTTTGGAGATATTGAAAGTTATTTTGTTCCATATTTCTTTGGAACACTAGGAATAATGTATAATAAATCTAAATCTGGCGTTAAAGAATTAGTTGAACAATATGAATGGCGTGTCTTCTTTGACCGTGAGTTAATTGGTAAAAATGTCAAAGTTGGAATGTATAATAGTAGTCGTGATGCTATTGGGATTGCGGCATTATACAAAGGCTATGATATTAATACTTCTAATTCGGAAGAACTTGCTGATATTGAAAGATTATTATCTAACATGGATTATGACCGATATGAAACAGATTTCTTAAAAACATTAGTAGCGCAAGGAAATTTAGATATTGCCTTAGTATACTCTGGAGATTTCTTTGATGAATTATATAACTTTTTAGAATTAGATCGTGAAGTAACTATTGGTATGCATGTTCCAAATAACAATAATATTTGGTTTGATGCTTTCGTTATGCCAAATACTGCTAATAATATTGACCTAGCGCATAAATTCTTAAACTTTATGTGCGATGTTGATGTTGCATTAGAAAATGCTATTTTCATTGGATATTGTCCAACATCAGAAACAGTATTTAATTTATTAAAAGAAGAAGAGGAATACAAGGAAATAATTGAAAATTATCCATATCATCCAATTGCTGATCCTGAAGAATTTCATGGTCAAATATATCGTTATTTAGGACCTGATGTGGCGCGCACATATGATGAAATCTTCCAGCGCAGTAAAGCGGCACGTTAAAAAATGATTAAATTATAGACTTGCCTTTTGGCAAGTCTTTTTATTCTATAGATATATTTGACAGTCTATTAAACCTTTGATATAATTTATTTACTAAAGAAGCAATGATTTGAAAGGAGAAATGAACAAGTGCCGGACGATTCTGAACCATTAAGGACTAGTATTATTATTGCGCTTTTAATTATATTAACAATCATTAATGCTTTGGTTGCGCAAGCAGAAATGGCTTTTGTTTCAGTACGACGCAATAAGTTACTTGAACCAAGTTTAGAAAATGACAAACGAACTAAAATTTTAAATAAACTACTATCAAAACCAACCAAGTTTTTATCTACTATACAAGTAATATTTACCGTAACAGGTTTTTTAGTTAGTAGTTTAGCTGGTATTAGTTTTTCAAATTATATAGTAACGTTATTTAAAAAAATAAATATAACTATTCCTAATGAATTAGCTAGTATTATTGTAATTTTTATTTTATCCTTTTTCTTCTTAATATTTGGGGAATTTATTCCTAAACGAGTGGCGTTAAAAAATCCTGAAAAAATTGCCTTAAGTCGGGTACGTTTTATCTCATGGATTATGGCAATTTCCTGGCCTTTTGTAAAAGTAATTACAGCCACTAGTAATGCAATTTTACGATTATTTGGATATTCTAAGCAAACTTTTGATGAAAAAGTATCCGAGGATGAAATTCGCTCAATGATTGTTACTGGACATATTGAAGGTGTCATTGATGAAGAAGAAAAAGAAATGTTTGACTCAATATTTAAATTTGATGATACTGAAGCTGAAACAATTATGACTCCTCGTCCGAATGTCTTTGCGATTGACATTGATGATAATTTTACCGACCGAATAGAAGATATAATTAATAGTGGTTATTCACGCATTCCGGTCTATAAAGGCGATAAAGACAATATTATTGGTGTGTTATATGTTAAAGACTTATTAAAAGAAGCTCATAAGGTAGGATTTGACAAAGTTGAATTAGCTAAAATTATTCGTAAACCGTACTTTGTTCCTAGTCATATTAAAATTAATGTTTTATTTAAGAATATGAAAGAAACTAATAACCATATTGCAATCATAATTGATGAATATGGTGGTAGTCTAGGGATTATTACAATGGAAGACTTGATTGAAGAAATTATGGGAAATATTTATGATGAATATGATATAGTTGAACAAAGTATTAAAAAACTCGATGATAATCATTATATAATTAATGGTTCAATGCCAATTCATGATCTAAATCGAATATTAAAATTAGATATTGATGAAGAGCATGAAGAGTTTGATACTTTAGGTGGCTTAATTATAAGTAAATTAGGTTATATTCCTAAAGTAACTGGACAAGAAGAAGTTCATTATAATAACCTATTGTTAAAAGTAAATAAAATAACTAATAATCGTATTGATGAGGTATTATTAGAAATCTTACCTTCAAATGAAATTTCAAGTCCTGAAATTATTTAAGGCTTTTGCAAAATGCAAAAGCCCTTTTTGCTTTTGTGTTTTTGTATTTGGATTTGATATGTTATAATATAAATGATAAAAAATATATAGAGGAGAATGTTATGAAGAAGGTAAGTATCTTATTGATATTGATACTATCAATATTTGTTTTAACCAGTTGTGATTTTTTCTTTCCAAACCAAGATGATCCTCAAGATGAACAAGACGAAGGACCAAATGAAGAAAATACATATATGGTAAGGTTTTATGATAGTGAAGGAAATGTTATCTATTCTGTGACAGTTAAAGAAAACGAAAGCGCAACTGCCCCCAACACCTCCAACTAAAGAAGGTTATATTTTTGTTAGATGGGATAAGGACTATACTAATGTCACTCAAGACTTAGATATTTATCCTATTTATGAAAAAGAAATAATCAATGAATATACTGTCAAATTTTATGTGTTTGGAAAACTCATCAGTGAGCAAAAAGTTAAGGAAAATGATACGGCTATTGCTCCTGAAGTTCCGATAATTCCAAGTCATAGTTTTATTGGATGGGATAAAGATTTTACGAGTGTGAAGCAAAATTTAAATATTTATGCAATATATAATAAAACTAGATTTGTAAGTTATATTAGTGAATTTGCTTTGGAAAAAATGGAGTCAATTGTGGATAAGATAAATAGTATTTCACGGGATAGAGCTGCAGTTACATTAACTAATATTTTCATCGGCGGTCCACGAAACACAAATTATTTAAATTATTATGATTACACATATTATCGTACTCGTAATCAATACGGCTTTGAAGTGGCGGTTAACGAACAAGGGATAGTTATTGATGCCAATACTTTAGTCGATATCCCTCAAAACGGTTTTATTTTATCTGGACATGGTACACGCGCTACTGAGCTTCGCAATAGTGTAAAAATAGGAGATTTAGTAGTGTTTGATTTTGTAAGTCAAACAGCAAAAGTATATCGTGATAATACTAATACTCCATTAATATCACTTAATGTTAAAATTAATTATATTAAAAATAAAATTGATTTTGCATCAACTAATTATAAAGCTGTTGATTATGAATTAATTAATTATAAGCTTAACGAAGCAATAAAATTCTATAACCAATTATTAGATAAATATGATTATCAAACTTACCAATCATGTGACCAATTATTACTTGATATTGAGTATTTATTAGTAGAAACTCGTCCTATTCAAACAAATGCTATATGGCATTACCCATTACGATCAGGGACTTTTTTTGAAAATTCTACTAAAGAAGTTCAACGATTACTTGATGAGTATCAAAAAATGGGAATTAATCGGATTTATTTAAATACGAATTTCAATGGTAGTTCGATTTACAAATCTCAATATTTAAATCAGTTAATTGCTAATAATTATAATTATGAAGGGTATAAAGATTATTTAGAATGTTTTATTGAAGAAGCCCACAAACGCAATATTGAAGTTTATGCTTGGACGAATACGTTGATTGCTGGGGACGGGATGAATAATAAGTTTTATTCTGACCGTGGATGGTTACTTACAAATTACTATGGAAGTAGTAACTTTGATAATATGTATTTTGTAGATATTTCTAATAGTCAAGTACGAGACTTTTTGAAAAATGTCTTCAATGAACTTGCTAGTGAATATAATCTAGATGGTATTGAATTCGACTTTATCCGTTATCCATCAGGAAATTTATATAGTTTTTCTGGTGTAATTAGCGAAAGTCAAACTATTAATGATAGTGGATATACGGAAAGTTTTATTAGTGCCTTTAGGGAATATTATCCATTTACAGGCGATTTTAAAACTTTAATTCGAACTGACGAAACATTACGCAATATTTGGCTGAATTTCAAAACTATCTTACTTACTAATGTAGTCAATGAACTAACAACAACCATTCGTAATGCCAAACCTGATATTAAAATCACTGCCGCAATCATGCCTAATATCACTTCAGCTCGCAACGTTTATCGTCAAGATTGGTTAACTTGGATTGAATTAGGTTATTTAGATGGTATTGAACCAATGATATATACTGGTGCCACAAGTGATGTCATTAGTCAATTGACTAATTTATATAATCTTGTAAATGAACAGGCTGAGATTGTAGTTGGATTATTCCCAGAAGGGTCAGGTGCTACCCCAGGGGTGAATGCGGAACAGATTGATAAAGTGATTGAACTATTTCCAGTTGGATGGAGTAAATTTTCAAGTAAAACTATTTTAAATCATGCCTTTTACAAAGAATCTTATAAATATTTGTATCGTCCATATATTGTGCAAAGTAGCGCCCCAAAAGAAGAGATTTTTTATGCATATTTTCTAGACTTGCACGAAAAAACAATAGGATATTATCAATATGTTACTGATGCTAGTAAAATAGTACAAATTTTTAATAGCTTTAGTTTTGATGATCCTGTAGATTATGACACAATTTTAATGGAAATTTCGCAAGCAATTGAAGAAATTCCAAATGACATTATTAAGGTTCGCTTGCAACAAACAAATCAATACGTACAAACATTAATTAACCAAAAATGGTAAAATATGCCATAATAAAATGACATAAAAAAGAAATAAAGGGCTTGCTTTTTAAATTATAATTTAGTATAATATACAAGTAGCGATGGAGGGGTATAGTTTAATGGTAGAGCAGCGGTCTCCAAAACCGCAAGTGGAGGTTCGAGTCCTTCTACCCCTGCCACTACTTGAAATGGCGATTGTGGCGAAGCGGTTAACGCACCGGATTGTGGCTCCGGCATTCGTGGGTTCGAATCCCATCAATCGCCCCATAAAAGGACAATTACTTTGATACAATTAAATAAATGTATCAATATAAAACACAAATTATTAAAATAAAATTAGGGCTTTAGATAAGCTCTTTTTTCTTATTATATCTACAATTCAAAGTGAAACAATTAGATAGTTACACATATGTAGGTATTAGTGAGACTAGTACAAAAATAACCGTGGGATTTGGAAGTACGATAAGCGATGCCCTCGAAGGTAAGATTGATTTAATAGTAACTAAATCAGTATCTAGATTTGCAAGGAACACCGTAGATAGCCTAGTGACAATAAGAAAGCTAAAAGAAGCAGGGGTTGAGTGTTATTTTGAAAAAGAAAATATTTACACCTTTGATGGTAAAGGTGAACTCTTAATAACAATTATGAGTAGTCTCGCACAAGAGGAGTCAAGATCAATGTCTGAAAATATTACATGGGGCCATCGTAAAAGCTTTGCAGATGGAAAGGTTAGAATACCTTATAAAAACTTTTTAGGATATAAAAAGGGTGAAGATGGTAAACCAGAGATAGTTGAAGAAGAAGCTAAAGTTATAAGACTAATTTATAGACTGTTTCTTGAGGGTGCTACTGCTAGCGGTATTGCAAAGGAGTTAACAAGACGAAAGATTAAAACGCCCCATAGAAAGAACAAATGGTATAAGACAACAGTAGATAGTATCTTAACTAATGAAAAGTATAAAGGTGATGCCCTTCTTCAAAAAAAATTCACTGTAGACTTCTTGCAGGGTAAGATGAAAGTAAATGAAGGTGAGGTTCCACAGTACTATGTAGAAAATAGTCATCCTGCTATTATTGACAAGACAAAATGGGATATGGTGCAAGCAGAGTTTATAAGAAGGCAGCAGCTTGGTAGAAGTTATAGTTCAAAAGATATATTTTCATCTAAACTAATATGTGATGATTGTGGCGGATTTTATGGTCAGAAAGTTTGGCACTCAAATAGTAAATATAGGAAAGTTATCTGGCAGTGTAATGATAAATTTAAGGATAAAGAAGAAAAGTGTAAAACTCCAACTTTAACAGCTGAAGCAATAAAGATGATGTTCTTGAATGCTTATAACACATTTATGGGAAATATGGAACAGGTCATAGAGGATTGTGAATTGATGAGAAAAGCATTAGTAGACCTTGAAAAAATTGATAGTCAAATAGAAAAGCAACAAGCAGAAGTTGAGGTTATTGCAGAAAGGGTGAGAGGTCTTGTAAAGGAAAATACATCTACCCTACAGTCACAAGATGAATACATTAAAAAATACAATAATCTAAGCAAAAGATATGAAGAGGAATATAAGAAACTTGAGAATCTGCAAAAGGATAAGGAGTTAAGGATATCGAAGGATAAAGCGATAGAAGTATTTATTGACAATTTAAAAAAGCAACCATTGTTGGTGGAAGAATGGGATGAATCCTTATGGGCTTTGATGATTGAAAAGGCTGTGGTGCATCATGATGAAAGTATAACATTTATCTTCAACAATGGAAAAGAGATTAAAGAAGAAGCCTAAGAAGCTTTTTTTAAAATATTAATTAGAAGTTGGACAAATAGAACTTGAATAAATATTGTAAAAATTAGGTAATGTGATATAATGTATATGATAACTTATTAAGAAGGAGTGATATAGAATGGAAATAATCAAAGGGGATTGTATTTTTTGTAATGAATTAATTGAGATTGATGAAACCAAAGAAGCAACGATATGTCCTAATTGTGGTAAAGCTTTTATAACAAAACGTGTGTTAAAAAAAGGATTAAGATATTCAATATTAAATTTTATAAAGAAAAATAAGATATTAACAGGAATAATTGTTGCTTTTATATTATTATTGGGGATTGGGTTACCATTAATTTTTAATTCAAATGACGAATTAGCAGGTAAAGATTTAGAGGTTTATAATTTAATTCTTGAAGTATCTTATACATTTAATGATCCTAGTTCAGTTAGGATAATTAGCGGCTGGATTGCTCAAGATGGTGAAAAGGGGTTTTTTGTCTTATCAGCAAAAAACCTCTTGGGAGTTAGAAAAACTGGAAAATATTTTATTGCTCGATTGGATGATGGTCAGGTCTATGCAATGGAAGAAGAAGTTTCTGGAATGACTTATGATAAATCGACTGGTATTTATAAAAAGAATGAATTTGATATTGATAAAGTGAATAGAGCTTTAAAGAAATATTGGAGCGAATTAGATTAACAAAAAAAACATCAAATACACTTAAATCCTACTATTTCTTACCAACATCCATAATTATTTTATTGGACATATGTGATTTATCAAAACTTAAAAATTTTATCTATGTAAAGAAAAAAAATATACAAATATGTGGACACATAATAAGAAGAGTTCCATAAAAAGTATGCTCCTACTCTACGGACATAAAGTAGGATAATGAGGAGGGAAAAATGTTACCTATTGAACAAGAATATGATGGGATTAATATATCGATAATAAAATATACTTTAAATAAGAGATATAATTGTAAAAAGGAATGTTATGATTATGATAATTGCTCTTTAAAAAAGAAATGTTCAATAAATAAAAATAAATCAATATTATGTGGTACTGAGGTTATAATAAATATTCTAAACGCATCATAAGAATCAATCAGTATTAATCCAGAGTCTTGGGAGCTAATAGATTCGGAAGGATATGCTTACGCTTCGAATTGTATCTGTGAAGAACACCTCCCTTCTAGAATGGTGGAACCAGACAAATGGAATGTCAGTCCAGGAACTCAAATAAAAACATTATTATTGTTTCCTGAGTTGGGTCAACATATAGATGTTTCTGCTTTCCTTTTTTCGCATTATAATTATTTATTTAAGTTTGAAGTAAATCCCCTGTCCGATAGAGTAAAGAGTTTATTTAGAATTAAAGAGAATATGACAAAACAACAAATTCAAAAAACTGATAATGATATTCGAATAATTATGCATAGAATAGAAGAACTTAAAAAAAGCGTTTTTTCAAGATTGAATAATACACTAACCCCTAAAGAAGCAATAGCACTGGATAATAAAATTGCTAATTATGAATTTATGATTAATGGACAATTAAGCAAGTTAGAACCTTTCAAAAAGGAACTAATTAAAGATGAATTTGAAAGTACTATTAAAAACTATCATTCAAGTATTGATGAAATTATTGAAAAAGAAAATAAGCATAAAACTATTGCAAAAAAAGTTGAACAATTATATGAGTTAACCCCAAGGGAATTTGAGGAGTGGACCGCTAATTTATTTAACAGCTTGGTTATGAGAAGATAACATTGACACCTCAAAGTAATGATAAAGGTATTGATGGTAAGCCTGAAATAATGGAAGAAGAAGCAAAGATTGTGAGAGAGATTTACCGTAAGTTTATGAAAGTTAAAACTACAAGTTGGATAGCAAACTACCTTACAAAAAATAAGATAAAGACTCCTGGAGGAAAAGACAAATGGCAAAAATCAACTGTTGATAGTATTCTCACCAATGAAAAGTATAAAGGAGATGCACTCCTTCAAAAGACATTTACTGTGGACTTCCTGGAAAAAAAGATGAAGAAAAATGAAGGTGAAATTCCACAGTATTATGTTGAAAATAGCCATCCTGCAATTATTGATCCTATTGAATGGGAACTAGTACAAGCAGAGTTTGCAAGACGTGTTGAACTTGGAAGAACATATAGTTCTAAAAGTATATTTTCATCAAAACTAGTTTGTGGAGATTGTGGTGGGTTCTACGGACAAAAAGTATGGCATTCTACAAGTAAGTATCGGAAGGTTATCTGGCAATGTAATAAGAAGTATAAGAAAGATGCTAAAAGATGTAATACACCTAATCTAACAGTAGAAACTATTCAAATGATGTTTTTAAATGTTTACAATAGATTTATGGAAAATAGAAATCAGATTATAGAAGATTGTGTGTTTATAAGAATGTCTTTAACAGATTTTGAAGAACTTGATAAAGAGATAGAAAGGCAGACTGAAGAAATAGAGGTTATTGCAGAAAGAGTAAAACATCTTGTTAAGGAAAATGCCTCAACTCCTCAATCACAAGATGAATATATAAAAAAGTACAATAGTCTAAGCAAAAGATATGAAGAAGAATATAAGAAACTCGAGAATTTACAACAAGATAAGGAGTTGAGAAAATCTAAAGATAAAGCAATGGAAGTGTTTATTGAGAATTTAAAAAAACAACCATTGGATATTGATGCTTGGGATGAAACGTTATGGGCATTAATGATTGAAAAAGCTATTGTAGAAAGGGATGGAAGCCTTAAGTTTATATTTTATAATGGAACTGAGATGGTCGAAGAAGCTTGAAATGCTTCTTTTTTTTGAAGTGTTTTATTTAATAATTCATTATGCTATAATTATTTGTAGTGAGGTAATTTAATGTTAACGAAATATGAATTATATTTAATTGCGAAAAGTTTTAGAGAAGCAGGAGAAAAAGTAACAAAAGAAAAGTAAATAAACTTTCCTAAAGGCTTGTGTGGTGTGTTAAGTAGAAGTTTAGGAATTTGGCTGGATTGTAATTATCCTCATGAAGTTTTTAATTATATCTGTGGAAAGCGTTGGGTTCCTGAAGGCTATTACTATTCTCATGCATGGATTGAGTATCAAAATATAATTATTGACATTTCAGCAGACCAGTTTGAAGACTGTGATGAATCGATAATTATTAGAAAAAAAGATTTGAGTAACTTTCATTCAACTTTTGAGATTGATTTTAATCATACTAGAAATGTAAAAACAATAAAGATATATAAATCAGATATAGAAAATAGTATTATTAAGGAATCTAATAGGTTATTGAAAGAAACCCTCAAAATTGATATAAAGGCAGACATAGATAGTCACTTCATAAAAAGAAATAAAAACTAAATAATTTAATTTGTTAATGTAAACACTATCAAACAAATAACTATACGGTAGTTTAATTATTTGATTGTGTTTTTAAATTGTTATACATAGAACAATAAGATATATCAAGATAAAGATTTGGTGTACGCAATACTTTTTGGTGTACGCAAAAAATACTGCTAAAAATGGGATCTGTACGTAAAAGCATCAATTAAAGTACTAGGTGTACGCACCAATTTTCACTATTCGCAAGTGTACGCAATGTATTAAAATTGGCGTGCTCTTTCATATTAGAAATACAGGTATGATACAATGTTTTCATACCCTTTTTTATATGCAAAAAGGGAAAATTTCCCTATCTGCACGAAATATTAAGGCCTAGTGAGTGTTGATCAAGATACTTCGACTAGGCTTTTTCTCATTTAGCTTCAACAAAAACACGAAAGGTTCAACGAAAACGCAAAAGAAAGATATAAGCATGAATCAATGATATATGTTCGAAATTATTTGCTTATATAATCTATAAATTTGCATTAATTTATGATATAATTAATAAATTAATGATAAATTATAATTTATCGCTCTAAAACACTATAAGAGAGGGTCTTATGAAAATAGATTATTTAGCATTAATGCAAAACCCCGATGGGGGTTTTGGAAGATTACATAGTATGAATAGTGATAATTCGATAACCACAGAAAAAGCATTGAGACGTTTTTTATTTCTTAATCTTGATAAAGATTATCCAATTGTAAAAAAAACCATAGAATATCTAAAAAAGTGTTTGTATAAAGAAATTATAGTACCAGATAGAAGAGAAAAAGTCATCAACTGGGATGTATTTGAAGAATTGATGTTTTCTGCATGGTTAAATGTGTTTAAAGTTAATGATGAAAAAGTTACCATAACTCAATCAGCTTGGAAAAGTGTTATAGAAAACTCAATAATAGATAATAAATTTAATATCAATGAATATAAAAAACAATATTATTTAATGTTTGGTAAAAAAGGATTAAGAGAAATTAGTCCATCTTCATTTTACATGGTATGCTTACTAACTAACAAATTAACACAAAATGCTAAGCAAGCATATTTTAAATATATTATGGAACAAGGTATTTATTATATATATAATAAGAATCTCTTTGAAGTACCAACTATATTTGATTCTAAAAATACAATATATTACTTATTGGCTATTAAATTAATTTCGCCTTATGCAAATTCAAAGGATGAATTAAACTTTGTTAAGACGTGGATATATAAAAAATAGATCTCTTGGTGATTATTGGGACATGCCTAACCTTAAACCTGATGGAATTGTTTTTCCAAGAGCTGATAATTGGAGAAAATACGAAAATAAATTAAAGGATATAAATAGTTTTATTTATGAATATATATGAAAGAATGGGAATCACATCAAATGCAGCTATTGTCATCATAAGTATTGGTATAATGTTGTTTCTTGGATTTCTAATGACACGAGTTACAAAAAAGTTGAAACTGCCTAATGTAACTGCATATATTGTTGCAGGGATATTAATTGGTCCATATGTATTCAATTTGATACCAAAACAAGTTATAAGTGATATGGATTTTTTAGCAGATATTGCTTTAGCTTTTATAGCTTTTTCAACTGGAGAATTTTTTAAATTATCCTTAATTAAAAAAAATGGACCAAAAGTTGTTGTTATTACCGTATTTGAATCATTGATTGCATCTATTTTGGTTTTTATTGTGACATATTATTTGTTTAAATTATCGTTATCATTTTCGATTGTATTAGGGGCTTTAGTCGCAGCAACAGCCCCAGCTTCAACTATGATGACAATTAGACAAACCGGAGCAAAAGGAGACTTTGTTGATACATTAATTCAAGTTGTGGCATTAGATGATATTGTGGGACTAGTTGCTTATAGTATTGCCATTTCAATTGCTGTTGCATCAGCGAGTGGCTCTGCGATAAATGTTGCATCTATTATCATCCCAATCATGACTAACATCGGGGTTATAATATTAGGTGGTTTATTTGGATTCTTATTAAAAATTATGTTAAACCACCGTTCAAATGATAATCGTTTAATTATTGCTCTAGCAGCATTATTTGTTTTTGTGGAATTTGTACGTTACTTGATATATCTCCACTGCTTGGATGTATGTCTATGGGGGCAGTATATATTAATGTAACAGAAGATGACAAATTGTTTAAACAATTGAACTATTTTTCTCCACCAATTTTATTGTTATTCTTCGTACGCTCCGGCGCAAACTTCAACTTAAGTGCATTGGTTGACACATCAACTTATGCAGGTAATATACCGCTAATTGTTATTGGTGTTGTTTATTTTGCTGTTCGGATTATTGGAAAATATGTTGGAGCATATGCGGGAAGTGCAGTTGTTAAAAAACCAAAAGAAATCAAGAATTATTTGGGGCTTGCTTTAATTCCACAAGCTGGTGTCGCGATTGGGCTTGCTGCGCTAGGGGCTAGGGTTCTTGGCGGGGAAAGCGGGCAAGCACTTGAAACGATTATTATTGCATCAAGTGTATTATATGAATTGATTGGTCCAGCTTGCGCAAAACTTTCTTTATACTTGTCAAAATCTTATTCAACTAAATTGGAAGATTTGACAAGTGTAGAACCAACTACAGCAGAAGGAAAACCGAAAACAGCTTTGGAAATACTGATTGAAAGAATCAATAATATTCAAAATGAATTATCTAAGCAAACAGAAGCTAGATTGAAAGCTGATGAAATTGCATTCACGGAAGCAGCGGAAGCCTATGTTGCTTTACGAAAAACTGGATTTATAAATAGAAAATAGAGGTGTAAAATATGAAAGATCCTACTTTAAGTTTCCTAGGTACCTGGTAATCTAGTATCAATCTATGGAGTATTTTGTTTAGACTCCTACTATCTATTATATTTTCAGGTCTTGTTGGTTGGGAAAGATCATCAAAACGACATGCAGCAGGGCTTAGAACATTTATACTTGTCTCTATGGGGGCAACACTTGCGATGACAATTGACCTTATTTTAATCGAAAAATTGTCTACTGGACTTTGGTTAATCTCTACTGCAACTATAATTGGAATTGCTATTATTAGCGCTAATACATTGTTGTATAGCTCAAAAAATCAAATAAAGGGATTAACAACTTCGGTTGCACTATGGGTCACTGCTATCATTGGATTGCTTTTTGGGACTGGATATTACACCGTAGCTCTTATTATTGGTATTGTATTTATTTGTGTATTATCATTAGTTCCCCCTATTGAAAGATATTTAAAAAACAAATCTAATCACTTTGAATTTCATCTAGAACTAAAAAGTGCTAGTAATTTGAAGGATTTTATTACAATCATTAGAAGACTTGGTCTTAGAATTGATGGCATTGAAAATAATCCAGCATATGCAAATTCAGGTTTGAGTGTTTATTCAGTCTCTGTTTCCATAATTAAAAAGGAACTTAAAGATTATAAGTCCCATAAAGATATAATAGAAGCGCTAAAAACACTTGACTATGTATATTACATTGAAGAAATGAATTAATTGTAATAATTGAGTTGATAAAACATATATCATAAAACTAGAATATTTTATTTGAACTTAAAGAATCTATTTATTGCAAAGGATTATAGATATTAAATATTCAAAGAAATTCGACTCGTGGTATAGTATATCAAATTTATAATACGGTGCTCTTTTTAATGCGTATATTAAAAGTTTTCCTTAGTCTATAACTATAGAAGGAAAAAATAAATAAATTTGTAAATCATCCTTTTTCTATACATTAAGAAAAAAATTTATCTAGTCTAAATATTATGGCCTAGTAAAGTATATCAGGATCCTTTTACTAGGCTTTTTTTATTTACAATTCTAATAAAAAAAGAAATAAAACAGTAAAAGCGTAAAAATTATAAATGCTTTTTAATTTAAGAAGTTGTAAAATATCAAAAAACAATTTAATATGTTTTTATAAGTTAATATTTTATTTATTATAAAAAAATTGAATAATATATATACTGGGAAGAAAAACTTAATATGAATGAATTACCTGGTGCATTAAAAGACACTGATATTACAAGAGAACAATTACATAGTAATATTTTATATAGTTTATGTTTAGATTATAAAGATGCACAAACACTATATAACGATTTATTAAATAAAAAATAGTGAGTGTTAATTTTACTTATTAAGTAAACTTCAAAATACTTTGATGTAATTATTTATATTATTAGGAGTAAGCTTTTATGGATGAAAAATTAAGAGGAAAAGGTGACTACTCGATTGAAGAAATAATGTCCTTTTCATCACGAAAAGATGATTGGATTCAATTAGAAAGTAAATTAAGTGAAGATTATATATTGGATAAAATCGTTATTAAAGATTCGCCCTCTCAGGGATGGGGGGTTAACTATCGGGTTGGAAAGAATTCTTTATGCTATATCCATCCTGAAAGAAAATCCTTATTTATTGCCTTTCAAATTTCCGAGGAAAAAATAGAAAAAATTAAATCCCAATTAAGTGAATACTGTTTGAAAGTTTGTGTGGGAAAATAAAAACATATACTGAGATTTATCATATGTATTTCAACACTAAAAAAGTTAAAAAAATGCTTTTTTTAACTCATAGGATTATGCTATGAAGTTAGGAAGAGTGATAATTACGATTAATAAGGCGACATTAACAAAATTATGATAGAAATAGTTTTCATTATTTATTAATATAAGATAATAGTTCGCTAGCCTTTGCGAAATTAAAACTGAATTGACCAAATGTTTTTACAATTTCATAAAACAATTTAAGGATTATCATTTGATTAGCTTATTAAAACACATACTAGGTACTTAAAATCCTATTGGGTATACAAAAAATTTAAGGAATTAAATGTTTATGCCATTTTACTAACCTTAAAAATAGACTAATTAGCAGAGGAACCTAATTGTAATAAAATATATAATCAAACATATTTTTTTATTAATTTATAATTGACAAATGTTAATTGTAGTGATATAATTATTATCGGCTAAAATAAAGGATGCGGGTGTGGCGAAACTGGCAGACGCGCTAGACTTAGGATCTAGTTCTTCGGAGTGCAGGTTCGACTCCTGTCACCCGCACCATATATGAAAAAAGGTTAGAGAAATCTCTAACTTTTAAAATGAAGATCTTTATTGACTTTGTTAAAAAAATGTTGTATAATAATTAAGCGATTTTGTGAAATGCGCCCGTAGCTCAATTGGATAGAGCGCTTGACTACGGATCAAGAGGCTGTGGGTTCAACTCCTGCCGGGCGTGCCATTTTAATTTATTTTTTGGTATCGGGAAGTAGCTCAGCTTGGTAGAGCGCTTGGTTTGGGACCAAGATGCCGCGGGTTCAAATCCTGTCTTCCCGACCATGCAGGCGTAGTTTAATGGCAGAACTTCAGCCTTCCAAGCTGATCGTGAGGGTTCGATTCCCTTCGCCTGCTCCAAATGAAATTTACTGTCCTAAAAGGGACAGTTTTTTTTATTTTTGTTTGATGTTTTTTTTTATAAATCTTATTTTATCTTTCAAATTGTGCAAAAGTATGATAAAATTATGTTAGCAAAATATCGATAGGAGGAGAATTGATGAGAAGGTTTTTAGGATTACTTTTCGTTCTATTAATAGCCTTTGTTTTTGTTGGGTGTACTCCAAAAGAGCAAATTAAATTAGAGATTAAAGAAGAAGACAAAGCCATTGAAATTGCAGTTGGTGAGTCTAAAACTGTAACTGTTGAAGTAACTGAAGGATATCAGTTAGAATGGAGTTCTAAAAGCAATGATATTGCGACAGTTGCTAACGGAACAATAACTGGTGTTTCTGAAGGAACTACTGAAGTTGTTGTTAAAGTTAAAGACAAAGATGTTAGTGCTACCATTTCTGTTACGGTTGTTAAACCTAATCCAACTGAAGTAGTTATTACTGGGGATACAACTGTTATAGTTGGTTCAGCTATCAAACTTTCTGCAACCGTTCAACCAAGTGCAGCGGATCAAACAATTACTTGGGAAAGTTCTGATGAGACAATTGCGACAGTTGATAGTCAAGGTAATGTTACAGGATTAAAACCTGGACAAGTAACAATTACAGCAAAATCAGTTTTAGAAAATGTTAAAAAATCAGTGACAATTGAAGTTGTTCGTCCACAACCAACTAAAGTTACAATTACTGGAGATACTAAAGTTATTATTGGTTCAAGCATTAATTTACAAGCTACTGTAGAGCCTGATATAGCAGAACAAACAATTACTTGGGAAAGTTCTGATCCAACTATTGCTTCCGTAAATCAAGAAGGAAAAGTTACGGGTTTAAGTGTTGGTAAAGTAACTATCACTGCAAAATCAGTTTCTGAAAAGGTTAAAGCAACAATCGAAATTGAAGTTGTTTTACCTGATCCAACTAATGTTGCTATTATTGGACCAAATGAAACACGTGTTGGTGAACAAATTCAATTAATGGCAGTTATTGCACCAGCCCTTGCAAATCAACAAGTAATTTGGTCAGTTGATAATGAATCACTTGCAACAATCGACGAAAATGGTAAATTAACTGCATTAGCTAAAGGTCAAGTTAAAGTTATTGCTAGAAGTAAAGTAAAAGAAGAAGTGTTTGCGGAGTATACAATTACTATTATTTTAGTTGAACCAACTTCTATAACTATTTCTGGTTCAAATGAAATTTACTTAGGTCAAGTACAAACTGTTCAATATACAGCGACTGTATTACCTGCTGGCGTAAGTCAATCAGTAATTTGGTCAGTTGATAATGAATCAATAGCAACAATTAATGAAAATGGATTATTAACACCATTAGCAGTAGGAACTGTTAAAATCATCGCAAGAAGTGCAGTTAAAGAAGAAGTTTATGCAGAATATACATTAGTTATTAAAGAATTTTTACCAACAGGAATAAGTATTACTGGTAAATCAAAAGTTCTAATTGGTTTAACTGAGCAATACGTTGCCACAGTTTTACCAGAAGGAATAAGCCAAAATGTAATTTGGTCAGTTGATAATGAAACACTTGCTACTATTAATGCAAATGGAGTACTAACTCCGCTTGCGGAAGGAACTATTGTAATTACCGCAACTTCTGCACTACTAAACACTGTCCAAGCAACAATTGAAGTTCAAATTGTTGACTCTCCTGAAGCTGTTAAATTATTACAAATCGCTCAAGGATATACAGCATACTTCCCTGGTGGCGATGTTGTAGCTTTCATTGAAAATCATGGATTTAGTGGATATACTTTAGAATTTGGTGACAAACAATTGCTATTCTATGGTGAAAAAGCCTTCATTAGTCTACGAGCAATGCAACAAGGTGAAAGTATTCTTCCATGGCAAGCTGTTCAACCTCATACTGAAGGCCCAGTTCCATTTTCTAATGGTGGAGTCAAAAAATCAGGTGTAGTAGGAGCTGTGTCTAATGACTTAAATGGCGGAACTGGAGTAATTTACTACAATGGTAATGATAGTAAAGTTATTGTTGACTCCAAACATTTATATGGTTACCAAGGCAATGCATGGGGTCATGGTTCATATGGTGTAATCTTAGTTAATAATGAAGGAACAATTGTTACTAACTTTGCTGGTGCTACTCTAGAAGCAGGTGCAGAAATTGAAATCCCATCAGGATATTATCTAATTACTATGTACCAAGCTGAACGTCAAGTTCTTGCAGGAATCGGCGTAACTGATAATGAGGTTAGACGCAATTATTCATTTGCTTTAAATCCAAACTTCCAAGTTGGTAAGACTATTAAAATTACTTATCATAACCAAGAATAGTTTAATTTAAAATTAAAAGACCTTTTCAAAATTATTGAAAAGGTCTTTTTTTATGATTAATCTTCGATTAATATTGCTCTTGCTGGTGATGCTTCTACATTAGCAATCTTTAATGGTAAAATAATTAATTTATAACTACCTTCTAGAACTTCCTTTAATCTCAACCCTTCTAAAATCATCACCTTATTACTAAGCAAAGATTTATGAGTATCATATGTTGGTTGATTACGTTCAATGCCTAAGCCATCAATTCCGACTCCAATAATTTTCTTAGAAACTAGATATTTTGCCGCATCGCCGCTTAAATAAACAAAGTTATAATCAAAGTCATCGGAGAATGAATTTTTGGTTTTCAATAAAATAAAATCATTTTCAGATATTTCTTTTGTTAATAAATCGTCTTTAGCTATTACGTCATCTTTATTTGAAAAATCAAATACCTTAGCTGTTGTAATAAAGTATTTAAAATCATATGTTTCAGTTGTTGCCCCGTCCTTTAACATATGCAATGGGGCATCAATATGAGTTCCAGTATGCAAATCAATTGTAATGCTTGTCTCATGAACATGGCTATTTATATGATTGGCTCGGGTAATAAAGATTGGTTTTTTTTCTTCTTTATTTTTATATACTTGCATATTTGGGTGAATGGTCATTGAAATATCATATATTTTCATAATTATCCTCCTCATTATGCCACTTGTGATTAAATCGCGCAAGTAGCATATCTGCTTCTTTTGGACCATTTTCGCCAGGAAGATAGTTTGGAAAAGTTAAGGACTTATTTTTACAACTATCAATTATTTTGTCAATTAATTTCCATGAAATTTCTACCTCATCCCAACGAGTAAATAAAGTTGAATCACCACGCAAAACATCAAATAATAATCTTTCATATGCTTCTGGAGAATTAAAGCCAATTTCACAATTTTGACAAAAGTCCATTTGAACAGGAACAATTGTATTTATAGTTCGTGGCTTTTTCGTATTAAATTGCATTATAATTCCTTCCATCGGTTGAATTTTTATAATTAATGAATTTGGAAGAATATTGAAATCTTTGTATAAATTATTTTGCACTTCTTTAAATTGTACTACAATTTCTGTGCATTTTTTGGCCATCCGTTTACCAGTTCGAAAATAGAAGTTAACTCCTCGCCAACGTGGATTATCAATCTCTAGACGCATTGCCACAAAAGTCTCTGTCATTGAGTTAGGATTAACATTGTCCTCTTCACGATAAGCCTTAATATTTCCTTTTGAACCGTATTGTCCTAAAACAACATTTTCACAAATTTCCTCTATTGAATAATGTTTAATATTTTGCAAGACTTTAGTTTTTTCATCTTTAATACTATCAGGAGTTAAATCTTTTGGTTTTTCCATTGCTACTAAACTTAATAGTTGTAGCATATGATTTTGTAACATATCACGAATTGCCCCAGTTGAATCGTATAATTTGCCACGATTTTCAATTCCGATGGTTTCACTTGAGGTAATTTGAATATGATCAATAAATTGATTATTCCATAATGATTCAAAGATGATATTACTAAAACGAATCACTAAAATATTTTGTAACATTTCTTTACCTAAATAGTGATCAACGCGATAAATATTTTCTTCTTTAAAAGTGTCAACTAATAGTTCATTTAATGCTTTAGCATTTTCTAAGTTTTTTCCGAATGGTTTTTCAATCATTAATCGGCTAATAGTTGCATCTTCAATAAAATGATTATTTTTTAGATTTTGAATTATAATTTCAAAATGCTCTTGACTTGATGCAAGATAATAAATTCTATTTTTGGCAATATAATATTGTGCTTCAATATCTAAAATAAATTGTTTTAATTTTGGATACAAAGCATTATTTAAATAATCCATCTTGTAATAGATAATATATTTGGCAAAGTTTAAAAAGTCGTCTTTATTATTGATACTAGCAAATTTCGATAAGGCATTATATAAAAACTCATAATAATCTTTTTGAGTATATTCACGTCTTCCAATAATAATAATTTTAAAATTATTAGGAAGAATTTTTCGTTTATATAGTTGGAAAAAGGCTGGAATAATTTTACGGTTTGTTAAATCACCAGTTCCACCAAAAATGATAAATGAAAAACCATTCTCAATTGTTTTGTTCATTTGTATCACCTTATTTTTTAACGACGTCATGGCCACCAAATTCATTTCGTAGTGCTGCAATTACTTTTCCAGAAAAAGTATCATATTGATGAGAACGATAACGAGTAAATAATGAACTAGCAATGACGTTGGCTGGAACTCCTAGGCGTAGTGCTTCTTGAACCGTCCATAAACCTTCTCCGCTAGAATTAATTACTCCTTTTATTGATTCTAAATGAGGATCTTTTTTAAATGCTTCCACAAGCAATTCCATTAACCATCCGCGGATAACTGAACCATTACTCCATACTCTTGCAATGGCTTCATAGTCAAAATCAAATTCACTTTTTTCCAATATCTCAAACCCTTCTGAAATCGCCTGTAACATTCCATATTCGATACCATTATGAATCATTTTTACATAATGACCAGAACCACTTGGTCCAGTATAAAGATATCCATTTGGAACACAAATGTCTTTAATTAATGGTTCAATTTTTTCAAATGCTTCTTTATTTCCACCAATCATCATACAGGCACCGTATCTTGCTCCATGAACACCACCACTTGTCCCAATATCAAGGAATTCAATGCCTTTATCTTTTAGTTCTTTTGCTCGACGAATAGAGTCGTTAAAGTTTGAATTTCCACCGTCAATAATCAAATCACCAGTTTTTAATAATAATACTAAATCATTAATAAATTGATCAACAACTTTTCCTGCTGGAACCATTAACCATATTATTCGCGGTTTTGAAAGTTTACTAACTAACTCTTCTAAAGAATATGCACCAATTATTCCATATTTTTCTACCTCTTTAGTTTTTTCACTGGTACGGTTATATGCTACAACTTGATGACCTTTATCTATCATATTTAAAGCTAAATTATAGCCCATTTTGCCAAGTCCGATTAAACCAATTTTCATTATATCCCTCCTATTTTAACATCTCTATATTTATAATACTAAAAAAGGTATAAAAAAACTAGCCATATGCCTTAACTATTCTTATTATAGGTTTTTTTTTCATTATATAACACATAAAATTTTAAATAATATAGATGTATTTTTAAAAATTTTATGTTATAATATATTAGCATTTGGAGGAATACCCAAGAGGCTGAAGGGGCTGGCTTGGAAAGCTAGTAGATCGGTAACACGGTGCGGGGGTTCGAATCCCCCTTCCTCCGCCATAATTAAAAAAAGTCGTTTTGATTTTTTACTTTTATTGTAAATTAATAATTGATAATCAATCTAATAACGGGGGCGTAGCTCAGCTGGGAGAGCGCTTGAATGGCATTCAAGAGGTCGAGGGTTCGAGTCCCTTCGTCTCCACCATATTGAATGCATAGGTTTGATGCATAGTTATCAAGCCTTTTTTTTGTTGGCAGAAAGAGAAAAATCTCCTATCAGCCACCAGCGATGAGATTAGCAGTAGTTACATTTTAGACTTTTTGATGGTCTCTTTTATATTTTGAAATTAACTTTTTAACGATTTAAGAAAAAACAGAATTAAGTTTTATGATAAGTAGATAAGTTGAAAAAAAGTGTTATAATTTTTAATAAAGATTTATATTATAATGGGATAAATTATGGATTATCAACGACTATTCAAAGAACTAAGAAAAGTGTAGATTTTTGCTAGTAATAGATAGTTGTACGCAAGTTCAAGGCAATTGAACAGGTTCATGCTTAATCCAAATCAAATAGGGATTTTTTTACTAGTAAAAATATTTTGTATAATAATTAATAGGAAATGATGTGCTTCCTTACTTAAGTAGTAGAACCGCTTATTATGATAATGACATGTAGTGTTGAGACACTAGATGTGTCGTTAGCTTTTTGTTTACTTAATCAATGGAGGAAAATATGTATGTTATTAAGTATTGCAATAATTTTTATTAGCAGGTGTAATCATTGGATTTTTATTTGAAAAAATTAGGATACCAGCTCTACTAGGTATGCTAATAATAGATATAGGTTTAAATGCATTAGGATTACTTGGCCCAGATATAATGAATATATCTAGTGACTTAAGAATGATTGCATTAATTATTATTTTACTAAAAGCTGGTTTATCATTAGATTTCAACATTTTAAAAAAAGTGGATCGTCCAGCAATTTTGATGTGCTTCTTACCAGCAACTTTTGAAATCATAGCTCTAGGTATATTTGGACCATTATTTCTGAATTTGTCTCTATTAGAATCGATATTAATTGGAGCTGTATTAGGAGCAATAAGTCCTGCTGTTGTAGTTCCAAGAATGACAAACTTTATTGAAAAAAAAGATTAGAACTGATAAAGGAATTCCTCAAATGATTATAGCTGGTTCAAGCGCAGATGATGTATATTGTATAGTAATATTTACCACCTTAACAAGTTTATTAAGTAGTAATAATGATGGATTTAATCCACTAATGGTGATACAAATACCATCTAGTATTATTTTAGGTATAGTCTTTGGGATAGTTATTGGACTAATTTGCGTCTATTTGTTTAAAAAAGTTCACATGCGAGATACTATAAAATTAGTAATATTGATTTCGATCGCATTTATAATGTGTTACATTGAAGAAATTTTATCAAATTCAATTATAACAATATCAAGCTTGCTTTTCGTGATAACTATGGGTATTGTAATCTTTATGAAGCGACAAGTTGTGGCTGAAAGATTATTATCTAAGTTGAATAAACTATGGGTAGTTTCTGAAATATTCTTGTTTGTTTCAGTAGGAGCTAGCGTCAAAATAGAGACAATTAGTAGTCTTGGTTTAAATGCAATATTAGTCTTACTACTGGCTATGATTTTTTGAATAATTGGGACATACCTATGCTTAATTAAAACGGAATTAAATTTTAAAGAAAAATTATTTGTTATGATAGCAGAAATTCCTAAAGCTACTGTTCAAGCTTCTATTGGAGGAACATTAATTGGACTTGCTGGTGTTAATCAGGATTATGCATATATAGTATTAGCGATATCTGTACTAGCTATAGTATTTTGGGCTCCAATTGGCGCTTTTGGAATAGACTTAACTTATAAAAAACTATTAAAAGTAGAAAATGAGTGATATTAATTTTCTATGTTGACTATTTTAACAAGGGTGTATAGTTCTAGTCAAGGGTACGAAATTGTATCAAAATAGTAGCCCTAACCCATAAAAGAACAATTACTTTGATACAATAAATTCGGTTATATTAAAGGATAAATAGAACAAAACGGATTAAAATATGGGGTTTGCCTCATTTTAAAGGTAATTTGGCTTCAGTGAGTGATTTGCTTCACTTCATTGAGGCCTTTTTATTTTTCCTTTTTGCACTATTTAATTATTCCTTAGTAAGATTGCACTATTTAATTATTCCTAATTAACTATTAATTAAAGGTACTCAAAACCCAAGAAACTGTCCTATTACTCTTGAAGGAAATAAGACCTTCAGGAGGTTTACAGATGACTGAGAATGAGAAAACAAAAATAATTGAACTAAGAAAAAAAGGATATGGCTATGGTCAAATCAGCCTGGAACTTAATATACCTAGAAGTTCTATTAGTACGTTTTGTAAAAGGAACGATATTGATGTTGGAAGTATTGATAGATATGTCTTCTGCAAGAACTGTGAAAAAGTAATAAAACTTGAAAGCAAAAAGAAACCTAAGATGTTTTGTTCTGACGATTGTCGAGTTAATTGGTGGAATGCTCACCAAAGCAAGGTTAATATAAAAGCAATTTATGAATTTGATTGTCCTGCATGCGGTAAGCATTTCACGACCTATGGAAATGCAAAACAAAAGTATTGTTCTCATGCTCGTTATATTATAACTCGCTACAAGAGAGGAGGTGGAAAAAATGAGTAAGGAACATAGAAAAAATGTAGAGAACTATTATGCAAGCTTAATGCAGATAAAGAGCATGCTTTCATTAAATATCATAAATAATGATGATTTTAATAAAATTGAAGATATCATTGCAAACAAATATTGTATCAAAAAAAGTAGTATTTATCGTTCTAATAACTTGATACATTCTTCCTTTAGAGGTAATATCGTACACAACAAGGAGGATGAACAATGAAAAGAATAGTTAACTTTATACCAAAAAAACCACAGTTAGAAAAGAAAACAAAAGTAGCTGCCTATGCGAGGGTATCAAGTGGAAAAGACGCTATGCTTCATTCATTACCTGCTCAAGTGAGTTATTATAGTAAATTAAAACAAAAAAATAATGATTGGCTCTATGTTGGCGTTTATGTAGATGAGGCAGTCACAGGAACACTTGATACTTGTGAAGAGTTTCAAAGGATGCTTGAAGATGTTAAGAATGGAAAGATTGATGCAATCATTACCAAATCAATATCTAGGTTTGCAAGAAATACAGTGACACTTCTAACGTCAATCCGTGAGCTAAAGCAAATAGGTGTTGATGTATATTTTGAAGAGCAGAATATTCACACGCTAAGTGGTGATGGTGAGTTGATGCTATCAATACTGGCTTCCTATGCTCAAGAAGAAAGCAGATCGGTGAGTGAGAATATGAAATGGAGAATCAAGAAAAACTTTGAAGAAGGGAAACCTTGGAACTATATCATTTATGGATACACTTGTGAAAATGGTAAGTTTGAAATTGTACCAAATGAAGCAAAAGTAGTTAGACTTATTTATGATTACTTCTTAGCAGGGATGGGGGTTGGATCAATAACTAAGAGAATTAACGATGAAGGATATCTTACAAGGAGAGATAAAAGTTGGAGTAAGTCATCAGTTAGATACATTCTCACAAATTACAATTACACTGGAAATTTAATTCTTCAAAAGACTTATAGAGAAAACCACATAAACAAAAAGACAAAGCTAAACGATGGAGAGTTACCAAAGTATCATGTAAAAGATTCACATGAAGGAATTGTAAGTGTTGAAGAGTTTAATCAAGTTCAAGAGGAACTTAAAAGACGAGATAGCCTAATTAATAAAAAGGTAAAACCAGGAAGACATCCTTTTACAAGTTTAATCGTATGCGATAATTGTGGACGGAATTATAGAAGAAAAACAACTCCTTATAAGCATGTATGGTTATGTAGTGAATACCTAGAAAACGGAAAGGCTTCATGTGATGCTAAACAAGTACCAGAAGATATATTGATCGAGGTAACTTGTGAGGTGCTTGGATTAAAAGAGTTTGATGAAGCTACTTTTAAAGAAAAGGTAAATAGCATAAGGGCCTGTGATAACAACATCTTAGTATTTAAACTCGCTGATGAAACTAAAGTAGTAAAGGATGTAAGAATAAATCAAGAAGTGAAAGCTGGACACCAGAAAAAAGAGAACTTGCTAGGCTTAGAGAACTAAATAGAAGAGGTGTAAACTAATGGCGAAAGTAACAGTTATACCATCGACAATAAATCCTCTTACACGACTGCCTAAATCAGAACTAACCAAAAGGAGAATAGCAGGATATGCTCGAGTATCAACGGACTCAGATGAACAGTTCACAAGTTATGAAGCTCAAGTTGATTATTATACGAATTACATAAAATCAAAACCAGAGTGGGATTTTGTTGATGTTTATACAGATGAAGGAATAAGTGGAACAAACACAAAGAAACGTGAAGGTTTCAAGAAAATGATAAGTGATGCTTTAAGTGGTAAAATTGATTTAATAGTTACAAAGTCTGTGTCAAGATTTGCAAGAAACACTGTTGACAGTTTGGTGACAATCCGTAAACTTAAAGAAGCTGGAGTAGAGTGCTACTTTGAAAAAGAAAACATTTATACTTTTGATGGCAAAGGTGAACTGCTTATTACGATTATGTCAAGTTTAGCTCAAGAAGAATCAAGATCAATATCAGAAAACATTACCTGGGGACAACGAAAGAGATTCTCGGATGGTAAGGTGCATTTAGCCTATAAACATTTCTTAGGATATAAAAAAGGAGCTAATGGCAAGTTAGAGATAATTGAAGATGAAGCAAAAATAGTAAGATTGATTTATAGTTTATTTATTAAGGGCAAAACTGCAAGTTGTATAGCAAAACACTTAACAGAAAACGGCATTAAGACTCCAGCTAAAAAAGACATATGGCAAAAGTCAACCGTTGATAGTATCCTCACAAATGAAAAGTATAAAGGCGATGCTCTACTTCAAAAGAAGTTTACTGTAGACTTTCTAGAAAAGAAGATGAAGAAGAACGAAGGTGAAATCCCTCAGTATTATGTTGAGAATAGCCATCCTGCAATTATTGATCCTGTGGAATGGGAACAAGTTCAAGTAGAGTTTGCAAGACGTGTTGAACTGGGAAGGACATATAGCTCTAAAAGCATCTTCTCATCAAAGCTAGTGTGTGAGGACTGTGGCGGCTTCTATGGACAAAAGGTATGGCACTCGACAAGCAAGTATCGTAGAGTTGTATGGCAGTGTAATAAGAAGTTTAAGGATAAAGAAGAAAAGTGTAAAACAACAACTTTAACAGCTGAAACAATACAGATGATGTTCTTGAATGCTTATAATACCTTTATGGGAAATAGGGATCATGTACTAGAAGATTGTGAATTAATAAGAAAAGCATTAGTTGATTTTACTGGACTTGATGCTGAAATTGAAAAGCAATACGAAGAAGTTGAGGTAATAGCAGAACTAGTAAAGAGCCTAGTAAAAGAAAATGCATCAACACCTCAGTCTCAAGATGAGTATATTAAAAAGTATGAAAGTTTGAGTAAGAGGTATGAGGAAGAATACAGGAAACTAGAGAATCTACAAAAGGATAAAGAGTTGGGAAAATCTAAAGATAAAGCAATGGAAGTGTTTATTGAGAATTTAAAGAAACAATCATTGGTTATTGATGCTTGGGATGAAGCCTTATGGGCATTAATGATTGAAAAAGCCATTGTAGAAAGGGGTGGAAGCATTAAGTTTATATTCTATAATGGAAGTGAGATAGTTGAAGAAGCTTAAAAGGCTTCTTTTTTTGCTAAAGTATTTTATTATTTCATATTTTGTGATACAATAATTAAAGCGATAAATAGTTATAGAAGTAACTAAACAAAATTTGATAATTGTGATTGGGATAAATCGTTAAATTATTACAGCATTATTTAAATATATTTATCGAAAAAGATAATATGGTTTTATTAAAAAAGATATAAATGAACGACATAAAAAATTAAAAATATTTCAGTAGGAGAATTTATGGATTGGTTATCAAAAATACCAAATTGGATTAAAATACCTATAAAGGTGCTATTACCTTCCTTAACTCTTTTTTCAGGAATTATTATGCTATCTAGCGATGAATTTTTAGCGAAATTGTATTTATTAGGAATGCGACAAGAAAAAGGTTTTATATTTGGTATAATGTTTGTAATTTGTTTGTCATTGGAGTTTTCCTACCTTGCAGTTTTTATTACAGAAAAAATTATAAATCAAATTAGGTTATACAAGCTTAAAAAAGCAAGAGAAAAACAAATAGGAGCATTATCCCCTAAAGCATATAGTATTTTATTGACTATGTATAAATCAAATTCTAGAGTTCTAGAGTTGGAATATTCCGATGTAAATACTGCATTCCTAGTAAGTCAACATATGATTGTCAGTTCACAAATGTCAACATTTGGTACATTTTTTTCATTTACTTTACAACCGTGGGTAGTAGAGTTTTTTGATAATAAAGTTGCAGAATATAAAATGTTATTAAAAAGAACTGAAAAAGAATTGTTAAAAGCTAAAAATGATGAATCTAAAACACGTTTACTTAACATAAAAGATGATTGTCAACAAAATATTGAATTTTTAACAGAAAAAGTCGATTCTAAAAGTATACGACAAGAATGGCTTGGATGGTAAATAGAATATAATTTTGTTAAAAAGAGGAGTTAATATGGAAGAAAAAATAATTTAAAATTTATAAAAACAAAAAATTAGTTCGCACAATTTCAACTTTTTGTTTATTATTTACAATTATTTTACTATTATTTAATAATATGAATGTAAATATTAGATGGTTAAATATTGATTATGAAACAGCAAATAAAATTAACCCCTACTTTATAAAGATGATGATTAGTTATTTATATTACAAAATATAAAAAAACATGGCACCATTCATAATTATGAAATATATGATTTGTCTAGATTGTTCAATTTCTTAGATAATGAACAAGCTTATTATGGTCTATTAATTGAAAATGTTCTAGATCAATTTAGGGTGAGTTATGATAAAGAACAACTTTTATCAGATTGTGTTTATCGTGCTGGAAGGATTGTGGAATTAATAAATATTGTTTCACTTGAAGAATTGTATCGTATGAAACATGATAAATCTTCAAGATTATTTGATAGCCATGGTTTAAATAGAGTTACTGAGTATATGAAAAAAGAACGAAGAAAATTAAAAGAAAGGGATATAAAATGAATATATTAACATCATTGAAAAAAATTAATTATAGAATGTTTACTGCACTTTTATTATTTGGGCTAATTCCAACAGTATATACTACTTTGAGGATTTTTTTAATAGGACAATTACCAGGAGATTGGGGATTTAATATAGCAAGTCAATTACAATGGGTTCATTTACTATATGAAATATTACAAGAGGCTTTGATTCTTCCGTTATTTTTCTTTATTGGAAGTGTGATATTAGATAAAAAAGAATTGATTAATAGGATTAAAACAGGATTAATATTTACATTTGCAATATATGGAGTTTTATCTGTTTTAATTTTCATATTTGCTAAACCATTAGTTATTTTTATGGCACAAGATAAATCATTAATTGATCAAACTGTATCGTACATAAGACTTGAAACAATTGCAATGATATTTATGACATTGGTAAAATTTTTAATGGTAGTTTTAGTAACTATTAAAAAAGATAAAAATGTTTATATAATTTTAATTTTCCAACTATTGTTAACAATAATTTTTGATGTGTTCTTTGTTTCAAATTTATCTTTTTCTTTAAAACTGGGTGTTAATGGTATTGCTATAACTAATATTGTTGTTAATTCTTTATTATTAGTTGTATCTTTCTTATTGTTATATAAAAATAAACTCCCTCTTTTTTCTAGTAAAGATCATAATTTTAGTTGGTTCAAAGATTTATTTAAAAAAGGTGGTATATCTGGTTTAGAAAGTCTAGTTAGAAATTTAGCTTTTATGCTAATGATAGTAAGAATGGTTAATGTAGTTGGAGAACAAGGTACTTTTTGGGTTGCCAATAACTTTATATGGGGTTGGTTATTACTTCCAGTTTTGCAACTCGGTGAATTAATAAAATCTGATGTAGGAGAAGAAGGTATAGATGCTGTCAAAAATAAGAGTTTAAGTTATTTTTCTTTAACGACTTTATTTATTATTGTATGGGCAATAACATTTCCACTATGGAAACCATTTATGCAACATGTACTAAGTATATCAAATTATAATGATGTTTATTTTGTAGTAATGATAAGTGTTGGATTTTATGTATTATTTGCCTATAATAATGTAATTGATAGTATTTTCTATGGTTTAGGAAAAACAAGTTACATGTTATTCCAATCATTAGTAATTAATATAGTTTTTTATGGTACTGCATTTTTATTATTTCAAACTAAAGTATTTACTCCAAACTTAACTTTAATAGCTTTAATGTTTGCAAGTGGAACAGCTCTAGATAGCTTATTGACAATGGGAATGTATGTTTGGATGTTAAAAAAGAAAAAGATTAATCCATTTATTAATGCGGTGATTGTTTAAGTGAGAGTTAATTTACACACACATTCAAATGCATCCGATGGAAAATTATCTCCTTCTGATTTAATTGATAAATTGGCTTGCAATAATATTGAAATAATAGCCTTAACTGATCATGATACTATTAATGGAATTGAAGAAGCTAAGATAAAAGCAGACTTACATGGTATTAAATTTATTAATGGTATTGAGATATCTACTTCAATTAATGGCTTGGGATTAGATTTTTTGGATGAGAACAAACATTCTATTCATTTATTGGGGATAAATTTTGATATTCAAATCACGAATTAGACGACATCTTAGCCAACATCTGCTTTAAATATGGAAACAAAGATTATCGTTTTAGATGAAAGTTTAGCAAACTTAGATGAATTAAACAAAAAAGAAATTACTGATCTTCTTTTAGGACTAAAAGATATTATGATTATTTTAATAACACATGATTATGATGAAGACTATTTAAATAAATTTGATGAAATTATTAAAATGGAAAAAGGGAAAGTAAAGGAAATAAAGAAAAATATGAAAATATAATTTATTGCAAAAAAAGAACATTTTTAACATATTTATCAATTTATTAAATTGTTATATATTGATAATATGATCGTTGATGAATTCTAAAAAATCTTTTAAAAATAGTGTTAAAATAAAATTTAAAAAAATAGGATATATAATATGAATAAGGCTAATTTGGTTGATATGGTTTATGAAGATTCCTTTCAAAGGGAAGATATTGATTTTTATTCTAATGGAATAAGATGCAGTGCGTGGTTGTATTTACCCACAGGCAAGAAAAAATGTCCTGTAATTGTAATGGCTCATGGATTAGGTGGAACTCGTGAAATTCGTTTAAATGAATATGCTGAGAGATTTGCAAAAGCAGGTTTTGCATGTTTCTTATTTGACTACCGTAACTTCGGAGCAAGTGATGGTAATAAAAGACAACATATAAATGTGAAAATGCAGTTGGAAGATTGGCATAACGCCATAGAATATATCAAAAAAGATAATCGTATTGATGGAGAGAAACTTTTACTCTTCGGGACATCATTAAGTGGTGGTCATGTTATATGGCTTTCAGCACATCGTAATGATATTAAGGGAACTATTGCTCAATGTCCATATACCAACACTATGGCCACAATAAAAAAAGTATCTCTATGGTATATTCTAAAAAAAGTACCATTTGTTATTGCTGATCTTTTATCCTGTGTAGCAGGGTATCATCCAGTAATGCTAAAACTTTCTACATATAAAGGTGAAAATGCATTTATAGAAACTGATGAAGAAACTTATAAAAGATTTATCGGGAACGTAGAATTTATAAATAAAGCACCAGCAAGAACATTACTAGAGTTTATTAAATATTCACCTGGTAAATATTTTAGCAAAATCACCAATCCAATTTATGTCGCTGTATGTACAAACGATTCATTAGCTCCAGCTGAAAAAACTATCCAACTTGCAAATAATTGTAAATACTCTATATGTAAAAAATATGATTGTGGACATTTCGAGATTTATTTAGATCCATATTTTGAAGAAGCTATCAATGATTATATTAATTTTTATAATCAATTATTTAAGTAATATAAGGATTGACAATAAATTCATATTAGAATGAAAGCCTTGATACAATACTACAACTTTTGGTGTTAAAACAGTTAATAATATTAAGGAAATAATGTTAAATTTAGATATTACAATAATTAATATCTCCCATAAATGAAGATTATCTAAAAAATGGTGAAATTATTTTTCTTGATTGTGGTCAAGTTATAATAAAAAGAAATTTTCAAACAGTAATCGAAAGAATAAAACTCCATAATCTCTTATTATGAATAGGGATTATAAATTTAATGTTTAAAATGAAAAGGAAAAGATAAATAATATTTCCATATGAATACAAATAGCATTCATATGGCTCATATCAATTGATAATCATTAGACTGTACATCATACAGTCTTTTTTATTTGAAAAATAAATGAATATTCAAAATTAGATAAGTGTTGATTTTTGTTATAAAAAAATGTATAATATTAATATAATTATTCAGGAAATAAGAAAGGGAGCGAAAGTATGCGTAAGAAAAAAGAATATCGAAGTGCAATTCGTTCACGAAAATTAATTCGTGAGGCTTTTTCAAAGTTAATGAAAGAAAAAAGTATTGATAAAATTACTGTAACTGATATTGTCAATGCTGCGGATATAAATCGAGGAACTTTTTATGCGCATTTTAAAGATACTCGTTCGATTATTGCTCAAATTGAAAATGAAATTATCGATAAAATGAATCAAATATTAAGCAAATTTGATTTTGCAAATATTTTAGATCATGCCTGGCAAATGTTTCTAGAAATTGAAAAAATAATCGAGCAAGATTATGACATTTTTGTTAAGTTAATTGATGCACCTGGTTCTGAACAATTTCTTGATAAATTACGTAACACAGCCATTAACAATTTATTTTTAAATAAAAAATTGCCAGAAGAAGTTAAAAAAAGCAAAGAATTTTCGTTGCGAGTAAATTATTTTGGTGGGGGGATGGTTAATTTATATTTACGTTGGTTTAAAAAAGAAGTGGATTGCAGTTTGCGAGACATTAGTAATGAACTTTATAAGCAAATTAAGCTTTTAAAACAGTTATTTTTAGACGAACAACAATTGGGGATTAAACAAGAAAATTAGGAGGATTTTATGTACGATATTGTAGTGCAAAATTTAACTAAAGATTATGGGTTTAACCGAGGGGTATTTAATATTAGTTTTCATGTTAGTAGAGGAGAAATTTACGGGTTTTTAGGACCTAATGGTGCTGGAAAATCAACAACTATTCGTCATCTAATGGGTTTTTCGAAACCGGATAGTGGAAAAACACAAATATTTGGTCTAGATACTTTTCAAAATTATAATAAAATTTTGCATAATGTCGGTTATGTTCCTGGTGAAATTACATTGCCGGTTGGTCTTAATGGATGGGAATTTATCGATATGATGAAAAAGATCCGTAAAATATCAAATGATGAGAGAATTAAAAAATTAATTGAATTATTTGAATTAAATCCAGATGGAGAAATTAAACGAATGAGCTTAGGGGAAAAAAGAAAACTAGCCATCCTATCCGCATTCATGCACGATCCTCAAGTGCTAATTTTAGATGAACCAACCTCTGGACTAGATCCGATTATGCAAGAAGTCTTTATTCAACTATTAAGACAAGAAAAAGCCAAAGGAAAAACGATTTTGTTATCAAGTCATGTTTTTTCCGAAGTTGAAGCTGTATGTGATCGAGTATCAATTATTAAGAATGGGAAAATTGTAGATGAGTTCCCAATGTCAAAATTAAAACATTCTGAAGATAAAGTTTATCAAGTTAAATTAGAAAATATTGAAGAAGCAATTAAGTTATTTAAAATAATGCAAAAAAATAGTTATATTGATGATGTAAAACAAGATGAAAATAAAGTATATGTTTTTATAAATGATAAATATATTAATAATTTAGTAACGGATTTAAGCCAATTTAGAGTCTCAGATTTTATCCATGAAAAAGTAACCTTAGAAGAATACTTTATGCAATATTACAAAGACGATATTCAATTTGAAGGGGTATAAAATATGAACGCTGTTGACATTAAGATTAATCATATTACCAAAGATTATGGTCAAAATCGGGGAGTTTTTGATCTTAATTTCGAGTTAAGACGAGGGGAAATCTTTGGTTTCGTTGGAACAAATGGTAGTGGAAAAACTACAACGATTAGACAAATTATGGGATTCATTAAACCGAATAATGGACATATTGATATTCGCGGTCTGGATGCTTATAAGGACGCTACTGAGACCAAAAAATTTATTGGCTATGTCCCAGGAGAAATTAGTTTTCCTGATTTGCCAACCGGAATATCATTTATAAAGTCCCAAGCAGAATTTTTAAAATTAAAAGATTTGTCTTATGCAAATGAATTAATAAAAATATTTCAAATTGACTTACGAGCTAATCCGCGAAAAATGAGCAAAGGAATGAAACAAAAAACTGCGGTGATTGCGGCACTGATGAATGATGCGGATATTTTATTGTTGGATGAGCCAACCACTGGACTTGATCCGCTAATGCGAAAATTATTTTTGGAAGTATTAGAAAAAGAAAAAGCTAAAGGAAAAACAATATTAATCAGTAGTAATATTTTTGAAGAAATTGAAGCACTATGTGACCGCGTTGCTCTAATTAAAGATGGCAAAATTATTGATATTGCCGTTATGGAAGAAATTAGAAATCCAATAAAACGCGAATATAAAATTGAATTTAATAATAAAGATGATTTTGAAAAATTTAAATTAGAAAACATTGAAATTGTTAGAATTAAAGAAGAACAAAATCAAGTTATTGTAAAAATAAATAAAGAAGAATATAACTCGTTTTTTAAGACATTAACTAAATACAATTTGAAATTTATCAATGAAAACAAGTATAATCTTGAAAAATATTTTAAAGAAAAATTTAATCGTCTAGAAAGAGATGGGGAGAACCATGATTAGTGTACCATTATTGAAACAATCAATTAAAGCAAATGGAGTAGCATGGTTACTTGTAACATTAGCCACTTCAATCATGCTAGGGATTTTGATATTTGTTTTAGGAAACATTCAATCGAATGAAATTCGGGATTCTTTAAAGGATAGTTTTATTAAATCTGAACTAGAAGCACAATTTAAATCTGGAGCTATTGATGGTTTTGTGATAGTATATGATACAATTTATCAACTATATCCAGAGATTAAAAATACATATGATCAAGTGACAAATTTATCAAATGTAGCTGTTTTGACATACAATAAATTAAAAAACCAATTTAATCATCCGAATCCAAAAGAAGAAACTATTCAGATTATTCTTAATGATACCCCTGATGAAGATAAACCTTTGGCAACATTTATATTAACAAGTGTCTTAACATATTATGAAACTAATAATCCAACTCAAAATGAACTAACTCAATTTATAAGCAAATTAGTTATAGACTTAATTATTAATAATATGGAAGAAGAAGTACCGGAAGAAACTAGGGCGGTTGTAAAAAGTATATCACAACAAATTATTGAGATATATTCTAAAAATAATGAGTTAACTATTGAAAATATGCAAACTATTGCCCGTTTATATATTGAAAATTCTTTTTATGATCAGTTAGGTACTCCAAATGAACAAACCGATAAAATGTTAGAAGTTTTTGGCTATGACACTATATATGAATTATTAGAAGCATTTGGATACAATAAGACTACTGTTAACGGAATTGCTTCATCAGGAATAATTCAATATATTTCATATATTAATAATGGTATGGAACATGACCTAGCTAAAAGCGAAATTACAAAAAGTCTATTTTCCCAAATGCCAGAAGATGTTGCTGAATCGTTAACCGAACTTGGAGATATGAATATTGATCATTTAGTAGTTGGAACAATCTTTTATAAAATGGCGGGATTATTATTACCAATTGTATACGTTATTACTACTGCCAATAGTTTAATTGCAGGACAAGTAGATAGTGGATCATTAGCCTTTGTATTGTCAACACCAACTAAACGTCGTAAAGTTACCATCACGCAAATGATTTATTTAATTGGATCATTGATTTGTATGTATATAATCATTGGTGTGGTTAGTTTTATTGCGGCGATGTTAGTTAAAGATAAAACATTCTCAATTACATATCAAGATTTATTAAAACTAAATGTTGGAGCATTAATAACTGTAATTGCCATTAGCGGAATTTGCTTCCTAGCTTCCGCATGGTTCAACCGTAGTAAATACTCTGTCGGAGTTGGCGGCGGCCTTTCAATGTTTTTCTTAGTGTCTACAATCCTAGGTCTTTTCGGCTCTTCTACAATCCCCGAAGCTCTACGAATTAAAGCCATGAATTTCTTTAACTATACAACTATTATTACTTTATTTGATTCAGAAAAAATCCTATCAGGTGGAACATATATTTATGGACTATTGATTTTACTAGGGATTGCAATTATTACATATATAATTGGTATTATTCGCTTTGATAAAAAAGATTTACCATTATAATTATGAAAACTCCAATGTAAATTGGAGTTTTTTTATAATAACTTACATTAAAGTTATATTTACCTTTGTTCTCCAAAAAGGTATAATTTTATTAGTCGAAGAAGTGGTTTTTAATGTGAGTACCAAATACATAAATTCCATAAAGAGGATTAATATGGAATTAGAAATCAAAAAATTAACACCAGATTTAGTTGAACAATATTTGCATTTCTTTGATGTCACCCCTCACGATACTAATCGCGATGAAGATAAATGCTATTGTGCATATTGGAGTAGTGCTAATTCCAGTGGGAAAGATTTTTCTAATGCCTTATCCCGACGTAATATCGCTAAGCAATATGTTCAAGAAGGACATATTCAAGGTTATTTAGCATTTTTAAATGGCGAAATTGTCGGATGGTGTAATACGAATACTAAAAAGAATTGTGTTAATTGTGAAGGGTGGAAATATTTAGCGACGTTTGTAGAAAATGAGGATAATAATTTGAAAGGAAAATCTATTTTTTGTTTTGTGGTAAAACCAGAATTAAGAAGACAAAAAATTGCCACAAAATTACTTATGAAAATAATAGAAGATGCTAAACAAGAAGGATATGATTATCTTGAAGCATATCCATATGTAGAAACATTAGGGTTTGCTTCAGACTTTGGGGGATATGTTTCAATGTATCAACAATTTGGTTTTGAAATTTATGCAAACATTGATGGAAAAGTAGTAATGCGTAAGTATTTGAAATAGAAATAAATCTTTTTATGGCCGGTCTTAAAAGAAAAATTAATACCTAATAATTTGACTGATACAACTAGATAAATTATAGAATATAGATATAATCTAGATTTACATAGTTTATTTAGAGAATAGATCATAGTGATAAATGGAAATATAATTTGCCTCAAATCATTATCAATCTAGGAATTTATCTCATCAAATTAGTAAATAAAAATAATAATCACATAATATGCATTAACCCTCTAAATAGGAGGGTTTTTCTTTTATTAAAATCCTTTTTATAAGTTTGACAATTTCGAAAAAGGGTACTATAATTTCTTTATGAATACCTTTTCATTTTTTGAGTTTGATGATGTATTATTAGACAATTTATTAAAATTCAAATATTTTATAAGAAATACTTGATACTCACTTAAAACTTGTATATTAAATACTTTTTAATGGCAATAACATCAATATATAAAAATATAAAGTTGGAGGAGATATGAAAGTTAAGCAAATTTTATTTGTTCTATTGATATTAGTATTGTTGCTTACGGGATGTGGCGAAAAAGAACCACCTAAAGAAAAGTACTTGATTAGGTTTATTGATTGGGATGACACTGTTTTATTAGAAACCACTTTAGAAGAAGGGGAAGATATTGTCCCCCCTGAAAATCCAACCCGTGAAGGGTATACATTTATTGGCTGGGATAAAGAGTTTTCTAAGGCAAGTCAAAATTTGGATATTAAAGCGGTGTATGAAAGAAATAAATATTTAATACGTTTTTATGATGGCTCAGGAAATTTGATTAAACAAGAAGAAATCTTACATGGTGAACAAATAACACCTCCAAATGATCCTGTCAAAGAAGGATATGTATTTGTGGGATGGGATAAACAATTTGATACTGCAATAAGCAATCTAGATATTAATGCTCAATTTGAACGATTAAGTTATAAAGTTCGTTTCTTTGATGATAAAGGAAATTTATTAAAAGAACAACAAGTGTTTCATGGTGAAAATGCTACACCACCTATGGTTAATGACCGTGATATAGAAGAGTTTAGCCATTGGGATAAAAGTTATGAAAATGTTAAAGAAGATTTAGATATTATCGCAGTATTTAAAGAAAAAGAATATTCAATTGAGTTTTATGATGGTAATACGAAATTATTTTTAGATATTACTAAATATAAACCTTCAGAAGAAATTACTTTACCAATACCGACTAAAGAAGGTTATGCATTTGCGGGATGGTTTTTATCAGATATTTCTTTATTTGAAGTAACAAAAATTGATTCCTCATTCCGTGGAAATATCAAACTATATAGTCGTTGGATTAGTACTACTTCAGAACAATTAACTGTTCCAGAAGGTGGAATCGAATTTACCCAAATTGTTAAAAAACCACATTCTAGCGGAACTGGATTTGTTTATCAACCGAAGTTTCCAGCTGGAGCACCATCAACTTCGGTATTACAATATGACTGGGCAAGTTCTAATACCAAAGTTGCTACAATCAGTTCTTATTCTTCAATTTCAATCGTATCAGCTGGGTATGCTGTTATTATTGGAACTTACAAAGCAAATCCAAGTGTTATTTATTATTGTGTTATTAAAACATCAGCCGATGGGGTCTTTAAAACAACATTAGAAGAAGCTAATGCCCCTAATTATGTGACGGTTACTTTTAAATTAAGTGATACAGAAACAATTGAAAAAGTAGTACAAAAAGGTGGATTTGTTATTCCGCCAACTCCAAAAGAAAAAGCTGGATATGTTTTTACTGGCTGGGTTGGGGAAAAAGGAGAAAACATTTATAACATCATTCAAGATACAACTTTTATTCCAACTTATCAAGCGGGAAGTAAGTCTTATGCTGGAAAAACTGTGAGTATCTTAGGCGACAGCATTTCTACATATTTAGGCTATATTCCAAGTGGCTTTGCTTACTTTTACCCATATCCGACTGCCGATTTCGGTGATGTTAATCAAACTTGGTGGATGCAATTTATTAATCATTATGGTATGAAATTATTAGTTAATAACTCTTGGTCAGGTAGTGCTGTGGCTGGTACAGCGACATCAGCTGCTCATAAAATGTCACGCCTAGAATATTTAAATATCGGTCAAATTAAACCTGATGTTATTGTAATTTTCATGGGCGCAAACGATGCCACAAGCCCATATATTACCTTAAATCAATTTGATGAGGCCTATGGAACAATGCTTAATAACATTAAGCAATTATGTCCTAATTCTGAAATCATTTTATGCAAACTTCCACCATTAAAGATGTATGAAGAAAATAATCAATCAAGCTATAATCAAGTAATTGATAAATATGCTAAAATGTATAATTTAACTGTGTTCAATTTTGATCAAGCATTTAATAGAAACGAAAATAGTAATTATTTAGTTGATTCTGCTCATCCAAATAAAGAGGGAATGAACTTGTTAGCCCAAAAAGCAATTACAGACTTTTGGAACGTAGTTAAATAAAAATTAGTCGTCCTTGATAAAAAAGGACGACTTATATATATGCCATGAATAATTTTAAATAATATAAACCAATATTATAAATACTTTATAATATCAAAAAATGGCGTTTGAATTACAAACGCCGTTTTTATTTAGTTATTCAGTTGTTGCTGTAAATAAGACAAATCCTAAATTGAAGAAAAAGTCACTTTTATAGAATTCTTCCTCTAATTCATCGCCATTTTCTAAAAACCATTTGCGATCTTGTTGGTATTGTGGATTATGTGGACTATTTCTACATCTTGAACATAAAAATGAATATTTTCAATAGGATAGGTTTTTTTAGCTATCTCGACTGATTATTTATCATATTCAAGACCAAAAATCATTTTAACATTAGCTTGATGAAAGATTTTATTTGTTAAATAGTCATCAGTAGATCCTAAGTCAAGAATTACAGGCTAAAAATATTTACTAAAGATTCGTCGTAGGTTGACTTGGTCACTTTTTTAATAATCTTTGTTGGTCTTAAAGACGTTTAAATTCTTATTTATACTATAGGAAAAAATTAAATATCACACATACTTTTATTCTATTAGTTGCGTGGTGAATGCGCTATAAATGGATTGCTTTAGAGCACGGCTTCGATGAAATCTTTTAATGATTAAATAAAAGAATTACTAATTCACCTTTATCCATTTTTTATAAGTGTTTCGACTTTGTTTAAGTCGTTGTTAGATTTTTTTAAAAATTATATAATATAACAATCAACACTTTTGTATTTTTAAGGTAATCACAACAACTTAGGTATTTGTTTCAACTATATCACGAGTATAATACCAAAACTTAAATAAATTTTTCTCCAATACTTTTAAAATACCCAATGTTTTTTAAAACTAATAAAAACATTAGGTATATATTTTTGTCACCAATTGTATATAAGTGTCTTTTTCTTTCTATTAAGAAATGGAATATTTAACTGTAAAAAAATATAATTATGTGATATTTTAAAATAGGGATTACTAAGGTGATTTTAGTTTTTTTGTGGAAAAGCTGTGATAGAAAAATGATATTTTTTGAAAGAGGATCTTAATAGGAAATTTAAAATCCTTAAAAAATATTGTATAATGAAACAAAGATGAAAAGGTTTTAATAATACTTATATTTCGATACGATTGTTTATTAGACTATTTTTTGTTTCTTTGACGATTCTTGATATTATTTTCTTTTTTTGAACTGTGGGAGGATTTTATGGGCAATAAGCCACCAATTTATTTTGATTATAAGGAAAGTACATCTAATGAAAAGTTTGTTTTTATTAGTTATTCCCATCGAAATAAAAATGAAGTTTATACAGATTTACATAAATTGTATAATATGGGAGTTAACTATTGGTACGATACAAATCTAACTCCCGGCGATAAATGGAATGAAATTTGTAAACAAGTTATTTTAGACGATAAATGTGTTGGAGTGATTTTTTTCTTAAGTGAAGATTCTCTTCAAAGTGATGCAGTATATCAAGAGATGTTAGTTGCAAGAGAAAAAAGTAGTCCAGGCAACCCTTTTTTAATTTTAACTGTTAATTTTAATGGTTATTCGGTTTTTAAATTAGTTATTAATATGCTTAATAAACTTGACAAGTCGCAATATGATGTTTTTCATAATAGATTAATTGATATCTTGCAAATTTTCCCAAGCAATCAAATATATATTCCACGCGTTGAAACTAGTGATTATATTGAAAAAATCGTTAATAAATTAAAAGATTTTAATCCTAAACTGGTCTCTAATAAGACATCTTACTTACAATACTTAACTAATCTAACATCCCAATTTTATAAATACAATGAGTTTTATTTTTTAAAAGATTTTGGTACATATGTTCGCAATACAATTGTTAATAATTTAGGGATATTATTTAAAGAAGGATATCAAGAAATTCGTAATGAAAAATACATTGGCTTAAACCGACAATATTTTTCATTTGAACCATTAGATTGGATCTTAGTTGATTACCAAGACGATTACCTAATCCTATCTACAATTGACATTATCGATTTCAAAAGATATTCTGAAATTGATCGTTTTTTATATGAAATAAAAACGCTCCTATTTTCTAAAGAAGATTTAGTGATCTTATCTCCAACAGTTGGAATTATTGAACAAAAACATCTGGATATTTTTAAACAAGCGATAACTAATTTGCAATGTACAAAATATGTTCAAGCCAAAAGCAAAAATCAATGCATAGGTTTTTGGGTTAAGGAAAACGAAAGTTATAAGATTTTAAGTAATCAGTTTGTGGATATTAAGATTAATAATATTGTAAATTTTTCGGCGGGAATTATTTTAATAGTGAAAATAGATGCCAAAAAATTAATTAGTAAATTTGGAGGGTCAAAATGATTATTAGTGAACAAGAAGCATTAAAGGATATTGTTGTAGAAACGGGTAGAAAAATAGGTAGTGGATTATTTAGAACGTATCGCAATCCTGATGAAATTGGAATGAAAAATATTAAAGAGTTCGTTAAAAAGTATGATAAAGAAAAAGGATTTTATTTAAGTGATACTTATGTTGATGAAGTTGGAATTTTAACTCAACTACAAGGATTATTAACATGCGTCACTTTACTAAACTTTAACGATACAAAACAAGCTCAAGATTTATTGTTACCGATTATTTATAAAACAGTTGAAGATATTGATAAACGCATTCGTAAAGAGAATGGTTATTGTTTTGATATATCTCCATATAATCCTCCTGTTCAAAATTTTGAAATCAAAGATTATATTGACACTGCCGCCAAAGCTCTAAAAACTTTTGTTAAATTAAGAAGTATTTTATTTAAAATAAAAAGAATAAACCCAGCTATTGAATTTCAAGATATTAATGGAAAAGATATAATTAAGTATTGTGAAGAAATTATTTTTATAACAATGAAACTTATCAACGACTCTGCAATCGCCCTTGATGTTCCAATTGAATATAGAATCAACCTTTTATTATTGAAATTTTAAAAGAATTCTCTAGCGTTTTAGATGAACCAGTAAAGGAACGAAGTATTCCAATTAGTATTAATTCAATTATTGCGTTAATTAAGGATATTCGTGATAGTTCAATTAAAAATATTTCTAAAAAAGTCGATGCTTTAAAAGAAATTGTTGCGCAAACCTTAAAAACTTTATATTTGTTTTATGTCGGCTTTTTTGATTATGTGAAAAAGAAAAAACAATTTGAAAACGAATCTAAATTGAATCGCTTCACTTATAATGAAATTTTGCAATATCAAGAAGAAGCTAATATCTTATTCGAAAATAAAGTTAGTCAAGAAATGAATAGTTTAACCAAACAAATTGCTAATGTTAGTGATTATGGTTTAAAAATAATTTTAGACAAAGTTAAAGAATTAGCTTTTTCATGTCAAGATGCTTTAAATGTTAATTCATATCATATTCCAACGAAAAACAGTTTAGGGCGAAATCAATTATTAGATTTTAATGAACTAGAAGGATTATATGATTGTTTTGATCAAGTAATCGAAACTGAAAGAGATTTTTTAGAGTTAGCCGATTATGTTATTGAAAAGTTAGAATATTTACGTACTGGCGAATCGCGATATAGTACTACAAGTTTAGGACCAATTTTTCCATATGTGGCAGTACATGAATATTATTATAAAACACGGGATGGATATGACGTTGATGTGTTTACTTTAATCGGTAGTAATACTAATCCGGGTAATATTAAAATTTTATCAGAATTCTCGTACAAGCTTAATGAAAAATACTTAGTACTGCCAAACTTGGCCCGTTCAAGTAATAGTCAAGGAATTTGGATTGAACCAACAGTAATCAATTACCATCGTTTTATTAAATACTTTGAAACATTACAAGACCTTAAAGACCAAGATTATATATTTGAACAATTAAATAATCCGCAGGACTATTATGACGCTGCGCGCCTAATATATCAAACTGATCCATATATTTATCATGATCTATTTGGTAGTTTAGAAAATGCTATTAAGTTATTACCAATCTTATTTGAAGACTCAAAATCAGTGTTTTATAAAAATAATTATTTCATTGTTAAAAAAGATGATAAAGTGGTAGGTGTTGGCGGATATTTTTCTAAAGCAATTCGTTGGGATCGTGATCATTTTTATCGTGTTTGCTTAGAAAATCAAATTCCGATTCCTGAATCATTTGGGGCGGTTAATGAATATCTAAATAAAACATTTAATCTATACGAAGACTCACGCAACTTGTGTAACATTTCGGTTGATCAAAATTTTCATCGAAAAGGTGTTGCATCTTTTATGTTAAAAAAATTCATTGAAATGTCTGGACAAGAAGATATTCATTTAACAGTCTTAGCAGATAATATTCCAGCCATCCGTCTATATGAAAAACATGGTTTTAAGAAGACTTATGAATTTTTAGATTATGGCGGATATAAAAATGATCCGGTTATGTGTTTAGAAATGAGATTAATAAAAAACTAAAAAAGTAGTCCTAAGAAAATTCTTAGGAGTTTTTTATTCTTCCAAAGATTGCTTTATGGAAATTTTTGGGGTATAATATTGTCGAATTATATTATGGATAGGAGATTAGAAAATACGAAGATTTTGGTAAATTGTTAAAAATCCTAAGTTTTTATATAAATTATGGGAAAGATTGCTTAAGTCATTATCATCCATTAAATATCGAAATAATTAATAATATTTGTAGTTATTGTTATTTAAACCATATTAAATTGAAATTTCCATAAAGTTATGATACAATATTTACAAGTTGTACAAATAGGGGGAAATCTAATGGTTATAGTATTTGTTGTTGACAACTTGAAGAATTTAAGTAATGGTACAAGTATTACAGCCTATCGTTTTGCAAATAAATTACGTGAGCAAGGGCATGAAGTAAGAATTATAACTGACGAATTAACTGGAGAAAATATTTACACCTTAAAAACCCGCAATATTCCAATCGTTAGTAAAATCGCTAAAAGACAAAATGTGACTTTTGCTAAGCCGGATAAAAAAATAATCAAAGAAGCATTAACTGGAGCAGACATTGTTCACTTTTTCGTTCCTTGGAAAACATCCCGCATTACATATAAAATTGCTAAAAAAATGGGAATTCCAATGACATGTGCTTTCCACGTCCCCCCAGCAAGCATTGTCTATGGGGCTGGACTTCGTTTTATCGAAAAACCGCTTTTATGGTATATTTTCCGAAGATTTCGTCGTTTTTATAAGAAAATAAAACATATTCATTGCCCGTCGAATTATATTGCTTCTGAATTAATTAGATATCGCTATCCAAATCAATTGCATGTTATTTCAAATGGTGTTGATGAAGATTTCCAATATACCAAAAAAGAAACTACTTCCAATAAATATCAGTTGATGATGATTGGAAGATATGCTCCGGAAAAAAAGCAAGAAGTAATTATTAAGGCGATTGCAAAAAGTAAGTATAGAGATCAAATTCATTTAACATTAGCAGGCATTGGTCCAAATATACATCGTTTACAAACACTAGCTAATAAATTAGGTGTAGATGTTACTTTTGATTTTTATTCAAAAGATGAATTAAAACAAAAACTATTGGAACAAGATTTATATATTCACTCCTCAGAAATTGAAACTGAGGGAATATCATGTCTTGAAGCGATTGCGTGCGGAAGAGTACCGATTATTGCGGATTCTAAGCAAAGTGCGGCTAATCAATTTGCGTTAGATGAACGAAGTTTATTTAAAGCCGGCAATGAAAATGATTTATGTGAGAAAATTGAATATTGGATTGAGCATCCTCATGAACGTCTTAAAATGGAAGAAATTTATGCATCATCAAGCGAAAGATATAGTTTAGATAAATCAGTAGAACGCTTTGTTGAAATGTTTAAGATTGCGATTAATGATTATAAAATTGAAAAATTAGCTCAAAGTAAAGAAGTTCAAAAAATTCGGCGTCGCATTCGTAAAAGCACTCTAGTTAAAACATTAAATATTGCCTTTTACTATTTAGTGTTACCATTATTAGCAGTATATAATAAGGTATATTTAAAAGTTACTGTTAAAAACCGTCATAACTTAAAGCAAGTAAAAACTGGAGCAGTAATAATTTCAAACCATGTTCATATGTTAGATTCGGTAATGCTTGGTTTGGCTGCTTTTCCAAAACGAATTGTTTTTACTAGTCAACAACAAAACTTTAAAATGCCGGTAGTTGGTTATTTAGTTAAGGCATTAGGGGCTGTACCAACTCCGATTAAATTAACCGAGAATAAAATTTTCTTTCATGAATTATCTCATCAAGCTCGCAATGGACGATTTATTGGGTTTTATCCAGAAGGTGAATTAATTGATGGGGATCGTACAATTCGGGAATTTAAACGAGGAGCGTTTAAATTAGCAGTTGATTCCTCAGTCCCAATTATTCCTGTCCGAATTAATTTTTATGATCAACCAAAGCGGAAAAAACAAAAAATAGTTGTCAATGTAGGTAAACCATTGTTCCCAGACTTTTCTTTAAGTCCAAGAGAAGCTTTAGATAAATTGAAAGAAGAAACGGAAAAAGTAATGGAAAAATTAGCATAAAAAAAGGCCTTTATTAAGACCTTTTTTTAATGATATTTGTTTTTTTAAGTAATTTCATAAACATATCAATGGTTGGACCGTATAAAAAGACGGTCATAATTGAGCCAATTCCAAATACTCCGCCAAGAAGAGCCCCAGTTGTAAAGTAGATTGCATCAAAAATGATTTTTATAATTCCAAAGCGAACTTTGGTTTCATTTGAAATTGTTACAATGATTCCTTCAAATGGAGATAATCCTAAATCTGCATACATATATAATGCAAGTCCTAATCCTCCAATAACTATTCCAATTAAAACCATCAATATTTGTAAGATTAGAGTATTTGGAGTTTTAAAAATATTGGCGTCTTTTATAATTTGAATAGTTGGACCAAGTAGAAAAATAATTGCTAGGGAACCAAGACCTAAGGTTTTTTTATTTATAAAAAAGATGATAAATAATGCAATTATATTACTAATCATAATTGCCAATCCAACTTTAGTTTTTAATACAACTGATATCCCTTGATTAAAAACCATCAGTGAGTCACTGCCAATATTAGCAGTTAGGAATAATGCTCCACCAATTGATAATAAAAGCACTCCAAGGAGTAATACAATGACATTTCGATAATATTTCTTAATTAGCTCCATATTGATTACCTCATCTTTTCTAATTATATCATAAACGATCTTGAATGTCTTACTATTTATTATAAAAAGTTTCAATATAACATATAAATGTTAATGAGTATATATTTATTGTTGGTATAAAATAATAAAAAATAAATAAAAAGCCAATCTTTTTTACTTTTTTAGAATTTTGTGGTATAATATATAGTGTTAAGAGACACTGCATATCCCTAATTTAATAAAAGTCTTAAGCATAAAAGGTGTTTGTTAACTATCATTGTGGTATAATAAATTATGCCAAATGATAAATATTATTGAAAACGGAGGTAAAATTATGAAAAAATTAATTGATCTATTAAACAAACAAGTTGCAAACTTTGGTGTTCTTTACACAAAATTCCACAATTTCCATTGGTTCGTTTATGGTAAACATTTCGTTCGTTATCATGAATTTTTTGAAAAATTATATGATGAAGCAGCTGAAAATTTAGATGCGGTTGCGGAAAGAGTTTTGATGTTAGGTGGCAAACCTCTTGCTAGTTTAAAAGAATTCTTAGAAAATACTAGCATTGTAGAAGCAACAAAACAATTTACAGTCGATGAAATGCTTAAAGAAACTTTAAGTGATTTCCAAAAAATTAATTCTGAAATCCAAGAAACTATTAAAGTTGGTCAAGAATTAGGCGATGAAATAACAGTTGACTTGTTAATTGGTATCGCTAAAGACCTTCAAAAACATATTTGGTTTATTGAGTCAATGTTAAAATAAATTAATTTAATATTTTCCCACTAGCATATGCTAGTGGGTTTTTATTCTCTTGTCAAAAAAAGGAAATTATGTTAAAATTAGGTAAGATTTTTGCTAAAAAATGGTATTGTTAACAAATAAATATTGATTTATAAAAAATATTGCCTGTAGAGGTGCTAATTTTAGACAACTTTTTTTCTAAATTGTGATATAATAATATTACTTTTTACAAATTAATCGTAGTAAAGGGGAATTATTTGTGAATTTATTAGATGTATATGTCATCGTATTATATATTATCGGACTTATCTATTTAATATTCTTTTTTTATGCAATGATTGCCAGAGATAATGCTTTAGCGAAATTATTTGCTTTGCATTCAATTTTTGCTTCGGTATATATTTTTGGGGTTATTTTGCAAATGCGAGCTGAAAGTCTAGAACAAATTACGCTTTATCAAAAGGTTAAATATTTTGGTTCCCCTTTTATTCCGTTAACTTTGTTTTTGTTAAGTTATCGCATATATACTCGTGAATATCCTCGACCTTTAATATTTATATGTGTTTTAATAGTCCCGATTTTAGTTTTTCTATTAAATATGACAAATGAATATCATCATTTATATTATAAATCAGTTTCTAGTTATTCATATCAAGGATATCTAATTACCGAACGAAAAATGGGATTACTTTATCCAATTGGTGTTATATACAATTTAGTTATGGTTGTGTACAGTTTAATGGTATATTATCGTTTATTCTTTAAAGGATCAAAATATTTTAAAAATGCATATTTGACATTAACAATTGGTTTAATATGTCTAACTATTTCATCGACTTTATATTTTCTTGATGTTACACCGCATTCTATTGATACAATGCCTATTGGATTTTTAGTTTTGGCGATTGCTTATGCTATTATTATTTTTAAGTTTAATTTATTTGCTAGTCAAGATATTTATCATAAAGTAGTATTTGATAATTTACATGAAGGAATTATGATTATTGATGAACATGGTTATCTAATAGACTTTAACCCCGCAGCAAAAAACTTTCTTCCTTGGTTATCTAAAGAACATATAGGTCAAAATATTAGTGATTTTGAATATGGAAAATTTATCTTTGAAAGCGAAAATCGCAGTTTTTCTTTATCATTAAACATCAATAATAAAACCATTTATACTGATTTTAATGTAACAGAAATTAAACGCAAAAATAAAGTTGTTGGGTATGTGTATTTATTTATTGATAATACGGAACGATATTTGACTATGCAAAAATTACGGTATTATGCCCGTCATGATACTTTAACTGAAGTTTATAATAAGAGTGTAATTATTGAAGAAGCGACTGAATTATTAAATAAAGCGAAAAATAATAATTCAAGTGCGGCAGTTGTTTTTATCGATGTTGATAACTTCAAAAAAATTAATGATTCATATGGACATTTAGCGGGGGACTATATTTTAAAAGAAGTTGCTAAGGAATTTTTAATGATATTAGATTATACTGGCGCATATGGTCGCTTTGGCGGTGATGAGTTTTTAATCGTTTTAACCGAACTTCCTTTAAAGAAAGTTTTATCGATTATTCGCACTTTACGAGAAAACATTATCAATAAAGAATATTCTATTGACAATAATAAAATTAATGTTACACTAAGTATTGGAATTTCCTATGTTGATTATCAAATCGTCAAAGAAGATGTTTCTTTGAGCGACTTAATTAGGCAAGCTGATAGGGCATTATATCGATCAAAAAACACCGGAAAAAATGCTATTAAAATTTATTCACAATAATCATTATAATTCGGAGGATTAATCAATGAGGTTTTCTGGAACTAGTGCGAGAGGAATTCGGGGGCCAATTATTAAACGCGGGGATGATTTAACTAGTATTATTATTGACAGTCTAACTAATGTTACAAGATATGAAGATGTAATGTTAAATGATGGCGATATTGTTTGCATTACTGAATCGGTTGTGGCTATTTCACAAGGGAATTTTGCGGCATTAGATGATATTGTTCAAGACTTAAATACAAAGTTTGTTAATGATACAATTGGAGTCTTATTTCCAGTTTTAAGCCGTAATCGCTTTGCTTTAATTTTAAAGGCTATTGTGAAAACAAATAAAAAGGTAATTTTACAATTATCATATCCAGCTGACGAAGTGGGAAATAAATTATTTTTAGAAGAGGAATTATATAAAAAAAGAATTAACCCTTATCAAGATGAATTTATGTTAGAAGAGTTTCGAAAACTTTTCCCAACAACTATTCATCAGTTTACAAATATTGATTATATTGATTATTATCAAGATATTATTGGACCAAATGGTCAAATTATTCTTTCAAATAATCCAAATGCAATTTTAAAATATACCAAAGATATTTTAGTAGCCAGTGTTCATAATCGTGTTCAAGTTAAAAACGAATTATTGAATAATGGTGGAAATATTATTTTAGGGTTAGATGATATTTTAACTCGTCCAGTTAATAATTCGGGATATAATGAACAATATGGATTACTTGGATCTAATGCATTAGGAGAAAATACTTTAAAATTATTTCCACGTGATGGATTTAGTTTTGTGCAAGAAGTGCAAACCAAAATCAAAGAAGTCTTCGGAAAACACTTAGAAGTAATGATTTATGGTGATGGAGCGTTTAAAGACCCACGTGGCGGGATTTGGGAATTATGTGATCCGGTTGTTTCCCCTGGATATACTAGCGGATTAGTTGGAACTCCTCACGAACTAAAACTAAAATACTTAGCCAATGAAAAGTTTAGTTTGTTAGATAGAGACCAATCCCAACAAGAAATCAAAAAATTAATCAAAGAGAAAAATCAACCCCATGATGCTTCTCTTGGAACAACTCCAAGACAAATTGTTGATTTGCTTGGGAGTTTAGCTGATTTAGTTAGTGGTTCGGGAGATAAAGGAACACCATTTGTATTAATTCAAAATTATTTTACTAATTATGCCACTGAATAATAATAGTTAACGGTAGATTTGTCTACCGTTTTTTTGTTTTTTTTTAAATCTTTTGTAATAATTAAACTAATGGTTTATTGCTAAAAATGGCGAAAAATGGTATAATTGATATGAAAGTATGTGGAGGAGGTAGGTAGTGAGTATTTTATTTAGTTGTATTGGAAGAACAGATCCGGTAAGTAATTATCGTGATGGTGGAGTTTTGCATATTTTGCGAAACTATCGGGATATTACTAAAGTATATCTTTATATGTCTAAAGAAATGTGGGATAATCAACAAAAGCATCAAATATATAGTTTCGCTTTAGATGATTATTCCAATCGAAATAGTCATCTTTTTTCATATGAGTTTATCGAAAGTGATATAGTTGATGCGGATGATTATGATAAGTTTTATGAAAGTTTTAAAGATTATATTTTAAAAATTAGAAAAATGACTGATGAAACAATTTATGTTAATTTAAGCTCCGGCACTCCAGCAATGAAAATGACATTATTAGTCTTAGCAACCGAATTTGCTCATTTAAATGTTAAAGCGATTCAAGTTCGTGATCCATCATATCAAGAAAACAAAAAGAAATTTGAGATTGATGTTGAAAAAGTGAAGGATCAAATTGAAAACAATTTAGACAATATAGAGAATGTAAGGCGCTGTGGTGAACCAGAATTGTTAGTAGCATTTAAAACTAAGGCCAGAAATCAAATTAAGGGGCTAATTGAAAGTTATAATTATGAAGGTGCTTTAAAAGTCTTTAAGGAATTATATCAAGATGAAAACTTAAATCTTTTAATAAAACACTTAGATAAGCGTCAAAAATTACAAGAAGAAAATAAAGAAAACATTAAAAAACTAGAAAAGCATTTTAATGTTAAATTGTATCCGATTAAAGATAAAAAAGTTTCGGATTTAGTAGAGTATTATTATTTATTAGAGAATCTAGTAGAAGCAAATAAAGTTAGCGAATTTTTATTAAGATTACATCCATTTATTAAAGAACTGCAATTAGAATATTTAGCTCGAAAATGTCAATTAGTATTAGCAGATTATATTAATAAGTGTGGCCATCAAGAAAGGTTAGAAAAAGAGCGATTAATTAAAGACTATCCTAATGTCTATAATGTTCTAACAAATGTATTTCAAAATTACGATCATAAAAGAGGATTATCTATTAAGGCCTTAAATGATGTAATTATGTCATATTATAACCAAGGTCAAGTTAGTCTTGAAGACCAACAACTTTTAGAAAAATTATGTATCATTAATACTAATTATCGCAATAAAACTGCTCATGAATTATATTCGATAACTGCAGATGATTTACGAAATGATCCAGATGTCAGTTTAACTCCCAAAAGATTGTTAAAAGAAATTTGGGATTTAATGATTCGAACTTTTGGCAGTTATTTAAGTGAACAGCCTTCCATGTATAAAAAATTAAATGAAATATTATTGAAAAATTTGTGAGGTAGATTGTAATGAATCAAAAACGCGAAAGACATTTTTATACTTTAGCGGCATTACTACATGATATTGGTAAGTTTTATCAACGGACAGGGGCCAAAATTCAAAATAAAGATAACGAACAATTTACTAAGAATAACGGCTATTGGCATGCCGCATTTACCGCTGAATTTATTGATGAATATCTTGATCAAAAATTTATTGCATTACGAACCGCAAGTGCAGATCATCATGTTGCGGTTGATGGAATTGTTAAGAATGCCGATTTTTATGCTTCAGGACATGATCGACGTTCCGAAGAATCATATCAACAAGAAGAAACTAGTAGTAACTACATAACTGATCGAATGTATTCTATTTTTTATGTTTTATTCGATATTAAAAATAACAAACCTTCATATATTAACCTATCTTCACAAAGTAATTACTTTCCAAGTATTCAAAAAGAGTTTGCAAATTTAGACATTAATAGTGCTAAAGAAAAAAGTAAAGCGTTGTATAAAAAACTATTTGATGAAATGACTACTAAAATTAAAAACATCAAGGCTAGTTCTTATCAAGAACTACATCATTATTTATATCCAATTATCAAAGAATATACAACTACGATTCCATCATCGACTTATAATGTAGATGTGCCGACGGTAAGTTTATTTGATCATTTAAAACTTACTGCTGCTATTACTAACTGTTTGAATAATGAGAATTTAAGCAAAGAAAAAGAGTTTTTGATTGTAGAATATGATTTGTCAGGGATTCAATCATTTATTTATCAAATTACTGAAGGTAATAATACTAAACCATATGTGGCACGCTCGTTACGTACTCGTTCATTTTATCTAAATGTTTTATGTGATTTTATTGCATATAAAATTGCCCATGCCTTTAATGTTACTTATGAAAATATCTTATATACATCAGGTGGTCGTGGACAAGTATTAGTTCCAAACTTAATTAATAGTAGTCAAATACTACAAGATTTAGTTGATGAAATTACCAAAGAAATATTTAAAGTACATCATACTCAAATATCATTTAGTTTTGCTTCAGCGGAAATTAATTCAGAAGAATTAATGAATGCTAAGTTTAAAGAGTTAATTTACGGTGATAGCCGCAAAATGCTGACTAATAAAGCTCAAAAATTCTTACCGATTATTACAAAATCACCAGAATTATTTAATCATACCCCACTTAAAAAGTCTTGTACTTTATGCGAAAAACATGAAGCACCAAAAGGTGATTTTTGCGAGTTTTGTAATCAGTTATTAAAATTAAATGATGTGTTAACCGATGATGATAAAGAAGTGGTGGTTGTAGAATTTGATTATGAGAATAGAGCAAATGATGGAATAGTGACATTTAAGTTTGGTTCGTTAGGACAAATTATCTTTCATCATCAAATAAGTGAAAAATCATTTAGATCAAACTCATATTATTTAACAATCAATAAACCGATTATTGGTGAAGTAAAATACTATGCCAAAGGTAATACTGGAGGAAAATCTTTTGAACAAATTGCAAGTAAATCACAAGGTGATCCAAAACTAGCTGTTTTAAAAATGGACGTCGATAATCTTGGGTGGATATTTACAAAAGGATTTAAAGAAGATACAACGACGATTTCGAAAGTTTTAACGTTATCACGAAATATGGATTTCTTCTTTACTAAAATTATTCGTGATATTACCAACTTAGATAAATTTAAAGGTTCAGTCTATATTATCTATTCTGGCGGCGATGACTTAGCTATTGTTTTACCAGCCTCAATGGTGTTAGAGTTTGTATATGAAGTAAACCAAAGATTTAGTGAATATACCAACAATAATAGTATTCATCTATCGGCTGGTATTGAAGTTTTCCATCCAAAATCACCAGTAAGATTTGCTATATTAAGAGCTAATGAAGAATTGGATAATGCTAAACGACGAGAAGGTAAGAATGCCATTGGTTTCTTAGATGAAGTAATTCCAAACAGTAAACTAAAAGACTGCTTAAATGAAGTAGATTATTTCATTAAGGCTCTTAAAAATAAACAAATTTCCCGCTCTGCATTATACAACATCTATCAAGCAATTATGGTTAGCTTAGAACATCATGATTCCGAAACAGCTTATCAACGATATATACCTAACATTGCCTACAGTATTGCCAGAAACATTGAGAATAAAGAATTATTTAATAAATTAAAAACAGATTTAATCCGTTCTAATATTACTATTGATGATTTACAATTCTATAAAATTGTTTATGCCTATGTTTTAATGAGTACAAGGGGAGGAGAAAATAATGAATAAAAATAATTCAACACAAAAAAATAAACAAAATCCGATTGATAATATTATTAGTGTTATTAATAATGCTAAAAATTTAAGTGAAGTATTAACTGTAAAAGCTATTAGTTTACCGGATGGATATGCACATACTGTTGCCAAAAATCTTCGTAATACAAAAAATAATCAAATTAGAAAGTTTTTTGAAATAGTAAAAAAAGCTGAAACTGAAGCTGTAAACGATAATCCAAATAATCCAACCAATGCCAAAAACATTTTATTTAGTCTCGTTCCGCAAGTCGCCTATTCTGTCGGTCGTGAGCTATGCGATGAAAAGTTATATGAATTAATTGCTTCATGTATTAAAGATGAAAAACTTCAAAATAAAGAAGATGTAGAAATGTTTGCAAAATTTTTTGAAGCAATTGTTGCCTATGGAAAATTTGAAAATACATTGAAAAATTAAAATAAGGGGGAAAGCAAAATGAAAATCAATAAACGTGTAAAAATAACTTATCGATTAAAAGTTAAAACTGGTCTTCACATTGGTGGATCAAAAGGTGTTTATGGTATTGGTGGTCTAGATAGTCCAGTTATTAAAAATCCAGTTACAAATGAACCAATTATTCCAGGTAGTTCTATAAAAGGAAAAATACGAATGTTATTAGAAGCCGTTCATCCGGAACATCAAAATGAATTTAATAAAATGTTTGGTTATCGTGAAGGCGAACATCGTGAAGGCGAACAAAATAATCCACTATCAAGAGTAATTTTTCGCGATTTAGAATTAACAAAAGAATCTAAAGAAGAATTATCCAAAGCCTTAGATGGGGAATATACCGAAATTAAAGCGGAAAATACGATTGATAGAGCCCGTGGCACCGCTAAATTTCCTCGATTTATCGAAAGGGTTCCGGCTGGTGCAGTATTTGAAGGAGAATATATTGTTCAATATTTAGAAGATACTGATCAGGATAATGACTTTGAAGAATTAGTTAAAAAAGGATTTAAATTATTGGAAAATAACTATTTAGGCGGTAGTGGAAGCCGTGGATATGGAAAAGTAGAGTTTGAAATTATCAATCAAGAAGAACTATAAGGTGATTTAAATGAAACTACTGGCCTTTAAATTTAAGCCTTTGGGACGTCTTACTAAAATTCCTGATTCCCAAAGTGTTTTTGGAATGTTATGTTATGCTATTTTAGAAAAATTTGGTGAAGAAAAACTTTCGCAAATCCTGAATAGATTTGCAAATAATAATCCAGATTTTATAGTATCTTCATTTTTTCTTCATAATTTATTTCCATATCCGATGGAAATAACAATGCCTTATCAACCAAATTTAACTCCGGAACACACAATAAAATTAAAAGAATTAAAAAAGGTTCGATACATTTCAAAAGATATTTTTAAAGCCTATTTGCAAGATAAAAATGAGTTTATTAATACTTATTCTGAAAAAGTTTTTATAGGGGAATATGTTATAGTTCAAAAAGAGTATTTAGTTACTAAAGAAGAACAAAGTCAATTTAGTGAACAATTATTAAAAAAGGAAATACAGATTCGGAACTTAGTTGGGGAAACCAAAGAAGACAAACAATTATTTTACAACGAATTGATTTATTGTCGGGATGGAGTATATTTTGATTTATATGTTCTAGTCTTAAATCAAGATATCAAAGAAGATATCATTGAACTTATCTCCTCCTTACAATATGTATCAATTGGTGGCGGTAAGTCCATTGGTTACAATATGTTTAGTTGTGTTGAATTTGAAGAAATAGAGTTCGTTAATAATAATCAAACTAAAACACTATTGTCTATTGCTAGTCTAGATCAAGACATTCAATATGACGAATCGGCATATCGCATTGAGACTTTGCATAATAAAATCAACAATGCCATTCATCAAGTTTATAAGAATACTCAAACGGTACTACTTGAAGGAAGCAGCATAGTTACTAACAAACCATTCATGGGTTCGATACTCAAAGAAGAAATTGATGACCAAGTTCGTTATAGTAACTATCTTGGCTTACTGGTATAAGGAGGGGAATATGGGTAGAATAACTGTTTTATCACCGCTTCATATTGGTTCAGGTGAAGAATACTTTACAATTACCCTACATAATAATAAACGTTATCCATTAGAGGTAATGCTTGATACTGTCGAAAACAAAGTTGATTTACTCGACTTAACAAGTTTAAATAAATTAACTAACAAATCGATTGTCTCTCAAATGCCGAAAGATGAATTCTTCCGGATGTTTAAAATAAATGCTACCAAAGTAAATGAATCAAAAGCATTATATCCTGTAAATCCAATGCATTCAATAAAAGCCGGCAATGTTTATGAATGTGTCAAAACCTTCAATAAACTATATATCCCGGGTTCAAGTTTAAAGGGATATATAATTAGTATGATGTGGTATAGTATTTTAAAATCCAATCCGGATATTAGGGAATACATTTTTGCCAATTTAAATTCATGGAATTCTATAAACAATCGTATTAGTGCTATTCAAAATATGCTAATTGTTCGTGATATTATATTTGATAGTAATATTCCATCATTATTTGAAGCCAAATCTTTTGGTAAATCTAGTCCAAGATATCCTAACGGGGTAGATATTCCAATTGGAATTTTAGAATGTATTACACCTAATACGCCATTAAAAGAAGAAAATATTGAAATTATTGTAAATAATACAAATTCTAGTATTCAAATAGCCAATCAAATTAAAAACACTTGCATTCGATCTCTAAAAGTTCTCAAAAAAAAGGGTAAAATTTCTGAAGATCAAATGGATAAGGAAACTAAAATTATTAATCAAATTTTTGATCATTTAAAAGATATCAAATTATGGTTTCCAACTGTTAATAATGAAGTTGTTAAGGAAAACATAAATCGTGAGATTGAATTTTTAAAGAAAATTAACAATAATAAATTTGTTAAAGATAATATTATTTATTTTTATAAAGAATTATTAAATAAAATTAAAGATGGAAAAATAATAATTCGTTTAGGTAAACATACGAACTATTATTATAAATCAATTGGACCAGTTTTTGGTGAAGATTTTACCAAGAAATACAAGGATTTATTTACCCCAACTACTGGTAAAAATCAAAAAAAGAAAACTGATCCTTCCATCGGAACAATTAATGTTTTAAAGTCCCAGACTGAACGATTTGATTCAGTTCTTGGGTTTATTGAGATTGAGTTATAATGATTAAAAAAATCATATATGAAATTCGTTTTCCCTTTGGTGGATACTTTAATAAACCTGTACAATATCTATTTATTAAAGATATCTACCAAAGGGTAAAAGAACAAACATGTTTAAACGAAGATAAAAAATGCATTAATTGTTCTAAAAAGGATCAGTGTATTTATTACTATATTTCTGGAGAAAACTTTAATAATCCAGCCGGATTAGTGATTAATAAAAGTTTTTATGAGAATAAAACTTTTAAACCAAATGAGCGAATCAATTTAATTTTTTACTTGATTGGTAAATGTCAAATTTATCAAAACTTTATTTTTGAATATATGGAAAATACAATGCAAATATATGGTAAGTATTTTCAAAAAATAAAGTTACTAGATAGGAAAGATGAAGAATTTGATACTTATACAGGAGAGATTCGATGCATTACTCCGATAAAAGACTACGAAGATGTAATAACAACAATCAAATATTATAATGAAAAGTATCAAACGAATTTTGATACCCAAATAGACATTCACCAAAAACGAATTCGGAAAGTATATGATGAAACAATTTATGCAATCAATAATCGTCGTTTTAAATTGTTTGGTAATACTGGTATATTTGAAGTAAGAAATTATCCCAAAATTTTATTTGATATAGGTGTTGGCAGGGAAAATGTTATCGGTGGAGGAAGATTTAAGTGCGATTAAGAATTAGATTAAAATTGGCGGGGAAACGAATTCCAGTAAATTATCGTTCATTAATCCAAGGTTTTATCTATCAAGCTATTGGAAATAATGAGTATTCTCAGAGTCTTCATAATGTAGGACAAAGATTAGAAAATCGTCCATTTAAATTATTTGTCTTTAGTGAAATCTTTGGGGATACCCAATATGATTCAAGAAATCATACGATACTTTTTCTAAGTAATGCAAATTTTGAAATATCATCCTTTGATGATGAATTATTATATCGATTAGCTAACTTTTTAGAACAAAATGATTTTATAGTTTTAGGAAAAGAAGTTATTCCTTTACTTGGTTATGAAATAATAGATGATTTTATTAAACAAGAAGAAGTACTAACCTTTAAAACAATTTCGCCAGTTATAATAAATAAAACCGAAAATAAAAGACCAATTTATCTTTATCCGTCAACGCTTGAATATCATGAAATGTTAATAAATAATATTTTAAAAAAACACTTTTTATGTTTTGACACCCCAGCAAAAGATTTTGAGATAATAGAAATTGCTAATATTAAAGAAAAAAAAGTGTATTTTCGTAATATCTTTTATATAAGTTATAATTATGAAATAACCTTTAAAAATTTAACACAAGAATTAATCCAACTAATTATGAGAACAGGGATAGGCTCAAAAAATTCAATGGGATTTGGGATGTTAAGATATGAGAAAGGCAATATATCTTTATAAGAGTGGTTCGTTAATTAGGAGTAGTAATAATTTAATCTTTGAAACTAATGAAGAGAAAATATATTTACCTATATTTCAAATTGATACAATTAATGTTTTTAATCATATTAATTTAAATAAAAATACAATTATACTATTAAATAACTATGATATTTTAGTAAATTTCTTTGATTATAATGGTAATTATAAAGGGACATACTATCCATATTATCCGATTAAAGGAGAATACTTAAAGAAACAAGTTTTATTTTTAAATGATAATAATCAAAAAATAAATTTAGCCAAAAAAATAATCCAGGCTTCAATGATAAATATGATGGCTTTAGTTAAGTATTATCATAAAAAGAATTTATTTTTTACGAGTGAATTAAATAAAATGAAGAGGATGTTAAGTGAGTTTAATCGGATTGATATAAATAATACTACTATTGATAATTTAATGATTCATGAAGCAAAATTTAAACAATTATATTATTCTTGTTTTACAAAGATAACTAAAAATAAAGATTTTTCTTTTATAGAAAGAAGTACTAGACCACCCAAAGATCCAATAAATGCAATTATGAGTTATGGATATTCGTTGCTTTATACACTAATAGCTAATGCATTATTTAGATCAAGATTACATATATCCTTACCTATCATACACAGTAATATTCGGAGAGAAGAAGGATTACAGTATGATATTGCGGATATATTTAAGCCGGTGGTAGTTGATAGATTGATTTTTAGATTAATTAATAAAAATCAAATTAGTATTAATCACTTTGACAAAACAGATAAAGGAGTATATTTAAATAAGGAAGGTGCACAAATATTTATTGAAGAATTTGAAGGACTTCTAAAAAATACTATTAGTCTCAGTTCATCTAAAAGAAAACTATCTTATCGCAGTATTATCTCCGCCGAAATTCATAAAATATCAAACCATATTTTTTTAAATAAAGAATACAATAGTTTCAAAATGAAGTGGTAGTATGTATATTATAGTTTCATATGATGTTAAAGCCATTAGATGTGACAAAATTAACAAAATACTAAGACGTTATTTATTTCAAATACATAATTCAGTTTTTGAAGGATCAATAACAGAAAAGCAATATAAAGACTTACAAGTAAAAATATTAAATGTTATCGAACCAAATGAAGACAAAATAATTTTTTATAGGTTACAAAGTGATAAATACTTAAGAAAAGATTATATTGGCACACATTTAAAAGAACAAATCTTTTATTAAATTTCGACTATCATTAAAATAATAAAGAATATTTTTATTAAGACAGTTGAATAAAATGATGATAGTCGAAATTTAAAATATAATTCACATTATGAAATTACCTTTTTAAGTCTTATAATACTAAAATATTAATTTTAAATTGAAAAAACATACCAAATTAATTAAAATTATATAAAAAATGCCTCAAAATATGAGGTGTTAATTTATCCTTTATAGGAATTGACGCATATTTTTACCTCCTATTTCTTTTTACGTCTTAATTGTGTTAATTTATCCTTTATAGGAATTGACGCAAATTACTTTTCTTTCGTGGTCTACTTCATAAATTTTAAGTGTTAATTTATCCTTTATAGGAATTGACGCTGTTTAGCTAAAAGACATTTTTCTAGTGTTTCAATTACAAAGTGTTAATTTATCCTTTATAGGAATTGACGCTTAATAACATTTCCGCGTATTTTTCAGCCAACCGTATATCGTGTTAATTTATCCTTTATAGGAATTGACGCTATATAAATCTTTATTCATTTTTTTTACCTCCCTTTATTTTTGTGTTAATTTATCCTTTATAGGAATTGACGCATATTAATCACTGTTGTTTTCTCATTATAAGGAACATTACAAAAGTGTTAATTTATCCTTTATAGGAATTGACGCCTGAATAAGTATTCTTTACATTTCTTTTTGTGATAAAGTGTGTTAATTTATCCTTTATAGGAATTGACGCCCGTTTATGCACGTAATTAATTGTAGTTCTTCCTCAGTAAGTGTTAATTTATCCTTTATAGGAATTGACGCTCTGTCCAATTCTTCAAATTCCTTTTGTAATTCATAGTAGCTATGTGTTAATTTATCCTTTATAGGAATTGACGCGTAAAAATATTAATTTATAATCCTTATATATTAGAATATTAGGTGTTAATTTATCCTTTATAGGAATTGACGCGCAAAAATACAATCTTCTAGCGTCTCAACTGTAAAGCGTGTTAATTTATCCTTTATAGGAATTGACGCGTGTAAAGTGATTTAGGGTTAGTCCAGTCTAGTGTTGTATGTGTTAATTTATCCTTTATAGGAATTGACGCTCATAATAATGAAACCAACGCTTATCAGTTAAATAATAAGATAGTGTTAATTTATCCTTTATAGGAATTGACGCGTGAATTCTTCAATATCAGTTCGTTGTCCTTGACTTGTAAGTTTACCGTGTTAATTTATCCTTTATAGGAATTGACGCATAAATTCATTGATGTTTTCATCAGTCCAGTCAAATGTGTTAATTTATCCTTTATAGGAATTGACGCACAAAACCATACCTAATTTTTCCATTGACTGCCTCATGTGTTAATTTATCCTTTATAGGAATTGACGCCATTCCTCACAAAATGTTTTATTAGTGAATTGTTTCATTCTACGTGTTAATTTATCCTTTATAGGAATTGACGCCTAATTCCAGATAAATTATTTTTCGTTCGTGGTCTAGTGTTAATTTATCCTTTATAGGAATTGACGCTGTATGAATGAATCCAAAACAATCCTCCCATTCAATATGTGTTAATTTATCCTTTATAGGAATTGACGCATGTAGTTAGGTGCGTAAACCGCAACATCATCCCAGTAAATATTTGTGTTAATTTATCCTTTATAGGAATTGACGCCCAGTTATTCCAAGTTAAAAAAATACGTCTATAATCTTTTCGGTGTTAATTTATCCTTTATAGGAATTGACGCACTCTTCTTTTAGCATCTGATTAATATATTTTACCAACTCAGGTGTTAATTTATCCTTTATAGGAATTGACGCTAGTGTGGCTCCCTGCAGTGGTAGCAGATGGCTTTTTGTGTTAATTTATCCTTTATAGGAATTGATGTTTTTTTCCGTTACTTTTTCATTGATATTCTCCTTTCCTTTACTTTAATTTCTCCTTTATAGGAATGGCACATAATATTTAAAATATTAGCTATTATAAATTTGTTTTAGAACCTTAATTTATAAAAAAGTTTTGTAATAAATAAAAAACCGGTTTTTTTTACAAACCGGTTTTTGTTTATATATGTATCAAGTTTTAGTTTTTATTAAATATTCAAATGCACTTAGTGATGCAATTGCACCTGAACCCATTGAGATAATTATTTGTTTATAAGGACTATTTGTACAATCTCCAGCCGCAAACACCCCCGGAACACTCGTAGCGCCTTTATTATCTACAATAATCTCTCCAACCCTATTTCGTTCCACAAAATCTCCAAGCCAATCTGTATTTGGCATTAGGCCGATTTGAATAAAGACACCTTGAATATCAATAGTGTGTTCCTGTTGGGTTTGACGATCAATGTAAACTAATTGTTCAAGGTTTTTTGAACCTTTTAGTTCTTTAACTTGAACGTTTTTTAAGACTTTGACATTCGGTAGAGAATATAATTTGTCTTGTAAAACTTTATCAGCTTTTAGTTCAGGCATAAACTCTAGTAGAGTTACAAAAGAAGAAGTACCTGCTAAGTCAATCGCAGCTTCAACACCAGAGTTTCCTCCTCCCACTACAGCAATATCTTTGTTTTTAAACATTGGACCATCGCAGTGTGGACAGAAGGCAACACCTTTATTTTTGAATTGTTCTTCGCCAGGAACGTTTAGATTGCGCCAGCGTGCTCCAGTTGCAATAATTACTGTTTTACTTTGTAAAACAAATCCATTTTCTAATTCAATATTAAATAAGTCATCTTTTTTGATTTGTTTTACGCGGTGTGATTTTATAATTTGAATATTATAGTCTTTCATATGCTCTTCAAAATTAAGAGCTAAGTTTTGTCCAGTGATTTGTTTAATTCCAATAACATTTTCAATATTTAAAGTGTCTAGGATTTGTCCACCAATTTTTTCGGAAATAATCCCGACTTTAACTCCTTTTCGTGCAGCATAGATTGCTGCGCTGACACCTGCTGGACCTCCACCAATGACTAATATATCAAATGGTCCATCGACTTGAATATCAAAAGATACGTTAACTCCTAGTTTTTCTAGGATTTTTTCTAAAGAGACTTTGCCACCGCTGAAGAATGTGCCATTTAGATAAACAGTTGGAACGGCTAAAATCTCTTTTTCTTCCACTTCACTTCGGAAAACGGCCCCGTCGACCATTGTGTGAGTAATTTTTGGATTTAAAATGCTCATAATATTTAAGTTTTGGACGACTTCAGGGCAGTTATTACAAGTTAGACTAACATAAGTTGTAAAGTGTAGTTCTTGATTGATTGATTTAATTCGATTAATTAATTCTTGCTCAATTCGCGGCGGTCTTCCACCAACTTGAAGTAGTGCTAAAACGAATGAAGTAAACTCATGTCCAAGAGGAACACCGGAAAAGATTACTCCGGTATCCTCTCCAACAAGATTGATACTGAAACTAGGAATTCTTGCAAAAGTTCCTTCTTCAAGAATGATTTTATCACTCATTGATGCAATTTCAGAAAGAAATTCCTTTTGAAGAAGGGAATTTTCATCATTTCCAGCTTGTTGTTTAATAACTACTGGATTTTGTAATAACGTCAAGTATTCCGAAAGCTGCTGTTTAATTTTAGCATCTAACATTTATCAATTACCCCTTAGATTTTACCTACTAAATCAAGTGATGGTTTTAATGTTTTAGCCCCTTCTTTCCATTTAGCTGGGCAAACTTCATCTGGGTTTTGACGAATGTATTGAGCGGCTTTAATTTTGTTAATTAAAATACTTGCATCACGGCCAATGCCATCTGCGTTAATTTCTACGGCTTGGATTATGCCGTCTGGGTCGATAATGAATGTTCCACGTTGAGCTAGACCAGTATTTTCATCTAGGACTTGGAAATTACGAGAAATAACATGAGATGGATCTCCAATCATTGGATAAGTGATTTTACGAATTGTTTCGGATGTGTCATGCCATGCTTTGTGAGTAAAATGAGTATCAGTTGATACTGAGTAAACTTCAACACCTAGTTTTTTAAATTCTTCATAGTGATTTTGTAAGTCTTCTAATTCTGTTGGACATACAAATGTGAAGTCAGCTGGGTAAAATGCAACAATACTCCATTTACCCATAAAATCTTGTTCAGTTACGGTAATAAATTTACCATTGTGATAAGCTTGCGCTTTAAAAGGTAGAACTTGTGTACCTACTAATGACATATAAAAATACCTCCTTATATATTTTTTATTATAGTTATTAACATGATAATTAATACATATATGTGGTAATTAGATGTTTTTACCACTGTCTGTATTATAGTTTCATTTCAAAAAAAATGCAAATGATATACTTCTTTTACCCCAACAAAAAAAAATTACAAAATTAGGCAAAAGTTTTTGACAAAAATCGATATTTTGGTTATAATTAAAAATGGTTCTGACAAACTAGGAAAGGATTTGGAGTTTGAAAATGACAACAAATGAAGCCCTTTTACTGGTAGTGCTTGTTTCTCATATTATTTGTTCTTTAATACTTTTTTATTTCAACTACTATTTTTTAAAATGGTACGGTCGGATAGGGTTATTGTTATGGTGTATTTTAGTTGGGATTGGCATTGTTAGTAGTAAATTTTATAATTTAGATAATTTGATAAATAATAGTTTGGCTGGGAAAATTACCTATTATTGTGGTTTATTAGTAAGTGGAATTTTATATGTTAGCAACTTTTATGCCCAAGATGCTAAAGGAAAACTTTTATTTAAAAAACGTTTTGATATAATTAAAAACTTTCAAGAACTAAAACCAATATCATATAATCAGATTACGACGATGGAGATTCCTAAAAGTTATATTTTAAAAGTAAGTAAGACTGGGGAAATCTTATATTGCTCAGAAAACTTTCAAAAAATATTTAATACTGATGAAAGTATTATTGGAAAAAATATCTTGGCATTAAATGAAACATTAGGGCATACCGACCACTCTTGGTTTTATGAAACATTAAAAAATCATCATTGGAGTGATGAATCTAAATTTATTGTTAATAATGAAATTAAATGGCTTTCTTGGCATAATGATGCGATCTTAGACAAAAATGGGAATATCGAATATATATATTGTACAGGATATGAGGTAACAAAATTAATGCAAATAAATGAAAGTCTAGAGTTTAAAGTTTTACATGATCCATTAACGAAGTTATTAAATTACCACGGAATTGTTAAAAAATTGCACGAGCAAGAGAATGTTGAACGAGCGGTCTGCTTTTTTATCTCTATTCAAAATTTAGACCTAATTCAAACCTATTATGGGGTGGGGATTGCAGAGGAGGTAATTAAGGAGACAAGTCGTAAAGTTCAAGAATATAGTAACCGCGGATATTTGTGTGGAAGAATTGCTGGTTCAGGAAATGTCATAATTATTTTTAATCCAACTGATGAGGAAATCAGCCAAGTCGTTGATGAATTAGAAAAAAATATTCTAACTGATGTTAAAACTAATGATATTAGTATTCATATTAAGAAAAATATTGGCTATGCTATTTATCCTGAACATACGGATGACTTAGAAAGATTGCTCTATTTATCTCATTTAGCAATGATTGATGCTGCTCATAATGAACATAACGAGGTTGTCAAATATCATCCTCAATTAAGCAAAAACTTAGAGGATAATATTAGTATTGCTTCTAAATTGCGTGATGCAATTAATCATCAAAAAATAGATATCTATTTCCAAAAAATTATTAATATTAACACCGGCGAAGTTAAGTTTTTAGAAGCATTATCACGTTGGAAAGACGAAGAATTAGGTTATATCCCTCCCCAAACCTTTCTAAAAATTGCTAAGTCTTCGAATTTAATCGATGATTTAGAAGAATATTTAATTACGCAAGCTATTCATAAATTTGCAATTTTAAAACGATCATTAGAATTTAGAAATACGATTTTAGCTATTAATTTATCCCCATCAACATTTTTACATGAACGATTTGTAAACTTCATTGATCAACAAGTCAAATTACACCAATTAAATCCAAGTGATATTTGTTTAGAATTAAGTGAAAATACCTTTATTTATCAATTAGATATTTGTAATTATTTTATTAGTCAATATAAAGAAAAAGGATTCCTAATTGCAATTGATGATTTTGGAAAAGAATATTCATCATTATCAGTTTTAGGTAGTTTAACTTATGATATTATTAAAATTGATGGTTCATTTGTTACAAGAATCTTTTCACGCAAAAATCAAGCGATTATTGAAATGATTGTTAAAATTGCCAATATGTATAATCATTTGATAGTTGCGGAGAGTGTGGAAACGGCTGAACAAGTCGAAGCACTTAAAAAATTAAATTGCTTTATCCAACAAGGATATTATTTCCATGAACCTCAAAAAATAATTTAAAAAGGATATCTTATGATATCCTTTTTAAAATAATAGTTGTGTAAGAATTGATAATTTGCTAAAATTAATAAAAATATTACCGGAGGAAAATATGAATCAATTAGAAACAAATCGGTTGATTTTTTCGAATGTGGAAGGAAGACGATTTAGAAGATTTTTATGAGTATGCCAAGGTTGAAGGTGTTGGAGAAATGGCTGGATGGCCTCATCATAAATCAATCGAAGAATCAAAACGTATTTTAGAAAGTTTTATCAATGAACAAGACGTTTATGCACTTTATTATAAACAAAATCAAAAAGTAATCGGATCGCTTGGAGTCCATGATCGTGATAAAGTTGACGGTTTTGGCGAAAATCAAAAAGAAATTGGTTATGTATTAAGTAAAGACTATTGGAATCAAGGAATAATGACCGAAGCCGTAAAAGAAGTAATCAAATATTGTTTTGAGGAATTAAACATTGATACGTTATTTGTTGGTCATTTTGATTTCAATGTCCAATCAAAACGAGTTATTGAAAAATGCGGGTTTAAATATTATGATACATTTGAAAAGCACTCAGATAGATTAAATAAAACTTTTACGGTACTTCGTTATTATTTAACAAAAGAAGATTATCTATTAAAAAAATAGGGTTAATATGCTAACCCTATTTTTTTAAAATTAGTTTTTGTAAATCACTAATAAATTCTTCACATTTCTTTAAGTTTGTGGTCCATGAAGTAACTAAGCGAATAGTTGATTTATCGTTATGACATGTCCAAACTTCAAATAGATATTTTTCCTGTAATTGTTTAATAAGGTTATTATCAAGGGTAATAAATAATTGGTTGGTTTGTGGAGGAAAGGCAAATTCAATATTTAAGGCTTTTAATCCAGTAACAAGGCACTTTGCACATAGATTAGCATGACGGGCTAGGTCAAAATATAAATTATCAGTAAATAAAGCCTCAAATTGCATTCCTACAATAAAACCTTTAGCTAGTAATCCCCCATTTTGTTTGATTGTATAGCGGAAATTATGTTTTAGAGAAGAATTAGTAATAACCACCGCTTCCCCTATAAGGGCTCCATTTTTAGTTCCGCCAATATAGAAAACATCAGTTAATTTGGCAATATCATCTAAAGTTAAATTATTATCATCACATGTCAATGCGCTACCTAATCTGGCTCCATCTAAGAATAAATATAAATTATTTTCTTCGCATATTTTTTTAATTTGCGCTAATTCATCTTTAGTATAAATTGTTCCAACTTCGGTTGAATTAGAAATATAAACTAAACGAGGCATAACCATATGTTCATTATGATGTTCATTAACAATGCTAGTGATTTCCGACGGTGTTATTTTACCGTTAATACCTTTAGTTGTGATTATTTTATGACCTGTAGCTTCGATTGCCCCGGTTTCATGGACATTAATATGGCCACTATCGACGGAAATTACCGCTTCATATGGACGTAAAATATGATCGATAACAATTTTGTTGGCACTTGTTCCACCAACTAAAAAGTGAATATCGACATCAACGGAGAAGTGATTTTTGATTAATTCTTTTGCCTTTTCGCAATGATAATCTAATCCATACCCTAAGTTTTGCTCAAATTGATATTTTGCTAATAATTCTAAAATTTTACTATGTGCGATTTCACTATAATCATTATTAAAGCTATACATCGTCTCTCCCTCTTTCTTATATCGTTATTATATCAAAAAATATATTGGTTGTTAAGGATAAAAATTTTTCGAAAAAGACTTCAAAAAATAAACCCATTATGGTATAATATCCAATGCAATAGCCATATGGAATTATAGCTCAGCTGGGAGAGCATCTGCTTGACGTGCAGAGGGTCGGGGGTTCGAGTCCCTCTAATTCCACCATTGGAAAATTCGACTTGATATTTCATCAAGTCTTTTTTTATAGATTTTACCAAGAAAATTTTATAGAAAAATATTGGAATATTAAGAAAAACATAGTATAATATTACAGGAAATGCCACTGTGTTGGAATTGGTAGACAAACTTGACTCAAAATCAAGCGCCGCAAGGCGTGCCGGTTCGAGTCCGGCCAGTGGCACCAAGTTAAGTATATAGGTTTGATACAATATGTATCAGGCCTTTTTTTTATGCATATAGGGCGATATTCCCTATATGCCGTTTCCGTATATTCTAAAATGATATCAGCAGAGGTGTTTGTTCAGGACATATTTGAACAAACACACCAAAATGAAACTACAATTTAACGATTACTCAACAATTTACACGATTACAAAAAATTCATAATAGTCTAGATTTTATAAAATAAAGATTAGACAGGTTGTTAATATAATGTTTATAAAGATTTTCTTTCTAAAAGCACATTTAGTGCTATAATTAATACAAATATCGACATGATTGTTTTGATTAATTTTTGAAGGAGTGGATACACTATTAGAAGTTAGGCTATAGATGAAAATATTTATTTGACTTCTATTAAAATAATTAAAAATATATTCTGCATATTTATAAATATGTAAAATTTATGAATTAGAAGACCAATATGAAGAAGAACTAGAAAATTTAATAACGAGAACCGAAGAAGCTTTAAGGCTTCTTTTTATTAAGTATGTTATTAATTGATATTTAATTGTAAAAAAATGGGATTTATGCTATACTTAGAGAGAATAAAAGCGTTTTATAATTTAAGTAGAGTGAGGTGTATATATGATGGCGAAGCAAACAAAATTCCCTATAAGTGTTCGCTTATTTTTTGAATCTGGTGATCCTTCTGGTATTTGTGAGTCATATATGGATAATTTTAATGGTATAGTACACAGAGTGCCACGTGCCTTTATAAACGCGAAATCATTAGTTAATGATAAATTGATAGAAGATGTATCACTTAGTTCTAGCTCGTTTGCTGCAGGATTCGTCTCTGGATATTCAAGAAGTGGTAATGAAGTATGGTTATCCGCAGATGGTATTAAACTAGGTGATTATATTAAACAAGTTGAGGAGGCTAAATTTTTATGAAAAACCAAATTGTAGAGAATGTGAAACCTTGCTGTATTTTTTCTTATGCAGATGCACCTACTGCTATCAAGCATTTTGAGTATGAGGTATTGGAGAACTTTGGTAAAATAGTATATAATGAAGATGGAACAATTAAACATTATACTTACATTTGGGATAGGGGTGGTAGAAGTGCAGTTCGCTGTAAGAAATGCGGTGCTGTTTTTTTATACCAATGGTCTGAATTTGATGGCTATTATTTAGGAAAGTCAGATGAATATTATCAGAATTTATTTTTAGTTAAAGATTTAGATGAAGCAATTTTATTAAACAATAATTATAGTGGGTTTGAATTAGAAATGGAATTTAAAGGATTAAAAGTTTGGACTATAGATGGTGTTTGGCATTGGAATAAAAAAGATACAAAGTAGGAGCAAAAAAAAGTAATATTCCTACTAAAAAAATAAGTTTGAAAAAAGGAGTTTTATATTGGGTATTTTGATCAAACAATAAAAGATGTGTTAACTGAAATTGAAAATGGTAAATTATTTTTACCAGCTATTCAAAGGAAGTTTGTATGGAACGAAGAGCAAATTACAAAGTTATTTGATTCTTTAATGAGAGGTTACCCAATTGGGACATTTCTTTTTTGGGATATTGATAAAGAAAAGGATAATATCAAAGATTATGTTTTTTATGATTTTATTAGAGATTACCATGAAAGAGATTTTAATCAAAATCCTATAAGAGACACAATAATTAAAGACCAGTTTAAGGTAGCCTTAGATGGACAGCAAAGATTAACTTCACTTTATATTTCATTAATGGGTAGTTTGGCTACAAAAGAGCCCAGAAAATATTGGAGTAATGATGATGCATTCCCAAAAAAAGAATTATATTTAAATGTATCAAACAATATATCTTTAGATGATGAAGAAGAGGTTTATGAATTTAAATTTATTGATTCAAATAAAATAACTGATGATGGTAAGAAATGGTTTAAAGTTAAAGAAGTACTTAATTATAACAATACTACAGATTTAATGTTCTCAAAAGTAAAGGAAAATTGCCTGGACAGTGAAGTTAAAATGGTTAGTAATTTATGGGAAGTTATTTGTCATCTGAAATTCATTAGTTATTTTTCTATTGATGATGCCAATATGGATCAAGTTTTAGATATATTTGTTAGAGTAAACAGTGCTGGTACTGTACTATCAAAAACTGACTTGATCTTCTCAACCTTAACGGCTAAATGGCCTAAAGGTAGAGAGTTAATGGATACTTTAATAAAAAACATTAATAGACCAACTAGAAAGTTTTCATTTAATAATGACTTTGTAATGAGGACAATGTTATATGTTAGTGATTTGCCGATTAATTTAAAAGTTGAATCTTTTAAAGGTAATGTAACTGATATAAGAAAAAATTATAATAAAATCGAAAATTCTATAAAAAAGATGGTTGATATTATAGAACAAAATGGATTTTCTGATGAAAACATAACATCTTACAATGCATTGATACCGATTGTTTATTTCATATATAAAGGTGGAAATACAGATAAAAGCGAAAAGGAACTAATAAAATATTTTATTATTGCGCAACTAAAAAACTTATTTGGTGTTGCAAGCAATTCAGCATTAACTGAAACTAGAAGAGCATTAGTGGTTGACACAAAAACATATGAGTTAAAAACCAAATTTTTTGAAGTTAAGCAATTTCATAATATAAACTTAACTGGTGATAGAAACTTTAAGTTTGGAGATGATGAACTAGAAAGATTATTTGATCATTCTAAGGGGAAGTACACATTTATGATTCTTTCGTTATTGTACCCAGAAATCAAAATTAATGAAGTTGAATTTCATCAAGATCATATGCATCCAGTTTTTAGTTTCAAAGAAAGTAACCTATTAAATATCGGTTTCTCCAAAGAAGATATGAATGACCTTATACATATGAAAGATCAGTTGGCAAATTTATAACTTTTAAAAGGCCGAGAAAATGAAAGCAAAAATAAGTTACCTTTAGAAGATTGGATAGAAAAAGGAAATGATAAAGATAAATTTCTACCTAAAGGTGTTTCATTAAAACTAATTGATTTTAAAACATTCTACGAACAAAGAAAAAAACTTATGAAGGAACAACTTAGAATAGTTTTTGATATGGAGGATAGTTCTATTAAGGAAACGCATCATGAAGTATTACAATAAGCTTATTGTTGACAATTGTTTATGTATTTGTATCAAGATTTCACATTGTTCTAATTTTAGCGGATAAAATAGATAGTGCGCTTATCTCCATTAGGAGGTGTAAATCTAGTCAAGGTTGCGTAATTGTATCAATATAGTTCTACAAACCCAATATATGAAAAATTGGCTTGATGTTTCAAGCCTTTTAATTTTTATTAAATAAATGTTAAATAAGCAAAACCATAAAAACTATTAAATTTTAAAAAACATAACGTCTTATTAAAAATTGTTAGTCACTTTATAATAATGAATCTTGCATCAAAAATTTTTAATATTGATTTTTTCCTATATTAAAGTATAATTATATTTGACAAACTACAACAATGAAATTTAAGGCGAGGTACAAGTATGGAAATTGAAAAAATGCTTCATTCATCCCCCACAAAGATTAAAAAAAAAAAACATACATCATTATTAACATTTTAATTATCATTGGATCAATTACTTTTTTGATTTTTGAAAGTTGGATAAACAAATTAGATATTTCATTAGGGTTATGTACTGGTATTTTACTTTTGTTTAATGGTTTATGGTCAATTAACAAAAAGAATTATTCCTTTTTTCATCGTGATGATACCGCAATTACTAATCGCTACTACTGGTTTTTTTTAATCGCGATTGGAACCTTTTTATTGATAATAACTGGTATTTATATAATATCAAAAGTAATAGCCTAATAAGACATAATTTTAAATAAAAACTACCAAGATTAATCTTGGTAGTTTTTTATTTAAGACAAAAATCCCGAATGTTTTTAAAACTATTTATTTAAATTATATGTATCATGTTAATATTCAAGAAATAGGGACGATTAAAGAAAGCATTTGTCTATTTTTTATCTATTTATTAGAGTTTTTTGAATTTATAAAGTCAAATTCTATCAACTAGAGGTGAGATAATGAAAAAGTATCTTTATTTAGGAATTGGAATAGTTTTATTTATAGGAATGTTATTGGTATTTTATTTTATTAATTTACCCGTTAGTATTAAGAAAATTGAACAAGTAAACTTATCCAGCGGTGAAGAAATTATTTTTCCCAATGTTACGATTGATGTTGAGTTGTCTAAGGAAATTGTCGGAATTACGCATTTTATTATTAGACAAGACAATAGTAATCAAGAAATTGAATGTGAGATTAATAAATTATATGAGCGCAATTATCAGATTATGATTGAAAAAAATATTTTTGGTGATCAAACATATTATTTGATCGGATATAAAATTAATGATCAAAAGATTTATTTTAAAAAAGAGAAGAAGTTTGTAGTAAATTTTGGAGAGTTATTTAAAGTTAGTGAATTTAAGGTTTTTGATGACGAAAATGTTAGTTTCCAAAAAGTGATGGTTAATATTAAAATATTTAATCCTTTCCAAGTTGAAATAATGCAAGTGTTATTAAACATTGGGGAACAACAAGTTGTGTTCTCGAAAGAAAATATTATTCTTGAAGAATATGAATTATACTATCAAAATGTTTTAATTGACATATCATATTCGTTAGATAATTTAAATATAGTTAAACTTGCTAGTATGGTACTTAAGTATCAAGATAATATAATTGATTATTTTCCCAAAGAAAATTTTTTTGATTATGTAAACATATATCAGGAAGTAGTTATTCTTGATGTTATTGGACCAAATTTTATTTATTTAGAAAGCAAAGAATTTTATTTAAAAATTATTTTAAAAGAAGATACTAAACAAATGATAAATAGTTTCATTATTTCGGTAGGTGACAAAGAAATTGAAGGAATTATTGAAGATGTTGTAGAACGCGATGGTGATTGGGAATATTCAGTTTGTGTTCTAAATCCCAAAATTGATAATTTATTAGAAATTAATGTTAATGCTATCATTATTAATGATAAAAACTATCGAATAACTTCGCCAATGATTACATTAGAAGTTAAAAAAGCTTTAGATAATTGTGTTTTAAAAAGTAAAAGTGCAACCGTTATGAAGGGAACCCGCTTAGCATTTTATTTGGAATGTGGAGAAATTAATGAAGGAGTAAATTTATATAAGTTCAGTGGTAAGTTTAATAACGAAGAGTTTGAAGGATATAACTATATTAATTATCCGAAAGAGATGCAAGAGCAAGCAAGTTTTGCGTTTGTTGATGTGAAGAAGAATGTCATTTTTTTAATGACTTTACCAGTAAGTAAATTAGATGGACAAGAATATTGTGAGTTTTATATTGATAAATTATATTATTTTTATGATAATCAGGAAAATGTTTATGAGTTGAAGCAATCATTGTGGGTTATTCCCGAAGAAGTAATACTTGTCATTAAAGATTTTTATATGACAAAAAAAACTTATGATTTAACTAAGGAAATTCCTGAAGCTAAATTAGAATTGTTAATTTCTAGGTCGATTCAAATTGAGAAAATAATTTTAGATGTAAATGGTGCTTTAATCGAAAATAATTTTAAAAATGGCGGAACGTTAACAAATCGAAATACATATGTGTTTGATTTAATTGCTTACCGGCCAACAAAAGAAAAAACTTTTAGTGTTAAAATATATGCTATAATTTATAATGGGCAAGGAACGATTGGGACTAAAAATGATTTTGATAATACAATTTATTATCAAACGATACCATAAAAAATAATCATAGTATTTTGGTTTGAAAATGTATTGTGATATAATTTAGGTAGAAATGCCTAAGGAGGAGTTTATGGATAACTTTTTATTTAAAGATAATAAGTTTTACTTATTAGATGAAAATAATCAAGAAGTGGCGTTTATATCTTTTTATTATCAAGATAATGAGACAATCGTTGTAGATCATACATTTGTTAATGAGAATTTGCGTGGACAAGGGATTGCTTTACAATTAGTTAATCAAGTTGTAGCTTTTGCTAGAGACAATAATTTAAAAATTATTCCTGTATGTTCATATGCTAATAAAGTATTAAATCGTAATTCAGAATATCAAGATATTTTAAAAAAGGGGTGAATGAAATGAAGTTTTTACAATTAGCAAATGGTGTATTAATGCCAAGTGTGGCCTTAGGAACATGGCAAATTCCTAATGGCGAGGTATGTTACAATGCGGTTAAAGTTGCTTTAGAAGTGGGCTATCGACATATTGATACAGCGATGGCTTATCAAAATGAAGAAAGTGTTGGAAAGGCAACTAAAGATTTTGGAATTAAACGTGAAGATGTATTTATCACTACAAAATTACCAGCCCAAATTAAAGGGTATCAGGAAGCTTTAGATACATTTCATAAGTCTCTAAATAATCTTGGGGTAGAGTATATTGATTTATATTTAATTCACGCCCCTAAGCCATGGGATGATCCAGGCGATGGTATGAATTATATGGATCAAAATATTGCGACTTGGAAAGCTTTTGAAAAGCTATATGAAGAAGGTAAAGTACGAGCAATTGGTGTTTCTAACTTTAAAGTTCCACACTTAGAAGTATTAATGAAAGAAACGAAAATTGTTCCTCATGTCAACCAAATTAAAGTTCATCCAGAACATTTTGATTTAGAAACAATTGAATTTTGTAAACAACACAATATTATTATTCAAGCATATTCTCCATTTGCAACTGGAAGATTGTTTGGTAATGAAATACTAAATGACCTAGCTCAAAAATACAATAAAACACTTGCGCAAATCGCAATCCGTTGGTCATTACAACATGGTTTTAATCCATTGCCAAAATCAATTACGCCAGAACGTATAAAAGAAAACTTTGATGTCTTCGATTTTGAACTTACTAAAGAAGACATGGATAAAATTGACTCCCTTTGGAAAAATAAATAATTTGGTAAAATAAAAGGCTAAAAAATAATAGCCTTTTATTTTACTTAATGGTATAATAATGATAGGAGAGAGCAGGAGTTTAGTATGATTATTTTTGACTTTTTTAAAGGAATTCTAATTGGTATCGCCAATGTTGTTCCAGGTTTAAGTGGAGCGACGATTGCGGTAGTATTAAATATATATGAACGCTTAATTAATTTTTTCAGTAATTTATTTACTAAACCATGGAAAGCCATTAAAGACACATGGGCGATAATCTTGGGAATTGCTGTTGGAATTGTGTTATCACTATTTGGCATAAGTTATTTAGTGCAAAAATTCCCTGTAGCAACCCTAACCTTCATAGTTGGGCTTATTTTAGGAGGAATTCCAAAAATTTTTAAAGAGATTGAACATAAGAAACCTAAAGCTATTGATATTATACTTTTTATATTGATGATTGCAATCATCATCATTCTACCATTCTTACAAAGTGAAAATGTCACTAATATTGATGTTGATTTTAAAATTGTGATATTATTAGTGTTACTTGGGGCTGTTTCTTCAGGGGCTATGATTATTCCAGGGGTTAGTGGATCAATGGTTCTTTTAGCCCTAGGATATTATTTATTTATTGTTACTACATTTAAAGATGCCATTAAAGTTTTCTTTACCTTTAATTTTACTGTCTTTTTTAAACAATTATTAGTAATTATTCCATTTGGAATTGGTGTGTTAATCGGATTAGTTTTAATATCAAAATTAATTAAATACTTATTGAGTAAATATTATCAAACAGTAATATATGCTATTTTGGGGTTATTAATTGCTTCTCCAGCGGCAGTTATTTATTCAATGCTTGATGATCCACAAATTGGAGGAATAATTAAGCAATCAATGTATACAGCTTGGATTGTTGGGGGAGTAATGATTTTTCTTGGGGCTTTTGTCTCAGTATATTTATCAAAACTAGACGAAAAAATTCAAAAACGATGAGGATAATCCTCATCGTTTTTATACAAGGAAGGGTAATTATGAAGCGACTAGCTACACCAAACGAATTAATTATAAATAATGATTGTCAAATAATGATTTTAGGAACTATTCCATCGGTTAAATCAAGCGAAGAAAAATTTTATTATATGCATCCTCGTAATCGGTTTTGGCAAGTCTTAAGTAACTTACTTAATGTCGATTTAGTCAATGCCAGCATTGAAGAAAAGAAGAAAATATTATTACAACATAAAATCGCTTTATATGATGTTATAAATTCATGTGAAATTATAAATTCCGATGATGACAAAATTACTAATGTCTCCGTTAATAATATTCCAGAAATTATTAAAGGTACGCAAATTAAACATTTATTTTTAAATGGTAGTACCGCCTATAAATTACTAATCAAACACTTTCCCAATTTAAAACCAATCGCCACTCCTCTCCCTTCTACAAGCCCCAAAAATGCCAAAATGTCTTTAGATGATTTACTATCTTATTGGAAAATAATTTTAAAATTTTTATCATAGAAAGCAAATCATTTGCATTAATATTTATCAATAGGGTATAATCAAGATAGGTTAAGATAATTATAGTAATTTTAGGAGGAATTGTTTAAAATGATTTTAAACAACGAACAATTTAAAGAACTGTTAAAACAAGATAAACCTGTTTTAGTAGATTTTTATGCTGATTGGTGTGGACCGTGTCGCATTCAAGCGCCAATTATTGAAGAGGTTGCGGAAGAGGTAAAAGATTTTGCCATTGTTGGGAAAATTAATGTTGACAAAGAACGCGACCTTGCTCGTCAGTACAGCATTATGAGTATTCCAACTCTAATTATTTTTAAAGAGGGTAAAGTCGTTGAACGGATTTCTGGTCTAACCCAAAAACAACGTTTAGTTGAATTATTAAACCAAGCAAGATAAATTTCACACACACTCTTTCTCTTTATAATAGTTTTTAAGACATAAAGGAAGCTCAACATTAGTTGAGCTTCCTTTATTATTTATTATTAGCACTCTACACTTGACTGTGCTAAACAAAAAGTGCTATAATAATAAATAACAAGGAGGTATCAAAATGAGTGAAATTCGCAAGTTCAAAACTGAATCGAAACGATTATTGGATTTAATGATAAACTCAATCTATACTAACCGAGAAATCTTTTTGCGAGAGTTAATTTCTAATGCATCGGATGCCATTGATAAATATCATTATTTATCATTAACGGATGATAAATTAGAGAAAAATAAAGAGTATGAGATACTAATTATTCCTGATAAAGATAATAGAACCATTACTATTTCCGATAATGGGATTGGAATGACTTATGATGAACTAAATGAAAGTTTAGGAACGATTGCTAAAAGCGGTTCACAAGAGTTTATTCAAAAAATAAGTAACAATAATGACGAAATAGATATCAATATTATTGGACAATTTGGGGTTGGTTTTTATTCCGCATTTATGGTTGCGAAAAAAGTGATTGTTGAGACGCGCTCACCATATAGCGATAAAGGATATAGTTTTATATCTGAAGGTGAGGAAACTTATGAAATTAATGAAATTGAAAAAGATGATGTAGGAACGAAAATAACTTTATATTTACGCTCAAATACTGAAGATGTCGATTATGATGAGTTTTTAGAAGAATATAAAATTCGTCGTTTAGTAAAAAAATATTCTGATTATATTCGATATCCAATAAAAATGTTAGTTAGCGAAAATGAATATGATGATGCTGGAAATGTGGTTAGAACCAATAAAGTATGGCATACTTTAAACTCAATGATTCCAATTTGGAAAAAAAGCAAAAATGAAGTTAGTGATGAAGAACTAAATGAATTTTACAAAAAGAAATTTTTTGATTATCAAGATCCATTAGTATCGATATATCTTAATGTAGAAGGACAATTGACATATTCGGCACTAATTTTTATTCCAAAAAAACCACCATTTAATTTATATTCTGAACGTTATGAAAAAGGTCTTGAATTATATTCTAAAGGCGTCTTTATTATGGAAAAATGTAAAGAATTAGTGCCTGATTATCTCCGCTTTATTAGAGGACTTGTTGATTCTAGCGATTTACCACTAAATATTAGTCGTGAAATGTTACAACATACTAAAGATATTGAAAAGATTGCGAATAATCTAGAAAAGAAAGTATTGTCGCGTCTTGAAAATATGTTAAAAAATGAACGAGAAAAATATATTGAATTTTTTGAAAATTATGGTGTAAATATTAAGTTTGGAGTTTATGATCAGTTTGGCGCTAAACGTGATTTATTAAAAGACCTATTAATCTTTAAAACTACCAATTGTGATCATTATGTGACACTTGCGGAATATGTTGAGAAAATGCCTGAGAATCAACAATACATATACTATGCTCAAGGGAAAAATAAACAAACTGTCCTTGCTATGCCACAAATGGACTTAATCAAAAAACAAGGATTTGATGTGTTAGTATTAACCGATGACGTTGATGAATTTGCCTTAAATATGTTAGAAAAATATCAAGATAAGCCATTTAAAAATATTACTCAAGGGGAATTAGATTTATTAGATCAAGAAGAAAAAGAGCATATTGCTAAATTAGAAGAAGAAAAGAAAGATTTAATTAGCAAATTAAAAGAAATCTTGACTGGAAAAATTGATGACGTAAAATTATCTCGCCGTTTAGTTGATTCACCGGTTTGTTTGGTAAGTGGTGAAGGTGTTTCTTTAGAAATGGAAAAAGTTATTTCTTCCTTACCACATAATGAAAAAGTTACTGCAACTAAAATCTTAGAAATTAACCCAAATCATGAATTATTTAAAGCATTAGAGACAGTTTATCAAAATAGTCCTGATGAATTAGAGATGTATGCTGATGTGTTGTATTCACAAGCATTATTAATGGAAGGATTTACTTTAGAAAATCCAATGGACTTTGCAAACAAATTAAGTAAATTAATTATCAAAAGTACCAAATAATAAAAGCCCTGAAAAATCAGGGCTTTTATTATAAGCGGATTTTAATCCATTCTAGACTTAAAAAGCGCTTCTCGTTATGAATTAGCCGGAAAGTTTGGTCAATAAGCATTCCCGCCCAAGCACCATATAATCCAAGACTTAGTGGGTAACATAAAATATATGATAATAATGGACGAATAATCATTACGCTATACATTGAACCGCGAGCAGTATATTTTGAATCGCCCGCTGCTCTAAGCATTACGGTTGTTACCCATTGCAGGCTTTGCGGAAGGACGACTATTGAGGCAAACAATAATAATTTTGCTGCTTGAGAAACAACCATTTTATCATTTGTGAATATATCGGATAATGGTTTTCGGAATATCATAATTATAACCATCATAAAAATTCCGATACCGATACAAATCATTTGCGATAAGACGCCATAAGCATAACTTAGGTCAGCTTTATCTTCACCAAGGCTTTTGCCAACTAAAGCTGCAGCCCCAATTGCAAAACCGTCAATAATGTTAAAACTTAATGATACAATATTTTGGGTAATCGTATTAATTGCCACAGCATCAGTTCCTAAGTTATTAATTATCACAGCGATTAAAAAGAATCCGATTCGCACAAAAATTTGTTCAATAAAAGCACTTAAACTTACAAAGTAAAGAGATTTAATTGTTTCGATATCTAAACGCCAATTTTCTTTAAAATGAATGGAAACAAATCTTTTACTACGATAAACTGAAGCGAAGGCTACTAAGAAAGCCACGATATTTCCGATAATTGTTGCATACGCTGCCCCACGAACCTCTAATCTTGGAAAACCAAAATTACCATTAATAAGTAGATAGTTAAATAAAATATTAGTAGCATTAGCTATAATATTAGTGATTAATGTCATTTTGGTATAACCAGCCGCTCGTTGTCCAGCTAGAATTAATATTCGTAAATAATTCAATATTAAAACAGATGAAACAATTTTGAAATATGCAGTTGCATTATCAATTGTATCTGGTTTTGCTCCCGCTAGTTTTATAAATGCCCGTCCAAAAACTAAGCTTAAAATAGTAATAATACTTGATATAATTATTCCAAGAACTAATGTTTGGCGTAAGGCTTTATTTGCCCCTTCGCGGTCATTTTGGCCAAAACGCCTTGAAACAATTGCGATTATTCCCGCAGTCAGTCCAAAACAAAAAGTTAGGGTAATATAGACAGGTTGTTGGGTAATAGAAACACTAGAAATAGCTTCCTTCCCTAACGAACCGACCATAATCGTATCCATTAACCCAACTAGTCCAACTAAGAAAGTTTCAGCGGCAGCTGGCAGGGATATTTTTAAAATATCGTTGATTAATTTACTTGTTTTAGGGATTTCATTTTTTATACCTAGTTCATCCAACTTTTTGGGTCGTAATATGTTAGTCATTTTAGTAAAATTCACCTCCTTATTTATGCACTTTTAAGCATATAATTTGCTAAACCTATTTCGATAGAGTATAATTTAGGTGTAAATATAAAATATTTATGTATATATTATACAATATTTTTAGTGAAATTGACGATGAAAACGATATAATGTTTTTCACTAAAAAATACTATGAAACTAAAACAAAATAATTAATAAAATAAATTAGGAGGGTTAAATTATGAAAAAAACATATCCATTTGAATTACCGGCATTACCATATGCCTATGATGCTTTAGAACCTTATGTTGATAAAGAAACTAATATGTTACATCACGGCAAACATTTCCAAGCTTATGTTAACAATTTAAACGCTGCAATTGAAAAATATCCTGAATTACATCAAAAAGATTTAGTAGAATTATTACAAAACTTAGATGCACTTCCAACTGAAATCCGTACTGCTGTTCGCAACAATGGTGGTGGAGTATACAATCATGATTTTTACTTTGGTATTATGACACCAAATGCGTTAGGAAAACCTGTTGGTAAACTTGCAAAAGCAATTGATGAACAATTTGGATCTTTTGAAGCATTTAAAGAAAAATTCCATAAAGCAGCATTAAGTCAATTTGGTTCAGGATGGGCTTGGTTAGTTGCGGATAAAGATGGTAAGTTACAAATTGTGACAACACCAAATCAAGATGTACCATTAAACTTAACTGTAACACCAATTATTGCGATTGATGTTTGGGAACATGCATATTACCTAAGATATCAAAATCGTCGCGGAGATTACGTATTAAATTGGTTTAACGTAGTAAATTGGGAAAAAGCTGAAGAGCAATATCAAAAAGCTATGAAATAAATCCCTAAAAAACTACCCCCAACTAAGGCTAGCCTATTGCTAGCCTTTTTTTACGCATATTCTCATTTTAGTCCCAATATAATGATATAAGGCGGGGACTACTATGAAGCAAATAATAATTTATAATCTTTTTTTTGCGTCTTTTGGAACTATCCTTGGGGGGATTTTAGGTTGTTTTGCCTTTACCAAAACCCCTAAACAAATCGGTTATTTATTAGGTTATACTGCTGGGATTATGCTTGGACTAGTTTGTATTGATATTTTGCCATCAATAATAAGCGAATATAGTTTGTTTAAAATAATTATTTTTTTAATTCTTGGGGCAGTATTAACTTATCTTATTGATAAAACTGTTCAAGAAAAAATTGATATTTCGCTAAATAATTCATTAAAACTAACCGGGATATTAATGTTTATTGGATTATGTTTGCATAATATTCCCGAGGGGATTGCTTTATCAAGTAGTTTAATTTTTAATCAAAAAATGGGTATTAGGGTTGGAATAGTTATGACATTGCATGATATTCCGGAAGGATTGGCTATTTCCGCCCCCCTTTCAGCTGGAGGAACTAAAAAGTTAAAAGCACTAGGTTTTAGTTTTGCGTCAATTCTTTTTACGATATGTGGTGTGTTTATTGGTATGTTTGCATATAAAATTATGAACGATTTAATTTATGCTTCGCTTGCCTTAGCCAGTGGTGCTATAATCTACATTATATACCAAGATCTAATTCCCCAATCTCTAAATTACATCAATGATACTCAATTAACGGTGATGATAATAGTTGGACTAGTAACCAGTTTAATAATAATTAGCATATAATTATTATGAAAACCTTAACAAATTAATTTTTTTATGGTATAATATAATTCCAATAAGGGGGCACATTTATGCAAATGCATAAGATTTTAAGCAACTACATTCTAGATGGAGAGGCAATTTCGGTTAATGAATATGGAAATGGACATATAAACAAAACTTTTCTAGTTACAACTAGTAACAACGCTAAATACATCCTTCAACAAATCAACGGTAATGTTTTTAAGAATCCAGAAGATGTAATGCGTAACATCGAATTAGTTACTGATTATATTAGGACTAAAGTAGCTTTATCCAATCAAGATTCTTCAAGGGCGGCTTTAGAAATCGTTCCAACAATTAATTTTTCAAGTTATTTTAAAACGAAAGATTCCTATTGGCGATGTTATAAATTCATAAATGGAGCGAAGACTTACGAACAAATTGAAAATCCCCGGCAGTTTTATCAAGTAGGCAAAGCGGTCGGACGCTTTCAGAGACATTTAAAAGATTTCCCAATTGAAAAACTAGCGATAACTATTCCGGACTTTCATAACACGCCAGTTCGTTTCCAAAAATTTTTAGAAGTTGCTAATGAAGATCGTTATAATCGCGGTCTAGGGGTCTTTAATGAAGTTAAATTCATTTGGGATCGTCGTCATATTATGGGAATAATTATGGAATTACTTGAAAGTGGAGAAATTCCATATCGAGTAACTCATAATGATACGAAGCTAAATAATGTAATGCTTGATGAAGAAACTGATGAAGCAATTTGTGTGATTGACTTAGATACAGTTATGCCTGGATCGGTACTTTTTGATTTTGGTGATGCAATTCGGGTTGGAGCTTCCACTGCAGCTGAAGATGAACAAGACTTATCTAAAGTTAAACTAGATATCGAATTATTTACTGAATTTAGTCGAGGCTTTTTAGAAGAAACCAAAGATTTTTTAGTTCCAAAAGAAATTGAAAATCTTGTCAACTCTACTATCATCATCACTCTAGAATGTGGTATGCGTTTTTTAACTGATTATCTAGATGGGGATAAATATTTCCGTATTCATAGAGAAAATCATAACTTAGATCGTGCACGTACTCAATTCAAATTAGTTAGTGAAATTGAAAAACACAAAGATCTTTTAGAACAAATCATTAAAAGTTTATTATAAGTTTAATCAGTTTTTTTGTTAGTCTCCTTTTGTTATGAGTTATTAGTAACAAATTTCATACAAGGGGACTTTTTTTAATTAAGATGTCTCATTAAATTTTTATTAAATGATTTAAAAATAAAAGCCAAAGTAAATCTTTTTTAATTGTTTTGAAAGATTTTATTTTGGCTTTTATTTTCTTTTTAGATTTGTTATAATGAGGGCGGTGTGCTAAAATGATAAACTAATTAGGAAGAGGTGAATAATGAAACAAAAAGTTTTATTATTAGTATTTACAATTAGTTTATTATTTGGCATTAGTTTTGTTACAGTAGATAGCAGTTCATTGTATGATGAATTTCCAAATTGGGAATTTTATCCTCAAGGGATAAACTACTTAAACAATAATAACTTTATGGTTACTTATGATGAAGTTAGTTTAATTTATAGTTCTAACACTTTTATTAAGATAAAACCCGATACGTTATATCATTTAACATTATATAACTACTATAAAGCTAATTTTTTATTTGTTAAAGTAACATTCTTTTCGAGTAGTAAAGAAAAAATAGATGAAGTATATTTTAGCAACCCTAATAATATTCATTTACAATTTACAACTCCCCTATATACTAGTTATATCCGATTATATATTTATTTGAACTTATTAGAACCGTTAATTTATTTGCCATCAATTGATGAGTTTTTAGTGTTATACGAAGGAACTCCATTACAAGAACCATTTAAATATGAAGAACTTCGCTATCAAGGTAGTCAAGTTGATGGTGATGTTTTTTATAATAATGAATGTATTACTTTGATTAAAGAGTTTGATGAAATATTATTATTAAGTGATTTATTAGAAAATATTAAAGCTTATGATGATTATGATGGTGACATAACAAACAAAATTATGATTGAATTTGATAATTTTTCTTCTAATCAACATAATTTAGGTATCTTTGAAGTCGTATTAAGTGTTCGTGATTCTCATAATAATCGTTCACGATTAACATTGGTAATTCATAATGTTGATACAACACCGCCAGAAATAAATGGAATTAATTTTTATGAAGTTGAACCTAATGAACCATTAAGTGTTGAATATATAACAGCTAATTTATATGCCATTGATAATTATGATGGAGATGTTACAAAACAAATAGTTGTATTAGAAGATAATTATACTCCAAATAAAAATAGAATAGGTACTTATCGCATTATATTTGGAGTTCAAGATAGTTCGCATAATTCAGTTCAATATACTGTCAATGTTAAAGTAAGCGATAATGATCCACCGATTATCTTTGGTCCATCAACGATTACCAAAAAAATTACCGAAACATTAACTCTTGAACAAATAAAAGAGTATTTTGTGGCAATAGACACTTATGATGGGGATATAACGGACCGCCTTGAAGTATATTTTGATGAATATTCATTAAATATGTATCGATATGGAACATATGAAATTATGTTTACTGTAACTGATAGTTCAGGGAATGTTCAGTTTTTTGATACATATGTTCATGTCGTTGATAATATCGCACCGGTGTTTATAGTTGATCAAAACAAAATAAATTTACATTTGAAAAATAATTCCTTTTCAATTAATGAAGTAATTAATCTTTTAGCTAAAACTAACAAAATCACTAATCCTCATGATGTTATTATCCTAGAAGATAATTATTCTCCAAATAAAGAAAAAGTTGGGACTTATAGAATTGTTTTACAAGAAAAAGAAGAAATATTAGAAGTTTTAATTAATTTAAAAGATGATAATGAACGAGTCATCCCTACTCCACAAGAAAACTCCAAAACATTCTGGCAAAAAGTTCTAGATAGAATTAAGCAAACTTTCAAAAAATTATTGAATATTTTTAAAAAGAAATAAAAAATAATGCTTGCTTTTATCCAAAGCAAGCATTTTTATTATTTAATATCTTGTTCAACTTTTTCAAGACGTTCTAGTAAAACTTCTGGATTTTTAAGAATTCGTTTTAGCATACGAAGGGAGTTTCCATAATATAATCCATCACAAATTCGCTCGTCGGTAACAAATCCCAAAGTCATAACTTTTCCTACCGCTAACTCATTGTTCTCATCCACAACAGGCATCATTTTTTCTTTTCCCATCGCAATAAATATACTCGTTGTTCCAAAATCATAAATGTGGTGGTATACATAATCTAATTTAATTGATTTTAGGTTGGTAATAAAACATGAAGTATGGAATGGGCTAGCATCAAGTAATTTTTTTGGAATCATTCCATGACGATCCATGAAACGCAAAATTGCCATTACAAACTTAATCATACCATTTGGAACAATAGTTAAGAAACGGGCCAATTTATCGGTTTCGTTTGTTTTATCTAAACCAACATTTTTCTTAATTTCTTCATCAATTTTAGCTTTTACTTCTTGAAGGTTTTCATGTCCAGTAAAAGTTAATTTAATAGTCGTATCTGGAGCATCATCTTTTAACACCTTTTTAATTGTAAAAGATATTTGGATGTTATTTCGTTTAAAAATACGACCATTCATTATGAAACGGTTTAGTTTTGGCCGTAATGCTAAAAGTCTTACAGCACTAGCTATAATGATGTCCATGTAATTAAAGTTGTTGCCAAGTTCGCGTTGAGCACGAATAAATTCATCTAATGGTTCACAACGTACTTCATGTTTAAAGAAAATCATCGCGTCATATCTTTTTGGCATGATATGCGGAACGATTTTAAAATACGGATCAATTGTTTTTATTCTTTTTCCATCGCTTCGTCTTCCGAACATAATTTACCCTCCAAATCCCTGCTTATTCTCTCTTTCTTATTTTTAGGTGGTACTGGGTCATATCCGCCTTTACTAAATGGATTGCATCGTAAGAGACGCCAAATAGTTAGCGCTGTGGCTTTAAAAAAGTTGAAGCGCTCATATGCTTCTTTGGCGTATTGTGAACAAGTAGGTATATACTTACAGTTTTTTCCTAAGGCGCCGGATAATCTCTTTTGATAAAAATTAATTAATTTAATCATTAATTTATTCATATCTCAACCCAATACCTACTTAATTTGACATATTAATATTTTACCACAAAAAATTTTAAAAACCAAACATTAAATAATGATAATCCGAAATTTTTTTCGAAAAAAGGTTTATTTTGTATATTTTTGCTAAAAGTGAACACAATAACAGTGTGATGTAAGAATGACTGTTGTTTTTATAATAGTATTAATCATTATAGCGATTTTATTTACACCACTAGGAATTCGGATTCAAAAAAATGATTATCGTCAGGATGTTGACATTTTCTTAACCAAGTTTTTTAATATACGCATTGACTTTGATGAATTTATTCGTTTATTTCTAACATCACGTAAAAATCGGAATGAAATTACTTTTGAAAGTATTGTAAATAATTTTAAATTATTTAAAGAATTTCAAAATATAATCGAAGATATTTTTAAGCATAGTCAAATTAGATACTTAACAATTATCTTAAAAGGAAAATTTAGTGAAGTAGATTATGAAACTTATTTTAAAACATCAGGGTATATTTTTTTTGAAATGCTAGATGAATATTTGGCACGTAGTTTTAAAAAAGTTAAAAATACTTATTATTCAATCCAGTCAATTAAAAGTTCAGTTAAAGACATGTTAGTTCTTGAGACATATGTATATGTAAGATTGATTTACATTATTAAAGCTTTTATTACTAATTTTAAAGATACCAAAAAAATTATTAAATTATTAAGGAAGGAGTCATAATTATGAATGAGCATCCGATTGCTGATTTGTTTCAGATATCGCTTAATTCTATGAAAGATATTATTGATGTTGATACGATAGTTGGGAAAAGAATTGATCTTGGTGACAATATTTTCGCTATTCCAATTTCTAAAGTAAAATGTGGTTTTATCACGGGTGGTACTGATCAAGCTGCAAGAGTAGAAAATGGGCGTAAATATCCGTTTGGTGGAGTAAGTGGTGGAACTGTAACAATTACTCCAGTATGTTTTTTAGTTAGTGTTAATGGTGAAATTAAGTTATTACATACTGAAGAACAAACGCATATTGTGGAAAAATTGATTGATAATATAGGTCCAATATTAATGCAAGTAAAAGAGTTATTCAAAAAAAACAAATCACCACAAATCACTAAAGTAGAGGTAATTGATAATAAAGAATTTAACTAATTAAGTTAAATTCTTTTTTTATTAAATCCTAATTAGAAATTTACAAAAATCTTTAGGTTATAAGGCTTAACTTTTACAAAGGAACATGGTATAATATACTTTGGTGATTTTATGTATCCAAATAAAATGGCGGTTCTAGAAGAGATGTTTGATGAGGCTTGTCTTTTGATTCAAGATGAAGAAGAAGTCTCCTATCAAACCGCATTAGTACTTGCGACGATGATAATTGCCGGGAAGGCGAAAAGCCATTTCCATAATTCCCGGCTTAATGATATTTTAGAGTTATTAACGTTAGAAGAAGACTTAGAAATGTTAACGACAATTTACATAAAACTAATGTCAAAAGGTTTTAAAGAAGTAAATTATCCAATTGATATTTTAATTCCTGAAGGAGTTTGTTATTTGGTTGGATATATTATTAACGGGTTACATTTTAATAAATATTATATTCAAGCATTAGACTTAAATTTAAAAGCTGGTAATTTCTTATATTCTACATCCCGCTTTTTAGAACATAAAGAGTTACAATTAGTTGGCTTTGAAGATAATGAAGTGTTAGGAAAATTAGCAGAAACGTTATTTACATTAGGATCAAAAGAAATCTTTATAAAACCAAAAGAAGAAGTTTTATTAGAACAAGAACGTTATGATTTGTTATTAGGAAATTTAGATTATCTTAATTTAGTAAAAAGTAGTCCAAATGAAGTAATCGATCATATTGAAAAATATATTGATTGTTTAAAAGAAGATCATTATTTTGTATTTTTAATAGATAACACTGTTGTTTTTTCGGAAAGTTTTCCAAAATTTTATGATAAGATTTTGAAAACTAGTACTTTACGAGCTTTAGTTGTTTTACCGGAAAACTTATTCTTAAGTTCCGAACGTCAAAAAAGTATTTTGATTGGTAAAAAAACTCCTAATATGACTGAAAATTTATTAGTAGTTAATTTGCCAAACATTAAAGATGATAATTTAGATAAAGTTATCGAAAACATAAATGAATTAATATATGAATTAACAGAGGAGGAAAAATAATGAATAAAATTTTATCCGTTAATGCCGGCAGTTCATCATTAAAATTTCAATTATTAAGTATGCCGAGCGAGAGAGTGATTGTGGAAGGGATTGTTGAGAGAATAGGGAATGCGGATGCCATTTATACGGTTAAATTAAATGGTAATAAAGAAAGAACTACTTTATCAATTAAAAATCATTCTGAAGCAGTACAATTAGTATTAAATGATTTAATTAAACGCCAAATCGTTGCTTCCCTTGATGAAATAAAAGGAGTTGGACATCGCGTAGTTCATGGTGGCGAAAAATTTAAAGAATCAACTATTATTACTCCTGAAGTTATTAAACAAATCGAAGAAGTTAGTTTCTTAGCTCCACTTCACAATCCAGGTGCAATCACCGGAATTAAAGCTTTCCAAGAAGCATTACCAAACGTTGTTCATGTTGCAGTATTTGATACGGCTTTCCATCAAACAATGGAGCCTGAAGCATATATGTATGCTGTTCCATATGAATGGTATGAAAAATATGGAGTACGTAAATATGGATTCCATGGAACTTCTCATCAATATGTTTCAATGAAAGCCGCTGAATTAATGGGTAAGCCTTATGAAGAATCAAAAATTATCACTGTCCATTTAGGAAATGGTGCATCTCTTGCAGCAATCAAAAACGGTAAATGTATTGATACTTCAATGGGAATGACTCCGCTTGAAGGAATTCCAATGGGAACTCGTAGCGGTACTATCGACCCAGCCATCATTGAATTTATATGCGCAAAAGAAAACAAAACCGTTCAACAAGTCCTAGAAGATTTAAACAAACGTTCTGGATATTTAGGTATATCAGGGTTATCTAACGATTCTCGTGATTTAGAAGATGCCGCTGCTGAAGGGCATTATCGTAGTAACTTAGCATTAGACATTCAATATAAACGAATAGCTGATTATATTGGTAGTTATTATGTATATTTAGGTGGTGCTGATGCTATTGTATTTACAGCTGGAATTGGAGAAAACAATGCTCGTTGCCGCGAAGTAGTTTGTGACCGTATAAGTGCCTTAGGTGTAAAAATAGATTATGATTTAAATAATCGTGTTCGCGGAGTTGTTACTGAGTTAAGTACTCCAGATTCAAAAATTCGTGTCTTCTTAATTCCAACAAATGAAGAGTTAATGATTGCAAGAGATACAATGCGTCTTGCCAAACTATAAAAAATTGCGCAGATTAATGCGCAATTTTTTTAATTTCTAAAGTAAAATCCCTTCTAAACTACTAATATAAAGGAGGAGGGATTAATATGAAGAAATATTTTTATCCTCTAATATTATTAATATTGTTAATAAATATTCCTAAAATTAGTAGTCATCAATATATTTTTTCAAGTCCAGGTTATGATTATACTAAATATTTAAATACTGAAACCGAAACATTACTTGATCAAAATATTGATTGGAATTTTCCTGAACAAAAGAAATTATCTTTTTATAATTCACAAACAAATGAAATTATTAACAAAAATTTAATTATTGATTACCCTCATCGTCTTTATAAACAATTATATCATTATAATACTTTACAAGTCGCTAATACCTTAACTAAGAAATATACAATCAATCATCAAATAAATCAAAATGAATATTTATTAATAGGTTATGAAGTTTTTGATTCTACTAGTCAGTTTATTTTAAAAAAACCATTTTTAGAATACTATGCAAATAATACTTTAGAATGGCAAGTAATCATTGACAATATTAATGGTGAAGTAATTGATTTTGCCACAACAGATTATGGATATTTATTATTAATATCTCATCAAGAACATTATTTCGATTATAGCATTGCTATTTATGAAATAAATTACGAAGGTAAAATTAGAAGAAATTATCTTTTTAAAGGGGAAAAAGCCGATATCCCTTATAAATTACTATTTCTTGACACGCATTTTATTATTCTTGCTCAAACTAATTCTCAAACACTTGATTTTACTGAAAACAATAGTAATAACTTACAAATTGCTTTAATATATGTCAATTATAATAATTTTAATACTTTTTTTATAACTTATCTTGGAAATAATGGTGATGATTTTCCAATAGATTTGGTTTGTATCGACGGAGATTATTATTTACTAGCGTATTTTGTTGGCACTGGATATTTTACTCATCCGTATCGTATTGCTTCTTTTTATGCAATAGTACATCTATCGCATCGATTAGAATATGTAACTTATCAAACATACTCACCAAATTATCGCTTTTATGGTTTAGCTAATCAAAACGATCAATTAGTAGCCATATGTCAAGAAGTCCAAAATAATTATGTAGTGATTCATTTTCTATCATTGGAACGATTAATGATCAAAAGTGATAAAAAAGAGAAATTAGAAATAAATCCAACCATCATTGATTATTATTTACTAAAAACGAATAACCAAATCTTTTTAATTGTTCGTCCAGTATCAACAGAAAAATATGCTTATACGCTACTAATTTATTCGTCGCAGTTTAATACCACTTTTACCACAAATTTTACTGCAAACGGATTGATAAATTATTTAGAAATATTTGATTGCTTTTTAAATATTTGTTATCTTGAAAATGACTATTTAAAATTAAAAGAAATATTCTTTTTAGAATATGATGAAGAAAACAATAGTGTATATGTTAATTATTTTCCATTATATTCTAAACGAATTAGTGATATTGACGAGACGACATTTGGCTATTATGAAGAATTAACCATTCATCATAAATCAAAAATCACTGTTTTTACCGATAGAATGATTTATGTTCCTTTGACTACAAATATCGTTGGTGGTAATGTTTATGATATTGGTATAAGATTATATTTCAATGGGGTCGGATATTTAAATGATATTTTAATACCATCAGGATATGAGATTAGAGACTCGGGAAAATATTTATTGGAGATATATGGACATAATGATAGAAAAATTATTTCTTTTGAAGTGGAAAAATTATCACAAGATATTTATTATCAAGAAAACGATCCGCTTGATAAGATGAATATTTATGTAGACACATATAATAATTATCAAATAGAAATTGAATATAGTGATTTTACTAAACCCAATTTTTCTAAAGAAAACCCGATTTTTATTATAATAAGTATTATTTTATGTTGTTCGATTATAGGCTTTATTCTAGCAAAGAAAAAAATAATTAAGATTTTTATTTTTGTTAGTTTCAGCTTAATTATGATTAAATCAAATCCTTTAAAACTTCAAGCAATTAGTAAATATTTAATATTTTCTGAAGAATATGAAAATTTAGAGATAATTGAAAGCAATAATGAGGCACAAATTATAGCAAAAGGCAGTGAATATTATTTTCAAATTGATGATCAATTTGAACTTCAAATACCATACGCACATAAGTATAAGATTGAAAAAGTCGAAAATTTTTATGTGATATTCTATTTAGTAAATAAAGATTTATATGGCATAAAAATATCGAATGATAGTAAGATTGATTTAAACAAAAAGATTTTAGAAAATGTAAGTTATTTTCAAACATATGGTTGGAACGGGAATGTTTATCTAGTTGGAGGGATAGAAGAACAAAATCAAAAGTATGTTGATGCTTTTATTGGTAAAATCGATCATAATTTAACAATTGAAAATTTCCGGATTTTTATGGGGACGCAAGAAGAATGGTTTAGTCAAATGTGTATTAATGAAGAAGAAATTATTGTAGTTGGATATAAAGATCAGGGTAGTGGAAAAGATTTTGGATATGGGGGAAGATTTGAAAGGAATAACTTATTAGTTGTTCAATTGAATCATTCTTTTGAAATTTTGCAGTATAGTGTAATTAATGTGCTAGACAAAGTTCATCAAATAATTAAAAGTAACGATAAATATTATATAATTCTAGAAAATAATATTTTGATTCTGAATGGTCAGTTAATAATAGTTGATGCTATTAAGGTTCCTCAAAATCATTTTGGATATTTTGGAAATGAGTTACTAATTACATTTGATAAAGAAAATGTGTATGTTTATAATTGTAGATATTTACAACTTGAGTATATGCAAAAAATAACAAATGAAGGAGAAATTATTGAAAGGGTAATTGTTGGAAATAAGTTTTTTTATGTTGTTACTAAAAATAAAGATCAAAAAAAACTTAAAATCATTGATATTATAAAAGTGAATAATTATTATCCTCATCTAGTTTGCGCTAACCTTACTCTCCTTCCTCAAGAAAACGTCACTATTACAGGACCATTTTCAACTGGACAATTAATTGACCATTCTACACTTCCGTATTTCCACCGCTTAATAGATGGAATTTATACTGTGACTTTGGAGTTTGAGATTCGTAAAAATAAACGAATTAAAATCGATATACCATTAGAAGTTGCTTTTGAGTGTAATGTTAGCCAAAAAGGTTTTTATCCAGTAGGATATCGGTTGCTATTTACTGGTTATGGAACGTTAAATGGGCGGAAAATATATAATAATTACCAAATTACTGAACCAGGTCAATATCAATTAATTTTAGAAAATGCTAATAATGAGCAGCGTATAATTGATTTTTATGTTACGGACAGTCCTATTTTTTATGAAGAAAGCCTGTATAAAAAATGGGATAGAACGGTTTCTAAGGGTGAAAAAGTGAGTTTTAAATTAAAATTACCAAAAGAAAAATATCAAGAACTTGTAAGTATCCTATTAAAAGGAGAAAATAACGTAATAGTTGAGTATTTTGAAGACGAAGAAATGTTAATATTTAAAGTAAATGCGCCGGTTGAGGAAGGGGTTTATGGTTATTTTTTAGAAAAAATTATTTTTGAAAAAGAAGAAATCGAAATTAATCAACCTTACTTTGTTAATGTCTTAAAAGATAAACCGAAAATATTAATTAATTCTTTGGATAACTTAACATTTAATATATCAATCGAAGATTATGATTTAACGCTACGCTATTTAGAAGTAAAAGTTATTGTTAATAATCAAGAGCATATTTATGAATATAATCTAAGTAATAAAGACATCTCACTGACTCTGCCTGATAATTTAGCTCACCATGAAATAATATTTAGTCTTGCTTATGATTTAGGAGATAATGTTATTCGAACAGTAGAAATTTTTAAAACGAAATTACATTCGAAATGGGCGGGAAAAACGGTAAAGTTAGGCTCACTAAAAATCACTAAATCATCTAAAACTCTTGAAGAGTTATCACTTCGATTAACAAATATTAATCACTTCCAAGAAATTACTTATAATCAAGAACAAATTTATTTGAAAACAAAAAGCAATTCAATGATATATTTAACTTATGTCTTGATTGGATTTATCAGTCTAATTAGTGCATTTTTTGTCAGTAGGAAAATAATAAAGTCGAAAAATACAATTAGAGCATAGCTTTTTCGGGGCTATGCTTTTTTAATTCCTTGTCGTTGAACTTTTTAGTTCCATATGTTATACTTATTATATAAGTAGGTGAAAGCAATGAATTGGTTAAATTTATATGTTCAAACTGAATATTCATTATTAAAAAGCTCGATTCGCATTCCCGAGTTAAAGGAATTTGCCAAAGCGAATAATTTTCGAGCTATGGCTATTTGTGATGAAAATATGGCCGGTGTTTTTAAGTTTTATCTTTCGGCCATTAAGGCTAATATTAAACCAATCATAGGACTTAAAGTAAACATACATACTTTTCGTGATGTTCCAAATACAATTTTACTATTTTGTAAAGATAATATTGGATATCAAAATCTTTTATATATTTCCTCTATCCAAGAAATTGAACCGAGTAAATTAACATTAGATTTTTTATTACAGTATAATCAAGGATTAATAGGTGTTATTCCAAGTGATGAAAATGAACTATATCACCTACTTATTAATAATGACTTAGCTGCTTTTAAACTAGTTTTTAGTGAATATAAAACTGTTTTTCCAAGCATTTTTTTTGGACTTGACTTACAAACTGAACAGGCACACCGAAACTTTTCTTTAGTATATAAAACTTTACAAAGTTTAAATATCCCTTGTGTTGCTCTTCATAAAACTAATTATTTAGTAGAAGATGATTTTGAAGTTTATTTAACGTTACGGCAAATTTCTGAAGGGCCAAAATATCAATTTAGTTTAAAAGAAGCTAATTCAAGTTATTTAACTTCTGAAGAAGCAATTTCTTTATATAAACAATATCCAGAGTTAATCTCTAATTTAGATGAAATTATAATGCTATGCAATATCCGACTTGATATCGGGACTTTCAAAATGCCGCAGTATGACTTGCCTGGGAAAGACTCATTTACATATTTAAGTCAATTATGTAAAGTTGGTTTAAATAAACGATTACAAAATAAGTCTACTATTGATGTTAATGTTTATCGTAAGCGATTATTATATGAATTAGATATTATTAAAAAAATGGGATTTACTGATTATTTTTTAATCGTTTATGATTTTGTCAAGTATGCTAAAAAAAATGGTATAATGGTAGGGGCTGGACGGGGAAGTGCACCGGGATCATTAATTAGTTATTCCTTAGGTATTACTGAAGTCGATCCAATTGAACATGATTTGTTGTTTGAACGTTTCTTGAATCCAGAGCGAATCTCAATGCCAGATATTGATATTGATTTTGCGGATAACAAGAGGGATTTAGTAATCCGTTATCTTGGCGAAAAATATGGTAAAGACCATGTCGCCCACATTTCTACATTCGGACGTTATGCTGCCCGAATGAGCATTAGAGATGTAGCCCGGGCTAAAGAAATTAGTCCAACTGTATTAAATGAAGTATTAAAATATTTTCCAGCTTTAGAAAATAGTCTAGATAAAATTTATGAATCATCGCCGATGATTCAAAAAATTGTTCAAGAAAATGATGAAGCGCGAATTTTATTTAATTTAGCGCGTCGAATTGAAGGACAAGCTAAGCATATATCAACGCATGCGGCTGGGATAATTATTACGGATAAGCCATTAACTTATTATACTGCACTTCGAGAAGGAATGAATGGCATCTATCAAACTCAATTTGAAGCAGAAGATTTAGAAGCAATTGGTCTAGTAAAAATTGACTTACTGGCTTTAAGAAACTTAACAATCATCGATGATACATTAAATAAAATTAATCAACAATATAGAACAAATCTTACCCTTAATGATATTCCATTTAACGATAAAAAGACTTTTCAATTAATATCGGAAGGAAATACGACTGGTGTTTTCCAACTTGAATCAAGTGGAATGCGTAATGTATTGCGAAAATTAAGGGTTAGTCAATTTATTGATATTGTCCATGCCAATGCTTTATATCGTCCTGGTCCACGGGAAATGATTGATACGTTTGTGCGCCGAAAATTTGGGCAAGAAAAAGTTGAATATTTGCATCAAGATTTAGAGCCGATCTTAAAAAGTACTTATGGAATAATTGTCTTTCAAGAACAAATTATGTTGATTGCTCAAAAGTTTGCTGGATATAGTTTAGGAATGGCTGATATTTTACGTCGGGCTATTTCAAAAAAAGATGCACAAGTCTTACAACAAGAGCGGGACCGTTTTGTAAAAAGTGCTAAGCAACGTGGATATGATGAACAAATTGGACATACTATTTATGATTATATTGTGAAGTTTGCAGATTATGGGTTTAATAAAAATCATGCAGTGGCTTATTCAATGATTTCATATCAAATGGCTTATTTAAAAACCCATTATTTTATGCAATTTATGACTTCGCTGCTTGATCAAAGTTTGGGCAGTCATCACACATTAAGTTTAATTATTAATGAGTGTCGAAAAGAGAATGTGTATGTTTTAAATCCAAGTGTTAATAACAGTGACTTACGTTTTGTGATTGTAAATAATAAAATATATTATTCATTACTTGGCATTTTAGGAATTGGATATCAAATTGCTAGTGCAATTGTTAATGAACGAAAAGAAAATGGATTATATCGCGATTATGTTGATTTTATTGCTCGAACTAAAGACTTTTTGAATCAACGTTTATTTGAAAACTTAGTCTTTAGTGGGGCATTGGATGAATTTGGGTTGACTAAAAAGCAAATGATTGAAGACTATGAAAATACTTTACATCGGGTAAATTATATAGAGTTATTTTCAGGTCAATTAATTCCTAATACGAAACGTTATGAAGAATATTCTTTCGCAATTGTTAGTGAAAAAGAACGAGAAGTTTTAGGATTTAATTTAAAATATAATATTTTTAGATTATATGATCATGAAAAACAAAAGATGAAAGCTATTAATATTAGTGAATTGAAAGTTGGACAATATGCGAAAATTTTAGCGGCAGTAAATAAAATAACTAAAATTAAAACTAAGAATAACGATGAAATGGCGTTCTTAGATTTGTATGATGAGACCGATCAAATAAGTGCTGTTTGCTTCCCGAGTAAATATTTAGAGATAATTCCAAAGATTAGTGAAGAATCGATATATATTTTTGATGGTAAATGTGATACTAGAGAAGGTAAAAAGCAGTATATACTTGAAAATGTTTACATGCTTAAATAAATGGAAGAATATAATGTTGAAATATGATATAATATGTATGGTTTTTTGAAAAAATAATGAGGTGGCCAATGATTAGAAAAGTAGCTGTTTTAACATCAGGTGGAGACGCTCCTGGTATGAATGCCGCAATCCGCGCTGTTACCCGTGCGGGATTAAAAATGGGGCTTGAAGTTTTTGGGGTCTACGATGGATACCGCGGATTATGTGAAGGAAAAATTGAAAAATTAAATCGTCGTTCAGTTTCTGAAACTATTGCCAAAGGCGGAACTATTTTAGGAACAACTCGTTTACCGGAATTTGAACAATATGAAACTAGACTTCTAGCAATTGAACAATTAGAAAATTATGGAATTGACGCTTTAGTGGCAATCGGTGGCGATGGCACATATCGTGGGGCTTTAGCTCTATCTAAAATGGGGGTTAAAGTAGTCACCATTCCTGCTTCAATTGACAACGATGTTGGCGGAACTGATTATGCGATTGGGTTTGAAACAGCTTTGAATACTATTATCGAAGCAGTAGACAAATTGCGTGATACATCAAGTTCTCATCGACGTTGTAGCATCATTGAAGTTATGGGAAGAAATTGCGGTGAGTTGGCCATTACTAGCGGTCTTGCGGTAGGAGCAGAAGTAGTAATTTGTAAAGAATTAGGGTTTAACTTAGAGGATGTGCTTGAAAATATTAATCAAGCTAGCAAAGTTAAACGCCACGCTATTGTTATTGTGACTGAAAAAATGGTTGACATCAATGAATTAGCTAAAGCAATTACTGAAAATACACCATTTGATTCGCGGGCTACAATTTTAGGCCACGTTCAACGCGGTGGCAAACCTACTCCACATGACCGAGTTATTGCTAGTTTAATGGGTGCCAAAGCTGTCGAAGCATTATTGGAAGGGCAAAATGGGGTATGTGTTTGTATGGTGGACAATAAAATAATTGTTCGTCCAATTGAAGAAGCTTTACAAGATAATCGTAACACTGTGTTAGAAAAATACAATAAGTTCAAAATGTTATGGTAGAAGAGGATTGCTATGAAAGAAATGAAAAATACAAAAATTATATGTACAATCGGTCCCGTTTCTACAAATCTCGAAGTTATTAAGGAGTTTGTAGAAGCGGGGATGAATGTTGCTCGTCTAAACTTTTCTCATGGTGATCATGAAGAACAATTAGAACGAATTAAATTAATTCGTGAAGTTAACGAATTATTAGGAACTAATGTTGCAATTTTATTAGATACTAAAGGACCAGAAATTCGTACACATTCTTTCGTTGGGGGCGAAGCAACAATTGTTAAGGGTTCAACTGTAAATATTCATATGAACCCCATCGAAGGTGATGCAAATAACTTCTCTATCACTTATCCCCAACTAATTAACGATGTTAAAGTTGGTGGGCGTATTTTAGTAAATGATGGGGAATTGGCGTTATTAATTAATGAAATCGATTATGAAAATCAAATTATTCGTTGTGTTGCTTTAGGAAATGCAGTTTTAAAAAATAAACGTGGAATTAATGTTCCCGATATTAAATTAAGTATGCCATATTTTTCTGAAAAAGATAAAGCAGATATTGCCTTTGGGTGCGAACAAGATGTTGATTTCATTGCTGCATCATTTGTTCGCCGTAAAGAAGATGTATTAGAAATTAGAGAGTTTTTGAAATCAAGAAATCGTGAAGATATTAAGATTATTGCTAAAATTGAAAACCGTGAAGGTGTTGAAAACTTAGAAGAAATTATTGAAGTATCCGATGGGGTAATGGTGGCACGAGGTGACTTGGGGGTAGAAGTCCCTATTCAAGACGTACCAATTATTCAAAGTAAAATAGTTCGTTTATGCCACCAAGCTAATAAAATTGTTATTATTGCAACACAAATGCTTGAATCAATGATTAATAATCCACGTCCAACTCGCGCCGAAGTTAGTGATGTTGCCAATGCTGTATTAGAAGGTGCCGATGCAATTATGTTAAGTGGAGAAACTGCCGCTGGAAAATATCCAATTGAAGCGGTACGGATGATGGCAAGTATTGCTAAACGTATGGAAAAGGCAATTGATTATCAAAAAATGTTAGAACGTGCTGTTGAGAAAGGTGAACCAACGATTACAAATACAATCGCATTGTCGGTTGCCGATATTATTTTAAAACTTGATGTTAGTGCAATTGTAGCACCAACTGTATCTGGGTATACTGCTCGAAGTATTTCTAAATTTAGACCACGAGTCCCAATTTTAGCCTTAACGCCAGTTAAAAAAGTTGTTAAAACTTTAGCTTTAAATTGGGGAGTTCATGCAATGCATGTAGATTTTGCGGGATCATCTGATCAAGTATTTGAACAAGCAATGAAAATCACTAAAGATGTTTTGGGTCTAAAAAAAGGTGAATTAGTTGTTATTACTGCTGGTATGCCACTTCGAAAAGTTGGTTCTACTAATATGATTCGGATTTTTGAAGTTGATTAATAATCAAGTTGTCAATTTTTTTTGACAACTTTTTATTTGTTTAATTACCCCCTTCCTTAAGATATTGAATATATTTGAAAATATGATATAATATATATATTGTTAGAGAGATAAACCAATTTAACTAATTAAATTGAGGTTGAGCTATGAAAAAGAAAACATGTTATGTAACAACACCGATTTATTATTCAAGTGGCGAAGTACATATAGGTAATAGTTATTCAACGATTGTATGTGATGTTTTTGCGCGCTATAATCGTCTAAAAGGGCATGATACCTTTTTCCTAACTGGTATGGATGAGCATGGACAAAAAGTAGAAGAAGCCGCTAAAAAAAATAATGTAACACCCCAGGAATTTGTTAATAAAATGGCAGAAAAAACTCAAGCCGCCTGGCAAATGATGAAAATTACGAATAATGATTTTATCTGTACATCACAAGAACGCCATATTAAAGTTGTTCAAAAAATATTTGAAAAATTGCTTGCCAATGATGATATTTATTTAGGAGTTTATGAAGGAAACTATTGCGTACCATGTGAAAGTTTCTTCCCGAAAACAAAATTAGTCGATGGAAATTTATGTCCAGATTGTCATCGACCAACAACCGTTGTTAAAGAGGAAACATACTTTTTACGTCTAAAAAAATATGAAAAACAATTATTACAATTTATAAAAGAAAATCCTGATTTTATTCAACCTGAATCGCGACGCAACGAAGTTATTTCCTTCATTGAACAAGGATTAGAAGATTTATCAGTTAGTCGAACAACGTTTAAATGGGGTGTGCCTGTATTATCTAATCCAAAACATGTTGTCTACGTATGGATTGATGCGTTAAGCAACTATTTATCAGCGCTTGGTTATTTAACAGATGATGATAGTTTATATCAAAATTATTGGGTTAATGGCGATGAAGTTGTCCATGTTGTTGGTAAGGACATTTTACGTTTCCATGCAGTATACTGGCCAATTATGTTAATGGCATTAGGTGTACCAATTAAATTTAAATTATATGCCCATGGTTGGTGGTTAATGCGCGAAGGTAAAATGAGCAAATCGCGTGCCAATGTCGTCTACCCGCAAGATCTTATTCCAGAGTATGGATTAGATGCTTTACGATTATTCTTAGTAAAAGAAATGCCGCTTGGAAATGATAGTATCTTTACTTATGAACGTTTTTTTGAAAAATACAATGCGGATTTGGCAAATGATTTAGGAAATTTAGTCAGTCGTACAATCTCGATGGTTAATAAATATTTTGGTGGAACAATTAGAAAAACAGCAAAAATCTATACTGAATTTGATCAACAAATACAAGAATTAGCGGAAAAAGTTATTAAGCAATATATTAATAAATTTGATAATTTCCGTTTTCAAGATGGATTAAATGCAGTATGGGAATTAATTAGTCGTGCTAATAAATACATCGATGAAACTACTCCATGGATATTATATAAAGATGAAACACGCAAAGAAGAATTAGAAAATGTTTTATATCGTCTTGTAGAAGTGTTGAGACTTGTTGCCATAATGATTAGTCCAGTTATGGTTGATACTTGTGAAACAATCTTTAATCAACTTGGCATTTCTAATGAATTACAACAATTTGACACTTTAAAATTTGGTTTATTAAATACAACAACAGTAGTATCAAAGGCAGAAGTATTATTTAAACGTTTAGAAATCGAAAAAGAATTAGCGAAAATAGAAAAAGCAAAAGAAAAAGAAAAAGAAACTACTCCGACTGATAATTTCAAACCAGAAATAACTATTGAAGATTTTAGTAAATTAGATTTACGAATTGGAAAAGTTATTGAATGTAAGAAAGATCCTAATTCGGATAAATTATTAATTTTACAAGTTGAAATTAATGGTAAAGTTCGTCAAATCGTTTCGAGTATTGCGGATGTGTATAAGGCTGAGGAATTGGTTGGTAAAAATATTGTTGTTTTAGCCAACTTAAAACCGACTAAAATTCGTGGTCATTTATCCGAAGGTATGCTTCTTGCCGCAAGCAACGAGGAACAATTAGAAGTATTAGAAACTAGAAAAGTCACTAAAGGAACGGTAGATTAAAATGTTTTTACAAACCATCCAAACAGAAAATTTCATACCTTTGATTATCTTACTAGGAATTGTGATAGTATTTTCAACTTTAATTTATGTCTTTAAAATTAATATCAAGGCCGCATTTTCGATTCAAATACTATTAGGAATAATTATTGGACCGTGGTTTAATCAATTTATTGCAAGTCACGATATGGAAAGAGTGGTCCAAGTATTATATGTGATTGGATTCGTATTATTGATGTTTTTGAGCGGCTATGATTGTAATTATGAAGTCATAAAGAGAAAAGAAGAAGTTCCAATTGTTCGAACTGTTGTTAAAATGTTTTTATTAATGTATTTATTAAGTTTTGGTAGTTCATTGTTCTTTATGGATTATTTTAATAATAAAATAACCGGAATAATTTTAATGACGCTTGTTTTTGCAACAACGTTTGCGGGGGTAGTAATTCCGCTAGTTCATACGATGGGGATTGCGGAGCACTGTACAGGTAAAATCATTTCTACCTTTGCCACAATTGCTGAACTTGCATCTATTTTAGGATTAAGCGCATTTATGATTGTAATGCGTGGTGCTGAAGGACAAGCGTGGTTACTAATTGTTATTTTAATTATCTTAGGTTTATTATTGATTAATCGAAAATATAATTGGGTTCGCAAAGTTGATGAAGCGATGCCTGGAAATCATTTTTCTTTAAAAGTTACCTTATTTATTTTATTAGTAGTAGTTTTGTTAAGTGACTTATCAGGAGGAGAATATATTTTAGGGGCCTTCTTATTGGGAATGGTATTAAAACTATTACGTCCAAGTGATGATGTCATTCTAACAATTGAGAATATTGGTTATGGTGTTTTCTTCCCAATGTTTTTTGTTCTACTAGGAACTCGAATTGATATTGTGTACTTTGTTAAACACCAAGAAATTTGGTTATTAACAATCATTTTAAATTTATTAATTATTTTAGTAAAAATTCCGGCAATAATGTTACTAAAATGGTTTAATGTGCGTACAATCTTTTCCATGATGATGATTATTTCGTGCACGATTATTGTAACTTATGCCGTAGAACATATTGGATTAAGTTTGCATATATTCGATGAGACTTTTGCAGAGGCGTTAAAAGTAGCAAGTATTATTACATGTATTATTCCACCATTATTATTTGAATGGTTAATGCCTCGTAAAGACGATATAAAACACAAACATATTCATAAAGGAATTGATTGTAATGCTTAATTTTAGCCGAATCATTAAAAATAAAGATCTTCGCGTTACATTAGCGATGATCATAGGAACTTTGATTTATTGCTTCTCGGTTGTCTTTATCCTAGATTTAGGGGAGTTTTATGCTGGGGGAGTAACAGGGGTTTCACAGTTACTGTCCCGCATTTTACAAAAACTTGGCGTTACAGTTAGTAAAAGTATTTTTATCGCTTTATTTAACATCCCGTTATTCGTTATTGGTTTTAGGGGTGTTAGTAAGAAATTTGCGTACTTAAGTTTAGGTTCAATTTTAGTTCAAGTTATTTCTGTATATGGCTTCGAAGTAATGCGTGATAAAGCTGGAGTTGATTTATTTGCTAAATCATTAGGGGATGAAAAAATTATTTTGGCTATTTTTGGTGGATTAATGTGTGGAATCGGTTCAGGAATTTCTCTTCGTTCCGGGGCGTCCACTGGTGGCTTAGATATCATTAGCCAATATTTATCGTTTAAGAAAAATATGTCATTTACTAGTGTCTCTTTAACAATTGATGCGATTATTATTACCCTTGGTGGTGTTGTTGCTGGAGACGTTCGCATTGCGGTATATACATTGATTAGATTAATCATTCATATTCTAGTCTTAGACCGAATTCACACTGTATATAATTTCATGAAAATCCAAGTTGTTTCTCCCAAAAAAGAAGAACTACGCCAAGAGTTATTAGCCCGCTTTAATCATGGAATGACTATTTATAAAGCTCAAGGTGGCTATACCGGACAAGATTTATATGTACTTGAAATTATTGTATCCTCATTTGAAGTAGCCGATTATAAAACTGTTATTAAAAAAGTTGATCAAAAAGCCTTTATTTCAGTTGCGGCTGTTAAAGAAATAGATGGTAACTTTAATAAAAATGTTATTGCATAAATTTGTTAATTTTCTTGACTTTTGATTGAAAATAATGTATTATGTATAAGGTTACATTTAATTCCCACGAACAGCCCTGTTAATTTGAAAAATTATACAGGAGGAAACACAAAATGAGTAAAACATTTATGGCAAACAAGCAAAATGTTGAGCGTAAATGGTACGTCGTTGATGCCACCGATGTTATCCTTGGACGCTTATCAACAGAAGTTGCTTCTATATTAAGAGGCAAACATAAACCAACATTTACCCCACACGTTGATTGTGGCGATTATGTAATTGTGATAAATGCAGAAAAGGTAGCCTTTAGCGCGGATAAATTAAATACAAAAATTTATTATACACATTCACGCTATCCGGGCGGCCTAAGTAAAAGAACTGCTAAACAATTACTTGAAACATTCCCAGAGCGTGTAATTGAAAATGCAGTAAAAGGAATGTTACCAAAAAATAAATTAGGTCGAAAAATGTTTGGTAAACTTTTCGTGTATCGCGGCCCTGAACATCCACATCAAGCCCAAAAACCTGAAGTTTATCAAATTAAAGGTTAGGAGGTAAATTATGACACAACTAGTACAATACTGGGGAACTGGTCGCCGTAAAAGTGCAGTGGCACGAGTTCGTTTAATTCCGGGAACAGGTCGTATTATAATCAATGGCCGTGAATTTGATGAATACATTCAATCGCCAGCCACTCGCTTAGACGTTATGCAACCACTAACCTTAACAGCAACTGCAAACTCTTATGACATTATTGTTAACGTTAGAGGTGGAGGAAAATCAGGGCAAGCCGGCGCAATCCGCCATGGAATTACACGAGCATTATTAGAAGTTAATCCAGACTTCCGTCCTGTTCTTAAAAAAGCAGGCTTAATTACTCGCGATCCACGTGTTAAAGAACGTAAAAAATACGGTCTTAAAAAAGCGCGTCGTGCACCACAATTCTCAAAACGTTAATGCGAAAGCAAGCCTTTGGCTTGCTTTTCTTTTTAAAAAAATTCTTTTTAAACTATATTTTAAATAAAAAAATAGATATTTTTAAATTTATGAATAATTCTTTACAATCAATCAAAATATTATATAATAAAGTTAGAAACATAAAATAAGGGGTGAAGCAAATGATTAAAATATACAATTCTCTAACTTCACAAATCGAAGAATTTGTTCCACTAAAACCAGGTGAAGTTACGATGTATGTGTGTGGACCTACGGTGTATAATCACAGTCATATTGGTAATTCACGCCCAGTAGTGTTTTTTGATGTGGTTAGTCGTTTCTTTAATTACTTAGGTTATAAAGTAAAATACGTTAGTAACTTTACCGATATTGATGATAAAATTATTGCGCGGGCCAAAGAAGAAAATATTAGTGAAGAAGAAGTAAGTGAAAAATATATTGAAGCTTTCTTACAACTTCGTAAACAACTAAATTGCTTGCCCCACTATAAAAATCCTCGAGTAACTGAAAATATTAATCAAATAATTGATTTTATTGATGTTTTAATTAAAAAGGATGGCGCGTATATATCGGATGGTGATGTTTACTTTAAGGTTGATAAGATTAATGAATATGGAGTTTTGAGCGGACAATCACTAGACAATTTAATCCATAATTTAGAAACTAACACTCACATAGATAAAAAACAAAACCCACTAGACTTTGTGCTATGGAAAAAAACTACTGAAGGTCGTCGTTGGCAAAGCCCATGGTCAGAGGGACGACCAGGATGGCATACTGAATGTGTGGTTATGATAAATGAAATTTTTGGCGGGAAAATTGATATTCATGGTGGTGGTGTTGATTTAAAATTTCCTCATCATGATAATGAAATTGCCCAATCTATTTGCGCCCATAATCATAAAATTGCTAACTATTGGATGCATAATGGGCGAATGGATTATAGTGGTGAAAAAATGAGCAAATCGCTTGGGAATGTAGTGTGGACTAAAGATATCTTAAAAGATTATCCATACCAGGCTTTCCGCTTATTAATTTTAAATACTCCATATCGTCAACCACTTAACTTTACTTTTGATTTATTAAAACAAAGTACTGCTGAATATGAAAAAATATCGCGGGCATATATTGGTTTATTTAGAAAATTAGAATTAACATATGGGATTCGTGATTTTGAAACTGATATTACTTTTCCAGATCTACAAATGTTAAAAGATGAATTCATTAAAGAGATGAGTAATGATTTTAATACTCCAAATGCTTTAACCGTTATTCAAAAGATTGTCAAATTAGCAAATACACTTACTCGAAATAATGATAATGTTTCTTATATGTTAGAAACTTTAAAACTATTTAAAGAATTATTGGGAGTTCTTGGAATTGAAGTTGAAGTTGATTTCTTAACTCTTGAAGAACGTACTATAGTTGAAAGATGGCAAAATTTACGTAAAAATAAACAATTTGAAGAAGCTGATCGCTTACGCAAAGAAATTATTAAACGAGGAATCATTATATGAGCAATCCAGAATTACTAAATGGTTCAAACTTGGCTTTTATTGGTGATGCGTATTATGAATTATCAATTCGCAAATATTTAATTGATAAAGGTATTACCAATCAAAATGAGCTTCACAAACATTGTGTTAAATATGTTAGTGCCTATGGACATCATTTAATTATGCAAGAAATTCGCAAATATCTAACCGAAGAAGAATTAAATATTTTCAAGCGGGGACGCAATTCCAAAAATAAATCTCGACGTATCAATTTAAAACGAATCGATTATTTAGAAAGTACTGGCTTTGAAGCAGTAATTGGATATTTATATTTAAAAAATAATTTTCAACGTCTTGATGAACTAATTGATAAATCAATTCATATTATTGAGGAGTTTTATCAAAATGCGTGAAATTGTATATGGTAAAAATGTAGTATTAAGTGTTTTGGATGGAAGACGAAAAGTTTATCAAGTTTATCTTAGTGATTCAAGTTCGTTTGAAACTCTTATTCGCAAATTAAAAGAAAAGAAGATACCTTACAAAATCGTAAGTAAAAAAGAACTTGATAAATTCACTACCGAGAACCATCAGGGTGTGGTTGCGGAAGTGGGGGAATATGAGTATTATGAGTTAGATGATATCCTACAAACCAAAGTTAAATACCCGTTACTTTTAATGCTTGATGGAATTGAGGACCCTCATAATCTAGGCGCCATCATCCGTACTAGTGAAGCGTGTGGCGTAAGTGGCATTATTCTTCCTAAACACCGCAGCGCTAAAATAACAGAAACAGTAGTTAAAGTATCTACCGGCGCAACCGAGTTTGTCAAAGTTGCGATCATGACTAATTTAACCGAGACAATTAAATATTTAAAAAAACAAGGATATTGGATTGTCGGTGCTGAAAATGATCCAACTAGTGTTGAATATCATACTTTAAAATATGATATGCCGGTAGTGTTGGTTATTGGTTCGGAAGGTAAGGGGATTTCCCGTCTTGTCAAAGAAAACTGTGACTTTTTAATAAAGATTCCAATGAGAGGACATGTCACTTCATTAAACGCATCTGTTTCAGCGGCCATATTAATGTATGAAATAATCAAACATCAACAATAATAAAAGAACAATAACTCATAATTAAGGAGGTTGTTATGCGTTATTTGGAAAATGATTATGAGTTATTGTATTTAGTGCAAGAAAATTGTGAAGAAGCATTGGAATATTTATTTCGGAAATATGATAATTTAATTAAAATGCGGATTAAAGCATTCAAAATAAAAAAGAAAAATTATGATGACTTTTATCAAGAAGGGTTGCTAGCTTTAGATAAAGCTATTAAAACTTATGATGATCGTTTTGGAAAAAGTTTTAATAAATATTTTGATTTGATTTTGCAACGACGATTTATTCAAATTCTACGCAATGAGCAAAAGTATGTCTATGATACGATGTATGTAGAAGATTTTTATGAGATAATTGAGGAACCGAAAGTTTTATATAATCTCGAATATGAAGAAGTATTACAAAATGTTGAACAAAATTTAAGTGATTTTGAAAAGAAAGTTTTCGAATGCCGTGTCAAGAAAAACTTAAGTTCGAAAGAAACAGCCCAGTTATTAAACTGTTCTATTCGTCAAGTTTACAATGCAATGTTACGAATTAGACAAAAAGTAAAATAAAGATTTTTGTTTTGTTGACAAAAGGGGCTGATTTTGATAAAATAACTTAGGAATAAAGGTGAAATAAATGCGTAACAAAGTAATTTTAGTTTGTGAAGAATGTTTGTCACGTAACTATACATATGATCGTAATAAATTAAGTAATCCAGAACGGATGGTATTACGAAAGTATTGTAAGAAGTGTAACAAACATACAATTCACAAAGAAACCAAATAGGAGGATAAAATGGCAGAACAAAGAAAAGAAAATAAAGCTTTATACATTTTAACGCATGATTTTAAATATGAAGGCTTAATTTTGTTATTCCTAGCTTTAGTGGCGATTGTTTTAGGGACTTTAATTGTTGATGGGACATTAATTATTGATGAAACAGCCTTCTTAATTGGTTCATATCCAATGGTATTTGCGTGGACGCTAATTGTCTTGGGGGCTATTTCGTTATTACTATCAGTATGGCCATTTTACAAACCATCAATTGTGGAATTGAAACGAGTTAGTTGGCCGACGCAAGGAAGAATTATTGAAGACACAATTACTGTATTTACATTCTCACTAATCCTAGCAATATTTTTCTTCTTAGTAGACTTGGCATTAACTCCATTAATGAATTGGTTTATTAGAATAGGAAGTCGAATCTAAAATGAAAGACTATTTTGAAAATGAACGAGCCTGGTATGTCGTTCAAACATATTCTGGATGTGAGAATGCGGCGAAAGAAAATATTTTGCGTCGGGTTGAATCAATGGGAATGCAAGATTATGTCTTTCAAGCGTTAGTTCCAGAAGTTAAAATAATTGAAACTAAAAAGAAGGGTCAACAAAAAGAAGTAATTACGAAACCATTTCCAGGCTACGTTTTTATCGATATGATTGTTACTGATGAATCGTGGTATGTGATTCGTAATACTCCTATGGTAACTGGGTTCTTAGGTTCATCAGGTGGCGGTGCAAAACCAGTACCTCTAACCGCTGAAGAAATGGCTCCAATCTTAAAGATGTGTGGAATTGAACATGAAGAAAAATTGAACTTTGATGTTGGTGATCAAGTTCGAATTGTTGGAGGCGCCTTTACTGGACAAGTAGGTAAAGTTGATGATATCGACCGTTCAAAACGAATCGTTAGAGTTTTGATTGATTTATTTGGGCGCTCAACGCCAGCGGAAATTTCTTTTGAAGAAGTTGAACCATTATAATGAAAGATTTGTACACTTAAACTGATGTTTAAGTGGCTTTTTTTTTAAGAAAATTTTAGATGTAATTTGTTGACATTTTTAGGTGTATGATATATAATATTATAGTGCATTTATTGCGTGACTATTTTATTTTAAGTGGGAGAGTTAAAACTCTATGACCACATCACGGACAAAAGAGGAGGTGTGTCTCGTGGCAAAGAAAAAAATTACTAAAGTTGTAAAATTGCAAATTCCAGCAGGAAAAGCTAACCCAGCTCCTCCGGTCGGACCGGCGTTAGGACAAGCGGGTGTCAATATCCAACAATTCTGTATGCAATTTAACGAGGCTACTAAAGAATTGATGGGATATGTAGTACCTGTTATTATTACTGTTTATGAGGATCGTTCATTTACTTTTATCACAAAAACTCCTCCAGCATCTGATTTACTAAAAAAAGCAGCAGGTATCCAAAGTGGTGCTGGTAACCAAAAAGTAAAAGTAGGTTCGATTACTCGTGAACAATTGCACGAAATTGCAAAAATGAAAATGCCGGACTTAAATGCCTATACTGTTGAAGAAGGCATGAAAATTATTGAAGGTACGGCAAGAAACATGGGTATTGAAATTAGAGACTAAGTATCTCTCGGAAATAAGTTGTTTATGACAACTTAAACTGTGGGAGGAATATCCGATTAACCACATTTAAGGAGGAAGAAAAATGGCAAAAAGATCTAAAAAGTATTTAGAAGCGCTAAATAAAGTCGACAGACAAAAACGATATCCGTTATTAGATGCCATTAAGTTAGCTCAAGAAACAAGTTATACTAAATTTGATGGTACAGTGGAAATGTCGTTTAGATTAAATCTTGACCCAAGAAAAGCAGAACAAAACTTACGTGGCGCCATTGTTTTACCACATGGAACTGGTAAAGTAAGCCGTGTCTTAGTTATCACTAAAGGTGAAAAAGTAAAAGAAGCCGAAGAAGCTGGCGCTGATTATGTTGGTGATGTTGAGTACTTAGAAAAAATTAAACAAGGTTGGTTTGAATTTGATGTAATTGTGGCAACACCTGATATGATGGGTGAACTTGGTAAATTAGGACGTATTTTAGGTCCTAAAGGTTTAATGCCAAACCCAAAAACAGGTACAGTTACACTGGATGTTGCTAAAGCTGTTAAAGAAATTAAAGCAGGTAAAGTTGAATACCGTGTTGACAAAGCTGGGAACATTCATGTTACAATTGGGAAAGTTTCCTTTGATGCTCAACACTTATACGAAAATGCTGTGGAAATTATTAATACAATTGTTCGTGCTCGACCATCAACAGTTAAAGGGTCATTTGTTAAAAATCTAACTGTCGCTTCGACAATGGGACCTGGGATTAAGGTTGCCTTTGAATCATTTGTATAATAATATGAATTCCATTAAAAATAAAATAGTTCTAACATAAATGCCGTAGACAGTAGGAGCCAATATGTGGCTTAAACATTCCTACCGAGGTTATTAGAGTGAGTGATTTTATTCCTCTTTTAACACGTATACGGTTAAAAGAGGTTTCTTAATTTTTGGAGGTGAAACAATGAAAGAGACAACAATCGCCAAGAAAAGCGCGCAAGTAGATGAATTGGTTAGTAAATTTCAAGAATCTTCATCAATTGTGTTAGTTGACTATTTAGGACTAACTGTTGAAAAAGTTTCAAAACTTCGTCGCGAATTATATAATAATGGTTGTGAATTAAAAGTAGTTAAAAATAACATTTTACGTCGCGCCATTCAAAAACTTGGCTATGAAGGACTAGATGAATATTGTGTTGGTCCAAGTGCTGTTGCTCTATCCAAAGATGCAACAAACGCATCCCGTGTTATTTATAACTTTTTAAAAGAAAGTGAACACTTAAAAGTAAAAGTAGGAATTATTGAAGGTCAAATTTATCAAGAACCTGAATTAAAAGTATTGGCATCATTACCAAACAAAGAAGGTATGTTATCAATGCTATTAAGTGTATTACAAGCGCCTATTCGCAACCTTGCTTATGCTATTAAACAAGTTGCGGAAAAAGAAGCGTAATTATTTAAAAGGAGGAATTTAAAATGGCAAAAATTAATGTTCAAGAATTCATTAGTGCATTAAAAGAAATGACAGTATTAGAATTAAATGAATTAGTAAAAGCAATTGAAGAAGAATTTGGTGTTACCGCAGCCGCTCCAGTAGCTGTTGCAGCAGCAGGACCAGCTGCCGCTGAAGAAACTGGACCAACAACTGTTAACGTAATTTTAGCATCTGCAGGTCAATCAAAAATCAACGTTATTAAAGTTGTTCGTGAATTAACAGGTTTAGGATTAAAAGAAGCTAAAGACTTAGTTGACGCTGCACCAAAACCTATTAAAGAAGGTGTTTCTCTAGAAGAAGCACAACAAATTAAAGCTAAATTAGAAGAAGCTGGAGCAGTTGTAGAACTTAAATAATATGCAAATAAAACCTGAGATATCTCAGGTTTTTAGCATTATATAGAGGTGTCTGTAATGAATAGTCATTATTTTAAAAATGATCAGAATTTATCCAATAAAACTTATAATATTAAATTTTATTACAAGGAATATTTGTTATCATTGACCTCAAGTGCTGGAGTATTTTCCAAAGATCATCTAGATTATGGAACAAATACCCTACTTAAAAATCTTGTGCTTTCCCCAAATTGTAAAACTATTTTAGATGTTGGGTGTGGGATTGGTGTGATTGGGATTTCTCTTGCTATCACTAATCCCCATTTATATCTAGAAATGATTGATGTTAATGAAAGAGCAATCGAACTAGCTAATCACAATATCCATAAATATAATCTTTCCAATATTAAAGCATATGTTAGCAATCTATATGAAAATGTCACATTAACTTTTGATTGTATCATTACTAATCCACCGGTAAGAGCTGGAAAACAAGTTATTCATAAAATTATTGAAGGTGGTTATTCATATTTAAATATAAATGGCGAGTTTTGGGCGGTCATTAATAAAAAACATGGGGCTCCATCATTTGAAAAAAAGATGCAAGAAGTATTCGGGAATGTAGAAATTATTGAAAAGGATAAGGGATATTGGGTATTAAAATCTATTAAAAAATAGTCATATTCTAATTGACAACTTGACAAAAATGTGTTATGATTATATAATGCTGTAATATGTCAAAATTTTCTTTTTCACTTTTGTTTGTTATGTTTAAAACTGTGAGGTGGATTAATTGAACAACAAAAAATTTAAAATTTTTGGGAAAAATCGCCAGCGTTTAGATTTTTCACGAGTAAAAACTCACATTGAATTTCCAAATTTAATTGAGGTTCAAACTAAGTCTTTCAATGAATTCATTACCCATGGAGTCGGGGAACTATTTAAAGAAATCGGAGTCATTAAAGATGTTAGCGAAAAACTTGAATTAAGTTTTGGTGATTTTGAGTTCGATGAGCCTAAGTATAGTATTTGGGATGCTAAAAGAAATGACGTAAGCTACACACGACCTTTAAAAGTCGACGTCATGTTAAAAATTAAAGATTTAGATGAAGAAAAACCACCGATCATCAAGCAACAAAAAGTTTTTATGGGCGAAATCCCGATGATGACACCATCAGGGACATTTGTTATTAATGGTGCCGAAAGGGTAATTGTAACGCAAATTATTCGTTCGGCTGGGGTCTTTTTCTCTAAAGAAATTGATCCAAAATCGGGTAAAGTCCAATACAAAGGGCAAGTAATTCCAACTCGCGGTGCATGGATTGAATATGAAATTAACAATAAAGATGAGTGGTATGCAAAATTAGATAAATCGAAAAAAATACCACTTACTACCTTTTTACGCGCAATGGGTTTAAATACTAACCGCGATATCATTGAAAAATTTGGAAGAACTGAATATTTAGAAAAAACATTTATGAAAGACGATTCATTTGGTACTGATGATGCCCTTGAACAACTATACGATAAATTACGTCAAGGTGAAAAATCAACACCAGAACAAGTTCGTCTATTTTTAACTGCACGCTTATTTGATCCAAAGCGTTATGATTTAGCTAGTGTTGGACGATACAAAGTAAATAAAAAACTTGATGTTTTAGAACGAATTCCATCTACTAAATTTGGTACTTGGGTTTTTGCAACTGATATTGTTGATCCTGAAACAGGGGAAATAGTCATTGAGCAAAATACGCCAATAACACCTGAAATTGTTAAATTTTTACGTAATAATCGTCGCTTAATTCGTGAAGAAATGCTTCCAGAAGATGAAATAGATCAATTGCTTGACCCGCGTCAAGCTCGTGATGGTTTAATGCTTGAAATTTTACGCATTAAACGTCTAAATGATAATACTGTTATTCATTTAGTTGGAAACGATCAACGTGTTCGTGCAGCATTAACAGAAGAAGAAAAAGCTGAAATTCTTGCTCAATGTCAAAATGATTATGAGCGTTCTTTAAAAGAAAAAGAATTTTTAGAAATTGAAGAGTTATCAAAATATGAAAAAGTAATTACTCTTTCTGATATCTTTGCTTCTGTTAGTTATTATATGAACTTATATGTGCGCTTACCACATGATAATCGTCAAGTGGTTGGACAAATTGATGATATTGACCATTTAGGTAATCGTCGTCTACGTTTGATTGGAGAACTATTACAAAATCAATTTAGAATAGGCTTAAGTAAAATGGAGAAAAACATTCGTGACCGTATGAGTACGGCAACGGATTTGAAAAACATCACTCCACAAAGCCTTATCAATATCCGTTCTCTAAATTCTGCAATCCGTGAATTCTTTGGTAGTTCACAATTATCACAATTTATGGACCAAGTTAACCCGCTATCAGAGTTAACAAATAAACGAAGACTATCAGCCCTTGGTGCGGGTGGATTATCTCGTGACCGAGCTGGATTTGAAGTTCGTGACGTTCATACTTCACATTATGGACGTATTTGTCCAATTGAAACTCCTGAAGGTCAAAACATCGGTTTGATTAACTCCTTAGCAACATTTGCTAGAGTTGATAAATATGGATTTATTGAAACCCCATATTTTAAAGTTGAGCAACGTGATGGTAAAACAATTGTTACTGATGAAGTAGTGTATTTAACTGCGGATGCTGAGGAAGAATATTATATTGCGCAAGCCAATATAAAAATGAATGACCAAATGGAAATTATAGAAAACGAAGTTATTGCTCGTTATCGTGGAGATACCGTGGAAATTCCACGTGAAAAAATCCAATTAATCGACGTCTCTCCACAACAAATCGTTTCAGTATCGACAGCGTTAATTCCATTCCTTGAACATAATGACGCTAACCGAGCCCTAATGGGGGCAAACATGCAACGACAAGCAGTTCCATTATTGCGAACTGAAGCTCCTATTGTTGGTACCGGTATCGAAGAAAAAGCTGCCAAAGACTCAGGAGCAGCCGTTACTTGTTTAGGTGATGGTATTGTTACTTATGCTGATTCGCTGAAAGTTATTGTTCAAGAAGATAGCGGTAAAACAACGATTTATGACTTAGTTAAATTTGCTCGTTCAAATAATAGTACATGTATTAACCAACGTCCAATTGTGCGTAAGGGCGAAAGAGTAAAAGCTGGTGATGTGATTGCGGATGGTCCATCAATGGATCAAGGTGAACTAGCTTTAGGACGCAACGTTTTAATTGCCTTTATGACCTGGGATGGTTATAACTATGAGGACGCCGTTGTCTTAAGTGAGCGTTTAGTTCAAGAAGATATTTTCACTTCGATTCACATTGAAAAATATGAAGTTGAAGTTCGTGATACAAAATTAGGTCGTGAAGAAATTACTAATGAATTAGATAATGAGAAAAAAGAAGTCCTAGCAAAATTAGACGAACATGGAATTATTCGTTTAGGAGCTGAGGTTAAAGCTGGCGATATTTTAGTTGGAAAAGTTACTCCAAAAGGGCAAACCGATCCAACGCCTGAAGAAAGATTAAGCCAAGCCTTATTCTCTGACCACAGTAAAGATGTTCGCAACACTTCATTGCGTGTTCCGCATGGTGGTGGCGGTATTGTTCACCGTATTGAACGATTCAGTCGTGAGGATGGTGTTGAATTACCACCAGAAGTTCATGAAGTTGTTCGCGTCTATATTGTTCAAAAACGTAAAATCTCCGAAGGAGATAAAATGGCTGGACGCCATGGAAACAAAGGGGTCATCTCTAAAATTTTACCAGTCGAAGATATGCCATATCTAGAAGATGGTACGCCAATTGATGTTATGTTAAACCCTCTTGGAGTTCCATCACGATTAAATATCGGTCAAGTATTAGAAACTCATTTAGGTATGGCTGCCAAAAAACTTGGTCTTCATGTAGTAACTCCAGTATTTGATGGTGCTGAAAATGAAGATTTAACGGAGATTATGGCTGAAGCCAATATGGCTCCACACGGAAAAACTGTCTTATACGATGGTCGTACCGGACGTAAATATGACAATGAAATCACTGCTGGAGTTATGTATTTATTAAAACTTGCTCATATGGTTGATGATAAAATCCATGCTCGTAGTGAGGGACCATACACTCTTGTTACACAACAACCAATGGGTGGTAAAGCTCAAAACGGTGGTCAACGCTTCGGAGAAATGGAAATTTGGGCTCTTGAAGCATATGGAGCTGCTCATATTTTACGTGAGATGTTAACAATTAAATCTGACGATATTATTGGTCGAAATAAAGTATATAAAGCAATTGTTGATGGAGAAAATATTCCTACTCCAGGAATTCCAGAAGCTTTCCGAGTATTAGTTAAGGAATTACAAGGTTTAGGAATTAGTGTTAAATTAATTGATAGTGAAACTGGTCGTGATGTGGCCAACGATAGTATCATTGAACAATACGATACTAGACAAAAATATGGTGTTTAAAACCGGTGATATCTAAATAAGAATTTCTTATTTACCTTATCACTACTTCAAATTATGAGGTGATAAATTGAAAAAATATAAATATATCCAACTAGGTATCGCTTCGCCAGAGGAAATTCGCAGTTGGAGTTATGGTGAAGTAAAAAAACATGAAACTATCAACTACCGGACTTTAAAACCAGAACGCGATGGACTATTCTGCGAAGTTATTTTCGGTCCTACTCGCGATTACCAATGTGCATGTGGAAAATCAAAACGAACATCTGAACGGCAAGCTCGATGTGACCGCTGTGGCGTAGAATTGACCGATTCAAAAGTTCGTCGTGAACGCATGGGTCACATCGAATTAGCTGCACCGGTTGTTCATACTTGGTTCTTTAGAAACACACCAAGTAAAATTGCTTTACTTTTAGATATGAAAAGTAAAGTTGTTGAAGACATAGTTTATTTGGCATCATATATTGTTGTTGATCCAGGAAATATTGAAGAGTTATATAAAGGTCGTATTTTAACTGAACAAGAAAATAGTTATTATCAACGTTTATATGGACCACGTAGATTCAAATCTTTAACAGGTGCAGAAGCAATTAAATATTTATTACAAGAACTTGATTTGGAAGAAACATATAACGAGTTGCGTGGCGAATTAATGAACGCCAGCAAATTAAAACGTGAAAAAATCGTCAAACGATTAGAGGTTGTTGAATCGTTTATTAAATCAGGAAATAAACCAGAATGGATGGTTATGGAAGTAATTCCAGTACTACCACCTGATTTACGCCCAATGGTTCAATTAGACGGTGGACGCTTTGCAACTACTGATTTAAATGACTTATATCGTCGTATTTTAAATCGTAACTCACGTTTGAAAAAACAATTTGAACAACGTGCGCCAAACTTAATTACCAAAAACGAAAAACGCATGTTGCAAGAAGCGGTTGATGCATTAATTGATAATGGTCGTCGCAATCGTAAGCCAGTAATGGAACGTAATCGTCCATTAAAATCATTATCCGATTTATTACGTGGTAAACAAGGACGTTTCCGTCAAAACTTACTTGGTAAACGGGTTGACTATTCAGGACGTAGTGTTATCGTGGTTGGACCGGATTTACAAATGTATCAATGTGGAATACCACGAGAAATGGCGTTAATTTTATTTAAACCATTTATTATTAATGCGATTATTAACCGTGAACCTGATGGGAATGAATCACCAACAAGTAAAATTAGTATCAAACGTGCAAAAGAGATGATCGAAGAAGGTCATCCAATTGCGATGACTGAGCTTGAAAAAATTGTTGTTGAGCATCCGGTATTATTAAATCGTGCGCCAACATTACACCGTTTAGGAATTCAAGCGTTCGAACCGAAACTTGTTGAGGGGAAAGCGATTCGCCTACATCCGTTAGTATGTCCAGCATTTAATGCTGACTTTGACGGAGACCAAATGGCAGTACACGTTCCATTGTCTACTGAAGCACAAGCAGAAGCACGAGTTTTGATGCTTGCTTCTAAAAATATCTTAGCGCCTAAAGATGGTAAACCAATCGTTACACCATCACAAGACATGGTATTAGGAAATTACTATTTAACAATTGAACGTAGTGGCCTACCAAATGAAGGGCGAATCTTTAAAGATATGTTTGAAGTTGAATTGGCATATGAAAAAGAAGAAATTACTTTACATACTAAAATCTTTGTGCCAATTCGCACACTTAAACGTTATCGCTTTAATAAAGAAGATTATCATAAATACATACTTACAACATATGGTAAATTAATTTTTAATTCAATTTTCCCTGACGGATTTGTTTATTTGAATGAACCAACCCATGAAAACTTAACTAAGGAAACACCAAGCAAATATTTCCTAGATATTCGCGCTGAACTTGAAAAACTAGGACCTGATGGTGATTCTAAACAAGTTGTTCGTAATTTCTTAGATAAGTTTGTTGAGATAAAGAATAATCAAAAAGTTCCGGAAGGAAAATATGCAGAACCAAATCCATTTAATAAAAAATTCTTAGGATTAATTATTTCTGAAATCTTTAAACAATATGGACTTGCGGAAACATCTAAAGCCTTAGACAAAATGAAAGATTTAGGATTTAAATATTCTACTCTTGCTGGAATTACCGTCTCCGCATTCGATATTGTTGTTCAAAAATTTAACCCTGCATATTCAACTTCGGAAGAAAAACAAGAAGCTACTGAAATGCTAATTAAATTTATTAATAAATTTATTAGTCCACATGATCCATTATATAAAGAGTTAATCGTCTACTTAAATAACAGTAAAGATCAAACGTTTAAAGAACGATTATTAAAAGTATGTGATAAAATCGTCTTAAAATACGATGAAGAATTTGCTATTTACGGAACAATTACCCAAGACGAAAAACGCAAACATATTATTGCGTTGTGGACAAAAGCTAAAGAGGTAATCGAAGAAGTTATTAAAATGGACGTTAAAAATAATTTCAAAGACAATCATATTTATATGATGTCTGACTCCGGAGCCCGTGGAAATATTGCTAACTTCGTCCAATTAGCAGGAATGAGGGGATTAATGGCTAAACCTTCAGGAGAAATTATGGAGATTCCAATTAAAAAATCATTCCGTGAAGGGTTAACAATGTCCGAGTTCTTTATTTCAACTCACGGTGCTCGTAAAGGTTCAACCGATACGGCTTTAAAAACTGCCGAATCAGGTTACTTAACTCGTCGTTTAGTAGACGTTGCGCAAGATGTAATTGTTTCTGAGGAAGACTGTGGAACAGATAGAGGTATATTAGTTTCTGATATTTACGAATTAGATGAAGAAACATCTTCTATTGTTGTTCCGTTTAGAGATCGAATTGTTGGTCGCTTTGCCGCAAAACCAATCATGCATCCAGAAACTAAAAAAGTAATCGTTAATGCCAATGAATTTATTGATGAAAACAAAGCTGACCAAATTATTGAAGCAGGAATTAAACAAGCTTATGTTCGTACTCTATTAACATGTAATTCACATAGTGGAGTATGTGTTAAATGTTATGGTAGCGACCTATCAACTGGTAAACAAGTTGAAATTGGGGAAGCTGTTGGTATTATCGCTGCTCAATCAATTGGTGAACCAGGTACTCAATTAACTATGCGTACATTCCATTTGGGTGGGGTTGCTGGTGATGACATTACACAAGGTTTACCACGTATTCAAGAGTTATTCGAAGCCCGCGAGCCAAAAGGAAAAGCAATTATTTCTGAAATTCGCGGTAAAGTAGTGGCTATTAATGAAGAACGCGATAACCGTATGCAAATTGTTATTCGTAATGCCGTTGAAGAAAAAACATACCTAACTGATAGTGGTAAGTTACCGATTGTTAAAGTTGGTGACGAAGTTGAACCTGGCCAAAGACTTGTTGAAGGACTAATTCATCCAAAAGAATTATTACGTGTAACAACCGTCGAAGATGTCCAAAATTATATACTTGCGGAAGTACAAAAAGTTTATCGTTCTCAAGGTGTAGAAATTTCTGATAAACACATTGAAATTATTATCCGTCAAATGTTACAAAAAATAACTATTGTTAATGAAGGACAAACCGACATCTTACCAGGAACAATTATGTCTAAGAGTGAGTTTCATGATGTGGTTAATCAATGCATCAAAAATGGTAAACAACCACCTATTGCTAAACCATTATTGTTAGGTATTACACGTGCGTCTCTTCGTTCTGATTCCTTCTTATCCGCCGCAAGTTTCCAAGAAACTACTCGTGTATTAACAGAGGCAGCTATCCGTGGTAAAATTGACTACTTAGAAGGATTAAAAGAAAATGTTATTATCGGTGGCTTAATTCCTGCTGGTACAGGATTAGTTGAAAACGTGGAATATGAGTTTGCTGAAGAAGTAGAGGAATAATTGGACGCAAATTAAAAATAAATTTTTCTTGACAAAAACAACTAAAAAATATATAATATTTGAGTGTTTGAAATTATAGTTTTGGAGTTTTCCAAAACTATAATTTTATAAGCAACTGATACGCCAGGTAATGTGGCATAATTAACTTTGGAAAGGAGGAACATCATGCCTACGATTAATCAGTTAGTAAGAATTCCACGAACAACAAAAGAAAGAAAGTCTAAATCTCCTCATTTGGGTATTGGATTTAATACACTAAAAAAACGTTATACTGAATATAACTCACCACAAAAACGAGGAGTATGTACAAGGGTTGCAACAATGACACCTAAAAAACCTAACTCTGCGATTCGTAAATACGCCCGTGTTCGTTTATCAAACGGAATTGAAGTTACTGCATATATTCCAGGTATCGGACATCGTTTACAAGAACACAGTGTTGTATTAATTCGTGGAGGTCGTGTAAAAGACTTACCAGGGGTTCGTTATCACATTATTCGTGGAACATTAGATGCGACAGGTGTTGAACACCGTAAACAAGGTCGTAGTAAATACGGAGCAAAAAAACCTAAATAATTTAATGATTTTTATACAAAATTAATTACTTAAATATTCTTGAAAGGAGGAAAGATCATGCCTCGTAAAGGACATGTACCAAAAAGAAAAGTCTTACCTGATCCAATTTATAATTCACCAATCGTTACTCGTTTAATTAATAATATTATGAAAGATGGTAAAAAAAGTTTAGCTCAAAGAATTTTATATAATTCTTTTGAACTAGTTGAAAAAAGAACTGGTCGTCCAGCAATGGAAGTTTTTGAACAAGCTTTAGAAAATGTTACACCACAAATTGAGGTGCGTGCTCGTCGTATTGGTGGTGCAAACTATCAAGTACCAGTAGAAGTACGTCCAGATCGTAAAATGACTTTAGCATTAAGATGGCTTGTTCAATATGCAAGATTACGTAAAGAAAAAACTATGGAAGAAAGATTAGCAAATGAAATTATCGATGCTGCCAATGGTACTGGTGCAGCAGTTAAAAAACGCGAAGATACACATCGAATGGCAGAAGCGAACAAAGCATTTGCTCATTATCAATGGTAATTTATTTAAGTTTAGAAAGGAGTTATCAGTAAATGCCTCGTGAAATATCATTAGAGAAGACGCGAAATATCGGCATCATGGCTCACATCGACGCAGGCAAAACCACTGTTTCAGAACGAATACTATATCATACCGGAAAAATCCATAAAGTCGGTGAGACACATGACGGGGCTGCTCAAATGGATTGGATGGAGCAAGAGCAAGAGCGTGGGATTACAATTACTTCTGCCGCAACTACTACATACTGGAAAAACCATCGAATCAATTTAATTGATACTCCGGGGCACGTCGATTTTACAGTTGAAGTAAGTCGTTCTTTGCGCGTCCTAGATGGTGCTATTACTGTATTAGATGCGCAAGCAGGGGTTGAACCACAAACTGAAACAGTATGGCGTCAAGCTACCGATTATCATGTTCCTCGCATTATTTATGTTAACAAAATGGACAAAATCGGAGCCAACTTTAATCACGCAGTTTCAACCGTTGAACGACGCTTAGGGGTAAAAGCTTATCCGATTCAAGTTCCAATTGGAGCGGAAGCTGATTTTAAAGGTATTGTCGATATCGTAGCGATGAAAGCCTATGAATATTATTTAGGCGATCCAGATGAAACTAATCGTGAAATTCCAATTCCAGAATATTTAATGGATGAAGTTCTAGAAAAACGTGAAAACCTAATTAGTGCGGTTGCTGATTATGATGAAGAAGTAATGATGTTATACCTTAATGGACAAGAAATTCCATATGAGGTATTAAAACGTGCAATTCGTAAAGCGACTTTAACAGTTAAATTTTTCCCAGTTTTATGTGGAACAGCGTTTAAAAATAAAGGAATTAAATTAGTTCTAGATGCCGTTATAGATTACCTACCATCACCTATTGACATTCCACCAATGAAAGGTGTCGATAAAGATGGTAATGAAGTATTAGTTCATTCTGACGATAATGAGCCTTTTACAGCTTTGGCGTTTAAAGTAATGACTGACCCATATGTTGGAAAACTTACTTACTTTAGAGTATACTCAGGAACATTATCAGCAGGTTCTTATGTATATAATGCAACTAAAGGGAAAAGAGAACGTATTGGTCGTCTTTTACAAATGCATGCTAACCATCGTACAGAAATTAATGAAGTGCATGCTGGGGACATTGCCGCAATCGTCGGAGCCAAAGAAACTACTACTGGAGATACATTAGTTGATGAAAAACACTTTGTTATCTTAGAAAGTATGATTTTCCCAGAACCAGTAATTCACGTCGCAATTGAACCAAAAACAAAACAAGATCAAGAAAAAATGGGTGTAGCGTTACAAAAACTTGCGGAAGAAGACCCAACATTTAAAACCTATACCGATCGTGAAACTGGACAAACAATTATTGCAGGAATGGGAGAATTACACTTAGAGATTATTGTTGACCGCTTGCGTCGTGAATTTAAAGTTGATGCAAAAGTTGGTACACCACAAGTATCTTACCGTGAAACAATTTCTAAAGCAGCTGAAGTTGAAGGTAAATTTATCCGTCAAAGTGGTGGACGTGGTCAATATGGTCATGTATGGATTCGTTTTGAACCTAATCCAGGTAAAGGCTTTGAGTTTGTGGATAAAATTGTTGGTGGAGTTATTCCGCGTGAATATATCCCAGCAGTCGAAAAAGGACTTCAAGCAGCGATAGAAACTGGAAACTTAGCTGGTTATCCAACAATTGATATTAAAGCTACATTATTTGATGGTTCATATCATGAAGTTGACTCTAGCCAAATTGCTTTCGAAGTTGCTGCATCAATTGCCTTTAAAGCTTCAAAAGACCTTTGTAATCCAATTTTACTAGAACCTATTATGGAAGTCGAAGTTGTTACTCCAACTGAGTATCTTGGTAATGTAATTGGTGATTTGACAAGCCGTCGTGGTCAAATTACTGGTCAAGAAGCTGAAGGAACTGTGCAACGAATTAAATGTCTAGTTCCATTGTCTGAAATGTTTGGGTATGCGACTGCTTTACGTTCAAATACCCAAGGGCGTGGAAATTATACAATGATTTTTGCTCACTATGCAAAATGTCCACAGTCTATAGCGGAAGGAATTATTAAAAATACTAAATCTTAAAACAATTTGACATATTAGACTTGCAATTAGAAAGTAAATATTATAAAATATAATCAATAGATGAAAATAAGGAGGAAATTTAAATGGCAAAAGCTAAATTTGAACGTACGAAACCACATGTTAATATTGGTACTATCGGGCATGTTGACCATGGAAAAACTACATTAACATCTGCTATTACAAGAGTATTAGCAAAACGTGGTCTTGCGGAAGCAAAAGACTATGCCCAAATCGATGGTGCTCCTGAAGAAAGAGCTCGTGGAATTACTATTAATACAGCACACGTAGAATATGAAACTGACAAACGTCACTATGCACACGTTGACTGTCCAGGACACGCTGACTATGTTAAAAACATGATTACTGGTGCAGCCCAAATGGACGGAGCAATTCTAGTAGTATCTGCCGCTGACGGACCAATGCCACAAACTCGCGAACATATCTTATTAAGCCGTCAAGTAGGTGTTCCTCGTATCGTTGTTTTCTTAAACAAAGTTGACATGGTTGACGACGAAGAACTATTAGAATTAGTTGAAATGGAAGTTCGTGAATTATTAAGTGAATATGACTTCCCTGGTGATGAAATTCCAATCGTTCGTGGTTCTGCCTTAAAAGCTATGGAAGGCGATCCAGAATATGAAGCAAAAATTTTAGAATTAATGAACATCGTTGACGATTATATTCCAACTCCAGAACGCGATATTGATAAACCATTCTTAATGCCAATCGAAGACGTTTTCTCAATTACAGGACGCGGAACAGTAGTTACTGGACGTGTTGAACGTGGTACTGTTAAAGTAGGAGACAACGTTGAAATCATTGGTATTCGTGAAACTCAATCAACAGTTGTAACTGGCGTTGAGATGTTCCGTAAATTACTTGATCAAGCTATGGCTGGAGATAACGTAGGTCTATTATTACGTGGTATTGCTCGTGACGACGTTGAACGTGGTCAAGTAGTTGCAAAACCAAAATCAGTTACTCCACATACTGTATTTGAAGCTCAAGTATACGTCTTAACAAAAGAAGAAGGTGGACGTCATACTCCATTCTTCTCTAACTATCGTCCTCAATTCTACTTCCGTACTACTGACGTAACTGGTGTTATTGAATTACCAGAAGGCGTAGAAATGGTAATGCCTGGAGATAACACATTATTAAAAGTTACATTAATTCACCCAATCGCAGTTGAGCAAGGAACTAAATTCTCAATTCGTGAAGGTGGACGTACAGTAGGTGCTGGTAACGTAGTTAAAGTTATTAAGTAATTTCGATAAACAATTAGCCTGTTTTAGGGGGGCCTAAAACAGGCTTTTTATATTCAAAGCAGAAATTATTAAAATCAATAAAAAACTTTACTTTTTTTTATTGGTTTTTAGTGGTATAATATTATCAAAATAAAAAAGAAATGGTGAAACGCATGATAAAGTTTATATCCAAACCTAATTATGAGCAACAAAAAGCATTCTTAAAATTTCAAATTTTTCGTAAAAATAAATATTATTTTAATTTTATCGTGATTGTTTTTGGATTAATATTTTTCATTTTTATGCTTCTTTCTAAAAATTACATTTTAGCAATCGCCACTGGGATATTATTACTAATTAATATTTTTATGATCGTTTATACTATCTATAAAATATATCGAATAAATCTATTTGAAAAAGATTTTAGTAATGTAAGTGTATTACTTGTTGAAATAGATTATGATACAATTAATGTAACCGTCCAAGATACTAATGAGAATATTAAAATTCCTTTTAATCAATTGGTTAGTATTTGTGATATAAAAGATTATGTTTTCTTTTATCTTTCTCCTGAACAAGCAATTTGCTTAAATAAAGCGGATTTAATCGAAGGAAATTTTGATGAATTTTTTCAAAATATGGATTTTGTAACAAAACAAAAGAAATATCGCAAATACTATCGCCATAAACAATAATGTTGGATAATTTTAGTTTAAATGGCGAATATTGGCTGTATAATCCATTTTTACCACATTGAAGCTAATTATTCAAAGTAATAGCAAGTCCAATCTTAACTCAAAAAGTTAATTTCGAGGTGATTTTTTTGTTAATTGATACTCATGTTCATTTAAATGATGAACGCTTATATCAAGATCTAAAACTCCATATTCAAGAAGCTAATGAAGTCAATGTTACTAAGATGATTTGCATTGGTTATGATATCAAGTCGAGTCAAAAAGCCATTGAAATTGCAAACCAATATGATGGAGTATATGCTTCAGTAGGGATTCATCCAAGCGAAGTTAAAAAGGCTAGTATTAATGATTTGGATAAAATCGCAGCAATGTTAAATAATAAAAAAGTAGTTGCATTAGGAGAAATTGGACTTGATTATTACTGGGATAAAACTTTTATAGATTTGCAAAAAGAGTTTTTTATTAAACAATTAGAGATTGCTAAAAAGTATGATAAACCAGTAATTATACATATGCGTGAAGCCGCTTTAGATACATTTGACATTTTGAAACAATATAGACTTCCTGGTGTAATGCATTGCTATTCAGGAAGTCTAGAAATGGCTCATAGATTTATTGACATTGGGATGTATTTAGGAATTGGAGGAGTAGTAACTTTTCAAAATAGTAAAGAAATAAAGAGGGTTGTTGAAGGAATTGATTTGAAGTATATAGTATCTGAAACTGATGCTCCTTATTTAGCTCCAGTTCCTTACCGTGGTAAATTAAATCGCCCTAAGTATATTAGGGAGATTGTTGAGAAGATTGCGGAAATAAAGAGTGTGGATGTTAGTGTAGTTGAAAAGCAAATTGAAGAAAATGTCAAAAAATTGTTTAATATTTAAAGAGGTGAATAGATATGAAAAAATTATATCGTTTATTTATTCTTGTTATTTTTATGTTAGTTCTTGCAGGTTGTGATCAACTTGTCAATAATGAAATCCATAATAAATCATATCATGTTGACATAGACATTTCCGACTTCAATGAGCTTATGCCAGCCATCATCGAAAAAGTATCTCCGGCTGTCGTTGGAGTTACTCGCTATGAGGGAGTAGGACTTACACGTAAAATTTCTAGTACTGGCTCAGGAGTCATCTATAAGTGCATTGCATACTTAAACGATAATACAACTGTTGACAAATGTGAAACAACAATAAATAATTCTAATGTTGTAAAATACAAATATTACGTCATTACGAACAAGCATGTTGTTAAAACAAGTAATGATATCGAAGTCTATCTTGGCGATGACGATATTGACGTTACTGCAACCGTTATTGCTAGGGATTCCAAAGTGGATTTAGCGGTAATCACTTTTGAATATACAAAATACATTCAACCGATCGAATTTCCAGATAATAACTATGATTTAAAACGGGGAAATATTGTAATTGCAATTGGTCATCCAGGGTACGAATATTACGGATCTGCTACTCTAGGAATTGTATCTCATCCAAAACGTTATTTAAGTGATGATACCGATGACGATGGAATTAATGATTGGGATGCGGAATATATTCAACATGATGCTGCTATTAATCCAGGAAATAGTGGAGGAGCATTAGTTAATATTGAAGGAAAACTTGTTGGTATTAATACTTTAAAACTTGTTTCGACTGATATTGATAATATTGGTTTTGCAATTCCATATACAGTTATCCAAGAATTATTACCAAGTCTTGAACAAGGAATTGTTCCAAATCGACCAGTATTAGGTGTTACTGCTAGTGAAGTAAGACAACTAATTCGATTTCCAAAATCAGAATTAGAAACTGAAGGATTTAATATTCCTGAAGGATTAAGATATGGTTTATATATTACAGCAGTTCAAGAAGGAATTGCTAAACGTCATGGTATTCAACCTCATGATATTATAATTAAAATTAATGATATAGAAATTAAAACAAGTCAAGTTTTACGAGCTGAACTTGGAAAATATATTATTGGCTCTGGTGATAAAGCCATTTTAACTGTTTTACGGAATGGTGAAGAAATTACTATTACAATTGTCTTTTAAATAAAAACAAACCAAGATATTAATCTTGGTTTGTTTTATTATTATTTAGTAGATGCCATGGAAGATTATCTTTTTTAAAATACATTAATTTGGTGAAATTATTCGGGCCAGTTAAGTTTCCGGAAATTGGATTCAAGGCAATTGCAGTGACGTTACTTGGCATTTCATACCATCCATTTCCGCGATTTTTCATATATGTCTCGATAGCTTCAGCCCAAATGTATTTAATATATTTTTGCTCATCACTGCGGATTATTTCACGTGAATCATCATAACCAGTCCAAATACCTAAAACAATGTCTTTATTATAACCCACAATCCAATTATCGAAATCAGTTGAACCACTTTTAGCGGCATATTTTCTTGTTAACATATTGGCGATCGGTGCTCCAGTGACATTAATATTAATCGCCAAGCGATTATCAAATACATTGGTCATCGTTTCATTTAAAATATATGTATTAGCTTTATCAAAAAGTTGTCTTTGAGTATTGTTTTTGGCTTGATATAATACTTTATCATTCATATCTGTGATTTTAGTAATTAGAGTTGGGGAAACTTCTTTACCAAGGCTAGCTAGATGTGCATAAGCATTGACTAATTCGCTTAAATATACCTCGCTAGTTCCTAAAGCTAAAGAAGGATTATCATTGATTTTTGTAGTAAATTTAAAGTCCCTTAATGTTTTCGCAAAAATACCATTTCCTAGGAAAAGGTGGGTTTTAACTGCATAAATATTATCTGAAGTTGCTAAGGCGTAAGCCATCGAAATATCTTGGTTTGGATAAATATTAGCATAATTATTGGGAGAATAACTAATGCCGTTGATGTAAAATGTAGAAGGAGCGCTGAGAAAAGTTGTGGCAGGAGTAAAACCGTGGTCTAATGCCGCATAGTAAAGGAATGGTTTTATAGTAGAACCAGGTTGACGTAATGCTTTTGTTGCCCGATTGAATTGAGATTTTTGATAGTCTTTTCCACCAATAACGCTTAAAACATGACCGTTTTGTGGGTTAATGGCATAAACGGCTATTTCTATTTCGCTATTGTAAGGATAATATTTTTCAATACACTCTTCAAGAGTTTTATTTAAAGAAATATCTAATGTAGTATAAACTTTATAACTTTGTCGTTTAGCGGGAGTAATTACTAATATTTTTTTAATTTCTTCCATAATTAAATCTTGGAAGTATGGCGCATTATATTCGTTGGTTTGTGGTGGAATACCGTATAATTTTGGCTCTTCTTGAAGAGCTTGATTAGCTTCTTCAATAGTGATTTTTTTATCTTTAAGGAGTTCTTTAATGATTAATTCTTTACGACGTTTATTATTTTCATAGTTTTTAATTGGTGAATAATATCCTGGTCCTTTGGGGATTGCGGCAATCATCGCCGCTTCCGCAAGACTCAAATCTTTGGCGTGTTTATTAAAATAAAACAAAGAAGCATCTTCAACACCATATATTCCATGATCAAAGTATATTGAATTTAAATATCCTTCTAAAATTTCTTCTTTACTATATTTATTTTCTAAATTAATTGCTATAAATATTTCATCAATCTTGCGTTTAATGTTTTTATCTTGCGTCAAGAATAAATTACGAGCATATTGTTGGGTGATGGTTGAGGCACCTTGAGTAATTTCACCTGCTTTGATATTAGCTAATAAAGCACCACCGATGCGCAGCAAATCAATACCTTGATGGTTAAAAAATTTTTTATCTTCAATTGAAATAAATGCATCAATTAAATACGGACTAATTTGATCTAAAGTAATATATGATTGTTTATTTCCATTACTCAAACTTAAGAACTTATTTCCCTGATTATCATATAATTCAATATTCATCACTTCAGGTATAGAATAAGCAAAACGTTTAGAATAAACTGATAAAAAAATAAATAGTAAAATAAATCCTAAAATACTTACAATAAATAAATATTTAGCAATTAGTAATATATTTTTTTTAAATTTCATATGTCACCTCGAAAAAATATCTTTCATATGTCACTTATAAAAGCATCTATTCTATGTATATTTTGTTCATAAATATTTGCTTTATAAATAAAAAAAGAAAAGTTAAAAAACTTTTCTAGTAAGGATTTTTAATATATTCAAGTATCATTAGTAATTGTTCATCTTTTGGTTTAAGATTTAAAACAATGTCACCAAAGGCAAAAATACGCTCAGTAGAAGTTTCTAAAAAGGCATTAGTAACAACGTAAGGTTCTTCGATTAGTAAATCTAATTTTTTAGCTGCTTCTAAATTATCAATAATTAAATAATCAAAATATAACTTTTCATTATTTAATAGTAGGCAATCATGGTCAATTAATTCATAGTTATTTCTTACGATTATATAATTAAATTGTTCTAAATCAATTATTGGTAAAAAATCTTTAGAAATAATAACAATTAAATTTTTCATAACTTTCCTCTCTTATTTTATTAATTTGCTAATAATATAATCACGATGGGATTTTATAAAAAAGTATTGATCAAAACAATCACTTTTAATGTATCCAAATGCATACGGATATTTATTATCAAAAGAAGAATATATATTAATTAGTCTTCCAACTTTTTGTTTTGTAATTGTATAGATTTTATTTTTTTGATATTCAATAAATCCTAAAATTTCAAAACGAACAATTCTTTGATTTTGATTTAAATTGTAAATTATTTTTAAAAGCTCACGACGCTTTTTAGGATTTAGTGTATTAACAGTTGGAATACTGTTATTATTATATAGGAAAGTATTACGAGTTTCAAGTCCGATTGCAAATAATGAAGATTGTTCAAATAGAGTAAGTAATTGCTCTTTACGATTTGTCTCAATAAGAATTTGGATAAATTTTACTTGTTGGTAGGTGGTTGTGTAAGGATTAAATGATTTTAATGGGGTGGTATCAGTTAAGTTATAAATACTAAATAATGAGTATAAGCGGGAGACATCAAAAATAATAATTTTTTTCTTTAAACGGGCTAGGCGACTTAATTTTTTATAAGCTAAACTCAAGTCATCGCTAATTAATAAATAATCATCATTTTTTAATTTAATTATTTGTGCTTCAAGAAATATTTTTTTTGATATTTTTAAAATTCCAAAAGAACTAATTTCAGAACTATTATATCCAATAAATAATTTATCTAATATTTTTTTAGCATATCCTCCACGAATTAATATTTTATCTTTATAACTTTCATCAAAATAAAATGGTGACTCCTTCGTTTTTTCAAATTCTAATTTTGGTTCTAAATAGTTTAGGTAGATTAGTTTATGTTTATTTTTGGTTTTTAGTAGGGTGGTTTGGGGAAAGAAGTTTTCGCCGTGCATAGTTTCACCTCTTAATAGTATTTTTGGTATTTTTTACTATTTTTATACATTTAAGATTTATTATTAAAATGTCTTTCTCAAAAAAGATAATTGTGATAAAATAATTATTGAGGTGAATATATAATGTCATTAACTGCAGGCATCGTTGGTTTACCCAATGTGGGGAAATCAACTTTATTTAATGCCATAACAAAATCCAACGCCCTTTCCGCAAACTACCCCTTTGCAACAATCGATCCTAATGTGGGAATTGTGGATGTAAGGGATAAAAGATTACTAGAAATTGCCAAATTAGTTAACCCAAAACAAATTGTCTATGCACATTTCTCATTTACGGATATTGCTGGACTAGTCAAAGGGGCTAGCCAAGGCGAAGGCCTTGGTAATCAATTCTTATCGCATATTAGAGAAGTAGACGCTATTGTTCATGTTGTCCGTTGTTTTGAAAATGATGATATTATCCATGTTAGTGGAAAAATAGATCCATTAGAAGATATTGAAACAATTAATTTAGAGTTGGTTTTTGCGGATTTAGAATTGATTGAACGTCGTATTCCCCGGGTTGAAAAGAAAGCTCAACTTAAAGTTGATCATGAATCCGTAATAGAATATCAAGCTTTACAAAAATTAAAAACTGCTTTACAATCTGGTATTCCTGCTCGTGAGGTTGACTTGACTGAAGAAGAGATAAAACTAATTAAAGGATATAATTTATTAACCTTAAAACCGATGATTTATTGTTTGAATGTTAGTGAAGAAGATCTAATAGAAAAAAACAAATATGTTTTAAAAGTTGAAGAGTATGCCAAAAAAACCAATACGAAAACGGTAATGATTTGTGCAAAAATTGAAGAAGAACTAAGTCAATTAGAAGATAATGAACGCGAAGAATTTTTACGAGATTTAGGAATTATTGAAAGTGGTCTTGATCAATTAGTACGGACAACCTTTGATTTATTAGGATTAGCAACTTTCTTTACAGCCGGTGAAAAAGAAGTCAAAGCATGGACATTTAAAAAAGGAATGACTGCTCAAGAATGTGCGGGAATTATTCATAGTGATTTTGCAAGAGGTTTTATTCGAGCCGAAGTTACCCCATATGAAGAATTAATTCGTTATGGCGGAATGAATAAAGCACGTGAGGCTGGGAAAATGCGTCTTGAAGGTAAAGAATATTTGGTTCAGGATGGAGATATAGTTTTATTTAGATTTAATGTGTAAATTAAAAGTTATTATTTTGGGGTGAAACCATGAAAGCACAAATACTAAATGTAGGTGATGAAGTTTTATATGGATTGACTGTTAATACTAATGCATCATATATAGCCAGTCAATTAGATATTTTGGATATTCAAATCGATGAAGTTAATGTGGTTGGCGACGATGAAGTAAAAATTACGAAATTTGTTCAAGACTTTCTCAATAGCGATTGTGATATATTAATTACCACTGGGGGCTTAGGTCCAACTCATGATGATTTCACGAAAGAAGTAATTACGAAAGCATTAGGATTAGAACTTGTAGAATATAAAGAAGCTAAGAAACATTTACAAAAATATTTTCCAAATGGTATGGCAAGTGTAAATAACAAACAAATCTATTATCCAAAAGGGTCGACATTACTTGCTAATCCATTTGGTAGTGCCCTTGGATGTTATCTAACATATACTAATAAACATCTCTTTATTTTAGTTGGGCCACCAGTTGAATTACATCCAATGTTTGAAAATTATGTAATGCCTATTTTACAAAAAATTACTAATATTAAAAAAATAACAAAAAAATATTTGCTTGTTGGAATTAGAGAAGCTGATTTAGAAGAAAAACTATCCCCCATTTATCAAAAATATCCACAAATCAAAATGGCTCCATATGCTGGCCTTGGAACAATCCGTTTTGTGGTTTCTAGCACTAAAGACAATGAGAAAATATTTAGACAAGCAAACCAAGAATTAAATGAGATTTTTGGAGATAACTTAATTGGGGATGCAGAATTAAGTATTGAAGAGCATTTTGTTAATTTGCTTAAAAAGAAAAAAATGACGGTATCTACAGCTGAAAGTTGTACTGGCGGTATGCTTGCAAGTATGATTGTAAATGTCAGTGGTTCAAGTGAAGTTTTTGGCGAAAGTGTAGTAACATACAGTAATGAAGCCAAGACTAAATATTTACAAGTAAATCCTTATACTCTAAAAAAATATGGTGCTGTAAGTAAAGAAACAGTTTCTGAAATGGCGAAAGGCTTAAAATTTTTAACAGGATGTGATATCGCCATTGCAATTAGCGGAATTGCTGGGCCGACAGGAGGAAGTAAAGATAAACCAGTCGGTTTAGTTCACTTTGGAATTCAAATCAATGAAACTTTATATACTGATTGTTATCAATTTAAGGGTAATCGAAATATGGTTAGACAGCGAGCATGTGTCTATGCTCTTTGGAAAACAATTTGCTATTTAGCAAACCACTAAAAAAAGCTTGTCACAAATGTTGACAAGCTTTTTTAATCAATTTTCCAATTAATTGGAGTTTGTCCAGTTCTAATTAAAAAATTATTTGTTTTTGAAAAAGGACGAGAACCAAAAAATCCTTGATGAGCAGAAAATGGAGAAGGATGGGGACTCTTAATAATTAAATGGTCAGGATTATTAATTAAATGTTCTTTTTCTTGGGCATTTTTCCCCCATAAAATGAAGACGACGGGGGTTAATTTTTGATTTAATAAACTAATTACTTTATCGGAAAATTGCTCCCACCCAATATTTTTATGGCTGTTAGGTTGATTATGACGTACTGTTAATACAGCGTTTAAAAGAAGAACGCCTTGACTAGCCCATGAAGTCAAATTCCCTTTAGTGTTATGAATATTTAAATCATTTGCAAGTTCAATATAAATATTTTTTAATGATGGTGGAAGAGGGATATTATCGGGAACAGAAAAGGCTAAGCCATGTGCTTGATGAAGATTGTGATAGGGGTCTTGTCCGATAATGACAACTTTAGTATCTTTATATGATGTTAAATTTAATGCGTTAAACCGATCTTCTTTCGGGGGTAAAATTAAATATTGTTGCTCTTCTCTTTTTAAAATTTCCATTAGATTTATAAAATAAGGTTTATTAAACTCCCCTTGTAATAACATTTTCCAATCATTTGTAAGATTCATTAGACCACCTCAGTAGTTTTATTGTATCACTATTTACAAAAAAAGACAATAATCTAGAAAACACTTAAGATACTAATATACATAAATATGTATAATATTAGAATATTATGATAATACTTGCATAAAAATAAAATTTAGATTAATATAAGGGTATGAACCACAAAAGGAGTGTATAAATATGAAAGAGTTTATTTACTATACCCCAACCAAAGTTTTTTTTGGAAAAGGTTACGAACGTAAAGTAGGAGAAATATTAAAAAGTTATAAAATCAAAAAAGTTCTATTTCATTATGGACAAAAATCGATTAAAGAAACGGGACTTTATGATATTGTTAAAGAGTCATTAACTAAAGCGGGGATTAGTTGTATAGAATTGGGAGGAGTAGAACCGAATCCAAAAATTTCTCTTGTTCGAAAAGGAGTAGAGATTTGTAAACAAGAACAAATTGAATTAGTATTAGCAGTTGGTGGTGGCTCCGTCATCGACTCCGCAAAATCCATCGCTTTAGGCGCTAAAACTAGTGAGGATCCATGGCGCTTTAATGTCAAAGAAGTTGAACCATATGATGCATTACCTGTTGGTGTGATATTAACGATTTCAGCGGCTGGAAGCGAAATGAGTAATTCTTGTGTGATTACCAATGAAGAGTTAAAATTAAAACGCGGATTCAATCATGATTTAAATCGTCCATTATTTGCTATTCTTAATCCAGAATTAACATATACAGTATCAAAATATCAAACAGCGTGTGGTATTGTTGATATTATGATGCATACTTTAGAAAGATATTTTTCATCTCATGATTTCATTGAACTAACTGATTCAATGAGTTTGGCATTATTGAAGGCCGTTAAAAATGCGGGACTTAAAGCAATTCATAATCCCCGCGATTATGAAGCCCGTGCAACTTTAATGTGGGCAAGTAGTTTATCTCATAACGGATTAACAGCGAGTCTAAAAAATACATATATGCCTGTCCATCAATTAGAACATGAATTAAGTGGAATGTATGATGAAGTACCTCATGGAGTCGGATTAGCTATTTTATTCCCGGCTTGGGCACGATTAGTATATCATCAAAATTATCAAAAATTTGCAAGACTAGGAGTAGAAGTATTTGACGTCAATCCTAATCAAGCAATTGAAGATCAAACAAAAGAAGCAATCAATAATATGGAAATTTATTTTAAAACTATTGGGATGCCAACTAAACTAAGAGAATTAAATATTCCAAATATTAATATTATCGGTATGGCTAATTCCTTAACAAAAAATAAAACTTTCGTTTATCAAAATGCTTTTACTCCAATAGATTTTAATTTTGCTTTAGAAGTATATCGAAAAGCATATTAAAAGTAAGATAAGTTGCTTATCTTACTTTTTTTTGTTGACAGAAAAAAATAAATATGATAAAATTAGTTTGAATTTCAAAATATTTGATATTCAAAATATTTGAAAACTGAATTAGAAAGAGGGGTAGTGATGAAAAAAAGTAAAATTGCTATTTTAACGGATAGCTCATCATCAATTTATTCGATGGAACATGATTACGAACATTTATTTATGTTAGACTTACCATGTTTTATTGGTGATAGAGTATTTACAAACTTTATGAAAAATAAAGATGAAGAATTTTATGAAGCGTTACGTAATTCTAATGAAATAGCTAAAACATCACAAGCTTCTATTGGAGAAATTTTGCAAATGTATGAGCAGTTAAAAGAATTAGGATATGAAGAAGTTATTTATTTACCAATTTCTAAGGAAATAAGTGGCTCATATGGAAATGCAATTCAAGCCAAAGAATTAGTTGAAGGTATTGCTGTCCATGTCGTGGACACCAAGCGCACAGTCTCAATTCTTGGTGCAATGGCGCTAGAAGCTGCTCGGATGGCAAGTGAAGGGTATACTTCAGAAGAAATAATTAATAGAATGTATTATATGCGTGATGGCAGTACTTATTATTTTACAGTTAATGATTTAACACCACTTGTTAAAAATGGGCGATTATCAAATGCCAAAAGTTACGTTGCCAATATTTTAAAAATTAAGCCAATTATTCAATTAACACCAGAAGGAAAAATTACCGGGGTAGAAAATGTTAGAACTTTCAAAAAGGCTTTAGATCGTATGATTGAATTGGTTAATGAACAAGTTAACCATAAAACAGGACATATTCATATTGCCTTTGCAACTGAGGATGAGAATCTAGAACTTTTCAAAGAAAAAGTTCATGAAAAGTTTCCACATTTACCAATAAAAGTTTTTAAAATCCCAGCAACTGTTGTTGCCCATACTGGTTTATCCGCATTAGGCGTAGGGTATGTTAATTATTAATATATAATTAAGAAAGGGAGATTGCGATGTTAGAAAAAATTGCACAAATAATTAAACGGGAAATGGATTTAAAGGATATTGAGATTACCCGTGAGACAAAAATTATTGAAGATTTAGGGGCGGATTCATTAGATGCTGTTGAGTTAATTATGACCTTAGAAGATGAATTTGGGGTTAATGTGAGTGATGAAGTAGCCCAAAACTTTAAAACTGTTGGAGATATTATTGATTTTTTAGAAAGTAATCAGTAAGTATTACCTCTCCAAGACCTTGAAAACTTTGAAAAAACATGTTAAAATAAACTGCTAAGTATTAGATAAAGTAGGAGCGGGTTATGAAAGATTACGATGGTTTAGTCAAAAGTATTGGGGAGTCATTTTTTGAATTTCAATCAAAGTTGCAATTTTTTGAACGAGAATACTTACGAAAATATGGAATTACCGATGTAACTCCGACTGAAGTAAAAGTACTATATATTATTGGACTTTCTAATACGAAATCAATGACGGAGATTGCTGAGGAGTTGAAGATTACCCGCGGAACTTTATCGATAACGATTGATAGTCTAGTAAAAAAAGGTTATGTGATTCGTACTCGCCATAAACAAGACCGCCGTGTTGTAATAGTTTATTTAACGAAAAAAAGTTTGGATATTGTCCGTCATTATGGTAAGTTTTATTATGCGTTACTTACTAGCCTAATGAATGAATTAAGCGACGATAAAAAATATGTAGTTGAAGAAATTTTAGAGAAATTAAATAAGATTATTGAGACGGACTTTTATGAAGGTATTGAGTACGAAAATACGGAACTAAATAACGGGGAAAGTGAAAATGATAATAGTATGGAGATAGAAGATCTGCTAAATTTTCAAGAATAAAAAGAGCTTTTTAGCTCTTTTTATTTTGTTTAGAAAGAAGGTAAAATTAATTTGAGTTTTCAATATAAAAGTGTTATAATATGAGTTGTGTGTGAAAAGTAAGGAGTGTTAAAGATATGACTGAGAACAATTACATTAATGAACAATTATTGAAGCAAATTTCTGCTGAACAAAATGTTAAAATTTCTCAAATCAAAGAAGTTTTAAAATTACTTAATGAAGGAGCAACTGTTCCATTTATCGCTCGTTATCGAAAAGAACAAACTGGCGGACTTGATGAAGAGCAAATTCGGGCTATTTGGCAACAATGGGACTATGGACAAAAACTTGCAGAACGCAAAGAAGATGTAATGCGTTTAATTGAAGAAAAAGGAAAATTAACTCCTGAAATTAAACAAGCAATTTTGGATGCTACAAAACTATCCGAAATTGAAGATATTTACCGTCCATTCCGTGAGAAAAAGAAAACCCGAGCAACTGAAGCCAAACGTAAAGGACTTGAACCGCTTGCGGAATATTTACTTTCTTTCCCAACAGAAGGAGATGTTTTCGAAGAAGCTCGTAAATATGTTACTAAAGAAATTACTGAAGAACTTGAAAAAGAAGGCTTAGTTGTTAAAGATGAAAATGAAGCTTTGCAAGGTGCGAAAGATATTATTGCGGAAATTATTTCGGATGAACCTAAATATCGTAAATGGATTCGCCGTCATTTCGAATTAAAAGGAATGATGACTTCGGAAGTTAAGGCTCCAGAATTAGATGAAAAACGTGTATATGAAATGTATTATAATTATTCTGAGCCAGTTCGTTTTATTAAATTACACCGTGTTTTAGCTATGAACCGCGGTGAATCAGAAAAAGTCTTAAGAGTTTCTATCCAAGAAGATGTTGATTACGTATTAAATTATTTAAAACGTCAAGTTATTAAGAATGAAAATTCTATTACTGCAAATTTAGTATATGAAGCTATTGAAGATAGTTATAAACGTCTAATTCGTTCTTCAATTGAACGAGAAATTAGAGCGTTATTAAAAGAAAAAGCTGAAGACCAAGCAATTAAAGTCTTCATGGAAAACTTACGTAGATATTTATTGACACCGCCACTAAAAGGAAAAATTGTTCTTGGTGTCGACCCAGCATATCGTACTGGTTGTAAAATGGCGGTAGTTGATCAAACAGGAAAAGTTTTAGATAAAAATGTTATGTATCCACATCAATTATATCCAGGAGAAAATGTTCCGGATGAACGTGTTAAACAAGCTGAACAAATTTTAATTGATTTAATTAATAAATACCAAGTTGAAGTAATTGCAATTGGAAACGGAACTGCAAGCCGAGAAACCGAAAGTTTTATTGCCCAAACGTTGAAAAAAATTAATCGTGAAGTGTTTTATATTATCGTAAACGAAGCCGGTGCTTCAGTATATTCAGCTTCTGATTTGGCTCGTGAAGAATTCCCAGATTATGAAGTTGAAGAACGTTCAGCTGTATCAATTGCAAGACGTTTACAAGATCCGCTTGCGGAATTAGTAAAAATCGATCCAAAATCAATTGGTGTTGGACAATATCAATACGATGTTTCTCAAGCAAAATTAAGTGAATCATTAGACTTCGTCGTTTCTACATGTGTTAATAGTGTTGGTGTTGACTTAAATACAGCTTCTGTGGCTTTATTACAACGTGTATCAGGATTAAATGCCAAAACAGCGAAAAGCATTGTTGAACATCGCGAAAAACATGGTCGCTTCCAATCTCGTAAAGATTTTAATGGTGTAAAAGGTATTGGTGAGAAAACATACGAACAATGTATCGGATTCTTACGTATTAGTGATGGTGAAGAAAAACTAGATATGACTGCTATTCACCCAGAAAGTTATCCGATTGCGGAAGAGATATTGAAACGTTTAGGTTGCACTAAAGATGATCTTGGAAGTAAAAAATTAATTGAAGCGGTAAAAAATTGTGACCGTGAAAAATTAAAAGAGGGTTTAGAGGTCGGCGATTATACATTTAATGATATTTTAGATGCGTTAGTTGCTCCACTTCGTGACCCACGAGATAGTTTTGATAAACCGATTTTACGTAGTGATGTTTTAAAACTAGAAGACTTAAAAGTTGGTATGGAATTACAAGGAACAGTCCGTAATGTTGTTGACTTTGGTGTTTTTGTTGACTGTGGGGTAAAAGAAGATGGATTAGTACACATCTCCCGTATCAGTAAAGAATACATTAAACATCCATTAGATGTGGTAAGTGTTGGAGACATCGTAAAAGTGTGGGTTGTCTCAGTCAATGTTGCAAAAGGGCGCTTAGAGTTAACAATGATTCCCCCACAAGAATAATTAGAATATTTGTAATTAATAGAAATGTTGATTTACCGCAACATTTCTATTTTTATTTATTCTAAAATATGATACAATAATGTAAAGTAGGTGATAACAAATGAACCAAAAAATCGCAATTGAAGCAATTTGTAAGACAATTATTGATGATAAAAACGTAGAAGCGATTTTTGTTCAAGGAGAATTAGCAGAAGAATATTTTGATGAACATTCTATAATTGACCTGTATTTAGTAGTTGAACGATCTAAAATGGATTATGTTTTAGACAAGCGTTATGAATATTTGGAATCATATAAACAAATCATTCATCACTTTTTTGTCTTTTTCTCTTGCCCGCAAATCGTTGCTATTTATGAAGATGGACTTAGAATAAATTTATATATTTCTACTCTAGAAAATCTACAAGTATATGGTAAAATGGTAATTATTTATGACCCTAAAAATGTTTTAGATAATTTTCCTTGTAAAAATTACAGTTTATTACCTAAAGAAGCTGGCGAATACTTTAATACATTTAATTACACTTTGCTCGACTTCATTTCCGCATATCTCCGTAACGATATTCCTTATGCATTTCGCCTAGCAAGTCATTTGTTTAGTGATATAAGTACTATTTTTCGTATAATTAGTGATCCTAATAATGCCAAACTAGGATTAAAAGGATTATATAAAGTATTAGATCGTGATTTAAAAGAAAAAATATATGAGATTATGAAAGAATTTAGTTATGATAATTTATTACAAACAGTTCTTTTGATGGTTTCAATTATTGATAGTTTAATTATGAGAATGCCATTAGAAATTGCCCAATATATCAATTATGATTTCCATGTTATTTGTAAAAAGAAATTGTTATCGATTGTATAAATAGGAGTAGGTATTATGAAACATGTTTTTATTATTAATCCCAAAGCTGGTGCTCGTGATATTAGTGAATATTTGATAAACACAATAAAAAATATATTTTCGAATCGTCAAGAAGACTATCATATTCATATTACTACAGGAGAAAATGATGCTCGAGATTTTGCTAAAATTTATTGTCTTGATCATCCAAATGAACATAAACGTTTTTATAGTTGTGGTGGGGACGGAACATTAAATGAAGTATTAAATGGAATTGTTGAATTTGATAATGTAAGTTTAACGGCTTATCCTTGCGGTTCTGGTAATGATTTTGTCAAAAACTTTGGAGAAATTGAAGATTTCTTAAATTTAGAAAATTTAATCGATGGTTCTCCTCAAAAAGTTGATGTGATAGAATTTAACGGCCGCTATGCATTAAATATTTGCAATTTAGGATTTGATGGTGAAGTAGCATATAACTTTAATAAGTTTAAAAGAATTCGCAATATTAAAGGAAAAACAGCTTACATTTTAGCAGTAGTTTATAGCTTGTTTTCAAAAATGAGTCATAAAGTTCAAATCTCTACTGAAGATGGTGTCTTTTATGATGGTAAAATCCTTCTTGCCGCAATCGCCAATGGCATTTGTTATGGTGGAGGATTTTATTGTGCTCCGCTAGCTAAAGTCGATGATGGACTTATTGATTTAATAGTAGTAAAAAAAGTTTCACGGTTTACTTTTATTAAATTTGTTAAATACTATAAACGAGGAGTACATTTGGAACATCCCAAACTAGCTAAATATATTATTCATAAAAAATGCAAGCAAGTAAATTTTGTTAGTCAAAAAGAATTGAGTGTAAGTTTTGATGGCGAAGTTATTAAAACTAATAAATTAAATTTCTCGATAATTCCTAATAAAATTGCCTTTGTTATTCCTAAGGCAAAATAACTTAAAATTCCTTGACAAAATATAACCTATCATTTATAATGCTTTTGTAAAAAGGAGGACATTTACTATGATCGTAGAAAAAGTTATTGATATCGTTTCGAAAGAATTAGACATTAATAAAGATAAAATTAAATTAGAGTCTAGACTTGCGGAAGATTTAGGAGCTGATTCATTAGATGCCGTTGAATTAATTATGGCTTTAGAAGATGAATTTGATATTCAAATTAGTGATGAGGTTGCCCAATCAATTAAAACAATTGGCGATATTGTTAAATATCTAGAACAAAATGTATAATTTAAAGTGCCTCATATAGGCACTTTTTTATAATATAGGTTATACAATTTATATCATAAACAGGAGGTTTTTATGAATAAGAAAATTAATCGTTTGGGCCTTATTCTATTAGCATCAGGAGCACTATTTATGGTTGGTGTGTCTTCCATACTCGTTTTATTGAGTTTGACTAATTATAACGCATTAATCATTCGTGATATTCATACAATCTTGCTTAAAGTTTATTTCTATATTTCTCCAGTTGAAAAAATATTTAAATTATTATTTTTAATCGGGATAGTTTTTTTAACAAATAATACTTTTAAAGATTCGGTCCAAACAGCTATGAGAGGTTTTGCTATTATAATAGCTATTATTTATTTTGTTTATCTTATTTTCTATTTCTCTAATATAGCTACAAAAACAAATTTGCATATTTATGATACATATAACATCTTATTTACTATTTTTTGCTTAGCTTTTGTTGCATGTTTATTACTTTTTGAAACTAATATTAAATATGGTATCTTAATTTTATGTGCATTTATCCTACAAATCTTTGTTTTTGATCTACAAATTTTAGGTAGATATCAATTCTTTGTTATCCTTCGTAATGCCTTTAAAAATTTATTTCAAGGATTAAGTTATTTATTATTTTCGGTGCATGCTTTTAAGAAATTTTAACTTGTAAGTATTGATAATCCTCTCCTTTCAAAATTATTTATCAAAAAAAAACGAAATATGGTATAATTATCTTGGGGAGTGATTAAATAATGAATGATATCCAATTTGTCGTTTTATTAGTATTATTAGTTTTAATGATATTTGGAATATTAGCAATTTTATATTTTCAAAATAAACATTTATTAAAACAAAATAATCAATTAAAAGATGCTAATATTTTATTAAAAGAAGTTTTAATTGACTTCAAAAAAGAATTAGAAGAAAGTGTAAATTATACAGTTCGTAATCTTGGCCAAATGTTTCAAGACCAACAAGATAAAATTAGCAAAATTCAACTAGAAAAATTAGATATTATTACTAATAATCTTGTTAAAAGTTTTGATACATTACAAACCCACATTAGAGATTCGATGGATAAAGATTTAAGGGAACGTTCAGAATTTAATAAAAATCTTTTAGACAATCAAAAAGCATTACGTGAAGAAATTAATAAAACTTTAGTTGATACTAATATGCAAACTGAATTAAAACTAGAAAATATTCGTAAAACACTTGAACAATCTATTCGAAGTTTGCAAGAAGAAAATAGTAAAAAACTTGATCAAATGCGTGATGTTGTTGATGAAAAATTACAAAAAACTTTAGAAGAACGTCTGTCTAAATCATTTAGTACTGTTAGTGAACGGCTTGAAGCGGTTCATAAAGGACTTGGAGAAATGCAATCAATTGCGACAAGTGTTGGTGATTTGAAAAAAGTATTATCGAATATCAAAACTCGGGGTACTTTAGGTGAAATCCAATTACAAAATATCATTGAAGAAATAATGTCAAGAAGTCAATATGAAATGAATTTTGAAACTAAAAAAGGGTCTGGAAATAAGGTAGAGTTTGCGGTGAAATTGCCTGGACCTGATAAAGAACCAGTATACTTGCCAATTGATTCGAAATTTCCATTAGATAAATATCATAAGTTGCTAGATGCTTATGATGGTGGGAATAATGCAGAAATAAGTGCAGCGCAAAAAGAATTAGTTAGAGCTTTAAAAGAATCAGCCAAAGAAATAAAAGACAAATATATTGATGTTCCATATACTACTGAATTTGCCATTATGTTTTTACCAATTGAAGGGTTGTATGCGGAAGCGGTGAAGTTGGATTTAATAGGAATTTTACAGCGAGAATATAAAGTTAATATTGCTGGTCCAACAACACTAACAGCTTTATTAAACAGTCTACAAATGGGCTTTAGAACATTGGCTATTCAAGAAAAAAGTAAAGAAGTTTGGGAAATACTAGAAGCGGTTAAAACTGAATTTTTCAAATTTGGAAAAGTTTTAACTAAAGCCCAAGAAAAAATTAATAGTGCTAATAAAGATTTAGATGAATTAGTCGGAACAAGAACTCGGGCTATTCAACGTAAACTGCGCAAAATTGGAACTACTGATGAACTTAAATCAGTAAAACTTTTAGAATTAGATAGTTTGAATGAAGATATTGATAGCGAATAATAATTTGAAATGAGGCTGTAATAATTTTTACAGCCTCTTTTTTGTTAAACTATTTTATATTTCTATTAGCGATTTCAATAGCTTTTTGTACTATTCGTCCACAATCCCGTGATGAGACAGAACCCCAACCTTCGTTTTTAACTGTTTCGAAAACACCTAATTCTTTGGCGATTTCATGTTTTAACTGTTCTGACATTATCCCTTTTTTCAATATACCAACCTCCTTGTGATATGGTGTTCGTATATATTGTTCCCTAATATATATGAAATTATTTTGAAAACGTTTAGGTGGTTATTTTTTCAATTTTTAAAAAATACTTGTGTTATAATAAAATGCAAATACTAACAAAGGGGTGTCAGACTTGAAAATTATTAAACAAATTTTTATTATATTATTATTTTATGTTATTGGCGAAGTATTATCAATTTTATTATCAAATATTTTTACTAAAATTTACTTTCCAGGAACTATTTTAGGATTAATTATATTTTTACTATTTTTATTAAATAAGAAAATTAAAATTGTTAAATTAGAAGACGTTGATGAAGTAGGTAGTTTTCTAACTAATAACATGGCTTTTTTCTTTATTCCGGCAGCTGTATCAGTCGTTGAATATTTTGAAGTTCTACAAGCTAATTTTATTAAGATTGTTGTTATCATTATTATTAGTTTGTTAATAAGTTTTATTGCGATAACTTACACGATAAAATTAACTATTTATATCCAACAAAAATTTTTAAAACAAGGTGAGTCAAAATGAAAGAAATATTAACTTCTCAAACTGTTGGGGTAATGTTAGCTTTATTATTTTATGTAATTGGACATTGGTTATATCAAAAAACAAAAATATCTTTATTTAATCCATTATTATTTTCGGCGGTGCTGTTAATTATATATGTTAAAATATTTAATATTGAATTGAATAAGTTTTTAACTGATTTAAGTGGAATTAGCTTATTTTTAGGACCTTTAATTGTTTGTTTAGCTGTACCAATAGTTAAACAAATGGATTTAATCAAAAAATATGCTATATCTATTATTATTGGATCAATCGTAGGGGCAATTGTCTCAATGTTTTGTGTCATATTACTTGGAAAAATATTTAATTTACCAAATGATATTATTGCTTCACTCATTCCTAAATCATCTACGACCCCTATCGCAATCGAAGTTGCTAATCGTTTGGGAGGAATTAGAGCAATAACAGTGGCAGTAGTCATATTAACGGCCGTAATTGGAGCGGTCATTATCCCGATTATTATTAAGATATTTAAAATTAAAAATCCGCTAATAATCGGGATAGGATTGGGTGGTACTTCACATGCGGTTGGAACTGCTAAAGCCTTAGAAATCGATGAACTAGCAGGAGGAATTGCTGGGGTTAGTCTAGTAATGAGTGGTGTTGCCACTGCTATTATTGCTATTTTTTTATAAAATTTTTAAATAAAGAATTATTTTGACCATCTTTAATTATTTTGTATTAAAGATGGTTTTTTATTTTAAAAAGAAAATTTTACATATTGAATCAAAATATTAATAAATAAATTAATTTTATTAATTTAATAATAAAAAAAATTAAAAAAATAATTGAAAAAATTAATTTTTACAATTATAATATTTGTAAAAGTTGAATATAATGAGGTGAAAAGATGAAAAAAGAAGTTATTAGTCATTGCCCGGTATGTCATAATGAATTAACAATTACTAAATTGCAATGTGAGAAATGCCAAATAGAAATTAGTGGTGAATTTCATTTAAGTCGATTAAGTTTATTAACGAGTGAACAATTGATGTTTGTAGAATTGTTTTTGAAAAATCATGGAAATATTAAGGGGATCGAAAAAGAAATGGGAGTTTCATATCCAACTGTTAAGAAAATGTTAAGTGATATTTTGATTAGTTTAGGTTTTGAAGATAATGACGACTATGATGACTACTCTGAAGATCAACCTTTAACTAGACAAGAAGTTTTAGAAAAATTAGCCAATGGAGAAATTAGTTTTTCTGAATCTGTTGAATTGTTAAAAAAATTAAAAAAATAGGAGGGTTATATGTCTCAAGAACGCAAAATGATTTTGGAAATGCTTGCCAATGGTAAAATTACGGTTGAAGAAGCAGAAAAATTATTATCGGTAATTAATGAAAGATCATCTACTGAAGAACGAAAAGTTGCTAAAGGAACTTATTATCCGAAAATCGGGAAAACATTATATATTCAAGTAACTAAAGACGATCAAAAAGTAGTTAATGTGGCTTTCCCGGTAATGACATTAAAAATTTTATCAAAAACTGGAAAACTACGTTTATTTATGGATGATAAGATTAACTTAGGTGTAGGTAAAGATTTAACTAATCAAATTAATTTTGATGAATTAATGGAAATGATTGATAAAAATCAAGTTGGTGACATTTTAAATGTCAAATCTGATAGTGGAGAAGAAGTTCGTATATTTATTAAATAAACTAAATACAAAGGGAGATTAGAAGTATGACTTATACGTTATTTAGTAATTTCAAACGAATGATCGCACGTATAAAGGAAAAAGATAAAAGTTTATTTGGATATTTTATTTTGTATACAATCGCAGGAGCGATATACCCATTTATCGGGGTATTCTTACCAAAGGTAGTTATTAGTGAGCTAATTAAAGACAATCCAAATTTTATGCGAGTTGTCATAATTATCTTAATTTTTTTTGCTGCCTTTGCAACCATTGGATTTTTAAAACATATGATAGAATCATATTGTTATTTTCGAATTGCTAATATTCGAGTTGATTACTTTAATGACTTGGGAATGAAATATTATTATGCTGATTTTAAGTATATGGAAGATCCGGCCTTTTTAAATGAATTTCAAAATACATTCCGAACTCTAAGCAATCATCATGAAGGACTTGAAGGTTGTTTGCATATTATCTTTACTAGCGGGGCTGCTATATTAAGTATCATTGGATATATTGTATTAGTAAGTAATTTAAGTTGGATAATTTTTGTTTATTTAATAATTAATGTAGTTGTAAACTATATTGTCTTAAAAGCAATCAAAAAATATGAGTATAAATTTAAAGATGAACGTAGTGACTTAAATCGTAAAATAAATTACTTTCGAAATGTCTCTCATGATTTTAGCTATGGAAAAGAAATTAGATTATATAATATGGGAAATAAAATCCTTCATAAATATGACCAAGAAGCTAAAAAACTGTATAAAATGACAAATAAAATTCAAATGAAAGATTATCGAATGAATTTAATAACTTTTTTAGTTATTTTAATTCGTGAAGGTTTAGTATATGGTTATTTAGTATATGCTTTTGTGATAGGTAAAATTAAAATTGATGATTTTACAATGTATTTAGTAGCTATTGTCTCATTAGCAACAGCTATGAATAATATAGTAAATGATTTAAGTAGTTATGTTGGCTATAATCAATATGTTACGGATTTATATAAATTTCTTGATCGTAATTTAATTAGTAATGAAAATAATTTACCAATTCCTTATGATTATACATATGAAATAGAGTTTAAAAATGTAAGTTTTAAGTATCCAAATACTGATCGTTATATTTTAAAAAATTTTAATCTGAAAATTAAAAGAGGGGAAAAAATTGCTATTGTTGGGGTTAATGGGGCAGGTAAAACTACTTTAGTTAAGTTATTAACTCGCTTATATGATATTGATGAAGGGGAAATTTTAATAAATGGAATTAACATTAAAGAGTTTGATAAACAAGAATTTTACAAATTGTTTTCTGTAGTCTTCCAAGAGTTTAAAATGTTTGCGATGAATGTAAAAGAAAATATCGCATTAGATTTTGAAAACATTGATGAAGAAAAAGTTCGTGAATCTTTAAATAAAGTAAGTTTATCAAAGAAAATTGCTAATTTACCTTATGGATTAAATACTAGCGTATTAAAAATTATGGACCCGCAAGGAGTAGAATTTAGTGGCGGCGAGAATCAAAAATTTGCCATTGCGAGAGCATTATATAAAGATGCCCCAATCATTATTTTAGACGAACCAACGGCTTCACTTGATGCTTTAGCAGAACAAGAAATTTATGAAGAATTTAATGAATTAGTTAAAGATAAAACAGCAATCTTTATTTCTCATCGTTTAGCCAGTACGAAGTTTTGCGACCGAATTGTATTAATAAATAATTCGGAAATTGAGGAATGCGGAACGCATGAAGAGTTGATTAAAAATAAGAAATATTATTATGAAATGTTTATGACCCAAGCCAAATATTACAATAGTAATAATACTGAGGATGAGATGTATGAAAGAAACTAATACTTTAGCAACATTTTTAAAGATCACTTTTCGAATTTCTAAATCATATATTCCATTAACAATTTTAATGGCTATACTTGATTCAATCTTTGTATTAGTAGGAATTTACATTCCAAAATTAATTATTGCCGGATTGGAAAAACTTGACTTATCAAAAGTTACAGATAAATCATTAGTAGGCATATGGAATGCATTATCAGATCAATTATTACCAATTGTTTATGCCATTATCGCTTTGATGGGAATAAATTTAATATTACGAATCATTACTCGTTTGCTAAATAAACATTTGCAAGTGAAACAAGTAGAATTAAATGAACGCTTTTATCAAGAATTATCTAAAAAAATTATGCGCCTTGATTATGAAAAAATTGAGAATCCAAATATTTTAGATTTAAAAGAAAGAGCGGTTTTTGCTGCTGTTAATCAATCTGCCATTCCAGTTTTAATGCAATCAATATCAAGTATTTTAAAAGCAACATTTACTTTAACTGGAGTAATTGCGATAATTTTAACTTTAAATATTTATTTACTTTTAATCATTTTTGTGTTAGTCTTTTTAACAATAATTTTAACATTTGCTTTTCGTAATTACCAAACTCAAACATTCCAAAAAATCGTTCCAATTAACCGAAAATTTAGCTACTATGTATCATTAATTCAAGATAATACAATTACTAAAGATGTAAAAATGTATAACTTAGGAAAAATATTTACTCATAAAATGTATGCATTTAGTCGAGAAGTAAATGATGAATTATTAAAAATGGGAAAACTTCAAGGATTTTTCTTAAGTTTTACTGATTTAATCAATAATTTACAATTGTTATTAGTGTATTTATATATGGGATATTTGGTAATATATAATGGTTTAAAAATTTCTGACTTAACAATGTATGTTCGTGCAAGCCAAAGTTTTGCCAGCAACTTACAAGAATTTTTTGGAAGTATTGCTGGGATTAGACAAACCATTCATTATCTAGAACCATTTATGGAATTTATGAATTTAGAAGAAGCTGAAGTTAAGTCTAAAGGAAAACTAGTTCTTGACGAAATTAATGAAATAGAGTTTCGTAATGTTACTTTTTCATATCCACGTAGCGATAAAAAAGTCTTAGACAATGTTAGTTTTAAAATCCGCAAAGGCGAAAAAATTTCCATTGTTGGTTTAAATGGAGCCGGAAAAACAACTTTAATTAAATTATTATGTCAATTGTATCATCCAACAGAAGGCGAAATTCTAATTAATGGCATTAATATTAATGAGTATGAATATAATAGTTATTTAAATAAACTATCTGCAGTGTTTCAAGATTTTAAAATGTTTGCGTTTAGTTTAAAAGAAAACATTATTTTAAATGAAAAAGAAGATGATGAAAAATTACAAACAGTCTTACGCAAAAACAATTTAGAAGACATGGTCGCTAACTTACCAAATGGTGTTGATACTAATTTATATAAAATCTTTGATAAAAATGGCGTGGAACTATCTTATGGTCAAAATCAAAAAGTCGCTATTTCTCGAGCTTTATATAAAGATAGTGATTTAGTAATTTTGGATGAACCAACAAGTGCTCTTGATCCGATTGCAGAATATGAAGTATATAAAAGTTTTAATAATTTAATTGAAAACAAAACCGCAATTTATATTTCTCACCGTATGAGTAGTTCAATTTTTTGTGATAAAATTTTAGTCATTGAAGATGGTAGAGTAACCGCATTTGATAAGCATCATAATTTATTGCAAAATAAAAATGGACTATATTATAAATTATTTATGACGCAGGCCCAAAATTATACTTTACCACAAGAAGTCTAATGACATTGCATTAAAAGTGAAATATTTTCATAAATTTTATACAATATACTTAGGATGGTGAAAATATGATTACAATTATAAATAAGAGTAAGGATCCACGCTTTAATTTAGCATTAGAAGAATACGTTCTAAAATACTTGCCAATTAAAGAAGATATTGTGATGCTATGGCAAAATGAACCTTCCATAATTATTGGAAGAAATCAAAATACTATTGAGGAAATTAATGCTAGTTTTGTGAAAAAGCATAACATCAATGTTGTAAGAAGAATTTCTGGTGGGGGTGCGGTTTATCACGACTTAGGTAATTTAAATTTTACTTTTGTTACTGACAGCACTAAAGATAATTTAAATAACTTTAGAAAGTTTACTCAACCAGTCATTGATGCATTACGTGCTTTGGGAGTTCCGGCAGAGTTTGCAGGCAGAAATGATATTGTAGTTGAGGGGAAAAAAATATCAGGAAATGCTCAAAGTTTTTGGAAAGGACGAATGTTTCATCACGGAACAATTTTATTCGATGCAAATTTAGAAGTTGTTCAAGAAGCTTTAAATGTTAAAATAGACAAAATCGAATCTAAAGGAATTAAATCTGTTCGTAGCCGTGTAACAAATATTTTGCCTTACCTAAAAGAAAAAATGACTGTTGAACAATTTGAGCAGCATCTATTAAAATTTTTACTTGGAACTGATGACATCGAAAGCAAGGTTTATTGTTTAACAAATGAAGATTTAGAAAAAATAAATCAACTAAAAAAAGAAAAATATGATACCTGGAAATGGAACTATGGTGAATCACCTGAATTTACTGTCGTTAAAGAAAAACGATATCAAGGTGGTAAGGTAAGTTTCAAACTTAATGTTATTGATGGAATAATTAAAGATATTCGTATTTATGGCGATTTCTTTGGTAAGTTAGATGTTAAAGATATTGAAGAAGGATTAATTGGTAAATTATTTAAAGAAGATATTATTAAAGAAGAACTTACAAAATTTAATTTAGAAGATTATTTCTTTAACATAACTTTAGAAAACTTAATAGATTGTTTATTTTATTAATAAAAAAAGACAAAATTTCATTGTTTTGAAGTTTTGTCTTTTTCATAGATAATTTTGTAAAACAAAGTAAAAAAAGAATAATTATAATAAAAAAATATATTAAAGATATTGAAATTAACACGATCTATATAAAAAAAGTAACTAAGAGTATGCTTAGTTACTTTTTTATTTGGATTAAATTGAGTTTAAAAGTTCATATTATAATGTATGGATAGGATGTTTTAAAGCTTTAAATGCGGCCTCCATAATTGTTTCTGATAAGGTTGGATGAGGATGAATGGTATTAGCAATTTCTTGAACTGTTGCTTCAAGTTCCATTGCTAAGACGCCTTCTGAAATTAAATCAGTAGCGTGCGGAGCTAAAATGTGAACTCCAAGAATTTCTCCTAATTTATTATCAGTAATTATTTTTACGAAGCCATCGGTTTCCCCTTCAACTAAAGCTTTGCCGTTTGCTGCTAGAGGGAACTTGCTTGCAGTGTAGTCTAGATTTTGTTGCTTGGCTTCTTGTTCAGTTAATCCCACCATTGCAATTTCTGGGAAGGAATAAATACCGGATGGGACTTTGTTATAGTCGATTTTGCTATTTTTACCAAAAATATTTTCGACAGCGATTATTCCTTCAGCGGAAGCAACATGGGCTAACATCATTTTTCCGTTGCAATCACCGATTGCATAAATTCCTTTTATATTGGTTTCTAAGTGTTCATTAGTAACTATACCGTTTTTGATTTCTAAGCCAAGTTGTTCTAGGCCAGCAGTATTAGGTTTCATTCCTACTGCTAGTAAAACCTTATCCGCAGTTATTGCTTGTTCTTGATCTTGATAATTATAGAAAACTTCATTTGTGGTAAATTTAGTCACATTTGCTTTGGTTAAAACATCAATTTTAGCTTTTTTTAGAATTCTTAAGAAAGCAGTTCGAACTTCATCATCAACATTTAATAAAATATTTTCTTCCCGTTCGATGATAGTTACTTTTGATCCGAATGTAGAAAAGATAGTAGCAAATTCAATACCTATCACTCCACCGCCAACAATAACCAATGATTTTGGAACATCAGGAATATCTAAAAGCTCTTTACTTGTTAAAACAAAACCACTATTTAAGGCTTCTTTTAGACCAGGAATTGGCGGAATTGCCGGAGTTGCTCCTGTGGCTAAAATAATATTTTTAGTTTTTATTTCTTGATTATTTACGGTAATACTTTGGGGTGAGTTTACTTTAGCTTCCCCTATATAAAGGTCAATTTTGTTTTTTTCTATTAATGTTTTAACACCTTGGGTTAAGCGTTTAACAATTTGATTTTTACGATTTAGAATTTGTTGCCAGTCAAAAGAAATGGCTTCTTTAGGTATTTTAATTCCGAAATTATCAGCGGATAAAGCGTGTTGATAAATTTCAGCGCTTTTTATAAAAGATTTAGTAGGGATACATCCGGCATTTAAGCAAACGCCCCCAACTTTATCCTTTTCAATTAAAGCGACTTTGGCCCTCATATGGGCTGCTTTAATAGCTGCGACATACCCACCAGGACCAGCACCAATTATAACAATATCATACATTATGAAATACTTCCTCCCTATGATAATAGTAACATCATTGGATTTTTCAATAATTGTTTAAAACGCATCACAAATCTTCCAGCATCAGCACCATCGATAATACGATGGTCAACCGCAATTGAAATTGGTAATACATCTGCAATCACAATTTCATTATCACGAACAATTGGTTTTTTATGGATTTTACCAACTCCTAAGATTGCCACTTCAGGGTATTTAATTACTGGAACCCCAAAGGTAGCATCAACAGCACCATAATTGGTAATTGTAAATGTTCCATTTTGAATTTGATCTAGTGATAATGTGCGATCACGTGCGGCTTGAGCTAAGTCATTTAATTCTTTAGCTAGTTGGAAGATGCTTTTTTGATTTGCATTCTTAATATTTGGAACAATTAATCCGTCTGGAGTGTCTACTGCAATTCCAATATTAATAAAATCTTTGTAAATAATCTCATTTGTCTCATGGTCAAAACTGCTATTAAAGATTGGGAATTCTTCAATGGTTTTCGTAACAGCTTTAATAATAAATGGTAAATAAGTTAATTTAACTCCCATTTGTTCAGCTAAAGATTTTTGTTCATTTCTAAATTTTACTAGTTCAGATACATCTAGTTCATCCATTAAAGTAGTATGTGGAATGATGGCTTTAGATGTAGTCATTGCTTTAACAATTGTTTCGCGCAATTTTGAAATTTTGACGCGCCGAATACCTTCACCACTAATTGGCGGCATAGCGACTTGAGAGATTGGAGTTTGAACATTAGCAGTAGCAGGTGATACTGTAGATTTTGATTTTTCATAATAATTTAGAATATCAGTTTTCATTACGCGATTATTTTCGCCTGTACCAACTATTTTAGTAATATCAATTTTTAAATCGCTAGCTAATTTTCTAGCCACTGGAGTTGCTAAAACTTTGTTAGATGTTTGGGATGTCTCTTGGTAAGACTCAGTAGCAATAACTTCATCCGAAATTTCTAATTCGCCAACAACACCAGCCCCTTCTTCCTCAACTTTTTCAATAGAGTGTTTTGAATCCTTGGTTTCTAAGTTTTTTCCAACACCTGATCCATCATCAATTATTACTAAAGTTTCACCGACATGAATAGTTTGGCCAACTTCAGCCCCAAGTTTAACAATAATTCCATCAACTGGAGATGGTATTTCCGCATTCACTTTATCAGTTTCAATAACAACTAATGTTTCGCCTTCTTTTACTTTATCACCGACCTTAACATACCATTTTAAGATCTGACCTTCGTGAATTCCTTCACCTATATCTGCAAATTTCAAATCATACATTATTATTATACCTCCTTTACGGTAAGAAGTGAACTAGTTTTCGTGCTTCATGAACAATTTGACTAGATTTTATTAAAAAGTGATGTTCGCCACGTGGAAGTGGAACAGTAACATCAAAGCCAGCAAGACGTGTTGGTGGAGCTTCTAAAGATAAGAAGGCTCTTTCATTAATTAATGAAACAAGTTCAGCTCCTGGACCAAATGACTTATAGGCTTCATGGACGATTAACACACGCCCGGTTTTTTTCACTGATTCGATAATTGTATCAACATCTAATGGTGCAATAGTACGTAAATCTATTAATTCTACTGAAATATTTTCTTTTTCTAACTCTTGGATTGCTTTTTCTGTTTCTCTAACTAAAGATCCCCAAGTAATAATAGTTAAGTCAGATCCAGTTTTAACTACTTTAGCTTTACCAATTGGGACGATGTATTCTTCATCAGGGACTTCTTGACGGAAGGCTCGGTAAATTCGTTTTGGTTCTAAGAAAATAACTGGATCAGGATCTTTAATACTTGCGGTTAGTAAGCCTTTGGTATCATATGGTGTTGATGGAATTACAACTTTTAATCCAGGGATATGCGCAAATAATACTTCTAATGCTTCAGAGTGATGTTCTAAAGCCCGAATTCCGCCTCCGTATGGCATTCTAATAACTAATGGTAAATTGTATTTTCCTCGAGAACGATTACGCATTCTTGCTACATGGCTTACAATTTGGTTATATGCTGGTAAAACAAATCCATCAAATTGAATTTCCGCAACCGGTCTTAGTCCATTAATTGCCATCCCAACGGCGGCACCGACAATGGCAGATTCAGAGATTGGTGTATCAAAAACACGATCTTCTCCAAATTTCTTTTGTAATCCAGCAGTGGCACGAAAAACTCCACCTTCATATCCAACATCTTCACCAAAGACGACAACGGTTGGATCATTTTCTAATTGTTGTTCTAAGGTTTTATTAACAGCTTCTAAAATATTCAGTAAGGCCATTATTTTTCCTCCTCTTGTAAGAATTTTTTATAATTATTCAATTGTTCCTCTAATAAAGGTGGAAGTTTTTCATACATATGCATAAATATTTCCTCTAATTCGACAACTGCGCCTTTTTGTTCAACTTTTTTGAATGTTTCTAAAACATATTGATTAGCTTCTTCTTGAAGAGCCTCTTCTTTATTAATATCCCATAGTCCTTTTTGTTCAAGATAAATTCTAAAGCGGTCAATTGGGTCTTTTTTACGCCATTCTTCAACTTCGGATTCACTACGATAAATGGTTGGATCGTCACTAGTTGTATGAGGACCAAGGCGATAGGTGATAGCTTCAATTAAAGTTGGGCCTTCACCACGGCGGGCTCTCTCCGCCGCAAACCTCGTAGCAACATACATTGCTAAGACGTCATTACCATCGACCATAATTCCAGGAATTCCATAGCCGATAGCCTTTTGGGCTAAGTTTTGGGCTTTAGTAGCTTTTGCGCGTGGTGTAGAAATGGCCCATTGATTGTTTTGAATTACAATAATTACTGGTAAATCATACACTCCCGCAAAATTCACTCCTTCATGGAATTCACCATGCGATGTTCCACCATCGCCAATAAAGGTAATGACAACTTGTCCTTTATTTAGAACTTTACTAGCATAAGCCAATCCAGCCGCATGATTTATTTGTGCGCCAATAGTAATATTAACTGGTAAGACATTGACTCCCTCATTAAAATGACTACCACGTTCATTACCATACCAATATAGGAAGGCTTGTTCTAAAGTAACACCATGATAGATCATCGCATTAAATTCACGGAAAGCGGGGCTTAACCAGTCAGTTTTTTCTAAAGCGGCCATCGCTCCGATTTGGGCAGCTTCTTGACCTTGGTTAGGTGCATATGTTAACATTCGCCCTTGACGTTGAAATTGAACAGCTTTTATATCCGCCACTCTTCCAATAACCATACTACGATACATATGAATTAATTTCTCGTCTGGTATATTTGGAACAAGATCTTCATTGACAATTTTTCCTTGTGGATTAAGAATTTGAAACATCTTGTTTTTAAGTGGATCATACTTCTTAAATAGCATTAATTTGTCCTCCTTAAATAAATTTTTAAGATTTCTATTTAAATACTTACGGTTTTATTATATAATCTAAACTATCATCTAGCAATTTATATGCTTGATGATGCTCTCTTTAGGGTATTAGCGTAATTGTCTCTTGTGAAAAGACATATTATTTGATAAAATTACTTTAGAGGTGTACTATGATAAACTTTATAATAAAATTATTTATTAAAAACCACCAAGATGTTAATAATTTAACTGTCCGCACAATGTATGGTAAGTTGTGTGGAATTGTGGGGATAGTGAGTAATTTAATTTTAACAATTATAAAATTGGTTATGGGATTTTTGGTAGGGAGTATTGCGATTATTGCGGATGGGGTAAATAATTTGGCCGATGTTTCTACCTCCGTCGTTACTTTATTAGGATTTAGATTGTCAAGTATCCCTGCTGATAAAGAACATCCTTATGGTCATCAGCGGAGTGAATATATTGCGGGACTAATTGTCTCTCTTTTTGTTTTAATTGTAGGTTTAAATATATTGCAATCATCAATTCAAAAAATAATAAATCCAGAAACTATTAATTTTTCAAATATAATCTTTATTATTTTAATAATATCTATCGCGATTAAATTATTTCAAATGATGTTTTACCGTAGAGTAGCTAAGATTATTTCTTCAAAATCTTTACGTGCTTCTTCCTTTGACAGTTTGAGCGATATATTTACCACCGCTATTGTCTTAATAGGAATGATTATTTTCAAAACTGCTTCAGTTAACATTGATGCCTATTTAGGTACTATTATTTCCTTATTTATTATTTACAGCGGATTTAAATTAATTAAAGAAACTGTTTCACCATTGTTAGGTGAAGCCCCGAGTCAAGAGTTCTTAGAAAAAATTGAAACACATCTTAATTCTTACGACGGAATTTTAGGATATCATGATATTATTGTTCATAGTTATGGACCGCTAAGAACATTTGTGACGGTAGATGTGGAAATGGATTCGCGGTTAGAAATGATTGAAGCTCATGCAATTGTTGATCAAATTGAATATGACTTTAAAGAAAAAGGATTAGGTAATTTAGTTATTCATATTGACCCAGTTGATACTCAATGTGAAAATTTAAGTCGTTATCGTAAAATGATTTATGAGATATTACAAAGTATTGATAAAGATTTACGATTTCATGATGTTCGCTTAGGTGTAGGAAAGAAAAATAAAAATTTAATGTTTGATGTCGTAATTCCTTTTGAAAAAGATATTGACCCTAAAAAACTTAAAGAAGAAATTATTCAAAGAATAAAACAACAAGAACCTGACTTAAAACCTTTGATTACAATTGACCGAAGTAATATAATATAAAATAAGAAAAGAAGTTTATAATAAGGAGAAAAGTTATGAAAGAGAAATATAATCAATGGTTAAATTATGCTGATTTAGATCAGGAATTGAAAAATGTATTATTAGATTATTCAGAAGAAGAAATTGAAGAAGCATTTGGGACTGATTTGGTATTTGGAACTGGAGGAATGCGTGGCATTCTTGGACCAGGGACTAATCGATTAAATATATATACTGTAAGAAAAGTTGCTTATTGTTATGGGAAATACTTACTAGAATCTAATCCTAAACCCAAAGCAGTCATTGCTTATGATAATCGCCTAAAATCAGTTGATTTTGCTTATGTGGCAGCCCAAGCATTATCTTCTGTTGGTGTAAAGGTGTATTTATTTGATGATTTACGTTCTACACCAGTTTTATCATTTGCCATTCGTTATTTACAAGCAGATGGTGGAATGATGATTACTGCCTCTCATAACCCGCCCCGTTATAATGGATTAAAAGTATATGATCAAGATGGATGTCAATTATCATTAGAATTATCTGACAAACTAATCAATATTATCCAAAATGAAGAAAAGTTTTTTGATATTGAAGTTCAAGACTTGAAATCTCTTTTAGCCAATAATCAAATTGAATATATTGGCCTTGATGTTGATAAAGCATATATTGAAAAGTTACAAGAAGTATTGCTTCATCCTGAGATTGATTATCGCAACTTAAATGTTACTTTTACTCCTCTTCATGGAACAAGTACAAAACTAATTCGCAAAATATTTAATCGTTATGGATTTAATGTAAATTATGTTACTAAACAAATGATAAATGACCCATACTTTACTACTTTAACTTCACCAAACCCGGAAAACTTTAGTGCTTTTGATGAAGCAATTAAAGTTGCTAGAGTTCATAATAGTGATATTATTATTGCGACTGACCCGGATGCAGATCGTGTTGGTGTATGTGTTAGAACTAAAGACGGTAAATATCAACTTTTAAGTGGTAATCAAGTTGGAGCGATATTGATTTATTATATAGTTAATAATAAGAGATTCGATAAAACGGGAATGGTTATTACAACTATTGTAACGTCGGATATTGGCGAAAGAATAGCTAAAGCTTATGATCTAGAAGTTAAGAGAACTTTAACCGGATTTAAGTTTATCGGCGAACAAATGAAATTAATTGAAAATAGCCAAGACTATGAATTTGCTTTTGGTTATGAAGAGTCAATCGGTTATATTGTTAAAGATATTGTCCGTGATAAAGATGCATTACAATCAGTTGTATGTATTTTAGAAGCTGCTTCATATTACTTATATCAAGGAAAAACACTTCTTGATGTATTAAATGAAATATATGAGAAATTCGGGTATTTCTATGATGAAGTTGTTAATATAAATTTAGTTGGTTATGAAGGTAGTAAAAAAATTTCCAATATTTTAAACTATTTTAGAAATCATTATCAAGAGTTAAATTTAGATTTTATTATACATGAAGATTATTTAACTCAAATTCGTTATTACACTAATCAAGAAGAACAAATTAATCTTCCTAAATCCAATGTCTTAAAATTTTATTTACCAGATGGTTCATGGTTTGCAATGCGACCGAGTGGAACTGAACCAAAAATGAAAATTTATTTATCTATTATTGGAAAAACAATGAATGAAGCAATTGACAAAGCTAATTCTATTAAACAAATTATTCTTGAAAAAATTAACTTAATATAAGAGAAGGTGTGTTATATGCAAAAATCATTTTTTATAAAGACTAGAAAAAACTTTTTTAAAAAAATAGAATCTCCATCAGTAACTGTATTATTTTCTGGTAGACCAATTCAAAGAACTGCTGACCAAGAATATCCTTTTGAAGTAAATAGAAATTTTTACTATTTAACAGGAATTAATCAAGCTCAAGTTATTTTAGTTTTAATTAAAAATAATAATCTGCAAGAAGCCCATTTATTTATCGAAGAAAATGATCCAGTATTAGTAAAATGGGTAGGAAAAAAATTAGAACCAGTGGAAGCAAGTAAAATTTCTGGAATTGAACTTGAAAATATTCATTTTTTAAGTTCTTTTGATAGTTTTATGTTTAAGTTATTTAATAGTACTCGTAGCCCTCAAGGAACTTATAAAGTACTATACTTAGATTTAGAACAACGTGAATTACCTGGATATACAAATCAAGCCTTAGAATATTCAGAAGTAATTCGAAAAAAATATCCAGCGGTAGTTATTAAAAACTGTTATGAAGATATTATTCATTTGCGAATGTACAAACATCCTGAAGAAGTAGCTTTAATGCGTGAAAGTATTGAAACTACTAAAGGCGGAATTGAAGAATTAATGAGAAGTTCAGTTCCTGGATTACTAGAATATCAACTTGAAGCTTATTTTAACCTTTGGATTAAATATCATGGAAATAAAAAACCTAGTTTTGAGACAATTGTTGCCTCAGGTAAAAATGCTACTATCTTACACTATGTCAATAATGATGATGTTTTAAAAGACAAAGATTTAATCTTATTTGACTTAGGATGTCAAACGGAATGTTATGTAAGTGATATTACTAGAACATTCCCAATTAACGGTAAATTTACTAAACGTCAAAAAGAAATATATAATGTTGTTTTAGATGTTAATAAAAAATGTATTGAATTTTTAAAACCAGGAATTACTTGGGATGAGTATAATAATTATGCGAAAAAATTACTTTCTGAAGGATGTAAAAAATTAGGATTAATAAAAGAAGATAGTGAATTATCTAAATATTATTACCATTCTATTGGTCATTCGGTAGGACTAGACACTCATGATCCGGCTTTATATCAATATCCAATTGATGAAGGAATGGTTATTACTGTTGAACCAGGACTATATATTGAAGAAGAAGGAATCGGTATTCGCATTGAAGATAATGTCTTAATTACTAAAGATGGTTGTATCAACTTATCTAAAGACATTATTAAAGAAGTTGATGAAATCGAACAATTTATGAAAGAAAATAATAAGTTTATCTAAAACTTTAAAAAGCGGATTGCGTAAATCCGCTTTAAATATATTATATTCAATATAAAAATAACTTTTTATAATTTAACTTTACATAAACATATAATTTATATAAAAAAGATTATAAAAATCTAATTCTAATTTTATGCCATTAAATAGAAAATAAAAAAGACCGAATAAAATCGGTCTTTAAATTTTTTCTAGCCGATATGGCTTTCTATTCATTTAAAAATTCATATTTTTTCCTGCAGTTATTTCTTTTTAAAAAATATCACCAGTATATGTTTATAGGTAAGATATTCACTGCTTTGCCAATAGGTTTTTCTTTTATCTATAGTTTTGATTAAATATATATTCTTAATATTCAATATATGTATTGGATTATTAATAATAGTTCATAATGAAGTATCCACAAAGTATACCATTTTTTCAACGGTTATATTGTAGAAAATCGAAATAGTTAATAAAGATGACTTTACTAAAAATTTACAATTTTCCTCCAACTATTGACAATTTCCCCCAAAAATGTGATAATTAAGTAACCATAAAAATAAAAAAGCAACCTATAGTTGCTTTTAAAAGGTTGGTCGTCTAAACGACCGCTGAAGTAATTCAGCGTTTAAGGTAAACCTTTATTTTAACTCGTTGTGTTGTTCTAGATAGTGCTAGAACTACTTACATTATATCAAAGAGATTGGAGGATGTCAATAGTTATGAAGAAAAAAATGAACTATTCAATTGCACTTGATATTGGTAACACAAGTGTAGGATGGGCAGTTATAGATGAGAACAATAATTTGTTAAAACATCGTGGTCGAAATATGTGGGGAGTAAGACTTTTTGAAGAAGGTCAGACTGCCGCAACTCGTCGTAATTTTCGCGCTACAAGAAGACGTTTATTACGCAGACGTCAACGACTAGACTTATTGCAAGAATTGCTTGCACAGGATGTATTAGCTAAAGATGAATCATTTTTTATGAAATTAAAAGAATCATTTTTAGTTAAAGGTAATGGAAATAAAATTTATAATTTTTTTAACGATTCAGATTTTACTGATCAAAATTTTTATGATAAATATCCAACTATTTATCATTTACGATACAAATTAATAACAAATAAAGAAAAAGAAGATATTCGTTTAGTTTATCTAGCTTTGCATCATATTATTAAATATCGCGGAAACTTTTTATATGAAGGTCAAACCTTTAACATCCAAGATTCTACAATAATTACCGATTTAGAAAATTTATTAGAATACTTAAAAGAAAATTTTGAATATGATATTGAATTTACTAAAGATGATTTAAAAGAAGTTGAAAAGATTTTAACTGACAGTAGTGTTATTAAATCTGATAAAGTCAAAGAAGCGTCGGAAGTGTTTAAAGCAGATAAGGATTCTCAAAAAGTATTAAAAGAGGTCTTTAAAGCAGTCTTAGGCAATAAATTTGATTTTCTTGTTATTTGTAATTTAGGAGAAGCTGAAAATCAAGAAGATTACAAAACAAACTTATCTGATGAAGAAAAAGAACCATTATTTGAAACATTACTAGGCGATCATTTTGAAGTATATAGTTTATTAAAAAATATTTATTCAAGCATCATATTACGGGAAATTCTTGGTACCGATGAGGAAGGTAAAGTTAGACTATTATCTCAAGCCATGATTAATCGTTATGATGATTTTAAAAAAGATTTAGCAATTTTAAAACGCTTAATTAAGGAACATTTTAAAGGTAAATATAATTACATTTTCCGAGAAGTAGATGATAAAACCCCAAATTATTATAATTATATGAATCGTCCGGGAAAAACATCGCAAATTGATTTTTATAACTTCTTAAAAAAAGTTTTAAATCAAAAGAGAGAAGAACTTGCGGATAATGATGATTATAAATATTGTATCAAGAGAATCGAAGACAAAAACTTTTTACTTCGTCAACGAATCAAAGTAAATGCTGCTATTCCATACCAAATTCATAAACAAGAATTGATTGCTATTTTAGAAAATCAAGCACCATATTATGAAACTATTCGTAAGAACAAAGATAAAATTATTTCTTTATTAGAATTCCGAATTCCATATTACGTTGGTCCACTAAACTATGACCGAAATAATAACAAATATGCTTGGGTAGTTCGCAAAAAAAATGGTGAAAAAATATATCCATGGAATTTTGAAGAAGTCGTTGATGTAAAAGCTTCAGCTGAAGAATTTATTAGACGAATGACTAATAAATGTACTTATTTACCAAAGGAAGACGTTTTACCAAAATATTCTTTAATTTTAATGGAGTTTAATGTTTTAGATGAGTTAAATAAAATAACTATTAACGGTGACAAGTTAAGTTATGAATTAAAACTAGAAATCATAGAAGAATGTTTTAAGAAGTATAAAATTGTTCGGGAAAGTCATTTGGTGAAAGTATTACGCAAGTATTACAAATATTATAATTCGGAGAAATTAGATATTCGTGGATATCGAAAAGAAAAACAGTTTGCGGGAAGTCTTACATCTTATATTGATTTTACAAATATTTTTGGGGAAGTCAATGACTCTAATTTTGAAATGATTGAAACCATTATTAAATGGATTACTATCTTCCAAGATAAGAAAATTTTGAAAGAAAAAATAAAAGAAAATTATCCAGAAATTACTGATGCGCAATTAAAGAAAATATTAGCTCTTAATTATTCAGGGTGGGGTAGACTTTCACGTAAATTGATCTATGGAATTACTACTCCTGATCAAAGTGGTTTAGAGTCAACAATTTTACATATTATGCGCAAAACTAATCAAAACTTTATGCAAGTTATTAATTCAAATAAATATTGTTTTGCTAAGAAGATTGAGAAGATTCAAAAAGAAAGTATACAAAAAAAAGAAAAAGTTACACTTGCAGATGTTCAAGATATTCCAGGATCACCAGCAATCAAAAAAGCTATTTGGCAAGCAATCAAAATTGTCAATGAGATTATAAAAATTATGAAATGTGATCCACAAAATATATATATAGAAAATACTAGAAGTTCCGGTAAAAAAGAACGTACGCGTTCGCGAGTTACTTGGTTAAAAGAATGTTACAAAAAATTAAAAGTAGAAACTGATATTTATAATCAAGAAGTCGCTCGTGAATTAAATGAACATTTAGAAACGATTGACAATGAAAAATTATTCTTATACTTTATTCAAAATGGAAAATGTATGTATTCTGGAGAAACTTTAGACCCACAACGATTAATAGATTATGAAGTTGACCATATTATTCCACGATCATTAATTAAGGATGATAGTATTGACAATAAAGTTTTAGTTCTTAAAAAATACAATCAATTAAAAGCTGATCGTGATGTTTTACCATATGATATTATTAGTAAAATGAAACCGTATTGGGAAAAATTAAAAGATTGCGGACTAATAAGCAATAAGAAATTTTATAATTTGTGTCGAAAAGAGTTCAATGAAGAAGATATTGCAGGTTTTATTAATAGACAAATCGTCGAAACAAGTCAAATTGTAAAACATGTTGTAAATTTACTATATGCAAATTATCCAAATACAAAAATTCATACTATAAGGCCATTACTTGTAAGTATCCTTCGTGAACAACTTTCATTATATAAAATTCGTGATATAAATGATTATCATCATGCTCATGATGCGTATTTAACTGGCTGTGTTGCAAACTTTATTAGAATTAGATATCCTAAATTAGAAAAAGAAATATTGTATTCCGAATATTTACGTCTACCAACTGAAAGACGAAAATACAATAGTGGATTTATTGTAAACTCATTTGTTCGTAATCACATTGATGATACAACTGGTGAAGTAGTTTGGGATGCTAATGAACAAATTTCAAAAATTAAAAAAGTTTTAAATTATAAAGATTGCTTTATTACTAAAAAAGTTGAAGAATCTACAGGAGTATTTTATAATCAAACTTTGGTTGGACCTAATATGGCGACTGCCCCGATTCGAGCTTCATTGGATCCAAAGATCTACGGCGGTTATACAAATGTAAATATTGCTTATATGGTAGCACTTGAATATAGAAAAGGTACACAAATGAAAAAAGTTCTTGCGGGTATTCCAATTATGTTTGCTCAACGATTTAAAAGAGATCAAGAAGCTTTAATAGAATATTTAAAAGAACAATTTAGAACTAATGAAATTATTATTTTAAAACCAAAAATTTTGAAATCACAGCTTGTAGACTTTGATGGACATCTATTATATTTAGCAAGTTCTGGAGAATTTAATAACGCCAAACAATTAATTCTTGATTATGAATTTAATGAATTGGTTTATTTAATCGATAAAGATAAATTAAGTGAAAGCGATGAAAATCACAAACGGTTAAATAAATTTTATCAAGTATTTATTGAAAAATTGGAAAAACATTATCCATTTTATCAGAATATTGCTAGAAAATTTAAAAATGCTACAAATGATTTTGAAAAGCTAGATTTTACAAAAAAATGCAAGTTTGTATTAGAAATGTTAAAAATCACTCAAGCAAACTCAACAAACGCTTACTTTAAAAATTTTGGCATTGGTAAATTAGGCGATCGAATGGATCGACTTAATGGAAAATCGTTAGATTTTGATAAAACAATTTTTATCGATCAATCAGTAACCGGAATGTATGAAAAGAGGTATCGCCTATGAGTTTTAGAATAGTTATTATCACTAAACGTTCCATTTTAAGTTATAAAGACAATTATTTAGTGATTAGAAGCGATGAGAATGAAATGATTCATTTGTCTGAAATACATACCTTAATTGTTCAATCAACAATGGTAACATTAACTAGTTACTTAATTTCTGAATTAATGAAAAGAAGAATTAAGGTTATAATATGTGATGAGTTTGCCAATCCAGTATGTGAGTTAGCCCCATACTATTGGGGCTACAACTCACCGAAAAGAATACTTAAACAAATTAATTGGTCCGAAGAAGCTAAGAAAACTGCGTGGACTGAAATTATAAAGGAGAAAATATTAAGACAAGCTGAGCATTTAAAAGAATTAGGATTAAAAGAGTATAAATTATTAATGAAATATTATAACGAAGTACAATTTGATGATGAAACTAATCGTGAAGGACATGCTGCTAAAGTTTATTTTAACGCCTTATTTGGAAAAGAATTTTCAAGGGAAATTTATAATCGTATAAATGCTGGGTTGAACTATGGTTATACTGTAATTTTATCTGCTTTTAATCGTGAAATTGCAAGTCGTGGTTATTTAACTCAAATTGGAATTCATCATTGTAATGAATTTAATCAATTTAATTTATCATCAGATTTAATGGAACCATTCCGAGTAATTGTTGATAGATTTGTCTATAAAAATCAAAATCGTATTCTTGATAGTGATTACAAAATATCATTAACTGATATTTTAAATACTAAAGTAAAATATTTAAATAAAGAATATTATCTAGTAAATGCAATAACTTTATATGTTCAAAATGTAATTAATTATATTGAAGAAGGGAAAATCATAAAAGGGATGTATAGTGTGTATGAGGTATAGGTTTATGAGAATGTTGGTGTTTTTTGATTTACCAACTGTTAAAGCAATTGATAGAAGAAATTATAATAGATTTAGAAAGTTTTTAATCAAAGAAGGCTTTATAATGGTCCAAGAGTCAGTTTATTGTAAGTTGGTATTAAACCATTCTATTATGAATTCTGTTAAGAAAAGAGTAGAGAAAAATGCTCCACAAAAGGGATTGGTGCAGTTATTGTGTGTTACTGAAAAGCAATATGCATCAATTGAATATATCACTGGAAGTAAAATTAACAAAAAAGTGATCGATTCAATGGAGAGGTTAATAGTAATATGATTATAAAAATAAGCACGTTTTCTAATCATATTGATTTTACAAATAATGAATTGAATGTATTAGAAATTGAAGATAAAAAACTGTTTTCAAACATTGTTACAAGTTTTTATAATTCAATAAATGATGAGCCTTCAAAAGAAACATTAATTTTGTTAAAAAATAATGAAGTAGTTTCAATTTCTAAATGTATGTTTATGATAATGGATATTTATTCATATGATTTTAATGTTAAAAAAATAAACAATAAATTGATTAGTATTTTGGAACAGAATATAATTAATGATGAAGATTTAAGGTATGATGTTGAAAAGAAAATTTATGAATTAGCCAATTTAATTCCGGAAATTACAAGTGTATTTTCATTAGACTTAATATGGGATAATGATATTAAAATTCATAAACTATTAAATCTATTTTCAATAAAAATTGATCAAAATAGCGAAGATAGTTACTTACATAGAACATTAAGAGCAATTGATATTGTTAGAGAACTAGGACTGTGTGATATACTAGTATTATGTAATTTAAAGTCATATCTAGATGAAGAAGAACTTATCGAATTATATAAGTATATTAAATACAAAGAGCAAAAGACATTAATTCTTGAATCAAAAGTAGATGAAAAAACAATTTATGATGAAAGAAAAATGATTATTGATTATTATTTTAACGATTACATAATAGAATAACTGTCTAGAACAACGGCGTCTCGTAAACGCTAAACTCGCCGGAAAAACTAAAAATTAGCTGATTTGAGGTTTTAGAGTTGTGTTGTTCTAGATAGTGCTAAAACAATATTATGAAATTGAATATGAATTAATATGTTTTAGAGTTGTGTTGTTCTAGATAGTGCTAAAACAGTCAGTAAATTGCGTTTAAATTCGTTGTAGTTTTAGAGTTGTGTTGTTCTAGATAGTGCTAAAACTTCGTCAACTGGTTTTAGGTAAATGCTTACGTTTTAGAGTTGTGTTGTTCTAGATAGTGCTAAAACGTTAATTTAGGTAATTTACTTAATGCATAAGTTTTAGAGTTGTGTTGTTCTAGATAGTGCTAAAACCTCTCTCAGCAATTGAACCACGTTCAAACTGTTTTAGAGTTGTGTTGTTCTAGATAGTGCTAAAACTGAATTTTGAGATGTATAGAATTAAATGAGGTTTTAGAGTTGTGTTGTTCTAGATAGTGCTAAAACTTGTCGTCAAAAATATTTTCAGTATAATGAGTTTTAGAGTTGTGTTGTTCTAGATAGTGCTAAAACTTGAATATTTTTAAATGGGTATTTAATGATGTTTTAGAGTTGTGTTGTTCTAGATAGTGCTAAAACTTGTTGACGCAAATGAAATTATTCTTGACGGTTTTAGAGTTGTGTTGTTCTAGATAGTGCTAAAACTTCAGTAATGAAATACAAAAAACTTCCTTTGTTTTAGAGTTGTGTTGTTCTAGATAGTGCTAAAACTAGATACTTAAGGATATTCCTTTATGTATTGTTTTAGAGTTGTGTTGTTCTAGATAGTGCTAAAACAAATCAGTGATACATCAATTACTGGAGAAGGTTTTAGAGTTGTGTTGTTCTAGATAGTGCTAAAACAGTTAGAGAATTACAATTTAAAAGTTTATTGTTTTAGAGTTGTGTTGTTCTAGATAGTGCTAAAACAATTGTGTTGCTTTGAAAAAGTATTTTCTTGTTTTAGAGTTGTGTTGTTCTAGATAGTGCTAAAACTTTAAAAATTAACTCTTATCAAAATAACGAGTTTTAGAGTTGTGTTGTTCTAGATAGTGCTAAAACGTGCAGTAATCGCTATTAGTGTTGTTCCTAGTTTTAGAGTTGTGTTGTTCTAGATAGTGCTAAAACATTGTAATTCTCTAACCTTAATTTCTTTATGTTTTAGAGTTGTGTTGTTCTAGATAGTGCTAAAACACTACAATTACAAATTAGTATTCGAGGGTTGTTTTAGAGTTGTGTTGTTCTAGATAGTGCTAAAACATTATACTGCTAGTATAGTTAAAATGATTAGTTTTAGAGTTGTGTTGTTCTAGATAGTGCTAAAACTCTTTTCGAATTTCTATAAACTATGAAAACGTTTTAGAGTTGTGTTGTTCTAGATAGTGCTAAAACAATAATTGCTGGGGGTCGTGGTAAAGGCAAGTTTTAGAGTTGTGTTGTTCTAGATAGTGCTAAAACAGCATATATAATGTAGTCACCCAAATCAACGTTTTAGAGTTGTGTTGTTCTAGATAGTGCTAAAACGGGCGAATGAATCTCACGCCTTGGTGTTAGGTTTTAGAGTTGTGTTGTTCTAGATAGTGCTAAAACACATTACAACAATCCAGAACGCCAATCGGTGTTTTAGAGTTGTGTTGTTCTAGATAGTGCTAAAACAGAAATACTGATTTAATTACCGTTGATGAAGTTTTAGAGTTGTGTTGTTCTAGATAGTGCTAAAACTGATATTTCAATACCATCAGGTAACACCACGTTTTAGAGTTGTGTTGTTCTAGATAGTGCTAAAACTTTCTAATTATAGATTCGGCAATTTGCCATGTTTTAGAGTTGTGTTGTTCTAGATAGTGCTAAAACTAACTAATTTCACGATCAAAATCTACAACTGTTTTAGAGTTGTGTTGTTCTAGATAGTGCTAAAACAATAAATGGAGGTTGTTATCATGAACAAAAGTTTTAGAGTTGTGTTGTTCTAGATAGTGCTAAAACTTATCCCTGACATTTATTCCAAGTTAGCAAAGTTTTAGAGTTGTGTTGTTCTAGATAGTGCTAAAACTAATGCAAAATGTTGTCTAGCGTTCAGCGGGTTTTAGAGTTGTGTTGTTCTAGATAGTGCTAAAACCTGCCAGTGAAATAGAACAGCAGCAAAACGGTTTTAGAGTTGTGTTGTTCTAGATAGTGCTAAAACTGTATTATATAATATAGATGAAAGGAGATGGTTTTAGAGTTGTGTTGTTCTAGATAGTGCTAAAACCCCCACTCCCCCACCTTTTCCCCCACTCGCCAAGTTTTAGAGTTGTGTTGTTCTAGATAGTGCTAAAACGTTGATTAGAAAATTGTCGATATAGAAAACGTTTTAGAGTTGTGTTGTTCTAGATAGTGCTAAAACACTATTAAAATTACCTGCTTCGTAAGCTAAGTTTTAGAGTTGTGTTGTTCTAGATAGTGCTAAAACTAGACTTTGGAATTAAGGCCATTAAAACAAGTTTTAGAGTTGTGTTGTTCTAGATAGTGCTAAAACACTTTTTGATCGCATTGTTAAATTATATACGTTTTAGAGTTGTGTTGTTCTAGATAGTGCTAAAACGGGGAAGAAGTGAGGAATTATTTCTCGTCTGTTTTAGAGTTGTGTTGTTCTAGATAGTGCTAAAACAATCAATGTTTTTTTATTTGTATATGTTTTGTTTTAGAGTTGTGTTGTTCTAGATAGTGCTAAAACTGAGCATCACGCGTTGATCGTGGTTAGTCCGTTTTAGAGTTGTGTTGTTCTAGATAGTGCTAAAACAATCATTTTTAAAATAAGGTGTTGTTCATGGTTTTAGAGTTGTGTTGTTCTAGATAGTGCTAAAACGGAAGTAAGATGGAAGAATTTAAAAATATGGTTTTAGAGTTGTGTTGTTCTAGATAGTGCTAAAACATTTGAAGAATAGTTATCTTCAATAACAACGTTTTAGAGTTGTGTTGTTCTAGATAGTGCTAAAACAGTATATAATGTAGATGTAAATAAAGAACAGTTTTAGAGTTGTGTTGTTCTAGATAGTGCTAAAACTGATAAAGCGATTCATTATGCAGCAGTTGTGTTTTAGAGTTGTGTTGTTCTAGATAGTGCTAAAACAAGTTTTAAATTTAAAACTATTAAATAAGGTTTTAGAGTTGTGTTGTTCTAGATAGTGCTAAAACCTTTTATATAATTGCTATGCCAAAGCGATGGTTTTAGAGTTGTGTTGTTCTAGATAGTGCTAAAACTTGTGGAATTGAAAGAGAATGGGTTTAACTGTTTTAGAGTTGTGTTGTTCTAGATAGTGCTAAAACCCCCCAATTCATGTCTACCCAGTATTTAAAAAGTTTTAGAGTTGTGTTGTTCTAGATAGTGCTAAAACTACTTGAGAAATTTCTTGTAATAAACCTTTGTTTTAGAGTTGTGTTGTTCTAGATAGTGCTAAAACAGCATTTTCTTTATTTAGACTTCTCATGTAGTTTTAGAGTTGTGTTGTTCTAGATAGTGCTAAAACTTGCATCAGGATTAGTATTGTGTAGATTGCAAAAGGTCAATATGACATTTTGTATAGACAGGCAATGATTAAAAACAATGAGTTAGTAAATACAATTCGATATGATGCACGAATGCGGCAACGAGCAAATGTACTAGCTCATTTCGATATGAGACAATCTGAAACGAAAATATTGTTTGATGCAATTAAACGTCAAATCGAATATGGAATTGACAAAGGATTTCAGGTTGTTTATTCAAATGGAGCTAGACGAAGTTTTAAGAGTTACATCGAAATGAGCGTTAGAAGCATAGTCCAAAATATTGCATTGGACGCAATGTAAAATTCAGCAACACGACTTGGTATTAAGTTTTTTCTTGCCAGTGAGCATGCAGATTGTGCCGAAGACCATGTCGAGTTACAAGGAAAAGATTATATCGCTGATAATGTTCCTGACTTATGGAATGACAAATATAAACGCATAGGTGAAGCTAAAATGGTAGGTTTACAACTCTGCCAAACTGTAGACATTACTGGATTCCAATTACAGAGAACAAGTCAACAACTTAGAACAAACTAAAGCAGAGTTAAGAACCAAAAAAGGAGAGTATCGCGAACAAAACTACAAAGACTTGCTTCAGCAAAGATACAACGAGCGAAATATTAGAAAATACAAAGCAAGATTAATGAATGCTGAAGCATTATTAGAAGAAACAAATGATCCGGTTTTACAACGTGAATTGCTAAATGACAAAAGCAAAATGCTTATTAGGGCTTGGTAAAAAAGACAACGTGATTTATTAGTTAAAAAACTATACTTAAAACGAGAATATCGTAGAGAAAGCCCAAGTAAACTTGCTCAAGACTTGGGAGTAAGTATAGAACTTAAAAGATTGCAAAATAATAATTAAAGTGTATAATAGATGTAGAAATTGATAAATTTACTGATTGCTTACTCGATAGAAAAACAGGAAAATTAGTTAACACTGTTATTAATATAGATTCTAAGGAAGATATATTGCAAAGAAAATAATGGAGAAAATTAATAGATAAGACTTTTGATTGGGAACTTCAAGCTAAACGTAGTGAAAAAATATTATCATTAAAAGCAGAAAACAGCGATGTTGTAGAAGGATAAGTTGGTATAATATATATGCAGCAGGATAACGCTGTTTGTGTATATTTAGTAGAAAGCCATCCTAAAAATCGTGGTAGAAGCGGAGAGTTCGAAGGTGTTGGAGCGCATTTATTTGCGATTGCAGTTAAAGAAGCCAAAGAGCGAGGATTTGATGCTGTATATTTCACACCAAAAAACTCTTATTGAGCAATATAAAAAAATTAAATGCAAAAATTGTTTCTAGTGGTAATATGATAATAACAGGTTCTGCATTTGAAAATCTATACGAAAAGTATTTTGGAGTTAAAAAATGAAAAGAGAAGATATCGTAGAAATTAATGATGGTTATGTTGAAGTTATACCACCAAAACCAGAGGATTATGAATTTATAAGATTAATGAATAAAATATTTATAGAATATGTTGGTGGCGATAAAAAGAAATTTTTAGCTTTGACAAAAGAGGAACAAAAAATGCTAATGGACAAATCTATAAATACTGCAAGAGAATTAGGAATTTATATACCTGAGAAATATTTGAATATTAATTTTGCGACCGACTAAAAATCGGTCTTTTTTTATGCTGAAATCTCGACCTGAGTAAGTCGTTAAACTGCTCAAATATGTCATCCTTAATCCCTTCCCTTCATATTTCCCCCCAATTTTTAGAGTCGAGTTGTTCTAGATAGTATAAATAAATTATATTTATTTTAACGCAATAATATTTAAAAATACTTTTTAGCATATTCAATAAAAAATCCTAAAGTGGATGTCACTTATTTTCTACTTTAGGATTTTTTTATAGAGTAAATACAGTATTGATTATGTAATATATTTGCGGGGTGATTAGATGAAGAAATTAATTGTTGTTTTGCTATTAATATTCTTATTTAATCTTAATGCTAACAGTTATAGTAAAACAGGGTATAAAAATTTTAAAGAAATAACATTTTATAATGATGGGAAATTACTTGTTGAAATGAGTCAAAGTGAGATAGACAAAGGATTTAAAAAAGTAAAACGTAAATTTTGGGGCTGGCAAACTCATTATTTTTACTTAAATGAAGAAGCTAGTTTTATAGGAGAAGAAATATTTTCACGCAGTAATCGAAGTTCAACACCATACGAATTTGATTATCATTTAAAGGAAATGACATTATCAGAACGAACTCGTAAAGCTACTGGATCAATCTCTATTAAAACAAAAGGAAAAATGTCTAAATTTGATTTAAATCTTGATGGAGAGTTAAAGGGTGAAATTGGTTCTAAAGATTCTACTACTGTTACGGAAGAAACGAAAATTAAAATGCAAATTATGCCAAATACTAAATTGACTTTAAGGGTTGCTGGGGAAGTATATGTTAGTAATGGTGTGGCATGTTATTATGTTTTAGGGATTACATTTAAAAAGGGGGCCTGGGAAACAATTGATATTAGCACATTATATTATGAATTGGTTGAGGAGAATTTAATATGAAAAAGATATATGTGATTAGTATATGTATTACGATTGTTTTAGTTGTTACTATTGGAATATTGTTTATTATAAAAAGACACCAAAATGAATTAAAAGTTACTGTAATCCCGAAAGATTATCATCATTTATTTTTAAGTAATGAGGAAATGGCTTTTGATGTAGAAATATTAGTAAATTCGAAGGATTCATCGTTAACCAATAAAGAGTTGATTAATAAAGTTTATATAAAAGATCAAGATCAAATGTATCAACTGCAGTTATTACAAATAAAAGACCTAGAGAAAACTCTTAAAATAAAGAGTGATATTTTTCATAAATATATTTTTCATTTTATTTTAATCGGTGAAATAAATAATGAAGCTATTAATTTGAATAAAGCTTTTTTATCAATTGAAACTCCGAAAATGACGTTTGATTTATATATTGGAAATGTAAGTTTTTTAAAAGTTTTAAATTTTGGTTCCCCGAACAATGAGTTAGCAATTAATTATTTAAAAGGTGTAACTGTCGAAGAAAATTTTCGAAAAAAACTTTGTGCGATTATTATTGGTTTTCGTAATAATTCCTCATCTACTATTACAGTAAATAATGTAGAAATTATATGTGAGAATATTAGTTTTTCTAATAGTGAAAAAATTGAATTAGCCGAACCTAAAATAGATAATTTAACGATTAATTATGATTTATATACAAATTATGATAATTCAAAAATTTATTTTAATCTTAATGCAAATGAAGTAAAATATTTTTTATTACCGATAAAATATTTACAACCTAAATATTTAAGTCAGTGTGGATTTAAAATCGAATATGAAAAAGAAGGTGTCAGTCATGTTATGTATTTTGATGATTTTCTATTTTTTACAGAACAATCATTATCACATCAATTATTGAACAATCTAGTGATTTATCTTTATGGAAATCATTAAATTAGATAATATTACTAAAAAATATCATACAACAATTATTTTGGATAGTATTATGTATAGTTTTATTAGTGGAAAAGTATATTTGTTATTAGGACCAAATGGTAGTGGTAAGTCTACATTAATTAAAGTTATTTTAGGCTTGGTTAAATATCAAGGGAAAGTTATTAAAGAAAATAATTTAACAATATCATATGTTCCAGAAGCAATTAATTTTCCAGATTTTATTAAGATATTTGATTTTTTATCTACACTAGCAAAATTAAAAAACATTAAAGCTTCTGAAGTGTTGATAAACAAACATTTAATAGAGTGGGATATTGCTAAAGATAAAAGCAAATTAATTAAAAACTTATCAAAAGGAATGAAACAAAAATTATTAATTATAAATAGTTTAATGAGTGATGTAGATTTATATATTTTTGATGAGCCATTAAATGGGCTTGATTACAAAATGCAAAGTTTGTTTTTAGAAAAAATGAAAGAACTAAAAAATCTCAATAAAACGATTATTATCTCAACTCACTATGTAAGTTTTTATGAAAAAATTTATGATATTATGTTGGAGTTAAAAGACGGGAAATTATATGAGAAAACTAATAAATTGTCATTATAAATATTTTATGACAAAAACCAATATTGTTAGTTTTGGCATTGTTTTAGGAATTATTTTATTAGGGTACTTACTGAGTATTGATAAAAGTAATTATGATATTGTGGTAATTAATTATTATCATCAAGCTTTTTTTATCACTAAGTTATTGGTTATTTTAATAATATCATTTGTTTGTAGTTATAATATCTTATTAAAAAATGATCAATATTCTTATTTAGTCTTATCTAGTGGATATACACGTTGGCAGTATTTATTATCAAAGATTATTACTATTTTAGTTATGGTATTTTATTTTGTTTTATGGTTATTAATTATATTTTTATTTATTGGAACAGTGTTAATTAAACAATTTGTGTTTAAAATTGATTATTTGTTGATGTATTTGAAAATATTACTAATTGGAATAATTTATGGTTTATATAGTATGTTACTTACTCAGATTATAAATAATATTTTTTCGTGTTTGATTGTATTTACAATTAACTTAATTAGTGATATGATTATTGAAGAAAATTTGGGAATTATTGAAAAAGGGATATATTTATTGTTTCCAAATATTAATTTTTCAAATGATAGGTTAATATTTGGGTATAGTCATTTAGTTGTCTTAATAATTATCTTAGTTTTAGGAAATTTGTTAGTTTATTTTAAAAAAGATTTAGCATAAAATATTTGACAATTTGTCTTAAATATAGTATAATAAGTGAGTAATAATAGTGGAAAGTAGAAGTACCCGCTTCTCACCTGATCGATTACGTCGATAGGTCAATGTCACTTATAGCTATTTTCAATCGATAAGTGTGAAATTATGTGGGTGCTTTTTGCGCCCATTTTTTTCTACTATTGTTGCGAAAAAAATTGTGGAGGTGCTATTTATTAGTAAGAATCTAGATCGCAAGCAGGACGCTTTGGTTAATGAAAACATTCGAGCAAAAGAAATTATGTTAATTTCATCTGAAGGAAAAAATTTAGGGAAAATGACACCTGAAGAAGGATTAGAAATTGCTCGAAGATACGATTTGGATATGGTGTGTGTGGCCCCACAAGCGCCAGTTCCTGTATGCAAATTGATGGATTATTCAAAGTATCGTTATGAACAACAACGACGCGCTAAGGAAGCCAAGAAAAATCAAAAAACTGTTACAGTGAAAGAAATTTGGGTCACACCGGTAATCAGCCAAAATGACTTAGAGACAAAAGTTCGTAATGCACGTAAATTTTTAGAAGAAGGTCACAAAGTTCGTGTTACATTACGCATTCGTAGTAAACGTATGCTTAGTATGGGAACATTTAATGACCAAGTATTAGAGAGAGTTGCGGAGATGTTGGCTGATTATGGAACAGTTGAACAACAACCAAAATTAGAAGGCCGTACAATGACAATGATTATGACCCCAAGAAAAGATAAAAAAAAATAAAATCTAATCAATAAGGAGTGTATTATTATGCCTAAAATGAAATCACATAAAGGTACGAAAAAACGTATCAAAGTAACTGGAAACGGCAAAATAAAAAGATGGCAAGCGGGTACATCACACTTAGCTCCATCCAAAAATCAAAAACGTATTCGTCGTTTACGTAAATCAGCATTAGTTTCATCTGCCGATGTAAAACGTATCAAACGACAAATTGCAAACATTAAGTAAGATTATAGGAGGTAATTAAAATGCCACGAGTAAAAGGTGGAGTAGTTTCACGAAGAAGACGTAAAAGAGTATTAAAACTTGCCAAAGGTTATTTTGGATCTAAAAGTACTCTATATAGAACAGCCAATCAACAAGTAATGAAATCATTAATGTATGCTTATCGTGACCGTAAGCAGCGCAAACGTGAATTTAGAAAATTATGGATAACAAGAATTAATGCGGCGGCACGATTAAATGGTTTATCTTACAGTCGTTTAATGAATGGCTTAAAATTACAAAATATTGAAATTAATCGTAAAATGTTATCTGAAATAGCTATTCATGATGCGGAAGGATTTGCTAAAATTTGTGAATCAGCCAAAAAAGCATTAAGTAACAAATAAAAAAAGACCACTTGGTCTTTTTTTATTTTGTATAAAACTTACCAAAATAATTGACAATATAAATAGAAAACAAGTATTATAAAGGTGAGTTTTATGCGAAAAATAGCCTATTTTTTAGTTATTTTGTGGATAATTGGATGTATTTCAATTATTTATATTATTAACTATAATGAAACTTTAAATACAAATTATGAATGGTTGGAAGGTTATGGAATCGATTTTTCTAAAGCGATTAATTTAGGCTACAAATTAAAATTAGATAAGATTTTACCTCTTGATAATGTCAAAAAGACTACATTATATCTTTCGGATTTGAATTTGACTGGTCAAAAAGCAGTAATGCTATTTGCTCAAGGTCTTTTATACGGTGCGTTAGGAATTTTACTGTTCTTTTTACTAGAACCAATTATTAAAAGAGCAATCTTTTTAATATTTATTTTAGGTATAGGATGTATTATCTTTTTGGAGTATTTACAAAAAATAGGCTTAATCGAAAACTTTCAATGGATTAACTTTATCTTCTCTTCTACATTCTTCAGTGTTTTTGCCATCTTAGGATCATTACTATCGAGAATGAAACGTTAATTTCGAAAACGTTTTTACAATTTTTGATATAAATATTGCACATAATTTATGAATTTGGTATAATGTAATTCCTAATTAAGTATATTATCAAGGAATTATTTAATTCCTGACTTATATAGATTTGTGGGAGGTAGAGTAGATAGATGATTAAAGTTAAAGTAAATGGTAATGTGTATGAGTATCCACGGGGGACAGCGCCATTACAAATTGCTAAGGATTTAAATATTAAAACCTATGTGGCAAATGTTAATAATACATTACGAGAATTAACTTATCAATTATATGATGATGCCACTATCGAGTTTTTTGATTTAGATAATTATGATGCTGCTAGAGTATATGAAACTAGTTTACGTTTTTTAATTTTAATGGCTATTAATGAATTATATCCTCAAGCACGAGTTACTTTTAAACAATCAGTATCACGATCAATTTCTTGTCATATTGAGGGGATAGACCGTAAAGTTGATGCACAGTTTTTAACCGAACTTGATAATAAAATGCAAGAGATAATTAAAAAAGACTTGCCAATAACTCGTAAGAAAATATCAATAGAAGAAGCTTATAAATTATATGAAGAAAAAGGATATTATGATAAAGTAGAAGTTTTAAAATATCGTGAAGAAGATACAGTTAATGTATACACTGTTAATGGTTATACCAACTATATGTTTGGGTATATGGTTCCTTCAACAGGATATTTAACCAAATATCAATTATTACTTTATCATCCAGATTTTGTAGTTCAATATCCACGAGCTGAAGAAAAAGGAGACATTCCTCCATTTGAAGATTCCACAAGTTTTGGTCGAATGTTAAAAGAATCCCAACAATGGGCCCGATTAATTGAATGTGATCGAATCCCGTTATTAAATAAGTATATTGAAAGTAACCGCGTAATGGATTTAGTCAATATGTGTGAATCCAAACACAACAATATGTTATCAGAACTTGGCCAAATTATTAAGGATAATATTGACAATATTAAAATTATTGCGATTGCTGGACCATCTTCATCCGGAAAAACAACTTTTTCTCATCGATTACGAATTGAATTATTATCACGAGGAATCAAACCAGTCAAAATTTCTATCGATGATTATTATTTAGATCGTAATCAAGCGCCAAAAGATGAATATGGCAATCCTGATTTAGAACATATTGAAGCTTTGGATTTAGAGTTATTTAATCAGCACCTATTGGCATTAATTCAAGGTGAAGAAGTGCAATTACCACATTTTGATTTTAAAATTGGTAAAAGAGTTCCAGGAGAGAAAATTCGAATTGATGAACATTCTCCAATAATTATTGAAGGAATTCATGCTCTAAATCATCGTTTAACTAGTTCTATCCCAAAATATCAAAAATTTAAAATTTATATTAGCCCGCTTTGGCAAATTAATATTGATAATCATAATCCAATTAATGCGACTGACATTCGTATGTTACGTCGCATGGTTCGAGACTATAAATATCGTAACACCCCTCCGCAAAAAACCATTGGTATGTGGAGTTCGGTGCGTAAAGGCGAATTTAGATGGATTTATCCGTTCCAAGAAGAAGCAGATTACATTTTTAACTCTGAGTTAACTTATGAACTTGGCGTATTGAAAAAATATGCTTTACCAGCATTAGAAAAAGTTACTCGTGATGACCCATATTTTATTACAGCCAACCGTTTAGTTAAATTCTTAAAATACATTAAAGACATAGATGATCGCTATGTCCCAGCAAACTCCTTGCTGCGTGAGTTTATTGGCGATAGTAGTTTCTATTTAGAACAAAAAGAAACCAAAATTGATGAGTAAACAACAAAGAATAGTTTTTAAATAAACTATTCTTTTTTTAAAATAGGGGGAAATAGTATGGAAATTAAATCAATTTTTATTTCGGAAAAACAAGCTGGATTATTAATTAAAGAAGAATTATTAAAAGTTTATCCTGAGTTAGAAGTAATTGTTAATGATGGAAAACTAACATTTTTACCACATACTGATGCATATATTGGGTTTGGACCAATTTTGGATTTTGATAAACATCATTACAAATGGATTCATTGCTTAGCAGCCGGGGTTGATCGTTTTACCCAATCGATTAATATTCCGAAAGAGACTATTTTGACACGTACCATAAATCCTAATGTTGCATATCAAATTGCCTATTTTTGCTTAAGTTATATTTTAGCAATCGAAAACAATTTATTTGCTTATTATGATTCACAAAAAAATAAATTATGGGATAAAAAATTAGCAAAACATTTTTTCTCAAATAAAAAAGTTTTAATTTTTGGAACTGGGGAAATTGGGAAAAAAATTGCAATTATTTTAAAAAGCATTGGTTTTACCGTGTTGGGTGTTTCTCGCAGTGGTCAAAAACAGGATTCTTTTGATAAAGTATATCCAGTAAGTAATTTTGATGAAGTATTAAAAGATATTGATTGGATAATTAATATTATGCCGCTTACTATAGAGACTACGTATTTCTTTAATAAAGATTTCTTTAGTAAATTAAGTAATGTTTCCTTTATTAATGTTGGTCGTGGTAAATCAGTTAATGAACAAGATTTGCTAGATTCTTTAGAAAATGGAAATATTAATTATGCGGTATTAGATGTTCAAGAAATTGAACCACTACCGGAAAACTCCCCTCTATGGGAACACAAGAAAGTTTTTATTACACCGCATATCGCCGGTGTTTTGGACTTTATTATGGCAAGTAAGACTATTCCAATTATTTTACAAAAGATTAAAAATAATGAAGAAATCAATTGTCAAGTTGATTTAATAAAACAATATTAAAATGGTGATTATGCCTATACCTCCAAGAGAATAATGAATACATTATTTATTGGAGGTATGTTGTATGAAAAGTAAATATTCGTTAAACCATCATTACTCCCCACAAACTCCACCCATCAACAATAATTTAAATTTATATAGCGTTGATGAAGGATTTGTGAAAGGGAATATGTTCCGTTCATTATATCAAGGTTATCCGGGCTTTGAACCAAAATTAGCTGCGCCAACTAACTTAGAGCAAGCAATGATGCATGAAGTACAAAAATATACGTTTGCGGCACATGACTTAGCATTATATTTAGATAATAATCCGGATGACGAAGAAGCAATCCGCTTATTTAATGACTACCGACAAAAAGCCCAAGAAGCTATTGCTAATTATGAAAGTCAATTCGGACCAATTCAAATGTCCTCTTCACAATTAAACGTCTATCCATGGGGATGGTTTATTACATCATGGCCATGGGAGGGGATTTGGTAATGTTTATTTATTCAAAAAGATTAATTTATCCGGTAAACATTCGTAAACGCGACTTAAATCTTGCAAAACTTATTGTCACTCAGTATGGTGGTCCTTATGGTGAATTAGGTGCAGCATTACGCTACCTAAATCAACGTTATATTATGCCAGATGACCGTGGGAAAGCATTACTTACTGATATTGGTACTGAAGAACTTGGGCATGTCGAAATGATTTGTGCGATGTTATATCAATTAACCAAAGGAGCAACAATTGAAGAATTAGAAGCAGCAGGATTTACAAAACACTATGCGCAACATGGATTAGGATTATTCCCTAGTGACGTTTATGGAAATCCATTCAACGTTGCCAATATTGGTTCAACTGGGGATCCATTAGTTGATTTACAGGAGAATATTGCGGCTGAGGCAAAAGCCCAAGCAACCTATGAACACTTAATGGATTTAACAGATGACCCTGATGTATTAGAACCACTAGCATTTTTACGTCAACGTGAAGTTGTTCACTTAGCTCGTTTCCAAGAATTACATGATTATTATCAAAGTAAATTTAATTCAGGAAATACTGTAAAGAGTCTTGCATAATGCAAGACTTTTTTAATTTTTCCAAATTCTCTATATCGTCCCCCTTTTCGTGTTACAATAACACTTATAAATTAATAAATTATATTTTTAACTTTATTGCTTGATAATACTATTTATGTTAAGATTAAAGTAGCAAGTATTTATATAGAAGGTGATTGCAATTGCGAGAAATTATCAAAGTGAGTAATCTTACTAAGGATTATGGAAATAATAAAGGTATTTTTGATGTTAGTTTTTCCATAAACGAAGGTGAAGTCGTTGGTTTTTTAGGACCAAATGGGGCGGGAAAAACAACTACTATTCGTCATTTATTAGGTTTAATTCAAAAATATCATGGAAGTGCATTTATTAAAGAATATAATTGTTTCACTGAACAAGTGTTAGTTCAAAAATATATTGGTTATCTACCAGGAGAAATAAAATTTATTGAAGATTTTGATGGCGATAGTTTTATTCGCTTTATGGCAAAAATGAAAGATATTAAGGATTTAAGCTACGCTTATGAGTTAGTTAAATATTTTGAATTAGATATATCTAAAAAAATTAATAAAATGAGTAAAGGAATGAAACAAAAATTAGGGTTAATTGTTGCTTTTATGAATAAACCGGAAATATTAATTTTAGATGAACCATCATCAGGACTAGATCCATTAATGCAACATAAATTAGTTGATTTAATTATACAACATAAGCAAATGAAAGCAACTATCTTTTTATCATCACATATGTTTGACGAAGTTGAAAAAACATGCGATCGTATTATTATGATTAAAGAAGGAAGGATTGTTGCGGATAGTAGTATTAAGGATATCAAAGCTAAAATGCAAGATATATATATCATACGTTTTAGTACCGAGGAGATGGCTAGTAGATTTGTTAATAACACTGGAGGTAGTATAATTAATAAAGCAACAGTTGAATATCGGTTAAGTGAAAGTCTTAATAAGTTAATTAAGCAATTAGTTGAATTTGATATACTTGAAATTACCAAGAAAAAACAAACTTTAGAAGAATTGTTTATGCAATATTATGGTGATGCATATGATTAATTTCACGTTATTTAAAAAAGAATTTAAAAGCAATCTTGTATTATATGGAATTTTTTCCTTAGTAATTTTAATGTATGGAATAATCGTAGTTGACTTGTTTAATCCATTAGAAGACAGTAGTTGGATAGAGCAAATAATGCAAATAATGCCAGAGTTAATGTCTTTTTTTGGATTTGCTTTGGATGATGTTACAAATTATCAGGCGTTTGTGGCGGGGTATTTATATGATATGTTGTTTATTTTGTTGGGAATTATTTTTATCACAATGCTTGTTAATCGCTTAGTATTTCGTTATTTAGATCAAGGTTCATTTGGATATTTAATTGCTACCCCGAATTCTAGAACTAAAATTATGTTTACGCAGGCAGTAACATTAATTTGCTATCTTTTAATGCAAGTTATGTTAATGTTTGTAATTGTGGCTGGATACGGAAAAATAACTCATAGAAATTATGTTGATATTGGAAGAATATTTTATCTAAATTTTTCATTCTTTTTATTGTTATTATTTATTTCCAGTATTACGTTTTGTTTTTTAAGTTTATTAGAAGGTAAGCTAGCGACTGGGTTAAATATTGGAGTTTTAACTTTCTTTTTCTTTGCAAAGTTAATAAGTAATTTAGGTGGGAATTATGAATTTTTTAAGTTTTTAACACCATTTAGTTTATTTAATCCCCGAATGATTGTTTCTTTTTCCAAAACAGTTCATATATATAATGTGATTTTAGGATTAGTAACTATTCTGATATATACTTTAACATTTAAACTATTTAATAAACGTGATTTAGCAATATAAAAAAAGCTCAAATACTTGAAGTATTTGAGCTTTTTTAGTTAAATAAATTTGCAAAAGTATCAAAAATTATTTCGCTTTCTCTTGAGTCAGGGTTAATTTCTGGATGCCATTGGACACTAAAGATTGGTAAAGTTTTATGGATAATGGCCTCGATTGTATTATCATCATGAATTGCAATTACATCCATATCAGGTGCGACATCCTTAATTGCTTGATGGTGATAACTATTAACTAATATTTCTTCTGGAAAATCTAATAACCGATTTTTAGTTGTTTTTACTTTATGGTAACGTGGTTCCTGGTCATGAGTTGGACCAATATCTTGGTATAATGAACCCCCTAAAAAGACATTAATCGCCTGATGCCCTCTACAAATCCCCAACAACGGCTTTTTATATTTTTTCGCATGTAATACTACTTGGCGATCAAGTTCATCAAGCTCATCACTAACGTTTTTAGAGAGACCAGCGTTTTCCTCATTAAAATATTTCGGATTGATATCAGCCCCACCAGTAATTAAAAAACCATCACACAATTCTAAAATAGTTTCTAAATTAGGATTATTAGTAGTTAACATAATGGTGTTAAAACCCCGTTTGTGAAGCGGAGTCAAATAACGATGATTAACAAACTCCTTTAAGACATTGTTTTCAGTAATAAAACGGGCGGTGACGCCAATTAGTTTTGGTCTCATGTCTTATTTTCCTTTCACATTTTATATTAATTTTACACATCAATTTTACTATAACTTGAATATAATTACAATAAATATAAACCATTTTTATCAAAAGTATTTTTGTCTTTTTTCTTGATAATTATGGTAAGTCCTGGTATAATTAGTAGATAAGGAAGTGAGAGTATGATAACGAGTAAAAGTGCAAAAGAAGTATTGATGAAATGTTTAACTACTGGGGCGGATTTTGCTGAGATATTTATGGAATCGACCGTATATAACGCCTTTGAGTTAATGAGTGGTAAAGTTTCTAAGGCTAATACTAACCATTTTTTGGGGGCTGGTATTAGAGTTTTGAAGGGATTTGAAGAAATTTATGGTTACACTAATGATGTTAGTCAAGAAGGTCTTTTAGAGTTAGCAGGTAAATTAGCTAACTTCTTTGAAGGAACTCCACTTGATATTTCTTTTGAATTAGAATTAGAAGAAGTTCCAAATAATCATCCAGTTATTCGTCGACCAAAAGATGTCACTAATGAAGAAAAGATTGCGTATATGATGAAAGCTTATGAAGGGGCTCGTGATTATTCCCCAGAAATTAGTCAAGTAATTTGTTCAATAAATGATCGTGAACAGCGAGTATGGATTGCTAATACGAAGGGAACATTTAAAACTGATGTTCGTACATATGTTACTCTATCAGTTACCGCTATTGCTAGTAAACCAGGTGAGATGGAAAGAATTAGTGATAATGTTGGCGCCAACCAAGGTTATGAATTACTAGATAATACTGATTTAGTTGCATTAGGAAGAGAAACTGCTAAATCGGCAGTAACAATGTTGCATGCTGAAGAGATGGTTGGGCAAGTGATGCCGGTAGTTGTTCACAATAAATTCGGTGGGGTATTACTTCACGAGGCCTGTGTTCACTCTTTGGAAGCGACATTAGTTGCCAAAGGTGCATCTGTATTTAGTAATATGTTAGGTCAAAAAATTGCTAGTGATATCGTAACTGCAGTTGATGATGGAACAATTCCAAATGCTTGGGGCTCATTAAATATTGATGACGAAGGAAACCCAACTCAACGTAACGTTTTAATTGAAAATGGTGTATTAAAATCATATTTAGTTGACTATCGTAATAGCCGACGTATGAATCATCCAATTACAGGTTCAGGTCGTCGTGAATCATATAAATATTCACCTACATCACGAATGACTAACACATTCTTTGTTAATGGAACTCATACCTTCGATGAAATTATTGCAAATACTAAATATGGATTATTTGCGAAAAAAATGGGTGGGGGTTCAGTGAATCCATCAACTGGTGAATTTAACTTTGCAGTCCAAGAAGCATACTTAATTGAAAATGGTAAAATTACTAGACCAGTTCGTGGCGCAACCTTAATTGGAAGTGGTGCACAAGTTTTGAAAAATATTGATATGATTGCCAATAATTTAGATTATGGTCATGGAATGTGTGGTTCATTATCCGGGTCAATTCCAACAAATGTAGGTCAGCCAACAATTCGGGTTCAAAATATGACGGTTGGTGGACGAGGAGGACAAAAATGAATTATCAAGAGTTAATTAAAAGAGCTTTAGATGAAGGCTTTACAGATATCGAAATCTATTCTCAACATCAAAAAGGATTATCAATTTCAGTCTTTGATGGTGCCATTGACAAAAATACTATGAATAATACGATTAGTTACTCTATTCGTGGTATTTATAATGATAAAATGGCTTATGTTACTAGTGAAGATCCTAATGAAGATATTGATTTTATTATTCAAAAACTTAAAGAAAATGCAAAAGTGTTAACAACTGATGAAGAATTTGAAATATTTGCTGGGTCAAGAGATTATAAAGTTATTGAAAAAGAGTATAGCGACTTTTACTTAATTAATCCAAAAGTAAAAGTTGACATGTTAAAAAAATTAGAATCTTTAGTAAAACAAAAAGATCCGCGTATTGTTTTCGTTCCATATTGCCGTTATTCGGAAGTGGATGTAACAACGGAAATTGTTAACTCTAAAGGATTAAATTTATCTAATACTAATCGTTTTGCTTTCATAATGGTTGGAGCAGTTTCTCGAGAAGGTACTGACCAAAAAAGTGCTTATGAAATTAAGGCCGTTAATAAATTTGAGGATTTTAATATAGAAGAGTTGGCAGAAAAAGTTGTTAAACGTTCGGTTTCCTTATTAGGTGCTGAACCAGTCGAATCAAAATTTTATCCAGTAATCTTTGAAAATGAAGCAATGACAGAAATTTTAGGTGCTTTCCAATCAATGTTTTCTGGCGAATCTGCAATTAGAAAAACAACCTTACTTTTAGGTAAAGAAAATGAAAAAATAATGTCTGAAAAAATTACGATTGTTGATGACCCATTCCATAAGGATGCTATCATTGTTTCGCCATTTGATGACGAAGGTGTTGCATGTTATGAAAAAGATGTTGTTAGTAATGGTGTTTTTAAAACATTCTTACATAATTTAAAAACAGCTCGCTACTTTAAAACAACTTCTACTGGAAATGGTTTTAAAGCCGGAATTAGCAGTTATGCTGGTGTTAGAGGGGCTAATTTAATAATTAAACCAGGTACTACATCTCTTGAAGAGATGATTCAAGATACAAAAGAAGGGTTATTGATTACTGATGTTGCTGGACTACATTCAGGTTCAGATCCAGCATCTGGAAACTTTAGTATCCAGTCTACAGGTTATTTAATTAATAATGGTAAAATTGTTCGCCCTGTAAATTTAATAGTAGTTTCTGGTAACTTCTTGAAAATGATGAATGATGTAGAAGTTGTTGGTAGCGACTTAGATGTTAGTTATCGCGGTGTTGGGGCACCATCGATTAAATTTACCTCTTTAAGTGTATCTGGTAAATAATTGAATATGTGAAAAATATCTCTTATTCACGTAAGAGATATTTTTTATGAAAATAAATTGTCTTTTCTTGATATATTTTGAAAAATATGTCAAAATAATAGTAAGATTTGTAAAAGTTTTGAGGTGATTTTTTTTGTTTAAAGAGCGACGTATTTTTACATCAGAGTCTGTTACCGAAGGTCACCCTGATAAAGTTGCTGATCAAATTAGTGATGCTATTCTAGATGCAATTTTAGAAAAAGACCCAGTTGCTAAGGTAGCTTGTGAAGTAGCGGTGACAACTGGATTAGTTTTAGTGATGGGTGAAATTACTACAGAAACTTATGTAGATATTCAAAAAATAGTTCGTGATACCGTAAAAGAAATTGGTTATGATCGAGGAAAATATGGGTTTGATGCCGATAACTTGGCAGTTTTAGTATGTATTGATGAACAATCTCCCGATATCGCCCGCGGAGTAGGTGATGCAGAAGGGGCGGGAGACCAAGGAATAATGTTTGGATATGCTTGCAATGAAACTGAAGAATATATGCCATTAACGATTACGTTAGCCCATAAATTAGCAAAACGTTTGGCCGATGTTCGCAAAAGTGGACAAGCTAAATTTTTGCGCCCTGATGGAAAAACCCAAGTTAGTATTGAATATGATGACAACAATCAACCAGTAAGAGTTCATAGTGTTGTGGTCTCAACGCAACATAGCGAAGATGTTTCATATTCGAAATTACGAGACTTTGTTATAAATGAAGTAATAAAAAAAGTTATCCCAGCGCATTTAATAGATGAAAAAACACTTATTTACGTTAATCCAACTGGACGATTCGTTCTAGGTGGACCGCGAGCTGACTCAGGGTTAACAGGAAGAAAAATTATTGTGGACACTTATGGTGGATATGGACGTCATGGTGGTGGCGCATTTAGCGGCAAAGATCCAACTAAAGTAGACCGCAGTGCTTCTTATATGGCAAGATATATTGCGAAAAATATTGTTGCTAGTGGAATTACAAGCGCATGTGAAATTCAATTATCATATGTTATTGGTGTTAAAGAACCAATTTCAATTGCAGTAAGTCTAGATAATCCAAAAGCCGGCGTTACAAGTGAAGAGGTCATAAAAGTTATTCGGGAAAATTTTGATCTGACTCCACGGGGAATAATTAAAACTTTAAATTTACGGGCACCAATTTATCGTCAAGTTGCTGCGTATGGTCACTTTGGACGAAATGATTTAAATTTACCATGGGAAAGACTTGATAAAGTTGATGTCTTTAAAAAACATTTTAACTTATAAAAAAGGTGAAGTATTACTAAGATACTTCACCTTTTTTTAACGAAAACTTCCTTTTCATAAAAATTTACTTATAAAAATGTAGGTTATCATAAACAAATTCATATAGTAATCCTTTAAAATTGTTAATATATATATAAATATTTAATATATATTTAAATTTACTGCGAAAGGAATAATCAATATATTATTTGTTTATTCAATAAGATTTATGCAAGTTTTTATTTATATATTGACAAATGTAAACGTTTGAGTTAAAATTGAGTTATTTTTTTCACCTTTATTTTAAAAAAGTTGTTATAAGAAAATATTATATTTCATAATAAAATTGTACATAAAGTTTTAGACAAAATTAATGATTGCTGCCCCAAATTTTATTGAAGATTATAATGTTATTAATATTATAAATTTGAAATATTATGAGTAATAATTTTATTAAAAACATCTATAGCCCAAGACTATAGATCAGTATAAAACAAAATATTATAGGGGGTCTATTAAAATGACAAAATTTAAAGTGGTTGCTATTCCATAAGTCGAATTAAGTGGTGTTAAAGGGTCTGAGTTGTATTCATTAAAAACAGCCACCTTGCTTTAGCACCAGTCGCAGATGCAATTCAAAAAGAAGCAATGGGGGGGTTGGAAACTTCATAGTTATGTAGTGGTTCCAGCAGTAATTTATCGTAAAAAGGGTTTTTTTGAAATTATATTTGGGTGGGTTCCAGTTATTGGGAAACTTTTCCAATCAAAAGATCCTGATGTATACCAACCTTCTTATATAGCATTAATATTTGAAAAAGAAGAATAATATTTAATTAACCAACTTGGCGTGTATTCTTGGGGTACATGCCAAAATTGTTAATATAAGTAAAAGAGATAATAAAATGATTAAGATTATTAATAGGTGCAATTTGATAATGTATTTATAATATTATGAGATTTGATATTTTGATTTCTACTGAAGAAAGATAGACTATAAATTAAATTTTAAATTAAATTGAACAGTGAAAATAAGTTTTAGGAAATATTAATAGAAATATATTAAATTACTAAAGGTGACTTTATCAAATATCCATTTAAAAAATAATTTGAGTAAATAAATTAAATGCTTTGCATCTATTGAAAAATATTTATATAACAAATATAAGATCTTTCTTTATTTGTCGCTTTATTTATAGTTATAAAAATTAAGTTGTAAATGAATTAATAAAGTTTTGAATTATTTTTATTTTAACTTTAAATTTAATGAAATTTTTAAATAGGAAATTTTTCAAGTTAATAGTAGAAAAAAGAGGTGAATAAAATGGCTATTTATAGTGTAATAAAAAACGATGGTCCTGGTGGAACATTAATTTGGCAACATTTAGAAGAAGATTTTAACAATGATTCGCAGTTAATTGTTGCTGAGAATGAAGAAGCATTGTTTGTTAAAGATGGCATAATTGTCCAAGTATTTCCGGCTGGTAAATATACTTTAAATACTAATAATTATCCTTTTATTAATTCGTTGCGGAAAAAACTAACTGGTGGGGTATCACCATTCAGTTGTAAGATTTATTTTATTAACAAGGCGCATTCGTTAGAGTTATTATGGGGAACTAATCCACCAATGCAAATTAATGATCCAATGTTTGGGATTGTTACTGTTGGCGCATTAGGTAGTTATTCAATTCAAATTAAGGACAGTGCTAAATTTTTTAGAAAATTTGTTGGGAGCAATGAATCATACATTACGATTGAAACAATTCAAAAAAGTTTTCGAAGTGCATTCGTTGGAATAATCAAATCAAATATTTGGAAAAATGTCTTGGTTTAGAAGTACTGTAAAAAAACTTTTAGATAAAAAAATAGCAAAATTGGAAAGAAAGGGGTATGAGAATACTCCGTATGAAGATAAATAATAAAATTGGTTTATAGTTTAATGATTATAAATTAATGTTTATATGCTACATATAAAACTTAAAACTATAGATAGTTGTTGCTTATTTTATACAGGGTGTTTTTTTATAATTCAATGATATTGATTACAAACAATATGTTAAATAAAAAATTGAGTTAGGTTTTACTAACTCAATTTTTACTTTGTTATAAAACATTTCAAGAAAGCACATATGTCTTTAACAATACATTTTTCTTTGAAAAGTTTGATTGTTATAAAAAATGTATTATGTTTATTCTATGCTATAGAGTGGTAGGTTATAATTTCAGCTGATTTATTAGTATATTCGAGCGTCAAATCAATTTACTTATTTATAGTAAATTCCTTGATATAAATTATCGATGCGCATTTTTTTATCAATTTCATTCATAATTACAAATTTTTTTAAAACCCATTCTGGGGCTACTAGTTCATCACGAGGGGGATCACCATTAATGCGGTGAATAACAAAACTTGGATTTAATAAACATAGTTGTTTTACAACAATATCAACATATTCCTCTAAAGTTAATAACTTAAAAGGATTTTGTTCGTAGATTTTAGATAAAATTGTATTTTTTTGAATATATAAAGAGTGAATTTTTACTCCTTGTAAATCTAATGTATTTAAAAATTTAGCTGTATTTATCATATCATCAAAAGTTTCATTTGGTAAGCCATTAATAATATGGGCAATACAATCAATATTATATTTACGAAGTCGATTTACGGCATTAACTAAATCTTTGGTTGAATATCCTAAATTTAAAAACTTTTGGGTTTGTTCATTAATAGTTTGTAGACCTAGTTCAACCCAAACTTTAATTTTTTGATTTAAACTGGCAAGATATTCAATTACTTCATCATTTAAGCAATCTGGACGAGTAGCAATACTTAGTATAACAATATTTGGATCTAAGTTAATAGCCTCTTCATACAATGATTTTAGTTTTTCGATTGGTCCATAGGTATTAGTATTGGCTTGAAAATAAGCAATATATTTAGCATTTGGCCATTTATGATGAATAATATTTCTAATAGTATTAAATTGAATAGTCAGTGGCTTACCTCTCTCCCCTGCAAAATCCCCGCTGCCTTCTTCAGAACAAAAAATACATCCATGTCGACTAATTGTTCCATCGCGGTTTGGACAAGTGAAATCGCCGTTTAAAGATACTTTAAAAACTTTGCTTTGATAAGTTTTTTTTAAGTAAAAATCTAAAGTATGGTATTTTTTTTGAGGGGTGATAAAATCAAACATTTATATACTCCTTTTTAAGTTATTTTTGCGTTATTTATTATATCATAAAATATAAATTTTAGAAATTGAATGAAAAGTAATTTATCTTGCTTGAAAAAATTTTTACAAGTCATATTTTAAGTATAAAAATAATATTATTTTAACACAATAAAGCTAAATCAAATTATTAAAAAAGTAATATTATTAAATTAAAAGTAATTGCAAATAATATCCAAAATCGGAAAGAATTGTCAAACGAATTTAGGTAAAAAAATTGCTTTTTCTTTAAAAATTAGATATAATAATAGTGCCTGGGGAGTTCGTGTTTTTAATGAGACGGACCGAACAACATATAAAAGGGAGCTGAGGCCGACCGGGCGTGAATGCTTAAAACATAGTTTTAAGAATCCCGAAGGTTGGCAAGAGAGGCTACCACCGTGTCGCTATGCGGTTTCACAAATTAATAGCGGCTTCCTGGGTCTATAATAAACCTGAATTTAACTAGTCATTTGACTAGTTTTTTTTTATTTATTTTCCATTTTTCTTAACTTTTATTTTTGAGTATGGTATAATACCTAAAAGGAAGGAATGAGAGAATGCTTAAAGTAACAAAGGCAGTGATTCCGGCAGCTGGATATGGAACAAGATTTTTGCCGGCAACTAAATCTCAACCGAAAGAAATGTTACCTATTATTGATAAACCGACGATACAGTTTATTGTAGAAGAGGCGGTAAAATCAGGGATTACGGATATAATAATTATTACTAGTCATCAAAAGGCATCGATTGAAAACCATTTTGACCGTTCATTAGAACTAGAAATGGTGTTAGAAAAAGCCAAAAAATATGAAGAATTAAAATTAATTCGCGAAATTTCGGAACTAGTTAATATTCATTATGTCCGGCAGAAAGAACAATTAGGTCTTGGACATGCTATATTATGTGCAAAGACTTTTGTTGGAAATGAACCGTTTGCAGTTTTACTTGGTGATGATGTTGTTCGAAATGATGAATATCCAGCTATTAAGCAATTAATTGATGTTTTCTTAGAAAAACAACGATCTATAGTTGGTGTACAAAAAGTAGCCAAATCCGAAGTTCATAAGTACGGAATTGTTTCGGTTGCAACACCAATTACTCTTGAACATCCAACTGCAAAAGTTATTGATATGATTGAAAAACCTAAACTTGAAGAAGCTCCAAGTGAGTTTGCGGTATTGGGGAGATATGTATTAACACCAGATATTTTTACATATCTAGAAACCCAACAGGCTGGTTTGGGAAATGAAATTCAATTAACAGATTCAATTCGTCGGCTAGCGAAAGATACCGAGGTATATGCTTATCAATTTATTGGTAAGCGTTACGATGTTGGGAGTAAGATTGGTTATTTAGAAGCTACTATTGACTATGCATTAAGTCGCAAAGATTTACGTGAAGATTTTATTTCATTAATAAAACAACGTATTAAATAGAAGGATGATGAATGTGATTGCACAAATATTAAATAATATTAAAGAAAGTATTAATCAAATTATTAAAGAATTAGGTATTCAAACTGACCAAGAAATTATTTTTGAAATTCCACGTGAAACTAACCATGGCGACTATTCAACTAACATCGCTATGCGTTTGGCTCGTGAATTAAAACAAAATCCACGTCAAATTGCTCAAAATATTGTTGACAAGTTTGATTTCGAAAAACTACATTTAGCCAAATGCGAAGTAGCTGGGCCAGGATTTATAAATTTCTTTTTAGATCGTAAGTTTTTAGCGAGCGTAATTCTTTTAATTAATGAAATTCAAGAGAATTACGGAAAATCAGATATTGGGAAAAATGTTAAAATAAACATTGAATTTGTAAGTGCTAACCCAACTGGCTATTTACACATCGGTCATGGTCGTGGTGCTGCATACGGCGACTCACTAGCTCGTATTTATGAAAAGATAGGATATAAGGTTTGTAGAGAACATTATGTCAATGATGCGGGAAATCAAATTTATAATTTGGCGGTAAGTATTTACGAGCGTTATAAAGAATTATTTGGGTTACCGTGTCAACTAGGCGAAGATAGCTATCATGGGCCAGAGATTATTGAGATTGCTAAGAAAATTAAGGAAGAATATGGCGATAAGTATTTACACCAAGACTACGTAAGTGATTTTAAGAAAATTGGGGTTGAAACTTTACTTGCTGGTCTAAGAAAAGACTTAGAAGATTTCAATGTGCGATTTGATATTTGGTATAGTGAGCAATCTCTATATGATAATGGCGATGTAGAAAGAACATTAAAATTTTTGCAAGAAAATAATTTTACTTATGAAAAAGATGGCGCCATTTGGTTAAAATCAAGTGAATATGGTGATGAAAAAGACCGAGTATTAGTGAAAAGTGATGGAACATTGACATATCTAGCTCCTGATATCGCATATCATATGAATAAATTATCACGTGGATATGATTATTTAATCGATGTCTTAGGAGCTGATCATCATGGCTATGTACCACGTCTTAAAGCAGCTATTGCAATGATTGGCGGAAATCCGAATTTGATTGATGTGGAAATATTGCAAATGGTGCGAGTGATTCAAAATGGTGAAGAAATTAAAATGAGTAAACGTAGTGGAAAAGCCATTACTTTACGTGACTTGATTGATGAAGTTGGTACTGACGCTTTACGTTTTATGTATATTTCTAAAGCATTGTCCACTCATATGGATTTAGACTTAGATTTAGCAATTAAAAACAGTAATGAGAATCCTGTTTACTATGTTCAATACGCTTATGCTCGCATTTGTAGTTTATTTAGAACATTTGCGGAGCAGGGGAAAGAATTTGTTCCAGTAAAACAATTTAAAAAATTAGACTTTGAGAAAAATGATCAAATATTATTGTTACTTTTACAATATCCAGAAATTATCCAGGAAGCAGCTAGTAAACGACTACCTCATAAAATTGCTCAATATACTTTAGATCTAGCTGCAAGTTTCCATAGTTTTTATGGTGATGAAAAGATAATCACCGATGATATAGAGGAAACTTTAGAAAAATTAACTCTACTTAAGGCTGTCCAAATCGTCTTAAAAGATGCCTTATCTTTAATAGGAGTAGGAGTAAAAGAAAAAATGTGAGGTATAAAATATGATGAAATTATTAAAAAAATATGTTTGGTTATTTGAATGGATTGCAGCGGCGCTTATATTAGCGCTGGGTATTTATGTGGCAGTTGAACCTAGTGTGTTGTATCTAGTAGCTGGGATTGCAATTACTATTTTAGGTTTATTTAGATTAGTACCTTTACTAAAAACAACTGAAGATAAAGTCTTAAAGTTTATTTATTTAGGTGAAATGATTGTTAATGTCGTAGTAGGTATTTTATTGATTGTTTTATTTACAAATCAAAATACTGATAATGGCAAATTACTTGGATATTTAGTTGGTGGAGTGTTATATTTGCGAGCATTAATTTATTTCATTGCAACAATCATTCGTAAAGAAGGAACAGATGTTCCAAAATTTATTACTCATATAGTGTTAATTACTGCTGGTACGGCAATAATTGCCAGAGGTGGATTTTCTGATCAACAATTAGCTTGGTTATTACTAGGAATTGCAGTATTAACAGCAGCGGTAATGGTTATTATGGGATATTCAAATTACAATAATTATCGTCATACTTATCGTGCTGTTGAAAAAACAAAGGAAATGAAAGATATTGAACAACTAGAACTTCCAGCTAGTGAAGAAAAAATTGAAGTTCCAGTTGGTGAACCTCAAGAAGAACAACCACAAGAAAAAATTATTCAATAAAAAGAAGGTGTCGATATGAAAAAAGATTTACTACTGCTAAAAAAATTGACTGAAGCTAATGGTATCGGCGGACATGAACGTATGGTTCGTCAAATTATGGAAGAAGAGTTTTTACAAGTCGTTTCTAAAGACGATATTTTATATGATGGTTTAGGATCTATTGCTGCTCGCAAAGTTGGTCAAGAAGATGGACCTAAAATTGCGATAGCTGGACATATGGATGAAATCGGAATGATTGTTACTAAAATTACTGACGAAGGGTTTTTGAAATTCCAAACAATTGGTGGTTGGTGGAGTCAAGTAATGTTAGCCCAACAAATGACTGTTACTACTTCTGAAGGTAAAACATATCGCGGCGTCATTGGTTCTAAACCGCCACACATTTTAAGCGAAAGTGAATTAAAAAATCCTGTTAAAATTGAGGATATGTATTTAGATTTAGGTGTTGCAAGTAAAGAAGAAGTTGAAAAACTTGGAATTAAAGTTGGTGATATGATTACACCAGCAATTGATTTCCAAGTCCTAGCAAACGAAAAATATTTACTAGCCAAAGCTTGGGATAACCGTATTGGGTGTGCGGTTGCTATTGAAGTATTAAAACAATTAAAAGGACAAAAACATCCAAATACCGTTTATGGAATTGGTACAGTTCAAGAAGAAGTTGGTCTACGCGGAGCACGAACTATTGCTCAAATGATCAATCCGGATATTGTGATTGCAGTAGATGTTGGCATTGCTAAAGATGTGCCAGGAACTGACAATAGTGCAAAACTTGGGGCTGGTCCACAAATCCTACTTTATGATGGTGCCTTAATCGGTCATGTTGGTTTGCGTGAGTTTATTGTGGGTATTGCTGATGAGTTAAAAATCCCATATCAATTTGATTACTTAAAACGTGGTGGTACCGACGCCGGCGCAATGCACTTAGTTCATGATGGGGCTCCAGCTATGAGTTTATGTATTCCAAGTCGTTATATTCATTCTCATACATCAATTATTCATAAAGATGATTTTGATAACACTGTTAAGCTGCTTGTTGAAGTAATTAAACGTCTAGATAATGCGACTTGTTATCAAATTACTTATAAATGATAAGGGCTTTTTTAAGCCCTTTTTTGGTATATTTTTCTAAAAAAGTGAAGATAATAAAAAAGATAGAATATAGTTTACATAGGAATTTTTCACTTATTAAAAATGGAATACTAACTAAGAGTCTTAAAACAAATTTTTTAATAAACTTATTTTATTAAGCAATATTGGCTTGAAATTTTTTACAAATTATGATAATATATAACAGTATAGGAAAGAACTGAAATAATAAAATGTTGTTTTTTTTCCTTAGTTAGTAACACGCGCTCGTAGCTCAATTGGATAGAGCATCTGACTTCGGATCAGAGGGTTATGGGTTCGAGTCCTATCGAGCGCGCCATTTTTAAAGTGGGTGAAAAAGTGAAAATTAAAGAACAGTTAGAAAAAGTACGTGAAAGTTTAGTAGGTTATGACCATGTCACTCTTGTTGCGGCTACTAAATATATGGACCTTGAACAAACTAAGGTTTTAGTTGAAGCCGGAATTACTCATCTAGGCGAAAATCGCACGGATATGTTTTTAGAAAAATATGAAGCCCTAAAAGACTATCCTAATATAAAATGGCATTTTTTTGGAAATTTACAGTCACGAAAAGTGCGAGATGTTGCAAACCGAATACATTATCTTCATTCATTAGATAGAACCTCATTGGCTGCGGAGTTAAACAAACGATTAGAAAACCCACTAGATTGTTTTGTCCAAGTTAATTTAACAAATGATGAAAAGAAATCAGGGGTTAGACCAAACAAATTAATCTCCTTTATTAAAAGTTTAAAACAATATCCAAAAATCCGTGTTATTGGCTTGATGTGTATTGCGCCGTTTACTTTTGACCAACAAGTATTAGAAGTTTCTTTCAAAAAAATGCAAGAATTACAAAAAGATGTTCAAGAATTACATTTAGAGTATGCCCCATGTACAGAACTTTCGATGGGTATGAGTAATGATTATAAAATAGCATTAAAATACGGTGCAACATTCATTCGTCTTGGTCGAGTATTTTTAAAATAAAGGGTGATGAGGATGTTCTTTAAAAGAAAAAAACCAAAGCAAATTGAGTTTACGGAATATCATCCAAAAGAAAAAAAAGGGACCAAAAATAATGGCCTACTAACCACCTTTGATCGAATGGAATATTTTATCGTTCAAGAAAACAGCGAAGAAGAGTTATTTAAAATTTGTGATACCATTTTAGGTGGTCGTGCAGTTTTAGCTAACTTTGATAAGTTAAGTGACGAAGATGCTAATGAAATGTTAATGTTTATTTCGGGAGTTATTTATGCCACTGAAGGCCGAACATATAAACTTGATTCACGATTATTTTTATTTGGACGTAAAGAAGAATATGAAGATGGATCATTATTACAATATATAGAGGATACGCAATGATTATACAAAAGGTCTTAGTAATTCTTTACTACATCTTATTTTATTACCATTACATAATGGTTGCAGGAGTTATTTTAACTTGGATTCCTTCGTTATATAATTATCGTTTATTTCAATTAATTCATTATCTTAGTGATGGTTATTTAGGATATTTTCGAGGAAAATTAGTGATTGGATTTATTGACTTTTCCCCAATTGTTGGTTTTTCTTTGTATTTCTTATTATTAGAAATATATCAAATATTTTTAGAAAAGATGATTTAAATGTTTAATGTGGATCGTTTAGAAAATTTAGTCAAAAATGGTCTAAATAAAAACCTTTTGACTAAATTTTTGTCTATTGAGGAACAAAAATATTTGCAAAGCATAAAATATTTAAAAATTTATTTTTCAAATACTTATCCAGAAGAAGAACGAAAACGAGCATATCTTGCCAGTGAAGATATTGATGAACCAATAGATTTTAAAATTGCTATTTTAGAGTTTTTTTACCCTGAAGGGTTTGTCCAAATTTCTCATCGGGATGTTTTAGGGGCATTAGTGTCGTTAGGAATTAAACGCGAAGTAGTTGGGGACATTATTATTAGTTCACGTAATTTTATCTTAGTCATTGAAGAAATGGCTGATTTTATTATAAATAATCTTTCAATGATTAAAAATGCTAAAGTTCAATTTCAAAAAGCTACAGTAGATGATTTGCTTACTGTTGAAATTAATAATTATTTTGAAGACCAAATTATTGTATCTAGTTTGCGTCTAGATAATATAGTTAGCGAAGTAAGTAACATATCACGAGCAAAAGCTTGTGAAATGATAAATAATCAATTAGTTAAAGTTAACGGAATAATTAAAACTAATCCTTCCGGACGAATAGCATATGATGATATTATTTCAATTCGTGGTATCGGAAGAATTATTATAAAAGAGGAGTTAAAGAAAACAAAAAAAGATAAAACTGTTTTAAGAATTCTTAAAACAAAATAAGATATTTTTTTCTTTTATTTTTTATATACATAGAATAAAAGAAAAAAATATGTTATTTTAAATATAAGGAAAGAAAACTATAAAAATATAAAAGTGGTAGGTGCTTATGGGTAAAGATTATAAAGATACATTATTAATAATGCAAACTGAATTTCCAATGCGTGCAAATTTACCAACTAAGGAACCAGAAATCGCAAAAATTTGGTATGATAATAACATTTATCAAAAAGTAATAGAGAAAAATAAAGGACGTAATACGTTTATTTTGCATGATGGACCACCATATGCTAATGGAAATATTCATATTGGTCATGCATTAAACAAAATTTTAAAAGACTTCATTGTACGTTATAAATCAATGACAGGAAATTATTGCCCATATATTCCTGGTTGGGATGCGCATGGATTACCAATTGAAAATGCTCTAACTAAAAAACTTAAAATCAATCGCAAAGAAATGAGCGTTAATGAATTTCGAGCTTTATGTGAAAAATATGCTTTAGAACAAGTCGAAATTCAAAAAGAACAATTTATGCGTTTAGGTGTTTTAGGTGACTGGGAGCATCCGTATATTACTATTGCTAAAGAATATGAAGCAACTCAATTAGAAGTATTTGCGAAGATGGTTGAAAAAGGATTAATCTTTAAAGGATTAAAACCAGTTTATTGGTCACCATCCAGTGAGTCTGCATTAGCTGAAGCAGAAATTGAGTATTATGATAAAACATCACCATCAATCTATGTAGCATTTAAAGTTATTGATGGTAAAAATGTAGTTTCGAGTGATAGCGAACTAGTTATTTGGACTACAACTCCTTGGACCCTTCCAGCCAACCTAGCAATTTGTGTTCATCCGTTATACACTTATGTTGTTTTAGAACACAATGAACGTTTCTTTGTGGTTGCAGAAGAGTTAGTGGAATCATTTGTTAAGGCTGTAGGATTTAAAGAGTATAATATTGTTAATAAATTCGTTGGTAAACAACTGGAGTATGTAACATATCGTCATCCATTGAATAACAAAGAATTACCAGTTATTTTAGGTGAACATGTTACATTAGATACAGGGACAGGGTTAGTTCATACTGCGCCAGGACATGGTGAAGAGGACTTTATTGTCGGGCGTGAATATAATCTTGATGTTTTGTGTCCAGTTGATGCTCGCGGTTATATGACCGAAGAGGCCGGAGAATTTGCGGGATTATTTTACGAAGAAGCAAATGAAAAAATTATTGAAAAATTATTGCAATCAAATAGTTTATTAGCCCATTCAACAGTTACTCATAGTTATCCACATGACTGGCGTACTAATAAACCAGTAATATTTAGGGCGACTTCACAATGGTTTGCTTCAATCGAAGCCTTAAAAGAAGATATGTTAAAAGCTGTTGAAGAAGTTAATTGGATTCCAGCATGGGGCGAAATCCGCATGCGTAATATGATTGTTGATCGTAAAGAATGGTGTATTTCTCGTCAACGTGCATGGGGTGTACCAATTCCGGTTTTCTATACAGAAAAAGAAACAGCAATTTTAGATCCAGAAGTAATTCGTCATGTGGCGAAAATCTTTAGAGAAGAAGGCTCTAATGCTTGGTTTACTAAAGAAGCCAAAGAATTACTTCCTCCAGGATATACCCATCCTGATAGTCCAAATGGTATCTTCGTTAAAGAAATGGATACAATGGACGTTTGGTTTGATTCTGGTACTTCCCACCATTCCGCAATGCTATCCCTAGGATTTGGATATCCAGCAGATTTATACTTAGAAGGTTCTGACCAATATCGTGGCTGGTTTAACTCTAGTTTATCAACTGGTGTGGCTATGACTAAAAAAGCGCCATATAAGACAGTTCTAACTCATGGGTTTGTCTTAGATGGTGAAGGTCGTAAAATGAGTAAATCACTTGGAAATGTAATCGAACCACATCAAATTATTAAAGAATTTGGGGCGGATATCTTACGTCTATGGGTAGCCTCTGTTAACTATACTGCGGATGTTAGAATTTCTAATGAAATGTTAAAACAGGTTGCGGAAGCGTATCGTAAAATTCGTAATACCTTTAGATTTTTACTTGGCAACTTATTTGACTATGATGATGAAAAAGATCGCGTAAGTTATGAACAAATGCCAGAGATTGATCAATACATGATGAATTTACTAAACGAATGTATTGATAAAGTAATTCATGCTTATGAAGAATTTGCTTTTGATGAAGTCTATCGGACAATTATAACTTACGTAACTAATGACCTTTCCGCATTCTACTTCGACTTTACAAAAGATATTTTATATATTGAACGTGCTGATGGTTTGGCGCGTCGTAGTATTCAAACTGTCTTTTATGCTAACTTAAATGCTTTAATGCGATTACTTACACCAATTATTCCATTTACAACTGAAGAAGTATATTTATACGTAAAAGATCGCAAAGTCGATAGTGTTTACTTATTATCAATGCCGGAAGTCACAAAATATCCAAATTCTAACGAATTATTAACTAAATATCGTGAATTTATGGATTTACGTGACGATGTTTTAAAAGCACTTGAAGTTGCGCGTAATAATAAAATTATTGGAAAATCACTTCATGCCAAAGTTACCCTAAAACCAACCCCTGCAACAGTAAAATTATTAAACTCATTAAAAGTTGATCTAAAAACAATCTTTATTGTATCAGAATTCGTAGTAACAGATGAAGATATTCCAGGCGATGAATATAATAGTGGAATTATCTATGTGACAGCTAGAGAAGGAGAAGTATGTAGTCGCTGCTGGCAAGTCGTTGACAAATTAGATGAAGACGAACTTTGCGAGCGATGCGAGTCAATTGTAAAAGATTTGGGGGTAAAATAATGGCTCTTAACATTCATTTCTTTCGGGATAATAGTCTACCTAAATTAGACTTTATCAAAGTATTTGAATTTTTTGATAATTATCCTGAATTTTCAATTTATTATAACGATGATGAAGTTGAAATTGTATATGTTGATAATACTTTCAATTTCAGCTATCGTTATCTAATTACCAAAAAATCCCGAGTTCACGGTATTTACAAAATTAGTCCCCAATATGGCAATGTGAATTTCATGCTAGAAATGCCTATTTTAATTCCAACATTTTTAGCCAAAGAAATTCTAACTATTGCCCAACGGGTATGTAAATTGTTTGAACTTGATATTTATCATGATAGTTTTACCGACGTACACCCATTTAATTTAGTCGATGTACTAGTATTATTCGATAATGTCCGTCGTGAAACTATTGAAGAACAAGGATTAGGAGGAAAAATTCCTTTTAATCCTGATAAGTTAAATGAGATTTGTAAATATCAACGTTCAATCGAAGGGTTACGCGAGCATTATAATAATGAATTAGTTGTAAATTTAGTAGTACCAATTATTTCAGATAATAATGACCAGTTTGGTATGAGTTATGTTTATCAAGTCGGTAAACAAACTTTATTTCCACCGCATTTAGAATACATTTATGTAAAAGAAGATAACAATTCTGTTTTTTTAGTGAAAGCAGAAGATTTCTATCGTGAACTTGCCAAATATTTAGATGAAGAGAGCCACTTTTTACCTAATATGTATTCTTTAAAAGGACGCGCAGCTAAAAAAGTTCGTCGTGAAATCAAAAAATTACGTAAACTGGCAATTAATCATCAAGGCTTTAAACCAGTTCGTTTATGTGATGTAATTGATATTAAATAAAGATAAAGGTGAATAAAATGAAAATAAATAAGTTAATCGATCATACTTTACTTAAGCCAACTGCTACTACGGAAGACATTAAAAAGCTTTGTCAGGAAGCAATTGAATATGATTTTAAAAGTGTCTGTGTCAATCCGTGTCATGTTAGAATTGCCAAAGAATTATTGCAAGGAACGGATGTCTTAGTTTGTACAGTTGTTGGTTTTCCACTTGGTGCCAACACCATTAAAAGTAAAGTTTTTGAAACTTTGGATGCAGTCGCAAATGGTGTTGATGAAGTGGATATGGTGATTAACATTGGTAAAGTTAAAGAAAGAGATTTTGATTATTTAGTAGAAGAAATTAGTGAAGTTGTTCAAGCAGCCAAAGGCTTAACGGTTAAGGTAATTATTGAAACGTGTTACTTAACTGATGAAGAAAAACGTCTAGCCTGTCAAGCTGCCAAAAAAGCTCAAGCACACTTTGTCAAAACTTCAACTGGTTTTGGTACTGGTGGTGCTACTGTTGAGGATGTTAAATTAATGTATGATGAAGTTCATCCTCAATTAGAAGTAAAAGCAAGTGGTGGCGTTCGTTCGCTTGAAGATTTAGAAAAAATGGTTCAAGCAGGTGCTACTCGTATCGGAACAAGTTCGGGAGTAGCGATTATGAATAAACAAACCACTACTAATAATTATTAGGAGGTTTATGATGATTCCAACACCACATATAGAAGTTACAGATAAAAGTTTATTTGCGAAAACGGTCTTAATGCCAGGAGATCCGTTACGTGCTAAGTGGGTTGCGGAGAAGTATTTGACTGATGTTAAATTGATTAATACAGTGCGTAATATGCTAGCCTTTACTGGATACTATAAAGGCAAAAAAGTAACGGTAATGGGATCTGGTATGGGAATGCCAACTATTGGTATTTATTCTTATGAATTATTTAAGTTTTATGATGTGGAAAATATTATACGTGTTGGTTCATGCGGAGCATATACTGATAAAGTTAATTTATACGATGTTATCATCGCCACTTCCGCATTCAGCGAATCAACCTATGCTTCAACTGCTTTTGGATATCAAGAAAACATTTTAAAACCATCTGATGAACTAGTAAACAAATTACATCAAGCAGCAAAAAACCTAAACATCCCAACCGTCGATGATATAATTCATTCTAGTGATGTGTTTTATCGTCATCATGGTAATGTTTTTACGGATGTGCGTGATAAATTTGGTTGCATTGCAGTTGAAATGGAATCATTTGCTTTATTTGCCAATGCAAAATATTTAAATAAAAATGCTGCTTGCATTCTAACTGTTTCTGATTCGCTAGTAACCAATGAAGCAACTAGTGCTAAAGAACGTCAAGAATCATTTAACAAAATGATTGAAATTGCTTTAGAAGCAGCAATCATGGATTAAAAAGTTAGAGCAAGTCTCTAACTTTTTTTAAAATAAAAATCCATAATTATGCATAACTTAGGAGTGTTGCCAAATACTAACATTAGGAGTGAAATTATGAAGTTATTAACAGAAATGATTGACAATGTTAAAACAACATTTATTCAATCTGATAAATTTAAAACCATTGTAATTAAAGTATTATTTCGGGGAAAAAATGCGCACGATTCCGCAACCCAACGCTCACTACTTTCGCGTCTATTAGCAAACTCTACGGCAAAATATCCAACTAAAAAAGAGTTAACAAATAAATTATACGACTTATATGAAGCAAGTTTTTCAGTCGGCAGTTCGCCAATATATGAAAATAGTATAGTTTCGTTTAATTTAGAATTTGTTAATAGTAAATATCTACCAGATAAAAAAGTCACTATAGAAGCATTCGAGTTTTTACACGAAGCAATCTTTTATCCAAATATTACAAAGAATCAATTTGATGAAAAAGTATTTCAAGAAGAAAAAAGATTATTAAAAGTATCAATCGAAAATATTTATAACAATAAAAATCGTTATGCATTGAGACGATTATTAGATCATATGTGTCCTGATGAGCCAAGCAGTATTAGTCCACTTGGTGATCTTGAAGTTTTAAAAAATTTAACCTCAAAAGATCTAGCTTTGACTTATCAAAAAATGATTTCTGAAGATGAAGTCAGTGTTTATTGTTTAGGTGATTTTGATATCGAGGAAATGAAATCATACTTAATTAATAATTTAAAAATAGCCAAACTTTCTTCGAAAACAGTTAATTATCCATTGCACTTTAACGAAATTCGTAAAAATATAACTTCTAAAGAAATTAGTGAAGAACAAGATATTAATCAAACTAAATTAATGATTGGTTTTCGTACCAATACTTATCCAACCGATAAGCTCCTACCAGCATTAATCGTTTTTAATACAATGTATGGTGGTTTATACGTATCTGATTTATTCCAGGTTGTTCGAGAAAAACATAGTTTAGCTTATGAAATTGCATCTCAAGTGATTTTAGAAGCTGGATTATTAATTGTTAATGCGGGAATTGAAAAAAGTCAAATCAATCAAGCGACTTCGCTAATCATTAATGAGTTTCGCAAATATCAAGAAGGTCGTATTAATCATGAGTTATTTGAAGTTGCCAAAACTAATTTATTAAACGACCTAAAAGAGTTAGAAGATGATCCATATAGTATTATTAATTTTATATATCGTCGTCATTTATTTAATTTAAGTCCTAATGTTGATGATTATATTAAACAAATTCAAAATGTTACACTTGAAGATGTGATTGCAGTTGCCAAAAATATTGAACTTGACACCATTTATACTCTAACTAACAAAGCAGGTGAACATTATGGAGCTTAGAAAATACGACCAAATTGATGAAATAGTTTATTATGAAAAACTAGATAATGGGCTAAAGGTCTATTTAATTCCTAAAAAGACTTATAATAAAACCTACGCTCTCTTTGCCACAAAATACGGTTCTATCGATAATCGTTTTGTTCCATATGGCAAAGAAGAGTATGAAATTATGCCACTTGGCATAGCCCATTTTCTTGAACATAAATTATTCGAAACTAAAGAAGGCATCGATGCAGCTAATATCCTTACTAATCTTGGTGCCCAAGCCAATGCCTATACTAACTATACTACAACGGCTTATTTGTTTAGTACTACGGATAAAGTTTTTGAAGCATTAAATGTCTTGCTTGATTTTGTTCAAGAACCATATTTTACTGATGAAAATGTTGCCAGAGAGCAAGGAATCATTGAACAAGAATTAAAAATGTATTTAGATATCCCCTCAGAACAACTTCGTTTAGGATTGCTTAAAAATATGTTTAAAGAACATTATATAAATCAAGATATTGGGGGAACAGTTGAATCGATTAAAGAAATTACAAAAGAAAAATTATATACTGTATATGAAACGTTTTATCACCCAAGTAATATGGTTTTAGTTGTGGTTGGTAATTTCGATGTCAATGAATGTATTAAAACCATTCGAAATAACCAACAAAACAAACAATTTCATCCAATTACGAATATTAAAAGAGAATATCTATGTGAAGACAATCAAGTCGTAAATTCATATGGCGAAGTTAAAATGGATATTTTAATGCCAAAAGTTGCTGTGGGATTAAAACTCCCATATGAAGGTTTAAGCGGCGAAGAATTATTAAAACAAGAACTATTATTAAAAATATTATTAGAAGATGTCTTTGGAACTACTTCAAATAATTATCAAGAAATGCTAGATAAAGAATTAATTACTAGGTCATTTAGTACAAATATTTTTGTAGAACAAACAGCTGGATTCTTAATGATTTCGACTGACACTTTAAAAGATGATGAATTTGCTAATTACGTTAAAGAAAAACTATTATCATTAAATAGCATTAAAATGAGTAAAAATAACTTTAATCGTTATAAAAAAGTTATATTAGGAAATTTCATTAAATCTCTAAACTATTTAGAATATATTGCTAATAGCTTTATTTATTATCATTTTAAAGAAGTTGATATTTTTAAAGTACTAGATATTATTGAAAAACTAACCTATAATGATTTAAAACTATTAGAGAAATATTTTGTTAAAAAAGCTATTAGTATTTTTAAAGTTTTACCAAAAAACATTGTCAAGCAATAAAATGACAAATATATGTGTGGAGGAAATAGGTATGAGTGATGAATTCAAAAAATTTAATTTAAATGCATTTAATGAAGAAGTTACTAAGTCCGATTATGATGCCAAAACTGCGGAATATGATAATATCGTTCCATTATGGATGTGGCTATTATTTCAAGTTGTAACATCATTAATTGTAACTTTACCATATGGGGGATTTGTTGCGATTATTGTATATTTTATTTTGAGTTGGGCAGATGTTAATAAGAACTTGAAAAACTACTGTCGAGCTCTATTATCATTTATTGCTATATTATTATTAGTTGTATTAATTGTCTCACCAAGTACTTTTCCAAAAATTTTCCGTTACATTATTGAAGGTGGAATATAAAAATATAAAAAAATGAGATTTTGAAAGAAATCTCATTTTTTTATTTTGAATTGAATAATAGAGTGATTATTTTGGGGGGATTTGTCTAAAAGAAAGTTGAGAAAAGTTTTTGAGATGTGTTTTTGCGATTTGGGGTTTTAAAAATAATTTATTATAATAAAACACACTAATACAAAAGGAGGGATAATAACGAACAAGAACAATGCTTAATAATGTAATTTTAGTTGGAAGAACTGTTGACGAACCCAAATTAGTTACCTTAAAAGATGGAGTAGTAGTGTGTAATTTAACTTTGGCCGTAGTTCGCCCATTTAAAAGTCAAGATACAGGCGAATACGAGACTGATTTTATTCCAGTAGTATTATGGAGAGGGATTGCGGAATCGGTAGTGGAGTATTGTAAAAAAGGTTCTATTATTGGAGTTAAAGGCCGCTTGATGATGAAGTTTATTGAAGTAAACAACAAAAAGTATAAAACTATTGAAGTGATTGGTGAAAGAGTAACTTTTATTAACTTAAAATAATTATTCCAATGCGTAAGCACTAAATATAATAACTCATTTTAGCACACCTAAGCGTTGCTAAGCAACGCTTATTTTTTATGTTAAGTTTTTTACTTTGTTCTTTGTAAATTATAATCGTTTTTGGTATAATGTTTTTAAAGAGGTGGAAAAATGAAACAATATTTAGAATTTTTACGACATATACTAGCATATGGAACATATAAAGATGATCGTACTAAAACTGGCACCATTTCAACATTTGGCTATCAAATGCGGTTTGATTTAAATGAGGGATTTCCATTACTTACAACCAAAAAAGTGCACTTAAAATCAATAATTCATGAATTATTATGGTTCATTAAAGGAGATACTAATATTCGCTATTTAGTACAAAATGGTGTTCGTATTTGGAATGAATGGCCATATGAAAAATATAAATCTTCCCCTGATTATCAAGGCGAAACCATGGAAGAGTTTGTAGAAAAGATTAAGGAAGATGAGGAGTTTGCTAAAAAGTATGGAGATTTAGGACCAGTTTATGGACATCAATGGCGTCACTTTGATGGAGCAAATGGCGAATTTGTTGATCAACTAGCATGGGTGATTGACGAAATTAAAAGAAATCCTAATTCACGGAGATTAATTGTTAATAGTTGGAATGCTCCATACATTGATAAAATGGCATTACCACCTTGTCATACTATGTTTCAATTTTATGTTCAAGATAATAAATTGTCTTGCCAATTATATCAACGTTCTGCCGATGCCTTTTTAGGAGTACCATTTAATATTGCTTCATATGCTTTATTAACTATGATGGTAGCCAAAGTATGTAATATAGAATTAGGTGAATTTATTCATACTATTGGTGATGCTCATATTTATACAAATCATTTAGATCAAGTTAAATTGCAGTTATCACGTGAACCACGTGAATTACCAAAAATGGAAATTATTCGAGATGTCAAAAGTATCGATGATTTCCAATATGAAGATTTTAAACTAACTAATTATAATCCTCATCCTGCTATTAAAGGAGTTGTTGCTGTCTAATGATTTCAATTATAGTTGCTATTAGCAAAAATAATGTGATTGGTAAAAATAATTCTTTACCATGGTATTATCCAAGTGATTTACAATATTTTAAAAAAACTACTTTAAATAAAAAAGTGGTCATGGGAAGAAAAACTTTCTATTCCATTTTAGAAAAAAACCACAAACCTCTACCGAATCGTACTAACATTGTCGTTACTCGAAATAAAGACTTTTCTTATCCAGGGGTTATTGTAATTCATAATTTAATTGATTTCTTAAAACAACCTCACGAAGAAGAAATTTTTATAATTGGCGGAAAAGAAATTTATGAGCAAGCTTTGCCATATGTTGATAGGTTGTATATTACGCATATTGATGAGGCGTATGAGGGTGACACATACTTTCCAACAATTGATTTTTCACAATACCATTTAATTTCTAAACAAGATGATGGAAAACTTTCATTTTGTGTTTATGAGAAGGTGAAATAATGTTATTAATTAGTATTGTAGTTATTTCTATTTTATTAACTGCCAGTCTAGTTTATTTTCAAATATATCCTTTAAATCTTAATTTACTATGGAAAATTCCATTAACGCTAGTTGGTAGTTATTTTTGCTTATTAATTCTCATTGTTGGAACAATTATTCTATTGACATATATTATTCGACCAGTTGATAAAAAAAGTCGCTTTAGTCGCTTTTTAAGACGGATGAATGTTGAAGTGGCACAAATCGTAAATTTCTTCTTTGGAATTAGAATAAAAAAATATAATATGGATTTAATTCCGAAAGACCGAAAGTTTTTAGTAGTATCTAACCATCAATCAAATTTTGACCCATTAATTTTAATAAACGTCTTGAAAGAGCCTAACTTGATTTTAATTATGAAAGATAATATTTTAAAAGTTCCTATTTTAAATCGCTGGTTAGTATCAGCGGGATTCTTACCACTTGACCGCGAAAACAACCGAGAGGCTTTAAAAACAGTTTTAGAAGCATGTAACTGGGTAAGTGATGGATATACCTTAGGAGTATATCCAGAGGGAACTCGAAGTAAGACTGGTCAATTACTGCCACTTCGCACAGGAATCTTTAAAGTTGCATTAAAATCCCAATGTCCAATTGTAGTATGTGCTTGTGATGGAATGTATAAAGTAAAAAAGAACTTTCCAATTTTACCAACAAAAATTTTCTTTAAAGTCTCAAAAGTTTTAACCTATGAGGAAATAAAAGACTTAAGCACAAATGAAATTGGAGAAATTGTTTCAAACATTATGAAACAAGATTTGGAAGAAGCAAGAAGTAAATATTCATATCTAAAAAATAAAAAAACTAGAGTCTAACCTCTAGTCTTTTTATTAATTTTCCATTGGAAATTAATTTTTAACTAAATTAAAGTAACTAGCAATTATTCTTCATTTCCATAACAATCAATTAAAGATGCCTCAGCACTGCCAGTAGCAATTGCGTCTTCAATTTCGAATTCAAATACTTCTAAGGTAGGTTTTTCATAAACTTCTTTCATCTTAGAACCTCCGAAAATTAATTGTTACTTTATTATACCGAAAAATAAAGATTATTGCAAGTCTTTATTGAAAATAATTCAAAAAAATGATAGAATTAATTATAAATAAATAAGAGGAAATATTATGAAAGAAGTAAAAAATGATTTCTTTGCATTAATTAAGTATGCTTTAGACAATCAAAAATATAATAAGGTAATTAATGATGCTGATAAATTATTTCAAATGGCTAATGATGCAGGAGTAGCAGGATTAATTTATCAAACATTAGTTAAGGAAAATATTGAGCAAGATAGTTATCATAAATTTGAAAAAGCTTTTTATTTGTTTACAAAAAAAGACGTTATTACTAATTTAGATATTTTAGAAATAAGCGAATTATTTTCAAATAATCAAATTAAACATATTTTTTTAAAAGGATCTTTTTTAAAGCAAATTTATCCTGAGTCCTATATGCGACTAATGGGAGATATCGATGTGTTAGTAAGCGAGGAGGATTTACCAAAGGCTTCAAAAGTATTTGCTGAATACGGTTATAAACATTTTCTTACAAATCAATCACATACTTGTTATATATCTAACCGTAAAACCTTAATTGAAGTTCATGGTAGACTAAATAGTGAAGATACTGATAGATATACTAAATTTTTAAAGCGAACTTGGGAAGAAGTCTACCAAATTAGTGATTATCGCTATGAGTTAAATCCTGAATATAATTTAGTATATTTATTAATTCATTTAGTGAAACACCTAAATTCTTCTGGAATTGGTGTACGTTCAGTTTTAGATATAGGTATCTTTGTTAATTATTTTTATGATAATTTAAACGAAGAAAAACTTATGATGTTTTTACAAGAAACAAAATTAGAATTATTTTTCAAAAATATGTTATGGTTAAATGAAAAATGTTTTGGTTTTGACTTTAGTAAATATTTAGAAGGTTTTAATCAAGACGAAAGCTTTCTTGAAGAAGTAACCGATTATATAATATTATCAGGTGTTCATGGGTTTGGAAAAGACTTTAATCGTTTTACACCGAGAATAACAAGCCACGTTCGAAAAGCTAATAATTCTCGTAAAGGTAAATTTAAACATTTAATAGTGACTATTTTTCCAAGTAAAAAATCTATGTTGCCAAGTTATCGATATTTAAATAAATATCCATTTTTATTACCGTGGGCATGGATAAGTAGATGGACTAAATTAGTTTTTAAAAATCCTAAACGAACACTTCATAAATCAAAGAAATTATTTATTGAGAAAAAACCTATTGAAGATATCGTGAATTTATATGATAGGTTAGGAGTGTAATGAAAATGAAAAGGTATAAGAAGTTATTATCTTTAGTAATCGTTTCATTATTTTTAACAGTATTTGCAATAATTACGGTAAAATCATTAACACAAGTAAAATATACTATTACTAAAGAAGTAATTGGCGGAACAGATGAACAAGTTACAATTTTAAACCCGCAAACTTTCTATGGGAATACTAATCGTATCCAAGCTTTTAATACTGAAGATAGTGTCTTTTGTTTCTTTAGTCAAGATGGATATTTAGTAGATAGTAGTAAAGTTGATGAACAATTCCGATATTACTTTAGAGTAAACAAAGATATTCATTTTACTGCGTACTTTAAAACTTCTGAAAACTTCTATGTAATCTTTTTAAGTGGTAATGATAGAGTAATATCATTTCAAGAAGTTGCTCCTGGAGAAAGTGCAATAAGTCCGAATTTTACAGTTGATCTTGAAGGATATCAATTCGTTCGTTGGAATAAAGATTTTACTAATGTTAACGAAGATTTAATAATTAAACCAATATATTCAAAAGTTAAAACATCATATACAGTTACTGTGGAAATTAATAATCAGATAAATACGATTAAATCATATGAAGGAGAAGTCTTAGAATTTGAAGCTCCAAAAATAGTTGGTGAAACGAGTTATTTCAGTCATTGGGAAGTAAATGGAAAAAAACGAAGTATCAGTAATGTTTTAAAAATTAGTATTTATCAAAATTTAGAAATTAAAGCTATTTACTCCTATGCTCCACATTATGAAGAAATAATTGCTTATTTAAATGAGAAAATTATTTTTTCCGAAGACAAGAATCGAATATATATAATGGGGGCTTATGATGTTCGTGGTAATCATGAAATTACCGAAGTTGGAATTATGTTATTGCCAAAAGGTGAAACTAATTTTAATTTAGAAAATTCACAGGCAATTAAATTTACTGCTCAAAAAATAAATGAGGGTAAGGAATTTGCCATTGCGATTCCAAAACAATATAATGGTTATTTAGTGAAAGTGTATGTTGTAGAAAAAACGATTAAAAATAATATGAATGAATTTAATCAAATTTTTACTGATTATTATTTAGAAATAAAATAATTATTGATTACAATTATATAGTTGATTATTTTATTCCGATAATATATACTTGATATTAATAGTATCAAATGATAATATGTAAAAGTGAGTATCATAACTAATGAATTAATTTTTATTGCTTTGATTAGCAAATAATAATAAACCAAGGGGAGGGTAAGTTGTTAAAAAATTATCCAAATTATAAGTGTTATTTTTGTTGTTATTTGGAAGTTTATTATTATGTGTAGGGTGTTCCCAAAAATATGATGCAGTTGTTTTATATTCGGGATATGAATTTCAAGAGGAGTTTTTAAATGATAGAGAGTCAAAGGATATGTATATAATTAAAAACTTAGATGAGCAAAATCAAGTTTTTTCCATCTTTTTAGTCATAGACTACGAAAAAGAGATGATCTAGGTATAATGTTATAATGATGTATATTGAGGTAGACCAAAAAGAATAAATCAAATAAATTTGGAAGGTAAAACTTTACATATATAATTAGAAACAGAAGGGCTAAAGAAGGGATATAACAATGCTACTTAGCCACAACCTGCAATTATTGTAATTAAGACGAAATCTTTAGATATTAATGAAGTTAAGTTTACCTTACGATAAAAGCAAAGTTTAATTGTGATTATGATAAATTTTTAAAACAATGAAACCGCCAGTTTAAGTTGGCGGGTTTTTGTAATATAATTGTTTTTTAATATAAAAATAGTCACTCACCTTTTTATGCTTTAAACTAAATAGTCTTTTTTAGACTAGATAAAAATAAATAAATGGTGTATAATATTTATACAAGGTAAGGAGTGAAAGGCATGCGTGTTGTTGATTTAATTAATAGAAAAAAATATGGACAAGCCCTAAGTCGGGATGAAATTTATTTTTTAATTAATGGTTATGTTAATGGAACTATTCCAGATTATCAAATGAGTGCCTTTTTAATGGCGGTAATTTTTCAAGGATTAAATAGCGATGAACGATTAGCATTTACCCAAGCAATGCTTGAAAGTGGAGAAGTCATTGACTTATCACACATAGAAGGAAAATTAGTAGATAAACATTCTACAGGTGGAGTGGGAGATAAAACAACATTAGTTGTTGGCCCAATCGTCTCCGCATGTGGTGTAATTGTTCCGAAAATGAGTGGGCGAGGCCTAGGTCATACAGGCGGAACACTTGATAAATTAGAATCAATTCCAGGTTTTAAAATCAATTTAACGAGTGAAGAATTCATTAAGCAAGTTCGTGAAATTGGGCTTGTTGTAATGGGGCAAACAACGAATATTGCGCCTGCGGATAAAAAATTATATGCTTTACGTGATGTAACTGGAACTGTAGAATCAGTGGGATTAATTGCTTCAAGTATTATGAGCAAAAAGTTAGCTAGTGGTGCCGATCATATTGTTTTAGATGTTAAAGTTGGTAAAGGGGCTTTTATGAAAACTTTAGATGATGCCCGTGAATTAGCCAAAGCAATGGTTGATATTGGAAACCGTGTTGGTAAGAAAACTGTAGCGGTATTAACGAATATGGATGAACCATTGGGCGAAATGGTTGGAAATAGCTTAGAATTAATTGAAGCTATTGAAACTCTAAAAGGTAACGGACCACGCAACTTTACTAAACTATGCTATGAATTAAGTAGTGAAATTTTATTAATAACTGATGTAGCAAAAACTAAAGAAGAAGCATATCAAAAAATCGATGAAGTCATTAAATCACAACAAGCTTTAAATAAACTTCGTCAAATGATTACTTATCAACACGGAAATCCTCAAGTAATCGATGACTATTCTCTATTTCCACAAGCCCAAAATATTATCAAAGTACGTAGCCTAAAAGACGGATATGTATCTGAAATTAATGCTTTAAAAGTCGGTGAAGCTGCTATGATTTTAGGGGCAGGTCGACAAACTATTAATGATACAATTGACTTAGGGGTTGGAATACAGGTAATTGCTAAAGTAGGGAAAAAAGTAAGACAAGGCGATGTACTGGCAGTAATATATGGAAATGGTAAAAATGAAGAAGAAGCATATCAAATATTATTAGATAATATTATTATTACTAATGAAGAGGTATCTCCATTAGATATTATTTTAGACATCGTTAGATAAAACAAAGGCTTCTTTTAGGAAGCCTTATTTTGCAAAATAAGGAGAAGAGAAGTATGTTTAGAGTGTTCCGCGATTTGAAATGGTTTGTCAAACAACAATGGTATAAATATGTAATAGTGCTAGTTAGTTCTTTATCACTAGCATATTTAACGACTCTACCCCCTAAAGTGATGGGAGAATTCATTGATAAAATCACTTACAAAACTTTAATAAAAAGTGATGTTTATTATGTGTTTATTATTATGGTAGCCCTTGCTTTAGGGATATATATGTTATCATTACTTTATAATTACTATTTAGGAAACTTATTTCATAAAATCTTTTATGAAATTAAAATTCGTTTCTTACAAAATGTCTTTTTACAAGATGGCACTTTCTTTGAAACTTATTATCCGGGTGATTTAATCGCTAGGGCTACTGGAGATACTTGGGCAGTCTCCAACGTTTCTACAAACATGCTATTCCATTTAATTGATACTATTGCAATGATTATTTTGAGTTTAATTTTAATGCTTCGTATTAAAATAGATTTAACATTATTATCAATAATTCCATTACCAATCATTGTTATCGTGGTAATGAAAATTCGTCCTAAAATAAGTCAAAACTGGCGGAAAGTTCGGGCAGAAAATAGCCGCTTAAATAACTTAGTTATGGAAAGTGTCACAAATGTTAAATTAGTTCGTGGTTTTGTTCGAGAACAAGAAGACGAACAACGTTTACGTGAAAGTGCCGAAAAAGCTTATAAAATTGAGCGAAAATCTGTCTTACTACGAAGTGTTATTGGTCCAACATTTCGGGTAGTAACATTAATGAGTCAAGGTATTGCTTTAATATATGGAGCATATTTGATTATTAATCAACGTTTATCAATTGGACAATTAATTACTTTTAACTTGTATTTGGGAATGTTTGCTAGACCATTATTTAGATTAGGAAATCAAATTACAATTATTTCCCAAAGTGGCGTTGCTTATGATCGAGTTAATGAAGTGTTGAATGCGGAGCCGGTATTAAAGGATATTCCAAACGCTAAGACATTAAAAGATATTGACCAAATTGAATTTCGAGATGTCAGCTTTAAATATCCCGGTGATAAAGACTACATCATTAAAGATATTAATCTAACAATTTCAAAAGGAATGACGTTAGGAATTGTTGGAAAAACTGGTTCTGGAAAAACAACTTTAGTTCGTCAATTGCTTAGACAATTTCCAATTACTAAAGGAAAAATTGTAATTAATAATAAAGATATTGATCAATTTACGAAAGATAGTATTCGGAGAAATATTGCATACGTTCCGCAAGAACACATGCTATTTTCACGTACAGTCTTAGAAAATATTCAATTAGGATTAAGTGAAAATAGTGTTTATGATATTGAAGAAGTTATTAAAATGGCGGACTTTGAAAAAGACTTACCATTTTTACAAGATGGCCTAAATACAATCATTGGGGAAGCAGGAGTTACTTTAAGTGGTGGTCAAAAACAACGTTTATCAATTGCAAGAGCATTATTAAAAAATTCAGAAGTATTGATATTAGATGATAGTTTAAGTGCAGTTGACGGAATGACCGAAGCTAATATTTTACGAAACTTAAAAAAATATCGTAAAGGCAAAACGAATATTATTGTTGCGCATCGGTTAACAGCGGTTGAGGATGCCGATTTGATAATATGTTTAGATAAAGGAAGAATTGTTGAACAAGGAACACATGAAGAACTAATGGCTAATAAACAATGGTATTATGAACAATATATCGTCCAACAAATGGAGGCAGAACAAAATGAGTAGACGAAAACAAAAGTTGGATATTAAATACTCAACCGCCACAATCCTAAAACGTGTCTTTAAATATGCTTTAAGAAGTAAAAAGTTAATATTTATTTCGCTAGTGTTTTTACTAATTTATTCGCTTTTAGAAGTTGTTCAACCATTATTAATTAAAAAACTACTTGATGATGAATTAGCAGGGGTTCAAACAACATGGATTGAAGTAGCTGAAGAAAATAAATATACAGTTGTCTTAGATGGCAAATATTATATGAAAGAAAAAGAAGGCTACGAACCAATCCGAAAAGTAACAATTCGCTATTTCGAAGAAGAAAATGCATATTTGATGATTGAAGGCGAAGTAAGCGAAAAAGGAAAGGTTAGTGGTTGGGCTGATGAAGATCAAACCCAAGTTATAGTTTCTTTTAATGAAGAAGGTAAAGAAGACAAAATATATCAAGCACGTAAACTAACAGTTGAAGAAATGCGTAGTTTCTTTATGGTATCAGTTAACAATATTATTTTTATTTTGATAATATTTGCAATTGTTTCAATAATTATTCTAATCGCTCGTTTTATTCAACATGTTTCCTTTACTAGTGCTTCAATGAAATTAACATTATTTATACGTTCTGAAGCATTTAATAAGTTAAATAGATTGCCTATTACATATTTTGCTAAAGAGCCACATGGAAAAACAGTTACAAAAGTGACTTATGACTCAGAAGGCGTTCAAGGATTATATCAAGTAGTCTTTTCTATTGTGAGTGCCTCTATTTCATTAGTATTAGTGTATATCGGTTTAATATATCTTGATGTTAAGTTAGCCTTACTTACTTTAATTGGAGCACCATTTATTTCATTATGGTTAACAGTATATCGAAGAACTATTAACCAATATAACCATAGTATCCGCGAAATGAACTCTAGAATTAATGGGAAACTAGCTGAATTTGTAAATGGTGTTGGAATTATTCAATTATTTAATAAAGAACAAGTAATGGCTGATGAATATGATGTTATGTTAAAAACCAACTATCACACGAAAATGAAATCTACAGTAGTTAGTTCATTATTTGGTTGGGAAATGTTAGTATTACTTCGTCGTTTAGGAACAGCCTTTATTTTACTATACTTTGGTTTTCAATATTTTTCACCAACAGTTGTTGTGGTTGGAACAACTATTTATGTATATACAGAATACTTAGAAAAATTAATTGGACCGATTGCGGATATATTCCAAAACCTAAACGGGCTTGAAGACTCTCTAGTTTCCGCATCCCGTATCTTTGAACTTCTTGATGAAGAAGAAGATACTGGAATAGGTAGAAAAAGCGATGTTAAGTTTAATGGAAATATTAAATTTGAAAATGTTAGTTTTGCCTATGAAGGCGATAACTACGTTTTAAAAAATATTAATATTGACATTAAAGCCAATCAATTTGTTGGTCTTGTTGGTCATACCGGTAGTGGAAAATCAACCCTAATGAGTTTACTAGAACGTTATTATGACTTAAAAGAAGGAAAAATTTATATCGATGGGGTTGATTATATGACATATTCTAAACAAGAAGTTCGCCAAAATATTGGTATTATCTTACAAGACCCAGCGATTTTCGAAGGAACAATTAAATCGAATATTACTTTAGGCGAAGATGTTCCTGATGAAGAAGTTGAAAAAATCCTTCTTGAAATTGGTGGAGATAAATTTGTTTGTGACTATCCACAAGGTATTCATACTCCAGTTACTTATATGGGAGAAAACTTATCTACTGGAGAAAAACAATTAATTAGTTTTGCAAGAATATTACTTAGAAATCCTAGTATTATTATTCTTGATGAGGCCACAGCCAATATCGATACAGAAACTGAACAATTAATTCAAAATGCTTTAACTATTTTGTCAAAAAATAGAACAACAATTGTTATTGCGCATCGTTTATCAACGATTAGAAATGCGGATGTAATTTATGTGTTAGAAGATGGAAGAGTTGTAGAAAGCGGAACACATGATGAGTTATATCATAAAAAAGATGGAAAATACCGCGCAATATATGATGCTCAATATGACAATAAAGTTGTAGAATAGGGAGAGATTATGGAAGATAATAAAGTAGTTGCAGCAGAAGAAAAACTAGAAAATCCCCTAATAAAATACAAAAACCTAATCATCCTGTTTTTCTTATTTGTAATCGCAACACTTACCGTTTTATCCAATAATGAAATCTTTGTGGTAAGTTTTCAAAAAATAAAAGCGATTAAATTTGAATATGTTATAATAATCTTCGGAATGGTTTTATTCTTATGGTTATCGGATGGTTTCTTATTATACTATCCCTTGCGTCACACGAAAATCAACTTTTGGGATTCACTAATGGTAAATTTCGCAGGATCATTTTTCTCTAATGTTACTCCGTATTCTAGTGGATCCCAACCAGCTAGGTTATATTATTTATATAAAAAAGGGATTACTGTTGATAAGTCTATTGGTGGAGTAATTTTTAAAGCTGTATCTTATCAATGGGTAATTGTTATCTTAGGATTAATTAGTTTATTTACCGGAAGAAAAGTTATTTTTAAAATGGATAATTACCGGATTGTATTAACATTAGGATTTATTTATAATGCAGGTTTATTCATTGTGACTTTAATTATTGCAAATTCAAAAAAAATAGCTGATCTTTTAATTCATTTAGTTAAAACAATCGGAAATAAACAAAACAAAGAAAAGGAATTATCAAAGACCAAAATCCAAATTATTCAAGGAATTGAAAACTTTCATAATAATATGCATCAATATTTAGTTAGTGCGAAAATGAATTTTGTAATGTTTTTTACTTATACTATTAGACAATTAGTATATAATTCAATTCCAATTATTATTTTATATGCTTTAGATTTTCCGGTAAAAGAATACTTAATTGAACTAATTTCCCTATCCGCCCTAATGAATATCATTGTAACAATTGTTCCAACTCCTGGAGGGGTTGTAGCAGCGGAAGGTGTATTTCTTTTATTATTTGGATTAATTTATACTTCAACTGACACAAATGATTTATTAGCTGTGATGTTAATGTGGAGATTCTTTACACATTATTTATTAATCATCGTCGGATTCTTAGCAGTAATATATCTAACTACTACAAATTCCAAAAAGAAGAAAAGAGGGATGATAAATGCAAGTTAGCATTTTCGAAATGGTTTTACGAGTGCTGGCTGCAGCAGTATGTGGAGCAGTAATTGGCTTTGAACGTGAAATGAAACGAAAGCCAGCTGGATTTTTAACATTTACATTAGTATGTGTTGGGAGTTGTTTAATCGCTTTATTACAAGTGAACTTAGTAAATGAAGCAGTAAAATTAGCCCATGATAATCCAGATATTGGCCATGTAATAAGAACTGATATGGGGCGAATTATTGCCCAAGTAGTCAGTGGAATTGGCTTCCTTGGGGCTGGGACAATAATTCATAACCGCGGTGGGGTAACAGGAATCACCACTGCCGCATTACTATGGCTTGTCTCAGCTTTAGGACTTATTATTGGAATTGGTGGTACAGCAAATTATGTGATTGCGGCAGTGACAGTAGTACTTGTATTACCATTATCTTATTTTTCACGTAAACTTGGTGAAAAAATTAGCCAAAAACGTATCGTTCATCGCATTCGAATTGTTTTTGATGAAAACTTCGAAAAAATTATCTTCGATAATCTTGCAAGACAAGGTATCATTGTTCGGAAAACATACCTAATCAACAAAATCAAAAAAGACAACATCAACCTAAAAGAATCAATCATTTACTTTACACTACCAAAAACTAGATCATTTTCTGAAGTTATGCATCAAATCTCTATGCTTGATGCAGTGCATGAGATAGAGGAAGCATAAATCTAATTTCAGCATAAACTTCCATATTATGTGTGAATAACGGACGGGGAAAATGAAAGTATATATCGATAAATTGCAAAAATGAATTGACATTAGCAGTAACTAAAGGAAAAAATATCTTAGCAATTTATATGGATAATGTAGAATTATCACCGGGATTGCGATTGCAACTTGCTAATGTACAATTTTTGGATTTGCAAAAATATGCAAGTCGAAACGACTTTATGAATCAATTACTTGATAATGAAGTTTTTAAAAATCCTGAACTTATAAGCAAAGATAATTTAGAACTAATCGATATAGAATTACTAGAAAAAAGCATTATAGCCAATCAAAAAGTAGCAATCGGTATATGTGTTTATAACGGTAATGTATTAATGGTTAAACGGAAAGTTCAAGAAGGAAGATTATTGTGGCAGTTTCCTGCTGCTATGGTTAGAAAAACTGAGAGTCTTGAAGAAAATATAGTTCGCAAAGTATATCAAGAAACCAACATAAAAACAAAATATTTGAAAACATTAGGTTCAAGAATTCATCCTGATACTGGAGTAATTTCAGTATACTTGGTATTAGAATATTTAGATGGAATTATCGAAAACAAAGATGAGTATGAAAATGAAGAAGTATGTTGGATTTCTTTAAGTAATTATAAAGATTACATAACATCAGATTTATTTATCAAAGTTAAAGAATATTTGGAGGAACATCATGGTTGAAGCAGTTATGGCAATTGTGACAAATAACAATAAGGAAGTACTAATAGTTTGTAAAGCAAAAAGTGAAGGGAAATTGTTGTGGCAATTTCCAGGTGGAACAGTTGAACAAAACGAAAGTATTGAAGAAGCTACAATTCGTGAATTAAAAGAAGAAACTTGAATAAACGGAAAAGTTGTTAAAATTTTAGGAAGTCGTATACATCCTTATACAAAAAAACATATCGCATATGTTTTATGTGAATATATTGGGGGAGAGATTAGTATAAGTGATCTAGAAATTGACCAGGTTCAATGGGCAAAAATAAATAAATTAGACCAATATTTTACCACCCCAATATTTGAGCCTGTTCAAGAATATTTAAATAGTTTGTTATAGCAAAAAAGTATTACAAAATTTTTAATAAAAACATATAAAAAGATAGTAAAAATATATTATAAATGCTTGCTTCAAATTAATATTTGAAGCAAGCATTTTATTTTCTAGTGTTATATTTATAAAAATTCATTATTCATCTTGATAATTGTTATATTATTTCAAGTTAATATTCATCGCTTATAAAAACTTTTTTAGCATAGTATAGATTTCATGTGTAAAATGAAACACTAAAAAATCTTTATGTTTATTAATGATTTAATTTAGTATCTTATGTCCTAATAGTTTTTTAAAAGAAATTAAAATATTTAAAATTATAAAGTATTATGTTATAATTTGTATAAAAGAGGTGTATTTTGATGAATAAAAGTATAGTGGAAAAATTATTAAATTTAGAGATGAACGTGACTGGAAGCAATTTCATAATGGTAAAGATTTAGCAATATCATTATCACTTGAAGCAAACGAACTTCTTGAAGCATTTCAATGGAGTGGTAGTGAATTAATGTGTTGTAATAAAATTGATAAAATTAAAGAGGAATTGGCTGATGTTTTTATTTATGCAACGTTAATTGCTGAATGTTATGGTTTTGATATTGAAAAAAATTTTTAGAAAAAATTAAAATTAGTAACGAAAAATATCCAGTTGAAAAAGCAAAAGGGAGATATGATAAATATACTAATTTATAATTCTAAGAATTAGGAGGATTATATGATAATATATGAAGCAACAAAGGAACAATTTATTGATAGTGTTTTTAATGACAAATTAGAGCAAGAAGTTAATCAACACATATAAAAAAATTTAAATAAAAGATTATCAGCAAATGAAATGAAGTCTATTAAAAATTCTTCTCAATATATGTATCGTATATTAGTGGATAATGATATACCTGATAATTGTGGAGTGGCTATTGAATATAATATTCCACTTACTTCAAAAAGAATTGATTATATTATAAGTGGATATGATGAATCTAATATAAATTCTGCGATTATTATTGAGTTAAAACAATGGGAAGAAATTAGGCCAGTAATCGGAAGCGATTCGCTAGTCGAAACATTTATAGGTGGAGGAATAAATAAAGTAGTTCATCCAAGTTATCAAGTATGGAGCTATAAATCACTAATTGAAAATTACAATGAAAATGTACAAAAAATGAATATAAAGTTAACTCCTTGTGTATATATGCATAATTATCAAAAGAAAACTAATGATCCTTTATTAAGTAATGATTATAAATCTTATGTTGAGGAAGCACCTATATATGCAAAAGGTGAAGCAAAAGAATTACAAGATTTTATAAAAAAACATATAAAATTTGGTGACAATAAAAAAACTATATATTTAATCGAAAACGGAAAAATAAAACCATCTAAAAGTTTACAAGATACAATTGCAAGTATGATTAAGGGTAATAAAGAATTTGTAATGATTGATGAACAGCAAGTTGTATTTGATGAATTGTTGCGTTTATCGAAAGAAACAGTTAATAACTGGAAGAAAAATGAGCAAAAAGGTGTATATATTGTAGAAGGGGGTCCAGGGACAGGCAAAAGTGTTATAGCAATTAATTTACTTGCAAAATTAACTGTCGAAGAAAAGTATGTGTGTCATTATGTAACTAAAAATGCAGCACAAAAATGTTTTTGCGGCAAAATTAAAGGGGACCAAAAGCAAAAATGAAATTGATATTTTATTTAAAGGATCGGGTTCTTTTATTGATTGTTCATCAAATGATTATGATGTCTTAATTGTTGATGAAGCACATCGCTTAAATGCTAAATCAGGAATTTTTGCGAATAAAGGAGAAAACCAAATAAAGGAAATAATAAACGCATCTAAATTTAGTATTTTCTTTATTGATGAGTATCAACGAGTCCATGTAAATGACATTGGGAGTAAAGAAGAAATAAAAAAATGGGCTAAATATTTTAATGCAAATGTGTATGAAGGACAACTTATTTCTCAATTTAGATGTAATGGTTCAGATGGATATTTAGCATTTATTGATAATTTATTGGAAATTAGAGATACAGCAAATGTTGATTTAGAAGGAATTGATTATGATTTTAGAGTTGTAGACAGCCCTTATGAACTACGTAATTTAATTGTTGATAGAAATAAGGAAAATAATAAAGCAAGGTTATTAGCGGGATATTGTTGGGAATGGCCAGTAGAAACACGCTCAGACCCAAATTACTGTGATATTGTAATAGGCGATTTTAAAATGAGTTGGAATTTTAATAATACAGATACATGGGCAATTGATTCTGATTCGGTAAATCAAGTAGGATGTATTCATACATCTCAAGGTCTTGAATTTGATTATGTTGGTGTTATTATAGGTAGAGATTTACGGTATGAAAATGGTAAAATTATTACTGATCTTTTTGAAAGAGCTTCTACTGACCAATCAATAAAAGGTCTAAAGGGAATGTATAAGAAAGATCCACAAAAAGCTCAAGAAATTGCTGATGAAATTATAAGAAATACATATCGCACACTTTTAACAAGAGGATCTAAAGGTTGTTATGTTTATTGTTGTGATGAAAATCTAAAAAACTATATAAAAAGCTTTATAAAAAATAATGAAAATTAAAAAATTTTTAATAGATAATCCTAATACAAATTATTAAATATAATTCTTCATTAATTGTAAAGTGAAACATATCAAGTATGCAGTAATTTAAAAGTAAAAATTTATGCAATTAATACTTGTCATCGATATATCATCGAGGACAAGTTTTTTTAATTTGACTAAATCCTAATATTATTATAAAAAGATATATACTCTATTAGTGCTTGTTTTATTTTTTATAATATGTTGGCTTAATTGACCTTATATATAGAACAATAGTTTCTGAAAAAGAAAAAAAATAATATTGATGATGTTCAAGGTTTTTCTAGTTTACTAAGTTTTTTGGAATACGGTGCTTACACAGAGAAGGGAAGAAAAATTAGTGACTTTGGTGTTCCTCAAAATATAATTGATCATATAGAAGGAAGAAAAACTATAATAGAATTAGATGGGTATGAAAAAATTATTTATGAAGAAATAAAAAAATAATCTAAATTTATAATTATTATACGCTTTATGAGTTCTTTACTTTAATTAATATCAATGTCTTAAAATATTAATTTTAGAATGGTTATAAAAATATTCTTAAAAAAATCTACTTTATTTATTGCTTTACAAAAATTGGTTTTATGTGGATTGACTACAAATTAATTAAAATATTTTTTTATATCTAAAGTAATGTGTTATAATTAATTTAATTTAATAAAGCATCTTGTAAAATTATATAAATTTAATTGATTTATATTTTTAAATATATAATTTTTAATTGTTTTGATTATTCTTCACCAATTATTAATACTTCTTGCTCTAATAAAATATTAAACTCATCATATATTTTTTTTCTTATCAAATTTATTAACGAAATATAATCTTTGGCAGTTGCTTTGTTTGTGTTAATAATAAATCCTGCATGTTTTGTAGATACCATGGCATCACCTATTCTTAGACCTTGTAGTTTTGCATCTTGAATTAATTTACCCACATAATAACCTTTTGGCCTCTTAAACACACTTCCACAAGACGGATATTCTAGCGGCTGTTTTTCTAGCCGCTTTTTTGTTAATTCTAACATTTTATCTTTTATTTCCTGATAGTTTCCTTTTTGTAAGGAAAATGTTGCTGATAAAACAATTTCTTTGTTTTTTAAAATCGAACTTGAACGATAACTATAATCAAGTTCCTCTTTAGTCTTAGTAACTATTTTTCCTTCATTAGTTAATACTTCACAAGATTTTAAAACATCTTTTATTTCACCATCATATGCCCCAGCATTCATCGCTACTGCTCCGCCAATAGTTCCTGGAATACCACAGGCAAATTCAAGTCCACTTAAAGAGTGTTTAAGAGCAATAAAAGATGCCCAAATTAATTGTGCTCCTGCTTGTGTGGTGAGCTCATTGTCATTTACATTAATTTTGTTTAATTTTTTTAAAGAAACAACAAACCCTCTAATTCCCCCATCTCTAATTATTAAATTTGAACAGTTGCCAACAATGGTAAACGGGATATTATTTTCTTTTGAAAAATTATATATTGTAATTACTTCATCATAATCTTTTGGAAAAAATAAATAATCGGCTTTGCCACCAATGCGTAAATAAGCAAAGTCTTTCATTGGATAATCTTTATAATGAAAAATTTTTTGAAATTTTTCATCTAAAATAATTTTAGTCATTTATCTCACTTCCCTTGATTTACACAATTATACTATGCATCTAATAGTTGATTTGTCATTAATAGAATTTAATTGTAGTTTTATTTCATATTTTGTGGTATTATAAAAGTATCATAAGATGTTTTCACAAGTTGTATAAATCAAGGAGGATACATTATGAATCATGTTAAATTAAATTTTAAGGCTGATGAAGGATTATTAACTACTGATAGTAATTTTACAGTTAAGATTTTTAAAGATGGAGCTAAACCATATGATATGCTGCTAGGAGCACTTGGATCTTGTTTTTATGCCACTTTTATGTCGATTGTTGAGAAGAAGAAATTGACATTTGATGAAGTTGATTTAGATATTAGTGGAAGAAAGCGAACTGAGGTTCCAACCACATTAGAAGATGTTAATATTAAAATGGTGATTAAAAATCCAAGTAATGAACAACAATTACTTAAAAGCGCTGAGTTAGGGGCAAAATACTGCTCAATTTACGAAACAATTTCTAAAGTAGCTAAAATAAATTTAGAAGTAATTTTTGAGTAAAAAGTCCGATTTGGACTTTTTTTACTTTAAAGGTGTCTAGTAAAATGAATTTAATTTTGTTATAATACAAATGTTTCATAATGACAAAAATGATGAAAGGATGGCAGAAATGACACGATTTAAAGTAACATTTGTAAAAGCAATTTTAGCAGGAATTGCTGTTTCAATCGGGGGTGCAATATATTTATCATGCTCTTCAAAAACTTTAGGCGCAATTCTATTTAGTTTTGCCTTTTATTTAATTTTAAACTTTGATTATAATTTATACACTGGAAAAGTTGGCTACTTAGTTAATGAGAAACTTTCATATCTAAAATTTTTAGGAATAGTAATATTAGGGAATTTACTTGGAACTGTAATATGTGGTTTGTTATTAAGATATGCTTTTTCTAATGAAGTGGTAGATAAAGCTTATAATTTAGTTTTAAATAAATTAGAACCAAATATTATTCGGGTTTTTATTAATTCGTTTTTTTGTGGAATTTTGATGTTTATTGGAGCGGACTTTTTTAAGAAAAAAGAGGATAATTTCATTCGCACAATTACGGTCTTTTTAGTAGTGATTATTTTCATTTTAGCTAAATTTGAACATAGTGTCGCCAATATGTTTTATTTTACTGTTGGATGGGTATGGAACTTTAAATCTATTTATTATTTAATTATTATGGTTTTTGGAAATGCAATTGGGTCAATTACTTTTTGTGCATTAAATAATGTTGTAAGTAAATAATTTAAAATCATAAATTGACATTATTTTAAATAAACCATATAATGTAATTGACATTATTTTTTAATAAGGGGTATGCAATGAATAAATCAATTTTTAAACGATTTATTGAAGGTGATGAAGAAGCATTTGGCCTTGTGTATCAAGAGTTTTATCCATTAATCAAACAAATATGTTATTTTTATACTAGGGATAATTTTTTATCAGAAGATTTAGCGATGCAAACATTTACGAATGTTTGGGAAAGACGAACCAATATTCGTGATTATAAGGCTCTAAAAAAATATCTTACTACAACCGCCAAGAATTTATGTATCGACTATTCACGTAAGAAAACACGAAATCAAGTTGATGTTGTAGATCCATTTACTTTAGATACGATTGTCATACCTAAAGAAGAAAAGAAGGACATAAATGAAAGACTTCAAAAGATTGCTAAAATTCTAGATGAAGAAAGTTACCAAATGATCGTTTATAAATATCTTTATGATTTAAAACATCGGGAGATTGCGGAGATAATGAATGTGACAACAGCCGCAGTTTCTAATAAGATAAATAGAGCTTTAAAAAAGATAAAAAGTGAATTAAAGTAGAATGTTTCCATTTATAAAGTAATTGAAAAAGTTTTCAAAAGTGCTTGTAAAAAATTAAAAAAAGGTATATAATGTAGAAAAACAAGTTTAGGAGGACATTTTTTGTGAAGTTAAAAAAATTACTTACTTTATTAGTATTTGTTTTTGGTGCTGTGATTTTATCAGCCTGTGAATTTTTTAATGGTGAGAAAATACTTGACTTATCCGCAAAAGAAAAATTTGAATTAATTCAAAGTATTGAGACAACTGAACAAGATAAGTTAACCCCAAAAGCTACTGGAGATTTTGAAATTCGAAGTGGAGAAGGAGACGAAGAATCAAGTCTTAAAGGTAGTTTGTTGATGTATGCTGAAACTGGTGATGAAGTTAATCCACTATTATATATAAATGTTGATGCATATGCTGATATTTATAATGAAAATGTAAGTAGTACGAGCCGTGAAACTGGTACTGTTAATGTAATGTTTTTCTTAGATGTTAATCATAAAGCATATCTAAATTTAGAATTGAATAGCGAATTAGATGGTAAAGAAACATCAATAACTTTCAAAGAAGTAATGGATGTTGAAAAATTCTTTGTTGATAACTTAAATGGTTTAAATCCCTTTGACATGTCTTTAGAAGAATTTTTAAATTCATTTGCTTCTTATCTAGGAATTGATTTTTACAGCGAAATAATTGATCCAAGTGTATATAATTATGACGATATTACTGGTGAAGCAAAAGCTGTATTAGATGCATTTTTAGATTTAATTACAGTTTCTGAAAAAAATAAAGAAAAAATTATTAGTTTTAAAATAACTGTTCCAGCACTTAAAAACATTGTAGAAGCAAATGCAGCTTTTTTTGAAGAAATGTCAGATATTAATGTAATATTAGAAAATATTGGTGATAGTTCATATTTTGAATATAAACTTGCTTTAAAAAACAATAAAATTACTAAAAGTGAACTTGATTTTAAACTTACATTCTTCGAAAAAGATTATAGTGGAAAAGAATTTCCAACAACTATTAAAATTAATTTTAAAACTGAAGTACAAGGCAAAAAACCTAAACTTCCAAAAAGCAGTGATTTAACTGGATATCATGAAGTTGAAATTTTTACTATTTTAGAAGGTTTTTTAGCCGCTCCAAAATTTTAATTAAATAATTTACTTTATTAAAAAATAGTTAAAAATAAAATATTGATTAGTAAAAAAGGTAGAGATTTTTCATTCTCTACCTTTTTTAAGTAGTTATTTTTTAAAAGGAACTTTTCAAAAAAAGATAATGTTTTAATTTTAGTTACTTTTATTCCTAAAGATTTTTTTAATCTATAAAATTTAATGTTTTTTAAAATCTTATAAATATTTCTTTGAATGGTTCTATCAATTTAATTAAAAACTTATTATAGTAACGTTTAATAATTTTTCTTTAGTTAGTTGCTTTCATTAATTTTTTAACTTTTAAATTCTTAGAAAATTATTTTAAAAATTGCATATTTATTGTAATATTTGAAATAATTAAGATATAATATATATGCCCCCCTATGGGGTGGGGTAGAAAGGTGTGATATAATGAATGAAAAGAAAATCGAAGTAATAAATCTTTTAAAAACTGCTCGTGGACAAATTGACGGGATAATTAAAATGCTTGAAGAAAATCGCTATTGTGTTGATATTTCCAAGCAAATAATTGCTGTACAAGGAATATTAAAGAAAGCAAATTTATCTAATTTAGAGCATCATATTCGTACATGTGTAATTGAGTCAATTAAAGAAGGAAATGGTGAGCAAAAAATAAAAGAAGTCATTGACTTAATTGAAAAATATATCAAATAATTTTTGAGGTGAAATTTATGAAAAAAATAGATCTTTTAGTTCCGGATATGACATGCGCCTCTTGTGTTAATACAATTGAAAAACAATTAACTAGACTTGATGGAATAAAAAGCGTTAATATTAATTTTGCTTTAGGAAAAGTAAGTGTTGAATTTGATGAAGAAAAAGTTAATGAACAAATGATTATTAAAGAAATAAATAATGCTGGATATAGCGCTAGATTAGAGAATATTAAAGAGGTAAATATTTATGTTGAAGGGATGACTTGTGCGGCATGTGTTGCTTCCGTAGAAAAAGCAGTAAAAAAAGTATCTGGTGTGCAAAGTTTAAATGTAAATTTAGCCACTAAAAAAGCAAACATTACTTATGATGATACAGTAACTAATTTGAACATCATCAATCAAGCAATTAAAAATGCTGGATATATTCCTAAAAAAATTGATGCTAATATCAATCTAAAAGAGAATGGTAAAGTTTTATTAATTAAATTTATTATTGCAGTTATTTTTGCTATTCCACTATTTTATATTGCAATGGGGGGAATGTTTAATTGGCCTTTACCTAACTTCTTAAACCCGGATAATCATCCATTAACCTATAGTATAGTACAAGCCATTCTAACAATTCCTATTGTCATTGCCGGATATAAATTTTATACTATAGGCTATAAACGCTTATTTAAATTAGACCCTAATATGGATTCCTTAATTGCCATTGGCACTACCGCCGCTATTATTTACAGTATCTATTCTATTGTTCAAATAATTCAAGGAGATTATCATTTTGCTCATAATTTATATTTTGAATCGGCTGGAATTATTATTACGTTAGTAATGCTAGGTAAATATTTTGAAGAATTAAGCAAAGGAAAAACTAGTGAAGCAATTAAAAGATTAATGGATTTAACACCTAAGAAAGCGTTAATTATAAAAGATGATAAAGAAGTTTTATTACCAGTTGATGAAGTTAAAGTTAATGATATAATTATTGTAAAACCAGGGGAAAAAATTCCTGTAGATGGAATAATTATTGAAGGATATACATCTATTGATGAGTCAATGTTAACTGGTGAAAGTATTCCAGTTGAAAAACAAGTTGGTGATACAGTCATAGGTGGTAGTTTAAATAAAAACGGTTATATTAAATTTAAAGCAACTAAAGTAGGTAAAGATACAACGATTGCTAAAATTATTAAATTAGTCGAAGATGCACAAAGTACAAAAGCACCAATTGCAAAACTTGCTGATATAATTGCTGGATATTTTGTTCCAGTAGTAATTGGAATTGCTCTTATCAGTAGTATTATTTGGTTATTAGTTAATAAAGATATTACCTTTGCTCTTACTATTTTTATTTCAGTATTAGTTATTGCCTGTCCATGTGCTTTAGGACTTGCCACCCCAACCGCAATTATGGTTGGCACAGGTAAAGGTGCTGAATATGGTATTTTAATTAAAAGTGGTGAAGCCTTAGAAGTAACTCATAAAGTACAAACTGTTATTTTAGATAAAACGGGAACTATTACAATAGGTAAACTCCAAATTACTGACGTATTAACAAAAGGAATTTCTAGTGAAGAGTTAATGAGTCTTGCTGGAAGTGCTGAACTAGGTTCTGAGCATGTGCTTGCAGAAGCAATTGTAAATTATGCAAAAGAAAAAAATATTTCTCTTATCTCGCCATCTAGTTTTGAAGCAATTCCGGGTCTTGGCATAAAAGCAATTGTTAATGACAAAGAAGTTTTATTAGGCAACAGGCGTTTACTACAAGAATATGGTATAGAAAATATTTTACAACAAGAAGCTGATAAATTTTCTAGTGAAGGTAAAACTGTAATGTATGTTGCACTAAACAAACAATTAGTTGGCTTGATTTGTGCAATGGATCAAGTAAAACCAACTAGTAAACAAGCAATATTAGCCTTACAACAACTTGGGCTTGAAGTAGTAATGTTAACTGGTGATAATAATAAAACAGCACAAGCTATTGCTAGTAAATTAGGCATTAAGCGAGTATATTCAGAAGTATTACCACATCAAAAAGCTGATATTATTGTTCAAATTAAAGGGGAAGGAAAAATTGTTGCTATGGTTGGTGATGGTATTAATGATGCTCCGGCGTTAGCGGTTGCGGATGTAGGAATTGCGATTGGCTCAGGTACAGATATAGCAATTGAATCAGCAGACATAGTTTTAATGAAAGATGATTTATTTGATGTGGTAAATGCTATTACTTTAAGCAAAAAAACAATAACAAATATCAAACAAAATTTATTCTGGGCATTTTTATATAATACCTTAGGTATACCGATTGCAGCGGGGTTGTTATATGCCTTTAATGGTCCATTACTAAATCCAATGATTGCTGCTTTGGCGATGGCCTTTAGTTCAGTATCGGTAGTATTAAATGCTTTAAGATTAAAAAGATTTAAAATAAAAAGGAGTGAATTATAATGAAAAAAGTTATTTCAATCGAAGGAATGAGTTGCAAACATTGTGCAATGCGCGTTGAAAATAGTTTAAAATCATTAGATCAAAAAGCTAAAGTAAAAGTAAACTTAAGAAATAATGAAGCAGAAATTAGTTCTAAAGAAGATATTAGTGATGATAAAATTAAACAAGTTATCGAAGATGCTGGATATAGAGTAATTTCAATTAGTTAAATATAATCAATGTAGGGGAGAAGTTATGAATCATAAAGAAATAAAAAGGCAGGCTAGAAGTGCCATAAAAGATTTAAAATTGTATTATATTTTTGCTTTTTTTGCAGCTTTATTAATTATAATTGCCTGTACTTTTTTATTTAAAGAAACGGGATTAATCGATGGGGTATTTGTTGTATTTGTAGTTGGTTATTATTTGTTATTAAGACTGATGAGATATAATATCACACGTTTTTTGAAGAAACATCATAATTTAGATATATATTTTCCTTTTGAAAAAGTATGATTCTTTGCATTATAATTTGATTAATTTTGAATTCATTTTTTATAATGTATTTGCTTTGGGGTTTTTCAATTATTTTTTTAGTGTTTATATATATAATGGTAATTTCATTTTTATATAATGAATCGTTAAATTCATGTATATTTATAATAAATCCAAAACTTCCATTCTATATATTATTTAATCCTCCTGAAAGAAAAATAAAAAGAAAAGAATCTTTCATAGGTTATAGAAAAGATTTTTTACTATTTCACTTATCATTTTCACTGCACATTCTACTATCAATTTTAACTTTATGGATATATGCGCTGTTCTTTTTAACATATTTTCAAATGGCAAAGGTTTATTATTGTCAAAATCTAATTCGAATCAATAATCTCAATGAAACTACAATGGAAATTGATTTTGTTAGTTCAATATACTAAATATACAACTTAATACATACAATGAAAGTGAAGCAAATGCTTCACTTTTTTTATGAAAATTTGATGAAAAAAATTTCTTAGGAAAACTCTTTTCTAAAAAAATAAGACGTGATATAATATATTTGTAAACGCTTTCTAAAATTTTTCATGGGAGGTTAATATGAATAAATTTGATTACATGCAGAAGCATGGCTATGAACAACTAGTCTATTTTTATGACAAAACAACCGGTCTAAAAGGAATTACATGCATTCATGATACTACATTAGGACCGGCATTAGGCGGGACTAGATTATGGGATTATCAAGATGAAGAAGAAGCTTGTCTTGATGTATTAAGACTGGCTCGAGCGATGACTTACAAAGCTGCTGCTGCAGGGCTAAACTTAGGAGGAGGTAAAACGGTATTAATCGGGGATGCAAGCAAAGTTAAAAGTGAAGAGTATTTTCGCGCTTTTGGTCGATATGTTCAAAGTTTAAACGGACGTTATATTACTGCAGAAGATGTTAATACTTCAGAAAAAGATATGGAATATGTCAGTATGGAGACTGATTATGTAGTTGGTTTAGCTGGAAAATCAGGAAATCCTTCTCCAAAAACAGCTTTAGGAGTATTTTACGGAATTAAAGCTGCTTTACAATATGTTTTTGGTGATGATGACATTAGTAAATATACTTTTGCAGTTCAAGGCGCCGGACAAACTGGATATTACTTAATTAAATATCTACTTGAGGCCAAAGCGAAAAAAATATATTTTACAGAAATTAATCAAAAATATATTAAAAGAATGCAAGAAGAACATCCAGAAGTTGAATTAGTGGGTGTAAATGACATATATAGTTTAGATGTTGATGTCTTTAGTCCATGTGCATTAGGTGGATCTTTAAATGATGAAACAATTCCTCAAATCAAAGCTAAAATCGTTGCCGGTTCTGCAAACAACGCCTTATTCGATGAAGAAAAACATGGTATGATGTTAAGAGAACGAGGAATTTTATATGCGCCAGACTTTGTGATTAATGCAGGTGGATTAATTAATGTAGCTCATGAGTTAAAAGGATATAATGAAGAAGATGCGATTAAAGATATTAAGAAAATTTATGATCGTCTATTAGAAATATTTAAAATGGCTGATGAAAACAATATCTCAACTCAACAAGCAGCCAAATTATTTGCCAAAAATCGTATAGAAAAAATCGGACGCATTCGTAGCAATTACATTCCAAAATGAAACACATAACATTTATAATTGGTCATTACGGTAGTGGTAAATCAGAAGTATCCTTAAATTTAGCAATCCAAAAAAAGATCGATTATGTCATTGATTTAGACATAATCAATCCATATTTTCGCAGTCGCGAACAAGAAAAAACTCTTGAAGAATTAGGAATAAGGCTCATCTCCTCTCCTATCCCTAATTCTTTAGGGAGTGATTTACCATATCTTGATAGCAAAATCTTTTTACCATTTAGAAATAGAAAAGTAAAAGCGGTGTATGATTTTGCTGGGGAGATTAATGGATTAAGAATAATTCATCAGTTTAAGAATGAAATCAATCTAGGGGAACTAGATATATTTTTTTGCCTAAATTGTTTCCGTAAGGAAACTGATAGTTTCGAAAAAATTATGAATTTAATTCAAAAATTTGAAGACTATTCCCAATTGAAAGTTACAGGTTTAATTAATAATTCTAATCTTTTAACTGAGACAACATGTCAAGATATTTTATCTTCCCAAGAAATTATTCATAATGTTAGCAAGGCTGTAAATATTCCAATTGTGTTTACTTGCGGGATAAAGGAAGCTTTAGAAAACTGTCCCAATATTTTGGGTGAGAAAATAATCCTTGATTTGTTGTTGAGAAAGAAATGGATGTAAGGAGGAAGTATGGCAAAAGGTCGGATTGAATTTGACTATGGTAAATGCAAATGCTGCTTACTGTGTACAAAATTTTGCCCAACCAATATTTTAGTACTTGACACAACAAAAATTAATGAAAAAGGATATAATTTAATCAGGGTAACTGAAGCGGAAAAATGCATCGGATGTGCTTTTTGTGCAATGATGTGTCCGGATTCCGTAATTACAGTTTACCGTCTTGAGGGGAGTAAGGTATGAGTAAAGTATTATTAAAAGGTAATGAAGCAGTTGCTTTAGCCGCTTTAAAAGGCGGATGTGATGCTTTCTTTGGTTATCCAATTACTCCTCAAAATGAAATTCCTGAATATTTATCTAAATATATGAAAGAGCAAGGAAAAGTATTTTTACAAGCTGAATCAGAGATTGCGGCGATTAATATGGTGTATGGTGCCAGCGGAGCTGGAGCCCGCGTTATGACCAGTTCCTCATCACCAGGAATTGCCTTAAAACAAGAAGGAATTTCTTATTTGTGTGGAGCGAATTTACCATGTGTCATTGTTAATGTTATGCGAGGTGGGCCAGGTTTGGGCGGAATTCAACCTTCGCAAGCGGATTATTATCAAATTACGCGTGGTGGCGGAAATGGTGATTATCGGGTAATTAGTTATGCACCATACAATATTCAGGAATTGTATGAATTTGTTCAAAGGGCTTTTGATGTGGCGGATTATTATCGTAATCCGGTAATGATTGCCATTGATGGTCTACTAGGACAAATGATGGAACCAGTTGATACAAGTGTTGAAATCAAGAAACGTGAAATTCCTGATAAAGAAACTTGGGCAACAACTGGTTATAATCCAACTAATAAACGGCGAATAATAAATTCTTTATATCTTGATCCGCAAGAATTAGAAAAACATAATCAACGTTTAATCGAAAAATATAATCAAATTCAAGAAAATGAACAAATGTACGAGACATATTTTTTAGAGGATTCAGAAGTAATTATTGTTGCGTACGGAACAATGGCAAGAATTGCATTATCAAGTATTGCCACACTTCGAGAAAAGGGGTATCGGGTTGGTTTAATTCGTCCAATCACTTTATGGCCATATCCTCTAAAAGCTTTTGAAAACTTACCGACATCGGCTAAATATATTTTATGTGCTGAACTTAGTGCTGGACAAATGATAGATGATGTTAAAATTGCAATCAATGGTCGACTACCGGTATATTTCTTCGGTCGTCAAGGTGGTATGGTTCCTGATCCTGAAGAAATAAGTGCAGTAGTCAAAAAGATTATGGAGGAAAAATAATGGAAAAGATAGTATATCAAAAGTCTAAAGGATTAACTGATGCTACTTTGTCATATTGTCCAGGCTGCACTCATGGAATTATTCATAAGTTGGTTGCGGAATGCTTAGAGGAATTAGGAGTATTAGAAAAGACTATTGGGGTGGCTAGTGTTGGATGTTCGGTATTAAGTTATAATTTCTTTAATTGTGACATGCAACAAGCCGCTCATGGAAGAGCTTGTGCAGTCGCTACCGGAATTAAACGTACCCGTCCAGATTCTGTTGTCTTTACATATCAAGGTGATGGCGACTTAGCGTCGATTGGGATTGCCGAAACAATCCATGCTGCAAACCGCGGAGAAAACTTCACTGTCATTTTTGTTAATAATGCAATTTATGGAATGACTGGTGGTCAAATGGCCCCAACTACTCTAATCGGGCAAAAGACAACTACTTCTCCATTTGGAAGAAGTGTTGTCGATCATGGTGAACCAATAAGAATTAGTGAAATGTTTGCTACTATTCCTCGGGCAAGTTTTGTTGCAAGAGTAAGCGTTCATAATGTGCAAAATGTTCGTAATGCTAAAAAGATGATTAAAAAAGCATTTCAATATCAATTAGAAAATAAAGGATTTTCGTTAATCGAAGTTTTATCAACATGTCCAGTAAACTGGGGAATGACACCATATGATGCTTTACAATGGGTAGAAAAAGAAATGATTAATTATTATCCATTAGGAGTGTATAAGGATAACTATGAAAACAAGTAAAGTAGAACGAATTACTATTGCAGGATTTGGTGGTCAAGGGGTAATGATGCTTGGGCAGATTTTAGCCCATACAGCCATTAAAGAACAATTAAATTCTACTTGGTATCCATCATATGGACCAGAAACACGTGGTGGGACAGCTAATTGTGCGGTTATTATTTCTAATGAACCAATTTATTCTCCGGTTTTTCGTCTATCTGATACTTTAATCATTTTTAATGGACCATCTCTTGATAAATTTCAAAATCGTATCCACGAAGATGGATTATTACTATATAATTCATCGTTAATTGATAAAGAAAAAGTGACTTTTAAAAACTCTTATGGCATTCCAGTAAACGATTTAGCTAATCAACTTGGTAATCCAAAAGTTATTAATATGATTATGCTAGGAGCATATCTAGAATTAAGAAAAACATATAACCTTGAAAATATATTACATACATTACAACAACACCTTGGAGAAAGAAAAAAAGATTTACTTGATATTAATATTAAAGCAATTGAAGCCGGAAGAAAATATATAATGGAGCTGATGTTATGATCAAAAATTTGGATCAAATATACGAACTAGCAAAATCTAAACCAACCAAAAAACTAGCAGTTGTATGGGTCGAAGGAAAAGAAGTATTAGAAGCGGTAATTGAAGCTAAAAAAGATAATCTTATTGAACCGATTTTAATTGGACCAAAAAATATTGTAAATGAATTACAAGAATTGCAAGTCAATCCAGGGGATTTTACAATAATTAATTGTGAAACTAAAGACGAAGCCGCAACTGTTGGTGTAACATTAATTCGTGAAAATAAAGCGGATATATTAATGAAAGGGCTAATTGATACAAATGCTTTACTTAAAGCAGTTGTAAACCGCGACACCGGCATTCGGACTGGACGCTTATTATCTCATGTCGCATTAGTTAGTTTCCCAACCTTAGCTCGGATTTTATTTTGCAGTGACATTGCGATGAACATTAGCCCAACAGTTGAGCAAAAAATTGAGATAATTTATAACTTACTACGTGTGATGAAATCACTTGGATATGAAAAACCGCGAATCGGCCTTGCCTCTGCAATCGAAAAAGTCAATCCAAAAATGCAATCTTCCGTAGAAGCTGCTGAAATTGCTAATTACTTTAAAGATAAAGACATTGAGGCAATAATTGATGGACCGTTTGCATTAGACAATTTAGTATCTATTGAAGCTGCAAAAGAAAAAAATATTACTAGTCCGGTGGCCGGAGTAGCAGACGGAATAATTTTCCCTGATATTGATGCTGGAAATATTTTCTATAAAACAGCCCAATTCCTAGCCGGAGCAACCAGTGCCGGAATTGTTGTCGGAGCAAAAGCTCCAATTTGCTTAACTAGTCGTGCTGATACAAAACAAACCAAACTTTATTCAATTGCTTTAGCGGTGGTTTATGAAGAATAAAATTTATAGTTTAGTTATCAATCCTGGATCAACATCAACTAAAATTGCCGTTTTTATTAACCAAAATGTTGTAATTAGCCAAACAATATATCATTCAAATGAAGAATTAAAAAAATATCCTAATATTATTTCTCAAACTCCTTTTCGTAAACAAATAATCCTACAAACATTAACAGAAAATAATATAAACATTAGTAAAATTGATTATTTTGTTGGTCGAGGGGGATTATTACGACCATTAAAATCGGGAACATATTTAGTTAATGACCAAATGATTGATGATTTAGTTAATGAAAGATATGGTTCCCACGCCTCTAACCTTGGGGCAATAATCGCTTATGATTTTGCTAAACAATATAAAAAGTTGGCGTTTATCGTTGACCCTGTGGTAGTTGATGAATTAAGTGATATTGCAAGGATTAGTGGTTTAAAAGAAATAAAACGTCGAAGTATTTTTCATGCCCTAAATCATAAATCAATTGCGAAAAATTATGCCAAAGCAATAGAGAAAAAATATGAAGAATTGAATTTAATTATTGCTCATTTAGGTGGCGGAATTTCAATCGGATTGCATCAAAAAGGGAAAGTAATTGATGTTAATGATGCCTTAGGGGGCGAAGGGCCGTTTTCTCCTGAACGAGCCGGAGGATTGCCAGTCAATCAAATAGTTGACATGTGTTTTTCCGGGAATTACACTAAACAAGAAATAATGCGTAAATTAATTGGCGATGGTGGATTAGTATCCTATCTTGGAACCAATGACGGAGTTAAAGTTCGTCAAATGATTTATGCCGGAGATAAAGAAGCAAACTTCTATTTAGAGGCTATGGCCTATCAAATAGTTAAAGAAATTGGTGGACTGTATTTTGCGGCTAAAGGAGAAATTGATGCGGTTATTTTAACCGGGGGGAGTGCCCATAATGAAATTTTAATTAAAACCATTAATGAGTATTTAGGGCATTTAGTCAAAGTAGTCATAATGCCTGGCGAAAATGAAATGCAAGCTTTAGTTGAAGGCTTATTCCGGGTTTTAAATAAAGAAGAAGAAATAATGACATATTAACTCCAAAAGCAATGAAGAAATCCTTCATTGCTTTTTTTATTGTAAAATAAATGTGTAAGACATTAATTTTTTTGTAAATGTATGGTATAATAAAAACGAATTGGAGGGTAACTATGAAAAAACTATTGATAGTTGTCGATTTTCAAAATGATTTTGTTATTGGCACCCTTGGGTTTGAAAAAGCCAAGGATTTAGAAGAAGTCATTTATCAAAAAATAAAATATTATCAAGATAATAATTATGATGTCATCTATACGCTTGATACTCATTATGATAATTATTTAGAAACATTAGAAGGTAAATATTTACCGATTAAGCATTGTATTAAAGATACTGCGGGACATGAAGTTTATGGAAAAGTTAAGGAATTATTAAAAGATAGACAAGCTTTTTATAAAAATTCTTTCCCATCACTAGAATTAGCTAATTATTTAAAAGATAAAGATTATGATGAAGTAGAAGTTTGTGGATTAGTATCAAATATTTGTGTATTATCAAATGCTATTTTGGTCCGTGCAGCTTTACCAGAGGCAAAAATTATTATTGATAAAACAGCTACTGCAAGTTATGATGAAACTTTGAATGAGAAAACTTTTGATGTGATGAAAGGATTATATTTTGAAGTAATAGAAGGTGTTAAATATGATTAAAAAAGTTAATCCAGCTATGTTAGCCGATTTTTATGAATTAACAATGGCCAATGGTTATTTAGAAGCTGGAATTGGCGATAAAATTTGTTACTTTGATTTGTTCTTCCGAACAATTCCTGATCAAGGTGGATTTGTGATCGCGGCGGGGTTAGAGCAAGTAGTAGAATTCATTGAAAATCTTCATTTTACTGATGAAGATATCGAATATTTACGTTCAAAAAATATTTTTACAGAGCGCTTCTTAGAATATTTACGAAACTTTAAATTTACTGGTGATATTTATGCGGTACCAGAAGGTACTGTAGTATTTCCTGGCGAACCATTATTAACAGTACGGGCTAAAGCAATTGAAGCCCAATTTATCGAAACATTCTTATTGTTATGTATCAACCATCAATCTCTAATTGCCACCAAAGCCAATCGAATTGTTCGAAGTGCTGATGGACGAACCATTTTAGAAATGGGAGCTCGTCGAGCTCATGGAGCCGATGCTTCAGTTTATGGAGCGCGTGCTGCTTATATTGGCGGAGTAATTGGTACTTCACAAACTGCGGCCGACCAATTATTTAGTGTTCCAGTTGTTGGAACAATGGGTCACTCTTGGATTCAAATGTTTCCGAGTGAATATGAAGCATTTAAGGCGTATGCAGAAGTGTATCCTCATAATGCTGTCTTTTTAGTTGATACTTACAATGTTTTAAAAAGTGGAGTTCCAAATGCCATAAAAGTTGTCAAAGAAGTTTTATGGCCAAAAGGAATTAAGAAATGTGGAATTCGAATTGATTCCGGTGATTTAGAATACTTAGCTGGGCAAGCTAGAAAAATGCTTGATGAAGCTGGATTAGTTGATTGTAGAATTATTGTTTCAAACTCACTTGATGAATACATTATTAAAGAATTAGTTCATCATGATGCTAAAATCGATAGTTTTGGAGTTGGTGAACGTTTAATTACTGCCAAATCTGATCCTGTTTTTGGTGGAGTATACAAATTAGTAGCCATTGAAGAAGATGGAAAAATTATTCCAAAAATTAAAATAAGTGAAAACTCTAATAAAGTCACTACTCCACACTTTAAAAAAGTATATCGATTATATTGTAAAAAAACGAATAAAGCCTTAGCCGATTTAATTACGGTTTATGATGAGGAAATCGATGAGACACAACCATTAGAAATCTTTGATCCAGTTCATACTTGGAAAAGAAAAACATTAGTTGACTATTATGCAATTAATCTATTGAAACCAATTTTTAAAGATGGGAAACGAGTCTATGACTTGCCAACTTTAGAAGAAATTCGAGCATATTGTCAAAGTCAGCTAGATACTTTATGGGATGAGTTAAAACGTTTTGAATTTCCACACAAATACTATGTTGACTTATCTCTTAAATTATGGGAAATTAAAGATCAATTAATTAAAGATCAAGCTGAAAAATACCTTAAAGGATAAGAGAGGAAAATGAAAATGTTACATGAAAAAATCAAAGCCCCTGATTTTAAATTAAAAAATCAGTTTGGTGAAATAGTTTCATTAAGCGATTTTTTAGGAAAAAAAGTAGTATTGTATTTTTATCCCAAAGATGATACACCAGGATGTACGCGACAAGCATGTGCTTTTCGTGATACTTTTACAAAATTTAAAGATTTAGATGTTGTTGTTATTGGTATTAGTAAAGATAGCGTTGAGTCACATCAAAAATTTGCAAGTAAATATAATTTGCCATTTATTATTCTTGCTGATCCAAACCAAGAAGTTATTACTAAATACGATGTTCTTGGTGAAAAAAAGATGTATGGTAAGACTTATCTTGGAGTTATTCGCACCACATACATCATTGATGAACAAGGATATATCGAAAAAACCATGCCAAATGCTAATCCGGATAAGAATGCGGAAGAGATTTTGGAATATTTGCAAGAAAGATGAATTTTCTCCTAAAATAGTAAATTACTATTTTAGGATTTTTTTATTATAATAATTATTTTGTAATAAACAGGCCAGGCAATAATGACTAAATAATTTAATAGAGTATTATTGAATAATATTAAAAATATTATCAAAAATATCCAATAAAATACAAAATATTTTTTTCTTAGGTTATTTAACCTATTTTTACTTTGAAAAAAGTTTTTAATTATGATATAATTCTATAAACTCATAGTTTTAATTAATATATTTAAAAAAATAAACTAGTATAATCAGAGAAAAAATTAGATGAGGTGTACGTAATGTATCAAGATTTAATAGTGGTAATTGTAGATAAATATTTATCTGAAGATGTTATGAGATTTGCTAAATCTGCAGGAGCACGTGGGGGTACAATTTTACATGGGCGTAGCATTGATCTAAAATCATTAAAAAAGGTTTTTAATTTATCCATTGAACCGGAAAAAGAAGTTGTGCTCATTTTATCTAAGGAAGAAGATACAGATAGTATTATAAAATTTATTGATGAAGGACTTAAAAAATCATTTAATCATCAAGGTATTATTTTAGTTCTTGATGTCTTAAGTGCTTTAGGATGAGGTGATTTCAATGAAAGGACATTTAATAGTAGTAATCGTAGATAAGAATAGTGAAGAAGTTGTTATGAAGAAATTACAAAGTATGAAAATTGAAACCGGTATCGTTTTAATTGGACGTGGGACAGGCGATCCTAAAGAATTAAGTTTTTTAGGTTTAAAAATTGAACCAGAAAAAAGAGTATTTTTAGTAGTAACTAAACCTGATGAAACTAATGCTATTATGGATAAATTAACTGAAAGACTAAATTTAACTGAAGTGAATAAAGGAATTGCTTTTTCAATGCCAATAAAGAAAGCGATAGGATTGGAGGAGTAAAATGACTAAGTTGTTGGTTGTAATTGTAAATAAAGGACAAGCCAAAAAGGTAGTAAAAATTGCTCAGGATATGGGGGCAAAAGGCGGAACAATCCTACGTGGAAAAGGCGCGAGTGTTTTTGAAAAGAAAGGATTCTTAGGTTTAGAGATAGAACCAGAAAAAGATTTAGTACTTATTTTATCTGATTATGAGATAATTAAGAAAATAAAAACTGGGGTCGATGCAGAGTTTAATTTAAAGAAACCAAATTCTGGAATTGCTTTTGTCTTAAATGTTGATAGAGTAGAAGGGATTGTGACATAATGAAGCAACACTTAAAAGAACTTTCTCTTGGCGTTGCCCCAGTATTTATATTAATTAGTATTTTACATTTTACTATTACTCCAGTCGGAGCGGAATTATATTTTAAGTTTATTTTAAGTAGTATTTTTGTTATTCTGGGAGTATCAATTTTTTTATATGGAATTAATGTAGCTTTAATTCCGCTTGGCAAAGACATAAGTTCAACCTTAGTTCAAAAAGGAAATGTTAAATTACTATTAATTTTTGGATTAATAATTGGCTTTGCGGTGACAGTGTTAGAACCAGCTGTTTTAGCAATAATTGAACAATTACCAAATAATTTTCCATTTTCTAAAAACGTAGTTTTATATGTTACTGCTATTTCCGTTGGAGTATTTATTTTACTTTCGTTCTTAACGATTCTATTTAAAATTCCGATTCGTCATACATTGTCAGTTGTTTATGGATTAATTATTATTTTACTAATCTTAGCCGATGAGCAAATTCACAGTATTGCAGTAGACGTTGGAACACTTACGACCGGGTCTTTAACAGTACCGTTTTTTATGGCTCTTGGTAGTGGGATTGCGGCAGTAACGGCTAAGGATAGTGAAGCCCAATCAAGTTTCGGAGTTGTCGCATTATCTTCATTAGGGCCAATTATTGCCATCTTAATTTTAGGAGTGATTAGCAGATGGTTGTAGATGTATTAAAAGATTTGCTTAAAATGACAGGGGAAGTTTTCCTAGAAGTTTTGATTGCGATTGCTCCGTTTGCGATTGTGTATTTGCTTGCACAATTTTTATTCTTAAAATATCGAAAATCACGAATTTTAAATTTAATTCGTGGTTCACTTATTTCCATTATAGGGCTAACAGTCTTTTTAGTCGGGGTTAAATTTGGTTTTATGGAAGTAGCTCGAAAAGTAGGGGCTACTTTGGGAAGTAAAAAGAATCTTTTATTGTTAATAGTTTTAGGATTAGTAATTGGAATTACTACCTCGCTTGCTGATCCTTCAATTTATGTTTTAGTACATGAAGTAGAAGAAGCTAGTGGGGCATCTATTCCAAAACGCTTAATATTAATTGCCTTATCAGTTGGTGTAGGTGGTGCAATAGCCCTAACTATGGTCCGTTTATACTTTAACATTAATATTTTATTTTTCTTTGTTCCAGGATATATCATTGCCGTATTAATGAGTCATTTTGTTGATTCCGACCATGCCGCAATGTCTTTTGACTCTGGTGGAGTGGTTACCGGAACTATGGCTGCTTCATTCATTTTACCATTTGCAATTGGAGTTTCAGAAGGACTTGGAAATGGTAATCAAAGCGCAGGTTTTGGAGTAGTGGGATTTGTGGCGCTAGTTCCAATTTTAACAATGCTAATAATTGGAATTATATTGCGAATCGAAAGAAAAAGGCAATCAACATCCGAGGAAGAATAAATGAGCCAAATTGGCTCATTTTTATTTTGTGTAAATTTTTCTTTACAATTAATTTAGATTGATTTACAGGGAATTTGCCTATGAAAATATATTATGAAAATGAAAACATTTACTTGCTATGTAAACGTTTCAGGACGGTAATTTTAAATTTACTTATTTAGAAAAATATTATATAATATATAAGCATTTTCCGGAAGGAATCGATTCAAAATAATTAAAAGAAGAGGTGTTATAAAGTGAATAAAGCATGGCTAGGGTTTAAAGAAGGAAAATGGACAACAACTATTGATGTGCGTGATTTTATTCAATTAAACTATACTCCATATGATGGAGATGAATCTTTTTTAGAAGGTATCTCAGAAAAAACTAAAGTTTTATTTGAAAAGTACAACAACTTAGTCGGCGAAGAAATGGATAAAGGCGGAGTATTAAATGTCGATACTAAAATCGTTTCTAAAATTAACTCTCACCAACCAGGATATTTAGATCAAGAAAATGAAGTAATTGTGGGCTTACAAACTGACGAGCCATTAAAAAGAGCGTTTATGCCATTTGGTGGCATTCGAGTAGCCAAAAAAGCGGCTGAAGCATATGGTTATAAAATTGATGATGAGATAGTAAAAATTTTTACTGATTATCGTAAAACACATAATCAAGGTGTCTTTGATGTTTATACTTCGGAAATGCGTAAAGCCCGTCACTCAGGAGTTATTACTGGATTACCTGATGGTTATGGACGTGGACGCATTATTGGAGACTATCGTCGTGTACCTCTATATGGAGTAGATCGCTTAATCGAAGTTAAAGAACAAGAAAAAGATGCTTTGGACGGAACAATGACTGATGATATTATCCGTGACCGAGAAGAACTAACTGAACAAATTAAAGCTTTACAAGAATTAAAAGAAATGGCATTAAGCTATGGATATGATATTTCTCGTCCAGCAGAAGATTCTAAAGAAGCTGTTCAATGGTTGTATTTCGCATACCTAGGCGCAATCAAAGAACAAAACGGCGCTGCAATGAGTTTAGGACGTGTATCCATTTTCTTAGATATTTACTTTGAACGTGACCTTAAAAGCGGTAAATATACAGAAAAAGAAATTCAAGAACTTGTTGACCAATTTGTATTAAAATTACGTATGGTCCGTTTTGCTAGAACTGATGAATATAATGAATTATTCTCAGGAGATCCAAATTGGGTTACGGAATCAATTGGTGGAGTTGGCTTAGATGGTCGCCATCTAATTACCAAAACTTCTTTCCGAATGCTAAATACTTTATATAACTTAGGACCATCTCCAGAACCAAATTTAACTGTTTTATGGAGTGATAAATTACCGCTTAACTTTAAAAAGTTTGCGGCGAAGGTATCGATTGATACAAGTTCAATTCAATATGAAAATGACAATGTAATGCGCGATGACTATGGAGATGACTATGCTATTTCATGTTGCGTATCTCCAATGGCAGTTGGAAAAGAAATGCAATTTTTCGGTGCTCGTGCTAACTTAGCGAAAGTTTTACTATATGCTATTAACGACGGTCATGATGAAGTTAGTGGCGAGAAAATTGTTGACAATGTCGGTAAGTTAGATGGGGAATATTTACAATTCGATGAAGTATATGAAAAGTTCAATTTTGTATTAGATTGGTTATGTCGTTTATATATCAATACATTAAATGTTATTCACTATATGCATGATAAATATGCATATGAAAGATTACAAATGGCTTTACATGATTACAACATTCGTCGTAATCTTGCTACTGGGATTGCTGGATTAAGTGTGGTAGCCGATTCATTAAGTGCGATTAAATATGCCAAAGTTAAACCAATTCGCAATGAGCAAGGCATAGCGGTTGACTTTGAAGTCGAGGGCGAATTCCCATGCTTTGGTAATAACGATGACCGGGTTGACCAAATTGCTCGTGATATCGTAATTCGCTTTAAAGAAAATCTACAAAAACAACATACATATCGAAACGCACGACCAACATTATCAATTCTAACTATTACTTCAAACGTTGTTTACGGTAAAAAAACCGGCGCAACTCCAGATGGACGTAAAAAAGGTGAGCCATTTGCTCCGGGAGCTAACCCAATGCATGGTCGCGATAAAAGCGGCGCTTTAGCAAGTTTAATGAGTGTGGCTAAATTACCATTCTCATATGCCAATGACGGAATTAGTAATACCTTTAGCATTATTCCAAGTGCATTAGGTGATGATAGCGAAGAATATATTAATGGCAAAGCGACACCATCGCGTATTAATAACTTAGTGAATATCTTAGATGGTTATTTTGCTAAAAATGCTCATCACTTAAATGTTAACGTCTTAAATCGTGAAATGCTTATCGCCGCAATGAACGACAAAAACTTATATCCAAACTTGACTATTCGAGTCTCTGGGTATGCGGTCAACTTTAACCGTTTAACACGCACCCAACAAGAAGAAGTAATCAATAGAACCTTCCACGAACGCCTATGATAGCTAATTATCATTCCATCGACACTTTTAGTAGTGTCGATGGCCCAGGGATTCGATATGTTATTTTCTTACAAGGCTGTAATATGCTATGTAAATTTTGTCATAATGTTGATGTGGCTCTAAATGTAAAAAATAAACAAATCACAGTTGATGAAGTCGTCAATGATTTCTTACAATATCAATCATTCTATAAAAATGGTGGGATAACTGTTAGCGGTGGAGAACCGTTATTACAAATTGATTTTATTATTGAGTTATTTAAAAAGTTAAAACAATATAATGTTCATACCGCTATTCAAACGCAAGGAACTTTATTTAGTAAAAATATTAAATATTATGAATTATTAAAAGTTACAGATTTGTTTATCGTCGATTTAAAAGGTGTAGATAATGAACATAGTCTAAAAGTATGTAATAAAAAAATTGATAAAACATTGGAATTTTTAAAATTCCTTGATCAAAATAATAAATCATTTGTAATAACATACGTATTATTGCCAGGAATTAATGATACCGACTATTGTTTTGATAAATTAGGCTCAATTCTAGCTATGTTTAATCCTGTAAATATGAGTTTTAAACTTTTACCATACCACCGCTTAGGTGCTAACAAATGGCAAAAGTTAGGCTTAGAATATGAATTAGAACATATTAAAGAACCAACTAGTACTGAAATAAAACAGGCTATGCAAGCCATTAATCAACATTATCAATATTATCTTGCTCTTCGAAGTAACCAACAAGTTAGTTTGGAATATTCCAACTAACTTCTTTTTTTATAAAATAAAGCAAAATTTACAAATAATAAAAAAACTGTGATATAATTTAATTACCAAGGAGGTATTCATGATGGAAAATAAAATTATTGAAATAATGAAAAAACGTCGTTCAATATATTCAATCAAAAATGAATTACCATATTCAGAAGAAGAATTGATTCGCCGCTTAGAACAAGTAGTATTAACTTTACCAACTCCATTTAATTCTCAAAGTAGTAAAATGGTTTTATTACTAGGAGAAAATCATACTAAATTATGGAAAGAAGTAACTTTAGAAACCTTACGGAAAGTAACTCCTCCTGATGCTTTCCAAAATACTATTAAAAAAATGGAGAGTTTCGCGGCGGGATATGGAACAATTCTATTCTTTAATGATGACAAAATTACTCAAGGGTTAATGGATCAATTTTCCTTATATCGTGATTATTTCATCCCATGGTCTGAACATGCTAATGGTATGTTACAATTTGCAGTATGGATGATGTTTGCGGAAGAAGGAATTGGGGCGTCATTACAACACTATAACCCATTAATCGATGAAGAAGTTAAAAAAATCTTTGGAATTGATCCAAACTGGCGTCTTGTTGCTCAAATGCCATTTGGTTTAATTGGTGCACCGGCTGGACCAAAACAATCTAAAGGTGTTGATGAATTATTTAAAGTTGTAAAATAAGTAAAAAAATTGATAGATTTATTTAAACCTATTTAACATCTCTCATTATTTTGAAAAAATACTCCTAAGATAAATTATTTTAGGAGTATTTTTTATTTTTTGCCAATAAAAAATACAATTTTTTTGTTTTATCAATTGTATTATTTTTTTAAAGTTTGGAAATATTTTGAATGTTTAAAATTTTTTAATGCAAAAAAGGTTTAAATATAGTATAATACAACAAAGGAGTGAGATTATGAAATTTGAAGAGTTTAAATATGAGCGTCCAAATGTGGAAGAGTTAGAGAAAAATTATAAGATATTACTTGAAAAAATTGTGTCAGCTCAAAGCGCAGATGAGCAAATTAAAGTATTTGACCAGTTAAACCGCCTTCGTCGTAATTTCGCAACAATGGCTGTTTTATGTAGTATTCGGAATTCTTTAAATACTCATGATGAGTTTTATGAAAAAGAACAAGAATTTTTTGATGAATATGAACCAATTTTTTCTAGTTTTGAAAATCAATTAACCAAAGCCTTAGTAAATTCACAGTTTAAAGATGAATTAATTAAACGCTATGGTAAACACATTTTTGTGTTATCTGAATTATCATTAAAGACATTTGATCCGATTATTATTGAGGATTTACAAAAAGAAAATAAATTAACGACTGAATATCGTAAATTGATTGCATCAGCTCAAATTGAATTCGAAGGAAAAGTTCACAACTTAGCGCAAATGGCTCCATATATGCAATCAACTGACCGAGAGGTAAGAAGACAAGCCGAACAAAAAGTAATGGGCTTCTTTAAAGCAAATGAGGAAAAATTTGATGCTATTTATGATGAATTAGTGAAAGTTCGTCATAATATGGCTAAAAAGTTAGGATTTAATAACTTTGTAGAATTAGCGTATGCTAGATTAAAACGTTCTGATTATGATCATATGATGGTTAAAAACTATCGTGATCAAGTATATAAAGAAGTTGTTCCAATTGTTAGAACAATAATCGAACGCAAAAAAGAACGTTTAGGTATTCAAGATTTGAAAAGTTATGACTTGGGTTTAGAGTATTTAACAGGTAATGCTACTCCTAAAGGAACAAAAGATGAATTAGTGGCAGTTGCTAAAAAAATGTATGAAGAAATGAGTAAAGAAACTGGCGAATTTATTAATTTTATGATTAATCATAATTTAATGGATTTAGAAACTCGCCCTGGAAAAGCCGGTGGCGGATATTGCACATTTATTTTTGATTATCATGCCCCATTTATTTTTGCTAACTTCAATGGAACTCAAGGTGACGTAGATGTTTTAACTCATGAAGCCGGGCATGCTTTCCAAGTATATTCTTGTCGCGATTTTGAAATCATGGAATATTTATTCCCAACATTTGAAGCATGTGAAATTCATTCAATGAGTATGGAGTTTTTTGCATGGCCATGGATGGAAGGATTCTTTAAAGAAGATGTTCATAAATACAAATATTCTCATTTAGCCGGAGCTATTACTTTTATTCCATATGGAGTAGCGGTAGATGAGTTTCAACACGAAGTATATTTTAACCCTGATATGACTCCAGCTGAGCGTAAAGCAAAATGGCGTGAAATTGAGAAGAAATATTTACCAGATAAAGTTTATGAAGATGATTTATTAGAACGTGGTGGATTTTGGTATCGTCAAGGTCACATCTTTAGTTCACCATTCTATTATATTGATTACACATTAGCTCAAGTATGTGCATTCCAATATTGGCATCGTAATCAAGTCAATCATGAAGAAGCATGGCAAAGCTATTATGAATTATGTAAACAAGGTGGAAGTAAATCATTCTTAGAATTACTTGAAGTTGCTAAATTAGAAAATCCATTTAAAGAAGGAACAATTAAAAAAGTAATGGAACCAATTATTGAATGGCTTAATAATTTTGATCATACATTATTAAAATAAGATAATATTTAATTAAACAAAAGAAAAAAAATTATATTTTCATTTTAAAAAAAATGTGCTATAATTTAATGTAAATTAATTACTGACAAAGAAGTGAGAAGTATGAAACAATTAAAAAATACTATAATTAAATACCACTACTGGTTAGAGTTTTTACTCCTAATTGTACTAGTGGTATTCTTTGAAATTTCATTTAGAATTCGCTTTGGTTTAAAGATTTTTAAATATTTATTTTTAAGCCAAATAGGAAATATTATTGTTGTAACCTTACTGTTATTATTTAGATCAAAAAAACGTCGCTTTATAAGTTATATGGTCTTTTTAGCGTTTGCAGTGGGGTTGTTTATTGCGGATACGTGTTTATATTTTTATAAGAAAGACCTATTCTCAATTGCTATGTTTATGGATATATTTAATGGCTTTGTAATGGTCGTTCGTAGTATGGGAAATTATAATATCTTCGCCGCATACCCTTTCTACTATTGGATTATTACCTTTTCCTTATTAGGATTAGTAGTCTATGGATTATATTTCCTAGTCTTCAATGGCGGAGAACGACCAAAATTTATGGGGCGTGAACGTTTATTACTAGCAATTGCTATCTTCGCATATGTTATCACACTAAACGGCTTATCTACAATTTTCGTTAATACTAATATTGACGAACGAATTTATGATGCCCCTCAAGATAAACGAACTTTTGTACAAACTTTTGGGTTACATACTTATCGTACACGAGATTTTGTTTATAATACATATCAACTTATTGCGCGTCCATTAGAAAAAGGTAAATATCAAGATATTGTTGATAGTATTACGACAAGAACGCCAATGCAAAGTAATAAACATGGTTTGTTTGAGAATAAAAACTTAATATTAATTTTATGTGAAACATGTGAAGATTATGCGGTAGATGAAAAACTAACTCCAAACTTATATAATATTTTGTATGGTGACAATAGTTTTCGTTTTACCAATATGTATACTAGTGCTAAACTAGATTATACGTATGATGCGGAATTTAAAGCATTGACTTCAATGATGTATTTTAATAATGACAATTATATGTATACTTATGACCACAATACATTCTCAAACTCATTACCAAGTGTATTAAAAGCCAAAGGTTATAAAGTAAATTCTTTCCACGGATTTACTGGGCGGTTCTTTAATCGAAAAAATATGCATAAAGCTTTGGGATTTGAATATTACTACGCTAATGAAGATATGAACTTATCAAATTATCCAAGCGAATGGCCACTTGATTCAGAAATGTTTGCGCAAATGAAACATTTATATGCGCCAACTGATTTAGACCGTCCATTCTTTAGTTTTATTATTTCAGTCACTGCCCATGGCGATCATGATGATATAAGACAAAGTTTTGTTGATCAAGGATATTATGATATAATTGAAACTGATGGAAGATTTGCAAATCGTGAAATTCAGTTTAAAAATATTCTTGCCGGTTTAATGGATCTTGATAAGGGCCTAGGGATTATGTTTGATCATTTACGAAATAATAATCTTCTTGATGATACAGTGATTGTATTGTTTGCTGATCATAAAAATTATTCAAGTTTTGATGAACTATCTCATTACAGTCCAATTTCCCAAGAAGGTTATGAACACGAACACGACAAAGTTCCTTATGCCATTTATTACAACCAATTAGAAGGTCAAACTATTGATTTATTAACATCACATTATGACATTACCCCTACTTTACTAGATTTATTTGGAGTAAAATATTATAAGGAATTTTATTATGGTCAAAGTGTCTTTTTAGATGAAACTGGCGAGTATGAGAAAAAATTAAATATTGTTGGTTACAATCGTTGGATTGGTGAAGATATTGTCTTACTTGAAAAGGACTTAGTTTATATTGATGATAATGTTGAAGACATTGAAGATTATATCTATCAATATCAAGTAAAAGTCATTGAAGAAATTGAAAAATTCCATTCTTTCTTCTATCTAGACTTCTTTAAAGACAATTTATCATATGCACCATTTAATGTAAATCATCAAGAGCCTTCAGAATAATTACATTTTGAAGGCTCTTTTACCTAAATAATTTGGAGGACTAATGAAAGAATTAATTACTTTTTTACAAGAAAATCCTAAAAGCATTGTTATTGGAAGTAACCATACCTTTGAATTATTAATGAATTATCAACGCGAACATAATCTATTATTAAGTTATTACTTTAAAACAGTCGATCAGGTTGTCGAAGAGATACTTGGTCGTTTTAGTGATGAAGTATTAGTGAAGTTAGTATTAGAAGAAGGATATCAAGTAGATATTGCAAAAGTAATTTTAGATAATTTATTGTTTATTGATGAAAAGGAATATCAAAGTCCGAAATTACACACATTAGTTAATCTAAAGCGAAAATACAAACAATATCTTATTAAAAATCCATTATTTGAAACTTTTTATAAAAGTCATAAAATATGTTTAATAGACTATCCATATATCAATGATGGTTTCTATAAAATATATCAAACCGTATTTCCAAAAGAAAATATTAAAAATTTTACTCTAGAATCTCCATATCAAAAAGATTTAACTATCTATAGTTTTAATAACCCTAAAGAAGAAGTTGAAGCTTTTTGTGAAGAAGTAAGTAAGTTGCTTGCACAAAATGTTAAAGTAGAAAATATTAAAGTTCATACATTAAACAATAACTATAAAATTCTAATCAAAAACATTGCCAAGTTTTATAACATCGATTGTGATTTCCCAATACCAACTAAGTTAAATGAATTTACAATAACTAAGGAGTTTTTGCATTATTTAGAGGAAAAATTCAATTTAAAATTTACAAATGTTATTGAAGAAGGTTTGTTATTATTACAACAAAAATTTACTGATGATGTAAGCACAGTTATTTATCAAAAAATTGTTAATATAATTAACCGTTATTTATTTTTTAATGGACAAGTTTGTGATATTTTGCCAATTTTACAATTTGAGTTTAATCAAGAATATACATTACCTATATTTCACTATAAAAATGCGTTAACTATGACAAATATTTTTAATGAGAATATTTTTGAAAATGATTATGTCTTTATTTTAGGTTTCAATCAAGATGTTTTTCCACCTGTTGTTAAAGATGAAGACTTTCTTTTTGATGATGAAAAACAAGAATTAAACTTACCGACTTCAAGAATAATAAACGAAATTATTAGAAACAAAGCTTTAACAAAAATTGCTTCATCAAAATCCCTTTATCTTTCCTATCCACAATATTCAAACGAAGGAAAATTAACTAAATCGAGTTTTATTGACACTTTATCAACTTATTATCAAGTTAAAGAATCTAAGTATACATATATTAAAGAAGAATCTTTTTCTAAGAAGCGACATTTCTTTTATTTGAGTAAGTTACTTGATAAATATTTTATGTATGACGAAATATCATCTGAATTATCACAATTATTATTTAACCATCAGGATCAAATATCACAATATAATTCATATACTAATGTTTTTTCTGAAATTGATTTAAAAACTTTACAGTCATATTTAGAAAATGAATTTGTATTATCATATACTAGTATTAACACTTTCTATAATTGCCAATTTAGATTTATGTTAGAGCGAGTGTTAAAATTAACTAAGCAAACTAACAAACGGTCTTTGATGATTGGAACTTTATTTCATTATGCTTTAGAAAAATTACTATCGATTGAAACAAGCGATTTTCAAAAAGATTATTTTGCTATCGTTAATGAATATTGTAATCGACATAATGTTTCATTGGATGCTAAAGATCAAGTATTTATTAAAATTTATGGAAATTATTTAGAACAAATTTATCCAATTTTGAAAAAGCAATATGAGCAAACCTTTTTCAAGGTTCGTTCAGTTGAAGAAAGTTTCATAGTTTCATTAGATGATAAAGTATATAAACCAATCTTAGTTGGTAAAATAGATAAAATTTTAACTTATGAAGATCAAAATAATCGTTATGCCATAGTTTTAGATTATAAAACTGGTAATAATGAATTTGACTATAATAAAGCAATCCATGGGTTAGATTTGCAAACTTTGATTTATTTTTATTTACTAAATAATCAAGAAGAAAGAAAATATGGGTTTGCGGGGGCGTACTTACAATCAATTTTACCATCAAATCCACTGCGGGCTCAAAATAATTCATTATATCAAGAATTACTTGAAAAATATTTAACTTGGAATGGATATTCAATTAATAGTATCGAAGTTTTATCAAAAATCGATAGATATGTTGGAAGTAACAACTCATTTTTAAAGGGCATTGAAATAAAAAATGACGGAACATTAGCAAAGCGTTCTTTAGATGATGTAATAAGTAATGAAGAGTTTGATGCATTAATGAAATTAGTTGAAAATAAAATTAACGAATGTCTAAAAGAAGTTCGTGCTGGAAAGTTTCCAATTAATCCAAAAAAAGGTTCAAAAGTTAATAGTTGTATGTATTGTCCATACTACGATGTTTGCTTTAGAAAAGAACAAGATTATGTTCGCATCGAAATTAGTAATGATTTAAGTTTTTTACGATCAAGGGATGAGAAGCATGAAAATACCGATAAAACCAATTAATGCTAGGTGGACTGATGAACAGTGGTTTGCTATTTATGCTACTGGAACAAATATTTTAGTCAGTGCTGGAGCTGGTAGTGGTAAAACAGCCGTTTTAACTGAACGAATTATTCAAAAATTAAAAAGTGGAGTAAAATTATCCTCATTAATCGTATTAACCTTTACAAAAGCAGCAGCTAATGAAATGAAATCACGAATTCGTAATGAATTAGCAAAAGCAATTAAAGAAGGATATCCTCTTGAGGAAGAATTTGCTTATATCGATCAAGCCAGTATTCAAACTTTTGATGCATTTAGTTTATCGTTAGTTCGCAAATATCATTATAAATTAAATTTACCTAAACATATAACAATTGGAGATAAGGTTGTTTTAGAAAAAACTCAAATCGAAATTTTAGATCAAATATTTGAGGAATATTATCAAAATCCAACCCAAGAATTTATTAACTTCTTATCAACTTATGCATTAAAAGATGACCAAGAAATTAAAAAATATATTTTATCAATGTGCAGTAAATTGCAACTAGTTATTGATGTTGATGGATATTTAGAGACATTTTCACAAAGATTTTTTAACGAGGAATTTATTAAAGAAAGAATAAAAGAATATCTAGATTTATTCAAAGCATATAAAGATAAAATTAAGTTGCGATTAGAAAAACTTGCTGCGACTATTTCAGATGATGTACTATGTAATCATCTTGAAGAATTAAAAAACTCTTTGTCACCATTATTTTCAGCAACCTCTTTTTATGATTATATACAATGTCAAAACCTTAAACGAAGCATTCCCCGCACACCATCTAATGGTGATTCTGAAGAAAAAAATATTTTGAAGAAAGAAAAAGATTTAATTAAAAAAGACTTAGAAACATTAAGCGGATTATTAAAATATGATTCTGAAGAGCAAATGCTTGATGAAATTCTTCAAACTAAACCTATTTGTATGTTATTAATTGATATTATAAAAAAATTTATGACGCGATATAATCAATTTAAACATCAAAATCATTTGTATGAATTTATGGATATTGCGAAATTAGGGATTAAATTATTAAAAGAAAATGATGATTTGCGTGAGTATATAAAGTTAAATACTCATGAAATATTAATTGACGAATATCAAGACACTAGTGATATTCAAGAAGAATTTATTTCATTGATTAGTAATAACAATGTTTATATGGTAGGAGATATCAAACAATCGATTTATCGCTTTCGAAATGCTAATCCCAATTTATTTAAAGAAAAATACTTACGTTTCTTACAAAATGATGGGGGAATAGTAATAGATCTTTCAAAAAATTTCCGTTCACGAAAAGAAGTAATTACTGGAGTGAATTTAATTTTTTCAAAAATAATGACTGAAGACTTAGGTAGTATTAATTATGACAAGCGACAAGAATTGCACTTTGGCAATATAAAATACTTAGATTATCAAGTAAATCCTTCGTACGAGATGACACTTTTAACATATGATTATGATTTAGTTAAAGATGATTATAAAGAATATGAAGTAGAAGCATTTATTATTGCTAATGACATAAAACAAAAAATTGATTGTAATTATCAAGTTGTTGATAATGATGGCATACGTCCTTGTCGCTATAGCGATTTTGCCATCCTAACCTCTACAAAAACCCACTTTGATGTGTATAAACGTATTTTTCAATATTTACAAATACCGCTAGCTATTCACAAAGAAGATCCATTTGTTTTAAGTGATGAAATATATATAATTAAAAATATCTTAATATGTATAAATAGTTTCTATACGAAACAATTTGATGATAGTTTTAAACTAAGCTTAATGAGTATTTTACGTTCCTTTGTTTATCGAGTCGAAGATAAAATTATTACGAAAGTTATTAGCGGAGATATTTATACAAATTTAAAGCAGGAATTACCTGAGATATTTAATATATTGCAAAATCTAGCTAACTTAAGCAATCAAATACCGTTGTTTGAGTTAATTGATAAAATTTATCAAGAGTTTAATATTTATGAAAAATTAGTATTAATTGGTAACGTAGATTTATTAGAAGATAAGTTAAATTTTTTCTATGAAAAAACTATTGAATTATCTAAAATAGGATATAATTTAGAAAAATTAAGTGACTATTTTGAATGGATTATTGATCAAGGAACAGATATTGAATTTTTACGCGAAACACAAGTTGATGCCAATGTTGTTAATATGATGTCAATTCATAAATCAAAAGGTTTAGAGTTTCCAATTTGTTATTTTCCCGATTTAAGTACTAAATTTAATTTTCAAGATTTAAATGAACGCTTTATTTTTGATGCCAATTTAGGAATAGTTAGTTCAATTTTTAAAGAAGGAATTACTGATACCTTCTATAAAGAAATTTTAAAACATCGCTATTTAGTCGATGAAATAAGCGAGCGTCTAAGATTATTTTATGTTGCTTTAACTAGAGCTAAAGAACAAATTATTTTGGTGATGCCAAATTATCAAGAATTGAATATGGAATATGGGAAAGTTGTTCCATTTGTCGATCGAATTAATTACAATAGTTTTAGAGATATTGTAAATAGTATTAATTATGTTTTAGATAATTTCTCAAAACAAGTAAATCTTAACAACTTAAACATTACTCCTGATTATGTTATTATGAAATCAAGTACTTTTGAAAATATTCCATTGATTAATAAACCAATTACATATCGTAACGTAAGCCTAGTTAAACAACCACTTCAAACAACCACTGCCACAAAACACCATCCTAAATTAATGTCGGTTGAACAACAACAAAATATTGCTTTAGGTAATATGTTTCATGAGTACTTAGAAATAATTGATATTTTTAAACCACTTGATGAACAACTGGATTTAATTGATAACAATATCATTAAAGAATATTTATGGAGTTTTTATCAACATCCATTCATTAAAAATTTAAACATCATTAATACATATCATGAATACCCATTTAAATATAATGAATATGAACAAGAAGTTCATGGTATTATTGACTTGATAATAGAAACTAAAGATGAATTAATTATCATCGATTACAAACTTTTAAACCTAGAAAATGTTAATTATTATGAACAATTGTTGACTTACAAGAATTATTTAACAAAAGTGTCAACTAAAAAAATTAGTGCTTATTTATATTCAATCCTTAAAAAAGAATTTTACAAAGTTTTATAAATGTTACTAGATTAACTATTGAACTTTTTGGCAATTAGAGGTATAATAAAAAAATCTAAGAGTAAAAAAAATTAGAAAGAAGAAGGAGAAGAAAATGAGTTTAAAAGGAACAAAAACTGAAAAAAATTTATGGACAGCGTATGCGGGGGAAAGTCAAGCCCGTGTAAAATATGAGTTATTTGCAAGTATTGCACGTAAAGAAGGTTATGAGCAAATCGCCGCATTCTTCGAAGAAACATCACATAATGAAAAAGAACATGCTAAATTATGGTTCCAAGCTTTAGAAGAATTAGGATCCACTCCTGAAAACTTACTTAAAGCCGCAGAGGGCGAAAACTACGAATGGACTACAATGTATAAAGAATTTGCAAGAGTTGCGGAAGAGGAAGGATTTAAAAAATTAGCTAAACAATTCCAAATGGTTGCAGAAGTTGAAAAAGTTCATGAAGAAAGATACTTAAAACTACTTAAAAATGTTCAAGAAAATAAAGTCTTCGAAAAAGACGAACCAACTGTTTGGGAATGTCGCAACTGTGGTCACATTCACTATGGAGTAAAAGCTCCAAATGTTTGCCCAGTATGTTTACATTCACAAAGTTTCTTTGAAGTTCGTAAAACAAATTATTAATTTAATAATTTTAAAAATAGGCTTGTGTAAACAAGTCTATTTTTTATTGAAAAACATATAAAAAAAAGATATAATTTAGTCAAAGTAGGTGATAATATGAACTTATTTATTAAAAAAGCCCGCCTGGAATTAATTACTGTCACAGTTTTATTGATAATTGCTAGTTTAATGATATTCTTATCAAAGCAGGCTTTAATCATATTGGTTTCTATAATTCTCGGACTTTTTTTTATTGGGACGGGGATTTTAATTTTAGTTACCACAATTAAAAACCGTCATCAAGAGGAACCAAATTTATTTTTTTTACTAGCACAAGGAATTGTTGTTTTAACCTTTGGAATTTGTGCGATAGTTTTTCGAACATATTGGTTAAGACTTGTAGTTGGAGTTTTGATGATTGTTTATGCTGTGTTAAAAATAATTATTGCTTCAAATAAAAAATCGCAAATATTCAAAGAACTTCCTAAAACAATTATTGGATTAGTTTTAGTATTGAGTTTAGAAGCGATTATAAAGTTAGTCTTTCTAATTTTAGGAATTATCATATTTGTCTTGTGTGGAATATTAATTTTTTTAACAATTAGAGCATATCGAAAAAATAAACATAACTCATTATTCTATCAGTTTTTTATGAATACATTAACTAAAATAACATCTAAATAAAATATCTAAAAGGGGAATTACTATGATTAAGTTAGTTAACGTTTCAAAGTTTTATCATAATGAGGGAAATGTTGTATTAGGACTACATCGGGCTAATTTAGAATTCAAAATGCGAGAGTTCGTGGCTATTACAGGCGAATCAGGTAGTGGGAAAAGTACCTTACTAAATGTTATTAGTGGTATTGATAGTTACGAAGAAGGCGAGTTATATTTTAATGGTAAAGAAACTTCACATTATGATGAGTCTGATTGGGCCGAATATCGTAAAAATAATATTGGTTTTGTTTTCCAAAACTATAATTTGATTGATAGTTATACAGTTTTAGAAAATGTAGAATCGGTAATGATTATAAATGGGGTTCCTAAAAAAGAACGACGTCGTCGTGCCATTGAAATTTTAAAACAAGTTGGATTAGAGCGCCATTTACGACATCGAGGAACAAAACTATCTGGTGGTGAAAAACAACGTTTGGCAATTGCGCGAGCTATTGCTAAAGATACCCCAGTGATTGTTGCAGATGAGCCGACTGGTAATCTAGATTCGGAAACAGGAAAACAAATTGTCCAAATTTTAAAAGAATTATCTAAAAACAAATTAGTAATTATGGTTACCCATAATTATGACCTTATTGAAGGACAAGTTAGTCGTGTTGTTCGTTTATTTGATGGAAAAGTTGTTGAGGATCGGGAAATTGAAAAACCGATTATTGAATATACATTTATCCCTCATAAACAAGAAGTAAGTAGTATTAAAAAAGCTTTTCCATTTGCATTTTGGAATATAAAACGTCAACCTAAAATTACTTTTTTAAGTTTATTTGTGACATTACTTACAACATTTATTGTTAGTTTCTTATTTACTTCTCTATTAAGCAATAAATTATCAACAAATTTCGTTTATAACCGCTTTTTCCCAAACTCAACAAGAGAGCGAATTATTGTTAAAAAGGACGGACCATTTACTGAAAATGAATTATCTAGATTACGAAATATAAGTAATGTCAGTTATATTATTGAAGAAGACTTAATTTATAATCAAGGTGGATATTATATTTCGGTTGATGAAAACAATCATTATTATCATGCATTATTTAGTAGTATTAGTGAAATTAATGAAAAGGACTTATATGGAGATAGTCGTCTACCAAAATCAGACTTTGAAGTAGTTCTTGAAGTTACTGAAGATGATTTGTATCTATTAAACAAGACTATTGAAATTGAACCACCTGTTTTAAATTATGATCGAGGACTTAGAATACCTTATAAATATACTGTAGTTGGAGTAATTAAAATAGATTTAGAAGAAAGATTTAAAAATCATATTTATTTTACTCAAAATCAATTAGATTTTTTAAATAGAATAGTTTACACAACCGGGAATAGATATACAATAACTGTTAATCGAGATAAAAGTGAAATTCCATTCTATACTTTAATTTTTAAAATTGACAATTCCTTAGAAAATGGTCATATTAAAATCGAAACAAATAATGCGAATGATCTATCTTATCTTGCGGGGGAAGATATAACTATTTCTTCGCGAAAAGAAAGTTTCAACTTTAAACTAGATTCTATAATTGATTATAATAAAGATGATTATTCGTTAACTATAATTATTAGTATTAACCAATATGATTTCGAATTAATGACTAATGATGTTAAATCACAAGTCTCAGTCTATGTTAAAAACTATTCTTTAGTTAATCATACTATCAAACAAATTGAAGATTTAGGCTACGTCGCATTTAATCCAATGTCACAAATACGTGGATTAGATATTTTTACTACAATTTTAAATTTGATAATTACAGTATTTTATGGTGGGTTAATTTTTGCAGTATATTTGATTGCCTTTGTAATTATTAGGGCAATATTTACTAATAAATTACGTGATAGTTTAATTTTAAAATCAATGGGGTTGGATTCCACCTCTACAAACCTAATCACTATTATCCAAATAAGTTCATATTTTGTGATTTCAATTATTTTATTGTATATAGCAGTATTTTTACTAACTAAATACCCATTGTTTAATTACATTTATTTAACATTCCATTGGTATCATTATCCATTGCTACTATTAATTAACTTGGTATTAGGTGTTTTTGTTGCTTACCGTGTTAATCGTTCGATTGCTAATAAATCAATTCTAACAGCATTAAAAGCTGAGTAGGTGATAACGATGATTAAAGTAGTTAATTTAAATAAAAAATATAACACTCATAGACGCAATGAAATACATGTTCTAAATAATATTTCTTTAGAGTTTAACTCTACCGGTTTAGTGTGTATTCTTGGTCCATCTGGAAGCGGAAAAACAACGTTATTAAATGCTATTGGTGGTCTTGATAAAGTCGATAGTGGTGAGATATATCTTGCTGGTGAAAAAATAACTAAATACAACTTTAGTAAATGGGATCGCTTACGCCGCCAAAATATTGGATTTATTTTTCAAAATTATGCTTTGTTACCTGACTTAACAGTTTATGAAAATGTTCGCTTTACTTTACAAATGATGGATATTTCAGAAGAAGAAATTCAGCGTCGAGTTGAATATGCTTTGCAAGCGGTCAATATGGAAAAATTCATTAATCGTAAAGCGCGTAATTTATCCGGCGGACAACAACAACGCGTGGCGATTGCCAGAGCGTTAGTTACGAGTCCTAATGTGATAATTGCTGATGAGCCGACGGGAAATTTAGATGCGGCAAACTCAATGCAAATTATGAACATTATTAAAAAAATTTCGAAAGAATGTTTAGTTATTTTAGTTACTCATAATCGTAGTTTAGCATCGTTCTATGCTGATCAGATTATTGAAATAAAAGATGGAAAGATTATTAATGATTATACAAATACCTCGACAGGTAGTTTTGGGATTAAACACGATCAAAATATTTATTTGCAGGAATTACAAGTTGATACTTTACAAAATGAGGATGTTAAAATTAGTTATTTTTATGAACAAGAGAAGAAACCGGTTAATCTTAAATTAGTTTATAAAAATAATACCTTATATATCGCTTGCGAAGGAGAAAGTATCGAAATTAAGTTTTTAACTCCGAATGATGAAGTTAAATTAATCGACGGTAAAAGACCAGAGATTACTCATGAAAACCTTGAAGAATTTGATTATCACTTAGAAAAGATTAACCCCCGTTCAAAGCGAACTCGTTCGGTTATTCCACTACTTAGTGCAATAAAAACTTCATATAAACGTTTAACTGGAATGCGTCGATTTCAAAAGTTTTTACTAATATCAAGTTTTATGATAACTGCTATTTTAATTGTCGTTTCAGTATCAACTTTTATTGGATTTCGACGTGTGGATTTAATTAACCAACCATATGTTCATAAAAATTTGATAAGGGTTGAATATAATATTAATAATAAATCACTTAATGAAGTACAAGAGTTTGTAGATTTACTATATGAATATAAAGGATCGAATGAAAGTGATATTGAATTTTATATTTCGAGTATAGCACAATATGATAACGTAAATTATATTTATGATTTATTTTTACAAGTGCCTGATCAATTCCGAAGAATCCCGCTTAGTGGGTCATTAATTGATAGTAAGTTTGTTAGCCAAAATCAATTAATTGATGGACGTATGCCATCGAAGGTTAATGAGATTGTCATTGATAAAATGGTTTTAGATCTTGTAATTAAAAACGATGGTTATAAAATAGGTATTTTAAATTATGAACAGTTTTTATATGGTGAATTCCAATACTTTACACAAACCGGAACAATTGTGGGGATTGCAGATACGGGGAATCCAGCAATCTTTATAAATTTTGACTTTGTGCTTAAAGCAACAATTGGAAATATTTTATTTGATACTGATACTAATTTATATCAAACAACATACAATAAATCGCTGGCATCAAATGAAGTTTTGGTAAATGCTAATGATTATGAAATTAACATACCTGAAAGCATTCATATTGGTAATTCTCTTTTTAAAGTAGTTGGAACTTTTACAACTGCTATCGAAAATGTTAATTATGTTATTAACAAAGAAGCATCTGAAAAAGTATATCTTCTTGAAGGTATTATAAATGGTGGGAAAAGTATCATTGATTTATATTCAAAAGACGTCACTTCTACAATCTCATTTCTAAATAACAATCCACAACTAGAACCGTATAAGGTAAAAGCTGAAAATACTTATAAAAAAATACTTGATGAATATCGTCGTGATCATGCCCTTCAATTATCTGCTCAAACAGTATTTTCGATTATTTTCTTAACAGCCTCACTATTATTTTTATATTTTGCGATTCGCTCTAGTATGATGAGTCGAATTTATGAAATAGGGGTCTATCGAGCTTTAGGCGTTTCTCGCTTTGATATTTATAAAATTTTTGGAACTGAAATTACCTTAATGACTTTATCTTCAACAGTAATTGGTTGGGGCATTATTTCGTATATTTTCCTAAGAACTGATCCAAATCTATTACCAGAGCGCATTTATTACAATGGTCCATTAGCCATAGTAATTCTAATTGGAATATGGATTATTAACTTAATTGCAGGGTTATTACCGGTATATGGATTGTTACGTAAAACTCCAGCTGAGATTTTAACTAAATATGATATTTAATTAAAAGCTTACCTTAATGGTAAGCTTTTTTAATATGTTATTTACGTAGTCCTTATTGTTTTTTTTATAATATGGTAGTATAATAATAACGACACATAATGAAAGAGAGTTTTAATAATGATTACAGTTAAAGAAGTGAAAACACGTCGGGATTTAAAAAAATTTATCGATTTTCCGGTTAAGTTATATAAGGACAACCCTTATTTTTGTCCTACATTAGCAATCGATGAAATGATGAATTTAGATCCGAAAAAAAATCCAGCTTATGAATATTGTGAGACACGTTTGTTTTTAGCTTATCGTGACGGGGAAATTGTTGGAAGAATCGGGGGGTTAATTAATCATGCATATAATGAAAAAATTGGGAAAAAACAAATTCGGTTTACTCGTTTTGATGTTATTGATGATATTGAAGTAACCAAAGCATTATTCGATGAAGTCATTAAATGGGCTAAATCACGTGATATACATGAAATGATTGGGCCAATTGGTTTTTGTGATTTAGATAAACAAGGGTTATTAGTAGACGGATTTGAAGAACAAAATTTATTTATTACGCTATATAATCACCCATATTATATGAAACATTTAGAACAATTAGGCTTTGTTAAAGATGTTGATTGGGTAGAGTATCAGATATTTGCACCGGAGAAAATTAATGAGCGTTTTGAACGTTTAGCCGAAGCAATTAAAAAAAGATACGGGTATAAAATTATAAATTTAAAATCGAAACGTCAAGCCAAAAAACACATTTATGAAGCATTTGAAATTGTGAATGAAGCATTTAGCCATTTATATGGGGTGGTTCCACTTACTCGCGAGCAAATGGAAATATATGTTAAACAATTTACAATGTTAGTTAATTTAGATTATTTATATCTAGTAACTAATAAAAATGACGAATTAATTGGTTTTGGACTAATGGCTCCGTCGTTTGCGGAAGCGACAAGAAAATCAAAAGGAAAATTATTCCCACTAGGATGGTATCGAATTTTACGTTCAATAAAAAAACATGATGTATTAGAAATGTATTTAATTGCGGTAAAACCAGAATATCAAGGGCTTGGAGTAAATGCATTAATTTTATATGAAGGGATTAAAACTGCTTTAAAAAACAATGTTAAGATTTGTGAAACTGGTCCGGAATTAGAAACAAATACTAAAGTTCAAGATTTATGGAAAGGATTTAAAACTCGTCAACATCGTCGTCGTCGTTGTTACAAATTGACATTCTAAGAAATATTTAAACAGTAAATCCATTTAATTTTCAATTGAAAAAAACGTTTTCCTATAGTATAATAGGGATGGTGATGCGATGACAATCTTAGGAATCATTTTTGACTTAGATGGAACATTACTAAATACTCTTGATGATATTAGCGATGCGATGAATTATGCATTATCAAAATGCGGATTTAATCCTTATTCTATTGATCAATATCGTTATTTCGTTGGGAGCGGAGTCGATATTTTAGTCAAAAGAGCATTACAAAAATATGATTATACTCAAGAAGACTTTGATAATGTGAAAAATGCTTATCTTGAGCAATATCAAAAAGTTCAGGACCATAAAACAAGACCCTATCCTGGGATATTAGAATTAATTGATATACTATATCGTCAAAATATTAAATTGGCGATTTTATCGAACAAACCACACCAAGATACTATTAATGTTGTTACTAAATATTTCGATATAAATAAATTTAATATCGTGCTAGGACAACGAAAAGGAATTGCTATTAAGCCAAGCCCACAAAGTGTGTATGAAATATTAGGTCATTTTAAACTCGACAAAGATAATGTATTGTATGTTGGTGATACGGATATTGATATGCAAACTGCACGAAATGCCGGTTTGACAAGTGTTGGTGTTACATGGGGTTTTCGAACCTATGAAGAATTACTTAAAAATAATGCTAATTTTATTATTAATAATCCTTTAGATTTGGTACAAATAATTAATCAAAAATAAAAAAATATATACAAAAAGGAGAGAAGTATGAGAATTAATCGTTTAGCTAGACGTATTATTGGATTAATTCAAACGTTTTGTTTGCTGCTATTAGTTGGATTATTTTTTGTTCCAACGACATCAGCTAATCAAAATCAAGGATTAGGTATTATTGGCTTCCGTGAAAGTCGAGAAATTTATGACGGCGTTGTCTTTGAAAAAATCATTAGTTACAACCAACAAGGTGAACAACGTGCTCATACTGTGGTAATTGAAAGTGGTAAGTTAATTCCAGTTGCTACATATGGTGCATATGTTTACGGTGGTTATAACTTAACTCAAATGGTTGAATTAGAAGAAGCCAAAGGATCAAAAGTCGTTGCGGCTATCAATGGAGACTTCTATGATACTTCCAACAGTATCCCACTAGGCGCAATGATTGTTAACGGTCGTTTTGTAACAAGTGGTAACAAAACTTTAGTTGGCTTTAAAGCTGATGGTACAGCAGTTCATGGTAATGCTAGCTTCACAGTTCGTTACAATGATGGAACAAAAAATACTACTATTAACCATGTAAACAAAGATCGAAAAAATAACACTGACTCAATTTACTTATATACTGAAGACTATGGAACATCAACAAAATCTACTATTCCAGGAGTCGAAGTAGTATTACAAGCAAATGGTTACTTAAAAGTTGGTGGCACAGTAACAGCCACTGTTAAAGAAGTTCGCACCAATGCTACTAATACACCAATTAATCCAGGCGAAATGGTTATTGGTGTTCATGCCAATGCTGCAAGTAAAATTAGTAATTTAACAGTAAATACACAAATTACAATATCAGTTACTGATAATACTAATTTAGGTTGGAAAGACGTTGTGCAAGCAATCGGTGTCGGCGCAACTCTAGTTGAAGATGGTAAAATTCCAGAATCCACCGCCGCAAACAAAGACGTTCATCCACGTACAGCAATTGGATTCAAAGAAGACGGTTCATATGTATTATTACAAGTTGATGGCCGCCAACCTGGATATAGTAATGGTGTAACTTATGAAGAAATGTATCATTTCTTTGTTACAGAACATAATGTTAAATATGCATATAACTTAGACGGTGGAGGTTCATCACAAATCAACGTTCGCTTACCAGGCGATGCAAAAGCCACTGTTCAAAATAGCCCTTCAGATGGACGTGAACGTTCTAATGCTAACGGAATATTATTCATCGCTAAAGAGGGCGCTGATCCTAATAAAGAACTTAAACATTTACACGCATATCCACGTAACCTAGTAATTCTAGAAAACGGTACAGTTAATATTAATGTAAAAGCTACTGACCAAAATTATTATCCAGTCGCAACTCCAACCAATATTACTTATACTGTCAATGGTGATATTGGAACAATTGATGCGAATGGTAAATTTGTTGCTAAAGCAGGTGCTGGTAGCGGAACTATTACTATTAAGAGTGGTAATATTACTGAAACAGTAACAGTCACAGTAGTTGATTCGATTGATAAAATGACTAGTGACTTAACATTTGTCTCCTTGTCACCAGGTAAACAACAGCAATTAAATATTACCGCATATAAAAATCATACCCCAATTACTGCTGGTAATACGGCCTTTACTTGGAGTTTGTCAGATTCTGCCCTAGGAACAATTTCTCCAGATGGTCTATTTACTGGAACAAATGGTAGTGCAACTGGTTATATTATCGTAAAATATAAATCATTTGAGTTACGTATTCCAGTTGAAGTTGGTACACCACCAAAAATGATTACAACATTTGAAGATGTTATTGTTCGCCCAAGTGCTGGATATAACTGGGACTGGACAATTGAAAACCCACAAAATGGTGGAACTGGTTCAGTAAGCATTAATACAGATGAAAGATATGTTAAATTTGGATATCAATCATTACGTATTGATTATGACTTTAGAAATGCTACTAATACTACTGGTGTTAGTGCTTTCTTAAAAGCAGGTGGAAATGGTCAACCAGGTAGTAACGTAAACCAATATTTAAAACTTGAAGGTTATCCAACTCACATCGGTATGTGGGTCTATGGTGATGGTAAAGGTGCTTCCATCCGTGGGCAACTTCGTGATGGTAACAATAAAGTACAATATCTCAATTTCACGCCAGAAATAGTTGATTATGTTGGATGGAAATATATTGAAGCCGAAATTCCATCTGGTTTAACAACACCACTTGGATTACAATATGCTATTCGTGTAATGAGTGTTTCTGGTAAAAGTAAAGCATATGGTACATTATATTTTGATAATTTGCGTGCTGTATATGGTTTTAGAAACGACGACGTTCTATCACCAAAAAGCAGTGATCCAATTCCTGCTGACGGCTCAACAACTGCCAATCAAAATCAAACTATTTCATTACGCGTTTGGGATGACCAAAGCGGTATAAATACTGGTATTAACAAAAATAGTATTCGTATGTGGATTAATGGCGAAGAAGTAGATAACTTAGTATTAGTTGACAATGAAGACTTATCAGTTACTATTAACTATACGCCAAGTGCATTAAGACCATATCGTCCAGGTCCACAAAATATTAAAGTTCGATTTGAAGATAACTATGGAAATATTTCATTCAAAGAATGGTCGTTTGTCGTAGAAGGAGATTATGTTAAAATTACCGGAACACCATCTCCTAATCGAGATATTATTTATAGTGGTGAATTGTTAACATATACCTTCTCTTCAAATAAATTCACTGGCTTTGAAAAACTAACTGGAAAAGTTTCGTTTAATACCAATGCGATAGAAATTCAAAATGTTATTTACAATGATGATATTACTGTTGAGAAAAATACAATTAAAGCTGGTGAGTTTGAATTTGCAATTAAAGGAATGAACGATTTACCAAACCGCGAAAATCCACAATTATTCCAAATTATCTTTAAACCAAAAGATGGATTTATCGCTGGTACGGATATTAATCTAGAATTTAAAGATATCAAAGTATATGAAAGTGGTTATAGTGAGGCACGGGCAGTCCAAATTCCACGTTTTGAAGCGAAAGTTGACTATAAATATCGAATTACTTATCAAACTTCAACTGCTGGTAAAACACTGATTTTTAGAATCGTTGATGATAAATTACAACCAGTTGAAGGCGTAAGCATTAATGTTTCAGGTGCAAGCATTACAGTTCCAGAAAAATCAAACTCAGAAGGATATATTATCACTGATGCCTTCAAACACTTACCAGCAAATACAAAATTAACATTAGTCGCTCAAAAAGACGGTCTAAATAGTGCACCGGCTCAAATTGAATTATTACCAAGCCTTGGTTCATCACAACCAGACTTCATTGTATTAACACCAGGAGCAAATGCAAGCAAGCAAGTAGTTATTACATGGATGACCGACATAGCAACAACTGAAGGTGTAGTTCGTTATCGTGTTAAAGGTTCTAGCGAATGGATTATTAGCGATAATCACGAAACAAAAGTTATCGTGGTAAGAAATGCTAATAACCAAAACCAAGAATATCTATCACACCGTGTTGAATTATTCGGTTTACAACCTAACACTGAATATGAATATAATGTAGGTACTGAAGGTAATTATAGTATTACCTATGAATTTACCACTGCAAAAGAAACAGGCGAAATTGACATCTTATTCTTAGGCGACCCACAAAGTGCTAATGTAAGTGGTTATAACATTACTAAAACTTTAATTCAAGATGCATTCCAAAAAAATCCAAACATTAGTTTAGGATTAGTTGCTGGGGATTTAGTTGAAGATGTTAATATGTACTCTAACTGGAGTGCCTTAAATACTGTTTTAGGTTCATACTTTAACAGTATGATATGGGCAAGTGCAACAGGTAACCATGATGTAATGAGCGGTTATGCTGAACCATTTGTATGGTCATTTAGTGGTCCACGCAATGGTGTTGACAATGTCAATGGCGCAAACTACTTCTTTGAATATGCTGATATCGCAGTAGCGGTAATTGATACTGAAACGCCAGACTCATTTGATGCTCAAAAAGCATGGCTAATCGAAAAAATGTCTAATACTAAAGCTACTTTCAAAATTGTTTTAATGCATCGAAGTGTATATCCAACATTTAATAATGATACTCACATTCGTGATTGGTACAAAATATTTGACCAAGTACGAATCGATGTTGTTTTATCAGGACATGACCATATATACAACCGTACTTCAATGCGTAACAATCAAAAAGTCGAAGTTGGTGCTGGTGCAGTATATGTATCAGGTGGTTCTGCTGGTCCTAAATTCTATAATGCTTCTAACTTAGACCAACGTCCATGGGTTGATGTATTGTATGATGATGATCATAACATCTATTCAATCATTAACATTAATGATAAAGTTCTAACATTTAAAGCTTATGCTTTAATTAACGGTGAAAGTCAAGTAGTTGACTCCTTTGTAATCGATCGCAAAACAATGGTCGTTCCACAAAGCATCGAAATTACTGCTCCAGAAATTGTAGAAGTAGGAACAACTGCCAACTTAACAGCAGTTGTATATAGCAGTATTGGTGAAGTAATGGATGTTGAAGTGAGTTGGGAAATTATCGAAGGAGAAAGTGGAATAACAATTGACCAAGATGGTAAATTAACTATTCCATCAACTGCGGATGCTACACGCACTGTTAAAGTTAAAGCAAAATATCAAGATGTCTTCGCAACAGTTGAAATTACATTATACAAAAAAATAACATTAGAAGAGATTGCAGAAAGAATCTTAATTAAACATCGTGAAAAAATTAACAATATTTTACAATAAATAATTTTCCAAAATTGACTCACAATATAAATTGACAAATAAACTGTTGGAGGAATCTTCATATGAGATATGCGGGCATCTTATTACATATCGCAAGTTTGCCAAATGAGTATGGAATTGGCACTTTAGGAAAAGAAAGTTATCAATTTGTTGATTTCCTAAAGAGTGCTAATCAAAAGTTCTGGCAAGTCTTACCGATTGGCCCAACCTCATATGGGGATTCCCCCTATCAATCTTTTTCGGTATTTGCGGGAAATCCGTATTTTATCGATTTTGATTTGTTAAAAGACGAAGGACTTTTACAGGAAGAAGACTATTTTCATTTGAAAACAAATAGTTCTAGAATTGATTATCATTATTTATTTTCAACTCGCTTTAATGTCTTATATAAGGCGTATGAAAAATTTTTAGAATATGGTGACTCTTTATCGTTTAACCAATTTAAAGAGGATAACAAAGATTGGTTAGACGATTATGCTTTATATATGACAATTAAAGAAACTTTTAACTATCAAAGTTGGCAAGATTGGCCAATTGAATTTAAAATTCGTAATTCTTTAGAAGTTTTCCAATTTAAAAAAAATAATAAAAAACGAATTGATTATTGGAGATTTATCCAATTTTTATTTTTTAAGCAATGGCATAATTTAAAAAACTATGCAAATTCGAATCAAATTGAGATTATTGGTGATATGCCAATATATACGTCGTTAGATTCGGCGGATTGTTGGGCAAATCCTCATCTTTGGCAACTTGATGAAAACTTTGTTCCGGAAGCAGTTGCTGGAGTACCGCCCGATTTGTTTTCGAAAACTGGTCAATTATGGGGAAATCCTTTATATGATTTTCATCAGATGGAAAAAGATAATTATTCGTGGTGGAAACGAAGAATAAAACACAGTCTAACCTTATTTGATGTAATTCGAATTGATCATTTCAGAGGGTTTGAATCATATTATAGTATCCCATATCCTAACCAAACTGCTCAAAATGGCGTCTGGGTAAAGGGACCAGGAATAAAATTGTTTTCAGAAATTAAAAGGGAATTAGGGGATGTGAGGATTATTGCGGAGGACTTGGGGTATATTACTGATGATGTAAAAACTTTGCTTAAACAAACAACTTTTCCAGGAATGAAAGTTTTGCAATTTGGTTTTGATTGCTATGGTGATAGTGAACATGCTCCTCACAACCTGGAAAAAAATTATGTTATTTATCCCGGAACTCATGATAATCCGCCAATTAAAGCTTGGTATGAAAGTTTAAATCCAGCTGATAAAAAATATGTAAATATGTATCTATGCATAAATGATAATGATAATATTTGTGAAGTAATGATCAAAGAATGCTTAAAATCGGTATGCAAATGGGCAATTATTCCTATTCAAGATTACTTAGAATTAGGGATAGAATCTCGTATAAACACCCCTTCTACCTCCAGCGGGAACTGGCAATTCCGCTTAAAAAAAGAAGATCTGTCAGTAACTTTAGCAAATAAAATCAAGCAATGGACTAATTTATATAGACGGGGATTTAGTTCATAATTTTTATTAGTAAACAATATAATTAGTAGGAACGGGAATGTTGATGGATAAAGAGTTATTATTTAAATTTCATAATTCTTATTTACCTAATGCCTATGAATATTTTGGTCCAAAATTTATTATAGAAAACAACCAAGAATATATTGTTTTTCGTGTATATGCTCCCCACGCCACAAAAGTAAGTGTTGTTGGGGATTTTAATCATTGGAATATTGATGCCCATCAAATGACAAAAATATCTCGTGGAGGCGTTTGGGAAATCAAAATTAAAAATGATAATTTATTATTTTTAAAATATAAATTTTATATCGAAAATAATACTAAAAAACTATATAAACAAGATCCGTATAGTAATTTAAATGAAACCGAAGGTGGTAGTTGTTCTATTGTATATAAACTACCAAACTTCAAATTCACAGACCAAGAATGGATTACAAAACGCAGTACTACCCCACCATTTAACCAACCAATGAACATTTATGAGGTTCATTTAGGTTCTTGGAAGAAGAAAGATGGTGGGTTTTTTAATTATCGGGAAATTGCTGATCAATTGATACCATATGTAGTTAAGATGGGGTATACACATATTGAAATTATGCCAATTACCGAGTATCCTTATGGTGGTTCATGGGGCTATCAGGTGACTGGGTATTTTAGTGTAACTTCTCGTTATGGAATGCCGGATGATTTTATGTATTTAGTCAATAAAGCTCATGAACATAATATTGGGGTAATTTTAGATTGGGTTCCAGCTCATTTTCCTAAAGATGAATATTCATTAATTGAATTTGACGGGGAGTATGTTTATGAAAATCCTGAACCAACTAAAATGGAACATCGAAATTGGGGAACAAGGATATTTAATTTCAGTAAACCTGAAGTAAAATCTTTTTTAATTTCTAGTGCTATTTTCTTTTTTGATAAGTTTCATATTGATGGATTGCGTGTGGACGCTGTTGCTTCAATGTTATATTTAGATTATGACCGAGAAATATGGATGCCTAACAAATATGGAGGAAATTATCATCTTGAAGCAATCGAGTTTTTACAAGATCTAAATAAAGAAGTTTTTTATCGTTTTCCAAATGTGTTGATGATTGCGGAAGAGTCGACAGCGTTTCCGAAAATTACCTATCCTGTTGATGTTGGTGGATTAGGGTTTAATTTTAAATGGAATATGGGATGGATGAATGACTCACTATCGTATGTTACAACAGACTTCTGTTATCGTTCAGAAGTTCATCATAAATTAACTTTTCCAATGTCATATGCTTTTAGTGAGAATTTCGTTTTACCAATTTCTCATGATGAAGTAGTTCATGGAAAAAAATCCTTGCTAGATAAAATGCCAGGTGTATATGAAGAAAAATTTGCGGGTGTTAGAGCATTCTTAGGTTATATGATGACCCATCCTGGGAAAAAGTTAAACTTTATGGGATATGAACTTGGACATTTTATTGAATGGAATGAAGTTAGAGAACTGGATTGGTTTTTATTAGACTATCCTATGCATAAAAAGTTGTTTGATTATGTTCGGGATTTAAATCATTTGTATTTACAAAATTCTTGTCTATGGGAAAATGATTATTCGTGGGACGGATTTCGTTGGTTGAATCCAGATGATAAAGAAAACAATGTTTTAAGTTACCAACGTTTTAATTGTCACGGAGAAAGTTTAGTAATCGTAATAAACTTTTCGAATCGTTGTTATGAACATTATTATTTAAATTTAAATGATGTTTGCGAAGAAGTATTTAATAGTGATGATGAAAAATACGGGGGTAGTGGTATTAAAAATAACATATTAATCCCACACAATTATCAATTAGTATTAAAAATTCCGAGTCTATCATGTATCATTTTAAAAGTGAAAAGGGAGTAGAGGATGTATCGGAAAAAGGAAATTGTGACGATGTTATTAGCCGGTGGCCAGGGAAGTCGTTTATATGCTTTAACAAACTACCTAGCAAAACCGGCTATTATTTTTGGGGGTAAATACCGAATCATTGATTTTCCATTATCTAACTGTATTAATTCGAATATTGATACTGTGGGGGTATTAACTCAATATCAGCCGTTAGTTTTAAACGAGTATATTGGTAATGGGCAACCTTGGGATTTAGATCGGACCTTTGGGGGAGTTCATATTCTTCCGCCTTATCAAGCCAAAAGTCGAAATGAATGGTATAAAGGAACTGCTAATGCTATATACCAAAATCTAAACTTTATTGAACGATACGATCCTGAGTATGTTTTAATTTTGTCAGGTGACCATATTTATAAAATGGATTATTCTCAAATGCTTGATTATCATAAAGAAAAACAAGCTGATTTAACGATTGCAGTTATCGACGTTCCATTGCATGAAGCTAGTCGTTTTGGAATAATGAATACTAATGACAACGGACGAATAATTGAGTTTCAAGAAAAACCTACTAATCCAAAAAGTACTAAAGCCTCAATGGGAATTTATATTTTTAATAAAGATATATTATTTACTTATTTAAAACTAGATGAAGAAGATAAAACATCTAATAATGACTTTGGTAAAAATGTCATTCCTCGAATGCTAAAGGATGGCTGTAGATTATATGCATATAGTTTTAATGGTTATTGGAAAGATGTTGGGACATTACAAAGCCTAATGGAAACAAATATGGATTTACTTGGAGAAAATCCAAAATTTGAAACTGAAAATCCGAATTGGCCAATTTACACACGAAGTCCTCTTTCATCCCCTCACTATATAGGTAGTGATGCCAAAATTATAAATTCGATTATTGCTTCAGGATGTCATATTAATGGTTACGTCTCAAACTCCATCATCTCTGCAAACACCTTTATCGAATCAGGAGCAATAATCAACCGGGCTGTAATTCATGACAATGTCATTATTAAAAGTAAAGCCAAACTTGAAAATTGTATTATTGATAGTAAAGTAGTAATTGGTAGGAATGCAAAAGTAGGAAATTTAAATAAGCAATTAACAGTAATTGGGTATGGGTATGTTGTAAAAGATAATCAAATAATTGATGCAGGGCAAATAATTGAAAAAGAATATAGGGAGTAAAAACATATGAGAGTAATGGGGATAATTTTTGCGAATATTAACAATCGTCATATGTTTGAAGTAACTAAATCTCGAACACTAGCTTCTATTCCAATTGGTGGTCGTTATCGTTTAATTGACTTTGTTTTGTCAAATATGGTAAATAGTAATATTCGTGATGTTGCTTTAATTACTCGGAGTAACTATCAATCTTTAATGGTTCATCTAGGGAGTGGAAAAGAATGGGATCTTGCTCGAAAAAACGGAGGATTAGTGATTTTACCACCATTTGGAATTAGTGATGAATTTTATAATTCCCGTTTAGAAAGTCTAAAAAGCATTATTAGTCATATTAATCGGACGCATGCTGAATATGTATTGTTAAGTGATTGTTATCATGTTTTAAATATCGATTATCAGGAATTAATTAAGTTCCATTTAGAGAATAAAGCAGATATAACAGGAGTATATGGGAAAAGCAATTTGGATGTCAATATCGATGTGAATGTATTAACACTTGAAGGTAACAGGGTAGTAGATATTAATTATTATAAATGCTATACTGATAATTCATATATTTCGCTTGATATGTGGCTAATGAAAAAAAGTTTAGTACAAGAATTAATTCTTGAAGCTATTACTCATAATAAAACAAGTTTAAATCGTGAATTATTAAAAGATATTATTCAAGATCAAAAATTAAAAGTACTTGCTTTTCGATTTGATGGTTACATAGGAACAATCAACAGTTTGGAATCTTTTTATCAAGTTAATATGGATTTACTAAATAAAAATATTCGAGATGAATTGTTCAAACAAAAGAATCGGTTTATTTATACTAGAGTAACCGATTCTCCACCAACAAAATATGGGGAAAATGCTAAAGTGATTAATTCTATTGTTGCGGATGGGTGTTATATTGATGGAGTAGTTGAAAATAGTATTATTTTTCGCGGAACAAAAATATGTAAAGATACTGTAGTTAAAGATTCTATTATTATGGAAGGAAATACAATCTGTTCTAAAAATCAATTAGAAAAAGTTATTACTGATCACAATGTCCAAATCATACACTCGCAAAGAACGTTTGGCAGTCCAAATAAACTAACATATATTAAAAGGGATACGATATTATGATAAAACATATTCTTTATGTGGTATCGGAATGTTTAGGGTTTGCTTCAACCGGTGGGTTAGCAGATGTAGCTTTTAGTTTACCGAAAGAAATCAATAAAAAAAATGAAAAGTATAAAGTTCATGTTATTATGCCATTATATAAAGAAATATGGCAAAAATATAACACACAATTGAAATTAATCGGTTCAAAAATTGTTCAATTGTCATGGCGAAATAATGAAATTAAATTGTATTACTTAGAAGCAAATAAAACAAATTATTATTTTATTGCCAATTCATACTATTATGGTCGTGATAATTTATATGGTTATCATGATGATATTGAACGATTTGCTTTTTTTTCTAAAGCAGTTTTAGAATGTTTTGAACTATTTAATTTTCCAATTGATATTATTCACGCTAATGATTGGCATGCCGCATTATCCATTATTTATTACAAACTTCAATATTTTACTCAATATCCACAAATAAAAACCATCTTAACTATCCATAATATTCAATATCAAGGAGTTTTTATTCCGGAACATTTTGTAGATTTAACTGGACTTAAAGAAGAACATATGTCATATTTGTTACATTTTGACTTAGTTAATCTGTTAAAAGGTGCAATAGTTTTAAGTGATTATATTACTACAGTCAGTCCGAGTTATGCTAAAGAAATTCAAACTCCTGAATATGCTTATGGATTAAATGAGGTTATTTGTAATTACAAAGATAAATTAATAGGAGTTTTAAATGGAATAGATATTGATTTTTATAATCCCGAACAAGATTTAAATATATATACTAATTTTTCAAGTGAAAAACTTGATAAAAGAATAGAAAATAAAATCCAATTGCAAAAGGATTTAGCTTTTCCAATTAATCCGAATATTCCGCTTTTAGCGATCGTTTCACGATTGGTTGATCATAAAGGAATGGATCTAATAATTGAAAGTATGAATAAATTGCTTAAGAATGATATTCAACTAGTTGTCCTTGGAAAAGGGGATAAAAATTATGAAGAGCAATTTATCAAATATGAGCAACGATATCCTCATAAAGTTCGCGTTTTAATAATATTTGATGTTAATTTAGCTAAAAAGATTTATGCAAGCACTGATTTATTTTTAATGCCATCTAAGTTTGAACCATGCGGACTTAGTCAAATGATAGCTTGTCGTTATGGTGCCATTCCTATTGTTAGAAAAACTGGAGGATTAGGTGATTCTATTAAGGATTATAATAGTAATACAGGAAATGGGTTTGTTTTTGAAGAATATAGTTCCAATGCATTAATAAATAAAATCAATCAAGCACTTAGGTTATATTCTAACCAAGAAGAGTTTCGTAAATTACGTAAATTAGCCATGACAACTGATTTTAGTTGGCAAAAAAGTTCTCAAGAATACCTTGACTTATATCAAAAGTTGTTGGCTAAATAAGTTAAAGTACTAGAAAAGGAGTTTGTTAATGGAGACTAAGGATTTTGCTTTATTATTAGAGCAAAGATTACCAAAAGTAAATGCACTTTCATTTGAAGAATTATCTTTAGAGCAAGTGTATCAATTAATTGCGATAACTATAAATGACATTTTATTGCAACAACGTCAAAAGATGAATAAAGTAATTAGAACTGATAATTTAAAAAAAGTATACTATTTAAGTATGGAATTTTTAATTGGTAAATCTTTACGTAATAATTTAGTAAATTTAGAATTAGAAGAAGTTGTCAAAGAAATAATTACCAAACTTGGATATACTTTAGACCAATTATATGATTATGAGCAAGATGCTGGACTTGGTAATGGTGGTCTTGGAAGGCTTGCGGCATGTTTTTTTGACTCTCTTTCTTTTCAAAATTATCCAGCAATGGGCTATTCATTATTGTATGAATATGGTTTATTTAAACAAACAATTCAAGATGGTTGGCAAAATGAAATTCCTGATCGGTGGTTAAATACAGGGAAAGTATGGTTAAATCCGGTTGTTGATGAAGTTGTAACAGTTTGTTTTGATGGAGTTGTAGAAGAAGTCGAAGACGATGGAAAAATTAAATATTTGTACACCGGTTTTCAAACAATCGAAGCAATTCCATATGATATTATCATCTCGGGCTCTAATTCCACTACTTCTACATTACGCTTATGGAGTAGTGAAGCACAGGATAAATTTAATTTGCAGGCATTTAATGATGGTGATTATCACCAAGCAATGAAAACTTTTAATGAAGCTAATTTAATCACAAAAGTTCTATATCCAAGTGATAACCATTATCAAGGCAAAGAATTACGTCTAAAACAACAGTATTTTTTGGTTAGTGCATCAATTCAAAATATTGTTAGTGAATACTTAAAAACACATCATAATATTTTAGATTTTCCTAAATATGTAGCAATTCACATTAATGATACTCATCCTGCCTTAGCTATCCCAGAATTAATCAGAATTTTAATTGATAAATTTAATCTAGATTTTAATACTTCCTTAAATATCGCTAAACAAACTTTTTCATATACTAATCATACAGTGATGGCGGAAGCTTTGGAGCGTTGGCCATCAGATTTGATTAGAACAAAATTGCCACGAATTTATATAATTTTAAATCAAATCAATGAATCTTTCCTAACAGAAATTTCCTCATTAAACTTGTCATCACAATTAATTAATGAAGTCTCCATTATTTACAATGGTGAAGTTAGAATGGCTAATTTATGTGTTTTTGTAAGTCACACAGTAAATGGTGTATCGAAATTACATAGTGAAATTATCAAACAAAATATTTTTAATGGATTTTATCAATTATACCCCGAACGATTTACTAACGTTACCAACGGTATTGCTTATCGTCGTTGGTTAGTTCAAGGAAATCCTAAATTATGCGATTTATTAGACGAACTAATTGGAATTGATTATAGATATGATGCTCAAAAACTAAAAGAGTTGTTAAAATATCAAAAAAATAAAAAAGTATTGCGAAGATTAGGGGAAATTAAATATCAAAATAAAGTTTACTTTAGTCAAAAAATTGCTCAAAAAACAGGGATAATTCTTAATCCTAATAGTCGCTTTGATGTGCAAGTTAAACGAATACATGAGTATAAACGCCAATTATTAAATGTATTACGAATTGTGTATTTGCTAACTTTATTAGAAGAAAATCCTAATTTAGATATTACACCACAAACATTTATTTTTGGCGGAAAAGCGGCCCCTGGATATTTTCGAGCAAAACAAATTATCGAATTAATTACATATTTGGCTGCAGAGATTAACCAAAGACCACAAATTAAAGAGAAGATAGATGTGGTATATTTACCAGATTATAATGTGTCGATTGCAGAGATGATTTTTCCAGCAAGCGAAGTTAGTCAACAAATTTCATTAGCTGGAAAAGAAGCCAGTGGTACTGGTAATATGAAATTTATGATAAATGGTGCACTTACTTTTGGAACTTTAGATGGTGCAAATATTGAAATTAGCGAAGAGATTGGATTAGACAATATCTTTATTTTTGGACTTACTGCTGATGAAGTAAAAAAAATTGATCAACGTGGTTATAATCCATATGATTATTATGCTTCTAATCCTCGAATCATTAAAGTAATTGATCGTTTAAATTATGGATTTAATGGTAAAAGTTTTGATCATATTTCCCGATATTTATTAACTGACTATGATCCTGATCCATTTAAGTGTCTTGCTGATTTCGATGCTTATTTAGATGCTCATTTAAAAATGGATCAAATTTATCAAGATCAATATCGATGGAACCAAAAGTCACTAATAAATATTGCAAATGCGGGATATTTTTCAAGCGATCGGGCAATTTATGAATATTGTGAAAATATTTGGCATATTAAGAAAGTTAAGTTATGAGAGAGTTTATATATAATCCAATTTTACCAATTTATAAATTCCCTGTTGGAGCTTGTAAAGTTTTTGAAAATATAACTATTAATGTCAAAGTTCGTAATGATATCTACATTCAATCTTTAAAACTGATTATTAAAAATGATAATGAACCAATTTATAAAATGATTGATTGTTTTTATACCCATCATGAAGAACAGTATCATAATTTTTGTTGTACTTTTCAAGTTCTAGATGTGGGAATTTATTGGTACTATTTTGAAGTTGATAATGGCAATTATTTTCTTGGACCTGATGAATGCTTAGAGGCTATCAAAACAAATAATCCCGCATGTTGGCTACTATCTATTCATCAGGATTTTGTTAGTAGTCTTAGTTGGTATAAGGGAAGAATAATGTATCAAATTTTTGTTGATCGTTTTTATAAAGGCGGAAATAATCCACCTAAACAGGACATTATTCTTCACAAGTCATGGGATGAAGATGTTTATTATAAGCCAATCGATGGGAAAATTTTAAATAATAATTTCTTTGGCGGAGATTTAAAAGGAATTATCCACAAATTAGATTATTTGAAAAGTCTAAATGTTGGATTAATTTATTTAAGTCCAATTTTTGAAGCACAATCAAATCATAAATATGATACTGGTGATTACTTTAAAATCGATTCAATGTTTGGAACACTGGATGATTTTAAAGAACTAATAAATGAAGCTCAAAAACGTGATATCTATATAATTTTAGATGGCGTATTTAATCATACCGGTGATAATAGTAGGTATTTTAATAAATATGGTAAATATGATAATGTCGGTGCATATCAATCTCAGGAATCGCCATATTATCATTGGTACAGTTTTATTAATTGGCCTTATGAGTATGACTGTTGGTGGGGCTTTTCCACATTACCCTCAGTCAATCAAAGAAATTACGAAGTATTAGAGTTTTTTACTGGACCGAATGGAGTTATTAATTATTGGCTTTCCTTTGGAGCGCGAGGTTTCAGATTGGATGTTGTTGATGAGTTGAATGATAATTTTGTGAATTTAATTCACGATGCCATAAAACGTGTTAATAAAGAAAATATAGTAATTGGAGAAGTATGGGAGGATGCCTCTATTAAAATATCTTATAATCAAAGACGAAGATATTTTAATGGACGACAGCTTGACACTGTGATGAATTATCCATTAAAACGAGCTATTTTAAGTTATATAAGAGATAATAACTGGCGTTATTTACAAATAAAAATTCGTAAACTTTTAAATAATTATCCGAAGCATACCATCAATACTTTAATGAATCATTTAGGAACTCATGATACAATGCGATTACTAAATAATTTTGCCTATTCAAGAGAAGAGGATTTATCTAAAGATCAACAAGCGCATTACATAATGCGTGATGAAGAATTACAGCAAGCAATCATGAAATTAAAACTTGCGACTACTTTACAATTTATGTTACCAGGCGTTCCGTGTATATATTATGGCGATGAAATTGGTATGCAAGGTTTTCGTGATCCGTTTTGTAGAAGGACGTTTAGGTGGCATGATATTAATGAGGATATCTTCAAATGGTATCAATTATTAAGTAATATTCGCATATCTCATGATTGTTTTAAAGATGGAACATATGAAGAAGCTTATATCAATGATAATATTTTCTCATTTTTTAGACATGGTAAAGATTACAGAATTTTAGTAATTGTAAATAATAATGACTATGACTTTATTTATAATATTAGTTATGGTTTGGATTTAATAAATAATGAAGAAGTAAAACAAAAAGTAATTGTAAAAGGTAAAAGTGTTAAAATTATCAAAATAACTAAGTAGTTAAAAGCTTCTTTTCTAGTTTAGAAAAAGAAGCTTTTAAACTTTACAATTACGTATTTAATATTTATCTTGTTTTATGATATAATACTTTTGGTGAATAAAATGAACGGTATTTTGGTAATAAATAAGCCAGTTGGTTTGACATCTCATCAAGTAATCACAAAAATAAAAAAAATATTAAATATTAAAAAAATCGGTCATGCAGGGACGCTTGATCCGCTAGCCAGTGGGGTTTTAGTAGTTTTAATAAATGATGCAACTAAACTATCTGATTTTTTGATTTCTGAAGATAAAGAATATATAGCAACTATTGCTATTGGTACTAGTACAACCACTGAAGATGCAACTGGGGAAATAGTTGGACAGGTTAAAGTTAGTCATTTAGATGAAAAAGAAGTCGATAGAGTTTTAGAAACAATGATTGGAGAAAATTATCAAATTCCTCCGATGTTTTCTGCCATTAAACTTCAAGGGCAAAAACTATATGAATTAGCCCGTAAAGGTGAAACAATCGAACGAACTCCACGAAAAATTATGATTTATTCGCTTAAACGAATTAGTCCAATTACTTATCTAAACAATCAAGCTTATTTTTCGTTTAGAACAGAAGTTTCTAAAGGAACATATATTAGAGCTTTATGTACTGATATTGGTAAAGCTTTAAATTATCCGGCTCATATGAAAGAATTAGTGCGGACTAAAAGCGGAAAATTTACTTTAGAAAATGCTTATGATCTTGAAGATATTGAGAATAAAAAATTTCAACTGATTCCAATGGATGATGCTTTAACTATACCGAAAGTTTCTCTTACAAGCGAATTATATTTAAAAGTAAAAAATGGACAAAAAATAGCTAGTTGTGATATAAATATGACAAGTGACTTAATAGCTTTTACTTATCAAAATCAATTAGTCGCAATTTACAAAAAACAAAATAATTACTATAAGGCGGAACGAGTATGGAATTAATAACGTATAAATTAGGTGATAACTTACATTTATCTGAAAAAATCATAGCAGCTATTGGGCAATTTGATGGATTACATTTAGCCCATACAACATTAATTAAAAAAGCTATTTCCCTAGCAAAAACTAAAAATATAAAAAGTGCAGTAATTACTTTTGACCCTCATCCAGATTTTGTGTTAGGGAAACGAGCTAATTATGGTTATATAACGCCAATTAGTGCTAAAATAAATTACTTACAATCACTTGGAATAGATTATTTAATTTTAATTGAGTTTACGAAAGAGTTAAGCCAACTTGAGCCAAGTGAATTTGAACAAAAAATATTATTAAGTCTAAATATCGATACCTTAGTAGCTGGTTTTGATTTCCATTATGGTCGATTTGGTAAAGGTAATATCGATACTTTGCGGGATTTAAATAAATTTGATGTTATTGAAATACCTATGATTGAATATCAAAATGAAAAAATGGGATCAGATCTAGTTAGAAAATATTTAACGCTTGGAGAATTAGACCATGTGAAAAATATTTTAGGGCGATATTATAATATAACGGGAAAAGTTGTTCCTGGAAATAAAGTTGGACGTATACTGGGATTTAAAACCGCAAATGTTAGTCTTGACGATGACTATCATTTTTTACGTAAAGGTGTCTATGGGGTAATAGTGACTATTAACAATAAAGAATATTTAGGTGTCGCTAATATCGGAAATAATCCAACGGTGAATTATGTGGAAAGGCCGAGATTAGAAGTCCATATTCTTGATTTCAATGATGATATTTATGGTCAAGAAATATCGGTCGATTTTGTGTTCTTTATTCGTGATGAAGAAAAATTTATTAATATTAATGATTTAATTAAACAGATTGAAGAAGATGCAAAAATTGCCAAAGAAAAATTACTAATGATTAAGGAGAAAGAAAATGAAAGTTGCGATTGTTGCGGCGATGAAAGAAGAAGTTAAGTATTTTATAGATAAATTGGAAAATTATAATACTAAACAAATTAATAATTTTACTTTTTATACTGGGAAATTATATGATGTTGAACTAGTTTTAGTAGTATCAGGAATTGGTAAGGTATTTGCTGGTGTTTTACTTACAACCTTATTTGATTATTTTGACGTTGATTTAGTTATTAATGTTGGTGTCGCTGGTGGATTCGCAAATAAAACTAGTCTTGGTAATGTTATTATCGGGAAAAAATTATTTTATGGAGATGTAAATCTAACTGGCATTAACAATTATCAATATGGACAATTACCTAATATGCCTCGATTTTTTACAACAAAATCAATAACTATAAATAAAGATTTCCCATTTGTAATTCAATTTGGTGATATCTTAACCAGTGATACTTTTGTCAGTGAATTAGATTTAGTCGAGTCAATAATAAGTAATCATTTTAATGATGAAAACATCATTGCCTGCGATATGGAAACAACTGCTTTTGCCCAAACATGTTATTTCTTCAATAAAGATTTTATTGTCATTCGTGGAATTAGTGATATTATTGGTCGCGAAAATGAAGATTTAGCATATAACTACGAAAATCTACAAAAGGCAAGTTTAAATAGTTGCTTAGTTTTAGATTATTACTTAAGTACTTTAAAATCTTTATAAAACATTTGCATTTTTTGAAAAATATGGTATACTATATTAATGAAATACCTATCACTTAGTTTAACGAATCTCCGACGTTATACTAGGTTGTAGGTGAAAATAAATAATAGGAGGAATGAATAATGGCTTTATCAAAAGAAGAAAAAGCACAAATCGTAGCTAAGTTTGGTAAAAACGAAAATGACACAGGTTCAGTTGAAGTTCAAATTGCCATTTTAACTCACGAAATTAATCGTTTAAATGAACATTTAAAAGTTCATAAACACGATTTTCATTCACGTCGTGGGTTATTAATGAAAGTCGGTCATCGTCGTAACTTACTTAACTACTTAAAAGAACGCGATATTCAAAGATATCGATTTGTAATTGAAGAACTTAATCTTCGTAAATAAGGGTAGTTTTATACCCTTATTTGTCCATTAAGATAATGTAATTTAGAGAAAGGAACTATAAGTAAAATTCTTATGGGTAGGTAATGTAGTCGTGGAAAGAAAAGTGTATGAATATGTTCAAGGAAATCGAAAGTTTATTGTTGAAATTGGTGAATTAGCTAAACAAGCTAATGGCGCAGTATTAGTTCGTTTTGATGATACTGCAGTTTTGTCAGTTGCAGTTGCTAGTAAAACTCCATCAACAGTAGACTTTTTCCCATTAACTGTTTTATATCAAGAACGGTTATATGCGGCAGGGAAAATTCCGGGCGGATTTTTAAAACGAGAAGGACGACCAACTGAATATGAAACATTAACTAGTCGGTTGATTGACCGTCCTCTTCGTCCATTATTCCCTAAAGGTTTTCGTAATGAAGTTCAAGTTGTAAACACAGTGTTAAGTGCTAACCCAGACAATAGTCCTCAAATGGCCGCAATGTTAGGTTCATCACTAGCACTAACAATTTCTGATATCCCATTTGACGGACCAATTGCTGGTGTTATTGTAGGGCGTGTTGATGGCCAATTTATTATTAATCCGACAGTCGAACAATTAGAAAATTCTGATATTAATATTGCTGTTGCGGGAACAAAATACGCCGTCAACATGGTAGAAGCTGAAGCCAAAGAAGTTAGTGAAAGCGACATTTTAGACGCTATAATGTTTGGACATGAAGAAATTAAAAAAATGGTTGCTTTCCAAGAGCAAATTCGTGCAGAAATTGGTAAAGAGAAATTTGAAGTTGAATTGTTCGAAATTAGTCCTGAAGTCGATAAGTTAGTTAGAGATATGTCTGAAAAGGATTTACTACAAGCCATTGTTATTCATGATAAACAAGAACGTAGTAATGCTATTGAAGCAATTAACGAACGTGTTTTAGAGACTTTAGAAGAAATGTGGGCTGATAAAGAGGAAGAAGAGTTTGAAAACTTATTAGCTCAAGCCAAAGAAGTCTTAGAAACAATTGTTCGTGATGAAGTTCGTCGCTTAATTACGCAAGAAAAAGTTCGTCCAGATGGTCGTAAAATCGATGAAATTCGTCCATTATCATCTAAAATCGATGTGTTAGAACGTACTCATGGTTCTGCCTTATTCACTCGAGGACAAACTCAAGCACTATCAGTTGTAACATTAGGATCATTAGGTGAATTTCAAATTATTGATGGCCTAGGTGTCGAAGAAGGTAAACGTTTCATGCTACACTATAATTTCCCAGCATTCAGCGTTGGAGAAGTTGGACGTTATGGCTCACCAGGTCGTCGTGAAATTGGTCATGGCGCTTTAGGCGAACGTGCTTTAGCCCAAGTAATTCCATCTGAAGATGATTTTCCATATACTATTCGCGTCGTTAGTGAAATTTTAGAATCCAACGGTTCTACATCACAAGCATCAATTTGTGCTGGAACAATGGCATTAATGGCTGCTGGGGTTCCAATTAAAGCTCCAGTTGCGGGAATTGCGATGGGATTAATAACTGATGGTGATAAATACACTATTTTAACAGATATCCAAGGAATGGAAGACCATTTAGGTGATATGGACTTTAAAGTAGCTGGTTCTAAAAAAGGTGTTACAGCAATTCAAATGGATATTAAAATTGCTGGGTTAAGTAAAGAAATTTTAGCTGAAGCATTAGAACAAGCTCGTGTAGGTCGCTTACAAATTCTAGAACATATGTTAAGTGTTATTCCAGAACCACGTAAAGAATTAAGCCCATATGCGCCAAAAGTTAAAATGATTAAAATTGATCCAGAAAAAATTCGTGAAGTTATCGGTTCGGGTGGAAAAGTTATTACTGAAATTATTAATCAATGTAATGGCGTTAAAATAGACATTGAACAAGATGGACGTGTCTTTATAATGCACTCTGAAACTCAATGGATTGATAAGGCCATCGATATGATTAAAGATATCGTTCGTGAAGCAGAAATTGGCAAAATCTATACTGGAAAAGTTGTTAAAATCGAGAGTTTCGGAGCATTTGTAGAATTATGGCCTGGATGTGATGGATTAATTCACATTTCTAAAATATCTAAAGACCGAGTTGAAAAGGTTGAAGATGTTCTAGCAGTTGGCGATGAAGTAACTGTTAAAGTTATTGGAATCGATGAAAAAGGTCGTATTAAATTATCACGTAAAGATGCTTTATCAAATAATTCATAAATAGTCCATTTTAAGAATATATATTCTTAAAATGGATGTAAATTTCAATTGACATTTATAGTAATTATGTTATAATACTATAGGTGTCAAACCTATATGGCTCCGTAGCCAAGTGGCTAAGGCAAGGGACTGCAACTCCCTGATCAACGGTTCGAATCCGTTCGGGGCCTCCATTGTATCTGATTAACACAAGCACTCTTTGAAAGAGGGCTTTTTTTATTTGAAACTAAGTTTCTAAAATAAAAAAAGTGCTAATATTATTAAAAAGTGTGATATAATTAAAATAAATAATAGTATATAGTATAATTTTTAAAATTTATTTTTATTTTATAAAAAAGAGAAGTGAATTATATGAAGAAATTATCACCATATTTAGTAATAGCATTATCATATCTATTAATCTTACTAATTGGAACAATATTATTATATCTTCCAATTTCTCAAGGATATCCAAATGCCCTAAGTTTTACGGATGCTTTTTTTGTTTCAACTTCGGCTGTAACAATTACCGGAATAACACCTGTTGCAAATTTAGCAAGTGCATTAAGTCCGTTTGGAAAATTTATTTTAACTGTTTTAATACAAATTGGCGGACTAAGTGTTGTTACAATTTCTGCATTCATCATGTATATCCTTGGAATTAAAATTGGAATTACTAATCGTGTTTTAATAAAAGAAAATTTTAACCAAAATAGTCTTTCAGGAATGGTTAAGCTTGCCCGACGCGTAGTTGTTTTTACTTTTGCGGTGGAATTATTGGGTTTTTTAATAAATTTAATAATTTTTATTCCAAAATATAATCTTATTAATGCAATCGGAATAAGTTTTTTCCATGCCGTTTCTGCATTTAACAACGCTGGTTTTGATTTATTCGGAATACAAGGGGCAATTCAATATGATAGTAATTTACTTTTTAATATAAATACCTGTTTATTAATAATGATTGGTGGAACAGGATTTATTGTTATATATGATATATTTGAAAAAAAATCATATAAAAAATTATCTATTCATTCTAAGATTGTTATTACAATGAATTTAATTCTATGGATTTGTGGGACAATCTTTATTAAATTATCTCAATATAATCATGAAAATAAATTTACTTGGTTAGAATCATTTTTCTTAAGTGTTTCTTCACGAACAGCCGGTTTTACAACTGTTGACCTAACAAAATTATCTACTGTTACCATCTTTATTATAATAATTTTAATGTTTATCGGAGCATCCCCTGCTTCGACTGGTGGTGGAATCAAAACTACAACGATTTATACATTATTTAAAAATGTTACTAGTTATGCTAAAGGAAAACAAGTTGTTACTCATAATCGGTTAATTTCTGCACAAACACGACAAAAAGCATCAGTTTTATTATCAATGGCACTAACAATTATAGTGATGGCTACTTTACTATTGTTGTGCTTTGAAAATCTTTCTTTAGATGTTGCACTTTTTGAAATAGTTTCATGCTTTTCAAATGTTGGTTTATCAAAAATTTCTATTGGTGATTTTTCCGTGATATCGAAATTATTGCTATGTTTAGTAATGTTTATCGGACGTGTTGGTCCATTAACAATTATTAGTTTATTTAATAAAAATTGGTATAAAAAAGATTTACAACATATTGAGTATATTGAAGAAAAAATTATGATAGGATAGGTGAGTTATATGAAAAAATCAATTGCCATTATCGGACTAGGACGATTTGGCCTAAAACTAGTAGAAAGTTTAAATAGATTAGATGTTGATTTGATTGCTATTGACCAAAATAAAGAAGCGGTTAAAAGGGCTAGCGAAATTATTACTAATGCGTATGTGGCTGATCCAACTGATGAAGAAGCTTTAAAAGCAGTTGGAATTGCTAATGTTGATCATGTTATTGTAGCGATAGGTCAAAGCGAACGTAGTAATTTAGCGTCTAGTATTATTACCATTATAAAATTAAAACAACTTGGAGTTCCAAAAATTACCGCTCGAGCTGATGACGAGGATTATGCGGAAGTGTTGAAGTTAGTCGGTGCAACAAACATCGTCTCTCCATTATCAATTGCTAGTGAACGTCTGGCTAATAAAATTGGTTTTGATAATGTAATTGACTATTTTAATATCAAAAATGACTTTGATGTCTATGAAATTAAAATTAATGAAAATTTTGCTCCTCTACCAATTACTCAACTTGATTCACGATCTATATATGGAATTAATATTTTATTAATTGAACGAGATAAAGAGGTAATTGTTCCAACCAAAGATACAGTGCTAATGCCAAATGATGAAATTTTTATTTTTGGAAGAAAAAAAGATATACCAAAAATAGTTACTTTCTTTAGTAAAAAATAATATATCATTATTATTTCTAAAAAAAATTATAAAAGTTGTTGACATTGACGTTACGTCATAGTTTATACTGCTATCGATGGTGAGGTTACATGAAATATAAATTGTTCAAAACCATAGAAAAAAAGAGCCTAATAAAAATTTAGGCTCTTTTTTCATCATATAACCAACCAATTTTTTGTTTTGCTATTTTTATAAATTCTTGTTCAATTTCTTGAACAAGATTATCAAATCTTTGTTCCAAGTCTGTAAGGTTTCCAAAAACCTTACAGACAATATTTTTTTTGCTATATAACACAATCTCACCCAACTCATTTGGGTGAGAGTAAAGTATCAGACTCCCCCCAGGGAATCTGAAAGTTTTTTCTACTGTCATCTTTTTACACCTCCTTTCTTAAACTGAAATTTCACTGAATAAGTTCCCTGTTTAACTCCCAGGTTTTTTTAATAATGAACTTATTCTTAAAAACGTAAATTTTACCGCAATAAGTCTCTATCTCTTATAAGATATCCTTAAGATATCTTATATTGAAGTAATCATTTACGATCACTTCAACTTTGAAGCAATACTTGACGTTAGATCAATCCTAACGTCGTAAAACCAAATTTTGTTTTGAAATTTTTCAAACAAATAATTCTCAAAAAAATCTCATAATTACCTCCTTATTTAATTTTATTTTCTACTGACATTATATAATATAATTATATATTTGTGAAGTAAAATAAAAAATTCATTTTAAAAAAAAGAAAATGGGTGATGTAGGAAGATAAAATTAAATAACGAAATATAAAAACGCCCAAATTAGCCCAGAAATTCGCTTTATCTACGTTTTTCAACATATACAGTTCAATAAGTGAGTTAGCAAAATTGGCTGGAATTAGCCCGAGAACTTTAAGATATTATGACCAAATAGGATTATTAAAACCTAAAAGACAACAAAATTCCAATTATCGTTACTATGATAGTAATGATGTCGATCTTCTCCAACAAATCCTTTTTTACAAGGAAATGGGGGTTCCTCTAAACGAAATAAAAAAATTAATGCAAAACATGACTAAAGAAGCTCGCCTTACTGTTTTATATAGCCATTTAAATGAACTAAATCAACGAAAAGTACGATTAAATGAGTTAATCGAAAATGTAACCCAAACCATCAAAAATATGAAAGGAGAAATAATAATGAGTGATGAGATGAAATTTAAAGGATTAAAAGAAGAACTATTAAAACAAAATGAACGACTATATAAAGAAGAAGTAATTCAAAGATGGGGACAAGATACTTATATCGAATCGAGTAAAGCATTTAGTCATATGACAAATGAACAATTTGATTATTTTAATCATTTAGCAAGTAATATTATTACAGCTTTACAAAAAGTAAAAGAAAATCCATCAAATGAAGAGTTAAAACATCAAGTTGTTAAAATGCATCAAGAATGGCTTACAATGGCGTGGGGAAAATATGACCAAAACGCTCATTTAGGTTTAGTAAGTATGTATGTGCAAGATGAAAGGTTTAAACAATATTACGATCAACATGGCGAAGGCTTAGCTCAATTATTATATGATTTAGTCCATCAATATCTAGGTAATAATTAACATGGCTGTCAAATGACAGCCATTTTTTCTTTTTCAAATATGATTAATTTAAATCCTAATTTGCTTGTATTATTTTATTTTTTATAAAATAATGTTATAATTATGTTAACAAAGTATTAATGAGGGGAAATTATATGAGATATGATTTAGCGATAAAACAATTACGGGAAAAAATGTTAGTTAGTCAAGAAGAATTAGCCAAAACTTTAGGGGTATCAGTAGTTACAGTTAGTAGATGGGAAACAGGAAAGTTTATTCCAACATTTAAAATTCGGCGAAAATTAAAAGAACTATTTTTACAATATAGCATTAGTACTGAAGATTAATTAGGAAGGAGATCATAATGATTTTTTTTGATTTCGAAGTAGATACACGAACAAATCATATTAGTGAAATAGGGGCTACGAGTAATAAAGGGTATGAAATTTATACTAAAGACATCAATAAATTTGTACAGTATATTCAAAAAAATAAGCCGAAATTTTTTGTTGGACATAATATTATTGCTTTCGATATGAAATATGTTAAAGATAATATGCTTAATCAATATATTATTGATGATAAAATCATTGATACTTTATATTTATCAACGTTATTTTTTCCTCGAAAAAATTCACATAGTTTAATTAAAGATTATAAATTCAATGTTAACTATATGAATGATCCACTTCAAGACGCCCGTCATACTAAAAGCCTGTTTTATGATTGCATTAATGAATTTCAAAAATTAAACAATAATTTTAAGGACATTTTATATTTATTACTCAATAAGGTTACAGGAATTAAGCCATTATTTTTATATTTAAACTATTATCCATACTCCACTAATATAGTCAAATTGTTAAATGAAGAGTTTGCTAAAAGAATATGTTTTAATAAAGAATTATTTGAGTATATTGAAAAATATCCATTAGAATTATCCTTTGTATTAAGCTATGTAAATACTAATGATACACATCAATCATTATTACCTCCATGGGTAATAAAAACTTTTCCTAAAGTTGAAGAAATATTGTTATCATTACGCATCACTCCTTGTCATCAAAGTGATTGCCCTTATTGTAATGAACAATTATCATCTTTAGCGGCATTAAAAAAATATTTTAATTATAATGATTTTAAAAAATTTAACGATATTCCTTTACAAGAACTAGCAGTTAATAGTGCTCTAGATGGAGAGTCATTAATAGCTATTTTTCCAACCGGTGGTGGAAAGTCGATTACTTTTCAATTACCGGCATTAATGGCTGGTGATATGATGGGAGGATTAACTGTAGTTATATCGCCGCTACTTGCTTTAATGAAAGACCAAGTTGATAATCTAAAAAGAAAACATAATATTAATCGCGCCGCATTTATCAACTCATTATTAAGAAATCCGATTGAACGAAAAGATGTAATTCAAAGTATAGAAGATGGTAAAGTAAGTATTTTATATTTATCACCAGAAGCTTTACGAAACCGTAATATTTATCGCTTATTATTAAAACGCCAAATTGTTCGTTTTGTTATTGATGAAGCACATTGTTTTTCCAGTTGGGGACATGATTTTCGAACTGATTATTTATATATTGGAGAAGTTATTAAACAAATTTGTAAAGATAAAGGACTAACCAAGCCAATTCCAGTATCTTGTTTTACCGCAACTGCGCGCCAAAAAGTTATTGAAGATATAAAAATATATTTTAACGAGAAATTAAATATTGATTTAAAAGAATTTAAAACAACTCAAACACGTACTAATTTAGAATACAAGGTTATTCAAGTCTCTGCTAATGACACTGAAAGGTATTATGAATTACGTAATCTTTTAGAGGGAGACAATTGTCCAACAATTATTTATTGTGCTAAAACTAAGACAGTCGATCTTTTATATAATCGTTTAAAAGAAGATGGTTTTAAAGTTTCTAAATTTCATGGTCAAATGGAAGAAGAAGAGAAAATTATCCATCAAAATGATTTTATGTCCAACAACACGCACATTATGGTTGCAACAAACGCTTTTGGAATGGGCGTTGATAAAAATGATATTGGTGTAATAATTCATTATCAAATCACAAGTTCACTGGAAGATTATGTTCAAGAGGCAGGACGAGCTGGAAGAAATCCTAATATTCATGCCAACTGTTATATTCTATATAACGAAGAAGATTTAAATATTCATTTTTCATTATTGCATACTTCTAAAGTCACGCAAAAAGAAATTAATCAGTTATGGCTAGGTTTAAAAAAGGAATTAAAAGCTGGTGAAAAAATAAGTCGCACTTCTTTTGAACTTGCGAAAAGTGCTGGATGGGATAGTAATAGTGATAATACTCGTAGAGTTGGAGTTTGCTTATCCGCCTTAGAGCAAGGAAAATTTATCAAAAGACTGTTCAATTCACCGCGAATTTATGCTGATAGTTTACGAGTGAATAATTTTGCGAAAGCTGAAGCAATTATTAGAAAATCTCCTATGATTCCAGAAGAAGATAAAGAACCAACAAAAAGAATAATCCAACATTTAATTTCACAATATTCTACAATTCGCTATAAAGATAAAAGTATTAATAGCCAAGTTGATTATCTTGCTGATATATTAGGATTAGAAAAAGAAAAAGTAATTAAATGTGTAAATTACTTACGCGAAGTCAAAATTTTAGCTGATAGTACTGATTTAGTAGCGAAATTTAATAAAGATATTCGAAAATATAAAAGTGACTTACATCGGTCCAAAGAAATTTTAGAATTTCTATTAGAAAACTTTTATAGTGGAAAAAGGCTTCATAATTTAAAAGAGTTAAATGAAATATGCATTTCTAAATATGAAAAAGAATTAAAATACAAATCCAATATTAATATCATTAAATTAGTTGTAAATTTATTTGATTCATTTAATGTGATTAAAAGTAAAAAAAATAATGACTATATTGAAATTGATATTATTCAAAATTATGATGAAACTCTAAATAAGTTTAAAGAGTTTTTTAATATTTGTGAATTTATTATTGAATATTTAAATATCAAAAGACAACAATTATTAAAACAAGTTTCGAGTGAGATTAGTTTTGTAGAAATATCGTTGGTTGAAGTAAAAGAGAAATATGTTAGTTCATTAGGAATGATTACCAAAGAAGTTACTATTGACGACATTGAAAAAGCGATTTTGATTTTACATTATCTTGATATTATTAAGTTTAAAGGTGGGTTCTTAGTTTGTCATTTGCCATTGACAATTAAGCGGTTAGAAAAAAATAATAATCGCCAATATAGTCTATCTGATTATGAAAATTTGAAGACTCATTATAATACAAAAAATAAAAACATTCATATAATGGGAAGATTTGCAGAGATGATGAAGGAAGACAAAGATGAAGCGACTGAATATATTAATGACTATTTTAATCTTGACTATCAAGACTTCATAGATAAATACTTCCCTGGAGAAGAAAGAAAAATTTTAGATTACCGAATGACTCGTTCTCGTTATCAAAAAATATTCGGTAAATTAAGTGATGAGCAAAAACAAATTATTTTGGATAATAAATCTAAAATAATTGGGGTTGCTGCAGGGCCAGGTAGTGGTAAAACAACCTTACTTGCACACATATTAGCCAAAATTATTTTTAACGAAGATATTCGACTTGATCAATTATTAATGCTAACATTTTCAAGAGCAGCAGCACTAGAATTTAAAACTCGTCTAAAAGAATTAATTGGAAATATCGCTAATGCTGTACAAATTACAACATTTCACTCTTTTGCTTTTGATTTGTTAGGTAGACCGGGTAATTTAGAAGAAGCTGAAAATGTAATAAAAAATGCAGTAACATTAATTCGTGAAAATGAAGCAGATCACTTTAAAATGTCTAAAATGGTTTTAGTGATTGATGAAGCTCAAGATATTAGCGAAGATGAATACAATCTAATTTGTGAATTGATTAAATATAATGAAAATATTAAAGTAATAGCTGTTGGTGATGATGATCAAAACATTTATGAATTCCGTGGGTCAAGTTCTAAATATTTACATGAATTTGCTAATAATAAAAAATATGAATTGACTATTAATTATCGTAGTAAAAAGAATATTGTAGAATATACCAATAAGTTTATAAGTGAAATTCCATTTCGTCTTAAAACTCAGGCAATGAAATCTAGTTCTAATGAAAATGGTTATGTAAAAATTGTTACTTACAATACTGACAATATTTATATACCACTAATACACGATGTATTAAATAGACCAGTTGGTCGAACAGCAATAATTACTCGAACTAATAATCAGGCTGGAATAATAAGTGCACTTTTAAATGACAATAATATCCCTAATCGTTTAATTCAAGAAAACTTAGAAGTTAGACCATATAATATTTACGAATTACGTGTTTTCTATCAAATAATTGAAAATTTTGTTCAAACCAAAATTCCTTATGAAATATATGTTAATGCTTTAAATGAATTTAAGAATAAATTCGCTAAAAGTGCTAATTATGAACTTTATAGAAAAGTTCTTGAAAAGTTTTTAGAATTATATGAAGATATGTATCTATCCGACTTAAAAGAATATTTAAGCGAGATTAGTTTAAGTAGTTTTTTCGATGAGGAAAAATTAATCGTTGCGAATCTACATAAAGTAAAAGGAATGCAATTTGATAATGTATATCTTTTATATGATAATAATATTCAAATAAAATATGAAGATATTCGTGCTATCTACGTAGGTATGACTCGCGCCAAAAATTATTTAAGTATTCATACCAATAATGAAATTTTTAAAAATATACATATAAAAGATATTGAATACAAAGAAGAAAAAAATGAGTATCCAATCCCGAATACACTGGAAATAATTTGTACTTTAAAAGATGTAAATTTAGGAAGTTATGATTCGCTAAACTTTGATTTGACTCAAATCCTTCCAGGAACTCCGATAATTTTACATGATGATAAAATCTTATCATATAAACAACACAATAAATTACATAAAGTGGGAATTTTATCTACAAGTTGCACTAAACAAATACAAGAATTAAAAAAAGAAAACTATCAAATTGTCAAATCATGTGTTGATAATTTAATATATTGGTATGATAGAGAAAATCGAAAAGAAGTACTAGTAATGACACCCCGTTTTAAATTACGATATAACGATAATAAATAAATATTTTCTAAAGTAGCGCCTACCAAATTGCAATTATGAAATCTATTTACAAAGTGTTAAAATTAAACTTATGAAGGTGGAGGAAAAATTGATATGAAAAAAAAACTTTACTTATGGCATTATTGTTATTACTAGTCTTCTTTTTGACTAGTTGTAATACCGCTGAAGATTTATATCCAAAGTCATACGGTGATTGGGATGGCAATTATGTTTATATTAGTAATTATCGTATGAAAACAACTGGAGAAGAATTTAGTGTGTTAATCGATTATATTGAGATTGATGGAAAAGTATATGATTCATATTATAAGTATAATGAAGAAATAAAAGGATTAAATGTTGTGGATTACTTTTATTATGAGAATAATATCTATTTGATTTTAGAATACGGGGTAAAAAAAGGCATTTTAGTTAAATATGATACATATAATAAGAATTATCAAATATTTTATCATTTTGATTTAGAAGCCCCTTATTATGGTTTTTTTAAATTATTTAAAGATTCATTTCTATTTGGAGGAAATAATACTTTAATTCATATTGATTATCAAGGTAATATTATTGATGAAAATGCTATTCGCTATTTTTATGATTATATATATTTTCAAGACTATATGTTTTTAATAGAAAATGGTAATATTAAAATGTCGTTTGCTGGTGTTGAAAATTTCGAAGTAATTTATGAAAGTCCGAATGAGTTAAAACATTATCCAATTACACTTGATTTAATAAATGATAAGTTATACATTTATTATCAAACTTTTGCAATTGAATATGATAAAGCTTTTAGCGTAGTTCAGTGTGATATCAATACCAAAGAAGTTGTTCCAATTTATGTTTCAACAACTAAAGAATATACCGGTGCCAAAGTTCTTTCAAATCAGTAATTTATGACATATAAATTGACTAGGGTCAAAGGAGCATATGGAATCAGTGAATTATTACGATTAGAAAACAAACTTTATAAAATAAAATCCAATGGTAAACACGAATTATTATACACTTTTAAAGAAAATCAAGATTTTTTATATAAAGTAGAATTTGTCGGAAATATTATTAATTTTACTTCTTTTCATTACGCAAGAAGAAACATTTTTGAAAGTGAATTAGAAACAAAATATTATCGATATCATTTCAATTTAAAATCGAAAAAACTATTTCCATGGCTGTTTCAAAAAAAACATAAGGAGCCTAGTAAAATAGACCAAGGGATTAGAGTTGATGATTATATTTATTATGAAGACATTAAATATTATGGATCGACAATAAAGGTAGAATATTTTTATTTCTTGATGCGACACAATGTAAAAACTAAAAAAACCGACACAATGTTTTATGTTCAAAAAGGAATTAAAACAAGTATCTCTTCAAATGATGCAATTGATGTTTTTGCGAGCAAAGAATCCGAATCTAAACGCAAATTATTAATTTTACCTTATTAAAAGGAAAAAAATATTGTGTTAAAAAAATAAACTGTATTTTTTAAAAAATGGCTTAAATGGCTGTTATTTTCGTTTTAAAACGGTTTTTTCATTCGTGTTAGGAAAGATTTGCGAAGCAATTCAAAAAGATTATAAGGGAAATTTTAGCAAAATCTTATGTTTGTTAAAATATAAGTATAATTATTGATTATTTTATGATGTCATTATATAATTATTTTAAGTTATATAAGGGGTGCAATTGGATGAAAACTAAAAAGTATTTTACAATAGAAATGCTTATTATCGTTCTATTTTTAGTAAGTCTAATAATTACTTTTTTACGAGATTTAGAGGTAATCGATTATAAGAAATTTGCTGGAGTGAATATAGTTATAAGTGGGTTAGCTATTGCTTTAGTAATCACACGTTTTATCGAATTAAAAGAAAAATATGATAAGACTATTGCGAGATTACAAGAACAAATTAATGAGTTAAAAAATAAGGAGTCTAATAAATAGACTCCATTTTTCATTTTGTATAAGAAATTTATCAAGGATGTAATTTCTTGCAAAAATATCGTTATTATAGTAGAATTATAAATATATGATAATAGGAGGAAGTAATATGACAAATGAAAACCACTCCACAAGAAAGAGACCACTTATCTTCCGGGGGTTTAAAAAACTAATTAAGTTATTTAAAAAACGACCAGAAATAATTAATTTAAACGACAAATTAGAAGATAAAGCCATTTATATTTCTAACCATAGTGCGGCCAATGGGCCTTTTACTTTATCATTATTTTTTCCAAAAGTTTTCGTACCTTGGGGAATTCATTATATGTGTGAAAATTATAAAGAACGCTGGAAATATTTATATTATGTTTTCTATCAACAAAAACTTGGCTATGGAAAAGTTAAATCGTTTATTGTGGCAACAATCTTTGCAACATTTTCCAAAGTTTTATATAACTGGATGAAAGTTATTCCAACATATACTGATTTACGGTTAATGAAAACTCTAAAAATTAGTGCCGATACACTAAATAGTAATGAAGCAGTTTTAATTTTCCCAGAAAATTCGGATAATGGTTATTTTGATGTGTTATCAAAATTTAATGCTGGATTTGTGGCACTTTCAATGTTTTATCATAAAAAGTATAATTATGATTTACCTGTATATCCAATTTACTTTAGTAGTAAATATAAAATGTTATTAATTGATAAACCTCAATATATTCAAGAGTTTGTCAAAAAGGGTTATACTAGAGAAGAGATTGCGGAATGGTTTAAGAAACGAACAAATGAATTATATATGATAATTAAAGAAATTTATTATAAAAGAAAAAAACGAAGAAAACACAAAATGATGTCTTAAAAATAAAAAAGGGAAAGTTCATAAAGAACCTTCCCTTATGTTTTAACTAATTGGTTCCCATTTAGCGTATAGTTTGGTTGGAATGTTTTCACCGGCTTTTAGAGTTACATATTTTGGACCTGTAAAGTCTGGATTAGCATACCAGCCGACAAAGGCATAATTTTCTCTAACAGGAGCTGGTAGATAAATTTCTATTCCATCTACAATTGGTGCGTATACGTCAAAATTATATTTAACATCAACTTTAGTTACTACATTATTAATTACCATATATTCCGCATTCGTGTTTGGAATAGATGCACGTAATTGTTTGAAAATATCGCTTCCTGAAGATACGCTTTGAGTACCATAGAAGTATCCATCAAGCACAAATCCCATTAATGTTTTACCAAGTGGTCCACTCCATAAGCGGTTGTTTTGGTAATCAGAACGATAATGATGATGGAATAGTCTTGCAATATGTTTAACTAATGGCAAGTATTTGGATTTATATGGTTCAGTACCTAAGAATCCACCTTGAATATCAATTAATTCTCCTGTTACAGGATCACCAGTAGCGGTATCAAAGAATAATTGGCTATATCCATCATTTGTTTGACCAGTGTTAGAAGAAGTATCATTATATAAAGCATATGGGTCGCCATTATGATATGGGTTTTGAGCACTGAATTCTGCCCATGTTGTGCGATGGAACATTGAGTTAACTACTGGCGAAGTTAATAAATCATTATCACGTAGATAAATAAAGAAGTCTAAAGTAAACATATGTGGTAGGTTACTGTAGGAAACAATACCTTTGCTTCCATCAGTCATTGGGTTGGCTGTCCAAGTCCATGAACCTCCATTTAATTCGAAATCAATATTATAGACAGTATCAGCATCTAAATATTTACCATATAAAATATATGGTTTTAATTCAGTTGGATCAAGTTCAGTTACTGGACCATTGGTTAATTCGCTATTTAAATACCATCCTAGGAAGATATATCCTTGGATTTGATATGGAGTTAAAGTAATAGTATCATCGATAGTATAATGGTTCGGTGTATGATTTAGTACTTGATCTTCAAAGTAGTATTTGATTTCGTATGTTAATAATGTATAAACAGCATTAACCACTAAATTGCTTTTTATGTTAGTAAATTCTTTATCCCAATGTGAGAATTCTTTTCTGGAAGAGTTGGCGCTTGTGGTGCGACAGCATCTTTACCATACTCTATAATTTGTGTTTCTCCAACTTGAACACCGTTAGCGAAAAATTTAACTTCAAATGTGGCTACTTTATAAACAGCTTTAACAGTGATGTTGCTTTTTACATTTGTATAATTTCCATCCCAACGGTCAAATTGGAATCCTTCTTTTGTTGGTGGAGTTGGTGGTGTAGCATCTTTTCCATACTCAACTTCCACTTCTAAAAGAACTGTATCATCTTCATCAACAAATTTCACTGTAAATTTTATTGGTTCCCATACTGCATTGATATTTAAATTTCCAGTTACATTTGAAAACTCTTTATCCCATCCGACAAAGGTATATCCTTCTTTAGTTGGGTTTGCTGGAGCTTGGGCAGCTTCACCGTATTTAACAAGTTGTGTTTCTCCAACTTGTACACCATCTACAAAGAATCGGACTTCATATGTTAGTTTTTTATAAACTGCTTTAATAGTTACATCACTGGTTACATTAGTATAATCGCCTTCCCAATGATCAAATTCATAACCATCTCTTGTTGGTGGAGTTGGTGGTGTTGCATCTTTTCCATACTCAACTTCCACATATGCAATTACCCAATTGTCCTCAGTAATAAATGTTACTAGTAATTTTTTCACATTCCATACTGCATTAACTACTAAATCAGATTTGACATTATCAAAGTTTTTATCCCAACCATAAAAAGTATATCCTTCTTTTGGAGTTACTGTAGGGGGTTGGGCAGATTTGCCATATTCAACCGTTTCAGTTTTTAATACTTGATCACCATCTTTAAATGTTACTTTAAAGGTCTTAATTACCCATTTAGCATAAAGAGTAGTATCTTTTTTTAGCGCTTGGTTGGTATATTTTGTTTTAAATTCTCTATCTAAAAACCAACCATCAAAAGTATACCCTTCACGTGTTTGAGGGGTTGGTAAATTAGTAAGTTTCTTACCTGATTTGACTGTAATAGTTTCAATTTGTTCACTTGTTCCAGTTACAAAGTTAATTGTTAGTTCTTTTGAACCACATGCTGATAACATAACAACAAATAGCATGACAAATAGTAAATATTTTATTTTGTTCAAAGGATCCACCTCCATAAATAATATAGCAAAAAGTTTCTAAAGATTCAAGATAAAATGTAAGCGTTATTATTTATGATGTAAGTAGGTGGATTATATGAACATCTCAATTGATTGATATATATTTTAAGCAGAATGCTTTTAAAAGAAGAAAATTTTTTTAGTAATTTTTTCTTGTAAGAAATGTCTAGAAATAAATGACAAAATATGCTAAAATGAGATAATAAATGAGGTGACAGTAGTGGTTAAGAAAAACAAGTTTTTATTTTTAATTGAACAACTAGATATAAAAAAACATCCCGCGTTAGACACCGGAGAGATTGATTCAATTATAATTAATAAAGAACAAGGAATTTGGGAATTTAATTTCACTTTTGATACCCCATTACCATTAGAAATTCTCCTAGAACTTGATAGCAAATTAAAAAATATGATGTCGAGTTTACGGGGAGTAAATAAGGTTATTACAAACTACAATTATAAAAATAAATCTTTAAATGAAATTACTTTAAAAAATTACTGGGAATATTTTCTAAATAAATTAGCCGAACAAAGAAAAAGGTTAAATATTCTTCATGAAGTAACTGTTAATTATTTTGAAAATAAAATTACATACTTAGTTGCTAATCAAGATGAAGTAGAAATGGTTTATCCACTTACCTTAATTATTTTAGAAGAATTAAATAAGTATGGATTAGATATAGAGGTTAATGTTGAAATTAGTCCGTTTGAGACTCCTTTCTCTCATATTATTTTGGAAACCATCCGTAATAGTACCGAAGAAATCCTTCAACAAATCCAACAAGAAGAGCGAGTAAATGGTAATAATAACAATGATAATCAACCAGTATTTAAGCAAAAACCACGGGGACCACGTAAAATTGATCGTACTCCAGTAAAATTATGCGATGTTCCTGCCACTGAATTTCAATTAACTGAATATCGTCAAAAATATAATACCAATGAGTTTGTGATCGAAGGTGAAGTATTTTCGTCGGAGATTACTGAAGTTAAAGGCGGCTATAAAATCTACACAGCAATTATCTATGATGGCACTGATTCAATAATGATCAAATCCTTTTTAAACAAAAATAATCTAAAGGCCGAAGAAAAATTCTATAATGAAGAATGTTGTGCTGGAAAACGAATTCGTGCTTTTGGTAACTTAGAGTATGATAACTTCGCTCGTGATATTGTTTTAATGTTTAAAGATATTCAAGGTTTAGGCGATCAACCTAAAAACTTACGTAAAGATACGTATTCAGAAAAAAGGGTCGAGTTACATGCTCATAGTAAGATGAGTGTCCAAGACGGGGTTATGGAAGTAAAAGATTATGTCAATATGGCACTTCACTTTGGTCATACCGCCTTAGCCATTACCGATCACAATAATATTCATGCTCATCCAGAGTTTTGTAAAATTACAAAAAAATTAAATATTAAACCGATTTATGGTCTTGAAGGTAATTTAGTTGATGAAAATCATTATAAAATTGCATTAACAAATCATAAGTTTAATTTAAATGAAGCTACATATGTCGTTTATGACTTAGAAACTACTGGTCTATCGGCTCGATTTAATGAGATAATTGAAATCGCAGCAGTCAAGATTAGAAATGGGTTAATTGTAGACGAGTTTTCTACATATGTCAAACCAAATCGTCCGATAAGTGCTAAAATTACCGAATTAACTAGCATTACTAATGATGATGTTAGAAATGCTCCACCAATTGAAGAAGTTTTACCACAATTTTATCGTTTTATCGAAGGTTGCGTGCTTGTTGCACATAATGCTTTATTTGATAATAATTTTATTTTTGAAAATTTAAAACGCCAAAATATTCAATTTGACGAATTTCCATCGATTGATACTTTACAAATAGCTCGAGTAGTTTATGGAGATAAACTTAAACGTTTTAACTTACGAGCTGTGGCGAAATTTTTTGATGTAGAATTAGAACAACACCATCGTGCAATTTATGATGCTAAAACTACTAGTTTAATCTTCTTAAAAATGTTAAATGATTTATCTGAACGGGGTATTGAAAAATATGAAGACATCAATACTCTAATTGATCCCAAAAAGATCCATAATTTAGCATATGCTAAACATGTGACAATTTTGTCTAAAAACTGTGAAGGACAAAAAGCCCTAAATCAAATAGTCTCTATTTCTCATACCGAAACATTAGCCCATGAACCAACTATTTTAAAAAGTTTTTTAAGTCAACATCGTGAAAATTTATTAATTGGTTCTGGTTGCAGTAATGGTGAAGTATGGGATACGGCCTTTAATTTAGGTTATGAAAAATTATTAGAAGTTGCCAAATTTTATGATTTTTTAGAAGTACAACCACCAAGTGCTTACGAGCATTTAGTTGAAGAATCAGGTGAAGAAATTACTCGAAGATTTATAAAAGAAACAATTAAAGATATTATTAGGGCTGGGAAAGAACTTGGAATTCCGGTTGTTGCCACAGGTGATGTTCATCATTTAGAAAAAGAAGATGTTTTATATCGTGATATATATATAAGAACACCAATATCTGGTGGGGGATTACATCCTCTATCCCATATTGAAAATATTCCGCCATTGTACTTTATGACTACTGATGAAATGATGCAAGCTTTTAAGTTTTTAGATGATGATATTGCTTATGAAATAGTCATTACTAATTCAAATAAAATTGCTAATCAAATTGAAAAATACGATATTTTCCCTAGTAAATTATATACTCCACGTGATGATTTCTTTAAAGACCGTGGTGTTCCATCATTTAAAGAAGAAGTTAAACGACTAACTTATCAAAATGCACACCGTATTTATGGCCAAAAATTACCGGCGTATGTTGAAGCACGAATTGAAAAAGAATTAAAAAGTATTATTAATAATGATTTTGCATCTATCTATTATATCTCCCATATATTAGTTGCTAAATCAAAATCTGATGGATATGTTGTTGGTAGTAGGGGCTCAGTAGGATCAAGTTTTGTAGCAACGTTAATGGAAATTACCGAGGTTAATCCACTTGCTCCGCATTATGTTTGTCCAAAATGCCATTTTAGTGCATTTAAATTAAATGAAAGTCAAAAAAAATTATATCCGCAAGATGAATTAGCGTTACAATTTGAAGATGTTTTACAATCAGTTGATACTGGATATGACTTACCAGATGCTAATTGTCCACGTTGTGGTGAACAATTAGTTAAAGACGGAGTAGATATTCCGTTTGAAACATTCCTTGGTTTTGAAGGGGATAAAATACCTGATATTGATTTAAACTTTTCAAGCGATTATCAAAACAAAGTTCATGAGTTTTGTCGGGAGATATTTGGAGCTGATAATACATTCCGAGCAGGAACAATTTCAACTGTTGCGTCAAAATTAGCATATAACTTTATAAAAGATTATTTTAATTTAAAAGGAATAGAAAAGAGAAATGCTGAGAAGAATCGAATTATTGAGAAAATAATTGGAGTTAAGCGTTCGACTGGTCAGCACCCTGGTGGAATAATCGTTGTCCCTGATGAAATTAAATACTATGATATTATTCCTGTGCAATACCCAGCCGATGATAAGTCTAGTACATGGCGCACTTCTCATTATGATTATCATAGTTTCGAAGCTAATTTATTAAAGTTAGACATTCTAGGTCATGATGATCCAACAATGATTCGAAAATTGATGGATTTTGTAGAAGAAAATCCGGAAGATTTTCCATTTAAGACGGTTGAAGAAATTCCAATTACCGATCCAAAAGTATTAAAACTATTTACCGGCGTTGAAGTATTAGGACTACGTCCAGAACAGGTCTTTGGAGAAGAAATTGGAACAACAGGTATTCCAGAGTTTGGGACAAACTTTACCAAAGATATGTTACGTGATATCCGTCCAAAGACATTTTCCGATTTATTAAAGGTATCGGGTTTATCGCATGGTACTGACGTTTGGGGTGGAAATCAACGTGACTTATTACTTGGTTTAAAAGAAGGAGTTCCACCGGTTCCGTTTAAAGAATTAATTGGATGTCGTGATGACATTATGACATATTTAATAAAAATGAATCTTCCACCAAAATTGGCCTTTCAAATTATGGAAAGCGTCCGTAAGGGAAATGGACTTACACCAGCTCAAGAAAAAGAAATGCAAAAGCATAATGTGCCACAGTGGTATATCGATTCATGTAAATTAATTAAATATATGTTTCCAAAAGCCCATGCTACTGCATATGTCATTATGGCTTTACGAATTGCGTGGTTTAAAGTTCATCGTCCAATTTATTACTATGCTGCTTATTTTTCCCGTCGTACCGATGCTTTTGATATAAAGGCTATGGCAGAAGGAAAAGAAGCTGTCCGTAAAGTAATGCAAGAAATTGATGATCGTATTAAAAAACGTACTGCAAGTAATAAGGATCCAGAATTATTCAACACTTTATTATTAGCTTTAGAAATGCTAGAACGCGGTTATCGATTTGAACAAATAGATATTTATCGTTCCGAAGCACGCGATTTTATCATATTACCAGACAAAAAAACACTACTTATTCCTTTCTCTGCCATGGACTCTTTAGGAGAATCAACTGCATTGTCAATTGTTGAGGCACGTAATGAGCGAATGTTTACTTCTAAACAAGATGTTTTAAATCGTACTAAAATTAATACAACTTTATTCGAACGTTTAAATGCTATTGGAGCATTTAAAAATCTACCTGATAATGACCAAATAGGTTTATTTTAGTATATTAATGGGAAAAAATTGTTAATAGATTGCATTTTTCCAAAAATAAGGTTATACTAATATATAGAAAATATAAAGAAGGTGATGATAATGAGAGAAAAACTAATGCAAACTTATAATCCATTTTTTAGAAACGCTCTTTCTCGTGATGTTGAAAGTGGTGCAGGAGTAGCTACATATGGTGGTGTCGCCGCTAAAACCTTATTTTATCTATTATTAACCGTAGTCGGTGCAATAGGTGGAATTTTCTTATTAGTAAACAATCCTAGTGTTTGGACCACATTATTTATTTTTTCAATTGCAACATGTGGTTTAATTTCTTTTATTGCTATATTATTTCCGCGCTCTACTATGGTTTTAGGTAGTCTTTATTGCCTTGGTCAAGGATTATTAATTGGCGCTATTTCTTTAATATTTGATGCATTAATACCCGGAATAGTTCCGATTGCTATTTTATCTACAATTGCCGTTGTATTAGTAGTTACTGCTTTATACTTAAGTTCTGCAGTTAAAGTTACTAACAAGTTTTTAAGCTTCTTAATAATGTTTGCTCTTGGAGTATTAATTTCACAACTTTTAATTCTTGTTTGTGGATTATTCTTACCAATTGATGTTGTCTTTGAAAACTATGGTATTTCCTTGTTATTTTCTGCAGTAATGGTCTTCTTAGTAACTCTATATCTATTCTTTGATTTAGAAAATATTCGAAGTGTTGTAGAAGGAAGAGGGCCAAAATATCTTGAATGGTATGTTGCATATGGCTTAATGTTTACAATCATTTGGTTATATATACAAATACTTATTTTTCTTGTTAGAATTTTAGCATTATCTCGAAGAAACTAAACAATTGAATGTAATTATTTTGTAAACGTTATTTAAAGTTTTGATAACGTTTACTCGAGTTTTACTATTGTAAATTCAAAAATTAGTGATATAATTATTATGTAATTTAACATTTCATAAGGAGGAAAAAAGAATGGCAGTAAAAATTGCAATTAATGGTTTTGGGCGAATCGGACGTTTAGCTTTTCGCTTAATGTTTGGTTCAAATGATTTTGAAATCGTTGCTATCAACGATTTAACAGGAGCAGAAGACTTAGCATATTTATTAAAATATGACACTGCTCAAGGGCAATACAAAGTAGATTCTATTTCTTTTAAAGAAGATGCAATCGTTGTAGACGGAAAAGAAATTAAAGTGTTTGCGGAAAAAGATCCAAACAATCTTCCATGGAAAGCTCTTGATGTCGATGTAGTTTTAGAATGTACAGGAGTTTTCACTTCTAAAGATAAAGCAATGGCTCATATTAATGCTGGTGCTAAAAAAGTTATCATTTCCGCCCCAGCAAAAGGCGATTTAAAAACTATTGTTTACAATGTTAACCATGAAATTTTAGATGGAACTGAACAAGTTATTTCTGCTGCTTCATGTACTACAAACTGCTTAGCTCCTGTTGCTAAAGTTTTACATGAAACTGTAGGAATTGTTAAAGGTTATATGACAACTGTTCATGCTTATACAAATGACCAAAATACTTTAGATGCCCCACACAAAAAAGGCATTCATTCACGTCGTGCTCGTGCAGCAGCTGCTAATATCGTTCCAACAACAACAGGTGCCGCTTCAGCCGTAGGTTTAGTTTTACCTGAATTAAAAGGACGCTTAGATGGTATTGCATTACGTGTTCCAACAATTACTGGTTCAGTTGTTGACTTAGTATTTGAACCAGCAAGAAATACAACTGTTGAAGAAATCAATGCCGCTATCAAAGCAGCCGCAAACGAAACATTAGGATATACTGAGGATCCAATCGTTTCATCTGACGTTATCGGTACAACTTACGGCTCATTATTTGATGCTAACTGCACTCAAATTATGGAAGTAGATGGCAAACAATTAGTAAAAGTTGTTACTTGGTACGATAACGAAATGGGTTATACTGCACAATTAGTTCGTACAGCTAAATATTTAATGCAAATTAATAAATAATAAAAAAAATAAATAGCCAAGTAGTGATTATGCTACTTGGCTTTTTTTATTTGTCTTTAAGGCATTGATGTTTAAAAACATTCTATTAATCATACAATATAGTAAGGTGAAAATATGATTAATGAAAAAATCAAAAAATTAGTATACTACTTATTATTAGCAATTTTTATTTATGTTGGAATATTAATATTACCTTTTTTAATAAGAATAGCGAAATATATATTTACATTACTAATTCCCTTTTTAATTAGTTTCGTTTTAGCATTTATTTTACAACCTATTGTCGAGTTTTTTAAACGGCGCGGTTTAAAACGTAGTTTAGCAGTTTTATTGGTAGTTACTTTATTTCTTTCAATCATCGTTTTAACCATCACTTATTCAATTCCATATTTAGTTCGTGAAATTACAGTTTTAATAAAAAATCTTCCTGAAATTACCAATGAATTAGAAATAATTATAAATAATTTTGCTAAGAAATTTACTTTTTTGCCTGAAGACTATCGTCCAACATTTGATAATATCAGTTACTATTTACAAACCAAATTACAAGGATTATCAAATATTCCTATGAATTTTTTAAACAACATTTTTCGATATCTAAGTATTTTAGTAACGGTCCCAATTTTAACAATCTATTTTTTGTTAGATTACGAAAAAATATTTTGTTATATTCGTAATAAATTAATTGAGAAGGATAAAATCCATTTTCGCAATTACTTAGCTGAATTAAATCGTACGATGAGTTCATATTTTCGGGGAATGTTTTTAGTAATGTTTATCTTTTGTCTAACAGCTAGTACTTTATTTTTAATTATCCGTTTAGAATTTGCGGTATTCTTTGGCATAATTATCGGGGTAACAAATGTCATTCCATATTTAGGCCCATATTTGGGTGCGTCCTTTCCAGTTCTTTATGCTCTAACAACTTCGCCTCGGCGGGCTATTTTAGTCGCCATTTTGTGTTATATTATGCAATTTTTAGAAACAAATTTTTTGACCCCGTTTGTTCAAAGCAAAACGTTAAAAATTCATCCGTTATTAATAATTTTATCACTATTAGTTTTTGGTAGATTATTTGGCATTATTGGCTTATTACTAGCAGTACCATTGTTATCAATGATTTTGATTACGTTAAAGTATTATCCAAAACGTCAAAACATGTCAAAAGATGTATAAAACCATCTTTGAAATTATATTATTTTAATGGGTGAAAGTTTTGATAACATCTAATTTTCATATCTATGAAAAAAAGTCTATAGATGATATGATTATTTGTAAGTTATGTGATTTTATCACTAGTTATCCTTTAATTTGGTATCACTATACTCAAAAGATTATAAATGATAAAAAAATCATAATTTACCATAAAAATTATATAACTTTTTCTTTATTAAAGATATCAAATTCATTAAGACAAACTATAGATAAATTAGTTGATAATTTACTAAAAATGAACATGATAAAAAAAGTAACTAAGGATTCAGAATTAATTTCTTTAACCTTTTATGATGAAGAAGTAGCGTTATTTTTAAGTGATAATCGAATTTGGCTTTGCTATTTGACATATTATGCGTTTAAACAATTATTAAATGATCAAATCTATCTTTTTCCTATTCTAAAAAATAATAATATTATTTTTAATTTAGATCTATTTTTTATTCATAGAAATATTGGATATGGAGTTATTTGCGAAAATTATAATAATATTGATTGGCATAACTTTGTAAAAAATAATATTTTTTTGATCCTAATAACACTTAAAAATTCTAAAAATAATCTGCCTATCGTACAATATAAATATAACTTTTTCGTATTTAAGCAAGACCTTGCCATGATATTAAGAGAACTTGACCTCTTAAAAATGTTTTACTTTTAATGGAAATAATAGTATAATATATGGTGAGGTGGCGACTATGTGGATATACTTACGCAATTTTTTTGTTTATGTCATAATTGCATCATGTGTGTATATGCTATATATTTTATTATTTCAATCTGAAAAATTACTTCCTAAAATGAACAATTGGTTTTTAAAAATATTTATCGGTCTTATCTTACTTGCAGGAATAATCATCGGAATAATTATTGTTGTATAGATTTATGGTGGACAATATGAAACAAGAATTAAACAAAACTTATCAAGTAACAATTACATCCCAAAATCATGAAGGTGATGGTGTCGCTCGAATAAATGACTTAGTGGTTTTTGTTCCCGGAGGAGTAGTAGAAGACGTATTAGAAATTAAAATCACGAAAGTGTATAAAAATTATATGTTTGGCAAAATAAAACAAATTATTACCCCTTCAAAATATCGGATAAAACCCCTTTGTCCGATTTTTGGGCTTTGCGGGGGGTGTGAAATAATGCACTATAACTACCAGTATCAACTACAATTTAAAAAACAATTAGTAATTGATGCTTTGACTCGTATTGCTGGATTGAATGATATTGAAGTTTGTGATGTAGTTGGAATGGACGAACCTTATTATTATCGTAATAAAGTACAAGTTCCGTTTGGAAAAATCAAAAATCAAGTTGTGTGTGGATTTTATAAAAAGAATAGTCATGAAATTATTCCTTTTAATGAATGTTATATTCAACCAAAATGTTCAACTGAAATTGTAAAATTTATTCGGGATTTTGCTAAGGAAAATAATATTTCAATATATAATGAACAAACTCACGAAGGAATTTTACGTCATGTAATGATTCGAAGTAATTCATTTAATCAATATATGGTAACTATTGTTACAAACTCAATAGATCTTCCAAGTGAACAAAAACTAATTAAAAAACTAACTAATACTTTTCCAGAGATCGTTTCAATTGTTCACAATATAAATCTAGCAAAAACTAATGTTATCTTAGGAACAAAATATAGAGTTATTTTCGGTAAAGATGAATTGATAGAAGAAATTTTAGGTTTAAAGTTCCTAATTAATCACCAATCATTTTTACAAGTAAACTATAAGCAAACTCTAAAAATGTATCAAACAGTAATTGATTTACTTAAACCAACAAAAGATGATGTGTATATTGATGCTTTTTGTGGAGTGGGAACAATAAGTCTTTTGTTAGCTAAGTATGCTAAAAAAGTTTATGGAATTGAGATTGTTAAAGAGGCTATCGATAGTGCTAATCGTAATAAGAGATTGAATATGATGGATAATTCGGAATTTATTTTAGGGAAATCGGAAGAAGAAATATACAAAATGAATTTAGACAATGTTAGTGGAATAGTTGTTGACCCACCCCGCAAAGGATGTGAACAAACTTTTTTGGAAAGAATAATCGAAACAAAAATTCCAAAAATTGTATATGTTTCATGTAATGTTTCAACACTGGCTCGTGATTTAAAGGTTCTAAAAGACTATTATCGTGTTGAAAAGGTTGTTCCTTTTGACTTATTTAGTCAAACTGCACACGTCGAGACGTGTGTTTTATTGTCCCACAAAAGTGTAGATGATTTTATCAGCGTGAAAATGGAGTACGAAGACCGAAAAATACAACCAGACCGTGTGACATATAGGCTGATACAAGAGTATGTAAAAGAAAAGTATGGCTTCAAGATGCATACGGCATACATTGCAGAGGTAAAAAGAAGCTTAGGCCTGCCAATGTACGTCGCACCTAATGCGGTTGAGAAATTAAAACACCCATACAAACCAGCATCAGAATATAAAGTAGAAGCTATCAAAGACTTACAAGCCTGCGGGTCTCTTTCATCAAGCCACAATTCCAGACTTCTTATTACTTGTTCCTTCTGAGTTTCAATACTTTCATCAGTCGTCTGCTCGACCCTGCACGATAGAATTGAATGAGGCTCGCCGAGTTCGTCGCCGACTACTGGATACTCGTCAGTTACGCTCCAATCTAGTTGGAGTTCACTAAACAAGTTATCAGTATACAGTTTTCCAAATCGGATTTCTATTTCGATACAGTCACTGCCTGTACCTTCTTGGTAGTATGTAGCTGAAGTTACATTAAAGCCTCGTTCAAGGAACAACTGCACAGAGATTATCAGTTCAGGCTCAACAGGAACGGTTTTATCAGCACAACGACAGCACGGTTTCGACCAAATATCACTGTGTAGCTCGTAGCACGTAGGACACATCGTCATCATAATGGTATATTCACCTCCTTCACCAGTTTATAGAATGTGGTTTTCTTCAATCCTAATGCCTGCATAGTCGCAGTGGCAGTTTGCTCACCAGCCTGCCACTTGCGTACCTCCTCAGCAAATCCCTGAGGCAATTTAGCCTTAGGCCGTCCTAAACTGACACCCTTTTGCTTGGCTATGGCGATACCCTCAGCTTGGCGGGTCTTAATCTTAATCCTCTCCTTCTCTGACAAATAAGCAAGCAGCTCAAAGACTATGCTGGCAATCAAAGACTTATCAAGGTCGGATTTATCCGCAGTAGACAGAACTGGCATATCGAGAACGACGATGTCTACACCCATCTTACGCAGGTCACTCCACTCAGCCTTTATCTGCACGTAATCCCTGCCGAGCTGTCCAATTCTTTGACGACGAGGACGTCGCCAGAGCGTAGGAGCTGACATTTAAGAGTTTGATAGCCGGGGCGGTCAAAGTTCTTGCCTGACATTTTATCCGTGATTATGTGGCGGTCTTCTACTCCGTAGGCAGTTAGAGCTTCAATCTGGCGGTCTAAGTTCTGTTCTGTTGAACTCACTCTTGCATATCCGTATACTCTACGCATATAATCACCTCCTTTTAGTGCTCGTAAATCTACACTTTAACGAATAATTAAAAATATACTTATGTTTTATTCGTAAAAGTTATATCAGCCTATTTACGAATATCTGTAACTACAGTTATAACTTGACCATTAACCTTTAGTCAAGCATTTTATTCGGTGCCATCGGGCTTCCTGCGGCATTTAGATTTTTTATCTTTTTATCAGATAATCTATATTAAATTCCTTGCGCGCAACAATTAAGTTCACCTTTGTTGTCCATAACCTTATCAAAGCAAAAAGAAACCTCTGGAATAAAAAGCTAATCAATTCTTGCAATTGTTCGCACGTTGGAATATAATAAATTCATGGACTTCCGAAACGGAGGTGTTTATGATGGATTATTTATCAGCAAAAGAAATAGCTGAGAAGTGGAATATTTCAAGACGGAGAGTTCAGATACTTTGTGAAGAAGGCAGAATACCAGGAGCCTTCAAGCTTAGTGATGTTTGGGTTATACCCAAAGATGCGGAAAAACCTGCAGACAGACGTAAGGCTAAGAAAAAAACAGTGAATGGAGAGGCAGATAAATTAGTGTCGGGGGATTGATTATATGAGGCCACCTAAGGTTTTGGATAATAAAAAGTATAGGGTTATAGATGAGTTAAAGGCGGAATTACGTAAAGGTTCAAAGTTATCAATCATATCAGCTTACTTTACCATCTATGC